>Ga0207653_10000041_pt1 | contig 96988 bp, 81 predicted proteins | sample KBSK5251metaG_FD_184341 | JGI IMG/M metagenome (GOLD analysis project Ga0207653, IMG submission 184341) | Corn, switchgrass and miscanthus rhizosphere microbial communities from Kellogg Biological Station, Michigan, USA - KBS K5-25-1 metaG... | ecosystem: Host-associated > Plants > Roots >... | reverse complement strand
AGACGCTCACGTCCAGCATCGCACGAGAGAGCGCATCCCCCCCCCGCCCCCCCCGCCTCCCTCCATCGGCGCCGACGTCGCTGATGACGGCCCAGGTGAGTGTCGGGGAGCTCACCGCGGCCATGGTACCGAGTGCGAGTGCCACCACCAGCGCGTCACGGAAGGGCTGGTGTGCTGTGAGAGGAAACCAGGGACTGACGGTGAGAACGACCAGCGCCACAAACAAAAACGGGCCGGCCATCGCACCGACCACGATCCGCAGGAGCGCGTTCCGTCGCTCGCCGCGCAGCGGGTCCAGCGTCAGCTCATTGCCCACGGCGAACGCGATCAGCGTCAGCGCGCCACTCTGAATGACGTCAAGCGTCTGGAGCTCTGGGCCGCGCGCCAGTTTGAGCCACGCGGGGCCCGCGACGAAACCGGCGACGAGATAACCGATGATGCGCGGGAGGCGGAAGCGTTGCACGATCGCGCCCGCGATATACGCGACGAGCGTGAGTGATCCGAGCGCGAGCGTCGCTTGCGCTTCGAGCGGGCCCCCGCCCCCCCCTCCCGCGCGCGCGATTTTCTGCAACAGCGCCAGGACGACGAGCGTGACGACGAGCATCAACCATTGCATGACCGCGCAAAATACGGCAGATTCCGCGGTGTAACCATGCCGTTCGTTCATCTCCACACGCATAGCGAGTACTCTCTCCTCGACGGTGCCAACCGGATCCCGGACTTGCTCGAGCGGGTCCAGGCGCTTGGCATGGATTCGCTCGCCATCACCGACCACGGCAATCTCCACGGCGCCTGGTCGTTCTACGAAGAAGCGAAAGCGCGAAAGATCCGGCCGATTCTGGGCTTCGAGGCGTACATGGCCTTCGGGAGCCGGCACGCGCGCGAAAAGCCCGCCGGCGACGTACCGCTCGGCGCCCCATACTCGCACCTCGTGCTGCTCGCCAAGAACCGCACCGGCTATCAGAACCTGATCAAGCTGTCCTCCATCGGATTCCTGGAGGGCTATTACCGCCGGCCGCGCATCGACAAGGAAGTGCTGGAGCAGCACCACGAGGGCATCATCGGTCTCGCCGCCTGCCTCTCCGGGGAGATCGCGCTGTACCTCAGGCAGGGGAATTTCGAGGCCGCCAAGGCGAGCGCCGAGTGGTTCGCGCGCACGTTCGGGCCGAACGGCTTCTGGCTCGAGGTCCAGGACCACGGCATCGCCGAAGAGAAGCTTGTCGCGGAGGGGATGTTGCGGATCGCCGCCGACGTCGGCCTGCCGGTGGTTGCGACCAACGACGCGCACTACCTAAGGAAGGAAGACGCCGAAGCCCACGACGTGCTGCTCGCGATCGGCACCGGTAAGGACCTCGACGATCCCAAACGGTTTCGGTTCTTCGGGCAGGAGAGCTACGTCAAGTCCGAGAAGGAGATGTCGGCGCTGTTCAATCGCGCCGACGTGCTGGCGGAGACCGCGCGCGTCGCCGAGCTGTGCGAGTTCGATTTCGAGAAGCGCTACTTCCTGCCGCAGTACCCGCGCCCCGCGGAATTCGCGTCGGACCAGGATCTGCTCGTCCACCTCGCGCGCAAGGGCACCATTGAGCGCTATGGCGAGCCGCTGTCGGACGAGGTCGAGCGACGGCTGGACTACGAGCTCGACGTCATCACGCGCACCGGGTACGCCGGCTATTTCCTGATTGTTTACGACCTCGTCAAGGCGGCCCGCGACCGCGGCATTCCCGTCGGCCCCGGGCGGGGCTCGGCCGCAGGATCGTTGATCGCCTACGCCCTCCGCATCACAAACGTCGATCCTCTCAGGTTCGACTTGCTGTTCGAGCGCTTCCTGAATCCTGAACGCATCTCGATGCCGGATATCGATCTCGATTTCTGCTTCGAGCGCCGCGGCGAGATTCTCGAGTACGCGCGCGAGCGCTACGGCCGCGAGTCGGTCGGTCAGATCATCACCTTCGGGACGCTGAAAGCGCGCGCCGCTTTCCGCGACGTCGCGCGCACGCTGCGGGTCGAGATGGGCGACGTCGAACGGCTGACGAAACTGATCCCGTCGGGGCCGGCGTTCAGCGTGACCCTCGCCGAGGCGAGTGACAAGGTGCCCGAGGTGAAGGCCGCCGCGGCACAGGATGAGCGGATCAGGAAGGTGCTGGATCTGGGATCCAGGATCGAGGGGCTCGCCCGCCACGCCTCCGTCCATGCCGCCGGTGTCGTGATCGCGCCGGGACCGCTCACTGACTACGTGCCCGTCTGTACGGCCCCCGACTCCAAGACCGACGCCGATGCCATCATCACGCAGTACGACATGGTGGGGCTCGAGCACGTCGGGATGTTGAAGATCGACCTGCTGGGTCTCAAGACGCTTACCGTCCTGCACGACGCGACCAAGATGGTCGCCGAGCGCCACGGCGTGACGATCGATCTCGAGCGGCCCGATCTGGACGACCCCAAGGTCTACGAGCTGCTCCGCGCGGGACGCACCGCCGGCATCTTCCAGTTTGAATCGCCGCTGGCCACCGACTGCCTGCGCAACATGAAGTGCGACCGGTTCGACGACCTCGTCGCGACGAACGCGCTGCTGCGCCCCGGTCCGCTCGACACCGGCATGTACCTGGTGTTCATCAACCGCAAGCTCGGCCGCGAGAAGGTCCGCTACCCCCATCCCGCACTCGAGGAGATTCTCGCGCCGACCTACGGCGTGATCGTGTATCAGGAGCAGGTCATGCGCATCGCCAGCGCGCTGGCCGGCTACTCGCTCGCCGAAGCCGACGTGCTGCGCAAGGCGGTCGGCAAGAAGATCAAGGAGCTGATCCAGGAAGAGCTGGGCAACTTCGTGAAGCGGGCGATCGCGCGCGGGCACGACAAGAAGACGATCGAAGAGATCGCCGCGCAGATCGAGACGTTCGGCCGCTACGGTTTCAACAAGTCGCACTCGGTCGCGTACTCGATCCTCTCCTACCAGACGGCCTGGTTCAAGGCCTACTATCCCGCCGAGTTCATGGCCGCGCTGCTGTCGTCGGAAATCGGCAATACCGATCGCGTGGTGCAGTACATCAATGAGGCGCGCGAGCTCGATCTCCAGGTCCTCGCGCCCGACGTGAATGAATCAGGTTATAAGTTCACGGTCGTCGGTGATCAGCGGATTCGTTTCGGATTGGGCGCGGTGCGCAACGTGGGAGAGGGCGCCATCGCGTCGATCATCGCCGGCCGGCAGCAAGCGCCCTACCGCTCCCTCATCGAGCTGTGCGACCGCATCGACCTGCGGCTCTGCAACAAGCGCGTCATCGAGTCGCTGATCGACTCGGGCGCCTGCGACTCGCTGGGCGGTGAGCGCTCGCAGCTGGTTGCGGGCCTCGATCACGCCTTCAGCGAGGCGCAGGTGCGCCAGGATGAGCGGTTCACGGGTCAGCACGCCCTGTTCGGCAACGAGGCCCAAGCCCCTAGCCCCGAGTCCCCGCTTCCAGAGGTACCGCCCTGGACCGAGCACGAGCGCCTGACACGAGAGAAAGCCGTGCTGGGATTCTTCATTTCCGGCCACCCCCTCGCCAAGTACGGCGCGGAGGTGGAGCTTTTCGGGACCCGTACGACCGCGACCCTCGGGATGTGGAGCCCGCAAAAGGTCACGGTGGCCGCGGTGGTCACGGTGGTGAAGCGGCAAATCTCCAAGAAGACGGGTGCCGAGTACGCGCGCCTCACGCTCGAGGACTTTCACGGTGCGGCGGAGGCGTTGGTGTTCCCGGAGGCGTGGGCCAAGCTGAACGGCGTGATCCGCGCCGACGGCGCCTACCTTCTGACCGGCGGGTACAGCGCGCGCGATCGGGGTGAGGAGCAGGCACCTTTCATCGTCGAGAGCGCACGGCTGCTGGACGAGCTGAAACCGAGCGGCGCGATCGGGCTCGCGCTGCGGTGGTCCGGTGGCAAGCCGCCCGAGCCCGAGACCGCCCGGGCGATCGCGGCGCTGTGCGCGGCGCATCCGGGCTCGACGCCCGTGTTCATCGAATGGAGCGGCGCTAATGGATCGGGAAACGAAGCGGTGCGGCTGCGCAGCCGGTCCTTTCGGGTCGACGCGGCCGATGACCTGATGGGCGCGTTACGTGATCTCCTGGGAGCCGATGGCGTGACACTGGTTAGGGCCTGATGGCGACATACTCGCTGGACTTCGAGCGCCCGCTCCTCGAGCTGGAAAAACAGATCGAGGAGCTGAAGCGCGTCGCGGGCGAAAACTCCGACGTGGCGAAGACCGTCCGCCCGCTCGAGGAGCAGCTGGCGACGCTGCGGGTCGAGATCTACCGCAACCTCACGCCGATGCAGCGCGTCCAGGTCGCCCGGCATCCGCGGCGCCCCTACCCCCTCGACTACGTCAACACCGTCTTCACTGATTTCGTGGAGCTGCACGGCGACCGGTTGTTTCGGGACGATCCGGCGATCGTCGGCGGATGGGCGCGGCTCGATGGCACGAGCGTCATGGTCATCGGTCATCAAAAAGGCCGTGATACCAAGGAGAATCTGTTCCGCAACTTCGGGATGGCGCATCCCGAAGGTTACCGGAAGGCGATGCGCCTCATGCGTATGGCCGCAAAGTTCGGCGCGCCCGTCATCACGTTGGTCGACACCCCTGGCGCCTACCCCGGCCTGGGTGCCGAAGAGCGCGGCCAGGCGGAGGCGATCGCGAGCAGCCTGATCGAGATGGCGTCGTTGCCGACACCCATCATCACTGCGGTGATCGGCGAAGGCGGATCGGGTGGAGCGCTGGCGGTCGGCCTCGCCGATCGGGTCCTGATGCTCGAGAACTCGGTCTATTCCGTCATCTCGCCCGAGGGCTGCGCCGCCATCCTGTGGAAGGATGCGAGCCAACGCGAGCGCGCCGCCGAAGCGCTCAAGATCACCGCGCAGGATCTCCTCAACCTGGGTGTGATCGACGAGATCATCCCGGAGCCCCCGGGCGGCGCCCACTCCGATCCCGACGCGGCGGCGGCCGCGCTCGGCGACTCCCTGCAGCGGCATCTCGCCCAGCTCAGGCGGCTGAAAACGGACAAGCTCCTCAAACGCCGCGAAGAGAAGTACCTTTCCATGGGTGCGCTAACCGAGAAGTGATTTGACGCCTGTGATCGAAGTCCGGTTCAAAGGGAACCGGCGAGAATATTTCACCTGGCCGTCCGCAGACTCCTCCTCCCTCCGCCTCGATGTTCCCGTCATCGTCGAGGTCGAGCGTGGGCAGGACTTCGGCGTTATTTCCGCGCTCGGGAGTGTCGCCGAAAAGAAGTGCCAGCGATGTGGCTCGTGCGGCCAGGCTGAGAGCCCCGCGCCGCACGCCATCGTTCGCCTCGCGACGCCGGAAGACCGCAAGGCTGCCGTGCAGCTGCGCGAAAACGAAGACGAAGTTCGCCGCACCGTCCGCGAACGCGTGCGCCAGCACTCGCTGCCCATGAAGGTCTCCGACGCCGAGTGGCAGTGGGACAAGCGCAAGCTCACGATCTTCTTCACCGCCGAGCAGCGCGTCGACTTTCGGGCCCTGGTGCGGGATCTCGCGGGGCTGTTCCGCACGCGGATCGAGCTGCGCCAGATCGGCGCGCGTGACGAGGCCAAGCGGCTTGACGGGATCGGACGCTGCGGCCGCCAGCTCTGTATCGCGAGCTGGCTGCCCGAAGGGAGACCGGTCAGCCTGTCGCTGGCGAAGGCCCAGGGCCTGTCGCTGAATCCCGTACAGATCTCGGGACCCTGCGGCCGGCTCCTCTGCTGCCTGCACTACGAGCACGACTTCTATGTCGAGCAACGCAAGCGCTTTCCCAAGGAAGGCAAGACGGTGAAGACCTCCGCCGGTACCGAGCGCGTGATCGCCGTCGACATCTTCCGCGAGCGCGTCACGCTCCGCTCCGACGCGGGGGACACGCGCGTCGTCGCGCTCGCTGAGCTCCAGGCGTAGTGTCGAAGTTCTACCTCACCACCGCGATCGACTATTCCAACGGCGATCCCCACCTGGGGCACGCCCTGGAGAAGGTCGGCGCCGACTGCATCGCCCGCTACCGACGGCTCCGCGGCGACCAGACGCATTTCCTGATGGGAATGGACGAGCATAGCCAGTCGGTGATTCAGGCGGCGGCACGCGCGAACGTGACGCCGCGCGCCTGGGTCGACCGCATGGCGGGCACCTTCGCCGACTACTGGCGGCGGCTCGAGTGCAGCAACGACGACTGGATCCGCACGACCGAGCCCAGGCACGTGCGCGGCGTCGTCGCGCTGCTCGAGCGCATCCAGCGCCTGCGACCCGCCGATCTCTACGTCGCCGACTACGAGGGGCTGTATTGCACCGGCTGCGAGGAGTTCAAGTCGCCGGCCCAGATCGCGAACGGCCATTGCATCGAGCATCCGACGCTGGAGCTCATCCCGACCAAGGAGCGCAATCACTTCTTCAAGCTGAGCGCCTACAGCAAGCGGCTGCTCGAGCTGATCGCGTCGGCGGAGTTTCGCGTCGAGCCGGCCATCCGGCGCAACGAAGTCGTGCGGCTGCTCGAGGACGGGCTCCAGGATGTGTCGATTTCGCGCCAGCGCCTCCCGTGGGGCATCCCCTTCCCCGGCGACAGCGAGCAGACGGTCTACGTCTGGTTCGACGCGCTGATCAACTATCTGTCGGCGACGGGATTTCCCGAACCTGGGTACGAACGGCTGTGGCCGGCGGACCTCCACGTCGTCGGCAAGGGGATCACGCGGTTCCATTGCGTCATCTGGCCCGCCATGCTGCTCGCCGCCGATCTCGCGCTGCCGCGCCTGGTGTGGGCGCACGGCTACGTGCAGTGGGAAGGCGCCAAGATGAGCAAAACGGCCGGCACCGCCGTCAGCGTGGGCGCCGCGATCGAGCGTCACGGCGCGGATGCGTTGCGCTACTTCCTGCTGCGCGAAGTCGGCTTCGAGAACGATGGCAACTTCACGTGGGAGCGGTTCGACGCGCGCTATTTGGCAGATCTCGCCGACACGTTCGGGAATCTCGCGTCGCGTTCGCTCTCGATGGTCCATCGCTACCGCGGCGGCGTCGTACCGAAAGTGTCACCCGACTCGCCGCTCGAGCGCGCGGGGCTGGAGGCGATCGCGTCCTACGGCCGCGCGATGGATGCGTTCGAGCTGCAAGCCGGCGCGGCACTCGTGATCGAGCTCGCGACCCGCGCCAACCGCTACGTCGAAGAGACGGCGCCGTGGAAGCTCGCGAAGGAGAAACGCGACGCCGAGCTCGATCAGGTGCTCGTCGATCTCGTCCGCACGGTGGCGCGACTGGCCGTCATGTCGGCGCCGTTCATTCCGTCCAAAGCGGAACAGCTGTGGAATTCCCTGGGGGCGGGGGCTGATCGTTCGCTCGCGAGCGTTCGCCTGGGGGATCTGGCGGGCCTGACGGTGGGTGGCTGGACCGTTGCCAAGCCCCCCCTGCTTTTCCCCAAGCCCGATGCGGACTAGGCCGCCTGCCAGAACGAATGTGACGGAGCGCACACCGTCCGATTTGACGGGGTCCAGCACCCGGTCGTATGTTTTCATCCCCATATGAAGAAGAAGCACGCAGAGCGCAAATGGACCGTCATGCTGGTCCCACACGGCTCGGGGTCGTCCCGCGCCGTGGAGGTATCACAGACGGTCGTCAAGGCGCTCGTCGGCATCGGCGGCGTCGTCGCGCTGCTGTTTCTCGTGCTCGGCGGCACGGCGCTCTCGCGCGGTGTCAACGTCACGAGGAGTCGCGCGCTCGAGCGCGAGAATCAGTTGCTCGCGAGCGAGATTCAGCGGCTGCGCGAACGGCTCGTGGGGTTGCGTGATACGCTGAACGTCTTCGGCGAACGGGAGCAGGCGCTCCGGTTGCTCGCCGGCCTCACGCCGATCGACAAGGACGTGCAGCAGGCGGGCATCGGCGGGCCGAGCGGTCAGTGGTTCGAGCGCGACAGCTTGGCGGCGGCCGGTCCCAACGGACAGCAGGCGCTCGCCGCGCGCATCGACATGGATCAGCTGACGCGCCGCGCCAACATTCTCGTCCACTCGCTCAACGAAGCGTACGATTCCGCGTCGAGCCAGCGCTCGCGCTATGCCGCAATGCCGTCGATCATGCCGACCAAGGGTTGGCTCACCAGCGCGTTCGCGCGCGAGCGCGTGCATCCGATCCTACACTTGGCGCGTCCGCACGAAGGCATCGACGTCTCGGCGCCGATGGGGATGGAGATCGATGCGCCGGCAGCCGGCGTCATCACGCAGGTGTCGTGGGTCGAGGGCTACGGCAACATGCTGACCATCGATCACGGCTACGGCCTCGTGACGCGCTACGCGCACTGCTCCAAGATCATGGTGGTCCGCGGCCAGCGGGTGAAGCGCGGCCAGCCGATCGCCAAAGTCGGTTCGACCGGCTTGTCCACCGGACCCCATCTGCATTATGAAGTGTGGGTCAACGGCCGGCCCGTCGATCCGATGAAGTATGTGTTGCCGGACGCCATCGTGGATTGATCGCCTGGGAGGGCGCAGGATCAGGATGATCGCTATCACGCAAGGGACGATGACCCGCCGCCGGTTGTCGTCCCGCTTTCATTTCCCCGCCATCTGTGCCGTGCTCCTGCTCATCGTGGCGCCCAGGCAACACCACGCCCAAACGCTCAGCCGGTTGCGCGGCGTCGTGATCACCGTGGACTCGACACCGCTCAGCGACGCGACGGTCGCGATCATGGGTACCGATCTATCCGCCATGACCGACGCGAACGGCCGCTTCGGCATTGCGAGCGTGCATCCCGGCCTCCACCTGATTCAGGTCAGGCGCATCGGGTACACGAGCGTGATCTCCCGTCTCGAGGTGGGGGCCGGGGAAACCTTGACGGTCCAGGTGGTGCTCGGCGCGCTGGCGGTTCAGCTCCCGGAGGTCGAGGTAACGGGGGTCGCACCGGTGCCGGCGATCCTGCGCGGCTTCTACGGCCGCAAGCAACGCGGCGCCGGATACTTCCTGACGCAGGACGAGATCGATCAGCTCCAGCCGCGCATGTTCACCGATCTGCTGCGCCGGGCGCCGGGCGTCCGGCTGCAACCGGTGCGCGGCCCGTCCGGAAACAGCTTCCAGGCCGTCTCGGACCGGGCGGCGGGGACGCGGCAATGCCCCATGCTCTACTACATTGACGGTGTGCCCGTTCCCGTCGCCGGAGACCTTGGCATCAACAACCTGATACTGCCGAGCGACGTCGCCGCAGTCGAAGTGTACAGCGGCAGCGCGCGGGTGCCGCTCGAGTTCCAGTCGAGCAACGCCGCGAACTGCGGAGTCATCCTGATATGGACGCGCCCGGCAGAGCGGCGGCGCAAACCATGAAGCGTGTCCCCTCGGCAGCGGCGGCCGTGCTGCTCGCGCTCGCCGTGCTGACATGCAAAGGACTCCAACCTCGGGGGATCAGCCCCGGAACCGTCCTGGTCGCCGCGCGCGACAGCTTCTTCACGCCCGATACCATTCACGTGACTGTGGGGCTCCCCGTCCGCTGGACGAACGAGGGCAACGCCTATCACACCGTGGTGTCCGACAGCGCACTCTGGGCCAGCAACCTGCTTGCCCCCACCTGGTGGTTCGAAGTCCGGTTCGACAGCGCCGGCACGTTCCCCTACCACTGTTCGCAGCACGCGGGGATGATCGGCACCGTCGTCGTCGATCCCTGAACGCCGACGGGGGAAGCGCGAGCGCTTCCCCCGTGGCGATACCCCTCTCGACAAACGCCTATGGGAAGTTGGGGTTGTTGTCCGTCTCCGTAATCGGCAACGGATAGCACACGTCGCTTCCCACCGGCGCAAACCCCGGTTTCCAGTACGTTGAGGCAGGCACCGGCACGCCGATGATGTTGGCCGGATGGCGGCGGAAGTCCCCGAGGCGCTTGCCCTCGAGATAGAAATCCAGCCCGCGCTGGGTGAAGAATTCCGTCAGCACGGAGTTGGAATCCACCGCGCCACCGTAGGCCGGCTGGCCATTGGCGCTGCGGCGCGCGGCAACCTGCGCGAGCTGTGCCGCCGTCCCCTGCGCCTCGGCCTTGATGTAATCCGCCTCGATCTTCGAGGCGAGCCGGACCGGGGTCGAATAATCCGGATACTTCTGCTGAATGGCGTATGGCACGCCACGGTCTGTGGAATACGCCGCGTCCTGCGGTGCGTACGCGGTGGGAATCATCCACGGGACGCGTGGATCGGCATTCTGGATCGTGTTCACCGGCGGGGTCGCGCCGATCCGCCACGTCGGCGCCACCGCGATCGAGCCGCGGTCCCGGACGTAGAACCACATCCGGTTGGCCAGCCGGAAGCGCTGGGCCAGGTCGTCGATGTAGCTCAGGTTGTAATTGAAGGCCGCGGGCACGGAATCGGCGGCCGCGGCGGCCTGAGCAAGGTTGCCCCCCTGCAAATACGCGCGGGCCGTACCGACCCAGGAGGCGTTCGCCAGCGCCACACCGTCTGTTCCTGCGCCGGCACCCCGCCCCTCCGTGATCGCCACCGCGAAATGCGCGACCGCGGAATCCAGCATGTTCTGCGTGGTCAGCGGCGGACCCGCGAGGACGGTCCCCTGACAGAACTGCTCCGCCATGAACAGGTAGGACCATCCCAGCACGAAATTCACCCGCGCGTAATTGATGTTGGTCGCGGGGTTCGGCAGCGTCGCATTCAAGACCAGGTATGACGACGACACCGCCTGGGACAGCAGGGACCAGACGTCGACATCGAGACTGCCATTTTGGATCGAAATGTTTCGCCGCCCGAACTCGTTACGGGTCGGGAACGTCTCTGATACGTCGGTCTCACCCACGAACCAGGAGGAATACACGATGAGATGTCCGTAGGCGGACGCGAAATTCTGTTGCGCCGAGCGGGCAAGCAGCGGGGCGTCGGCAACGGGGTCCAGCGCGCTGTTGTCGATCACCCCGGGGTTCTGCACCGTCAGCCAGTCTTGGCAGCCACCGAGCAGGAGAGCCCCGGCCACGATGGCTATGCAGGCACAGCTTCTGAGCGTGCGCATCGTCGAGGCTCCTTTCAGAACGTCACGTTGACGCGAGCGATAAACCGCCGGACGGGCGGCTGCGTGAAGAAGTCGTCGCGGTTATACAGCGCCACCGCGTTGGACACGACTTCGGGATCGTAGCCCTCATAGTTCGTCCAGATCGCCAGGTTCTGGCCGGCGATCGTCACAGTCGCCGTCGTCGCCCGGAACGCCTGCGCCCATTTCAGCGGCAGGGTGTAGCTGAGAGAGACCTCCCGCAACCGGATGAAGGTGCCGTCCTGGATGTAGGCGTCCTGCACGTCGTTCACCGTCATCGAAGCGCCGCTGGAGTCGGTGATGAACGCCGGCTGTCCTGCGGCCGGGTTGCCGTACCGCCGCAGCCGCTCGGTCCGGCTCAGCTTCAGCGTATCCAGCCGGTTGTCACTCCGTACCAACTGCGTCTCGCGGAAGAAATCGGTGAAGTTCCGCACCTTGTGACCGCGCTTGGTGTCGATCAACCCGTACAGCCGCACGTTCCGCATGATGGTCACGTTGCTCGACAAGTTCGCCTCGAGCGTCGGCAGCACGTTGCCGGCGAAGACGGGGTGTTCCGTCACTCTGACGATTCCGGTGGTGGTGTCGACGCTGACGATCTTGCGGGTCCACCACGAGCCGAGCTGCAGGCCCGCCTGTACCCGGTTGAGCGTCCCGAAGGCCGGTACGGTACCCATATCGGTGACTTCGTTGTGCAGCGTGTTGGCCCCGAGGCGGATGTCCCACGAGAGTGTCGGCCGATTGATCGGCACGGCACGCGCCGCGATCTCGAATCCGCGATTGACCAGTTCGCCGATGTTCACCCAGGGCGCCTGCGTGAACCCGCGGGAAGGCGGCAGCGGCTGCTGCAGCAGCAGGTCGCGGCTCTTCTTGTTGAAGTACGTCAGCTCGACGCCGATGAGGTCGTGCATCAATCCCGCGTCGAAGCCGGCTTCGAACTCCTCACCGCGCTCGAAGCGCAGTCCGGGGTTGCCGGGATTGAGCGGGACCGCACCGGGCTGCACGAGCGTACCGTCGTAGAACGGCGACGATTGCAGCGTCGTGAGTGCTGCTCCCGGAACGGGAATCCGGCCCGTGGAGCCCCATGCCGCACGTAGCCGCATCGTGTTGATCGGGCCGATCTTCCAGAACGGCTCATCACTCGCCACCCACGATAGGCCGACCTTGGGCAGGAACACCCACTTGGCGTCCTTCCCGAAGGATGACGCGTTGTCATAGCGCAGGCCGACCTGGCCGGTGAGCCGGTTGTTGAGGGCGACCTGCCACTGGCCGATGAATCCGACCGAGCGCTGCTGCGTCCAGTCCTGCCCGCCGGAGCGCAGCGAAGCGGCAGTGACGAGATCGTTCGAGTTCACCGTCAGGCCTTCGCCGGTCGCGAACACCTGCTCTTCGCGCGTATCGACCAGCTGGAAGCCGAACGACAGGTTCGAGACGAGCTTCGACGACAGGTCGCGCTGGTAGTTGCCCAGGTAGTCGACCGTCTGCCGCTCGACGCCGCGGCGGTCCTCCTGAATCTGCCCGGTGTTGATGGGATAGGAGTTCCGCGCGTTCTTCGGCAGGAAGCGGCGATCCTCTTCCCGCACCCAGTCAAACCCGGCCGTCAGACGATGCGTGAAATTCGCGCGCGGCGCCCAATTCGCCGTGAAGCTCGCAATGCTGCGATGGGACTGCCGCTGGTTGTTGATGGCCGTCATCGCGGCGACGTCACGCTGATTGCCGAACCACCCGTTCTGGCCCGTGCCGTCCACCGTGCGGGTCAGCGGCGAGCCCAGCTGGGCATTGCCGAGCCAGCCGAAAATGTTGTTGTCGTTGTCGGGGAGATCGGTCAGCGCCACCGTCACGCCGATGCCGGCATCGAGCGTCAGCTTGGGTGAGGGGATCCAGTTGAAGTTGACCCGCCCGCTCGTGCGATTGAACCCGTTGTTCGGCAGGACGCCGTCTTCCTTTTCCTTATTCACCGACGTGTAGTAGCCGTAGTTCTGGCCACCGCCCCGGCCGCTCCAGTTGACGCCGGTCATCTGGCCCGTGCGGAAGGCATTCTGGCGCAGCAGCGGATTGTCGCTGACGAGCGTGCCGACCGCCTGCCCCGAGCAGAGCAGATTGTTCGCATTGGCAACGTTCGCGGCACTGCAGCGGCCGTAATTCGTCCGCGGCGTGAAGTTCTTGTTGAGGGAGTTGTAGTCGAAGGTCAGGCTCTGGGTGAACTTCCCCGTCCCCGGACGGCCGCGCTTGGTAATGACCTGAATGACGCCGGCCGACGCGTCGGCGCCGTAGAGCGTGGCCGCGGCCGGTCCCTTCACGATCTCGATCGACTCGACGTCATCAGGCTCGATGTCGTTGAGGCGATCATAGGACTGGCCGCCGGTAAACCACTGCGGCGCGCCCTGAGCCGTGACGCGCACGCCGTCGATGTACAGCAGCGGCTCGTTGCTCAGTGAAATCGACGCAGCGCCGCGGACCCGGATCTGACTCGATGCTCCGGACGAACCGGAAGCCGCGGTGACAGAAACGCCGGGCACGCGCGACTGCAGGTCACCCGCCACCGTCGGCGTCGGCGCGACCGAGCGAATGCCCGCGACGTCCAGGACCGAAACCTTCGCGGCCTGCGAGCGACTGCGCTGATCGCCCGCCGTGCCCGTGACGACGATTTCTTCGAGCTGCACCACGGACGCGTTCAGCGTGTAGTTGCCCGTGAACTCCTGACCCTCGGTCAGTGTGACCGGCGCCGAGAGCGTCTTGAAACCGATGCGGCGAACCTGGACCGTGACCGCGCCCGGCGTGATACCGGGGATCCGGTAGTTGCCCAGCACGTTGGTCACGCCCTGCAACGTCGTGCCCGCGATGGACACCACGGCCTCGGCGATTGGGGCGCCCGACGCCGCATCCGTAATGGTGCCCTGCACGGTCGCCGTTTGCTGCGCCCGGAGTGGCGACGCGACGAGCATCGCACCGAGCGCCACGACGGCGCCGAAACCTGCCCTACCGATTGTCAATCGCATGTTCCGCTTTCCTCGTTGTGAGGTTCAAGTGTGTGCGGAAAATCAGCGAACGAATGGACACCCGGCAAAATGCGGCCAGGCGCCCTCGAGTCGCGCACGACGCCCGAGGCGTCGGCTAGCGACTACATCGACCGGGAATGATGATGTTGCGCTGGAGGTGAAGAACGCAGCGAACGGAAATTTGATCCATGCTGCCTCCAAGTGAAGGTTCCATATAGTGAAGCACCTGTCCGAGGCCCGCAAGGGAAGACCTACAGGCTTGACAGTCCTGAATACGGCAGGCAGCCTCAACTGATGCGGGCTCTTGTCCTCCTACTCATGGCGATGTCGGTGGCGTGTACCCCTCACCACGGGGGGGGGACCCCTGCGGATGAGCCGACGCCGGCCGAAGGCTGGCGCCTGACGGTTATTAATCACCACTGGCTGGACGTGTCCGTGGTAGTCTTGTCCGATGCGCAGCGCTTCCGCGTGGGCACCATCTCGGCGACCCAGACGCAAACCTTCGACCTCCCGTCTCGCATGATATCCAACGGCCGTCTCGTTCGTCTCGAAGCCAATCCGATCGGCGCCACACGCGTCCTGACCACGGACCCCCTCGACGTACGGGCAGGACAGCGCGTCGAATGGACACTCGAAACGGGCCTCGAGCGCTCGTCGGTGGCCGTGTGGTGACGCGCAGGCTGGGAGCGGCGGTGTCCGCCATGGTGGCGGTGGCGCTGCTCACCTTCGGATGCTTCGAAAAGCTGGCGGGGCCGGGCTGCGTCGCGGCGACCTGGGATGTCGTGGGCACCAGCGGTGACACGATCACCACGACGCGCGGTCTGCGCTATATTGCCGGTGACTCCGGGATAGGAAATGGAGCGCCGTGGTGCCGTTCGGTCGCCGTGAACTACACGGGCTACCTCCTCGACGGCACGAAATTCGACAGCTCGATCGACGTCGGTCGTGCGCTCATATTCACTCCGGGCGTCGGCTCCCTCGTCGACGGGTTCGAACAGGGTGTGATCGGCATGCGCAGCTGCGCTACTCGCCGGCTCATCATTCCACCGAACCTCGGGTTCGGGGCGAACCCCGTCCGGAACGACGCCGGCGACATCATCGTCCCGGCCAATTCCACCGTGGTCTTTGACATTCAGATGCTGGAGATCGGCAACGAGCCGGTCGTCCCCTGTGACAGTACTGGTCCGTAGCGCACACGGCGTCGTGCTCCTGGGAGCGTTGCTCCTCCCCGCCGGCCTCTCCGCTCAGGCAGGCACGCTCACGGGACAAGTGGTCGCTGAAGACGGGATTCCCATCGCACAAGCGCGCATTCGGATCGGGGATCGGAACCCGCTCGTGCTGTCGGCGAACGACGGCCGGTTTAGCGTCTCCGCCGTTCGCGCGGGCGATCAGCTCCTCCAGGTACAACTGCTCGGATACGTGGCGTTCGCCCAAATGGTCACGGTCATCGCCGGGCAGACGCTCGACGTCCACATCACGCTGGTGGCCGCCCCAATTCCCCTGAAGGCTGTCGTGGTCAAGGGCCCGCCGCCGCTGCGGCCGGTGCTCGCGGCATTCGAAAACCGCCGCGCCCGTGGGAATGGACACTTTTTCAACCAGAGTGAGATCGCGCGGATGCGGCCGCGCGTCTTGACCGACGTGCTGCGCCGCGTTCCAGGAGTGATGCTGCAGGCGTCATCCGGGTCATTCGGATCGAACGACATGGTGCGGATGACGCGGACCATCGGGTTGAGCGGACCGCGCAACTGCCCCGTGCTGTTCTACCTCAACGGCACGCCGCTCCAGATCACCGGCGACATGTCCATCGATCAGTACGTCGCGCCCGAGGATGTGGTGGCGATGGAAGTGTACAGCGGGTCGTCACAGATCCCGCCCGAGTTTCAGTCGAGCCTGCTCAATTCGCGCTGTGGGGTGATTGTGATCTGGACCAGAGTCGGTGAGGACAGCGAAGACCCGCCGCCGGGAGTCTAGTTGGGCGGAGGAGGCGGCTTGTCGGTATTGTCGCCGCCGCCGATGAAGCCGAGAAAGTGCGCCGCGAGAAACGCCGTAGAGGTCAGCAGTCCCGCCATGATCCAGCTCCGCTTGTTGCTGAAGCGGCGTTCCGTCGCCTGACTGAGCGCTGAGCGCGGAAAGCGCACCACCTCGCGGTTCCACATCACTGACTGGCCGTTCCGAAATTCCACGCGCAGCATCCGCAGATCCCACGACGTCGCGTCCGCCCCGGCCACGATCCCTTCCACTTCCGTCGCGCCGGACCCGATGGCGTTGCTCATGGCGAGCACGCCCGTATCCGTCACCTCTGCGACGATGCGCGTCTCAGGAGCGGGAATTGCGGACGGCAGCGGTCCCTGCATGTAGCACGCGGCCACAAGCCAGACGACTCCCAGGATGTTCAGATTCGCGACGGCCCTGCGCATAGCTGGATTCTGCATCCGGAATCCCGGAAAGCACAAGGGACAACCGGGCAAATTGCGCCCGGTTGTCCCCCGTGACTGCTGCTTCCCGATCAACAGCGGTTAGGGTCGTCCCAGTTACGCACCGGTGACGCTCCCGTCGTGCCGGTGGGATAGGCCGAGGGCAGCGGAATGTTGGCATTGGCGTTGCGCTCCGCTGAGCCGTACGGCAGACGACCGAGGACTTCCGGTGCCGTGCCGTTCGGGACGAGCGTCGGAATGCAGGTGCGTTTGTAATCCGACCACACCTCGATGTTCTGATACATCGCGATGTACTTCTCCGTCATCACGTCGACGAACGTCGGAGCAGCCAGCGCCGGCAGGCCGACGGCGGCACGCACGGCGTTGACGTTGGCGGCACCGCCCGTCGAGTCACCAGTCCGGAACCGGGCTTCGGCCAGAATCAGCTGATTCTCCGCCCACGTGATCATGGGCTGCCGGAACGTGAAGGCGCGCCGCACCGCCAGGTTGACCACCGACGGCGCACACGCGGCCGGCGGCGCCGGGCAGCCGGCCGGACGCACCGTCACGTTATTCTGATCGGCGCCGACGAACTGGCCCTGCGAATTGACGTCGAAGTAATTGCGCAGCCGCACCGTGTCGTTGCGGGCCTTGAGGGTCGAAACCATCACGTTGCCCGCCACGATGTCCTGCCGTGAGAGCAGGAACTCGCCCCAGATGTTGGCGTCGAAATCCTGGACCGAGCCGTGGAAGAATCGGAAATCCCCGGGTCCCTGCCCGTTGATCGCGTTAGTGGCGCTGGTCGGTACTTCGTTGACCCCGAGCAGCGCTTCCGCCAGAGCGGCGTTGTACTCCGACACGCCATTCCGCTCCACCAGATGCAGGTGATAGCGGGCCTTCAGCGTGTGTGCCGCCCGGATCCAGCGCGCGATTTGCGTCGCGCGGGTCACCGCCGTCGCGCAATAGATCAGATCGCCTTCTGAGGGCGCGCAGTTCCCCGTTGCGGTCCCTGCCGCTGCCGTCAACGCCGTGATGCCCTCGTCCAGGCGTGTCTGCACCGCGGCGTAAATGCTCTGCTGGCTATCGAGCTTCGGCGATTCGATGCCGGGGGTTACAGCCTCGCTATAGGGCAGATCGCCCCACACCGAGGTCGCGGTCCCCATGTTGAAGGCCTCCCAAACCTTGGCGATGCCCAGCATGAGGTTGTCGCCGGCGGCCGTGGCGGAGGCCTCGATGCTGCGCAACCCCAGCAGGCCACCGCCGGTATAGAAGCCCGACATGGCGCCCGAGATATCACCTTCCTGGACGCCGTAGGCCGTGCAGAACTGCAGTTGCTGGTTGTTGCTCCCGATCAGTTGCTGCGTAAACACCGACGCGCAGCGCGCGATCTGACCCTCGAAGCGCACTGCCGCGCTGGACTGCACCGCGATCAACAATTGAATCGGCGTCGCCTGCGTCGGATTGTTCGGATTCTGGGTCAACCCCGGCCCACTCAGAAAATCACTACATCCCCACCCGGCAAGCAGCGCCAGTGCGAGGACCGCTCCAACCTTTTTAGACGCTTTCATCGCAGTTCCTCGCGTGGTTAATGGTAGAAGGTGAGCTGCATGACCCAGGAATGCGCGAGCGGCGCATTGAACCAGTCGATGCCGCGGTTCGCGTTCTGCGCCCCACCCAGGTTGACTTCAGGATCGTAGCCCGAGTAGTGCGACCACAGCGCGAGATTGCGCGCCGACAGTTTCGCGTCCAGCTGGCGGAGCCCGGCTATCCGGTTGACCCAGCGGCCGCGGAACGTGTAGGTGAGCGAAACTTCGCGCAGCCGCGTGAACGTGGCGTCTTCGAGCCGCGTCGTGATGGGACCGCCGGTGGCACCCTGGCCGTTCCCGGTCGAAAGCGCGGAGTTGCTGAACCAGCCCTCGCCCAGCACCACAGGCTGGCCGGCTCCAGGGCCGACGACCGGACCATTGAGCACGTCACAGGTCTGGTTGTAGCACAGCATGTTCTGCCCGAAGATCACCGTGTCGCCACGCGTGTCGGTGTCCTTATGCGTGCCGTACTGATCCATGGACGAGCGCGTCATGTTCAACACGTCGCCGCCCTGGCGGTGATCGAGGAACGCGGTCAGCTGGAAGCCCTTGTAATTGACCGTTGCGGACAGTCCCGCCGTCCAATTCGGCCAGGGATTGCCGATGGCCCGCGTCGTGGGATCCGTGATCGGGAAGCCGTTGGGCGCGATATAGAGCGCGCCATAGGGTGCGCCGGTGCACGCCGTGCCGACGTCATACGTCGTGCCGGCGAACGTCACGGTGGTCAGGCCGCGGCCGCAGCGCGCAAAATCGGTCGACCGCCACACACCCAGCGGATAGCCGACCTGTGCATTGGTCGTCTGTCCCGCAAACGACGACCCGAGACCGGTAACACAGCGGACGTACTTCGCTTCCGGACCGCAGTTCGCAGCCGTGGCCGGCAGGATCTTGCCGTCCAGCTGATCCTGCGTAGAACCCAGCGACGTGACGATGTTGCGGTTCTGGGCCCAGTTACCGCTGATCTGGATGGAGAAATCGGAGCGTTGCAGCACCTGGATGTCGCTCGTCAGCTCCCATCCCTTGTTCGACAGCTGGCCGGCATTGACGTTGATGTTCGTGAAGCCCGTGGATGGCGCCAGCGGCACGCCGAAGATCACGTCGTGCGACGTGGAGTTATAGCGCGTCACCGACAGTGCCGCCCGGCCCCGGAACAGGCTCAGGTCGATGCCGGACTCGAGCTCCTTCACGCGCTCCGGCGAAATGTCGGGATTGCCGACGGTGCCCGACGCGTACAGGCCGCCGACACCATTGATCGTCGTGCCCTGCAGCGAGCCGGGGTTGAAGTCGGCGAACGACGCCGTGGTAAAGACGCTCTGGGTCGCATAGAGCGGCGGCTGCTGGCCGCTCTCCCCGTAGGCCATGCGGACCTTGCCGTACGAGATCCACGCCTCGGGGAGATGGACGGCCTTCCCGAAGCTCCAGGCGACGCTGCCGCCGGGATACCAGGCGTGCTGATGCCCGATACCGAACGCCGAGTTGGCGTCGTTGCGGATGCGGGCCTGGAGGTACAGCTGGTCGTACAGATCGGCGTTGGCCTGCGCGAAATAGCCCGAGATCCGGCGCCGGTTCTCGGCGTCGTTGGGCAGCGTCCGGGTCGTCGTGTTCGAAAGCTTGTACGGCGTCGGCGCGAGCCACGTCTGCCCGAAGACGTCGACCTGGCGGAAGTAGGTCTCGTCGAGATTCTGACCGACGGTCAACGAGCCGTTGAACTTCGCGCTGAACTCGTGCGTCCCGGTCGCGGTCAGGGTGTGATCGATCACGCGATCGTAGAACTGCCAGCGCTCGATTGAGCCACCGCTTTGACCCGAGCTCGCCTGCCCGTATGCGTAGGTCCGGTCGTCCCCGTTGTAGTCGCCGCCGAGCGTCCAGTTCACGGCCAGCCAGGGCATCGGCTTCCAGTTCACGTTGATGTTGCCGAGATAGCGGCCCGTCTGCCCGATGAGCGCGTCGGTATACAGCGCATAGAACGGATTGTCGAAGCCGCGATTGGTCGTGAACGCCGTCAGTCCCGGGTTCGGGAAGCGCCACGAGCGATGCAAGTTGCTCGGACCACCCAGGAACTGCTGCGCATTGAAATCCGGCGGCTGGCGCAGCGCGCTGATGCCGATCCCGTTCACGGAGTTGCCGCGGTCGGAGCCGGTGTTCTTCGTCTGGACCACTTGCACGCTCGCGTTCACGGTCAAGTTGTCGAACAGTGCATGCGAGCCCGCGAAGCGCGCGGTGTAACGCTCATAGCGATCCTGATTGCTGACGATGAAGCCGTCCTGATTCAGCTCGCTGAGCGACAGATAGAACGTCGTACGCTCGTTGCCGCCAGAGATCGAGAACGCGTTGTCGATCGTGTGTCCCGTCTCGAACATCTCGGCGCCATGGTCGTACGTCTTGACCGAATCCGCCAGCTTCGGGCCCCACGAGAAGAAGTTCGAATTGATCGCGCAGTTCACCGTGAAGCAATTGCTGGACACGCCCAGCGAGCCGACGCCGTAGTCGCGCTGCACCGGAATGGTGCGGACCGGATCGTCGAACGTCATGGTGGAGCGCAGGGTGTAGGTGGTCGGACCGGCGTGGCCGCGCTTCGTACGGTACTCGAGCGCGCCGGCGGAGCCGGCGCTCGCGCCGTAGATCGAAGTCGATGCAGCGCCTTTCAGGACTTCCACCGCTTCGATGTCGTCGGGATTGATGTCGCCGGCACGGTTGGACGCCGGCGCGCCCGACAACACGGCCTGTCCACGCGTCGCATTGCTGATCGGCACGCCGTCGAGAATGATCGTCGGCTGGCTCGTGCCGAACGTCTTCGGCCCGCGGATCTGGATCGCCGTGGAGGCGCCCGCGTCACCGCTGCCCTGATTGGTCAGGACGTTGGGCACCTTGCCCGCGAGTGCTTGAATCACGTTCGACTCGTTCGAACGCACCAGCGTCTGGCTGTCGACTGTCGCGGTCGCCGTTCCCAGGCGCTCGCGGCGTTCCTGCGTGCCGGCGCCCGTCACCACCACAACGTCCAGGCGGAGCGGGTCAGCGGCCAGCTGGAAGTTCTGCTGGAGTGTCGCGCCCGCCGTCACGGTGACCGTCGCCGTGGACGCGCGGAACCCGATGAGGCGCGCAGCCATCCGGACCTGCTGCCCCGTCGCGCGTCCCCCGGGGATCGTGAGGTGATAGACGCCGTCCGCGCCGGTCCAGCCACCGACGCCGAAATCGACGACGGTGACGTTGACGTCGCGGAGCGCCTCACCGGACTGTCCGGTCACCTTACCGCTGATGGTGACCGGCTCTTGCGCAACCGCTGCCACCGGCAGGATCGCCAGCAGCGCGGTCGCTAAGAACGCCCAACCCAGAGGTCGGGACACTGACTGATCACGGCTCATACTCACTCCCCTTGCGTATGTGAATCGTGGATGATCGGCGATCCGTGAGCGTGACTGTCCCCGCGGGTCCAAAACGGATGCCGCAGGGTGAACGCGTTAGGTTGGTGGTGAAAGGGTATGCGGATGAGTGGACGACGAAGGCCGCGAGTACTGCAGTCGACAAAAAGTTCGCATAAAGACACTCCTCCCCCGGCATGAGGAAACACAACGAGTTTTCCTATGGTCACCGCACCTGACGCCCAACGGCCTGGGCGAACGTCGGCACGGGCTGATACCGAGGATTCTCACTCAATAGTGAAACGCGTCGGACGGGTCCGCAAGAGCACTTTTGTTCGTATTTTGGTCCGCGTGAAGACCCTTCTACTCGGCGCCGTACTGACGGCGGCCGGCCTGCAGGCGGGCGACCCCCTGGAGGTCCGCAGCAAGGGGCGAGCCGACGCCCCTGTAACCGTCTATGAAATGGCGGACTTCCAGTGCCCCGCCTGCCGCATGTTCACCGTCACGGTGCTCCCCACCATTGAGCGGGAGTTCGTGCAGACAGGCAAGGTGCGCTGGGTGTTCATCAACCTGCCGCTGACCAGCATCCACCCCAATGCCGTGGCCGCCGCCGAGGTGGCCATGTGCGCCGCACGCCAGGGTGGGGACCGGTTCTGGTCGACGCACGATGCGTTGTACCAGCAGCAGGACGATTGGGCCAAGCTCGCCCAGCCAAGGGACAAGCTGATCACAATCGCCCAGCGTGCTGGCGTGGACCGGGGGAGGCTGGTCGCCTGCCTGAATGCGGGCGAGGCGCGCAAGGAGGTCGAGCTCGACGCCCAGCGCGCATCCCGATCCGGCGCTCGTGCCACACCTTCCTTCTATATAGAAGGGGGCCTGCTCGAAGGGGCACCGTATACGCCGGATCCGATGCGACACCTGCTGGACTCGATCTACGCAGTGCGCACCACTCGACCCCCCCCCACCCCCCGGTGAGCAAACCGTCGTTTCTGTATCGGCTGAGCGTGCACGTCGTAACCCGTGCGGCGCCGCTCGTCGCACGCTTCGACAAGAAGGTGGCGCGGGGACTCGATGGGCGGCGCGGACTGGCCGCCCGTCTTGCCGGATGGGCCGCCGCGCAGCGCGACACGAAGCGGCCGTTGATCTGGATGCACGCGCCGTCGGTCGGGGAAGGGCTGCAGGCGAAGCCGGTGCTCGAGACGCTGCGCGCCGAGCATCCCGACTGGCAGCTGGCCTTCACCTTCTTCTCGCCGTCGGCCGAGCGACTCGCCAAGAATCTGCCGGTCGACGTCGCCGACTACCTGCCGCTCGACCGCGCGTCCGAAGTCATGGCGGTCCTCGATGCGCTCCAGCCGACCGCGCTCGTTTTCAGCAAGCTCGACGTCTGGCCGGAGCTCACGCTCGCGGCCGCCCGGCGCGGCGTGAAGCTCGGCCTCATCTCGGCGACCGTGGCGCCGCACAGCTCGCGGCTGCGCTGGCCGACGCGGGGCTGGTCCGCGCCGGCCTATCGCGCGCTCGACAGCGTCGGCACGATCAGCGAGGAGGACGGCGAGCGGCTCGAGCTGCTCGGCGCGCGCCCCGAGGTCATCGCGGTCACGGGCGACACACGGTATGACAGCGTCGCCGAGCGCGCCGAGCGCCTGGACAGGACGCGCGAGCCGCTCGCGCGGCTTGCCGCATCGAGTCCCGACACGTTCACGATCGTCGCGGGATCGACGTGGCCATCGGACGAGGCGGTGATTCTTCCCGCCTTTGCGGATCTGCTCCATCAACTTCCGTCGGCCCGGCTGCTCCTGGCGCCGCACGAACCCAACCCCGATCATCTCGCCGGCATCGCCGATCGCCTGCGGCATCTCAAGCTGCCGCGCCCGGTGCGGCTCTCGCAGCTCGAGCACGCGAAGCCGGGTCCCGTGATCGTCGTCGACCGCGTCGGTGTCCTCGCCGATCTTTATTCGCTCGGCGACACGGCATTCGTCGGCGGCGGGTTCCACCGCGCCGGCCTCCACTCGGTCCTCGAGCCGGCGGTGTTCGGCGTGCCGATCGCGTTCGGCCCGCACTGGCGGATGAGCCGCGATGCCGGTCTGATGCTCGATCAGGGCGGCGCGGTCGCGCTGCCCGCGGGCGACGCGCGCCATCCCCTGCACTCGCAGTGGCTGGTGTGGCACCACGATCCCGCAGCCCGCAAGAACGCGGGGACTGCCGCGAAGCAGGTGGTGCAGGCAGGTCGCGGGGCGTCCGAGCGGACCACGGCCTTGGTCCGGGGGCTCGTCAAGAGTTGAGCGGGTCGAAGGGGGCGGCTACTATGGAGATATGCAGGCGATAGCATTACGACGCGCCCTGGCATCCACCCTGATCTGTCTCACGCTGGGGTGCGCGCACCCAGCCAGGGCACGAAACAGCGGCAACGGCGAGCCCCCGGACGTCCTATTCACCGTCACCAACCATCATTTTCTCGACGTCACGATCTATTTGGAGCGCGACGGCCAACGCACCCGCGTAGGCACCGTCACCGCCGCCTCGACCGCGCAATTCCGCCTGCGGGGAAGTGAGCTCAGCGCCTCGCGGCAATTTCGGCTCTTTGCCGCGGCGATCGGGAGCGACGAGAACGTGCGCACCGAAACGCTCACGATCCAGGCTGGGCAGACCATCGAATGGACGTTGGAGCACGACCTGCGGCGCTCCAGCGTCGGTATCTACTGAGAGCGGGTTATTTCGGCGGCGGCGGGCCGCCGGAACGCGTCGGGATGATGCCTATCCCCTGAAACACCTTGTAGCTCGTGAGTATCGCGGCCAGCGTCGCGCCCACAATAATCGTCGTGCGGCCCCTGGACAGTCGGCGCTGCTCAACACCCGCCAGGTACATCCGATTCACGGTGACCGCTTCCCCTTTCCACGTCACGATCTCGCCGTGGTGCAACGTCACGCCGGTGACCGACAGTCGCATGGCTTCCTGGTCGCTGGTGAGCAAGCGCCCGCGGATCGAGCGGACGTCGGGACCGATGGTGCGCGACAACGTATCGGTTCCCAGATCGTTCAGCGTAGCCGAGACATACGATCCCGGCACCGGCTGGGGTGTGGCGAGGGGCTCGTAGTAGTAGCATGCCGCCGCACACCACATCGCGGACAAAACGAACATCGATCGCATCATGAAGCAGTCTCCGAAGAACACGGGGGCGGGCCGAGGGATGCTCGGCCCGCCCCGGGAAGCTACCGCTCGACGGCCCGTTACGGACAGTCCGCCGTGTCGTTGGGGTTCCGGAAGCCGTTCGTCCCCAGCTGCGTACCGGCGTCCGGAATATTCGAATTGACGTTCCCTTCGCTGCCGCTGTAGAACAGACGGCCTGGAATCTTGCCCCGGAACTGCGGGTTCGCGGTCGTGTCCGGCGTGAGTCTCGGAATGCACATCCGCCGATAGTCGTTCCAGACCTCGATGTTTTGGAACAGAGTCACGTATTTCTCGGTCATGATCGAGTCGGTCAATGCGGCGCCGGTGATTCCGACCAGGGCGCTTAGCCCCGGCACCGCGCGCGCGTTGTTCAGGTGCGTGAGTGCGAGTACGTCGTTGCCCGTCTGGTTGTACGCCTCCGCCAGAATCAGCTCGTTTTCCTGATAGGTCACCAGGGGCTGCCGGAACGAGCCGTCAGTCATCCGCCCCGAACCAGCGAGTGGTGACACGGTATTGCCCGGCTGGGCGACGTTGACGTCTTCGCCGCCATAGCCGCCGAGCCCATTGAGCCCGAAGTACTGGGGGAGTCGCGGATCGCTCCGCGCGTTCATGATATCAACCAACGCCTTCCCGGCGACCAGGTCCTGCCCGAAGGTCGTGCTCTGGAACTGATACCAGATGTTCCGTTCGGTTACCGAGGCGCTGTGATACGCCAGCAGGTCACCGGCCGTGCTGCCGATGCCGCTGCTCGCCTCGGTGATCACGTTGGCGTACACGCCGGCCTTGTTTGCGGAGGCCTCGACGGTGTGGAGCAGAAAGCGTGCTTTGAGCGTGTGTGCCGCCTGGATCCACAGCGTGCGCTTCGCCAGCGTCGCGTCGGCCCCGTAGACCAGGTCGTTGCCCAGCGGACCGGGACCTGTCCCGTTGGTCAGCTCCGCGATGGCTTCCGTTAGCACGTTCTGGACCGCCGTGTACACAGCCGCCTGGCCGTCCAGCGCAGGCGTAGGATTGCCGCCCACGGCTTCCGAGTAGGGGACATCTCCCCACAGGTCTGCCGCGACGCCCATGTCAAATGCCTCCCAGATCTTCGCCACTCCGAGGAAGACACTGTCGCCCGCCGCCTGTTTGGCTGCTTCGATCTTGCGCAGGTCCACGAGGCCGCCGCCCGTGTACACCTGGAACCAGTTGCCGTCCCAGCTGAATTCGTTGACGGTGTAGTGCGCATACTGATCCACGAAGCGACCGCCCACTCCCATGCACTGCTGCATCCACTCGCACACCGTCATCGCCACACTGTTCTCCTGCGAGGAGAACAGATTGGCCTGCACGCCGACGAACAGTTGCTCAGCAGTCGCCTGGCTCGGACTGTTCGGGTTGCCGGTGAGCTTGTCGCCGGTCAGAAAGCTGCCGCATCCCGCCATGGCAACGGCAAGGCCCAGGGAGAGGGCCGCAAGCTTGATAGAGCGTTTCATTGTCTGGCCTCCTCTGGGCTAACGGTTGAGGGTGACGGTGAACACGAATGAGCGCGTCTGCGGATTGCCGAAGTACTCCGAGCCCTGAATCGGGTCGGTCGACCCGCCGCCGCTCGTCTCCGGATCGTACCCGGTCCACTTCGTCCAGGTGTGCAGGTTGCGACCCGACACCCGGATATCGACGCTGCTCACCCCGATCACGCGTTGCACCCAGGGCTGGTCCAGCGTGTACGTGAGGGAGATTTCGCGGAGTTTGACGAAGCCGTGGGGCTCCAGGCAAGCCTCTTCGACACCCGAGAAGGGGCACGCCGCGTCGCCCTGGTACCAGTTCTGACCGATCGGCACGGGCGTGCCAGCGCCCGGACCGACGACCGGTCCGTCGAACCAGCCGCCCTGGCCAAAGGTCTTCATGTTGCCGGTGCAGGTCGCGCCACTGCAGTCGGCGCGCTGCTCGGTGTCAATGTGCGTCCCGTAGCTCCAGAGCGCGCCTTTCACGTCGTTGGGCACGACGCCGCCGTGCCGGATGTCCACGAGTCCTGACACCTCGACCTTGTGGAAGCGGAACGCGGACCGAACGCTGCCCGTCCAGCGCGGATTGGGATTGGCGAGGATCCGCAAGTTGGGATCGGTGACCGGAAACCCGGTGGCATCGATGTACATGGCACCGCTGGGCGCGCCGGCGCACGCCGTGCCGACCGCGCCACCCAGCAGGGCCGGGTCCGAGACGCCGCAGTGGATGTACCCTTGCGTGCGGTACACCCCGATTTCCTCGCCCACCTGGGCCACGCCGGAGCCGAAGCCGATGTACTGCGGTCCGTTCAACGAGAGGACGACACCGCGGTTCCGTGCCCACTGGAGCCCGACCTCCCAGCCGTACTCTTGGGTCTGGATAGGACGCAGGTTCAGGCTCGCCTCGATGCCGCGATTGCGGAAGGTCGCGGCATTCGTGTACTGGGCCGAGTACCCCGTCGAGGGCGACAGCGGCGTCGGCAGGATGACGTCGCTAGTCTTGGAGTTGTAGTAGGTCAGTGACACGTCGCCGCGATCGTGGAACAACCCCAAGTCGACTCCTGCCTCGAGCTCTTTGGAGCGCTCGGGCCGGAGCACGTCTGCCGGCTTCTGGAGGCTGGTCGTCAACCCGCCGATGCCGTTTTGCGTCGGCGTCACGCACGTCCCTTGCGCGATGCCGCCAAAACACTGCGAGAAGTACGTCCCGGAGGTGACATACGGCGGCGGCTCCGTTCCGGCCTCACCGTACGCGACGCGCAGCTTACCGTAGGTGAGCCACGGGCGCTCGCCGATCACCTTCGTAAACGTCCAGGCCAAGCTGCCTTTGGGAAACCACGCACGACGCGACAGCCGGCCGAAATTCGAGAAGCCGTCGTTGCGGAGCGACCCGGTCACGTAGAGCTGGTCGTAGAGATCCATCGTCGCCTGGCCGAAGTACGACTCCCGGTGAATGACGGTCTCGTCATCGATCGGGAGGTCGCGCTGCACGGTGTTTTCCAGCTTGTACGGCGTCGGCGCGACGAGCTGGCGGCCCACGGCGAAGAGCCCGCGCGTGTTCTGGCTGCTGAGGTTCTGGCCCAGCGTCACGCTGCCCGATATCCTGGAGGTCAGCGTGTAGTTCGCCGTCCCCGTCAGGTTATGGTCGATCTGGTAGTTGACGAGCTTTCCTTCGATCACGCGGCCGAGGTTGCACACGTCAGACGAGGAAATGGGACACCCTTCCAGCCGCTCGTCGCTCGTATAGTCCGCTCCGAGCGTGTAGTTGAATTTCAGCCACGACAACGCCAGGTACTCCGCACCGACGTTGCCGAAAATGCGGCCCACGTTCGACAGGTTCGTCTGCTCGTTCAGCGCAAAGAACGGGTTGTCGAAGCCGCGATCGTCGCTCAGGCTGTTCGCCGTCGGATGCTGGAATCGGTATGAGCGGTGCTGGTGAAACACCGGATCCAGATACGGCAGATTGTTGAACTCCGGCGGCGTCCGCAGCGCCGGGATCTGGACCGCGTTCACGTTGTTGCCGCGCTGGATGAAGTGCCCGCGGGTGTCCGCGTAGGCGAGGTTGGCACTCAGCTTGAGCTGTTCCATCGGGCGGTGCGAACCCTTGAAGCGCACGGTCGTGCGGTTGAAGCTATCGTGATCGCCGATGAAGATACCGTTGTTGTCGAGGTTTTCCCCGGACAGGTAGAACGTGGTGCGGTCGTTGCCGCCGGACACCGTCATGGCGTTCTCCACGACGTGCCCCGTCGTATACAGCTCGCGGGAGTGATCGAACACCGGCGTGCCCGCCGGGAGGAGCGGTCCCCAGGAGCGCCGGCAGATGCTGTTGCCGGGATCGTCGCAGGCGCCGCCGGGCGTCGTGTCGGCTTCGACGCCGGAGCGCCCCTGTCCGTACTTCGTCTGCAGCGCAACGAAGTGGTTCACGTCGTCGAACGAAGCGGACGAGCGGAACGAAAAGTGCGTCGCGCCGGCGTGACCGGACTTGGTGGTGATGAGCACCACGCCCTGTCCGGCGCGCGCGCCGTAGATCGCTCCGGCCGCCGCGCCTTTCAGGATCTCGACGCTCTCGATGTCGTTCGGGTTGATGTCGATCGCCCGGTTCTCCACCACCGTCCCCTCACCGGAATAGCCGCCGTCATGGGGGTTGTAGTCGGAGGTCGACTTGGCCGCGTTGTTGATCGGCACCCCGTCCACCACGAAGAGCGGCTGGTTATTCCCGACGATGGTGCGAACGCCGCGGATCTGGATGAACGACGAGGCGCCCGGGTCTCCGGACTGGCTCGACACGAAGACGTTCGGCGCTTTGGCCGCAAGTGCTTCAACGACGTTCGACTCGTTGCTGCGCTCGATCTGGTCGGCGTTGACGGTGTTGCGCACGTTGCCGAGCTTTTCAGTCGATGTGGCCGTGCCCGCGCCCGTCACCACGATCTCGCCCAGCTGCAGTGGGTTGGGGGCCAGCGTGAAGTCCTGCGTGATGACCGCCTGCGACAGGGCCACCGTCACGGTCTGCGGCTTATAACCGAGACGTCGCACGACGATTTGCACCGACTGGCCGGTCACGCGGGCGGCAGGGATGAAGATGGCGTACTTGCCATCGTCACGCGTGACGGCACCGACCCCCAGCGATGCGATCGACACATCCGCGAAGGACAGTGCGGCGGCCGCGTCGTTGGTCACACGGCCGCTGATCGTGACGGGGTTCTGCGCGAACACAGGTGCTGTCCAGACCAGCAGGACGCTGGCGAGGGTGAGCAACCGACGGCGAAGATCTCGCATTGCTCCTCCTGAATGAATGAAACACTTGGACTCTGCACCCGCGCGGTGCAGAGACCTCGAACAACGGAGTTTGTGTTTTCTCAAATTCGCTCGCGCACCTAACGGCGAGGGAAGGCGCGCGAGCGTGTAACGGCGAGCTTGATATACCGCGTGCCTTCCGGGGGCGCTAGAGTGGCGTGGCCTGAAGACTCGAACAACCCAAGAGTTGCAAGGCGGAACCATTCCTACCTGGTGACGTCGAACCTCGTTTCGGCTCCGTACTCGGGGACCGGGCAGAGTCCTGCTTCAAGTCCATACGTCCCGGGTAGCGGCGCGGCACCGGCGGGGAGCTCGAAAATCATCCGATAGCGCTGCCCCATAACGATGTTGGCCCGCTGCACCCCTGGTTTCACGATCGCCCATGACGTATCGGCGACGACACCCGGTTGCCGCAATCGTACGTGGACACAGAGCACCTCCGAGTGGGGAAACAGGAGGTGCAGCGGCGTGTCAGCCTGGTTGGTGAGCTCGAAAAGCACGAGCGGCCGGGCCCCCCCCCCGCTCCCGCGTCCGGTCGAGTCCGGGCGCGCAAAGTGCGTCGGGGTCACCGCGAGTGTGACCACGCTGCGCTGCGTGTAGCTGAGCTGCACATTGCGCCGTACCATCCCGTCCGGATCACGCTCCTTGAACTGCGGATTCACGAGCTCCGCATATGCCGCGCCGGCTGAATCCGTGCCGCTCCGCAGCGTACCGGTGGCCTGCACGAATTTATCCTCATAATTGGCGACGCCGGACGCCTGAGGGTCGATCGAGACCCAGTTTACGGGAACGGAGCGAACGACAACCGGCGCCGGCAGGAACAACCCCCAGCGGACCACATCGTCGTGCTGCGCGCGCACAACACCGCGTAGGCTGATGGTCGTGTCGACGGCGGATTGCGCAGGTAGGTTGGATCGTACCACAGCCATCGCTAGCAGCAGCGCGCACCAGAATCGCATCATGATGGGAACTATAGTAGAAGACTGACGGCCGAGACAGCAATGAGATCTTATTAGGGCGGGCTGCCAGTTCCTGCTGTAGCGGGCACGACGATGCCCTCGAACGTCACCGATCGCGGCGAGATCAGTCCAGCCGTCAGCGCAGTTACGAACAAATCACTCCATCTGCTCCGGACCTTGATGCGCAGATTGGCGATACGGGCTCCCGTGCCGGCCTGACCGGCCAGCACGTCTTCGGCGTTGGGCCGGGCAGCCCCCGCCAGTCCCCAGAGCAGGAACACGGGATGCTTCGTGACCCGAAAGGCCGTTCCCTGCGGCGGTGTTTGGGCCGATTCCGCCAGCGAGGTCGGCACGCCAAGATCCGTGGCGTCAAAGGTCAGGGCGCAGCCGCTCAGCGTGAGGGCCCCCGCCAGTGCCACGAGGCCCGCGCGTAATAGATGACGAGTCACGAATCTCCCGGGAAGCAAAAGGGCGCGCCCCCATGCGTACTGGCGGCGCGCCCCAAAGCTACTGCCTCTTACATGCCGATGGGAGCCTTCAACGCGACGTGCACGCCGATGCCAAGGATCCCGCCCTTGACGCCACCGCCGTAATCTTCGGAGTCGTACGCGAGGTGCAGGCCCAGCATGCCGAATCCGACGTTGGCGCCGAGCGTGTAACCAATGTTCGATTGCGTGCCGCTGACGCCCGAGAACTTGTACCAGCGATTGTTCACCGCCAGATAGGGCTCGATGCTCAATCCCGGGGTCGGCACGTTGACACTGACCGCGCCACCGAGACCGAGGCGCGTCAGCGCCGAATCACCGTTGGCCGCGCCGGTGCGCGATGCCCCGATCTGCAAACTGATGGACACGGGAATGAGGCTCCCGCCGATCACCCGAAATCCCGCTTGGCCGCCGACGGACGTGAAGCTTTCGCTCGCGCCCTTCGGTTTCCACGACGCGATGCCAGCCGTGAGGGTGATGTTCGCCAGACCGATCGAACCGCGGGCACCGAATGCGGTTCCTTTACCCAGATCGGAGTTCGGCATAGCCAGATCGCCGCTGATGGTGACGCCGGTCCCACCCTTGGGACTGCTCCAATTCGGCATCCCCAACAGCTGCGCCGCAAGCGGTGCAGCCGTGAACGCGACGGTCGCGAGTACCGTGAGCATGCGCTTCATCGATATCCTCCACATCGTGACGGTTGATCCCCCCCTGCAACGCCCTCTGGCGGCCTACGGTATGAAGTCGCTCCCGCCAAGTCAATCTGTGTCACCCTAATGCACCCACACGGCGCTAAGTGACACACCTTCCAAATCGCCCAGTCCCGCGCTGATCCGCGCATCAAAGCGCCGCGATAGCCGGAAATCGGCCCCCAGCCCGAGCGAAAAGAGAAAGTCCGAGCTGCCGCTGCCGGCCACGAGAAATCCGGTCGGCTGCACGTACGGGACGATGCTGATCTGCGAGTCCTTGGGATCGACGCGCCGGCCGAGCGACAGACCGACCGGCACGATCAGCGCCGAGCTGCCGCTGACGAACTGTCCGCCGATCCCGAGGATCAACGCGCCGTCGAGCGGAAAGTCCTCGGTATGAGTGACGACACGCTCGCGACCTTCCGCGCCCACGAGCAGCACCGAACTGCCGCCGCCGCCCGGCGTGAAGATGCCGCCGCGTAAACCAATATCGAATTTCCCACTCGCCCACCGGTAGGCACCTTCGAACGCCGTGCCGCCACCGTTGGGAAAGCTCAGCACCAAACCGATCTCTGACCGGCTGAACGCCCGATAGGGCGCATTGTAGCTCGGCATTCCAGTCGCCTGTGCTGCCGCCGCGGAGACAATCGCTGCACTCAGGAACGGCAGACACAACACGCGAGTCCAACGCATACTGACTCCTCGTGATTTGGTGCGAGGGTTACCCCGACGAACAAGGCGGCGTTCCGATGTTCCGAAACGCCGCCCCATGATGGAGGGGCGCAGCATGCTGCGCCTCTACAGTGTTAGTGCCAGAGTGAAATACCGACGCGACCGCCGATCGCGATCGTGCTCGGGCCGAGATTGGCGTTATCCGACGTCCACTGGAATCCCAGCTCGTAACGCCACGCGCCACTGCCGTACGGCTTGCGCCAACCGACGCCGGCACCCAATTGCACCTGCGTGCCGCTGCCTGCGCCGAGATCACCGAGAACGAGTCCCGCACCGCCCGTGAAGTACATGCCGCGCCGGTGACCGCCCGGACTATTGGAGAGCAGTGCGTTGATACCAGGCGTGAGTCGGTATACGGTGGTGCCACCGACCGTGCTGATGGCCGCGGTCACGCGGGGCTCCCACATGAGGTTGCCGTGAGACGGAACAAACCCAAACCGCACGTCGACAGGCGTCTCGATCACAATCCCGCCGCTGACGTTCTGCGGCTTCACATACGCGAGCCCTAGATCGACGCCGAACTCGTGCTTGGCACCGCCCATGCTCGACGCTGCGGCCCGCCGCTGCGCATGCGCCGTCGCAGGAAGCGACATCGCAAGCGCCGCCAAAACCATCCCGCCGAAGAGCTTCCGCATAACCAAAACCTCCAGTTGGGGTGGTGAAAACCGCCACATCGTTAAGAACGACAACAGCTTCTGTCAACTGGGAGTCCCCTAAACAGCCGATGGCCCGTCAGCTAGAAGCCTGACGGGCCATCATTTACACGTACTCTCGTGATGCGGCTCACGCCGCCAGAGGTCGCTTACTTCTTGCCGAAGCTAAGGCCGACTGTGATCGGCAAGAACGTAATCGAGCTACCACTCGTGCTCACGCTGGTAAAGCGCGAGCCGAGGACGAGGCGCGTGCTGCCGGTGCCCATCTTGAAGGCCACGGCCGCGCCGCCGCCAAAGCCGATTTTCGTCTCTGAGGCCGACGTGACGCTCTCCTTCACGTTGAACATGCCGACGCCGCCCGAGATCATGATGCGGGCAGGAGCGTTGGCTGGATTCAGAGCGTAAACGAGAGACGCCATACCGCCCATGATCTTCGTATTGCCGGAAACGCCGTCGTGCGACGTCTGCGCGTACGACAGGTCACCACGCACGCCGATCGAGCCTGCCGGGAGCCAATAGGTTGCCCCAAGGCCACCAACGAAGCCCATCTTATCGCCATCGCCGTACGTTCCCATCGGCAACAGTACGCCAGCGTTGACGCCCCAGCGCAGGCTGCCTACCGCTTGAGCCATCGCAGGCCGGGCAGCGGCGAAACACAGCGCCACCGCGACCAATGCCAGTCCGAGCCGCTTCATACCACCCTCCGGGGGAAAAGGGAGTTTTAGGTGTTTTAAGGACTTCTAGACCGGCACCACTTTTGGAAATCGGAATCGTAAAGTCAAGGGGCGACAGGGCCTGCGCGGCGTGCCACGATGCGCACAACATTCGATGCCACTTGAAGAAAGCCCCCCGCCACCTGCAGCCTGGTTTCCCCCCCAGACTGGCTGATATTCACGATTCCCTCCCCCAGAAGGGTCATGAACGGGGCGTGGTGTGGGAGAATCCCTACAAGGCCGTCGTAGGCCGGCGCGACGACGCTTTCGGCGTCGCCGTCGAACACCGACCGTTCCGCGGAGATGACCGAGACGCGCATCAGGCCGACGCCATCTTCTTGGCCTGCGCGACGACGTCGTCGATCCCCCCCTGCATGTAAAACGCCTGCTCGGGCAGCTGATCGAACTCCCCAGCCACCACCCGCTCGAAGGACGCGATCGTGTCCTCGAGCTTCACGTACTTCCCTTCGAGCCCGGTGAACTGCGCGGCCACAAAGAAGGGCTGCGACAGGAAGCGCTGCACGCGGCGCGCGCGCGCGACGAGCAGCTTGTCCTCTTCCGACAGCTCATCCATGCCGAGAATGGCGATGATGTCCTGAAGATCCTTGTAGCGCTGCAGAATACGCTGGACCTCGACGGCGACCTTGTAGTGCCGGTCGCCCAGATACTGCGCGTCCTGAATTCGACTCGACGACGACAGCGGATTCACGGCCGGATAGATGCCGAGCTCGACGATCGCCCGGTCGAGCACGACGGTGGCGTCGAGGTGCGAGAACGCGGTGGCCGGCGCGGGGTCGGTGAGATCGTCGGCGGGCACATAGATCGCCTGCACCGACGTGATCGAGCCCTTCTTCGTCGACGTGATGCGCTCCTGCAGCTCACCCATCTCCGTTGCCAGTGTCGGCTGATAACCGACGGCTGATGGCATTCTTCCCAGCAACGCCGATACCTCAGAGCCGGCCTGCGTGAAGCGGAAGATGTTGTCGATGAACACGAGCACGTCCTGGCCTTCGACGTCGCGGAAATACTCGGCGACCGTGAGGCCCGAGAGACCGACGCGCAGGCGCGCGCCCGGCGGCTCGTTCATCTGCCCGTAAATCAGCGAGCAGGCGCCCAGCACGCCGCTCTCTTTCATTTCGAGATAGAGGTCGTTGCCTTCGCGTGTCCGCTCGCCGACGCCGCAGAAGACGGACCGGCCGCCGTGCCCCATGGCCACGTTGTGGATCAGCTCCATGATGACGACGGTCTTGCCGACACCCGCGCCGCCGAACAATCCGATCTTGCCGCCCTTCACGAAGGGCGCGATCAGATCGATGACCTTGATGCCGGTCTCGAACACTTCCGTCTTCGGCTCGAGATCGACGAACTTCGGCGAGCCGCGATGGATCGGCCAGCGCTCGGCGTCCGCCGGAATCGGTGGGCCTTCGTCGACCGGCTCACCGATCACGTTGAGGATGCGACCCAGCGCCGGCTTCCCCACCGGCACCGTGATCGGCTGACCCGTATCGACGACTTCCATGCCGCGCACCAGCCCGTCAGTCGAGCTCATGGCGACAGCGCGGACCTGGTTGCGGCCGATGTGCTGCTCGACTTCGGCCACCAGCTGTCCCGAGTCCAGCTTGACCGTCACCGCGTTGTAGAGCTCGGGCAGCTGCTCGGGCTCGAACTCGACGTCGAGGACTGGGCCGATCACCTGCACGACCTTGCCGATGTTGTGCTTCAGTTCTTTGGCCTTCGTCACCATGACTCTATCCTTTGAGGGCTTCTGCACCGCCGACGATTTCGGCGAGCTCTTGCGTGATTTGCGCCTGGCGCGCGCGGTTAAACGTGCGCTGCAGGATGTTGAGCATGTCGGTGCCCGCGTCTGTCGCGTTCTTCATCGCCGTCCGGCGTGCGCCGTGCTCGGCGGCCGCCGTCTCCACGAGGGCGCGGTAGAACTGATTCTGGACATATAGTGGAAGGAGCTGCCGCAGAATCTCTTCGGCAGACGGCCTCAGGATGTAGTTCAGGGATCCCTGGGTGGACTTGGGAGGATCCACGGGCAGAATACGCAGCGTGGTAGGTGGCGTAGACACCGCCGAGTTGAACTTCGCGAACACCACGTCCACGGCATCCAGATCGCCGTTTGCGAACCGCTCCATCAACGGCTTCGCCAGCTCGGCGGCGTGATCGAGGGTCGGACGATCGCCGATGTCGACCCGCTGCGACGCGATGTTGCGTTTGGTGAACTTGAAGTAGCTGACGCCCTTCTTGCCGACGAGGTGCAGCTCGGTATGGGTGTCCTGCTTCTCGAGCTCCTCGAGCCGGCGGCGCGCCTCGCGAATGAGATTCGCGTTGAAAGCGCCACAGAGGCCGCGGTTCGACGTAATGAGCAACAACGCCGCACGCCGCACGCCCTTGCCACGCCCGGTCTGTCCGGGTTGCCGGAGCAAGGGAAAACGCTCCGCGAGCTCGAGAGAATAAAGTTGCCCAATGACGTCGGCCAGCGCCTGCGCGTACGGCCGCGCACCGACCACGCGATCCTGCGCGCGCTTGAGCTTCGACGTGGAGACAAGCTCCATCGTCTTGGTAATCTTCTTGGTATTCTGCACCGAGCGGATCCGGCGCTTCAGCTCGCGCGGCTTCGCCATTAGAGCGCCTTATACTCCTCGATTGCCTTCTTCAGGCGGCCGCTCAGGTCGTCCGACAGCGACTTCCGCGTCCGGATCTCATCGGCGATCTCGGGATGCTGGGCAGCCATGAACTCGAGCAGCCCTTTCTCCCACTCCTTGATCTCCGGCACGACCACGTCGTCGATCAGGCCGTTCGTGACCGCGAAGATCACGATCACCTGCTGATCCACCGGCATCGGCTGGTACTGCGGCTGTTTCAGCACTTCCACGACCCGGGCGCCGCGTGCGAGCTGCTTCTGCGTCGCGGGATCGAGCTCGGAACCGAATTGCGCGAACGCCTCGAGCTCGCGGTACTGCGCCAGGTCGAGCCGCAGCCGGCCCGCAACCTGTTTCATCGCTTTGATCTGCGCATTGCCGCCCACGCGGCTCACCGAAATGCCGGCATTCACGGCGGGCCGGACGTTCGAATAGAACAGGTCGGTTTCCAGGAAGATCTGGCCGTCGGTGATCGAGATGACGTTCGTAGGGATGTAGGCCGAGACGTCCCCCGCCTGTGTCTCGATGATCGGCAGCGCCGTAAGGGAACCTCCGCCCATCTCATCCGACAGCTTGGCGGCGCGCTCGAGCAGCCGGCTGTGGAGATAGAAGACGTCGCCGGGATAGGCTTCACGGCCGGGCGGGCGCCGCAGCACGAGCGACAGCTGGCGGTACGCCGCGGCCTGCTTCGACAGGTCGTCGTACACGCACAGCGTCGCCTTCTTCTCGTCGTACATGAAGTACTCGGCCATGGTGCAGCCCGAGTACGGCGCGATGTACTGCATCGGGGCCGGCTCCGACGCGGAGGCGACGACCACGATGGTGTACTCCATCGCGTCGTGCTCCTTCAGGCGCTCCACCACCGCCGCCACGGTCGAGTTCTTCTGCCCGATCGCGACGTACACGCAGATGACGCCCTGCCCCTTCTGATTGATGATCGTGTCGATCGCGATCGCCGTCTTGCCGGTGCCGCGATCTCCAATGATCAGCTCGCGCTGCCCGCGGCCGATCGGGATCATCGAATCGATCGCCTTGACGCCGGTTTGCAGCGGCTCTTTCACCGGCTGGCGCTTGATGATGCCGGGAGCGACGATCTCGACTTTCCGACTCTTCGTGGTCTGAATCGGACCCAGGCCGTCCACCGGGCGGCCGAGCGCGTCCACGACGCGACCCACCATCGCGGGGCCCACGGGCACCTCGAGCACGCGGGCGGTGCGACGCACTTCGTCGCCCTCGCGCAGCTGGAGATAGTCGCCGAAAATCACGGCGCCGATGTTGTCTTCCTCGAGGTTCAACGCGAGCCCGGTGATCTTCTCACCGGTCGCCGACACCGAGAACTCGAGCATCTCGCCCGCCATCGCGGACGTCAGCCCGTAAATGCGGGCGATCCCGTCCTTCACCTCCAGGACCGTGCCGACTTCGCGGACGTCGATGTCCGCCAGGTCCGCCGCCTGGATTTCCTTGAGCAGGAGGTTTTTCAGCTCGCCGGGACGCAGGATCGAATCGGTGGCCATTAGGGTACCGGTTGAGAGATTGTGAAAAATATCACAAGGAAGGTGCTCGCGAAAGGCTCATACCCGCGACCGCGTCCTGCCCCGCAGGAATCTCGTGAGCACACCGCGGGGCCCCAGTTCTCGGAGTTCCGCGGGCGTTGCCCCCGCAACCCGCCGCGCCGCACCGGCCAAATGGCTCGGCGACGCGTAGCCGAGGATGCGGACGACGCAACGCACGGTGTAGCCGGGGTTTCCGAGCAGGTCCGCGGCGCAAGCGGCGCGGGCGAGATCGATGACACGCTTCAAGTTCGGTGCGCCCCCTGCTCCGAACTCCCGCGACAGATGCTCGCGGGTCACGCGCAGCGCTTGCGCGACATGCCCCGTCTTGGTCGGCGTCCCCGCGCGGCGCAGGACTTCCTCCCACGCAGCGAGCTGCAGCCGATCGGTGAGGCGCAGGAGCCTCGGCGCGTCGGCGAGCGCGGAGCGGCGGGCGACCTGAGCGGTGCGAGCCGCGATCCACTCGCCGGCAACGGCGTTGTCCACGCCTTCGACGAGCACTCCCGTAAAACCCGCTTCACGGCAGGACGCGAGGAGCGCGCCATCGTCCGGCCGCACGGCACATAACGCGTACATCGGGATGCGCGGAAAGCGGGCCGGCAGCGTCAGCCCCACGCCATCACAGTGCCGCACGTCGAGCACAACGGCATCGACGAGGCGTTGCTCGAGCAACCGTTCGACGGCCTGGATGCTGCGGCACAGCCGGACGCTCCCCGCGTTGCGGGGATAGCCGCGTTTCAGAGCGCGGCGCGCCTCTGGGCGCGGATGAAAGACCGGCACGACGGGGTAGGCGCTCCCCGCGACGCTCACGTCTGCACCAGGGCCTGCTGCATCTCGGCTGCCTGGCGCAGCACGTCCCGCGCATTGTCGTAGCTCACGGCTCGCAACGCTTCGTCGAGCGGATGCCAGACACAGGCAGTGATCCCTTCCGCTTCCTCGGGCACGGGCTCGCCGCGGCGCGACTCGAACAGAAAAAAATGACAGTACTTGTGAATCGTCTTTCCCTGGAAACGGAAATACCAGTCGATCACCTTGATCGGCCCGTGCAAAACGAGCTCCTCGAGACCCGTCTCCTCCGTAACCTCACGCCGGGCAGCGTCGGCAGGTGGCTCGGCGGCCTCGAGGTGCCCCTTGGGAAATCCCCAGTTCTTGTAGGAATCGCGAATCAAGAGAAAGCGCACTTGCCCGTCGGGGGGGGGCCCGCGGCGGAAGACCACGCCACCGGCGCTCGTCTCGCGCTGGGCGCGAGGCTGGGACTTGCGGCTCTTTCGGGAACGGCGCGCCATGTCTAGAAGACGCTGAACGTGAAATACTTGCGTGGATTCGCCTGAATGTCCGAGAGGAGCTGCCGCAACTGAATCATGGTCAGGGTCGTCTCGCGATACAGCGCGGAATCGGCGACCAGCAGGCCGAGCGTGCCGCTCCGGTTCGAGATCCGCGACAGGATGGTGTCGGCGTTCTGCAACACGCGCACGAGGCTCTCCTGGTTGCGATTCGCCGCGGCCATGAGCTGGCGGAAGTCCTGCGACGCGCTGCGCAGATCGGTGGTCGTCGCAGCGGTGTTATTGAGGATCGTGGCAAGTTGTCCTTGATTCGTCGCCGTATCGACCCGCCCCAGGGTCGTTCGTAGGTCTGTCGCAGCGCGCGACAACGCCTCCGAGCTCTTGCTCAGATTCGCCCCGACGTCACCGATGACATCTGCCTGCTCGTTGGTGACGCGCGCCAGGCGGTCCGCGATCTGCCCGAAGTCGCGAATCGAGCGGCGCAGGTCCGTGACAGCCGATGAGTCGAATGCCGTCTGGATCCGGGTCGAGACCGTCGCGATGTCGGTCGCGATCCGGCTGGCCTGAGCGGTGAGCTGGCCGATGTCGGGCAGCGTGGCGCCGGGCCACTTCCCGCCGCCCGCCGCCTGCGCCTCCACCAGCGCCTGCCGCACGTTGGGATCGTTGGGCAGTGGATCGCTCGAGATCAGCGTCGCAGCCCACTCGCCGAACAGTGACGCCGAGGCCGCGATCACCGCTGGCTTCTCAGGCAAGCTGACGCCCGAGTAGATCTTCAGGTCGGCCTCGACCCAGTTTCCGGGCGCCAGCCGGATCGCCTCGACGCGACCCACCCGGACCCCGCGCAGCACGACCGGATTGCCGACCCCGAGCCCACCGACGGTCCGGAAGCGTGCAGTGACCGTCTCTTCGGTCTTGCCGAAGTGCGCGCCGGACAACCACAGCGCGCCGCCCATCACCACGGCGAGCGCCGCGATGACCACCAAGCCGACGGCGAACTCGTTCTCGCGCTTCACTCGGCGCGTCCCTCGATGAACTGGCGCACGACGGGGTCCTCCGTCTCCTGTATCTCTGCGACGCTGCCGACCTGCCGAACGCGTCCCTCGTACAGCATCGCGATCCGGTCACCGACGGTATAGGCGCTCCGCATGTCGTGCGTCACAACCACTCCCGTCACGCCGAGGTGCTCGCGCGTGCGCACCATGAGGCGATCGATCACCGCGGAGGTCACCGGGTCGAGACCCGTCGTCGGCTCATCGTAGAGGATATAGCGCGGCCGCAGCGCGATGGCGCGGGCAATGCCGACGCGTTTTCGCATGCCACCGGACAGCTCCGCGGGCAGTCGGTCGCCCGTCCCGGAGAGATCCACCAGCGCCAGCGCTTCCCGCACGCGATCCTCGATCTCTTCATCCGCAAGCCGGCGCCGCCGCAATCCCAGCGCCAGATTCTCGGCCACCGTCATCGAATCGAACAGCGCCGCGAACTGAAAGACGTAGCCAATGCCCTCGCGCAGCAGCGTCAAATCGCCCTTGTCGAGCGTGCCGACGGCCTGGCCGTCAACGATGACGTCGCCTGCATCTGGCTGCAACAGGCCCACGATGTGCTTGAGCGCGACGCTTTTCCCTGTCCCCGAATACCCAATGATGACCACCGTTTCGCCGTCGCGGATTCGCAACGACAGACCTTGCAGCACCGCTTTGCCATCGAATCCCTTGTACAAGTCCTGGAATTCGATCACAGCAGCACCACTGCCCAGAACGCGTCGAGCACGAGAATGAGAATCGCGGAGTAGACGACGGCGCGCGTCGTGCTGCGGCCAACGCCCTCCGCCCCACCCCTGGTCCCGAGTCCTACGATGCATCCGACGAGCGCGATCGTGAACCCGAAGCTCGCACTTTTCAGCAGTCCGAACCAGACGTCCTTGGACACGTAGAAGAGCTTCAAGCCCTTGATGAAATCGGGCGTGGAGAGATCGAGCAGCGCGAGACTGGTCAGCCAGCCCGTGATGATGCCGACCGCGATCGAGAAGGCCACGATGACGGGAAACATCAGCGTCGCGGCGATGACGCGCGGTACGACGAGGTAGCTCTGCGGATCGTACGCCAGGGTCTCGAGCGCGTCGACCTGCTCGGTCACTTTCATGGTGCCCAGCTCGGCGGCCATGCTCGCACCGACGCGCCCCGCGAGCGCGAGGCCGGTCAACACCGGTCCGAGCTCGAGCATCATCGTTTTCCCGACCAGGGTGCCGACGAAATACAGCGGCACGGCACCGGTGAAGGTGTAGGAGGCCTGGAGCGCGAGGACGACGCCAGTGAACGCGGCGATGAAGAGCGCCACGGGGAGAGAATCCACGCCGATGCGCCGCATCTGGCCTACGACGAGACGCGCCCAGGTCCCGACATCGGTGAGCGCGCGCGTCATGTCCATGACGAACTGGCCGACGCGCCCGACGGACTCGATTGCGGAGATGGAGCGGCGGCCGATGGCTTGAATCACGGGCGAAAAAATAGAGGCTAAGGGGCTAAGTAGCGAAGGGGCTAAGAAGCGATTTGCCTCTTAGCCCCCTGGTCTCTTAGCCTCTTAGCCGCTGATTATGCCGCGAAGCTGGCGAGCGCCTTACCAACGTCTCCGTCGCGAAGCCGCTTCAGCGCGCGGTCGCGCAGCTGGCGCACCCGTTCACGCGTGACGCCGAGCATTCCGCCGATCTCTTCCAGCGTGTGCTCACGCCCACCATCCAGACCGAAGTACAGCCGGAGCACTTTGGCGTCGCGCCGCTGCAGCGTGTTCAGCGCCTGTTCGATTTCGTCGGACAGGAAACGATCCATCGCCTGATCTTCCGTATCCGGCAGATCCTCGGCGATGAAGCGCTCGATCAGTGAGCGATCCCCGTCGGGATCGAGCGGCGCGTCGAGCCGCACGTCGCCGGTGTTCAGCGCGGCGAGCGACTGCACCACTTCGAGCGACAGCTTCGTCGCGTCGGCGATCTCTTCGGGCGTCGGCTCGCGGCGCAGCGTCTGCCGCAGATACTCCGCCGTGCGCACGATGCGGGAGAGATCCGCGGTCCGGTTCAGCGGCACGCGCACGGTCCGGCCCTGCCGCGCGAGCGCGGCGAGAATCGCCTGGCGGATCCACCACACGGCGTACGAGATGAACTTCACGCCCTGATCGGGATCGAACTTGCGCGCCGCGGTAAGCAGGCCGACGTTGCCCTCGCCGATGAGATCGGTGAGCGGCAGGCCGCGGTTCTGGTATTTCTTCGCGACAGAAATCACGAACCGCAGGTTGCGCTTCACGAGCTCCTGCATCGCTTCCTGATCGCCCGCGCGGACTTTGCGGGCGAGCGCGATCTCCTCCTTCTGCGTGAGCAGCGGAGTCTTGGAGACCTCATGGAGGTACTGATCGAGGATGTCGCGCTCGTGCTCGTGACTGCCGAGGCCCGTCAGCAGGCCGCGGCGCCGGCCACGGCGCTTCGTCACCCGTCGCTCAGACTGCGCGACGGGCGCCTTCGCCTTGGCCTTGGGAGCCGGTGCGGCTGCTTTTGTCTTCTTCCGGGTGCGCGGCATGTGATGGCCCTATCTCGGTGCTTGTGATACGCAGACACGACGAAAATGTTCATGAAACAAGCGAGAATTCGCTTGACACCGCATCAACGCTCGGATAAGATGCCGTGTTCCCGTCCGGCGGTAGAAAGCGTTTCGGGGGCGGCAATATAGCGGGGGCGTAGCTCAGTTGGGAGAGCGCGTGAATGGCATTCACGAGGTCAGGGGTTCGATCCCCCTCGCCTCCACTCGGTCGGACAGGTAAGGCGCTGGCAGGGTGGTAGATACAGTCCCACTGGGCGATTAGATTACGCAGCGCGCGGGAATAGCTCAGTTGGTAGAGCACAACCTTGCCAAGGTTGGGGTCGCGGGTTCGAGTCCCGTTTCCCGCTCCTCAATAAGAGAAAAACCGACGCGGGGTGGAGCAGTCTGGTAGCTCGCCGGGCTCATAACCCGGAGGTCGTGGGTTCAAATCCCACCCCCGCTACTAAAAACACAGACGCCGAGACTCACCTTAGTCTCGGCGTCTAGTGTCTAGAGGGGCGGTTAGCTCAGTTGGTTAGAGCGCCACGTTGACATCGTGGAGGTCACAAGTTCGAGTCTTGTACCGCCCATGCGCGCCCATAGCTCAACTGGATAGAGCGCTTGACTACGGATCAAGAGGCTGGGAGTTCGAGTCTTCCTGGGCGCACTGCATCATCCTCAAACTCGCGGGCGAGGTAGCGGTCTCAGACTTCCCCCACATCCTCGGCACCAGGCGCAACAAGCCGAAGCCACTCACCAGGAAGACCGCCGCCCACAGGATCGCCTGTGGCGTCCGCCCGTACAGCGCGCTGCCGGTGCCGAACAACGCGGCATAGATGAACGCACACCCGAACACCCAGCCGAGCAGGGAATTGGGCAGGCTGTCCGGCGAGGGGGGCAGGCCGGCCTCCTGGCGGATCGACTCCCAACCACGGCCCGCCGGACGTACCAGCTTGTAGAAGGAAAGCAGCGTCGTTCGATCCGTCGGTGGCGTGAGGTAGGCGACCGTCACCCACACGACGGTCGTGGTGGCGACCGTGATGATGAGCGAGATGTGCCCCGGCAGCGCGTGGCCTGCCTTCGCGGCGATCGCGAATCCGACTGCCACGAGGAACGAGCTGACCATCGCCGCCACCTCACACCAGGCGTTGATGCGCCACCAGAACCAGCGCAGCAGATAGAGCAACCCGGTCCCGGCGCCGATTGAGAGGATCAGATCGAAGGCCTGCTTCGACGTGCTCAGGGCATAGGTCACGGACGCGGCGACGATCATAAGCAGGACCGTCGTGAGACGGCCCACGAGCACGTAGTGCTTTTCGCTCGCCCCTTTGTTCAGGAAGCGACGATAGAAATCGTGCACGAGGTAGGAGGTGCCCCAGTTGAGATGGGTCTCGATGGTCGACCGGTAGGAGGCAAGCATACCGGCGATCATGAACCCCAGAAACGGCGCCGGGAGAAATCGGTACATCGCCGGATATGCCATGTCGTTTCCGATCAGGCTGGGATCGATGTAGGGATAGGCCCGAGCGATGTCGGACAGGTGCGGGTAAATCACCGTGGACGCGAGGGCAACGAGGATCCACGGCCATGGCCGCAACGCGTAGTGCATCGCGTTGAAGAGCAGCGTGCCCACCACCGCGTCCTTCTCCGTGCGAGAGGCCAGCATGCGCTGGGCGATGTAGCTCCCGCCCCCCGGCTCCGCGCCGGGATACCAGACAGACCACCACTGAACGGTTAGCGGGATGATCAACACCGACAGCGTAAGCCCCCAGTCGCCGAAATCGGGGATCAGCCTGAGCCGCTTGGGGTCGATTTGGGCGACGAGGCCGGAGAGGCCGCCGACCTGGGGCTGGCTCAGCGCGAAATACGCGAGGGCGAAGGTCGCCGTCATGGTTATGCCGAATTGAATCGAGTCGGTGACCAGCACCCCCCACAGGCCGGAGACCGACGCAAAGAACACCGTCACCACGCCCATGAGCAGCAGCGTTTTCTCGAGGGGCCAGCCGAGCACGATGTTGGCGATCTTCGCGGCGGCGAGATTCACCGCCGCCATGATCACGCAGTTGAAGAACAGGCCGAGGTAGACGGCGCGAAAGCCGCGCACGAAGCTCGCCGCGTTGCCCGAGTAGCGCAGCTCGTAGAACTCGAGATCGGTCAGCACGTTCGAACGACGCCAGAGACGGGCGTAGAAGAACACGGTCGCCATCCCCGTCAGCAGGAACGACCACCAGAGCCAGTTCTCCGCTACCCCGCTCTCGCGCACCATGTTGGTGACGAGGTTCGGGGTGTCGGTCGAAAACGTGGTGGCCACCATCGAGACGCCGACCAGCCACCAGGGCGCGGCGCGGCCAGATGCGAAGAACTCGGTGGTGTTCTTGCTCGCGCGCCGGAAGAAGTAGAGAGCGGGCAGAAACGACACCGCGATCGAGATGATCACGACGGTCCAGTCGGCGATCGTCACGTGCATAGGTGCTCGAATCCGTCTTTGAGGTTCGCGGGGTACTGCCCGGCGTCCACGAGGCGCGCGATCCGATCGTGCACATGCGCGTCATCCGCCGAGTAGGTCATACCGAACCACTGCGACCCCGCCGCGGGGGGGGGGAGCACACGCACACGCGCCTCACCCGCTCGTACCTGCGCGCCAACGGCCTCGCTCAACAAGAACTCAGCCTGAGGGTCCGTGCCTCGTGCCTCGAGGAACCGGGCGAATTGCCGCTCCAGCGTCGGGAGCACCGCAGGTGTGAAACCCCACAGATTCATGGACACGAGCTCGGAGCCGTCGAGCGTCACCGTTTCGCCCGCGGTCGTACGCCCGGTGTACCTGGCGCCGAGTCCCGCGATCCCGGCGACTTCCGTGAGCCGCGACAGGTACCCGTGTCCGTCCACCTCGGCGATGGCGCGCGAAACGCCGCCGTGCTCAGACGTCGTCTCACACAGCGTGTAGCCGACCAGCGCGTGGTCACCGCTGCCCGCGAGGTGGTCGAACAGCAAGCGAAATGCATCCGCGCCGTAGTAGTCGTCTGCATTCATAACGGCAAACGGGCCCCGAATCCCCCAAGCCGCGGCGAGAACGGCGTGACCGGTCCCCCACGGCTTCGTCCGCCCCGGCACCGCAAGGGGCTCAAGGGCCTGGTGTGCAAACTCGACCTCGATACCGGTACCGATGACATCCGCGACATGGCGGCGGAACAGCTCCTCGACTTCCTGGCGAATTACGATCACGGCTCGGCGAAAGCCGGCGCGCACGGCGTCGTACACACCGTAGTCCAGCAGTGCCTCGCCATGCGGCCCGACGGGGGTGAGCTGCTTGAGACCGCCGTACCGCGTGCCGAGTCCGGCTGCCAGGACGACGAGCGTGGGAGGCGGAGGAGGAGTTATACGCCTGCCACGGTGCGGGTCAGGGCGGTTTCCTGTTCGCATAGAGCGTCGAGCAAGGTCAGCTGCGTGCGGCAGCGGTCGAGGTTGTGCCCCGGCCGGGCGATGCGATAGTAGCGATCGCCTTCGAGGTGATCGATCAGGAAGCGCACCGCCTGCTCGTAGACGATGACCTGCGCTGCCGGCACCAGGAGCTCGCGCTCGGCCTCGGTCAGGAGCTCCCGGGTTGCGGTGATGTAGCCACGGGCAACGCTCTGGAAGAGCTCCGGCTCGAGCCGCACCCGTCTCGCATCGCGCTCATCTTCGGGGGCGCGGGTCGCCATGGAGCGCACGAGGTCGCCGAAGTCGTAGAGGGCGAGGCCGGGCATCACCGTATCGAGGTCAACCACGCAGAGCGCTTCGCCCGTGCCCGCGTCGAACAGCACGTTCGCGAGTTTCGCGTCGTTGTGGACGACGCGCTCCGGGATCGCGCCGCGCGCCGCCGCATCCACGAGCAATGGGGCCAAGTGACTGCACCGCCGGATCTGGTCGATCTCGGGTCGGACGCTGGCCACGCGAGCGGCTTTGTCGGCCTCGACCGCGCGCTCGAATGCGTCCAGCCGCCGTGGCGTGTCGTGAAAACCCGGGATTGTTTCGTGCAGCCGCGGGCCGGGAAGATCCGCGAGCGCCCGTTGGAAGGCACCAAACGCACCGGCCGCGCGCTCCACGTCACGGCTGCTCGGCGCGCCGACGACCGGGACCGCGTTCTCGATGTACCCATACATCCGCCACACGTCGCCCTGATCGTCCGCGACGTACGACGCGCCGTCGCAAGCCAGCACCAGGCGCAGTGGCCCGGCAAGATGCGTCGTCACCCGTGCGACGTTCTCCATCAGGCGACGGTGATCCCGAAACACGTCGGTATTGAGACGCTGCAGAAAAAATCGGCCGGTTGGGGCTCGCACGACGTAGGAAGCGTTGATGTGACCGGCCGGTCCCGTGAACGGCTCGACGGTCACCTTCCCCTCGCCAATCGCGAACTGCGCGGCGACCGCTGCGCGGGCGGCCGCGTCTTTCAGCGCGCGCTCCACTCCACAACGCGCCGGATGCCGTCGCGCAAGGCTACGGCCGGCTTCCAATCCCAGGTTCGGCGTGCAAGTGCCGGATCGAGGCAGTTGTGCGCGATGTCACCCGGCCGGTCCGGCGCGAAGGTCGGTTCTCGCGAGTACCCGGTCGCGGCCGCGATTTCGCGAAACAACTCGAGGTCAGAGACCTGGCGCCCCCAACCCAGGTTCGCGACCACTCCAGCGGGTCCCGACGCCGCCCGGACGACCGCGGCCACGACGTCGCCTACATCGATGTAATCGCGCGTCTTGGTGCCGTCCCCGAAGATCGTCACCGGCTTCCCCGCGAGCATCCGATCGGTGAAGATCGCGACCACGCCGCCCTCGCCGTCGGACCGCTGCCGCGGACCGTACACGTTGGCGAATCGCAGTGCCGCAAATTCGATCAGCCCACGCGCCTGGTACGCACTCAGGTAGTGCTCGAACGCCAGCTTGCTCGCGCCGTATTCGGAAATCGGTCGCGTCGGGTGCGTCTCCGGAACCGGCAGGCGCTCAGGGGCGCCGTACACCGCCGCCGACGAGGCGTAGACGACACGCCGCGCCCCGGCGGCTTGCGACGCGCGCAACACGTTCAAACCGCCCAGGACGTTGATTCGGGCATCAAAGTCGGGCTCCCGCACGGAGCGGCCCACGTCGGTCTGCGCGGCGGCGTGGAAGACGGCCTCCGGACGGAACGCGGCAACGGCGGCGCGCAGCGCTTCCGGATCGCAGATATCGAGACGATGCAGCGGCGCCTGAGAGGGAACGTTCGCCGCCGACCCGGTGGACAGATCGTCGATCACGGCGACGCTGTGCCCGTCCGCGATCAGGCGGTCTACGAGGTGGGATCCGATGAAGCCTGCCCCGCCGGTTACGAGAGCGCGCAAGCCTCGTCCCCTTTCATTCGGTTTCGTCTGGTTCTAGCTTCCTTGCCTGACAATCTAGTACTTCGGGGCGTAGCGCAGTCCGGTTAGCGCGCCTGGTTCGGGACCAGGAGGTCGGAGGTTCAAATCCTCTCGCCCCGACTGATTAAGGGAATACTGTGGCTCGCGCTCTGTTGCACCACGAGCGTTTCAGCCCAAGACCGCGTCCACGAACTCCTCGGACGCATGTCGCTGCAAGACAAATTCTGGCAGCTGTTCATGTTTCCAGGCGCGCTGGACGATTCGTCCAGCGACTACTCGCACGGCGTGTTCGGGCTGCAGGTGCCGGCGCAGGACAGCAGCGCGCGCGACCACGCGGCGCGCATCAATGCGATCCAGCGCTACTTCGTCGAGCGCACGCCGCTGCACATCCCCATCATCCCGTTCGACGAAGCGGTCCACGGCCTGATGCGCCCGGGCGCGACGATGTTTCCCCAGGCCATCGCGCTCGCGGCCTCGTGGGATACCGCGCTGGTCAGTCAGGTGGCCGTCGCGATCGCGCGCGAAACGCGCAGCCGCGGGGTCCGCCAGGTCCTATCGCCCGTCGTCAACATCGCCAGTGACGTGCGCTGGGGACGCGTCGAGGAGACGTACGGCGAAGACCCTTACCTCGCGTCGCAGCTGGCCCGCGTCTTTGTGGCGGCATTCGAGCGCAATGGAATCATCACGACGCCCAAGCACTTCGTCGCAAACGTGGGCGAGGGCGGGCGTGACAGCTATCCGATCGACGTCGATCAACGGACGCTGGAGGAGACGTACTATCCGCCGTTCCAGGCCGCCATTAGAGACGGACACGCCCGGTCGATCATGACGGCGTACAACTCGGTGAATGGGATTCCCGCCACCCAAAACCGCGCGCTGCTCACCGAGCAGCTGAAGCGCGCGTGGCGGTTCAAGGGGTTCGTGATCTCGGATGCGGCGGCCACGGGCGGCGCCACCGTGCTGCATCACACGGAAGCAAGCACAGCGAGTGCCGCACAGGACGCGTTCCGCGCCGGTCTGGACGTGATCTTCCAATCGTCGTACGAGCAGCACCGGCCCTACCTCGACGCCTTCCGGCGCGGCTTGATCCCACGGGCCGTAATCGACTCAGGCGTAGCGCGCGTGCTGCGCGCCAAGCTCGAGCTGGGATTGTTCGACCACCCTTACGTGAATCCCGACAGCGCCGCGTACTGGAATGGCAATCCGGCCCACCGCACGCTCGCGCTGGAAGCGGCCCGCGCATCCATCGTGCTGCTGAAGAATGATCGCGCCACGCTCCCGCTTGCCCGCGTGGTCTCGTCTATCGCCGTGATCGGCACTGATGCGATCGAGGTGCGACTCGGCGGCTATAGTGGACCGGGAAATCATCCCGTCTCGATCCTCGACGGGCTGCGCGCCGCATTGCCTGCCGCCGCCGTCCGCTACGCCCCCGGTCCTGGGCGCGTCACAGCCGAGTACAGCGTCATCCCGTCCGCGCAGCTGAGCGGCCTCCGCGGCGAGTATTACGACAACCCCGAGCTCAGTGGCACACCTGTGTTGACGCGCAACGACTCCACCGTGGACTTCTCGTGGACCCTCTCGGCGCCGATGCGAGGGCTGCGCTTCGATTGGTACTCGGTGCGCTGGACTGGTCGCCTTTCTGTCCCCGCGGCCGCGACCGCAACGCGCGTGGGCGTCGCGGGGAACGACGGATACCGGTTGTACGTCGACGGCGCGCTCGTGATCGACAATTGGCGAAAACGATCCTACGACGTGCGTTTCGCCGACGTCGCGCTCACACCGGGGCGTTCCTACGACGTGCGACTCGAGTACTCCGAGACCACCGGCCCGGGCCACGTGCGGCTCGTGTGGGATGCCGATGCCAGACCCGACTGGCACACCCCGATCGACAGTGCCGTAGCGATTGCGCGCCGCAGCGCGGTGGCGATCGTGGTCGCCGGCAGCGAGGAAGGAGAATTCCGGGATCGCTCCTCGCTCGCGCTTCCGGGCAATCAGGAGGAGCTGATATCCGCTGTGGCGGCGACCGGAACACCGGTGGTGGTGGTGCTGGTCGGCGGTAGCGCCATCACGATGAGCCGCTGGCTCGACCGGGTGGCTGCGATCATCGACGTCTGGTATCCGGGGGAAGTGGGCGGCCAGGCGGTCGCCGACGTGTTGCTTGGTGACGTGAACCCCGCGGGGCGGCTGCCGATCACGTTTCCGCGCAGCGAGGGACAGTTACCGCTCGTATACAACCACAAGCCGACCGGTCGCGGCGACGACTACGTGGACGGCACCGGCCAGCCGCTCTTTCCGTTCGGATTTGGGCTCAGTTACACCGAATTCACATACTCCGCGTTGGCCATCGAACCTGCCGTCATCCGACCGTCCGGCATGGCAACGATTCGGTGCCGAGTGAAGAACACCGGCGCGCGCGCGGGTGATGAGGTCGTCCAGCTCTACCTGCACGACGAGTTGGCGACGGTGGTGCGGCCCGTGATGTCGCTGGCTGGTTTTGCGCGCGTGCATCTCGCTCCAGGTGAGGAGCGCGAGGTGTCGTTCCGGATCGGGCCGGAGCGGTTACGGCTGCTCGATCAGTCGATGCGGTGGGTCGTAGAGCCTGGGGACTTCCGGGTCATGGTGGGCGGCTCGTCGCGGGATATTCGCCTGCGGGGTGTGCTCACGGTGCGGTGAGAGTACCGCGACCGATAGCGTATGAATAGATTACGCGCCTTCTAGGTAGTCTGCGCCAGTAGCTCAGCTGGATAGAGCGTCGGCCTCCGGAGCCGAAGGTCCCGCGTTCGAATCGCGGCTGGCGCACTTCCCTTCTTATCGCGGCGAGTTTGGCGGGAGATTGCGGCGCTGGAGCACGCGCCGCGCTTCTGCGCCGAGGTCACGCAACGCACTGACTTTGCCGAATCTTGAGTTGGCGAGATCGTCGAGTGCGTGGGCCAGGCGAATGCAGCCTTCCTCCGTCAACAGGCGTCGATCCTCGAGGACCTCCCCGATCCGCCGGGCAGCATTCTTGTTGAGCTTTTCCTCGGCGCGCGACGTCAGTGGCAACGAGCGAGCAGCCGGTTCATGTGCGTCATCCGCGCGTCGATTCATCACTCAAGAATATCAGCGCTAGAACGCGATAGCCAACCCGATACGGCCGAGCGATTGCTGGATGGGAGCCGGCAGCGCACCGCTGCCGTCGTCGGTCTCGCGGGAAAATCGCTGGAATCCATAGTCGCCGGTCAGGCGCATGCGGCCCTTCAGCGCGTCGACGGTCAGGCCGAGTCCCAGCTGTAGCGCCCCGAACCCCGCCGTCGTCCCCCCGCCCGAATACTTGGCGCCGAACATCATGCCGCCATGCAGCGCCATCCGCACCCCCGGACCAAGGAGGTACGCCATCCGCGCGCCGGCCGTAACCGCGCCTACGGACTGGGCTTCGAACTCGGGATCGGCTTTACGATTGATGAACCCGACCTCGCCGGAAACGGGCCCGGCGATGTAGTAGCGCAACCGCACATCCACCTCGGAGGCGTCGAATTCCGTCGTCGCCGCCGCACCGGTCACGGGCTTGTACTTCACCTTCGTCAGGACGACGTCGGCGGAGAACTTCTTCCACTCGACCGTGGCCTGAGCGCCAATCCCACCGCCGGTATAGTGGAGATCGGACGAGACCTCGCGGTAGTCGCCGAAGGCTATTTGCGGGCCGATGCTCACATGCTGGGCGGCTAGGCGGTTGAGCGGTTGGGCGGTTAGAAGAACGCCCCACGCTCCAACCGCCAAACCGCCCAACCGCCTGCCGTTCATCGCCCACCCCCAGTGCGCGGCAACGGCACGACGGCCAACGCCACCTGCTGGCGGCGCCTCGTGTTCTCTTGCGCGATCTCGACATTCCGCCGCGAGATCTGCTCACGCAGGAGCGAGTTGTACAGAATGTTGCCTCGCGCCGCCTGTGGTGCGGGCTTCTTCAACGTCATGATGAACCCCGCGAGCACGATTCCACCGCCAATCGCGCCACCTTCCTTCATGGACGCTGAGCCGAGCTTGCCGTTCGACAGCGCCGACGTCCCCGCCAGCGCGACGCCCGTGTAAACGAACGCCAGTCCGAGCGGCCGCCAACTCTTGGGTGGTATTTCGGTCTCGGGCAGGTAGGTGTAGCCGGGCAGGCTCGTCAGATGGGCCAGCGTGTCGACAGCGCCCTGTGTGATCCGAATCGGCTGCGACGCGGAGAAGCTATTCTGTCCAATCGTGGCATCGACGACGACGTTGTAGTTCCCCGCCGGCACCGGATCGCCATTCGGCATACGCGCCGGCCAGCGGATGTTGACCTGACCGTTCGCGACGGTCGAATCGATCCGCACGCTGCCGAGCGTGCCTCCGGTGACGCGCGTGACGACCCGCGACGGCTGCGTCACCGTGTACCGGATGCCCACCGCGCCCTGCCCGCCGATGAACTCGACGCTGTCGACGCGCAGCTGCCGGATGACAAGGATCTGGGTCAACGCCACCTGGAACGCGCTGAGCGCTTTAGGCGAGGTACGATTTGGATCGAGCTCGCGCTCGGGCTCGATCAGCACGACCTGCTTGAACGCGTCCACCGCCTTCAGGATCGAGTCCATACCACTGTAGGTGAACCCGACCAGCTCGTACGCGCGCGCGCGCTCGAACCCGGTGAGCCGCTCGCGCAGGGAAGCCTGGCCGAGCGTGAGCGCCTGGCGGTAGTCGAGATTGTCGAATGCCTGCTGCGCCCGGCGCAGCGTGGCGTTCTGGACGGTCTGGGCGCCGAGCGCAGGACAGATCAGCGAAACCGCGAGGAGCAGCCAGGTCGAGCGAGGCATCACTCTGAGCCCTCCTGTTCGAGCACGTAGGTCCTGCGCACGGTGGTGTTGGCCGGCACGTCGATCGTTTCGCTCTTGGTCTTGAATCCGGCGCGCTCCACCCGGATCGTGTGCCGCCCGGCCGACACCGCCTCCTCGATCACGGGCACCGACCCGAGATCGCGTCCGTCGATGAACAGCGTTCCCGGCGGATTGGAGTTCACGGAGACATAGCCGCGCACCGCGGCGGCCGCGGGCGGCGGCGCCGGTGGAGGGGGCGGTGCGGTCTGTCGTCTCGACGGTGGCGGTGGTGGGGGGGGCTGCGCAACCCGCACAGTCTCGACCGCTGCCGCCACCGGCGGCGGCGCCGCAGGCAGCGGCGGTGGCTCGCTCTTTCTGCCCAGCGCGAGATACCCGCCGACGCCGGCGGCGACGACCACCAGCGCACCGACCACCATGCCAACGCTCGAGCGTTTCTTCTTCTCCGGTCCGCCGAACTTCATCCCGGCGCGGGGAATCGGTGTCGTGGGAGCGGTCGTCACCTCGGTCGGCGCATCGGCGCTCGCTTTGCGCGGCGGCGGTGGCCGCCGGGGTGCCTTGGATGTGCTCCCGGATTTCCGGGGTGCCGCGACCGGTTGCTCCGGCCAGACCGCTGTCGCAAACTCCTCCATCGTCCCAAAACGCTGATCGGGCTCCTTCGATAGCGCCCGCGCGATCGCGACGGAAAGAAACTCCGGCACCTGGCTGCGCTTGGTGCTGATGCGCGGCATTTCTTCGAAGATGTGCTTATAGAGGATTGTATGAACGGAGTCGCCGGTATAGGGCAGCTCGCCGGTGAGCATGCGATAGCCGACGACGCCCAATGAGTACTGGTCGGCGCGGCCGTCCACGGTCCCGCCCTTCGCCTGCTCGGGCGCCATGTAGTGCGGCGTGCCGATGATCATGCCGGTGCCCGTGAAGCCACTTGCCGCCTGCAGCGCTTTCGAGATTCCGAAGTCGGTCAACATCACGCGGCCGTCGTGGTCGAACATGATGTTCGCCGGCTTCACGTCGCGATGGACGACGCCGCGCTGGTGCGCGTGGCCGAGCGCGCAAGCCGCTTCCCAGAGCACGCGCTGGATGTAGTCGATGGTCAGCTGTTGCTTCTGATCGATCACGTCCTCGAGCGACGTGCCCGCGATGTACTTCATCACGAAGTAGTTGAGGCCGCCTTCGCTCTCGACGCGGTAGATCGGGATGATGTTCGTGTGATCGAGCTTCGCCGCCGTCTTGGCTTCCTGCTGGAAGCGCTTGACGATGTGCTCGTCCATCGAGATGTCGGGCGGGAGCACCTTGATGGCGACTTCGCGCTCGAGCGTCAGGTCGTGCGCGAGGAACACCGCCCCCATGCCACCCTTCCCCACCATCCGGTCGACGCGGTACTTCCCCTCGACGAGACGCTGCAGCCGCTGCATCAAGCCTTCGATGCCGGTGCTCGCGCCCAGCGTGCCGCCGCCGGTCACGTCCGCGCCGCACGCGAAGCAGAACTTGCTACCGTCCGGCAGGGGCGTGTGGCACTTGAGGCATTCCATCGTCGAGCCGGCAGCTCCCGTCATGGCCGAGCGCGCGGGCGGAGGAACCGGCTGCGACTGCTTCCGGGCACGCCGCGCGAGCCTTGTGGCCGCGCCTTCGAGGCTCCGGGGACCGCCGGACCCGGCAGGATGAGATTACAGGTGCGGATGCCAATCGCCGGGATCTGTTTGATGCACATGGAGTAACGCATCGCCACCCCGGCGTAATCCACTACCGCCACGTAGTACGACCCGGCGCTCAGCCCGAGCATGAGGTCCTCGGTCGACCCCGTGTTTTGGGATGCTCCCACCTCGGTCACGCCGGAGCCGGTCGATCCCGGCACCGTGAGCACGTAGATGTCGATGTCCGACGAGTCCCGTCCCGCCACAAACGGGCGGCTTTGAATCCGGAACAGCACGGAGTCGCCAAGCCCGGGCGCGGGGACGTTGATGCGATACCAGTCGATCTCGAACGGATTGTCGATGTTGAGCGTGTCGCTGAAGCCCGGCAACCCGGACGCCCGTGTCGGAATGTTGATCTGCTTGGTGTCCGCATAGTGACACAGATCGTTTTCTTCGAACGCATCGGCTTTGATGCGCGGGTCGGCCGTGAAATATCCCTGGGCCACCGTCAGTCCATAACGCTGGGTGCGCGAGAAGAAGGTCAGGACGTGCAGATCATGGCTGGGCAACGTCTTGAGTGCCACGGTTGTGGACTCGCGCGGCGCCTGCAGCGGTTGGAACTCATCCCCTTTGCAGCGGGAGAAATCCGACCCGATGAAATCGACGGAATCGCGTCCATAGAACTTCTCGACGGGGTCACCGGCCGCACCGTACGCGTAGGCCAGCGAGTCGATCAGGAACGTCCGCGTCGCGGCGGCACTGGTGTCGCCGAACGATGGGTACGTAATGAAGAAGGTCAGGGCCTGGGTCGAGTCGGTGGTGTGGAAATGGAACCAGTCCTCGCCGAGACCGAGCGTGCGGTCGACAGGCTCGAACGCGAGCGCCGGATTCGTAAAGAGGATCGGCGCGAGGATCGTGCCGGGCCACGGCCCGCCCAGATCCAGGTTGATGTCCGAAGGGATGGTGTCGTTGGGCTCGAAGATGTCTTCCTTCTCGACGGTCGTGATCGCGGTATCGAGGCCAAACACGCCGGAGCCGAGGAAGAACAATTGCCCGCTGTGCGCGGGCGGCGGAACCCAGTACTTGATTTGGCCGACGCCGGCGGAATCACGCACGCTCGAGAACGGATATTTGATCAGACCGATATCGCCAAGCTGCGCGATGAACAGGGAGTCCACACCGACTCCATAAACCGTCAATAGCTCGCCGTAGTGGACGTCACGCGGGCGGATGCTATCGATCTCGAGCGGATTCGCCACGCGCAACGATAGATCTGCGGACTGTGCCTTATCGAAGGACACGGCCCGCGCGATGATGTCGACGGTGCCGCTGTTCACCCCGGTCACGGTCGCGTAGCCGCAGCACTCCCTGTCGACGCGGGCGATGGTGCCGCTGCCGCTCGTGAACTCGAAATCGACGTTCGTGATAGGCTGTGTGTCGGCGCCGATCACGCGCCACGCCTGGGCGTAGACCGACACTTCCTGGCCCCGCAGCACGATGTGCGACGGCGCCTGGAGCGTGACGAAAACCTTGTCGCTCTTGTCGGTTGGGAAAGCACAAGTGACGCCTGACAGCGCCACTGCGAGTGTCACGATGGGAAAAACTCGGCCGAAACCGCGCATGCGGCGAAAGTCCGTGTACGTGAGGTCCGAACATACAATACGCGGGATGCCCGGGCCAGACTGTGACTTAGAGCGTACCGCGCCGCTTGAGGTCGAGGTACTTCGCGACCACGGCCTGCGCCGCGCGCTCCGGTGTGACATCGATCACCAGCACCCCCGCCCGGCGCATGTGCCCGAGCGCCTCCTCCCGCGCATGCAGCAGCTCTTCGGCCGCCGCCTTCCGGAATGCGTCCCGCGCGACGACAGGTCGCTGCGTTGCGACCGCATCGAGCTCGGGATTGCGCAACGTAACGGCGAGCGGCAGGTGGCGCGGGCGCAACGTCGCCACATTCGCGACGAGCGCGTCGGACGCAAAGCGATCAATGACATCCGTGAACAACACCGTCAACGCGCGCTTGCGGTTGCGCGCCGCGAGATAGCGAAACGCTCCGGGATAATCGGACTCGACCACCTTCGGCTGCACCTCCGCCAGCACATCCATCACCCGGCGCACGCCGCTCCGGCCGCGCTCGGGCGCAACGAAGTGCTGAACGCCGTCGGCGAACGTCATGATGCCGACGTTGTCGTCGTGCTGCGCCGCCGCGTACGCCAGCTCGAGCGCCGCCTGCACCGCGAAGTCGAGCCGCGCCACCCCGGCCGACACGTCGGCGGTCATCAGCCGGCCCGTATCCAGCACGAGCAGCACCTGCTGGCGGCGCTCGGCCTCGTACTGCCGCGTGATCACCTTGGCGCGCCGCGCGGTCGCCTTCCAATCGATGTGCCGGAGATCGTCACCAGGTACCCATTCGCGCAGCGACTCGAACAGCCGCCCCTCACCCAGGCGTCGAATCGCTTTCGTCCCTACATCGCGCCGTCGCATCGCGTCGGCCACCGACGCGCGCAACCGAACCGACACGAGCGGCGGATAGACGACGACATCCCAGGGCAGCGGCACGCGGATACGGCGCCGGCCGAGCCCCAACGGTCCCATACTGTCGAGGACGAAGCCTCCCTGGCTCTCGCGTCCCCGCCGGACAGGCAAGACGGGCACGGTCTCGCGACCAACCGCGCGCGGCTCGATGCGCAACGATCGAGGCGGCTGGAGGCCGCCCAGGATATCGGGACGGACCTCACGGACCCGGAGTCGCACGCGGCTCCCCGAGGGATTGTTCCAGCGGTAGGTGACCTCTCCCGTGTGCCCCACCGAGAACGCGGGCAGCGGCTCGCGGCTCACTATGACCGGCCGCGCGATACTGGCGTCGATCCAGACCAGGACGATCAGCAGCAGGTCGGCGAGCAGCATGACGTCGAGACCCCACGGCGTCCAGAATCCGGCCACGCCAAAGAGGGCCAGGACGCCCGCAATCACGAGCGCCCGCGGCGTCCACAGGATCCCGGCGACAGTACCAATGACAAACCACAGCCCAACGAACGCCGCGATGACGGCGCCGGCGAGCACCATGGCTTGCATGCTCAAGCGGTGGGCGCCTCGGTCCGGTCCAGAATTGCCTTGAGGGCCTGATCGGCGGTCACGCCTTCGAGCTCGAGCTCGGGCGCCACACTGACGCGATGCCGCAGGATCGAGGGCGCGAGCAGCTTCACGTCGTCGGGAATCACGTAGTCGCGCCCGTCGAGCAGCGCGGCCGATCGTGCGGCCTTGAAGAGCGAGACGCCGGCGCGCGGGCTGGCGCCCAGTGTCAACGACGCGGCCTCGCGTGTGGCGCGCACGATCGCAGTGATGTAAGCGGTGATGCGCGGCTCGACGCGCACGGCATCGACCGCCTGTCGCAGCTGCTCGAGGCCGTTGGCGTCGAGCACCGGCGTGACGCCGTAGGTCTCGGTGCGGTCGGCCTCGAAGCCTGCGACGTACTTCGTCAGAATCCCCTGCTCCACTTCGGCGGAGGGATAGCCGATCTGTACCTTGGCCATGAAACGATCGAGCTCGGCCTCGGGCAACGGGTAGGTGCCCTCGAACTCAATGGGATTCTGGGTGGCGAAGACGGTGAAGGTCGGTGAAAGAGGATGACTCGTGCCGTCAACGGTCACGGTCCGTTCCTGCATTGCTTCGAGCAGGGCGGCCTGCGTCTTCGCGGGCGCGCGGTTGATTTCGTCCGCGAGCACGAGGTCGGCAAAGACCGGTCCCGGCCGGAACGAGAACTGCTGCGCCCCGGTGAGCAGCGTGATGCCGGTGATGTCGGCCGGCATCAGGTCGGGCGTGAACTGGATACGGACAAAGCGCACGTCGAGCGCAAGCGCGAGAGTACGGACGAGGAGCGTCTTGGCGGTCCCAGGAACGCCCTCGAGCAGGATGTGCCCGCGCGCGAGCAGGCAGACGAGCACCTCGCGAGTGGCAGCTTCTTGTCCCAGCACCACCCGGCGCAGGGATTCTAGAATGCTTTGCGCGTTGTGCGCGGGCGCAGCTCCTCCCACACGTCCTCCACGGCTTGAGCGGCAAGAAGCACGCGTTGCTCATCGCGATCGCGTGCAGTGAGCAGGTGATGTAACCGGCGGACGGCGCCGCGGCCGGCGGGGCCGCGCATCGCCAACTCCAGACTTTCGAGCCACGGCACGACGTCACCGCTACCGAGGTAGCCGGTCCGGCTCAGCCGGCGTCGCAATCCCAGCGCCAGCCGCTGCACGGCGGTGTCCGCCGCTGCGGCGCTCTCGAGACCGGCGCCGAGCGCCTCGAGATGCTCGAGCGGCGAGCGCCGCCGCCGTTCGATCACGGAGAGCGCGGGACCGAAACGCACCGCGGTCATCGCGAGCCACGCCAGCCCGACGGCAATGAGCTGCAGGATCGCCCACCCCGCCGGCGAGCTCTGCAACCAGCTCCAGGTGCGGCCGGCGGCTGATATCTGATTCTCGTCCCCGAATCCCTGATGGTATTCGTCCCACACGACACGGCCGGGTCGCTCGGGCCGCGGCGTGAGCAGCGGCAGCAGTGCGATGGGGGCGTCGGTGTCGCGCCAGACCCGGTTCGTGAACCAGCGGTGATCGGCTGCCAGCGTGATCGTGCCGCCGCCCCGATAGCGAAGTCGCAGGATCACCGGCCGATTGTTCAATGCCACCACGACCGTGTCGACTTCGAACGGTGCCAGCGTGCTGCAGATGCCGGGCCGGGAGTCGTCTTCCTCGACGCCTTTTTTCAGCCGCTCGAGTGGTCCGCCACGCGACGTGGTGTCGGTCTGCCGTACGTCCGCCGTCAGAACGCGCCGCGTGGCAGGCAGACGAACATCCGTTTCCCTCGCGCGGACGCCGATGGAGTCATGCAACCCCAGGCCTCCCGACCGCGTGAGCCACCCCGCGCACTCCGTGACACCGGCGCCGTCGCCCGCCGCCACCACGGCGCCTCCCCCACGCACGTAGCGTACGACTTGCTCCAGCTCGGTGTCCCCCAGAGGCATGAAGGGATCGAGCAGGACGAGCACGGCGGGACGATGGGCGCGCTCGGTGGCAAGCGTCGCGAATGACGTGCGACGCCGCTCGGAAAGCCGGCCGAGTCCCACGAGGATTTCATGCAGCGCCTTGCTCCCGGTCGGGCCGCTGAGATACGTCGAGGTCCGCGTATCGAACTCGTCAACCGGCGGTTTGCGATTTGCCGCCCAGAGTGCAAAGCCGATGGCGACCGCCAGCAGCGCCGCCGCAAGGATCTCAAGCCGGTAGGACGTACTGCCCCCCCCCTCCACCCCGAACCAGCTCCGTTGCGCCCGCGCCGAACGTCGCGTAGTCGGCGGCGTCGCAGGGGACGGCCGCGAAGAGGTGGCGGTAGAGCTGCGCCACCAGGCCGGCCAGGGACGCGCGCCCGCGGTCGGTCAGACGCGCTTCTCCGACGTACTCCGCCGGGGTCTTCGACACGTGAAACCGCAGCGCCTTCCGCCGGTCGAGCTCGAGCACAAGCGCCAGGAAGCGATGACCAAGCGCTTCGGCGTAGCGGCCGGCGCGCGCCAGCTCGTCCGCCATGGCGAGATGAGTTGCGGCGTCCATGATCAGGGTCGCGCCCGCTGTCGACTTTGCCTCGCCGGTCCGCACGCCGGGGCGGACGATCCGCCATATGACGTACGCCATGTGCACCAGGAGCGCGACGAGCGCCACCACGACGAGGGCCATGCCGATGTCGAAGCCGAGCGGATGCTGCCCCGCCATCCGATTGAGCCAGTCGATCAGGTTCTGCCACTGGCGAGCCAGCCAGGCGAGGAGAGGCCGGCGCTCGACCCACTGAAACTCCGGGCGTGCGAACACCTGGCCGATTACGCGCCGAACCGATTCCGGATCGATTAGGGAGTCTCCGTCATCCCCGTGCCCAGCTGATCGCTCAGGACCTGAAGGTCGAATGCCTCGCGCCGCACCCGCAGGTCGTAGTACAGCAAGGTGAGCGCGCACGGGAGGATCGGCGCCAGCACGATGCTCAGCAACGACGCCACGACCACGAAGACGGGCTGGAGCGAATCGTTGCCCGCGAGGCCCACTAGCCCGTTGATGCCGTTGACGACCATCTGCGGCAGGAATTGCGCAATCAGCCACGCGACGGCCGCGGTGCCGAAGACCTTGAGGCGCGCGCCGCGCGTCAGCTCCCACGAGCGGCCGAACGCGTCGAAGGCGCTGGGAAGATCTTCGAGCACAATGACCGCGGTGGTCGTCGCGTAGGCACAGAGGACCCAGAACACGAACCAGATCGCGGCGATAACGCCGAAGAAGATCATCAACCCGGCCATTCCCGGCCCGGCGAGCCTCCCCACGAAATACAACATGCCAACCCCGGCTCCGCTGACCAGAAGCAGCAGGATGATCAGCAGGCCCTTGCTCAATGCTACCAGCAGCAACGGCAGGATCTTGTCGACGGCGAACCGCAATGACGATCCCAGCTCTGGCTCCTGGCCAAGATACGAGTCAGATATGACGCGTATCGTCCCGGCCTTGAGCAGCAAGCCGCAGAAGATTGCGACGCCGATGACGAGCAAGACGATGCCGATCGAGGCGCCCAGGTGCTCCTGGATCGTACTGAGGGCATCGAACGGATTCTTGGCGAACCGCAGGTTCAGATAAATGCCGGCAGCCATAGGCAGCGAGATGAGGATCAGGCTCAGCCGCATGAACAGGCCGAAATGACGCCGGTAGATGTTGAAGCTTCCGTCGAGGATCTCACCCAGCCGCATCGGCCTGATGTTGGAATTAATGGGTCGCTCCGCGCGAGGACACGCGGTAAGATGAGGACATGCCGCCTTCCGCGCGAGACCTCGATCTCCGCCAGCATCACGGCGTCGAAACGCCGGAGCACGTCGACGTCCAGTTCGAGCTGGCCGGCGTGGGGTCGCGGGTTGCAGCGGGTTTGGTCGATTTTCTGCTGCTAGTGCTGGGATTCTTCGCGCTCGGTATCGGCGGCAGCGCCCTGATTGGCGGGTTGTTCTCGCCTCGCGGGATCGCGCAGAGCTGGTTCGCCGCCGCGATGATTCTGCTGACGTTCTGCTTCCTGTGGGGATATTTCACGCTGTTCGAGGCGCTCAACGGCGGGCGGACGCCGGGGAAACAGGCCCTCGGCATACGGGTCGTGATGGACACCGGACGCCCGATCACCCCCGCGGCGGCGCTGATCCGGAATCTCGTCCGGGTCGTCGATAGCCTTTTCCCGGCCCTGTTCACGCCGGCGGTGCTGTCGATGTTCTTGCACCGGAGCAACAAGCGTCCGGGCGACATGGCGGCGGGAACCATCGTGGTCCGCGATCACCCCACGGAGTGGACGCTCGGGGCGCAGGCGCCCGCCGAAGACCTCGCGGAGCCGATCGAGACCGGGCCTCCCGACCTGTCCGAAGAAGAGTTTCGGTTACTGGATCGCTTCCTCGGACGGCTCAACGACCTGACGCCGGAAGTTCAAGTACGGATCACGACGGACCTGGTGCGCCGGTTCGAGCAGCGCATCCCGCGGCGGACCGCGGACAACCAGGCCTATCTGGTGACCGTGTTCGCCGAAGAACAACGCAAGCGCCGCAGCCGCTTCGCGCCGCGCGCCAAGGCCGGCGCCGCGGGCCGCATCACCGTCCCCGCCGAGCGCTTTGTACAGAAGAAGCGGGAGGCGTGGGAGAAATTCCGCGCCACGGCGCTGGTCATGGAGCGCTCCGGCATCGGCGGATTGGCGCCCGGCGAGATCCCGGCGTTCGCCGCCCAGTACCGCGAGGTAGCCGCCGATCTGGCGCGCGCACGCACCTACCAGGTCGATCCGCGGGTCATCGCGTACCTCGAGCGAGTCGTGACCGCCGGGCACAACGCGTTGTATCAGGCGCGCGGCACGGAGCGCACGCCCGTGCTCCATTACATCCTGCGCGACTTCCCTGCCGCGGTGGTGCAGTCGTGGCGGTACGTGCTCGCCGCGTTCCTGCTCACCGCCGTGCCCGCGTTCGTCGGCTACATGATGATTCGCGAACGCCCGGCGCTCGCGGAAGAGCTGTTGCCGCCGCTCATGATCGCCCGCGCCGAGGCGGCCGCGGAAAACCAGGCGGAGGGCCGCGGCTACGCCGAGACCGAAAAGCAATATCGGCCCCAGGTTGCCGCGCTCATCATTTCGAACAACATCACGGTTTCGTTTGGAACATTCGTGGGCGGCATGACGGGCGGCCTGCTCACCGCATGGCTCCTGGTCACCAACGGCATGATGCTGGGGCTCGTAGTGGGGCTGTTCCAGAACTATCACGCGCTGCCCTACCTGCTGACCTTCATCCTCGGCCACGGCGTGCTCGAATTGACCGCGATCTTCATCTCGGCAGGGGCAGGCTTCCGGTTGGCAAAGGCGCTGATCGCGCCGGAGGACCGCACGCGCAGAGACGCGCTGGTCGTCGAGGGACGCATCGCCGCGCGTATGATCGGCGCCGTCGTGACGCTGCTCGCGATTGCTGGGACCATCGAGGGGTTGCTATCGACGTCGGACGCCGCCCCGGTCTGGAAGTACGGCGTGAGCGCTACCACTGCCGTCTTCCTTATCCTCTATCTATTGAACGGCAGAAGCGAGCTCAGACGCGCTACGGGGTGACGGTCACCGTCCCCGTCATGGTCGCCGGATGAATCGCGCAGTGGTAGGTGTAATTCCCCGGCGCACTGAAGTACACCGCACCGGAGGTCTGACCCGGGGCAACACCCTGACTCCATCCCGAGACGTCGGACGTCGAGGTGTGGTTGACCTGTCCCGTGTTCTTCCACGTGACGTACTGGCCCTGTTTGATGGTCACGACTTGCGGCGTGAACGAGAAGTCGGCGATCGTGACCAGCGCGCCACTCGCCGTGATGGTGGCGGTGCTGGGCGCGTACCCGGCCGCCGTCGCGGTGATGATGTACGTACCTGCGGTATCGAACACGACGCCGGTGCCAACATTCGAATTGCCCGCGGGAATCGTCACGAGTGTCGCGTCGAACACGCTATGCGCGGGAACGCTGGAGCTCAGCGTGACGTCGAGCGGCGCCGTCACCGCGCGGATCTGGCCCAATGAGTCTTCCGCGTAGACGGTGAATCCCAGCCGCTGCCCAGCGTTCGCCGTCGTCGACGTCGAGATAAACAGCTTCGGACTGCCGACGACGATCGTAGGCGAGGTCCCGGGCCTGGCGATCGCGGCCGATGCGGTGACGGCCGCGCTGCCAGCAGCAACGCCCGTCACGTTGAAGTAGACCGACGCGGCCCGGGCGGGGATGACGACGTTCGACGGAACGGTCAGCACCGCCTGATTGGTCGATCCGAGCGTGACGGTCACCGCCGAGTCATTCGTGAACGGCAAGGTGACGTAAACCTGGGCGGTCTGGTTCGGCCCGAGCGTGGTCGGCACCGAGCCGAACGACAACTGCCCCGTATCGACTGAAACGACCGTGGTATCCGACTTGTAGCCCTGCGCCGCGAACACCACGTTCACGCTGCCCTTGGCACGCGGCCGGATCGGGAAGAACGCGTTTGCTCCTCTGGCAGCGATCGTAAACGTGGCCGAGTCGACCGACGCCACCGCGGTGTTGCTGGAGCTTGCCGAGACGACGAGCGCGGCGGCGATGATCCGCTGCTGACCATTCTGATCGGCCGTGTAGACGTTGGAGTTCGGCGGCGCCTGACCGACGTACAGGCTCGCGGTCACCGGCGCGACGAGCTGCGGCGCGCCGACCGAAATCGTGGCCGTGCTCTGACTGTAGGCGGTCGCGCGCGCGGTGAGGACGGCGCTGTTCGCGAAATTCCCGATGATCTCAAACGTGTTGCTGCTCGTTTGTCCCAGCGGGATCGTCACAGAATCCACCGACAATTGGAACACCTGGCCGGCCGGCGGCTGCGTGCTGTCGCTGCGGAACAGATGGACCACGAGCGGCGCGCCCGTCACGGGGTTGTCGACGTACACGTACTGGCTCGGCAGGATCTGGCCGAGGCCGACGGTTTGATTGCCGGTCGTGAGATGCAGCGTCGGACCGGTCACTGTGACCAGCGGCGTCGAATCGGGCGCGAAGCCGGGTGTGGAGTAGCGCAGCCGCGCAGTCCCGCTGCCGACGAAGCGAACGCGGAACTGCGCCAGGTTGCGACTGGTGTCTACCACGGCTATGGCGGTGTCGCCCCGTCCATTGATGCTGAACGCGGAATCGATCACCATCACGTTGGGATCGGTCGAGACGACGTTGACGCTGGTCGGCGCGAACGGATTGAGCGCGTAGCGCGACCGCGTGCCGGTGTAGACGTACGCCAGATACGGCAGATCCGTGGTCAACCGCGTCGACGGCAGGCCACCCTGCAGCAGGCTCGATGCCTCCGGCGTCACCGACACCTTGCCGCGCACGTAGCCGGGCGCTGTCGCGACAATCGAATCGGTGCGGCTGGAATCCAGCGCCCACACCTCGAAGTACCCGCTCGAGCTCTGGCCCTTGTTGATCACGACGGTGTCCGCCGTGAGACTGTCGAGCGTGGGGTCAAAGCGGCGCACGGCAACCTTCAGCGTGTCAGGCGCCAATCCGCCGACGACGTAGACATAGTTGTTCTTGAGTTTCAGCCCGCGCCCAACTGTGTACGGATACCCGAGCTGAATTGCCAGCGGCGTCGGGAACACCTTGATCAAATTGGACGAGTCGGGCAGCGCGCTCGGCGCTGACGCCAGAATTCGCGCCCCCGCGCTGTCGACACCCCTGAACCGCAACGTGTCGGGGTGGTTCACGCTGTAATACTGCCCGGAGTCGATGGTCACAGCCGCCGAATCGAGCGTGAACGTCGCCGTATTCGTCGAGACGAGATTCACCCGCAGCGGTGCGATCAGTGGGCGATACTGTCCGTCCGCCGAATCGTAGACCGCCGCCGTCACGGGGTACGGTGTTCCGATCGTGTAATTCGTCGTGCCGGGATACTGGAACGGCCGGACGTGCAACGAATCGACGCGGTAGACCGCGGGCGCGCCGCTGATCACATATCCCGGCGTGAGCGTCGTGTCGACCCGCAACGAGTCCAGCCCGATCGAGTCACCCACGAAATCGAAGTAACCGTAGATCTGTCCGGCGGGGATTCGGATGTTGGCCGGTCCCCGCACGGCGCCGGCGCGCGAATGTGCGAACGACACGGTGAATGTGTCGGGCCGCACGTAGGGGAGCTGGACGTAGCCGGCATTCTTCCACAGCGTCCCCAGCCCAAAACGGCCCGTGTACGGATACGACACCTGCAACAACATCGTCGGTTTGGTGACGCGGACGAGGAACGAATCGGCCACATAACCCGGCGCTGAGACGACGATCCAGGCGGAGTCCCCACCCGCGGCCGGCTGCGCGCGCAGCGCGTAGGGCCGCGAGTTGCCCGAGGAACCCGGCAACAGCTTCAACGTCGCCGAATCGACCGAGACCACACTCGGCGACCGCGACACCGCAGTGACGACCAGCGTGTCCTTGGTCGCGTGCGCGTAGCGCAGCGAGTCCGCCGGAGATGCACTCCAAGAGCCAAGCGCCGGATCCCCGGCGATCATGCTGCTCTGACCGGACACCGTCAGGCGGGGCGTCGTGAAGATCAGGGTATCAGTCGCGGGCACCCAGCCCGGCGCCGTGACGGTCATCCCGGTCTTCCCCGGCGCCGTTGCGGCAACCGTTACGTACACGCCCGTCGACGTTTTCTTGATCGTGTCGGGCGACTGGGCGGTGCCGATCCCATTGGACAGGCTGGCACTCACGACAAGGATGTGGTCCATCCCGTACGTGATGCTGACGTACGGCTGGTACGTCTGGCCGACGCCGAGTGTGCGCGTATACGGATACGGGATGTTCAGCGTCAGATTGTTCGGCGCCACGTACACGCGCGAGAACTTGCCCACGAATCCACCCGACGTGGGGATGACGCTGTCGGTCCCCGGCGCCAATCCCTGAATCACCACGTCGGCAGCGAGCTGTCCCGCCGGAATGATGGCCGGCGCGGGGCTGATCGCGGACGTCCCCGGTTTCCCGTACACGAACGTCACACCCAGGCCGCCCGCGGGCGCCGGATCGGACAGGAAGACCTGCGCGTGGTAGGTCTCGTTCTGGTTGGTATAGAAATACGGCTGCTGCGAGAACGATCCCGTCTCGCGGAATTCGATCGTCGAGACGACCGTGACGACCATGGTATCGGGCGAGAACACGCCGGCCGAATCGGCGGCCACGACGGTCACGCGGCCCGCCTTGAGTCCGCAGAACAACACCGACGCCCCGGACGACGGTGTCGGGATCGAGACCTTGCTCAACACGCCGCCGGGGCAGCTGAGCGCCGGGCGCGCGACGAGCGTATCCGCCGCCGGAATGACGGTTAGGAGCACGCGCACCGTCGCCGGATCGGTGCGGCTCAACGTCAGCGGCACCGACACGCTGCCGCCGTTGCCGACGGCGAGCGAGTCGAAGCCCCACTGCAGCAGCGACGGGGGCGCCGACACCACCGCGACTCTCACCGAGTCCTTGAACCCGTCCACCGAATCGATGACGAACGTGACGCCGTTCAGCTGCTGGCCGGTGACAATGCCCGCGGCGTCGACCGTCGCAACGGCGGGATCGGCGCTGCGGAAGCCGAACGTCTTGTTCGGAATCGCGTGGTTGTTGCGATCGAGCGCCTGCGCGATGATCGCGCGGCGGCCGCCGACACCAACCTGGAGGCTATCCGGGAGCGCCGGCGTGTTGCGAATCGACGCCGTCACCTGATTGACCCGCACCGTGGCGGCGGCCTGCACCTTGAGCGTCGCATCCACCGAGTCGCGGACGATGATGACGCCGTTGCCAGCTCCCACGCTCATCACACGACCGCTCGCCTGATTCACCGTCGCGACCGCGGGCGAAGCGGAGATGAACTTTCGTACGAAGCCCGTGCTCAGGACCGCACCGAAGTTGTCGTACGCCGTCGCGCGCAAGTCGAACGAGTCACCGATCGCCGTGATCACCGTGTCGGCCGGAGCGACTGCGACGCTGTCGAGCGCGCGGACATACAGCACCGCCGTATCGGCGTGCCCTGCCGCCGACGCGATGATCCTGGTCGAATCGACCGCGAGCGCTTGCGCGAGACCGGCGGCGTCGACGGTGGCAACCGACGGGACCGTCGACGTCCAGCCGATGGTCACGCTGACCGGGTTGCCGTTCGGGTCCCGGGCGGTAGCGGTGTATTGCAGGCTCGCGCCGCGCGCGATCGTGTCAACCGTGCGGTCGAGCGTGACGGACGCCACCGAGCCGCTCACGGAGAACTCGCGGAAGACGACGGAGGTGGCGACCCCGGTCACGCTGGCATCGAAGATCTGGAGGCCGGTGGCGGGCCCGAGCGTGCCGGTCACCTCGGCGTAGCCGAGGGAGTCGCTCAGCACCGTATCGGCACTCACCGCGGCGCCGGCCGCGAGCGGGCGGAACAGGACAGGCACGCGGACGCCCAACCCGTCACTCCCGAGCACCCGGACCCGCAGCGGTATGGGCAAGGGTGCCGCCGGCGTAGCTGTCTGGCTGTCGCCGCTAATGCGGGTCAACGTCGTCGGGACCGCCTGGGCGGTCACGAGAACGGTGTCGGCGGGACCCGTGAGCAGCTGGGCAACGATGCGAGCGGCCCCTCGCTGCGGCCCACCGACCACCTTTGCGACCGCATGGTTGGGCACACGGACCCGCAACGAATCGAGCGAGCGCCAGGCGATAGGCGTGCCGGGAATCGGCTGTTGCGATGGACCGAACGCCGTCGCGGTGAGCGCGAGCGTGTCGCCGAACAGCACCGACGTATCCGGCGTACCGATGGCGACCGACACGGCATCGAATCCCACTCCCACGTACTCGATCGGCGCCGACACGAGCGCGGCCGGTCCGCTCGACACCGTCACTGCCTGCGGGTAGGGCGAGTTCCGGAACACGGTGTCGCCGACCGAATTCAGCAGGCGCAGATACAGGAGCATGTCTTCCCGCGCCGACGACAGCGGGACCTTCAGCGACAGATCGATCGAATCGGAAGCCGCCGGAATCGGGATGATGGTGTCGAGCACCGGGGCGCCGGGGGGAGGGCTCGCCGCGGAGTACAGCGTGATGCGCAGGCGATCGAACGCGACGATGCCCGCCGTCGGACTCGCAAACGTGGGGGCGAAGGCAAGGCGGCCCGCGAAACTTCGCGGGCCGGTGGAGTCGCGACAGTTGAGTCCCAGGAGCCCGACCGCCAGCACCCACGCGCGCCACAACCACGGCGCCGCGCGGGCGCGGCCGCGGCTCACCGCGACCATTCGATGAGGGTACCCAGTCGTGGACCGATGAGAGATACGCTTTCACCGGCCTCGCTGTGGAGCGAGCCGAAGGCGATCTGCGCCTGGACGACGCCGGTGGCGTGGTTGCTCAACCGATACCGCAGATCGGTTCCGGTGCGGACCAGATAACCCAGCAGCTCCATATGTGACGTCGGCCCCGTCAGCTCATGGCGGAACTCGAGCATCGGTGCGAGCGTCGCCTTCGGACTGAGTGGCCGCTCGAGCCGGGCGCCGAGCGCCAGGACGTTGCCGCGGGGGACAGGGTACGTGCCGGGATTCGGACGCAGCCGGCGCATGTCCCAGCCATAGATCGACAGATTCGAGTTGCCGACCGGCAGGCTCGTGGCGGCATATGCCAAGACCCGTTTGCCGATCGTGCTGGTGGTGCCGCCGCTGATGTCGTTCTCACCCGTCGTGGTGAAAACCAGCGCGCCGCGAAAATACTTTCCGCCACCGAAGGGGCCCTCGATGCCGAGGCGCGCGCGAATTTCGCCACCGGGGGACATCTCGTTCCCACCGCTGACCGGCGTATAGCTCGCGCCATAGCGGTAACTCGCGCCGGCGCCGACGGCCCAGTTGGAGCTCAGCTTGAACGCGGACGCGAAGCCGGCTGACATGCCGCCGCCCGATCCGAAACTGGGCGTCGTGAACCCCAGCAGATCGGTGGCCGTCGCGCCAAACAGCGGAATCGTCGTGTCGGGTACCGTTTTCGCACCGGTGGGTATCGTCCCAACGATGTTGAGCAAAAGTTTTCCGGGAACGATGCCGATCGTGGCGCGGATGTCGGTGTCGACCAAACCGGAGTGATCGACCGTCTGGTTGTTGCTCAGCGTGGCCGATGCGCTGACGAACGCCGTTCCCACATCGAGTACCAGGCGGCTGCCCACTCGCTGCGTGACGACCATCGGAATCGTGAACTCGCTGATTTTGCTGAACGCCAGCCCGGTGCCGAAGCTGTAGGACTCGAACGTTGCGCCGGTGCGCGCCAGAGTCGTGGCGGCCTGCCCCGCCAGCACTTCCGGAGCGACACACAACCCGGCTGCCAGCAGAAGCGCGCGCGCGCGCGTCACGGGATCGGAAGCTTGAAGATGATGCGGATCACGCCGGACGCTGAGACGACACTCGTGATGCCCTGGCTTTCATTCGTCGGATGGCTCGCGATGCTTTTGATGCCGGTCGCCGCCAGCGCATCCGCCGGGCCTGGCGAGACGTCGGTCGTGGCCTGCTGCAGCGCGCCCAGCGCGGCGGGCTCGAGCGGCACAGTGACGTCCGCCGCGGATGCAGCGGCGGTCACCACATCACCGGGCGATGCCTGGACCGCGGGTGCGGCCTCGGCCGCTTGCTGCTGTTGCTGCGCCTGTTGGAACGATGGATCGGCACGTACCGCCGCGCTGAATGCCGTCGCCGCGCCGCGATAGTCGCCGCGATCGAGCGCCTCGAGTCCCTGACTGTATGCCAGGAAGGCGGCGAGGTTCTTCGGACCCTGGCGCAGGATGCGCTGCCGCTCGGCCTCCGTCAGCTGAATCCCGAGCTCCGTCGCGAGTCCGAAGACGAGCTGCTTCTCGAGATCGAGCAGCTGTTTGAAGGTGCCGTTCGCCTGCGCGCCGGAGCGCACAGTGCCGTCCCCGCGCACCACCGCCGCCGACATCCGCACCGGTCCGTTTTCGGTCATCGTGGCGACGCCCTGAACCATCCGCTCCGCGCGGAGCAGACGACCGACGCGCGCAGCGGTGTTGGGATCCGCCCGCCCGCTGGCGCCGAGCTTCATTTCGTCGAGCAGCGCGCCGACCTGGATACGCTCGAGCAGGCGCAGGCTGCGCACCATCGCCAGATCGGTCGCCATCAGCTCCGCGAGTCCGCGCGACAGCGGCTGCAGCGCAGAGTCCCCCGCGATCGTCAGCGGCAGGACGGCAACCGTGGACGGCTCGGGAGCTGCGGCCGTGAGCGTCGATTCACGGGCCAGCGCCAGCTTGGCCGTCTGCGTCGCCTGGGTACGCAGCGCGATTTGCGCCATCGCCCGCAGCGTCCCGACGCCCTTGGTCTGGGGGTGCTCGTTGGCGAAGTCGGTGTAGGTGGCAAACGCGAGATCGTACCGGCCGCTCTTCTCCTGACAGCCGCCGATCACCATCGGTCCCACCGCGTCGTTCGGTGCCAGCAACTGTGCTGCATTCGCGACGACGACGGCCGTATCACACCGGCCCGCGGCCATCAGCGCGGCGGCGAGGCGGAAGCGAATCTGGGCGTTTGCGGGTTGCTGTGCTGCCTGGGCTCTGAGGGTCGGGATTTCAGCGGGTGTGACAGACCCCGGCCGTGGCCCGGTAGCGCAGGCCACGACAAAACTGCTCATGCTTAAGAGCAGGATCCTGCGACCAGCCAACGTCTGGGACTCCCGGACGAGAAGGGGTCTTAAGATGCCAGAGCCTCCAGCCCTCGCAAGGGCAAAGAGGCGAACGTCTGATTTACCGGTGCCTGACCGGAACCGCTATGACGCGCGTCACCTGCGCCCCCCTGTTGCGCGGCGCGAAGGGCCTAATAAGGAAGGCGGCACGGACTGCCCACCGCCGCAGGTTGGGGGGCCACCAGACGGTGGGAGGGGCGAAACGGGGGCGATGCCGCCGGCTCACTCTAGGCTTTGCAGCATCTGACGCATCTTGCGCGCCAGGTCCTCGATTTGCTTGAGCCCGGTCAGCGTCTCCTCGTCGTATTTCTCAGGCGCGAGGAGCAGCAGCTGAGCCTCGGCGAGAATCGCCGAGAGGGGGTTGGCAAGGTCGTGCCGCAGCTTGGCCAGGGTCTTCGAATCAGCCATTACAACAGCGAGCGGTACAGGTCCCGCAGGTGGTGATCCCGCAGGTCTCGGACCGATTGCCACAAGTCCTGCTCCGTCCCGGCGCAGAAGATCTCGGCGCTCGAGCGCTCCGCTTCGGTCCCCTCGGCTCCGAACATGATACGACCACGCCAGACACCATCTTCGGTGCGGCGCAGGGAGAGTCGGATTTCTACGGGTTGTCCGTCAAAGCGTATAGGAGGCAAGTCGTGGACGACCGTGTCGGTCGCAGCGGCTGGTGAATATCGGGCAGGTTGTGCAGGCATGCCGATCCAGGGGCTGGTTTGAAACAACATTATAAATGGCTTGGAGTTATGCAATACTCAAACCGTCAACGCTCCGGCGCAGGTATGAACGTGAGCGCGAACAACACCAGGCATGCCCACAGCACCCACACACGCGACTTCGGCAGGGGGCGATACGCGTCGAGCACGGGAGGGTGGCCGAACTGTCCCCGCGACAGGACGAGCACGATGAACGCCCAGAGGAACCAGCTCTTGGAGAGATAGCCCAACAAGAGCACGAGCACCCAGAACACCCGGGCAATCTGTCGTTGGGCGCGCGGGAATGCCGAGTAAAGGATGTGCCCACCGTCGAGCTGAGCGATCGGCAGCAGGTTGTACATGGTGACCAGCATTCCGAGCCACCCGGCGAATGCCATCGGACTGAGCGTCACGGCGTTCCCGCCGTGCGTCAGGTGTCGCAGGAGCAACGTCGCCAGTGAGTCACCAAGTGGCCACCCGACTCCCAAACCCGTCGGGATCTGTATCCCACTCGCGCCGGGCTCGGTCGCAATGTGGCTATGCGCCAATCCGATCCAGAGCACGGGCAGGGCGACCACGAATCCCGCGAGGGGACCAGCGGCGCCGATATCGAGCAGCTGCCGGCGGTCGTTGAGGATCGTGCGCAGGCGGATGAACGCGCCGAACGTCCCGACGCCGACAAGGGGCGGGCCCGGCAGGAAATGCGGCGGCGACACGTTCACGTGGTAGCGGCGGGCCGTCAGGTAGTGGCCCATTTCGTGACTGAACAGGATGGCCATGAGCGGGAGCGAGAACGCAAAGCCGCTCACGCACGCGCGCAGGAACGTCAGGTCCCACGCGGTAGGGTTGAAGATCAAGCCCGGCTCGGCGGGGACCGCTCCCGCGAACACCGCGCCGGAGATCGTCGTCGTGCACAGCGTGACGGCGAACAGCAGCGCGTGCCAGAGCCAGGCTTCGCGCGGCTTGATGGTCGAGCGCGTGAGAACGAGATGTCGCCCGTCGCGCTCGTTTGACCAGTAAAAGCTCCCCCGCCATTGCCGCAGGGCGTCAGCGAGCGCGGGCGAAACCGGGGGGCCGGCGTGGACCGGATCTACAAGTGCGTCAACAACTTCGCGGTCGTGGAGGGGGGTGGTGCGCCACGCCAACAGGTACGGAGTGAGACTCACAGCCGCTCTTGACTCACCGTCTCGCGCGGCCTACTATCATTTCGTCGCACACCGCCAATTTCCCAAGTTTCCATTATCAACCAGGACCATTCCCCCATCACGGGATTCCCCCGCCCCACACGCAACCGGAGTTGAAGCACAAGTGGATATCGCCGAATTAAAGAGAAAGTCCGTCGCGGAACTGCACGCGATGGCCGAGACCCTGAACATCACCAACTACTCTGGGCTCCGCAAGCAGGATCTGATTTTTCGCATCGAGCAATCCCTCCTCGATACCGACACGGTTCTCCGCGGCGAGGGAGTGCTCGAAATCCTTCCGGAAGGCTACGGCTTCCTCCGTAGCGCCGACTGGAACTACCTGTACGGACCCGACGACATCTACGTCTCGCCGAGCCAGATCAAGCGTTTCGATCTGCGGACGGGCGACACGATCACGGGCCAGGTCCGGCCGCCGAAGGAAGGCGAGCGCTATCTCGCCCTCCTGAAGGTCGAAGTCGTCAACGGTGAAGAGCCGGAAAAAGCCAAGCACCGCGTCGCGTTCGACAACCTGCGGCCGCGCTACCCCGAGCAACAGCTCAAGCTCGAGCGTAAAGACGGCGACCTGTCGATGCGCGTGATGGACATTCTGTGCCCGATCGGCAAAGGCCAGCGCGGCCTCATCGTGTCGCCGCCCAAGGCCGGTAAAACCATCCTGATGCAGAAGCTCGCCAACTCCATCATCGAGAATCACCCCGAGGTCTACCTGATCGTGCTGCTCATCGACGAGCGGCCCGAAGAAGTGACCGACATGGAAGAGAACGTGAAGGGGGCAAACGTCGAAGTCGTGTCCTCCACGTTCGATGAACCGGCCGACCGGCACGTGCAGGTCGCCGACATGGTGATCGAGAAGGCCAAGCGCCTCGTGGAGCACGGCAAAGACGTCGTCATTCTGCTCGACTCGATCACGCGCCTCGGCCGCGCGCACAACGTCGTGGTGCCGCACTCGGGCAAGATTCTGTCCGGCGGTGTGGACGCCAACGCGCTCCAGAAGCCCAAGCGCTTCTTCGGCGCCGCCCGCAACATCGAGGGCGGCGGCTCCCTGACGATTCTTGCGACCGCCCTGATCGACACGGGCTCGCGCATGGACGAAGTGATCTTCGAGGAGTTCAAAGGCACCGGCAACTCCGAAGTCATCCTCGACCGCCGCATTGCCGAGCGGCGCACCTTCCCGTCGATCGACGTGCAGCGCACGAGTACCCGTAAGGAGGAGTTGCTCCTTACCAAGGAAGAGCTCAACAAGGTCTACCTGCTGCGCAACTTCCTGTCCGACATGCCGCCCGTCGAGGCCATCGAGTTCCTGCTCGAGCGGCTCAAGCGTACCAAGACCAACGCCGAGTTCTTCCAGACGATGTCGCAAGGGTGAACCAGTCAGGACGACTCCTGGCAGTCGATTGGGGCGAGCGCCGGATCGGGCTCGCCCTTTCTGACGAAACCCAGGTCCTCGCTCAACCGCTGACCACGTTGACCCGCCGCGCCGGCAAGCGCTTCCCCATGGCGCAGCTACTCGAACAGGTCGCCAAGCACAATGTTGTAGGCATCATCGTCGGTCTCCCCCTGGATGAGTCTGGGGCCGAGGGTGACGCCGCTCACGCCGCGCGGAGCCTCGCCGATGATATCAAGAGGCGCGTGGGAGAGCTGGAGGTGCGCATGTGGGACGAGCGGATGACGACGGCGCGGGTCCTGGCAGCGGTGCGTGAAATGGGTGGCTCGACGCGTGGCCGGAAGGAAGACGTCGACGCGATGGCTGCGGCGTTGCTTCTCCAGCACTACCTCGATACAAAGCGAGGCAGCGCGCTGTGAGACTGCGGCTCGCCATAGTGTGTGCTGCGCTGGCCTGCGGCTCGCCGCCACCGGCCCAATACCAATCGATGGCCGACAGAGTCATGGTCATCATTCCGCGCGGCGCGACCTACTACCAGGCGCTCGACTCGCTCGAGTCACACGGTGTCATTCACAGCCGCGATTGGTTCAGCCTGTACGCGCGAATCCGGGGCCTGCCGTCCAACCTGAAGAGCGGCGTCTACACCTTCGACAAGGACGAGAGCTGGAGCAGCGTGGTCAGCACGCTGAAGAGCGGCCGCGGGCTCGAGGTCCGCTTCACCGTCACCGAAGGGATGATGGGATTCGAGGTCGCGGAGCGGGCGAGCTCCTGGCTCGGCATCCGCAAGGACTCGTTTCTCGTCGCCATGCGGGACACCTCGCTCGAGCGCGAGCTAGGCATCAAACCCACTCCGGCGGGCGTCGACGGCTACATGTATCCGACGACCTACGTCGTACCGATGCGGATGCGCGCGCGCGACCTCGTGAAGGTCATGACGCACGAATTCATCGCGCGCTGGCAGCCCGAGTGGGACGGGCGACTCGGTGAGCTGAACATGACGCGACACGAGATCATCACGCTCGCGTCGATCATCGAGGCCGAGGTGCGCTATCGCCCCGATCGTCCTTATGTCTCGGCGGTTTATCACAACCGGCTCAGGCGCGGGATGGCGCTGCAGGCCGACCCGACGATCGTCTACGCGCACGGCCGGCGGCTTCACCGCGTGTGGGAGCGACAGCTGCAGATTCGTTCGCCGTACAACACCTACCTCCACACCGGGTTACCGCCCGGCCCGATCACGCAGCCCAGCGACTCGAGCATCATCGCGGCGCTGTATCCGGCGCAGATCGGCTATCTCTACTTCGTCGCCCAGCCGGACGGGAAGCACATCTTCTCTTCGACGTACGCCGACCATCTGGCGGCGATTCGGGAGAGCAAGCGACAGCGGAGAGCGGACCGAGCTAACTAGTCGCCTTGCGAATGCGCCGCGCCGCTTCTTCTGGGTCGGCCGCGCCCACCACTCCCCCGATCACCGCTACACCAGCAGCACCCGCACCCACGATGGCTTGGGCATTCGCCGCCGTGACGCCGCCAATCCCGATGACCGGCGTCCCCTCGGGAGCGAGCTTTGCGAGTGTGGCAAAGCCCTCCGGCCCGAGCGGAGGGCCAGCATCTGCCTTGGTCGGCGTGGCGAAGCAGGGGCCGATACTCCAGTAGTCAGCGCCGGTTGGAGCGCGAGCGGCCTCATCCGGCGAACCGACCGAGATACCAAGCAGGAACCCGGCAGGGACATGGGGGCGCAAAGCCTCGAGCGGCGGGTCTTCCCAACCCAGGTGCACGCCGGCGGCACCAGCAGCCAGCGCGACATCGGCCCGATCATTGACCAGCACGGGGACGGGCAGGGCAGCAACCAGCGCCCGGGTCAACTCCAGAACCTCGGCCGGCGTGCCATCTTTCCAGCGCACCTGGACCATCGTCGCACCGCCAAGGGCCGCGGCGCGGCACACGGCGACGGCATCCCGCCCCTTGAGCAGAACGGGATCCGTGATCACCATCAAGCGCAACTGATCGACAAGAGCCATGACCAAGATCCTGCGCGGCCTGCGTGGAGCGACCACGGCGACCGCCAATACGAGTGAAGCGATTCTCGAGGCGACCGCAGAGCTGCTTTCGGCGCTGCAGCGGGAGAACGGATTCGCTCCCGAAGACGTCGAGAGCGCCATCTTCACGTCGTCTCCCGACCTCACTGCCGAGTACCCCGCCCGCGCCGCGCGCGCGCTCGGCTGGACCGACGTGCCGCTGCTCGGGGCCGCGGAAGTCGCGGTGCCGAACGGCCTGCGGCTCTGCATCCGAGTGCTGCTGCACTTCTACACATCCAAGCCGCAGCGCTCGCTCAAACACGTCTATCTGCGAGGCGCCGCGAAGCTCCGGCCGGACAGATGACGGTCAAAGTTACAGCGCGCGGGGCTGAGCGTTGGAAGCAAGGCCATCCGTGGATCTATAGAAGCGACGTCGCCGACGAACCAGACAAGACGCCCGGTATCGTTCCCGTCACAGACCGCAAAGGCAAGTTCCTCGGCCAGGCGCTGTATTCGCCGAAATCCGAGATCCGGCTGCGCTTGCTCACCCGCGGCAAAGAGCCCATCGATGCGACGTGGTGGACGGAGCGCATTGCCGCCGCCGCCCAGCGCCGCAACGGCATCGGCGCGAGCGCATGGCGCGTGGTGCACGCCGAAGCTGACGGCCTGCCCTCGCTCATCATCGACCGGTACGGGCCGTGGATCGTCGCGCAGCTGCTGTCGGCGGGGCTCGAGACGGCGCGCGCGGACGTCGTGGCGGGAATCACGGCAGCCCTCGCCCCGGAAGGGATCTTGTTTCGCAACGACGCCGGGGTGCGGCGGCACGAGGGCCTGGCCGAGGAGGTGGTTGGCGTTCTGGGCGAGGTGCCCAAAACGGTGGAGGTGGTGGAAGACGGTGTGAAATACCTGGCGGCGCCTTGGACCGGCCAGAAAACCGGCGCCTTTCTGGATCAGCGCGAAAACCGGCTGATGGTCGGGCAGCACGCCCGCGCCGGCGGCCGCGCGCTCGACCTCTTCACCTACCACGGGTCATTCGCGCTCCACCTCGCTCGGCAAGCGAAAGAGGTGTTGGCCGTAGACCAGAGCACCGAGGCCTTGGCGCGTGGCGCCGAGAATGCGCGGCTCAATGGGATCGGGAACATCGAGTGGCGGGAAGCGAACGCATTCGATCTGCTGCGGGAGCTCGAGCGCCGGCGCGAACAGTTCGACACGATCGTGCTCGATCCGCCCGCGTTCGCCAAGACCAAGGCGAATCTCGAGCGCGCCGTCGCGGGCTACAAGGAGATCAATCTCCGGGCGATGAAGATTCTCGCCGAGGGTGGCGTGCTCTTTACGTCGTCATGCTCGTATCACGTGAGCCGAGATCTCTTCCATGCGCTGCTGGCCGATGCCGCTCGTGACTCGGGACGCCGCATGCAGTTCCTCGCGGCCACCGGCGCGGCCTCTGATCATCCTGAGCTGTTGAATGTGCCTGAGACGGGCTACCTGAAAGGCATGCTCCTGCGCGCGATATAGGGCGCAGCATGTCACCGTCCCCATTTGATAATCCAATCCGCGATGGCGGTCACCACCTCGGGCATGATCGGCGCCGTGGGGTCCTGATATGTCGGCATCTGACCCTGGAGCGTCGTGGCGGCCGTCTGCTTCAGCACGTGATTCGCCTGCGGGATCACCACGAACTGCGCGTCCGCCTTGCCGCCATGGAGTCGCTCGGCGTCCGCCACCGTCACCTGCAGATCCTGGCCGCCCTGCACGATCAGCACTGGCTGCCGGACCGCGCGAATCGCCGCCGGCGGGTCGAATGACGCCAGCGACTTCATGAAGTGCTGGTTTATCGGAACGAAGAGCACCGCCAGCGCGGGCGGCACATCGTTCGGCGTCTCACCACGGAGATACTGCGCCATTGCTGTGTCGTAGCGGACCAGCGTTGCGCTGTCGAACTGCCGCGCGAGCTGCTCGCGTATCACGACGCCGAGCGAACGGCCCAGGCCGGACACACTGATGACGCCCGCGACCGGCGGACCTTGGCGCGCCGCGATCAGCGCCAGCGCCGAGCCCTCGCTGTGCCCGAGCAACACCACGCGCGAGAACCGCGCATCCCGCGCCAGCGAGTCAGCCGCAGCCCGAGCATCCGCCGCGAAGTCTTCCAGCGTCAGCCGCGTGATATCGACCGTGCCCTTGGTGGCAGGCAGCACGCGCTTGTCGTAGCGCAGCGTCGCGATGCCCTTCTCCGCCAGGCGCCACGCGAGCTGGGCGTAGGAATTCGGCCGGATTCCCATGAGCGAATTGCCGTTGCGGTCGGTGGGCCCGGAGCCCGCGATGATCACCACGACCGGCACCTTCCCCGCCGCGGCGCGCGGCACGGTAAGCGTCCCGCCCAACTCGAGCGCGCCGCTGTGGACCGTGTAGGGAGTCTCCAGCGCGGCGACCGGTGCCGTGGTGTCGGCTTGCTGTAGCGTCAGTGCGACGAGCGCGAGGCTAAGGACGGTCATGCTGTTCCCGTTTCCAGAGGATGTAGGACTGTACGATCGGAACGACTGCCATGAGGAGGATCGCCGTGATGAGCAGCGGCAGGAACACCCCGGTCGGGAGAAACGCGCAGGCAACGAGGGCGAATCCGCCGAGCACCATCAGCCAACCACCCGTTCGATGCGTCTTCCGCCACACTGTGTCACTGGACAGGGTCCACGGCGTACGGATGCCGACGAACCAGTTGGGCTCGACGCGGGTGAGGTAGTTGCCCAGCACAACGAAGAGCAGGCCCACGCCGATCGGCATGAAGCGACCGACCTGTACGCTGTAGCCAAGGCCGTTCGCGATGATCATCCCGTGCCCTACCAGGATGAACAGGATGACGGCGTTTACGATCAGCCAGTATGTGCCGATGAACTTGGCGTAATTCGCGCGCCGGGGATCCAGTTTGGGCAGCACATTGAACAAACCGGTCAACACCAGGATGACCGCAGGCATGATGATGACGGCGACGCCTTTGCTGGAAAACCCGTCCGCCGTACCGCGCACACCCCAGTGCGTCGCGACGGTGGGCGGGAGCTCAGGGTAGGCCCACAGGGAGACCGCTAAGGCGAGCACGACTATGACCAGACCAAACCAGCGGCTACGCATTGGGTTCTCCCCCCCCGCCAAAACGAGTCATGAAGTACCGCACAACTTCCTGAAAGACGGTCGTATTGAGCCGATATCGGATGAACTGCCCTTCGCGCTCCGCGGCAACCAGGTCGGCCGCCTTGAGCACGCCGAGGTGGTGTGACACCGAGGCAAAGGCGATCGGGAACTGCTCGGCGATCTCCCCCGCGGTTAGGGTCTTCTCGGTCAGCAGCTCGAGGATCTTGCGCCGCGTGGGGTCGGCGAGCGCGCGAAACAGTGAGTCGTCCATTGAGCGAGATATTTATACAATCGTCTAAATATTGTCAAGGAAGTTGACTAAATCAGCCTCTAGCACAAGCTTGCACACCATGTCCGTCCCGGACAAAGCCCTGGATCGGTCGCGCGCCGTGCGCCGCGTGCTCGCGGGATTACTCGTAGCGAACATCGCGGTCCTCGTCGCTAAAGCGACGATTGGCATGCTGGCAGGCTCGCTCTCTGTGCTCGGCGACGCCGTGCATTCCTCCGTCGATGCGGTCTACAACGTCCTGGGGCTCGTCGTCGTCCGCGTCGCCGCTCGCGAGCCCGATGAGGACCACCCGTATGGCCACGGCAAGTTCGAAACGCTGGGCGCACTCGGGATCGTGGTCTTCCTTTCAGTCACCTGCTTCGAGCTGGTGCGCAGTGCCATCGGTCATTTGGTGTCGGGTGGCCACGCGGTCCAGGTCAGTGACCTCGGCGTCACGCTGCTCCTCGCGACGCTGCTGACCAACATCTTCGTCGCCTGGTACGAGAACCGCCGCGGCCGCGAGCTGTCGAGCGAGCTGCTCATCGCGGACGCCGCTCACACACGCACCGACGTCTTCATCACGATCGGCGTGCTCATCGGCGTGCTGTTTTCGCGGCGCGGCGCCACGTGGGTTGATCCGGCCATCGCCATCGTGATCGCGCTCCTGATCGTGCGCGTTGCCTATCAGATTCTTTCGCGCGCGGTGCCCGTGCTCGTGGACGAACGCGCGATCCCCGCGCCCACCATCCGGCAGACGGCGCAGGCAGTCGAAGGCGTGAGAGACGCATATGGCATCCGTTCGCGTGGCGGCAACGCCGGTGTGCGCTACGCCGAAGTCACGATCGCCGTCGACTCCGCCGCGAATGTTGCCGCTGCGCATGCAATCGCCGACGCGGTCGAAGAGCGCTTAAAGAAAGACCTGGAGCTGGAAGCAGTAACGGTGCACGTCGAGCCATGCTGACCTCCATCCCCTTCGAGCGCGCGAGCAAGACGGGGATGATGCCCGTCCGGCGGGCGCCCCGGTCCCTCAAGCAGGAGTACCAGGAGTTCATTCTCCAGCGACTCGAGGAGTACAAGAACACGGTCCCGCGCACCGACTTGCTCAAGATCGGCGACGAGGCGGTGCGTGAGCTGCAGACGAGTGCCCAGGACCAGTATCTCCTCACCGAGGTGCTGCTGCTCGAGCATGTCGACCGCATCATCGCCCGTCGGCTGCGCCTGCCCTCCTTCCCCCGCTGGCGCCAGAAGCATCGCGCGCTCCGGGAAGCGCAGCGCGAGCCGACGCATTGGGGATTCGATCGCGGGCATCCGATCGTGCCGTGGGCCGAGCGGCTCGAGCCCGGTGACATCGTCGTCGTCCTCGGCGCGGCAGCCCTGGGTGAGGCGCTGTTTCTCGCCGCACATGATGCCGAGGTCTTCTTGCTCGATCAGGATCTGGGCGCGGTGGAGGCAGCAGAGGGCCGCGCGGTGAGCGAGCAGCTCGCCGGTGCGTTCCAGGCCCTCGTCATCAACTTCGGAAAGTGGTTCCCCGACCTGGCGCCCTCACTGGTAGCGATTGCGGCGGCGAGCCTGAGTCAGCTGCGCACCAAACAGCGGGCGTCTTTGATTGCCGACCTCCAGGTGCGCACCCCGTCCGGAGGGGTGCACGTGATCCTGCCGCCGGCCGCCGAGAACCGCGAAGTCATCCCGCTGGGCCCGGAGACCCTTCAGGCGCTGTACCGGGGCTGGCAGGTGCAGCGGGGCGGCGGCGGGAGAGGCCGGTCGAAGCGGTCCGGGTTTACGGCCATCAAGCCACCGCGTCAGCTCGACACGGCGCAGCCGGCGTTGAACGTGTCGGAGTGACGCACCAGCTTCCCGCAAAGACTGTAATACGCTGGCATATCAGCACATAGCATAGTGCTGTCGCGGCAAGAGTTTTGCTTCGCCAATGGGCATGACGACCCTTCCACTCGTACTCGACGACGAACCGATGGGGATCATTCTGCGGGCCGGCCAGCAGATCCTGCGGCCCGCCAAGATCTGGGCATACTGCTGGTTCCTCGATGAAGGCGAGGATGGCGACCATACGCATCGTCATCTTCCCGTGGATCCGAAGATCTAGCCTGGTTCGCTAAGCGCACGTAAAACTGTTGGTGTGAATCTCGGTCTCTCAGGCCGCGTCGCCCTCGTGTGCGGCGGGACCCGCGGCATCGGCCGCGCGGTCGCGACGACGCTCGAGAAAGAGGGCGCGCAGGTCGCGATCAACGGCCGCAAGAATGCGCCGTTTCCCGCCGACGTCTCGGTCCCCGAGCAGGCGACTGCCCTCGTGCAACGCGTCGCCGAAAAGTTCGGGCGGCTCGACATCCTGTTCTGCAATGCCGGTGGCCCTCCCGCCGCGCCGTTCAAGGATCAACCCGCCGATGCCTGGCAAAAGGCGATCGAGCTGAACTTGCTGTCGACGATCCACCTCGCGCGCGCCGCCGTTCCGATCATGGCCAAGGCGAAGTGGGGCCGGATCATCTGTCTCGCGTCTGTAGCCGCGTTGCAGCCGCTGCCGGGGCTCATCCTCTCTTCCACGGCGCGGGCCGGTGTGCTCGGCTTCGCCAAAGCGCTGTCGGACGAGGTCGCGATGGATGGGATCACGGTCAACAGCATCTGCCCCGGCTTCATTGCGACGGAGCGAATCGAGGAGCTCACCAAGGCCCGCCCCGAGATGATGAAGGAGCGATTGGCGGAAATCCCGATGCACCGAGTGGGCACGCCCGACGAGCTGGCCGTCGCGGTCGCGTTTCTTGCGTCGGAAGGGGCCAGCTATATTACCGGCGCGGTGCTCCAGGTGGATGGCGGCTTCACGCGCTCGATATTCTGAGCCGGCATCCCACTCCCCACTCCCCACTCCCCGGTTTCAATGCAAGCGATTGTAAAGGAAAAACGCGCGCCCGGTTTGACGGTGAAGTCGGTGCCCAAGCCCTCTCCCGGCCCGGGCGAGGTACTCATCGCCGTCCGCCACGCGGGAGTGTGCGGGACCGACCTGCATATCGCGGACTGGAATCCCTGGGCGCAGGGCCGCATCAAACCGCCCATCGTCGTCGGTCACGAATTCGCCGGAGAGATCGAGTCGGTCGGTGACGGGGTCACGGGGCTCCGCGCGGGCCACCTCGTCACCGCCGAAGGCCACATCGTCTGTGGGCACTGTCTCCAGTGCCGCACCGGGAACAGCCACATCTGCCAGAACACGCGCATCATCGGCGTGGATCGCGACGGCGCGTTCGCCGAATACATCACGATGCCGGCGACGAACGTGCTCACCCTCGATGGGGGCACCATCCCCACCGAGGTCGGGGCGATCATGGACCCGATGGGCAATGCGTTCCACACGGTGCTGACCGCGGAGATTCCCGGCAGCACCGTTTTCATTGTGGGCTGCGGGCCGATCGGCTGCTTTGCCGTAGGTATCGCCCGCGCGGCCGGCGCGACCAAAGTCATCGCCTCGGATGTGAATCCCAAGCGTCTCGCGCTCGCCGCCACGATGGGTGCGCATGTCACGATCAACGCCAAGAAGGATGACGTCGTAAAGACGGTCCTCGCGGAAACGAACGGGGAAGGTGCGGACGTGGTGTGCGAGATGTCGGGTGTGCCGTCGGCGTTGCATCAGGCGTTCGCGGCCGTGCGGATGGGCGGCCGCGTACAGCTGCTCGGCATCCCGGACGTGGAAGTCCCGATAGACTTTGCCACTGAGATCATCTTCAAGGGGATCACGGTGTACGGCGTCATCGGCCGCAAGATGTATCAGACCTGGCACCAGATGCGCCGCTTTCTCATCGGCGGCCAGTTCGACCCCCGCCCCGTCATCACCCACACGTTTCCACTCGCCAAAATCGACGACGCGCTCGCCGCCATCCGCTCCGGTGACGCGGGCAAGGTCATTCTGGAGATCGCATGAGCTTCATCTCGCAGCTGCAGGACGAGCTCACCGGATTCCAAAAAGAAGGCGTCTACAAGCGACTCAACTACCTCGACTCACCACAGGACCGTCGCGTCAAGATGGAAGGACGCGGCGAAGTCGTGATCCTGTCCTCGAACAACTACCTCGGCCTCTGCGACGTCCCCGAGGTGGTTCAGGCGGGCAAGGCGGCGCTCGATCATTGGGGCGCGGGCACGGCATCGGTGCGGTTCATCTGCGGCACCTTCACCGTCCATCGCGACCTCGAGCAGGCGCTCGCGAGATTCGTCGGCTGCGAATCGTCGCTTACCTACGTGAGCTGCTGGAGCGCGAACGAGGGCCTCTGCGCGACGGTGCTCGGTGAGTCCGACTGGGTGATCTCCGACCAGCTGAACCATGCATCGATCATCGACTCGATTCGCCTGGCCAAAGCGATCACCAAGTGCCAGTCGGCGGTCTACAAGCATTCCGACCTGGGCGACCTCGAGCAAAAGCTCCGCGCCGCAGGAAACGCGCGGCGCAAGCTGATCTTCACCGACGGCATCTTCTCGATGGAAGGCGACATCGCGAAGCTTCCCGACCTCGTCGCGCTGGCGCGGAAGTATGACGCCGTGCTGGCCGTCGATGATTCGCACGCGACTGGCGTCCTCGGGAAAGGCGGCCGAGGCACGGCCGAGCACTTCGACATGCTGGGCGAAGTCGACATCATCACGTCAACACTGGGGAAGGCGCTGGGCGGCGCCGCCGGCGGCTTCACCGCCGGCGCGCGCGCGCTCACCGACTATCTCACGCAGCGCTCTCGGCCCCAGCTGTTCAGCAATGCGCTCCCGCCCACAGTCGCCGCGAGCACGCTCGCTTCCGTGCGTTACATCGAAGCCCATCCTGAGCTCGTCAGCAAACTGCATCAGAACGCCCGTTACTTCCGCGAGCAGCTCCTCTCGCTCGGCTTCAAGCCGCTACCGGGCGAGACACCCATCGTGCCCGTAATCCTGGGCGAGACGGCCAAGGCGATTCGCATGAGCGAGCTGCTGCTCGACGAGGGCGTGTTCGTAACCGGCTTCGGATATCCTGTTGTTCCGCAAGGACATGCGCGCGTGCGCTGCCAGCTCTCCGCCGCACATACAAAAGACGATCTCGACTTCGCACTTCGAGCTTTTAAGAAGGTGGGTTCAAAACTGGGGCTCATCTGATGACACCGCTCCTCCTGCTCGCGTTGTTACAAACCGCCGAACCGCCCATCCGCCCATCCGCCGCCCTGGGGTTCGAACCAGGCGCCGATTCCATGCTGGCGGACTGGAAGCAGGTCAGCGGCTACATGAACAGCCTGGCGCAGCAGAGCCCCTTTGTGCGGGTGGACACATTGGGTCGTACGACCGAAGGCCGTCCGTTTGTACTGATGACGATCACGTCGCCCACGAACCTGGGTCGCCTCGCAGACATCAAGCACGGGCAGGCGCTGCTCGCCGATCCGCGTCGCCTCACGGACGCCGAGCTCGAAAATCTTCGTGCCAGGCAGCCGGCCGTGATTCTCATCAGCAACAACATCCATTCCACCGAAGTCGCGTCGAGCCAGATGGGAATGACGCTCGCCTATCGCCTGGTGACCGATCCCGAATGGCGCCGGATGCTGGACTCGGTGGTGGTGTTGATGATTCCATCGATGAATCCTGACGGCCTCGACACCGTGGTGAGCTGGTACCGCCGCTACAAGGGAACGCGGTATGAAGGCGGACCCCTGCCCTGGCTCTACCACAAGTACATCGGTCACGACAACAACCGCGACTGGTTCATGCTGACGCAGGTCGAAACTCGACTCGTCACACGCATGCTGTACAAGGAATGGTTTCCCGAAATCGTCTATGACGTCCACCAGATGGGCTCCAACGGCGTGCGGCTCTTCGTCCCGCCGTTCCAGGATCCCGTCAACCCAAATCTCGACCCCGCGCTGGTGGAAGCGATGAACCTCGTCGGGACGCAAATGGCGGCGTCGCTGTACGACGCCGGCCTGACCGGGATCGCGCACCAGCAGACGTACGACCTGTGGTGGCATGGCGGCTTCCGCTCCACGCCCACGCGTCACAACATGGTCGGCATTCTCACAGAAGCGGCGAGCACCAGGCTTGGCTCGCCGATCACGCTCCCGGTCGACTCCGTTCGCCAACCGGGCCGCGGCGTCAACTATGCAGCGCCCTGGCCGGGCGGCACCTGGCACCTCGGCGACATCGTGCGCTACGAGCTGATTACGTCGCAGGCGCTGGTGCGCCTCGCCGCGCGCGACCGCATCAACGTGATCGATCGCTTTGTGAGTGTGGGACGACGCGCTGTGGACGATGGCCTCGCCGGGAATCCCTTTGCCTACGTGCTGCCACCGGATCAACGCGATCCGGAGGCCTGGACCACGCTCGCCAACGTGCTGGCGGCGGGTGGCGTCGAGGTGTGGCGCGCCGCGGAGTCATTCACGGCCGACGGCCAGGCCTACGCCGCCGGCTCGCTCGTCGTCCCGATGGGTCAGCCGTATCGCGCGCACGCGAAAGATCTGCTCGAAGCGCAGCATTACACGCCGGTCGCCGATCGCCCGCCGTACGATGTCGCCGGCTGGACGTTGCCGTTTACGATGGGCGTGCGGGCCGACGTCGTGAACACGCCGTTCAAGGCAAATCTGGTGAAAGTCGACAGCGTCACCCCCACTCCCGGACGCATCGAGGGAAGCGGTGAGGTCTTCTTCCTGAAGAACCGCACCAACGCCGAGTCGCGCGCGGTCGCGGCGCTGCTCGCAGCTGGACAGATGGTGACAGTCGTGGGCGACAGTCTCATGGTGCGCGGCCCGCGCGCGCGCGCAATTCTCGCTGAGCACGCCGCACGGCACGGATTCACGGTGACCGCCGTGCGAAGCGCGCCGGCGAGCGGTTTGGGCGTCACGCGCCAACGGTTACCCCGCATTGGACTGTATCAGCCGTGGACCGGCAACATCGACGAGGGGTGGACGCGCTGGTTATTCGAGCAGTATGGAATCAGCTACACGACACTACACGACGCCGATGTCAAAAAAGGAGGGCTACGCCAGCGATTTGATGTGATCGTACTGCCCGATGCGGATGGGTCTTCGATCCTGCGTGGTGTCGACTCGACTCGCATTCCATTGCAGTACGCAGGAGGGATGGGTGAGGCAGGCGCGAACGCAGTTTCGGAATTTGTTCGGGGTGGTGGGACGCTTGTTTGCCTCGATGGTTCAAGTAATTTCGCGATTACACGCCTTAACCTCCCCGTGGTCAACGTTCTAGCAGGCGAGGCATCAGGCCCGCAAGTTTTGCGATTTTACGCCCCAGGCTCTATTTTCGGTGTGGTTTTGGGGGGGGTGGAGCCGAGGAGCCCGGTTACCCTCGGGGTCTCCGACTCCCTCCAAGTCTACTTCGAGAATAGTGCCGCCTTCACCGTTTCGGCCCCGGCACGGGCCCTGGCGACGTATCCGCCGCAGCCGCTGCGATCCGGCTATGCCCGGTTCGAAGAACGGCTCGCCGGGAAGGCGGCGCTGGTGGAGGCCTCGGTAGGCAGCGGACGGGTGATCCTGTTTGGGTTCCGGCCCCAGTTCCGGGGTCAGACGCACGGCACCTTCAAGCTGCTCTTTAACGCGGTCCTGTTGTCGGCTCCCTAGGCGGGGCCGTGAGGAGGAGTCCCGATGAGGCGGCTGGTTCATCTCCTGGCGGGCATTGTGAGCGTGGCGGCCCTGACGGCCTCCCCCTCCCCCGTGGCGGCGCAACGGTCTCAGAGCATCGAGTTCGGCGGGTTCGGCTCGTACTGGCGCTTTGACCACCTCTACTTCCTGAAGAATTCGTTCGGGGGCGGCGCGCGAATCGCGTACGCCTGGAGCGACCGCCTCTCCATCGAAGTCACCGGCGCGTATACGAGTACAGTGGACACCGCATCCGCCCAAAACGTCTCGGTGTCGACGGTGAGCGCGAACCTGGTGCTCAATTGGCCGATGGGCGACAAGATGACGCTCTTTACGACGGGCGGATTCTCGCGACTCGTCTTCGGCCCTGACCCACCGTACAACTTCACCGACAACATGATCAATGGCGGCGTCGGCGCACGCATGTTCCTGAGCCCGCACCTCTCGCTGCGGCTCGACGCGCGCGCGATGTACAACCGCCAGAATCGCGATCCCCTCAACCCCACGCCGCGCGGTTCATGGACGGGTCAGGTTGAGGGAGATGCGGGCCTGTCGTACTACTTCATTCCGCCGCAGCAGGGCCGCGGCTTCAGCCGGCAGTATCAGTGGTACTGGGGCGCGCAAGGTGGCGCGTTCATCTCCAAGACGAACACGCAGCCGTATGTGTACGACCCGATCGTCGGCGGCCACTGGTTGATCACGGCGCGCCGCACGGCGCTGTACGTCGCGTACGAGCAGGCCATTTTCCTGTCGGACGCGCAGGCCGTGATCTTCGACCCCAGCTCCTCCAACTCGTCGGTCGGCCCGGGCTTCCGCGACGTCACGTTCCACGACATGCGCCGCCTGATGTTCGGCGTGCTCGCCTTCCCGACGCAGAAGATCATCGAGCCGTTCGCGGGTGGTGGGTTTGCCCTGATGCAGGTGCTCAACCCGACGGTCGACTGCTCGAGCTGCACGACGCTCGGTGAGGCGGTCGAAGCCTCGGACCGCGCGCACGATCAGTCGAGCAAGGCGTTCTTCTGGATCATGGGTGGGCTGCAGATCAACTACTCGAGCAAGCTGAACGTCTTTGCGCACTACATGCTGACGTCGAGCGCTTCGAACTTCCTGCTCGAGAGCAACACCCACACCCTGCAGGGTGGAGTGCGGCTAAGCCTCGGGTCCGCGAAGGAAGGGATTGCCGAGACGCACTAGCGGCTCACCCAGGGTGAGTCTTTGAGATAGAACCGCAGCGGCCAGTCGGCCGCTTGAGTGATGCCGATCCGAGGGCCGGTGGCGATGTCACCGGCCTTTGGTTTTGTCCCCTTCACGATTCGCAGCAGTCCCCGTTGCAACGACACGCCGTTCAACTTGCCCGTGATGCCAAGCGCCTTACAGAGCCGCGCAGGGCCGGTGCAGAGCGGCTCCCGGCCTCGACGCGCGCGCATCGTGTCGAGTCCGGCGATCGGCTCGAGCGCGCGAATCAGCACGGCAGCCGGATAGTCAGGCGGCTCGGTAACCGCATTCAGGCACCAGTGCATGCCGTAGGTGAAGTAGACGTACGCCGTACCGGGCGGGCCGTAGAGCTGCTCGGTGCGGGCGGTGCGCCGGTGGCCGTAGGCGTGGCACGCCGGGTCGTGCGGACCGACGTACGCCTCGACTTCGACGATCCTCCCGGCAGTTTGGCGGCGCCGGCCGCCCACGTCGCTCACCAGGATCTGGCCTAATAGTCCACGCGCGACCTCTTCTGTAGGTCGCGCGTAGAACTTCGGCTGAACCGCCCTGCCCTGCACCCCTACCCGCCTCCCGTGAGACCGCGTTTCACTTTCGACCAGAATGACTCGCCGGGATCACCCTCAGGCGCTCTGGTTGGTGGAGCTGGTGGAGGTGCTGGAGCCACCGGAGGAGCCGCGGACTCCGAACGTTCGTGAGACGGCGTATGCAAGGGACGCGTCTCGTGGTTCGCGCTCTCAGCCGATTCTGATTCAAAGCGACGCGGTCCTCGACCGCGGCCGCCACGCCCGCCGCGACGTCCGCGCCCGCCACGCTCACCGCGCTCTCCTCGCTCGCCACGTTCGCCGCGTTCGCTGCCTTCGGCGCGGCCGCGATCCCGTCCGCCGCGACCTCCACCCCGACCGCCGCGACTGCCCCGCTCCCCGCGTTCGCCCCGTTCCGGCGCCGATCCAGCAGGCGCCGTGGGACTCGAGGCGGGTGACGACGGCCGTGGCGGCAGCACATCGCCGCGCGGCCGGAAGTTGGGATCGACTTCGACGACACCGATCTTCGGAATGTCAGGCGTGCCGCCTGCGCCGGGACGGGCGCCACCGCGCGAGCCGCGACGGAACCGCGCACTGCGCATCGGGATTCCGCCACTCGAACCAGGCGTGCTATAGGGCGGAGGCGGCGCAGACGAGGTCGGCATCGGAATGTCGTCTTCGTCTTCAACATCGGGCGTTGGAGCCGACAGGACGGGGAGCGAAACCTCAGGCTCATCCGTCACCGGCTTTTCCTCCTCCTGGGGAGGGGGAGCCGGCTCGTCGTCCGTACCCATACCAACGGCTTGCTTGATCAACCCGAATGCACCACCGAACGAGAACGCTGCCCCGGCCTTCGCCGCGGGCGCTTCCGGTTCGTCGGTCGGTGCCGGCTCCGCGGGCGCCGTTGGCGACTCCTCACGGTCGCGAGCGCCGCGTCCCCGCCCCCGGCCGCCTCTCCCGCTGCGGGTACGGGGTTTCTCGCTGGCTTCGCTCATCGCCGTGAGCGCCGGCGACGCCGCTGCGCCGGCGACCTGTGGGCCGAGGGCGATCTCGTATTGCCCGTTGTCGAGTCGAGTCAGTGTGATGAGGCCGCGGCGGGCCGCTTCGATCACGAACTTGGAGAAGCGTGAGAAGCCGGCGTCTTTCTCGTCGAAGTTGGGATCGATCTCCTGCATCACCTGTTTCAGGCGATCGGAGCGCATGACGTCGTTGTGCGCCGTCATCTGCTTGACCGCTTCCACGACCAGATCCCAGGGATCGCGCTTCACGTATTCGACGTCGCTCGTCTTCGTGAAGCCGGCCAGCTCGTTGTAGGAGTAGTACTCGTCGCAGTTCTGAATGAGGAGGTCGCTCGACGACTCGCGGATCCCCACGCCGATCACGTACTTGCCGTATTCCTTCAACTTCAGGACCAGCGAGGAGAAGTCCGAATCTCCCGAGAGCAGAATGAAGGTCCCGATCTCCGGCCTGGTGAAAACCAGCTCCAGCGCGTCGATGGCGAGGCGGATGTCGGTGGCATTCTTCTTATTCGCCCCGTGCGCCGGCGCGAAGATGAGATCGATGGACGATTCGGAGAGTGGGACGATGTACTGCGGGTAACGCCGCCAGTCTGCATAGGCGCGCTGCACGGCGACCTTGCCCCGGATGATTTCCGACTGGAGCAGGCGCTTCAGCTCGGTTTGCAGATCCGAGCGAATCGCCATCGTCACGTTGTCGAAGTCGATCATCAGTGCCGCATTGGGGGCGTGAGCGGGCGGTTCTTTGTGGGGCGGACGAGGTAAATGATTGTGTGCTTGCTGCGGTGTCATAACGAATTCTGTTCCTGCCCTGGGGACGGACACACTCGTAGCACGTCCCTCGATCTGAGGGAGTGTACGACGCGTGTCTGCTGCGTCGGGCTTTTGGTAGAGGCGTGTTGCGCCGTAGTTAAGGCTGGCTGGTGCGTTGGGAGGGTCGCCGAGGTCATCACGGCGCGCCGGTGCGCGCTACTAGGGCCCATTGCCGAAGTCCGCAGGCGCCGCCTGATGGTCCGACCCCTCGCCGCTTGCACTGCCAGGCGTTTGAACGACTCAACATAAACGATTGGCACTTCAGAAGCTAGGGTTTTGGCTAAGATCGTGGCGTTTCGTGATCAGTCAACACAGGCAGATAAGGCACCCACGGCCCAACCTCGTCCCGGTACTGCTTGGCCATCACCCGCGCTACCTGCGCGATGTGCCCCAAGTCATGCACCACCCACGCCGCCAGGAGCTGGCTGAGCGTGACAGGGCCGAGGCGCGGGTGCTCACCTCGCAGCTCGAGCTGCGCTGGGGTGAGCTTCCACGACGCGAGCACGCGAAGGTTCTCCGCGCGGAGCTTGGCGAACTCGTCGAGCAAGGAATCGAGCGTGCGCGTCGCGTTGCGGGCGCGATGGCGGAACCGATCGTAGGGCTCGAAACGGCGGTTCGCACCCTGCGCCACAATGATGCGGGCGCGCGGCATCCAGTCCGTTTCCTCACCATCGATCAGATGGCCGATGTTGTCGAACGGACTGAACGTGTCGGGTCCCTCGGTGCCGCGAGCCCAGGGGGTGCTGACGTCGCGCAGGAGCGCGCGTAGCGTCCCGGGTGTGCGTTCGAGAACGTCGGTCGCCAGCGCGAGATCGAAATCCACGTCAGCGCCGTCCCCCTTCGAAGTGGAACAGATGCGCAATGCGGTGAATCAGTGGCACGAGCAGTAGTCCCGCCACAACGAGAAAGACCATACCCGCGTACAGGGCGAAGATGCCGGCGAACACCTTGCCGCCGTTACTGCGCAGCGGATCCACGGGCCCCATCCCTCCCAGCAGCATCGCCGTATTCAGGAAGGCGTCGCGCCATGCAAGGTGTTCGTAGTGCGCGTACCCCCACATCCCGGCCAGCAGGGACACGCCGACGAGTCCCGCCGCAAACGCGACGTGAACGGCCATGCGCTGCGCGAAACGTTTGGGGGGGAGCGGTGGCGTGTGACGGTCTTCGTACATTACGCGTCGCCTATCGTCCTGGCGGTTTGGGAGGCACGGGATCGCGCGGGATGCGTGCCGGCTCCCACGGTTCGGGTGGGCGGGGCTTGGGGGGCTCAGGAAGTTTGACTGGGCCCGGCTCTTTCTTGATCGGTGGGAATGCCATCGTGTCCCTCCTGGTCAGCGGAAACGGTACTTCCATCGTAGCTCCAGGCGCCAATGCGTGCCAACGGGCTGCGAGCGCCTGTCGCGAGGCACGCACCTGAGCCAGTTGCTCGGCGCTCAGCGGCGTGAACGCATCCCGCTGCGCCGGCGGCAGGCTCGCGACCACCGACTCATTGAACTCGTCCGGCGTCATGGGCTCGACCAACGCCCGCTCGCGATCGAAGATCCCCACGACGTGCTCGGCGACAATTGCTTGAAAGGGTAGGCGCCGGCTCGCACCAGGTTTCGCAAAGTCGTCGATCTCCCACCCGGTGGCGATCAGACCAAAGAACGCCTGATCAAAGCCGAGCACACTTTCGACGACGCAATGCGTAATGTCGTGGACCGGGAAGAACGGATGCTCCTTGCCCCAGGTGCGCGTCCCGTCGCTGCGAACGCATGCGAGTGTCGCTGGACCGTCCCGACCCTTCTTCAGCTGAATCACCATCGTGCTGCCCTCGTTACGGCAACGTGTACGCCACGTATGTGTCGCTGGACTGCGATCCCAATTTACCCCCGCCCGCCGCGACGACGACATACTGCTTGCCGCCCACCGCAAACGTGCTGGGCGTGGCATAGCCGGGCGCCGGCAGCGTGGCTTCCCAGAGCAGCCGACCCGTCTCTTTGTCGAACGCACGAAACTTGGCGTCCTGGGTCGCCGCGATGAATAGCAGACCGCCGCGCGTGACGATCGGCCCGCCGTACTGTTCTGTTCCCGTGACCGCCATGCCGCGTGCGGTGAGCGTAGCGAATTCCCCCAGCGCGATCTTCCAGCGGTATTCGCCGGAGTTCAGATCGATCGCGCTCAGCGTGCCCCACGGCGGCTTCACCGCCGGCAAACCTGTCGAGTCACGCCAACGCTCGTAGCCGGCGAATTCATACGGCGTCCTGGCTGGGGGCTGCGATCCCCATTCCGACGTGTCGGCCGGATCTGGCGGCGGAGTGTATCCGAGATACTCGAGTACCGCCCGTTGTTCCGCCGCGGGCAAGTTGGGGAAAGGCGGCATGAACCCGCGTCCCGCCTGGAGCACCACGCGAATTGCGTCGTGCGGCAGGCGCTTGCTGATGTCGACCAACGACGGCGCGAGATCTCTGCCGCGGCGATCGCTTCCGTGGCAGGCGGCGCAATTATCGGTGTACACTGCCGCCCCTGTGCGCGGGGCGCCTGTACGAGCCGTGTGGCGGACCGATTCGCGCATCGCGGCGATCCAGGGCACGTCGCTCGCATTGACGTAGAGCGTGGTGGAGTCAGGGTCCACCGCCGCGCCGCCCCACTCACCGCCGCCATCGAAACCGGGCAACACAATGGTGCCCTCCCGGCTCGGCGGCGTGAAGAACCCGTTGCGCAGCGTTCGAAAGCGCCACAATTCTCGCTCGGTCACGTCCCGAGCAGCAATCGTCTGGCGCGCGAACGGCGTCGGCTTCACCGGGAACGGCTGCGTGGGCCAAGCGTGCTCGCCGCGGAGATCCGAGGCGGGAACCGGGCGCTCCTGAATGTCGAAGAGTGGCTTACCGGTCTGACGGTCGAACAGAAAGATGAACCCGCTCTTCGCGATCTGCGCGACGGCGTCGACACGCGCACCGCCGCGCGTGACCGTGACGAAGTTCGGGGCGGTCGGAAGGTCACGATCCCAAAGGTCGTGGTGCACGGTCTGGAAATGCCACAGCCGCTTGCCGGTGGCGGCATCGAGCGCGAGCAGCGAGTTCGCGAACAGATTCGCCCCGGTCCGGGCGCCACCGTAAAAATCGGGCGTCGCGGAGCCGGTCGGCACGTAGACGATCCCCCGCGCCGTATCGACGCTCAGGCCGCCCCAGCTGTTAGCGCCGCCTGCGGTCTCCCACACACCGGGCGGCCAGGTGTCGTAGCCGAATTCTCCGGGATGCGGGATCGTGTGGAACGTCCAGCGAATCGACCCGGTGCGGACGTCGTAGGCGCGGACGTCGCCCGGCGCCGACCCTTCCTCCTCGCCGACACGCATGCCCTGGATCAGCAAGTCTTTGTAGATCGCACCGGGGCTCGTCGCGACCAGGTAGGCGTCGCCGATGTCGCGGGACAGTCCGGCGGCGAGGTCGACCGATCCCCCGTCGCCAAAGGTGCGAATCGGCCGGCCGGTCGGTGCGTCGAGCGCATAGAGCCGTCGTCCGGCGGTGAAGAAGATCCGTCGGTCGCTACCGTCGGCCCAGTACACGACGCCACGGTTGACGTGCTTAACGTCCGTGGGTTGTGCGTCGTTCGTCGTGCGTGGATCGAATTTCCAAATCAGCGTGCCGCGATCGGCGCGGAGCGCGATGACCGCCAGCGCGGGAGTCGTGGTGTACAGCACGCCGTCCACAACAATCGGCGTCGCCTGGATCTCGCCTGGTCCGTCGCCTGTGTGAAACGTCCAGGCGACCTGCAGCTGCCCAACGTTCGTGGTGTTGATTTGATCCAGCCCGGAGAAGCGTGTGTTTCCGGGGTCGCCGCCCGCGACGCGCCAGTCGGTGTTCGGTCCCGGGCTGGAGCATCCAATGACGATCGACAGGACGAATAGCGCGCGCACCTAGGGAATCTTCCAGAGATCGATCGGCTTCTTCACTCCTTTCGGCCGGAACGGCAGCGTGATCTTGCGGCCCTGCCCGGCCGACGCGTACGCGGCGTAGAGCACCTCCTGCACCACGCGCCCGGTCTCGCCGTCGGAGATCGGCGTCTCCTTGCCGCGCACGCAGCGCGCGAAGTGCCGCATCTCCTGCGGGAAGCCGTAATTCCAGTGCTCTTCGAACACCGGATAGGTCCAGCCCTTGGTCGTCGCTGCTTTTTCGACCGCGTAGCCGAAGCCGACCTCCGAGTAGGTCGGCAACGCGTTCCCCATCAGCATGTCGGCGTATGTCTGGCCTTTATCGCCAAAGACCTCGATACAGTCGTCCATGCCACCCGGGCGATTCCAGCTGCTCTCGATCATGCCGATCGCCCCGTTCGCGAACTCCACAATTGTGATCGCTTCATCCTCGCCCAGCGTGCGATCGCCGTGCACCTGCGTCGACATCTGCGAGTACACGCTTTTGACCTGCTGCTTGCCGAGGAACCACCAGCAAAAGGCGATGCCATGGCAGCCCAGATCCATCACCGCGCCCCCGCCCGACCGCTCGACGTCCCAGAACCAGTCGGAGTGCGGGCCGGAGTGCTTCTCGCCCTGTTTCACGAGGTGCACTCGGCCGAAGGCGCCCTCGTTGGCCATCTGCTTGGCCTTCAGATATTTCGGCGCGAAGAACAGCTCCTCCGCGTACAGCAGCAGCACCCCGGCCTGTTTGCACGCGTCGATCATCGCGTCGGCCTCTTCGAGCGTGATGCAGAGCGGCTTTTCACAGACGACGTGCTTGCCGGCTTTCGCGGCGTCGATCGTGATCGGCGCGTGCAGCCGGTTGGGAGCCGTGACGGAGATCAGCTCGACCTGGGGATCCTTCAGGAGGTCGTGGTAATCGGTGTACGCTTGCGGGATGCCGTGGCGCTTGGCGAACTCTGCCGCGTGGCCCTTGGTGGGCGAAGCCACGGCGACGACCTCAGCGTCCTCCGGGACCGCCTTCACGGCCGCAGCGATGCAATCCGCCTGAAAGCGCGAGCCGACGATACCTACTCTGACTCTGGACATAGGGAAGGGCGCCAAAATACCTGTGGTCGAAGAGGTTGGACAGGGTCGCAGTCGCCTAGACTCTACCGACCGCGTGGCGGCTCCCAGACAGCGACGCCAACACGTGAATCCGCTGTGCCGTAGTAGAGAAACCAGCGACCCTGAAAGGGTACCAGCCCTTCCACGAACGTCGTCCCCGCCGTGTACTGCCCCGTCCGCTCGTAGCTCTCGGTTGGCTTGATGAACGCGCTGTCCGCGCGTGCGATCAACTTGGTGGGATCGCGCGGATCAAACAGCGCCTGGCCGGCGGAATAGGTGTGCGAGGGGAGGCTGCCGGCGTTGTACAGCACCAGAATCCCCGCGGGCGTGAGGAGCGCGGGCGGGCCTGCTTCAACGAGCCACGAATCGAAATGCTCGGGCCGCGCAGACAGCACTTTCACCGCGCGACCCTGCGCGTCCTCTACTGGCGTCCAGTCGACGAGGTTGTCGGACGTCGCAATCCGCAGATCGGGCACGCCGAAGTACATCCAGTACTTCCCATTGACACGCGTGGCGATCAGGTGATCGCCCTCGATTCGGCTCAGAATCGCGCCCGACTTGGACTCCGTGCGCATGTAAGTAGCGGCGGCGTGCGCGAACGCCGGTCCGTGCTTCGTCCACGAAATCAGGTCGCGCGACGTCGCCACCGCGAGCCGCGGCACGTCGCGGTTCCACTGCGTGTAGGTGAGGATGTATCGGCCGTCGTCCGATTCCACGATCCGCGGGTCTTCCACGCCTCCGGGCCACTCGTACTGCCGCTGCGCGTCGGTGTCGGGGAACAGCACCGGCGTTTCGCGTCGCGTGAAGTGGAGGCCGTCGCTACTCTCCGCCAGACCGAGGCGCGAGGTATGGCCGCCGATCTCCTGCGTGCCGCTCGCGTCCTCAGCGCGGTAGAGCAGGAAGACTTTGCCGTCCTTCACGACTGCCGCCGGGTTGAACGTGGCGTACGCCTCCCACGCCACATTGGGATTCGGTGAAATGACTGGATTGATCTGGGCAGGCTTTGCAAAAGGACCGAACATCCACGGCTGCTGCGGGAGCCCCCCCCCCCCCCCCCCC
>Ga0207653_10000040_pt1 | contig 97615 bp, 95 predicted proteins | sample KBSK5251metaG_FD_184341 | JGI IMG/M metagenome (GOLD analysis project Ga0207653, IMG submission 184341) | Corn, switchgrass and miscanthus rhizosphere microbial communities from Kellogg Biological Station, Michigan, USA - KBS K5-25-1 metaG... | ecosystem: Host-associated > Plants > Roots >... | reverse complement strand
CTCGTCCTCTGGTACCATGCTTCCCCCGACCTTCGCAAACGGCACATCGTTGATCGCAACAATCTCATCCCACGACCTGAACGTGTTGAACCAGCCGGCGGAGCCCTTCAGCTCGGCCCGCAGGGCAGCGTCGTGAACCGAGAGATCCACGTCCTCATAGTAGGTGTCGACGCCCATCTCAGCCGTATGGTGCAGCACCACATGCAGGTCCGCCGCGGAATCGTCGAGCTGCACCGTGGCGATCGTGTTGTGTAACCCGGAGCTCGGCTCTCCCGTCACCTGAAAATCCAGGCGGTCTTGTCCGTCGCTCACGAAGCCCGTCGCGCTCGCCACCCCCTGCGCGTCCGCCACCGCGTGACTGATGGTGTAGGTAACCAACGGCGCGCCGCCGCCGAGCCCCATTGCCACGCCATGCACCGCCGTCGTACCGGTCGTGCTGACGTCGAACAGATCGAGCTGTCCCACGCTCGTCGCCGGGCACGCGATCGACCCGTCCGGAGCGCGCCGGTAGAGCACGACCCGAACCGCCGTGGCTGGGGCGCCGGGGTCGCCGCTCACGGCGTACCGCTGCGACGCGCAACTGAACGTGAAGGTCTTCCCGAGCAACGAATCAGGAATGAGTGGCGCGCCCGAGACGGGGGCAGCCAATGGCCCCGAGAAGCGAAAGGCGCCGAGCGAATGCACGAGCGGCGACGCCAAAACGGTGTTTACCGGCGCGAGGCTGGAACCGAGCCCGCCGAGGCCGCTAAGCGGGCCTGTGGACTCACCGCACCCGGCGGTGAGCGCTAGCGCGATCCAGGTGATCGGTTTCATGGCGTTTCGATCCTCACCTTCCTTTACTACCCCCGCCACCTTGGACCGCGTCACAGCCGCTCTGTCTCGTCCAGCACGTCTCGCACTTTCCGCGCGAGCACATCGGGGCTGAAGGGCTTTTGGAGGAAGGCCGCACCGGATTCCAGCAAACCGTGCTGGCGAATGGCTTCTCCGGTGTAGCCCGAGACGAACAGCACCTTCAGATCGCGGCGCTGCGCCGTGAGACGCTCCGCGAGCTCACGACCGTTCATGCCCGGCATGACGACGTCGGTCAGCAGTAGATCGATGCGTTTGGCGTTGCCATCGACGAGCCGCAGCGCGTCGTCCGCACCAGCGGCCTCCAACACCGTGTACCCGCGCGCCTCCAGGATGCGCGTGGTGAGCGCGCGCACTTCGGCCTGATCTTCCACGACGAGCACAGTCTCCGAGCCCACGGCGAACGTCGCGGGCGTTTGCGAGATCCTCTCGGGCGTGCCGTCCACGCGCGGCAGGTAGACCTTGAACGTGGTTCCGTGGCCCGGCTCGCTGTAGGCCCAGATGTACCCACCGCTCTGTTTCACGATGCTGTACACGGTCGCCAGCCCCAGCCCCGTGCCGCGTCCCGGCTCTTTGGTGGTGAAGAACGGCTCGAACAAGCGCGCCTTCGTCGCGGCATCCATGCCGACCCCGGTATCGTGCACGGCGAGCAGGACGTACTTCCCCGGTTGCGTCAGGCTGTGGGCTTCCAGTTGGCGAGGATCGAGCTCGACGTCCGCCGTTTCGATCGTGACCCGGCCGCCGTTGGGCATCGCGTCACGGGCGTTGACGACGAGGTTCATGATCGCCTGCTGCAGCTGGCCGGGATCCGCCTGAACCGCTCCCACGGCGAGAGGGAGCTGGGTGTGCAGCTCCACGTCCTCGCCGATCAACCTTTCCAACATCCGCCCCATATCGAGAACCACGGCATTGAGATCGAGGATGCGAGGCTCGAGCACCTGCTGGCGGCTGAACACCAGCAGCTGTCGCGTCAGGCCCGCGGCGCGCTTCGCCGCCTTCTCGATCTCTTGCACATCGAGCCGGGTGCGCGGGTCGATGGCGACGTTTTCCAGCACCAGGCCCGAAGTCCCGAGGATCGCGGTCAAGAGATTGTTGAAATCGTGCGCGATGCCCCCCGCCAGCCGGCCCACCGCTTCCATTTTCTGTGCCTGGCGATACTGGACCTCGAGGCGCCGCATCTCGGTGAGATCGGCCGCGATCAACATGGCGCCAGTGATCCGCCCGGCAGCGTCGTGGAGCGGGGCCGCCGCCATGTTCACGGTCACTGCCGTTCCGTCCTTGCGCCGCTTGGTCGTCTCGATGCCACGCAGCGTTTCGCCGCGAAAAACACGCTCCCGGATCTCGCGCTGGGTCGCGTGATCCTGGGCGATGACGCTGATCGGGCCGCCGATGACCTCGGCGGCGCTCCATCCGTACAGATTCGCGGCCGCCGGATTCCAGCTCCGCACCTTCCCGTCCGCATCGACCGTGTACATCGCGAGCGGCGAGCTGTCGATCACCGCCTGCAGGTGGGCGTGCGCCTCGCGCAGCGCGCTCTCCGCCTTCAGGCGGCGCGCGATGACCGGACTCATGAAGAGTCCCGCAATCGCCAGCACGCCGACGTAGATCAACAGCGCCATATCGGTCGAGGGGGCGCTGTGCATCACGAAGGGGCCGCCGCCCCGCACCGTGTACGCGACGGCCAGCAGCGCCACGGTGAGGGTCAGGAGCGTTGCGCCGCGCGGACCAAATCGCAGCGCGGCGCCGATCACGAACGGGAAGAGCAAATACGGGTACGACGCTGGCTGCAGGAACGCGGCCGGGATCAGGTTGCCGAACACGAAGGCCGCGGCCAGGACCGCGCCCACGACGACGAGCGCCAGCTCGATGGTCGCGCGATCGGCCAACCGCGCTCGCGACGCGTCACTCCACGTGAGCAGCACGGGAGTGACCACGAGCGCCCCGAGATAATCCCCGGCCCACCATAGTGCGAGCGCCAAGAAAAATGTGCTGCCCGAGATGACCTGGGCGAGCAGCAATGTGGCGGCGCCGACGGCCGCGCTCACGAGGGCGCCCAGCGGCGCCGCAACCCCGACCAGCGTCCGAACACTCCCGAGGTCATCGAACGAGAGACGTGGACCCTGGCGCCGCCGCAACAGCAAGGCTGCGAGCACGGCCTCCGCGGCGTTGCCGCACGCAATGCCGAACGCCGCGAGGATCGGGACGTCGGTCGTGGCGTTTGCGAGGAAGGCGCCGGCAAGGATCGCGGGCCAATAGCGGAGCCCCAACAGGACCAGGGCGGCAATCGCCAGGCCGGTCGGCGGCCAGACGGGGGAGATCGAAGGGCCGATCGTCGCGTAGCGCAGGCCGAGCTTCGCGATGGCGAAGTAGATCGCGACGAGAACGACGCTTCGCCCCAACCAGCCGAGGTTTTTCATTTACTGAGGAGATGCATCAGGGCCTACTGGCTACACGGCGCGTCTAGCGGCGGCTTGGGATGGTCCACGACCACCCGATGGTCCAGGTCGGCGACGTGCAGGATGACGTCCTCCACGAGGCTCGCCACCCGCGCCATGTGGGCGTAGTCGATGTACTCGGGCTCGTCACTTACCTGATGGTAGTCGGAGTGGAGTCCCGTGCTGAAGAACGTGACTGGAATGCCGTACCGCGCATACTCGTATTGGTCCGAGCGGCAGTAGAGCTGGGACGGATTGCCGTCCGCGTCGATCGCATAGTCGAAGGTGAGGTTGTGACGGCCTGCCCTGTTGATTCTTTCGATCAGATCACCGAGCTCGGTCGAGACACGACGGGAGCCGACGAGCTGGAGGTAGGTCGGGCCGCCGTGCAGTGGCACCCCGTCCTTGGTGCGCCCGGTCTCGTCGCCCGCGCCGCCGCGGCCGACCATGTCCAATTGGAGTTCCGCCACGATCGAGTCGCGCGGCACGGTGGGGTGGTCGGTGAAGAACCGCGAACCGAAGTAGCCCTTTTCCTCGCCGGTGTGCCAGACGAATAAGATGGAGCGCTTCGGCTTGTGCGGGAGGGACGCGATCCGCTCGGCGATCTCGAGGGCAGCCACCGAGCCCGAGCCGTCGTCGTCGGCGCCGTTGTTGATCGAGTCGGGGCGGCCCACACCCGGATGCTTGGCGCGGAACGCCGCGAGCGCGGTGTTCACATGGGCCTGCTCGTCCGCCGTCTCCTGCTTCGTGGCGTCGTCGTCCCCTTCGGGACGCACGATGTGGTTCCAGATGCGGACTGAGTCGTGGTCCACAGGTCTGGGGATGAACCCGATGTGGTCGCTATGCGCACCGATCGCAACGTACTCGCCCTTTAGCTTGGGATCGCTACCCGGCACGATGCCAACGACGTTGCGCGCAGCATACGGGACGCGCTGGAGGTTGTAACGCACGTTGACGGCGGCCGTCGCGCCAGCCGTCCCGACGCGGAGCTGGTCGAGCGGGACGCTGAACATCTTCACAGCCGCGGCCCTGTTGATGAGAAGCACGAGCACGGGCTGCGGCGATTCAGCCGGGTCGTCGAGGAACAAGTCCGGACGCAGGAGGAGGTCGTGGAACGGAGGTGGAAGGCTATCCAGCGCGACCACCAGGGCTCCGGCCGCGGCGCCTTTGACCGGCGGCGCCGCGTGTAGCCCGCACCGGCCCCTGAACCAGCTCGGCACGGTGAGCACGACGAACTTGCCGCTGGCCTGCTCCGGTGTGAGCGCGTGCACCGAGTCGCAGACTTCGCCGCCATACACGATCGGTAGCGCCGGGTTGTCGAGCGCCGCGCGGCCAACGGGCAAGTAGTCGGTGGAGAGCTTTAGCGTCGCGCCGGCGACAACGAATGTCGAGGTGGTGTCGAGGCTGCGGGTCGTGAGCGGAATGGTCTGAAAGTACGTGCCGCTATCGCCGGCCGGCACAAGCCCCATGCGCCGCGCCTCCCGGGCGACGTAGACCGTTGCCTTGAAATTGCCGATCGCCCCGACGTCGCGCCCCTGCAGCGAATCGTCAGCGAAAATGTAGAGTCGTGTCTCGAGATCGCCCGCAGTGATTGCGGGCACGGTGGGGCGCGGGGTGTGCTTCAAGGGCCGCGAGGTTTGAGCGAGCGCGCTCACGGGGAGTAGCAACGCGAACAGGGTCAGAGAGCGAACCTGGTGCATGACGCCTCCGGCGAAGAGAGAGGCGCCGGTCGGAATCGAACCGACGAATCGAGGTTTTGCAGACCTCTGCCTTACCACTTGGCTACGGCGCCAGGGCGTCTAAAGTCACCAAAACACCCGGGTTTCTCAACCCCGCAAGCTCTCCATGAGTTCTGCCGCCCGCGCGAGTACGCGCTGGTCCTCAGCATCCAGATGCGCGATCCCACCCATCAGTCGCTCGACGCGGCGTGCACGGCCTTTCTGCAGCAGCCGTCGTCCCGCAGCCGTCGCTTCGACGAGCTGCACGCGGCCATCCCCGGCGTGACTCACGCGACGCACAAGGCCGCGCCGCTCTAACCCGTCCACTAGCCGCGTGATCGTCGGTCGCCGCACCTGCTCGGCCTCGGCGAGTTGGCTCATGGTGACCGGCCCGCGAAACACGAGCACAGACAGCGCGGACGCTCGCGGCGCGGTCAAGCCCATCGCCTTGTCTTCCACGCGCAGCCGCCGCAGCAGATGGATAGCGGCCGAGTGCAGCCGATCGGCGATCGTCCGGGGAGGGACTTGACGGGAGGCGGGTTCCATAATTACTTAGCATAAGCTAACTACTTTCTCCCGGAGGGGCAATGGAGCTCGCGCAGGTGACCAACGTCGTCCACGACCTGGATCGCGCCGTCAAATTCCACCGCGACACCCTCGGCCTGCCGCTGTTGTTCCAAGCGCCGCCGTCCCTCGCGTTCTTCCAGCTCGGCGCGGTGCGACTCATGCTGTCGCCGCCCGAAAAGCCTGAGCAGGATCATCCCGGCTCAGTGCTCTATTTGAAGGTGAAGGACATCGAGGGAGTGCACCGCTCGCTCGTGGGACGCGGCGTCAAATTCGAGGGCAAGCCGCATCGCGTGCACGAAGCGGCCGACTACGACTTATGGATGGCGTTCTTTCACGACCCCGACAACAACCCGCTGGCGCTCATGGAGGAGAAGCCAAAGCTGAAGGCTTCCTGAACGACGAGACGACCGCGACGCCGGCGACGAGAATGTTGGCGACGATGACGGGAAGCGAGTGGATCATGACGCCGTACAACGCCCACAGCCCCGCGGCAACGCCCTGCACGCGCCTGAGCCCCACCGGCGTCTTGGTGAAATACGAGACAAGGAAGACGCCGGTCGCGAGCCAGCCCAGCCAATCGACCTGCGCCATCATACCTGCCCCTTGAGCAGCTTGAGGACATCGACGTGCCCCTTCGTGGCGGCGAGACCGACGGCGTCTTTGGGATTGGCGCCGCGCGCCAGCAGCAGCTTGACCGTTTCGGTCTGCCCGAAAAATGCCGCGAGGCCCAGCGGCGAAAACCCATCGCCGGAGCGAGCCTCGAGCAATGCCGGATCCTTCTCCAGCCACTCGGCGACCCGCCCCGTCCGTCCCACGGACGCCGCATCGAAGATGTCGAGCGCCGGTTCGGCGCCGAGCAGGACGGCAACCGCGTCCTGCTTGTGATGGTATTGCGCGATCAGGACCGGCGTATGGCCGCGCTCATTCCGCACGCTCGCGAGTCCAGGGTCGGCGTTGAGCAGCTCCTGCACGCGCGTCGTATTCCCGGCCCGGACGGCGTCAAAGATCTCCCGCGACGGCTCCATGGGTGCTCCTGTCAGAATGAGAATCCTTTCCGCAGCGTGAACGTCCACCCGTTTCCGGGAATCTTCGGCCCGAAGCGGTAACCAAACGCCATCTCCGCGACATCGCCACGCACCGCCCGCGTCGGCCCGAAGCGCAGCGAGAGGCCGGCATCTCCCCCCTGACGCGCGCCTTCGTCGCCAAACCACGCGCCTCCGTAGTCGAAAAATGGGGCGACACCCAGGGCCATCAGTCCCATGATCTCGTCGGCGACGAGGATCCGGTCTTCAAACGCAAACCACGTAGTGCGCGTGCCGGTGAAGTCGTGGATCCCGAAGAGTCTGGGCCCGCGCTGCGAATTCCACGGATCGAACTCGTGGCCGGGCTTCGGATGTGTCACGACGCCACCTTCGGCGTGGACGATCAGTGTGTGGCGGGGGATGTTTTGACTCACGATGGTCAGCTGGCCGAGCGTCCGGGTCGTGTCCAACCCGTTGGCGGCGATGCTCAGGACCGCGAATCCGCGCTTCCAAATGGCGGACGTTTGTCCGCTCACCTCGTACCCGACTCCGGACTGGTACACGAGGCCTGCCCGGAACGTGGGTGAAAGGTCTACGTCCTCACGCCGTGCGTACGAGTTGAAGTGCTCGAGCACCTGGAACCGCACCGACCCCACCTCGATGCCGGCCCGCACCGCCGTGAACACCGAATACGGAACCGACGTGGCACCGATCGAGTCAAAGTCCTCCCGCCGCCACTCCACCCCACCCCACAGCCGCGTGTAGCTATGGCTGGTCGCGTGCGCCGCGATCCCGCCGATCACCCCTACGCGGAGCACGCGGTGGATTGTTGTACTGTCGACGAGCGAGTCGTCGCGAAACTGGAGCACGCGTTCCCGCGCCGCTTCGCCGTAGGTCTCGAGCGAATGGCGCGCGGCGGTCTCGTGAAACGGCAGGCCGAAGCGCCATTCCCCGCGCAGGCCGTCGGACAGGTCCCGGTAGCGAAGCGCGAGCGCCGTGCGGCGGCCGACGAACTGCTGATTCACAAAATCCAGATCGAGATGGCTGCGGTCGGGGTTCCGGCCGTACATGACGACCAGCTGCGTGGCCGTGCCGAGGAAATTCTTTTCGATGAGGCCGACGTCCCACGTCTGGTCGCCCGCCGCGCTCGAGAAGCTGGCCTGGGGCTGCGTGCTCCAGCCGTCCGACGTGACCGCGCGGAGCGCGAGTCGTCCTCCCGGCTCGGACCGCACCGTGTCCACCCGCACCGACCGAAACACGCCGAGGGAGCGCAGGGCGCGCTCGCTTTCCGCCACCCGGGCCGAGTCGAACGGATCGCCCCGGTTCAGGAGCAGGCGGCGGCGGATCACCCAGGGTCGAGTCCGCATGTGCAGCCGGTTCGCCAGGTGCGCGAGCCAGTCGGGTGTCGCGTCGTCCCGGTCGAAGATGTTGCCGGGCTCGACGATGACCGTGTCGATCGTCTGGCGGTCGGGCGGCCGGACGGTCGGACTGCCGGTCTGCAACAACCACAGGACGCCGAGGAACACTATGGGCGCACTCCATGAATGCGCTGCCGCAGCCGGTACGTCGCGTGCCTTCGGGAATCATTCCACTCTGTGAAATACAGCGTCGCATCGATGCGGCCGGCGATTTGGCGCGAGCCTCGCGTCTGCATCGTGTACGTGCCGCGCACCGAGTCGGGGCGCAGCGGGCGGCACAGGCAGGTCACCGTCCCCCACGCGGGGATAGCGTCACCGAGCGCATACGGATGATTGGCGGAGAGGTTGCGTGCGTCGCCGAGATCGAGGGCGACGGTCAGCGAATACTCGTCACCCAGGGCGTCGCTGGGATCGAAATCGAATCGCGCGAGCACGACGTCGTGTCGGTCCCGGGCGGTCGTATCGACACGCAAATGGAAGATCGTGTAGCGTGCGTCAGGTTCCGCGATGATGCGGCCATGCTGCTCCCACCGCCCTGCTTCCTGTTCGCCCTGGGTATCGCCCGGCCGCGCGAGAAACTCGCAGCCGGTGATCGCGAGAATCAGTAGACACTGAGGTACCGCTCGAGCTCCCACTCACTGACCTTTCCGATGTATTCTTGCCACTCGCCCCGCTTCGCCTCGACGAACCGCTCGTAGATGTGCGGGCCGAGCGCTTCCCGGATGACGTCGTCCTTCTCGAGCGTATCGAGAGCCTCGTGCAGGTCCCGCGGCAGCTCGTCGATGCGGTACTTCCGCCGTTCGCGAAAGCTCATCTCGAAGATGTTTTTATTCACGGGGTCGGGCGGCATCAGTTTCTTCTGAACCCCATCGATCCCCGCCGCAAGCTGAACGGCGAGCGCGAGATACGGATTCGCCGATGGATCGGGCATGCGCAGCTCGCACCGGGTCCCCATGCCACGCCGATCGGGAATGCGAACCAGGGGCGAGCGATTCCGCATCGACCACGCCACGTTAACCGGCGCCTCATACCCCGGCACCAGCCGCTTGTAACTGTTCACCAGCGGATTCGTCACAGCGCAGAAACCCCGGGCGTGTGTCAGCAATCCGGCAATGTACGACAGGGCGACGTCCGACAGCTCCCATTGCCCCTTCGGGTCGTGGAAGGCGTTGCTGCCCTTCCGGAAGAGCGACTGGTGCGTATGCATGCCCGAGCCGTTCTGGCCGAAGATCGGCTTGGGCATGAAGGTCGCCAGGAATCCGTGCCGATACGCGACGTTGCGCACGACGAATCGAAACGTCGCCAGATTGTCCGCCGTCGCGAGCGCCTCGGCGTACCGGAAGTCGATCTCGTGTTGCCCCGGCGCCACCTCGTGATGGCCCGCTTCGACCTCGAACCCCATGGCGACGAGCTCTTTCACGATCAACCGGCGAATCTCTTCCGCGCGGTCCACGGGCGTCTGATCGAAGTAGCCGCCGTGATCGTGCGTGATCGTCGTCGGCTCGCCGTCCGCATCCAACTGGAAGATGAAGAACTCGGCCTCGACACCAGCCATCATCTCGAACCCGAGGGTCTTGGCTTTCGCGATCTGGCGCTGCAGCGCCTGGCGCGTGCACCCGGCGAACGCCGATCCGTCGGGATTGTAGATGTCACAGATCACACGCGCGACCTTGCCGGCGGCATCGCCGTTCGGCAGCACCCGGAACGTCGCGAGATCGGGCCGCAGCACCATGTCGGACTCCTCGATCCGCACGAAGCCTTCGATCGATGAGCCGTCGAACATGATGTCGCCCTCGAGCGCCTTTTCGAACTGGCTCTCGGGCACTTCGACATTCTTGTTGACGCCGAGGATGTCGGTGAATTGGAGACGCAGCGACGAGACGTCCTGCTTCTTGGCTACGTCGAGGATCTCTTTTTTGGTCGGCATAGATAGAGACACGAAAGGGACGGCGTGTGGCTGCCGTCCCTTCGGTGTGTCAGTTCAAGTTACGCGTCGTAGTAAAGGAAGAACTCGTACGGATGCGGTCTGAGCGCGACCGCGTCGACATCCTTCACCCGCTTCATCGCGAGCCAGGTGTCGATGAGATCCTGCGTGAACACGCCGCCCTCGAGCAGGAACGCGTGATCGGCTTGGAGCGCCTGCAGCGACTCCAGCAGGCTCCCCGGCGTGTTCTTCACGTGCTTCCGCTCTTCGGGCTCCAGCTCGTACAGATCGACGTCCATCGGCTTCGGCGGCTCGATCTTGTTCTTGATGCCATCGAGACCGGCCATCAGCAGCGCGGCGAACGTGAGGTACGGGTTGGCCGACGGATCCGGCGCCCGGAACTCGAGCCGCTTGGCCTTTGGCGACGTCGAGTACATCGGGATCCGGCAGATCGCCGAACGGTTGCGCTGCGAGTAGATCAGGTTGATCGGCGCCTCATAACCAGGCACCAGCCGGCGATAGCTGTTGGTCGTCGGAGCCGCGAAGGCCAGCAGCGCCGCCGCGTGCTTGATCAACCCGCCGATGTACCAGCGCGCCGAATCAGAGATCAGCGCGTAGCCATTTTTGTCGAAGAACAGGTTGTTGGTGCCGTTCCACAAGCTCATGTGCACGTGCATGCCCGAGCCGTTGTCGCCGAACATGGGCTTCGGCATGAACGTCGCCGTGTAGCCGTTCTTCGCGCACACGTTCTTGACGATGTACTTGTACATCATGACCTGATCGCCCATGCGCGTAAGGGTGTTGTAACGCATGTCGATTTCGGTCTGGCCCGCCGTGCCCACCTCATGGTGGTGCACTTCCACCTCGATGCCCGCCGCGATCATCGCCAGCATGATCTTGGACCGCAGGTCCTGCAGGCGATCGGTGGGCGGCACTGGGAAGTAGCCCTCCTTGTGGCGCGGCCGGTGGCCCAGGTTGGGGGAACCGTTCGTGCCGGAGTTCCAGATGCCTTCTTCCGAATCGATGTGGTAGTAGCCTTCGTGCGCATTCTGATCGAAGCGCACGGAGTTGAAGATGTAGAACTCCGCCTCGGGCCCGAAGTACGCGGTCGTGGCAACGCCGCTCTTCTTCAAGAACGCTTCGGCCTTACGCGCCACGTACCGAGGGTCACGCGAGTACGGCTCGCGCGTGATGGGATCGACGATGTCGCACGTGAGCGAAAGCGTCGGCACCTCGAGGCACGGATCGACGAACGCACTGTTCGGATCCGGCAGCAGCAGCATGTCGCTTTCATTGATCGCCTGAAAGCCGCGGATCGACGAGCCGTCAAATCCGAGACCGTCGGTGAACGTGTCCTCCTCGAGCTCCTTCAACGGAATCGAAAAATGCTGCCAGGTACCTGGCAGGTCCGTGAAGCGGACGTCGACGATCTGTACTCCGGCTTCTTTCGCGCGACGAATCACATCCGCCGGCGACGAGCCGGTGGCTGCTTTCGCACCGGTGCCGACGGTGGGTTCCAGCGTTGCTGTCATTGAACGGGGTCTCCTTCCCGGGTCGTTGAGACGCTTTGCAAGCGGCGGGCCATACGGGAAGCTAGAGGGGGTACGGGGGGGTGTCAAGAAATCCGTGCACGAAATGCAGAGAATATCGTCTGGAGGGCTGTTTACCGTGTGGAAATGTGCAAACTGTACGCGCGAATGTGCTTCATTTGCGCTACAGCGACTCCACGAAGTGAAGCAGCTCCACGGCCGAAAACTCGGCGAACCGCTCCTGCATGTCCTTCTCCTGCAATTCGAGGAAGATCCACCCCGTCACCTTGTGCAACTGGCCTCCGCCGCCGACGAAGTGGATGCGGCCGCGGACGGCACCGAGCGTGGTGTCAGGCTGGCCCTCCAAATACACGTCCCAGTGCTGCTCGCCGCGCTTCAGCTCGCCCATGTGTTTGCCGTATTCGGTTGCCGCCATGGGCCCTACACTACGGGCTTTCAGGCGGCCCGCCAGTCCGCGCCCGAGTTACATTCCCCAGCCTATGACCTGTCACGCCTGCGGAGCATCGCTTTCCTCGACCGCGCGCTTTTGCCACAAGTGCGGCGCGGCCATAGCCACCGGCGGAGCCACGACCACAGGCTGGCGAGCCGGTCTCCCGTGGGCGCTCGCAGGCGCGGCGGTGGGTGCGCTGGTCGCCGTGGTTGCCATGCGTGGGACGGGAGCACGCTCTGAAGGAGCAGGGAGCACGGAGCAGCCTCCTCCGAGCTCCGTGCTCCGTCCTCCCGACATCTCGCAGATGTCACCCGAAGAGCGCGCGAATCGGCTCTTCAATCGCGTGATGATGCTGGCGGAGGCCGGCAAGCAGGACAGCGTCCAGTTCTTCATGCCGATGGCGCTGGGCGCGTACAGCCAGCTGCCCGCGCTCGATGCCGACGCGCGCTATCACATCGGCTTACTCCAGCTTGCGGGCGGTGACGTAGCAGCGGCCCTCGCGCAAGCGGACACGATTCAGCGCTCGCTGCCGAATCACCTCTTCATCTATATACTCCGGGCCCACGCGTACCAGGCGCAGGGCAATACGGCGCAAGAACAACGCGCCTACGCCGATTTCCTGCGGCATGAGCAGGCGGAGCTGGCGCTCAAGCGCGCCGAATACGACGATCACCGTGAGTCGTTGACGAACTTCCATACCGAAGCCCTGCGGCAAGCGCAGACCACGCGAAGACCGACGTCATGACCGCGACCGCTCCCCGCACGATACACGTCGCTCACAGCCCCGACGCCGATGATGCGTTCATGTTTTGGGCCATGGCATCGGGCAAGATCGACACGGGCGGGCGCCGCTACGTCCACGAGCTGGGCGACATCGAAAGCCTCAACCGGCGCGCCCTGGCGGGTGAGTTGGAGGTAACTGCCGTCTCGCTGCATGCCTATGCGTACCTCGCCGATCGCTACGCGTTGCTCGCGCACGGCGCCAGCATCGGCGATCGCTACGGCCCGCGCATTGTTGCGCGAGAGGCCCCTCCGCAGGATCCGTGCAAGGCGCTGGCCGGACGCCTGGTCGCCGTGCCCGGAGAGCTCACAACCGCATTTCTCGCGCTGCGGCTTTACCAACCAGCAGCCCGCCATGTCGTCGTCGCCTTCGATCAGATCGAAGAGTTCGTTGCGGCCGGAAAGGCCGACGCGGGGCTCCTGATTCACGAGGGTCAGCTCACGTTCGCCGACCGGGGACTGCACCTGTGGGCGGACATGGGTGAATGGTGGTATCAGCAGACTCGGCTTCCGCTGCCGCTGGGCGGCAACGTCGTCCGGCGCGACCTCGGCGATGATCTGATGCGCGCGATTGCGCGCGACCTGAAGGCAAGCATCGAGTATGGACTGTCGCACCGCGTCGAGGCGCTCCGGCATGCGCAGGGCTTCAGCCGCGGTCTCGATGCAGACCGCACTGACCGCTTCGTCGGCATGTACGTGAACGCCTACACGGTAGACTATGGCGAGGTGGGACGGCGCGCGGTCAGCGAGTTGCTGGCCCGCGCCTATGCTGCACGACTGATTCCTGCCTCCGTGGACCTGGCGTTCGTCGCAGCCGATTCCTAGTTTGGCTTGGTTTCACAAGGAGAATCGGGTTGACCGCTCAAACGGGCATCGTCACGGTCCTCGTGGTCGATGACGAAGAGCCCATCCGAAACGCGCTGCGGAAATTCTTGAAGCAGCAGCAGTTCGAGGTCTACGCGGCCGCGTCGGCCGACGAGGCCTTGCAACAGCTGCGCCTCCACAAGATCTCGTTGATGCTGTCCGATATCCGCATGCCCGGCACGAGCGGCGTAGACCTGGTACCGCAGGCACTCGAGATCGAGCCCGATCTCGCCATCCTCATGCTCACTGCCGTCAACGATGCGACGAGCGCGGCGCTCTGCATGCAGCGCGGGGCGCTCGATTATCTCACCAAGCCGATCGAGCTTGCCGACCTGGGCCGGGCGGTGCAGCGCGCCATCAAGCGCCGCGAAATGCAGCTCGAAAACCGCCATCTGAATCAGTGGCTCAAGGAAGAGGTCACGACACGGACGGCAGAGCTGCAGCGCGAGCGGCATCGCCTGGAGCGTGTTTCGACCGCCACGCTCGAGGCTCTCGTCAACGCCCTCGAGGCGAAGGACCCGTACTTGCGGGGGCATTCGGCGCGCGTGGCCGACCTGTCGGCCAATATTGCGACCGAAATGGGACTGGCCGAAGAGGACGTCGAGCGCGTTCGCATGGCGGGACGACTGCACGACCTCGGCAAGATTGGGACGCGAGACGCGGTAGTTAATAAGGAAGGGCCGCTCACCGCCGATGAGTTCGAGCACGTAAAGCAGCACGTCATCATCGGCGCCCAGATCCTCGCGCCGCTCGTGCACCTCGGGGACATCGTGGCGATGGTGAAGAGCCATCACGAGCGGTTTGATGGCAGCGGTTACCCAGACGGCTTGCGCGGTGAGGACGTGCCGCAGGGCGGGCGAATCATCGCCACCGCCGAGGTCTACGATGCACTTACCACCGCGCGACCCTACCAGGAAAAAATGACACCCGAGCAAGCGGTCGAGCGGATGGCCGATCTTTCGGGGACGGTGCTCGACCCGAAGGTCTACGACGCCCTGGTTCGCCTCGTCGCACGCCGGCAGACCCTGGTTTTTCTCGACGAAGACGCGGGGCCCGCCCTCTAAAAAGACCAAACCCCGGGGCGAGAAGCTCCCCGGGGTTGGCGGTCGGGCGAAGTGGCCGTCACACTTCGGCCGCGACCTTTTCTTGTTTCATACGATTAGATGCAGCGATCGGTTACATGGTTGCATCTACCAATGCTTCACCCTGCCCACCCGGGACAGCGTGATCGTTTCGGCCTGAGACCCTCGCCGCAGCACGATTTTCGTGTTTGAAACGCCCCAGCCCATCCCGGTCGGCCCGAAGATGACGACGGGGTTGGAAACCTCGAGCAGGACGCCGTGACTGGCCGGTCCCGGCGTTCGCCACCATGGCTCCCAGCCCTCCGTGCCCCACCGATCGATTCGCAGGGTGTCGGTGGCGAAGATGATTCGCGCGCGAGTCGCTTGCAGGACGGCACCGTGCCGGCCGATGGCCAGCGCCGTCGTGACGTCGCGGACGGCACGCTCGGTCTCGATCCAGTCCATGAGACGTGCTGCGCGAGGCACCCAGAACGTCAGAAGCAGCGCTGCGATCGCCGTCACCACGATCATTTCGAGGAGAGTGAAGCCCTTGGACATGCGTTGTTTATACGTGTCGGTGAATCCCTGCCGGCACCCGAAAAACCCGGCGAAAAGCCAGAAAACGCGCCATTTGCGGGCTAACGGACGAAGGCGGGGAGCGCTATGTTGGTGTCCGTGATGGTCTTGCCGTCCGGCATGTCCAGTGCAAATAGGACAGCGCGTGAGCACTGATATCCGCAATCGCGGCGGTGGTCTACCCCACGCCGTGTTCTTGCAGCGGGTGGCCGATGAGCCTGCTACCTCCCCGGATGTTCGTCTGGGGCAGGGAGCATTCTTGGCGCTCCGGTTTGTCGACCTGCTCGCTCCCGATCGGGAGCCACCAACTCCGGATGTGTTCCGCTATCAGTGGGCGGCAACCGAGCGCTATTGCGCCGAGCTGGCGGGCGAAGGGACCGAGGCGTCGCACCTGAGCTGCATCGTTCGGGCGGCGGGTGAGGCGCACGGCACCGGGGATATCGCCCTCGTTGCACCCGCGCTATTCGCCTACGCGCTCTACCTCGAGCAGGAGCTGCATTTCGACGAGGCGGAAGACGCGCTTCACACGATGATCGAAGTGGGCCACGAACAGCTCAAAGTTTCCGATAGAATCAGCGCGTGGATGCGGTTGGGGCGCGTTCGCCGGCTCCAGGCGGATTTCGATCGCGCCGACGCTGCATACACGGAGGCGGGAAGAATCGCCGAAGCGGCGGGTGATCGGCGCGCGATGTTGTCGAGCCGAATCGGCCGCTGCAACGTCGTCTACTTCCGCGGCAACATTGCGGAAGCGGAGCTTGGGTGGCGGTCTATCCTCGCCGACAGCGTCGACACTCCCTACGACCGTATCGTCGCCGAGGCCGAGCACGGCCTGGGAAACCTGTTGAATCTTCGCAGCGAGCCGCACGAGGGTGCCCGGCATCTGTGGCGTGCGTATGAGCTGTATGACGACGAGTCGTTGAAGCTGCGCGTCCTCACCGACCTGGGAATCCTGATGCTTCGGTTGGGCCACGTGGACGGGGCAGAGCTGGCCCTCCGCGAGGTCGTGCGTCGCGAGCGCAGCGGCGAAAACCTGCACAACGCGCTGATCGAATTGATGAACTGTGCCTCATATCGGCGCGACCGTGTGGGCTTCGAACGTTGGCGGGAGCGCTGCCTGGAACACATCCCCGGCGCTCCTCCGAACGTCCGCGCCGACTTCAGCATGAAGGCGGGCATCGGCTTCGCGCGGTTTGGTAATTACCGGCGCTCGGAGAACGAGCTTCGCCAGGCGCACGAGATCGCGACCGCGCACGGCTTGCATGAGCTCGTATTCCGTATCGAGCCCATTCTCGCCGGATCAAAAGACTGCGGCGCCCCCGAGGAAGTCGAGAGCGCCGCACCCGCGCCTGCATACCCGAGCGAGTCGCTGAGCGAGGTCTCAGCCTCGCTGGCAACTCTCGGCACGTAAGACTAGTGGCAGGTGACCGGGTTGTTGTTGTCGCAGACGTTGCTGCTCGGACCCGATGCGTCGGCACAAGCGGCGGCGCTGAGGGCGAACGAGACGAGGACCAAGGCTAGGGCGAAGCGGATGCGGCGTGACATGTTGCCTCCGTTGGTGGTTGAATGATCGGGCGAATCGCCGACACCAACTTGAGCCGGACGCACCGTTTCGTTTAGGGCATTTTTGCGGCATCGTAGGGCGTTTTTGCGGCACATAGGTAATTCTGCGGAGGTCGTGTAGGGGAATGCTGGTACTCGCGGCAGTCTCAGATCTTCAATACCAGAGACTGCGCGGCGCTGTAGCGCCACGCTTCATGCTGGCCCGCGCCCCGACGTGGGATGTCGCGCTGGAAACGATCCGCGGCCGTCCCGTGGAAATCGCCGTCGTCGATCCCGCGCTGAGTGGCGTCCCCAGCAGACAGGAAATCGAACGGCTGCACCTGCTGTTTCCTTCGCTGCGGCTGATTCTCTACACCTCAACGACCCCGCAATCGATGACGCCGCAGCTCGCGGCGGTGCTCCTCGCCCTGGGCCAGTGCGGGATCCGGCAGGTCGTGTTCCGGGGCATCGACGACCATCCGGAGCGGCTGCACGAGCTGGTATCGTCCGAGGCGATGCACGCGGCATCACATCGTCTACTCGACCAACTCACGGCCGCCCTCGCGCCGTTGCCTCCCGAGCTGCGCTGGGTTCTGGAAGACGCGATTCGCACGCCCGGCGCCGTTCAGACGATTCAGCAGGTCGCCGCGCGGGCCCGCGTGGATCGGGGCACGTGCGCGCGCTGGTTCACGCGCGCCGGGCTGCCCAGCCCGCGCGACATCCTGGCAGCAGCGCGCGTTCTCTATGCGCACCGCGTGCTGCAGGATCCGGGGTTCACGATCGAAGACGTCGCCAAACGGCTGGGCTACGCCCAGGCCAAGACGCTGCAGCAGCACGCGCGCAAATACCTCGGGCTGACGGCCGGCGAGATGAGCCTGTCGCTCACCGCCGATGAAGCGACCGCCCGGATCGTCCAGGGATTCCTGACGCCCGTGCGTCGCAGCGCGGCGACCGCCTCATGATGACCGCTCCCCCGCGGAAACCGGCAACCGTCCTCATCGTCGACGATGAGGCGGGACTGCGGCGCGTGCTCGAGCGGTTCCTCGAGCGCCAGGGCTATCGGGTACTGAGCGCGGGGGCGGCTGAATCGGCCTACGAGATCCTGGCGTCCGAGGAAGCGGATGCCCTGCTCCTCGACATTCACCTCCCCACGATGTCCGGGCTCGCCCTTTACCTCGCGATCATTCACCGCTGGCCGGCGCTGGAAGGGCACATTGCCATCATGACCGGCGATGCTGAAGCGGAGGAAGTGCGGACCTGGCTCGATCATCATCGTTGCACGGTGATCCGGAAGCCCTTCAACCTCAAGCAGGTCGCCGACTGGGTGTCCTCATCCCTGCAGCAGGGCCGCGCCTCGGACGCGATGGACGCATGACCACGGTCGCTCCCGCTGATCCGCTGCACGTCCTGCGGGAATACCGCAACCTCGCCCCCTGGAACCTGCGCGATCTGTCCGTCGTGGTCGGAGCCGTCCTGGATGCGTCGGCGGTAACGCCGATCAACGCCGCCGCGCGCGCCGCGCCGAGCGAGCGGACGATTCGCTTCTATGTGACGCGCGGACTGGTGAGTCCACCGGAAGGACGCGGCACCGCGGCGACCTACTCGTACCGCCACTTTCTCCAGCTACTCGCGATCAAGCTACGGCAGATGGAAGGCGCCACGCTCGCCTCCATCACCAAAGACATGCACGACCAGACCGGCGACATTCTCGAGCGCCGCTGCGCGCAGGTCCTCGGCACGTCGCTGCCGACACCCGACCGCCTGCCGCTCAAGGGCGCGGAGGGAATGCCGCGCGGGCGCTCTGGCCGCGCGCTCACCGCGTGGCTGACGCGCGATGCCGCCAAGGAAACGAGCGGCCCGACGACGTGGCGCCGGATCCCCGTGTCGCGCGGCGTCGAGCTGCACCTCGACGGCGATCACCCGCTGGCCCGCCTCGGCCCCGACGACCACGGGCTGGCCGAATCCGTCCGCCAGGCGCTCGCGAAACTCCTGCCACACAGCCCGTAAGGTTGTGAGCAAACATCCCTAACGCGGGAACGATATCATGTGGGTGCTGCTGATTCTCATTGTCGTCGTTGGCCTGTGGGCGGTCAGCGCGTATAACGGCCTCATCTCGCTGAAGAACCAAACCGTCAACGCTTTCAAGCAGATCGACGTGCAGCTCAAGCGCCGGCACGATCTGATTCCCAATCTCGTCAATGCCGTCAAAGGCGCGATGGACTTCGAAAAGTCGACGCTCGAGGCGGTGATTCAGGCGCGCAACCAGGCGGTGAAGGTCAATGCGTCCGGACCGGAAGGGATCAAGCAGATCAGCCAGGCGGAGAACGCCCTGTCAGGCGCGCTGTCGCGCCTGCTCGTCACCGTCGAGCGCTACCCCGACCTGAAGGCCACGGGCAACATCAGCCAGCTGCAGGAAGAGCTGACGTCCACCGAGAACCGGATCGCCTTCGCGCGCCAGCTCTACAACGACACCGCGACCCAGTACAACACGAAGCAGCAGCAATTCCCCACGACGCTCGTCGCTGGACTCGCACACGCGGAAAAGACGGACCTGTGGGAGATCGAAGATCAGGCTGAACGCGCGGTACCGCAGGTTGACCTCTCCAGCCGGTAATCTCTTTCAACAACAAGAAGCCAATCGCCGGCGCACGACCTGGCTGGTGATTGGCTTCATCCTGTTTTTCGCCTGGCTGGGCTTCGGCGGCGACTACATCTGGGCGCTGTCGAGCACGCACCATCCGTTCCCGTGGCTGGGCATTCTCCTGACCGTCGTCGCGGTGGTCACCGCGTGGTACGCCTACAAGACGGGCCCCGAGAAAGTGCTGTGGGCAACCGGTGCGCACGAGTTGACCGATCCCCAAACCGATGCCGAGCGCCAGGTCGTCAACGTGGTGGAGGAGATGGCGATTGCCGCAGGCGTGCCGCGGCCCCGGATCTGGATCGTCCCGGACGACGATCCCAACGCCTTTGCGACCGGCCACGACCCGATGGACTCGCACATCGCGGTGACGCAAGGGTTGCTCAAGATCTGCAACCGCGACGAGCTCCAGGCCGTGATCGGACACGAGCTCGGCCACGTAAAAAACCTAGACGTCCGGCTCATGACCACGCTCGCCGCCCTCGTTGGGGCGGTGCTGCTCGTCCGGGACGGGATGGGCCGGGTGATGGGCCGGGGCCGACTGGGGCGCGACAGTGGTCGCCGGGCCAAGGACGCGGGGCCCTTGGTCGTGATTCTCCTGGCGCTGTGGGTCATTTCGTGGCTCATCGCCCCACTCGTGACGCAGCTGTTGGCGTTGGCGGTGAGCCGGCGGCGCGAGTATTTGGCGGACGACATGAGTGCCCAATTCACGCGCAACCCCCTGGCACTCGCGAGCGCCCTCGAGAAGATCGAGTCGGCGGCGGCGCCGACGGAATCGATCAAGCGCGGCGCGGCGCATCTCTGCATCTGCGACCCGCTGGGCCGGCGCCTCACCAACAAAGAGGGCTGGCTCGCCGACACACTCGCCACGCACCCGCCGATGGCGATGCGGATCTCGCGACTCAAGGGCATGGGGTACGCGCAACTAAAGAAGGAGGGAGGCTCATCCACAAGTTTCGCGCCCGCCTGAACCGGTATAAGCTGCAAGAGCGGCGCCTGGCTCGTGTGGCCCTGGCCGAGGACCCGGTGATCACCGCCGCCGTCCAGGCGCACATGGCGGAGCATGGACTCACCGAGCCGGCGGTGCGGCGGCAGGTCCGGAAGTACCTGGACGAGATCATCCCGCATTTCAACGTGTTGTCGTACTACAAAATCGGCTACAACCTCGCCAAAATCCTCGTCAATCTTCTCTACAAGACGAGCGTCGATTATCAGGACGAACGCGCGCTCGAGCAAATCCCCAAGCGCGACGTCGTCGTGTACTTGATGAATCACCGCTCCAACGCCGATTACGTCGTGGTGGCGTACGTGCTCGCGCGCGGCGTGCACGTGAGCTATGCCGTGGGCGAGTGGGCGCGCGCGTGGCCACTCGAGTATGTCTTCAAGTCGTTCGGGGCCTACTTCATTCGGCGGCGGTTCCGCGAACCGCTCTACCACGCGGTGCTGGAGCGTTACGTCCAGCTCATCACGCGCAACGGCGTGACCCAGGGCATCTTCCCCGAAGGCGGCCTGTCGCGGGACGGGAAGTTGCGCCCGCCTAAGCTCGGCCTGCTCGATTACATCTGCAGGACGATCACCGATCCGGGATTCGATCGCGACATCTGGTTCGTGCCGGTCGCGTTGAACTACGACCGGGTGCTCGAAGATCGCTCCCTGATTCGCGAGTTGATTACCGCGGGAGACCGGCCCAGCCGCCTGGCGCAGCTCGGGACGGTCGTGTCGTATCTCATCAGCAACACTGTGCGGCTGCTCACGGGACGGCTCAAGCGGTACGGCCGCGTGGCGGTGAACTTCGGCACGCCCCAGTCGCTGCGTGCATGGCTGAAGACGGCGCCACCGGACATCCTGACGCGTCCGAAAGAGGAGCGCCTGCCCGAGCTCGACCGCCTGGCGCGCGAGATGCTGACGCGCATCGGGGCGATCATTCCGGTGACGCCGGTCCCGCTCGCCGCCGCCGCGTTGTTGTCGTTCGGGCAGACGGTGGTCACAAAGGACGCGCTGCTCGAGCGCATGGACCAGCTGCGCGACCGGCTCAAGGACGTGAACGGCAAGGTCGTACGGGGGGGCGCACGGATTGCCGAGGTGTGGGATCGCGCCTGGCGAATGCTGCGGATGCGCCGGCTGGTGGTCGCCGACGGTGACACCCTGGTGGTGTTACCGCGCGGGCGCCCGTTGCTCGAGTTTTATGCGAACTCGATCGCGCACCTCGTTCCCATTCGCGGGCCGCGGCCGCTCTTTCATAAGGCGCACGAGATCGAAACGGACCTGCCGAAGCTCTTGCCTCGCTCCTAGAAAACACGAAGCCCCCAAGCCGGCGCGTTAGGCCGCTTGGGGGCTCCGACACATTGGTTACCCGGAGTCGAGGGCTTGCGCCCTTCGTTCTTCTCTCTGTCGCCACCTATGGACTGTTTCGTCCTCGGTAGGGCAATCAGAGGCCCCGGCTTCCATCCCCAGACAACCCCGTCGGGTCGCCCAGTTCACCAATGTGAGTGCTACGGGTCAGATCGGGTCGCGGACCGACCTTCCGCACTGCACGTCGAGGCACCATTTCGACGTGGCTGAGGCAACGCGACTGGCCCCAGCTGTCCGACCCGGTGAGCCTGCTCCCGGATCAACGAGCGCCTGAGCCCTTGGTTGCATCGGCGCCCTCCCCGGAATTTCCGTTCGGACTCGCTTTGAAGGCGTTGTCAGGACGCCAGGTCCCAACCCTTCCCTCCATTGCGCGTGAGGTGAATATAGGGGAGCGCGAAAAACGCGCAAGTGCCGATGTTTCTTCGGGTTAGCTCACTTCGATGTGCACGGTATGTGGAGAGTAAAGACTGCTTCTGCAACTTGTTCCGGCTCTCATCCACATGATGTGGAGTTGTGTATCCACAGCACGCACGTTCCCACATCGGGGTATCTACCCCTCTACAGCCACCTCGCAGTAGGCAAACGGCTGGTCTGAGTCTGCCGGGATGAATAGAAAGCCGGCGCCACTCGTAGCATACCAGCCCGCGAGGAGCTGTGTGGAGCGACCGACCGCGGGCTCGGCGAAGAGTGCCTGCGTCCAGCGACGGATGTGACGCAGCTCCGGCGCGCGACGTGACAACAGACTCAGCGCGGCGCCTAAGCCGTGTGTAGCTCTTAAGAAATGCGCCATCGCGTGCCCGCGCTGCGCAAAAATGTATGAGCGCACTCCCGGCTCATCATACAGCAGGGTACCTTCGTACGGATCGGCGGGTGGCGCATCCATGCGCGGGCCGAAGTAGACGAAGACACGGTTGTCGCCGTCCCGACGCTCCACGACGACGGCGGCGGAATCCGGGCCGAGCCGCGCGGCATGCACCAGATCTTCCGCGGCGAGGATGCCGACCTGGGCGGTCCACTCGAGCGCGGCGAGAGCTTGATCGAGCGGAAGGCCGACCGCGTCGTCGTAGGCAAGCAGGCGCGGCGCTTCACCGGCGCGCTGGAAGAAATGGGCCAGCGCATCGGCGCGATCCTCAAAGGTCCGCAGAATGCGGGAAGTTGCGGGAACGGCCATCTAGAGATAATAACGGAGCAGGAATTCAACTGTTAGAGGAGTCGTCTGAGAATGCGTGCTGGATTAGTGATGGTCATCACCATGGTAGCGAGTCCGCTGCTGGCGCAGGACACGACGACGCGGAAAGACAGCGTCGTCGTCGTTCCCGCGCCCGTCCCGGCGCCGGTGCCGGCACCCCCGCCGACGCCGACGATCGAGCAGATCCGCTACATGGAGGGGTTGAAGACCGTGACGCGCGGCGTGGCGCAGGTGCGTGACGGCGTGAACCGCGTCGTGCGCACCGAAAAGGCCGATTCGCTCACGCGGCGGCGCGCCGCACGGCGCATGGGGGGGCTGTGCGGAACCGCCCGCTCGTTCATCGTCAGCGGCCGTCCCAAAATGCAGGCGACGGCGTACGCCGACTCGACGCGCCTTCTCGCCAAGCAGGTCACGGTTCGGCTCGATTCGCTGTCGAACGCGCTGACCGTGTGTGAAAAGACGGCGGCACGGGATCCGAATGGAGTCGCGACGAATCTGACGGGCCGATTGAAGAATTACGACGATGCGCTGCTTGCCTTCCGTACCGCCCTCAAACCGGACAGCGCGAAGACCGCTTCCCAGCAGTAGGTGACCAAGAGGCTAAGGGGCTAAGTCGCTAAGAAATAATCACTTAGCCCCTTGGCCCCTTGGTTGTTCTTAGCCGCGTCTTACGGAACAGGCTGCTGCTTCGCCTCAAGTCGCAGGATCCACAGCCCGGTATTGATGTCGGGCACAAAGATGTTGCCGTCCCTCACCACAGCCCCCCAAGCAAACGGCGCCCGTCGGTGACCCAGCGAGTCGACCGTCAGAATCCAGCTCATCTCCCGCCCTTCACGCAGCAAATCGCCCTTCAACTCGCCTGAGATATCGACCGCGCGCGCGCCACCCTGATAATTGCCCAGGTACAGCGTGTCGCCGACGACCCACACGTTGTGGACGCCGCCGTCGGTCGGCTCATACCAGGCGACTTCCCGCGGCTTCGTGATATCGGAGACGTCGATCACGTGCAGCCGGCCAAACGTCAGATTGTTGCCGTCCTGGAGACCCTTGTAGGGATGGGCCGCGTATACCTCGTCCCCCACAAACACGTACCGGCCCTGCCGCCACGCGGTGTGCGTCCCGCGCACGAATCCCTGTCCGAACAGCTGCCAGACTCGCGCATAGGTGGCCGTCAGATCGTACTTGAACTGCGACACGAACATCGGATTGGTGGGACTGCCGCCCTTCATCCCATTGCCGACGTCGAGAATCACGAGGCCGTCGTTCCAGTACGCGAGATACGCCAGGCCGTCGACCACCATGATGTCGTGGAGATAGCGTCCCGCTTCCGTCTGCTCCGTCTGCCAGCGGGCTACCTCCTTGGGATGTTGCGGATCCTGGATGTCGATGACGCGCATCGACCCGGTCGCGTCGTCGGTGATGTAGGCGTAGCCCTTGTAGACGTAGGAGCTGTGCACGCCACCCGACACCGTCTGCGTGTACTCCGAAACCGGCTTCGGATGGCAGGGATTGCTGGCGTCGAAGACGACGATGCCGTTCTTGCGGTCGGACGCGCCCTCACGCGAGAAGACGCCGTACTTGCCGTCCTCCGTGGTCATGACGTCGTTGACGATGCGAGCATTCGTCATCATCGAATCGACAATTTTCGGATGGGTCACATCGGTGATGTCGATCGCGTACACGCGGTCGGCGATCGTCGAGAGGTATGCGCATGTCCCCGACGGATGCACCCAGACCTCGGCCGCGCTCATCTTGATCGGCACGCGACCGCGGACTTCCATGGCTCGTCCCACTTCCCGCGGCGCGACGTGCACCACGGCGTCGGCCTCCTTGCCGCCGATCGACGCGGTCACGGTGTAGTCGCCCGCGAGCTCGGCCACGAACGTGCCGCTCGGGTCGATCTCCGACACACCGGCGCCCGCCGAGACCGCCCAATCGACCGCGACATCGCCGACGGGCCGGCCAGCCGCGGAACGTGCGGTGGCGCTGAGCTTCACGACGTCACCGGTGCGCACGTTCGCCGTGGCGGGCTCGATGCTGACACGCGCGATCGTGTTGGGGACCACCTGGAGCGGGAGTGCTTCCGTCGCCGGACCGGACGCGGCCGTGATCGTCGCGCGTCCGGCGCTGATGGCGCGGAGCCGTCCATCCGCCGTCACCGTGGCAATGCGCGGATTGCTCGACGTGAATGTCACCGGATCGGCCCGGCGATCGCCGTGCCGCGAGAATGCCGCCGCGGCAATAGTGAGCCGTGAGCCCGCGACCAGACGCGCGGGCCGCGGGTCGAGCACAATGCGCGCCGCGGGCTCGGGCAGCACATGCACGAGCGCCGCACCGAACACCTGACTCCCCTGTACGCCAGGAATGAATCCGACCGCGGTCACGCGGGCATAGCCCTGGTAGCCGCCGGTGAATTCGCCCGTCGTGTCGACGTCCCCGACGTCCCCGCCCACGAACCAGCCGATCTGCGCCCCCGGCACGACCTGACCGGCCGCGTCGAGCGCCCGCGCCGCGAATCTCATCTTGCCGCCGATGGGGACCTCGCCACCGGTCGGTTGGACTTCGACTTTTGCGATCTGTTGTGGTGGCGCGGTGGTGCTGGTGGCTTGTTGCAGGACCACTAGTGACAGTAGCAGCAGCATGGGCAAACCTCCATCTGACGGCGGTGAGTGGGGAGACTGAGGTTACTGGCCGTACAGGGAGAACGGAAGTGTTGCGATGATGTCGTCATAGTGGCTGCGTGACGCCGTGGCGTTCCTGATTGACAGGCTAGGGGTGGGTTAATACTTTTGCCCGCGGTTCAAGCATACGTGGCACCGTCACCGGATGTCTGCGCTTCCGCGAGGACCAAATGTCTCGCGGATTTTTGTTTGAGCCCGTCCCAGCGCCGCGGTGGCCTGGGCCGATCCAGTTCGGGGCTGTGCCCCCAATGCAGAGGTCTGAACAGTTATGGCTAAGGGTAAGGTGAAGTGGTTCAACGACGCGAAAGGCTTTGGCTTTATCGCGCAGGAGTCGGGTCCGGACGTGTTCGTCCACTTCACAGCGATCCAGGCGGAGGGGTTCCGGAGCCTCGCCGAGGGTGACAACGTCGAGTTCGACGTCGCCCAGGGTCCAAAGGGGCTGCAAGCGCAGAACGTTCGTAAAGTCTGAGGACTGCCACTCAGAAGAGCGGGCCCGGGTCACACCGGGCCCGTTTGCTTTTCATATATTGGCCCCATGACTCTGCTCCTTGGCTTCCTCCTCGTCATGCAGGCTCCACGACCGTTCGCGTATCGTGGCTTCGCGCCTGGGATGTCGTACCGTGATTTCTCCGCTCAGGCGCGCGCGCTCGCTCCGACCAAGGACGACATTCTGGCGTGTCAGACGATGCGGCAGTCGGCGCAGGTCATGGACTGCGGCGTCCGCATGCGGGATCCGGTCGACAGCGCGCGTTTCTATTTGAGCGCCAACGTCATCGAGGGCCGGACGTCGGTCATTTCCTTCGTCGATTCGGGCAACGTCTCCCTGGTTCGGCGCGCCCAGGACGATCTCCGCAAGCGGCTCGGACTCCCGCAGCGGCGCGAACGCAGTATGTGGGAGTGGACCAAGGGCCGACGCTTCATCCGGCTCAACTGGCGTGGCGGCCGTGGCTGGCGGGTGATTTCGATCACGCTCAACGACCGCGACGTGATGGACCGGATCGCGCGCTATTTGCCGAAGCCCAAGCCTAAGTAGCGGCGGCGACGAGACGCTCGGCGAGCTGCGCGATCCCTTCCGGTCCGGTGATCTGATCGACCCAGCGCGGCGGCAACGCCACCTCTCCGTATCGCGCCCCGAGCAGACCGCCCGCCACGGCGGCGTTGGTGTCGGTGTCGCCCCCCGCCGACGCGAGGTAGATGAGCGTCTCCTCCAGCGAGCGATCGTGGGTCACGAACCAGAACGCAATCTCGATGCAATGCACCACATACCCGGCTTCGCCCGCGCGGGAGATCGGCAAGTCGCCCTCCGCTTCGCGCGGCACCCGATGGATCGCGTCGCGCAGCACACGCGGCGCGCGATCGCCGATCCGGTGCAGCACTTCGTCGATGAAGTAGATGTTGCCGTGCAGCAGCTCCCGCACGGCGAGATTCACCGCCGCCGCACCCCAGGTACAGCGCTCGTCGGAATGCGTAATCGCCGCCTGTTGCGTCGAAATCCGAATCAGGCGATCGGGATCGTTATGGTAGCGCAGACCCACCGGGATGCAGCGCATGACGCTGCCGTTGCCGGCCGAGCGGCCCGGGTTCTCCTGGTTGGTCAGGCGGCCGGCTTCGAACGGCTCTTTCCCTCGGTCGATCATGGTGAGCGCGCGCTTGGTAGTCACGCCAATGCCGCGGCCGTCCACCTTCATCCATTTCACCCAGCGCCGCGCCACATCGTTGGCATCGAAGCCATGCGAGTCCAGCAGCGATTCGCCCAGCAGCAGCGCCATCGCGGCATCGTCGTCATACGGAGAGTTCTTCGGAGGAGGGGCAAGGTCACGCACGCCGTTCGGGAACGCCTTGCGGATGGCGTCGGCGGTCCCCAAAAACTCTGTGGGCACGCCCAGCTGATTGCCGGCGACGAGACCCAGCAGCGCCCCTCGGGCGCGAGAAACGAGCTGTGGGTTACCCTGCATTGGGCCAAAAGTTAACACCGGCCATGGCGATCGTCCTCGGAATCGCGGGGGTCTACGTCGTCCTCTCGGTCGTGCTCTGGGCGCTCCAGGAAAAAATCACCTTCCCGGCGCCGAGAAGTCCGCTGCCCGATCCAGGGCAGACGATCGGATACGGCGAGCGGATCGAGCTGCGGATGCAGGATGGGACGCGGCTGGTAGGCTGGTATCTGCCCCCGGAGGGCGCACTCGACCGCCATCGACCGCCCTCGCCCGCGCTTCTTTGGTTTTACGGCAACGGCGAAACGATCGGGGCGATCTGGCCGATCATTCGAGATTTCCGGCCGCCGCACGCCGCTCTGCTCGTGGTGGATTACCCGGGCTATGGCGCGAGCGGCGGTCGAGCGACGGAACCAGGGATGAACGAGGCAGCGGATCTCGCGTACGCTGCGCTCCTCGCCCGTCCGGATGTCGACCCGCGGCGCATATACGTGTACGGCCGATCCCTGGGGAGTGCCGCGGCTACGCACACGGCCGATACGCACGCGGTGGCGGGAGTCATCCTCGAATCACCTTTTACGAGCGCGCGCGGGATGGCCGCTCAGCATTACCGCATCTTCCCCAGCTTCCTGGTGCGACTCGACCTCGACAACATCGGCAGAATCGGGCGGATTCACTGCCCGACTCTCATTTTCCACGGCACCGCCGACATGCTGGTGCCCATCAAGATGGGTCACGCGGTGGCCGCCGCGGCAGGAGGTCCGGTGGAGTTCGTGATGATCGAAGGGGCAGGACACAACGACACGTACAGCATGGGCGGGAAAGCCTACAAAGAGAAACTCGCGGCGTTCGTCAAATAACCACGACCGGCTCTAGCCGGTCTCTCTCCTCCTCAAAGATGCGCTGCGCTTCATCGAGCGCCTGAATCACCGTCGGCTCTTCAGGATTGGGAAACTTGGTGCTTGCCGCGACCCGGCCCGTGAACTTCCGCACCGCGACCAGCGCTCGAGTGACTTCGCAGCGGCCCGCATCGGCATTCGTGTGGCCCGCGACGAGCAATTCTTCGAACAGCGGGAGCGCCGCCGGGTCGCCCAGCACATAAAGGGACTCGAGGATCTTGGGGGCGAGGAAGCGACGGAGCATCTCGTCGCCGCGAATCCGCTGGAACAGCGCGATCAGATTGGCCGCCTGACCGGGATAATAGCGCGCCGCTTCGACCGCGGCGGCGACAAAGGCGTGATGCGCCCCCGGCGTCTGCACGTACTTCGCAAAGAGCGGCCACGCATCTTTCGGATGCCGTTCGGCGAGCGCCAGAAACGCGAAATAGCGGCGGCCCAGCGGCGCCTGCGTGTCGGCGATGACGGTGCGCAACCCGGCAACGCCCCAGCGCGCGCCGACGAGTGCCGCGGCAGCGGCGTGTTGCCAGCGCTCCAACTCCGGCACGCGAAAAGTGACGATGTGCGGATCGAGGAACGAACGGCACCGCTCCAGGGTGGCCAGCAGTTTCCGGTCGAGTTCCGCGAGCGCCGGCTCGAGCGCCTCAGTGTTCGCGCGACGCGCGAGTGCAAGCGCCTCCCATCCCACCCGGCCCAGACTCACTTCGTCCCACGTTGCTTCCAGATCGGCGGCGTCGCGCGCGGCGAGGAGTCGCTCGAGTGCCGCCGCAAATCCGCACAGTCGCCGAATGGCATCCATGGACCAAATGTGGAAAGCGCGTGGATATTGCGCTATCCCATTCGCAGCCTTAACCTTGCCCGTTCATGCGCAGGTGCCGGGCTCTCCTCGTCGCGATTCTGTCGCTCACCGCTTGCTCCCGTGGAAGCAGCCGCGGCACCATTGTTTTCGGCCTTTCAGGGCCGTTCTCACAGCCCCGCGGCGTCTCGATGCGTCATGCCGCGGAGCTGGCGATCAAGGAAATCAACGCCCGGGGCGGCGTGCGGGGCCGCCAGCTGGCACTGCGCATCATGGACGACAGCGGCCGTCCCGACGTCGCCATTCGCATTGCGCAGCAGCTCGTGGATGACCCCGCGGTCGTCGCCGTGATAGGGCATCTCAACTCGAGTGCTTCGCTTGCGGCGGGGCGGGTGTACGGAGAGGCCCGTCACCCGGTTGTGATGATCTCGCCCTCCGCTTCGAGCCCCGACTTGTCAGGTGTGAACCCCTACATGTTCCGCGTTTGCCCCAGCGATTTGAATCATGGCACCCAGCTCGCCCGCTACGCCCGCCAGACGCTGAGTGCGCGGCGGGTGGGCGTGATCTTTCTCGACGACGACTATGGCCGGGGCCTCCGACGCAGCTTCACGGCCGAGTTCAAGCGTTTGGGTGGCCAGATAGTAGAGGAGGACCCGATGCTCTCCACCACGGGGAGCCTCGAGCCCTATCTCTCCCGCCTGCGACAGGAAGGCGGCGTCGACGCCCTCATGCTGGCGACTGACCGCACCGGCGCGGAGCTCGCGCTGCGGGAGCTGGGACGCCTCGGCGTGCACTGGACGACGCTTGGGGGCGATGCGCTCAGCGGGATCGAGACAGACGGTTCCATGGCCGAAGGGGTGCGGATGTCCGCCGCCTACCTTGTGGATCAGCCGGGCGAGCGTAACGCCCAATTTGTCGGGGCGTACGCCCGGGCCTACCCGGGAGAGCGCCCGGATCATCGCGGTGCGGCGGCGTACGACATCGTCAATTTGTTGGCGAGCGTCCTGGGCAGCGCCAGCGATCGCCAGGGGATCCGCAACCGTCTGGCACGCATCGGCGGCGATCTTCCGGCGTTCGAGGGCGTCACCGGCAAGATCGCGTTCGACGTCCGTGGCGACGTACCGGCGAAGCCGGTGGTCATCGGCACCGTGCGCGAGGGTCAGCTGATCACGGAGCCCGGCCAGTGATTTCGCTCGACACGATCCGTTGGCGCATCATCCTCGGCCTCTCGGGGCTGCTCGCCGGGCTCGTCATCGCCGCTCTCGTGGGGGTGACGTCGCTCAGAACGCTGCGGGCCGCGCTGGCGGCCGAGATCACTCACCTGCGCGAGGCGAGCGAGGTGGGCAACGGGCTGGTGACCGCGGTGTTCGATGAAATCCGCGCGGCCGAACAGTACCTCAGCGATCGCGGACAAGGCGCCGGCGATCAGTTTCAGGCTGCGGTGGACTCGGCGTTCGACTATCAGAAGCAGCTCGAGGGCCTGGCGGGAATGACCGAAGCCGACCGCATCACGGTGAACCGCATCAAGCAGCTGCAGTCTGACATTCACGTCGACTACTCGCTGGCCCACGCCGATCGCGATCTCGGACGCACGCAGCAGGCTCAGGCGCTGGCCGTCGGCGTCCGGCCGCAGGTCACCGAGCTGACACGGCTCGTGCGCGATCTCTCCGCGCGCCAGTCGGACAAGGCCGGGGTGGTGGGGCAGCGCTTGGGCGCGCTCGCCCGCCAGCGTGAGATCGTGCTGTGGCTCGTCCTGATCGCGACCGCGCTCGTGGGTGGGTTCGTCGGCATGTTCACACTGCGCTGGGTCGAAGGCCCGCTCGTGCGGCTCGTGACGGCGGCGGAGCGGTTCGGGAGCGGCGATCTCCGTCCCGTCACCACCGGCCGGATGCCGCGCGAATTTCAGGTGCTGGCCGACGCGATGCGGGTCATGGGGGAGCGGCTCCGCGGGATCGTCGCCGAGGTGGTCGGCTCGGCCGACAAGATCGCCGCCTCGGCGAGCGATCTCTCGGCGGTCAGTGAGGAGCTGGCGGCGTCTTCGAGCCAGGTTTCCAGCGCGATGCTCGAGATCTCGACCGGTGCGGAAACGCAGCGCAGCGAGCTGAACGCCACGCAGGGAGCCCTGGAGCAGCAACGCAAAGCGACCGCGGAAATGGCCGACGCCGCCTCGCAGGTGGCGCGGCTCGGCGAAGAGATTCGCAGCGTCGCCGACCGCCACCGCAGCGACATCGCCGCGGCGGGCAACACCCTGCTCGACGTCCGGGAAGTCGTCCGCACCACCGGTACGGAAGTCACGCAGCTTGCCGAGCAGAGCGCCGCCATCGACGACTTTGTCGACCTCATCAAGCGCATCTCGTCCCAGACCAACCTGCTGGCGCTCAACGCCGCCATCGAGGCGGCGCGCGCAGGTGAGCACGGGCGGGGCTTCGCGGTCGTGGCCGAGGAAGTGCGCCAGTTGGCGGACGAGTCGGCGCGCGCGGCCGAGGACGTCGCGCGCACGACCCGCGTGATCCGTGAGCAGGTCGAAGAGGTGACGGCGACGATGGCGGTCGGTCAGGCGAAAGTGCGCGGCATCGAGTCGGTCGCCGAAGGCGCCGCGCGCGGGCTCACTGAAATCGTCGCGGCGGTGGAGCAGGTCGAGCAGGCTGCGTCCCGCGTCACTACCGCCGCACACGAGAATCGCGGTGTGACCGAGCAGCTCGGCGCGCAGGCTCAGCAGGTCGTGAGCCGCGCGGTTTCACACGCCTCGAGCGCGGAGCAGGTCACGGCGGCCACCGAGCAGCAGGGAGCTTCCACCCAGGAAATGGCAGCGGCCGCCGGAGATCTGCTCCAGGCGGCCGAGAAACTGCGGGGGCTGGTCCGCGGCTTTCGAATCTAGCGGCGGGCGGAGCCCTTCTTCTTTTTTGCCGGAGCCTTTTTGACGGCGACCGGTTTGTGCTTGCGCAGCCCTTCCTGCACTTCTCCCAGCACCCGGTCACCTTCGTCGGGGCCGATCAATCCTCGCCGCACCGCGTAGCGCACCAACTCCTCGGCGTCTTCGAAGGTAAAGTCGGCCAAGCCGACGGCTCCCCGCATTGCCTTGATGAGCGCGTCCGCGACCGGACTGCGCAGCACGCTGGCGATGCCGGGTAGGGCTTCGAGCAACGACGAAATCTGCGAACCACCGAGCTCTGCTGGCATGAAAGGGGTGGTAAAGGTGGCGGCAAGGTACTAGGGCCCCTCGGGGGCGTCAAGAATTGCGGACCCCCCCGCCTCCGCCCCCGCGACGCGAGATCGTGAGGTCGGACTGCGAGAGCAACTCCCCGAGGACCCTGCGGGTCCGGGAATCGAGCGGCAGGTCGAAATGGACATCCAGGCGGTATTCGGCCCGGTCAGCCCCCTGCCCCGTGAGAGTCAGCCCACGGTCCGACGGCGTCACCGCGTCGATGGCGACGGTCGCGACGGGCTCAAACCCGGGTCGTGGGGTCGGTGCGACACCTGCCGAAGCGCTGCGGGGACGGGGCCGTTGGGTGTGCATGGAAAGCTCCTGTTTCCCCGAGAGATAGCCCCTGGGAGAAGTGCGTCAAGATCTGGGTAGTATAGATTTCGAACCTGAGGGGAGTCGCCGTGGGCAGACGGGGGATCAAGGAGTACCGGGCGCCGGAAGCGTTGGCGCTCATAGCGGCGGATCGGGCGCATGAGCCACTCGTGTGCCCCTCGTGCGGAACCCGGACGATCCAGCGGTCGCCGCGCCGCCGTGGTTTCCGAGCCGGGGAACTGATCGTTCCGGAGCGAATCACCCTGACATGCGCGGCCTGTAGCCGCCATGCCTTTTACATTTCGCGGGCACTGGAGCCACCGCGCGATGCAACCATGGATCCAAGGAGCTTATGAGCGAGAGTAACTGTGGCTGGTGACGCGATCCAGATGATGGGGACCGTCACCGAAGTCCTTCCAAACACGACGTTCCGCGTAAAACTCGAAAATGGACACGAAGTCCTGGCCTATGTGAGCGGGAAGATGCGGAAGAATTACATCCGCATCCTACAGGGCGACCGCGTGGCGGTCGATCTTTCGCCGTACGATTTGACTCGCGGGCGAATTACCTACCGATACAAATAAAAACAGACGCCACAGACGCAGCAGACGCAACAGGTCTTCTAATGCGGATGCCGGAGTAGCCTGTTCCAGCGAATGCGGAACGGGTGCGTGGCGATGCTCATATAGATGAACAGCGGCCGCCCGCGAATGTGCTCGCGCGGCAAGAACCCCCAGTAGCGGCTGTCGTATGATTCGTCGCGATTGTCCCCCATCACCCAGTAGTGCAGCGGCGGCACGACGATCGGGCCCCAGTCGTGGGTGGTCGGCTTGTAGTGATTGGGATCTTTGCCGACGTACTGCGGCAGCTGCAACATTCTGATCTGGCCCCAGTATTGCGAATCAGGAGCGGGCGACAGGGCGATGTGCAGCGCGTACGGCTCCTCCAGACGCTGCCCGTTCCGAATGACCGTGTCGTGCACCATCTGCAGCGTGTCGCCCGGCATGCCGATCAAACGCTTCACGATATTCAGGTCGGGTGTCGAGTCTTCCACCGAGCGAAAGACCACCACTTCGTCGCGCTGCGGGCTCCCGAAGGACGGTAGCCGGCAGCAGTGAGTCCCGATCAGCGGGATTTCGAGCTCGCCGCCAAACACCGCCTTGTCCACGAACAGGAAGTCGCCCGTGAGGAGTGTGTTTTCCATGCTCCCGGACGGAATCCGAAATGCCTCGACGAGAAACGAACGCAGCACGATCCAGATCAGCAGCGCCACACCGATCGCTTTCAACCACGCGATCGCTTCTTCCTTCGCCGTCTTTGGGGGAGGCTTCGGTTGTGGAGCACTCACGGCTGTTCGGCCCAGTCGGCGATGAAGATGTTGGTCTCTCCCTGCACCTTCCCGTTCCGGTTCGACGCCCAGACGAGCTGGTGGCCGTCGGGCGAGAACATCGGGAAGGCGTCGAACTCGACGTTCGTCGTGATCTGCTCGAGACCGGTGCCGTCGGCGTTGACCAGATACAAGTCGAAATTGCGGGAACGCGGGTTCTTATAGTTCGACGCGAAGATGATGCGTTTACCGTCGGGGTGGAAATAGGGAGCGAAGCTGGCGCCGCCGAGATTCGTGACCTGGTGTTGATGCGAGCCGTCGGCATCCATCACCCAGATGTCCATCTGCACCGGCCGCACCAGATTCTGCGCGATGAGCGCGCGATAGTCCGCGGAGTCGGTCGCCGTTCCGGGATGATAGGCGCGGTAGACGATCTGCTTGCCGTCCGGAGAAAAGAACGGTCCCCCGTCGTAGCCGAGCGTGTGCGTCAGCCGTTTGACGTTCCGGCCATCCACACTCATGGTGTAGATGTCGAGGTCGCCGTTCCGGAGCGAGGTAAAGACGATCGTCTTGCCGTCCGGTGAGAGCGTCCCCTCGGCGTCGTAGTGGGGGTTATGCGTGATCCGACGCGTTCTGTGGCCGTCCGCATTCGCGACGTAGATGTCGTAATCGTAGAGCGCCCAGACATACCCCTTGGAATAGTCGGGGCGCGGGGGACACGCGGCGCCGGCGTGCTGGGTCGTGGCGTAGAAGATTCTGCGGTCGTTGGCGAAGAAGTAGCCGCAGGTCGTCCGGCCCCTGCCGTTCGACACACGCCGCAGCCCGGTGCCGTCGACATTCATGACGAACTCCTGATCGCACCCGGAGTCCGCCTCCTGACGCTGGAAGATGATCTGGCGCCCCGAGCGGGAGAAATAGGCCTCCGCATTCTGGCCGCCAAAGGTCAACTGCCGAATGTTGCGGAGATGCACTTCGCCAGAATCCGCGGGGACGGCTTGCAGGAGCACGGGCAGCAGCATGTGTAGCATGGGAGCGCAAGCTAGAGGCATTCAAACGCCCAGGCAATGTTAGATTATCTGCTCCGATGAATGATCCCAAAGCACCCCGTCCATCGCGTCAGCCCCTCATGGACCCACTCGGCCAGATGTGTGCCGATGGGAAACAGACGGCCGAATTCTTGTGGCAGGTTCCGAAGGACCCTGCCGCGCGTCAGAAGATCATGGACCTGCTGATTCAGATCGGCATCGAGAGCTTGAAGCAGGGGCGGCATGAGATGCCGAAGCTGGTCGAGGAGCTGAAGGTCGCGGCTCAGGCGTCGCCATCCCCGCAACAGGTCGATGTGCTCGTCGATGGGTTCGACCGGCTGACCAAACTGTGGCAAGCCGCCAAGTCCGGTCTCCTGTGACCGAAACTGTCGCTCGCGTGGGCCTCGACGAGCTCTGCATCAACACGATCCGCACGCTGGCGATGGACGCGGTGCAGCAAGCAGACTCTGGGCACCCCGGAACGGCGATGGCGCTGGCGCCGCTCGCCTATGTCCTGTGGCAGAAGCATCTGCGGTACAATCCCGCGAATCCCGAATGGCTCGACCGCGATCGGTTCATCCTGTCGGCCGGCCATGCCTGCATGTTGCTCTACAGCGTCCTCTATCTGACCGGCTACGACCTCACGCTCGACGATATCAAGCAGTTCCGGCAATGGGGCAGCCGCACCCCCGGGCACTCGGAGCACGGCGTCACTCCCGGCGTCGAGGCGACCACGGGACCGCTCGGCCAGGGCACCGGCAATGCCGTGGGCATGGCGATCGCGGAGGCACAGCTCGCGGCGCTGTTCAATCGCCCCGGCCACTCGATCATCGATCACTACACGTATTTCCTCGCCTCCGACGGCGACCTCATGGAGGGGATCTCGCACGAGGCGGGGTCGCTCGCAGGTCACCTGAAGCTCGGCAAGTTGATCGGGTTTTACGACGACAATCACATAACGATCGACGGCTCCACCGCTCTCGCCTTCTCCGACGACACCGCCAAACGGTTCGAGGCCTACGGCTGGCACGTGCAGCGGATCGACGATGGCAATGACCTCGACGCGATCGATGACGCGATCACGCAGGCGAAGCGCGTCAGCGACCGCCCGTCGCTCATCATCGTGCGGACCCACATCGCGTGGGGCAGCCCGCACAAACAGGACACCGCCGACGCGCACGGCGCGCCACTGGGCGTCGACGAGGTGAAAGCGACCAAGCAGAACCTCGGCTGGCCATCGCTCGAGCCCTTTTATGTCCCGGACGAGGCGCTCGCGCAGTGGCGCCGCGCCAAGACCCGAGGCGCACAGCTGGAAGCCGACTGGCGCAAGAAATGGGATGCGTACCGCTCCGCGCACCCCGATCTGGCCGCCGAGCTGGAACGCCGGATCGCGGGTCGGCTGCCGGCCGGGTGGGACGTGGCGCTGCCGGTCTTCGGTCCGAAGGACGCGCAGGCCACGCGAGCAGCGTCCGGTAAGGTGCTGAACGCACTCGCCACAAAGCTCCCCGAGCTGATCGGCGGGTCGGCGGATCTCACCGGGTCGAACAACACCGAGATCAAGGGTGGCGACGCCGGCCGCAACTTCCACTACGGCGTGCGCGAACACGCGATGGGCGCGGTGCTGAACGGCATCACGCTGCATCGTGGCTTCATGCCGTTCGGTGGCACGTTCCTCATCTTCTCCGACTACATGCGGCCGTCCATTCGTCTGGCGGCGCTGACAAGACTCAAGCCGATCTATGTGTTCACGCACGACTCGATCGGCCTGGGCGAAGATGGACCGACGCATCAGCCGATCGAGCAGCTTGCCACGCTGCGCGCTGTCCCCAACATGACGGTCATCCGGCCGTCCGATCCGACTGAAGTCGTAGAGGCCTGGCGGGCCGCCATCGTGCACCGCGATGGCCCCGTCGCGCTCGTCCTGACTCGCCAGAAGGTCGCGGTTGTTGATCGGACGAAATACGCGCCGGCGGCGGGACTGCATCAGGGCGGGTATGTGCTCGCCGACTCGCCGAACCCGGACGTCGTGTTGATGGCCACGGGGTCAGAGGTTGAATTGATCCTCGGGGCATATGAAAGGCTGAAGGCTGATGGCCGACGGCCAAGAGCTGTGTCCATGCCCTGCCTCGAGTATTTCGCTAAGCAGTCGCAAGAGTACCGCGATTCCGTCCTGCCCCCCGGCGTGCCGCGGATCGCCGTCGAGGCGGCGGCGCCACAATCCTGGTACCGCTGGACTGGAGAGCACGGCGTGATCATGGGCATCGAACGGTTCGGCGAATCGGCGCCCTATCAGCGGATCTACAAGGAGTTCGGACTTACCGTAGACGACGTAGTTGCAGAAGCCCGAACCCGGGTCTAGTTTTCGCGAACGATGAAGCCAGTCACCATGTCGATGTGTTGCCATCTCTGCTGCCCCATGTGTTGTCCGGGGAAGCGGACCGTCAGCGCGTCGGCATGTGGGATGACATGAAGTAGGTAACGCGGGGCTCTGCCCCCACATAGCGACGGACCTGATCGGCCGCGACTCCTCGAATCGAGTCGCGGCCGATCGCTTTCAAGGAGGAAAGATCGTGACGGCGTCAGTCATAGGCGTAGCAGGCAGTCCCAAGTCCGCATCGCGCTCACGCGCGCTGCTCGAGCTCGCGCTCGCGGCATTGGAGCGCCAGGGGGCAGGTCCCTCTCGTCTCGTCGACCTCGCCACGCTGCCCGCCGACGCCCTGCTCGGCAGGCGCGAGGACCGTGAAGTCACCGACGCGATTCAGGGCGTGCTGGATGCGGGCATCGTGGTCGTCAGCACGCCGATTTATCGCGCGACCTTCAGCGGCCTCCTCAAGGTGTTCTTCGATCTTCTGCCGCAGGACGCCCTCGCGCGGAAAATCGCCATCCCGATTGCGACCGGCGGCGGACCGGCGCACCTGCTGGCCGTCGACCACGGCCTGCGGCCGCTGCTCGCGAGCGTCGGCGCCCTCGTTGTCTCGAGCGGCGTCTACGGTACCGACGCCCAGTTCCGCGCCGGCGTCCCCGACGCGGAGCTCGTGGAGCAAATCGAACGGGCCGCGCTCGAAGCGGCATCACTTGCAGCTGGAGTCACGACATGATCGGCATTTACTACGAACACCCCCACTGGTTCACACCGTTCTTCACCGAGCTCGACGCGCGAGGCACGCCGTACCGGCGGCTGAACGCCGAGCATCACGGTTTCGATCCGGGCCGTCGTCCGGAGTACAGTCTGGTGTTCAACCGGATGAGTCCGTCGGCCTGGACGCGGGGTCACGCGCATTCGCTCTTCTACACGCAGCACTTTCTCGCCCACCTCGAGCGGCACGGCGTCCGCGTGATCAACGGCTCGCGGGCTTACCAGGCGGAAATGTCGAAAGCGCTGCAGCTGTCCGTACTCCGCGAGCTCGGCCTTCCCTACCCCCCGACGCGGGTCATCAACGATCCCGCTGATGCGGCGGCGGCAGCGGCAGGGCTCGAGTTTCCGGTGGTGGTCAAGCCCAACGTGGGCGGCAGCGGGGCCGGGATTGTGCGGTTCGACACACCCGAGCAGCTCGCGGCCGCTGCGGCGACCGGCGGCCTCGAATTGGGTCCCGATCGAACCGCGCTCGTGCAGGAGTTCATTCCATCCGAAGAGGGCCGGATCACGCGAGTGGAAGTGCTGGGCGGCCGGTTCCTGTATGGCATCCGGGTCTATTCAGCGGGCGAGACGTTCAATCTCTGCCCCGCGGACGTGTGCCAGACGACCGGGGGGGCGGAGCTGGTGCGCACCGCTTGTCCGGTCGACGCGCCGCGGAACGGTTTGCGCGTCGAAGGCTACGAGCCACCAGGGGAGATTGCGCGCCAAGTCGAGCGGATTGCGGCCGCGTGCGGCATCGACGTGGGGGGGATTGAATACACGATCGATGACCGCACCGGCCGGCTGTACTACTACGACATCAATGCCCTCTCCAACTTCGTGGCCGATGCACCACGCGTGGTGGGATTCGATCCGGTCGCGCGGCTGGCCGACTTCGTGGAAAAGGAGGCCGGCCTATGAGGTTCGGATACTGGTTGCCGGTATTCGGCGGGTGGCTGCGCAACGTCGAAGACGAGCGGATGGAAGCAGAGTGGTCGTACGTGCGGAAGCTCGCGCGCGCCAGTGAGCGGGCCGGCTTCGACCTGACGCTCATCGCCGAGCTCAATCTCAACGACATCAAAGGTGTCGATGCGCCGGCGCTGGACGCCTGGTCTACGGCAGCGGCACTCGCCGCTGTGACCGACCGGCTCGAGCTGATGGTGGCAGTGCGCCCGACGTTTCACCCGCCGGCCCTCCTCGCCAAACAGGCCGCGAACATCGATCACATCTCGGGTGGACGCCTGTCGCTCAACGTCGTCTCGTCGTGGTGGGCCGACGAGGCAAAGCAGTACGGGGTGGAGTTCGATACGCACGACGCGCGTTATGCCCGGACCGAAGAGTGGCTCACCGTCGTGGACGGCCTCTGGTCCGAGCGGCGCTTCAGTTTTGCGGGCAAGTACTATCGCGTGGAGAATGCGATTCTGGAGCCGAAGCCGGTGCGGCAGCCCCGGCCCACGCTCTACGCCGGCGGCGAGTCGCCGGCCGCGAAAGCGCTGATCGCCCGGGCGTGCGATGGCTACCTGATGCACGGCGATCCACCCGAGCGTGTCGGCGCGAAGGTCCTGGACATGCAGGCCCTCCGGGAGAAGAACGCCCTGCCGCCGATGATCTACGGCGTCGCCGGCTACGTCGTGTGCCGCGCGACTGACACGGCCGCCAAGCGCGAGATCGAGCGGATTACCGATGTCCGGCAGAATGCCGCGGGATACGCGAACTACGAACAGTGGCTCGCCAACACGCAGCTCGAGCAGCGCGTGAGCCTGGAAGACTATTCGGTGTCAAATCGCGGGCTGAAGGCGGGGCTCACGGGAACACCGGAACAGATCGCGGACCGGATTCGGGCGTTCGAGCAGGCGGGCGTCGATCTTCTGCTCCTGCAGTTCAGCCCTCAGCTCGAGGAGATGGAGCGGTTTGCCGAGGAGGTTATTCCGCTCGTCAACGAGCCGTCGACCGTGCAATAAGGCGGGCGGCCTCGCGCCCGGAGCGGACGCAAGCCGACACGCCGGCACCGTCGTAGCCGGCGCCCGCGATCGCAATCGGGGGTAGCTCGGCCAGTCTGTGGCGGACCTCGCCGAGCTCGTCGCGATGCGAGGCGTGATACCGCGGCAACCCGCGCGGCCAGTGGAATACACGCGACCAGAGCGGCTCGCCTCGAAGCTGCAGGATCGGGGCGAGCTGCGTGTGCGCTGCTTCCGCCGGATCGCCGGCTCCTGCGGCGAGAAACGCGCGCAGGAGAACGTGGCCAGCGGGGGCGCGACCGGGAAATTTTTGAGACGCGAAGGTGCATGCACGCAGATGCATTGGCGCGTTGGGATCCACCACGAACCCCGCGCCAACCACCGGTCGTCCAACCTGTTTCCCTCGATACGCGAGCGACACCGTCGTGCTCGGCACGTACGTCACCTCCGCGAGCACCGAGGCCTGGGTGACGCCGGCGGTCTCGAGGAAGCGACCGGCAGCGTACGCGGGAACCGCGAGCACAATCCCGTCCGCCTCGCAGATCGTTCCATCGGAGATCGCGATCCGCCAGCCGTCGCCGGCACGCGTCAGGCCGGCAGCACCCTGGCCGGTCCGCAGTGCTCCGGCGAGTCGCCGGCTGAGCGCGTCAACCGGCTGGCTCATCCCCGTCGCGAAGCTCCTGAATCCTGCCGCCACCTCGACACCCTTCGCCTCGATGCCGAGTACCGCGGCGGCACGCCCCTCCTCGACGGGGGCCAGGTCCTTCCCGGTCCACATCGAGGTCCCGCGGGCGCACTGATTCACCACCTGATCTCCAATCCCCAGCTCCCGAGCGAGCTCGGTCAGCTCAGGCTCGCCTGCAAGAAAACCATCGGGCCCGCCCTCGACGATGAATCCCTGCGCGCGCTCGGTCACGATCACGCCGCCCGCCCGGCGCTCGCTCTCGTAGACGGTGACCTCACAGCCCTCGGTCCGCGTGAGCTCCCATGCCGCCGCCAGTCCCGCGAGCCCTGCGCCAATGACGGCGACCTTCACAGCCAGCCCCGCTCGGAGGCCGCGGTGCGCACCACATCGGCCACGGCCGCCACGAGCCCGGCATTATCGTTGAGCGACGCGGTGCGCTCGAGCTGGAGACCGAGCCGGCGGGCTACCGCCTGGTACTCGATGTCGATGTCGTAGAGGATTTCGACGTGATCGCATACAAAACCGATCGGGACGAGCAGCACACCTTTCGCCCCCGACTTCGCCAACTCGGTGATTACCTCTTCGGCGTCGGGTCCGAGCCACGGCTCCTGCGTGGCACCGGCGCTTTGATACGCGACTCGCCAGTCAGTCAGCCGCGCGCGGCGCGCCACCTCCTCGGCGCTGCGCCGGATTTCTTCCGGATATGGATCCGCCGAGGCGAGGATGTGCTCGGGAAGGCTGTGCGCCGTGAAGATGACCGGGACCGTCGACGGGCTGGGGAACCGCTGGAGTGCCTGCGTCACGTGTTCCGTGACCGCGTCCAGGAATCGCGGATGACTCCACCAGCTGCGAATGAGAGACGTTTCGAGACGGTCGCCCGCCGCCTGCAGGAGCTTCTTCTCATAGGCGCCGACGGACATGTTGGAATAGTGCGGCGCCATGGCGACACCGACGACGCGGCGCTGCCCCGCTCCGACGATCGCGTCGACCGTTTCCTGGATATAAGGACGCCAGTGACGCATGCCCACGTAGACGCGAAACCGATCGCCCAACGCGCGGCCGATACCCGCAGCCTGCGCGCGGGTGAGGTCGAGGATGGGAGAGCGACCGCCGATGCGGGCATAGCGTGCGCGGATTTCTTCGACCAGCTGCGGCCTGGTCGGCCGGCCGCCGCGGACATCCATCAGGTAGGGCTCGACCTCGTTGATGTTGCCAGGGCCGCCGTACGCCATCACCAGCACGGCGATCTGTTCAGCCGCCATGAACGAGATCCACGACCGCCCGGACAGCCGCTACGTCGGTCTCAGGAAGCACACCGTGGCCGAGGTTGAAGATGTGGCCGGGCCGGCCGGCGGCGCGTTTGAGGATGGCCGATACCTGACGGTTGCGCTCGGCGGCGGGCGCGAGCAGCGCTGCAGGCTCGAGATTCCCCTGAATCGCGCGACTCCCGATCCGCGACCATGCCGCGTCGAGAGGAATGCGCCAGTCGATGCTGATCACGTCGCCGCCCGCTGCCGCAAAATCCTCGAGAAAGGTGGCGGTGCCCGTGCCGAAGTGAATCAGCGGCACCTGTGATTCCCCGGCGAGGGCCAACGCCTTCCGGCTGTGCGGCTGCACATAGGTGCGATAGTCGTCTGGTGAGAGGCAACCGACCCAGCTGTCGAACATCTGCAACGCCTGCGCACCGGCGCGCGCTTGCGCGGCGAGATAGTTGCCCACTAAATCCGCCAGCTTGCTCAATAACAGGTGCCAGGTGTCGGGTGTCTGGTACATGAAAAGCTTGGTCTTGGTGAATGTCCGGCTGGCGCCGCCTTCGATCGCGTAGCTCGCGAGCGTAAACGGGGCGCCGGCGAATCCGATGAGTGGCACATCTGCCGGCAGCGCGCGACGCGCCAGCCGGATCGCGTCGAGCACATAGCCGAGCTCGGCCTCGATGTTGAATGCCGGGAGCCGCTCGACGTCGGTAGCATCGCGAATCGGGCGGTCGATGTGCGGGCCTTCACCTGCCTCAAAACTCAAGCCCAGCCGGAGCGGCTCGAACGGCAGCAGGATATCGGCGAACACGATCGCGGCATCGACGCCGAGGCGCTCGATCGGCTGGAGCGTGACCTCCGCGGCGAGCTCGGGGCTGTGACAGAGTTCGAGAATGGAATGGCGCTTGCGGAGCCTGCGGTACTCCGGCATGTAGCGCCCCGCCTGCCGCATGAACCAGACTGGAGTGACGTCGGTGCGCTCCCGACGGCACGCTTTAAGAAACCGCAGGCTCCCGTGCCTCGTGAGCGATCAGGATCGTGTCGCCGTCCAGCTTCACTTGATAGGCCATCACGGGATGGACGGGTGGACCACCGAACACGCGGCCGGTCTCGAGGGAAAAGACGCCTTCGTGCCAGGGACAGGTCACCGCGCAGCGGGCGGCATCGACCGTGCCTTCCGACAAGCTGGCGCGGGCATGGGTGCAGCGGTTGGCGATCGCGTAGACGGTGCCGTTCACGTTGAAGAGCGCGACCGCCTCGTTGTCCGCGTAGACGCGTTTGGCGCTGCCGGGAGGCAAATCGGCCAGGGACGCGACGGGGGTGAAACCGTCAGCCCGCGCGGGCCGCCGCGCCACCGCCTGCGCCGCGCCGGCGCCGCCCAGCGTGTCGAGCATGTCCCAGAGAGACATCTGGACGCAGGTGAACGTCGGCGTGTCGCGCAGCGTGTAGGACGACGCTTCGCTCTCGCGCAGCTCCATCACCAGATCGAGAAACTCGGCGGGATTGTCGCCCTCGAACGCGACGATGAACTCCTGGTCGTCGAGGCCATAGGAGTAGGTCGTGTTCAGGCGGATCGCCGGATATTTACGGCCGACGCGGACGTGCTCGTCCATCATGCGCTGGCGCTCGGGCTTGGGCAGCGCATACCACGGCCTGGTCTTGATGAACGGGTAGACGAAGAGGTACTTCGCCGCGCTCGGCCGGATGACGAGGCGCTGCTCGTGCGGTTGCTCGGCGAGGGCGGGAAACTCGTAGATCGAGCGCCGTGTCATCGCGAGATAGCTGTAGGGAATCGACAGGTACCCGCCGAGGTCCGTGCGGTTCAGCGCCGTTTGCAGCTCGACCAGCGCGTCGAGATCCTCCGCCACTTGCCACAGCAGGAAGTCGGTGTCGCCGCGAATGCCCACGAGACCGTACGGCCTGAGCAGCAGCCGGCCATGATAGCGCTCGAGCGTCTCGCCGAATTCGATCTTGGCCGCCGCTTGACGCTCGGCGGTCAGCCGGCGCCAGGCGGGGTCGAGCTTATAGAAGGCGTAGCGAACGACTTGGCGTTTTTCGGATTTCACTTCAGACATACGGCGAATCTAACAAGGGAGAGCACCGTTACGTACCTCTCCCTTCTCCCTTCTCCCGCATTTCGAGGCGGTATCTCTTGATGAGGAGGTAGGTCAGCCAGGAGAAGCCACCGATTGGCAGGAGCACCATGAAGACCGAGCTCCAGAAGTAGATGATGTCCATCCCGTCGCCGTGCAACAGGACCACCAGGTCGAGCATCATCGTCCGATGAAACGTTGCAGATGGCGCAGGTAGTACGTCAGGCCGGCCCCCAACACGCCGAAGGCAATGCCCAGTGCCACCTGATGGCGCAAGAGCGCCCAGAGGGCGAAACCGGCGCAGAACACGATGCCGGTTGTAATGAGCACGCGATGAAACGGGATCATGCCGTCACTTTGTCGAGCACCATCAGGGTCAACAGCGCCGGCAAGTAAAGGATGGAGACAAAGAAGAGACGCCACGCGCGCGACGGCGTTGCTCCGATCAACAATCCGGTCCCGGCTGCGACATATCCAATCCCCAGCGCCAACGCCCCAAAAAAGTACCACGGGCCGGTCACGCCGAGCACCGTGGGCAGCAGGCTGATCGGCAGCAGGGCGGTGGCGTAGAGCAGCGCCATCCGACCGGTGTCGCGGCCATCGTCATCCGACACGCTGAGCATCCGCAGGCCACCGGCGCGATAGTCCTCGCGGTAGAGCCAGGCGAGTGCAAGGAAATGCGGCAGCTGCCACAGGAACAGAATCCAGAACAGCGCGGCAACGGCGACGCCGAGGCTGCCGCCGGCCGCTGTCCAGCCGCCGACGATCGGCAATGCGCCGGGAACGGCGCCCACCAGGGTGTTGAGCGACGTCTTCCGTTTCAGCGGCGTGTAGAGCAGCACGTAGCTCGCGAACGTTAATGCGGCCAGGATAGCGGTTAGCAGATTGACGGTGAGGCCCAGATAAACAACGCCGACAACCGTGATGGCCGTGGCGAACACGATCGCCGCCGGCGGCGTGAGCCGGCCGGACGGCAGCGGCCGCTGCCGCGTCCGCGCCATGCGGGCATCGACGTCGCGCTCGCGAATCTGATTCCACGCGTTCGTGCCGCCCGCGACGAGGGCGGTCCCGATCAGGGTGTTAGCGAGCAGCAGCAAGTCGACACGGCCTTGCGCGCCGAGATAAAACCCGGCGGCGGCCGTGAGGAGCACCAGCTGAGTGATGCGCGGCTTGGTGAGCTCGAGCAGCGCCCTGGCTAGAATACTTTCTCCATGATCACCACAGTGATGAGAATCGCCGCCAGCGGCAGCGGCACCATGAAAATCAGCCGCAGCCGCCAGCGCTCGAACTTGAGATGCATGAAGAACAGCGCGACGAGCAATGCCTTCCAGACCGCCAGGATGAGCAGCAGGATCAGTTTCGTGTTGCGTCCGACTGGCAACTCGAACGCCAGGGTCACCTCGGCGACCGTCATCACGAACAGGTATAGCCAGATCCGCATGTAGTTCGGCCGAACGTGCGTCGTCGTCGGAGGAGTCGTCATGCGCTGGGCCTCAGATCAGGTAGACGATGGTGAACAGGATGATCCACACCAGGTCGACGAAGTGCCAGTACAGCCCGATCACCTCGATGCCGCGGTAGTCAGTTGCCGAATACTTCTCCGGCAGCACCTTGGTGAAGTAGAGATACAGCATGCTGATGACGCCGCACGTCACGTGGAAGCCGTGGAATCCGGTCATCGTGAAGAACGTCGATCCATACATCCCCGCCACACCCAGGCCGTACTTGATCGGATCGGCCGCGGCGTGCTCGGCGAGCAGCGACGCCTCGCGATAGCCGGCCGGCGTGAAGCCTTCGCCGACCAGCTTGATGTACTCGATCACCTGGACGCCCACGAACCCGGCGCCGCAGATGATCGTGACGAGCATCCAGAACTTAAGCCCGCCGTCCTGCAGCGTCTTGCCCGGCACCTTGCGCAGGAAGTACTTCTTGCCGTCCGCGATCGCGGCGTACGCCTTGACCATCGACACGGACGAGCAGATCAGCAGGAAGGTGTTGAGCCCCGTGAGCGGTACGTTCAGCACCGCGCCGGGCTGCGCCCACGGCGTCGACATGCCGAAGCGCAGGATGATGTACGAGCCGATCAGCGCCGTGAAGAACATCACGTCGCTCGCCAGGAAGACCCACATCCCGAGCTTGTTGCTGTAGACTCCCGATCCCGGCTCAGCCGGGAACGGCGGCCGCATCGCGTCCGTCATCGTCGGTGTCTGCACGCTAGTGTCCTCCAGCCGGGAGAGGCGCCGGTACCGGATCTCGGTCGGTGGGCAGCTTCACATACTGCGGCAGATAGTCCTTGTCGCCGGCTTCCGGCGCGCTGAACTCGTAGGGCCCGCGATACACGTTCGGCGTGCGTTCCCAGTTGCCGTGCGGCGCAGGGTTCGGCAGCGACCACTCCATCCCGTTGTCCTCCCACGGATTCTGCGGCGCCTTTTTGCCGAACTTGAGGCTCCAGAGGAAGTTGAACGCGAACAGGAACTGTACGGCGAACAGCGCGAAGGCGGAGTACGAAATGAACTCGTTGAGCGGCTGCTGCGGCTTCAGGAAGTCGTAGACCGTCGGATCGTAGATCCGCCGCATCTGACCGCCCATCCCGATGATGTGCATCGGGAAGAACGTCATGTTGTAAAAGATGATCGTCAGCCAGAAGTGGACCTTGCCAAGCGGCTCGTTCATCATCTTGCCGAACATCTTCGGATACCAGTAGGTCATCGCCGCGAACAGCGCGAACAGCGAGCCGCCGAACAGCACGTAGTGAATGTGCGCTACGATGAATTGCGTGTCGTGAAGCGGGATGTCGACCGGCGTCGCGGCCATGAAGATGCCGGACAGGCCGCCGATCGTGAACATCGACACGAAGCCGACGGCGTTGAGCATCGGCACATGGAAGCGCAGGTTGCCGCGCCACATGGTGCCCATCCAGTTGAACACCTTGACCGCCGAGGGCACCGCGATGAGCAACGTGGACACCATGAACGTCGACCCGAGGGTCGGGTTCATGCCGCTCATGAACATGTGGTGGCCCCACACGATCCACCCCAGGAACGCGATCCCGATGATGGCGAACACCATCGAGTGATAGCCGAAGATCGGCTTGCGGCTGCCGTTGGCGACGATGTCGGACGCCATACCCATCGCCGGCAAGATCAGGATGTAGACCTCAGGGTGCCCGAAGAACCAGAACAGGTGCTGCCACAGCAGGGCCTGGCCCCCCGCGACCGGATCGAAGAAGTGCGTGCCGATCGTCTGGTCGAACAGCAGCATGATGGCCGCGCCCTGGAGCACCGGCAGCGCCAGCACCGCGAGGATCGCCGTAATGAACAGCGCCCACACCGAGAGCGGCATGCGGAACCACGTCATCCCCGGCGCGCGCAGATTGATGATCGTGGTGATGTAATTCACCGAGCCCATGACCGACGACAATCCCAGGACGACGATCGAGATGCTCCACAGCTTCTGGCTGTAGGTCGCCCCGGAGAGATCGGGCCGCGCCGAGAGCGGCGCGTACATCGTCCAGCCGGCGCGTGGCGCGCCGTCCGGCACGAAGAATCCCGCCAGCATGATCGCGCCGGCGAGCAGCGCCAGCCAGAACGACCACATGTTGATCCGGGGGAACGCCATGTCGTGCGTTCCGATCTTCAGCGGGATCAGGAAGTTGGCGTACACCCCGACGAGCAGCGGCATGATGGCGAAGAACACCATGAACGTGCCGTGCATCGTGACGAGCTGGATGTAGTACTCGGGGAGGATGACGCCATTCTGGACCATCGTCTCGGGCAGGATCCCGCCGCCCGGCATCGGTTTGCCGGGGAAGCCGAGCTGCCAGCGGATCTGCATCGCCAGCAGTCCTCCGAGCAGCAAGAAGAACAGGCTGACGAACAGGAACTGGATACCGATGATCTTGTGGTCGGTGGAGAAGATGTATTTGCGCCAGAAACTCATCGGCGCGTGGTGGGCGTCGTGAGCGCCTCCCCCTCCCCCTCCGGCGGGCTTGGTGTGCGCAACGCTCGTCATTCGGTACCTCCGGCGATTTGTTGGGCGACCCAGGCCTTGTACTCATCGGGCGTGTGCACGAACACACGCGCCCGCATTCGGTAGTGCCCCATCCCGCACAGCTCCGCACACCCGAGCTCGTATTCGCCGGTCTTCGTCGCCTCGAACCAGGCGGTGATGTTCATCCCGGGCACCGCGTCCTGCTTCAGGCGCCACTCGGGCACGAAGAACGAGTGAATCACGTCCTCGGAGCTGAGCTCGACCGCGAACGGCTGGTTGACGATTACATGGAGCTGGTTGCGCACCGTGAAGTCGTCGGCGGTGCCGAGTTTGTCGTCAGCGCCCGGGTAGGTCACCTGCCACTCGAACTGCTTGGCATGCACGCCCAGGTGATACGCGTTAGGTGGAATGCTCTTCTTGTCCTTGATCAGCACCCAGTAGTGGTTGCTGATCAATCCGAGCGCCACCATCGTCACGGCCGGGATTGCCGTCCAGATCACTTCCGCGCGCGTCGAGCCGTGGGTATAGAAGGCCTTCCGGCCGGGACGCGCGCGGTAGCGGATCACGAACGTGACCAGTCCGACCTCGACGAGGACGAGCGCGATTCCCGTGATGATGAGAATCGCCAGAAACAGCGTGTCGATGGGACCGGCGAACGTCGAGCCTGCGTCGGGAAGCCACCAACGCATTCGGGTCGCTCCTCGCGCTAGTGCGCGGTGAAAGTGAAGTTGGCCGGCTTGGTTTCGGTGCCTGCGATCGTCACCGTCGCCGTCTGCGTGCCGAACTTCTCATGCCATGCTTCGATCGTATACGTCCCGGGCGGCAGGCCTGCAATCTTGAAACTTCCATCTGCGCCGGACACGGCGAAGAACGGATCGGGGCGCACGCCGAGGAACGCCTTCATCCAGCCGTGCACGTTGCATTCGAGATTGACCATCACTTCCGGCGCCGAAAATGTGCGCGTCGTCTTCATGCCGGCGGACGGCTGGCTCACGTTGAACGGCCGGTTCGCCTTGGCGATGGCTTTGATATTGTGAAGCACCGGGTCGGAGTTCTGAATCTCGAGCCCCTGTCCCACCATGATCCCGAACACGTGCGGGTGGTAGCGACACCCGTTCTGGTCCAGGACGACAGGCGTCGCAGGCGCCGGGAACGTTTGACCGGCAGGGACGCCGGACTTCACGTAGACGAACACGTTGGCGAGCGCGTTGGCCGCCCCGGCCACGACGTTCTCTTCGGTGGGCGTGCTCGGGTACTTCGCCTTACACGTCGCCTCTTCGCTCATGTCGATGGCCGGGTTCTTGGGCGCGACGCCGGTGAACTTGATCTTCCCAGTGATCGTCCCGCCGGCGACCGACACATCCGCGGCGGGCGTCGGCGGCTCTGCTGCCGGCGGAGCCGCATGGATCGAGCCGTCACCCTTGCTGCACACGGTGAGCAGGAACATCCCACCCACCACGCTGAGAATTCTGCCGTTCATTGCTGCCTCCGGTATGAAGTCTTCTGCTGCGCGCGCCACACGACCAGCATGCCCAACCCCAGGGTGAGCACCATGGCGAGCACCGGCGAGATGAACACCCGGGCCGGCACCGGTTCGTCGAGGGCGAGGAAATACCAGGTACTAATACCCATCCGCGTGCCATGCTCTCCGTTGGACCCATCCCACGCAAAGAACGCCACCGGGATGGCACGGCCGGTGCGGAACGGAAGCTGGCTGGCAGTATCGGATGAGGCAAGTCCGCGCGTGAAGACGACCCGCCATTGGCCATGGTCATACACGGCCTGCGCCGCGACACCAGCCGCCGCGAGCGGGTCGAAACGGTCGATCCCACGAGCCAGGCCGGCGACGGCCGTGGTCCTCGAGCTGCTCGACCAGCGCCACTGATAGACCGGCCCATTCGGGCTGCCCATCAGGAAGTAGGGCCGCTCCATTCCCGTCGGAATAGAGACAGGAAACTGTACCGCCAGCTGGTCCGGCCACAGCGCCGGCTGCTCCGGCGTCGAGTCGTCGCTGTCCAGCGTCTTGAGCACTCGACCCAGGTGGCCGAGCCAGGCGCTATCGGGACTCTGCGACCTGTCGTCCCACACCACACGCAGCGCGATCGAGTCGGCGGTGTGCACCGCCTTCACCCAGACGCCCGAGACGGCCGGCGCAAACCACCGGTCTTTGCGGATGACCTGCCCCACGAGGGGGAACCAGGACGCGTCCACCGCCGTCCAGGCGGAATCGTCGGGTGAATGCGGCAGCGCCTTTACGAGGAGCGGCGCGTGGATCACGTCCCGGACGACCGGCGCTTCCGCAGGCGACAGACTGCGCACGTACTGCGCGACACGCCACAGCTGTTCGTCGGTGAGGAATTTGTTCTCGAGGAGATCGCTGAACGACGGCATAGGCGTGCCGTCGAGACCGGTGCGGAGGCGGTGATAGATGTCTTCGACCGTGCCGCCGCCGTTGAAGCGCCAATTCTCGTGCAAATCCGCCGCGAAGATGGGATGGCCCGCGTCGTCCTTGAGCGTCGGCGCCGACGGCCCGTCGCCGCGACCCAGATCGCCGTGGCACTTCCGGCAGCCGATCGAGTCGTAGAACTGCCGGCCGACCTTGAGCGCCTCGGCACCGCTACCGCCGCCCGGCGCGCTGCCGAATTTGATCGGCTGCGGCCGCTGGGTAGTGTCGGCGAAGAAAGTCGAGAATGTTTTGATGTAGGCCAGCACGTCGCGCCGCTGGCGGTCGGAGAGCCGAGTCTTCCAGCCCGGCATCGCGGTGCCAAACAGCCCTTCATCTATAGAGCGCATGAGATCGGCGTCGGTGGGCAGCTGGCCGCTCGGCGTCGAACGGATCTGGTAGATGGCGCCGGTGAAATCACGCGGCGGCGGGATCATGTGCTTGGCGCCCGCCCCGTCGCCGGCACCGTTGTCGCCGTGGCAGCCGGCGCACCACTTGGTGTAGACGGCCTTACCAGCGCTCGTGTCCTGCGTCGCCACCAGGGCCACCAACAACAGTGCGTGGATCACTTGCTCCCCTCCGCACTGACTTCCCACGTCCTCGGCTTCCATCCGGTCTGATCATAGAGGAAGAGCACGACCGACCAGATCTCGTCCTCGGTCAGGAACTCCTCCCACGCCGGCATCGCCGAATTCCACGGCGTCCCTTCGCGCGGCAGTCCCGGTCCGCCCTTGGCGACGCGCCAGAAGACGAAGCTCTCCGTCAGCTGCGCGATCGTGCCGTTGTCCTGGAAGTTGGCCGGCAGCGGATTCAGGCCCGACGCGAAGTGGCCCAGGCCATCGAGATGGTCGCCGTGACACGGCACGCAGTTCTGATAGTAGATCCGATGTCCGGCGGCGATGTGCGTCGCGAGATCGCCCTGCTTGCGCAGCGGGTTCTCGAGTCCCGCGAGCGTCATCGTCTTGCCACGGAACGTGATCTGCGTCGGCGGGGCCGGGTGGATCGAACGCAGATTGGGCGGCGCCGCCACACTCGCTCTGACCTGACTGTAGGTCAGACAGCCGACCATCAGCGTGACCACGCCAAGCAACCCGTTGCGGACGAGCTTGAGACGCGGCTGGATCAGCACTTCGTGCAGCGGCTGCTTGAACGTGGTCCAGCGCGCTTCGTCGTCGCTGACCCAGATCAGGATCCCGACGAGCACGGTCGCCATGTACTGCAGCACGACGCTCTTCGGGACGATGGCGCTGCCGGGCAGCGCCGGGATCACGAATTCGATGACGAGGAACGCCAGCACCAGCAGGCCGACGGCCTGCCAGAACGGGTGTTTGAGGTAGTCTCTCACTTGTGTGCCGCCAGGAACTGGACGAGCGCTTCCAGCTGCTCGGCCGTGAACTGATGACCGAATGTCTTCGGCATCACGCCCTTGAACTTTTCGAACCCCTTCGCCGTCTTCGCATCGGGCAGGAGGATCGACTCACGGATCAGGTTCGCCGAGAGCCGCGAGCCGACGTGCGTGAGGTCAGGCCCAATGGCGCCGCCTTCGCCGCTGATCTTGTGACAGGCGGTGCAGCCCGCGCCGCGGATCATGGTCATGGGATCCGTCGATCCGCCGGCAATCCCTGGCGCCCCTGCCGCCCCTGGCGCCGCCGCACCGGCGCCGGAGGCGGCACTGGCGGCAGGGATATCCGACGCGGTCACGTCCACCGTTCCACCGTTCGACTCGAGAAATGCCACCAGCGCCCAGATCTGTTGCTGCGAGAGAATCCGGCCCATCTCGGGCATGATCGGCTCATATCCTGTGACGACGAACGCGCGGGGGTTCGTGAGCGACTCATAGATGTAAGCCTTGCAGTCCTTGCCTGCCTCACGCTTGCCGCAGCGCGCACCGATCGGGCCCGCGCCCTTTTCGTCAGTCAGCAGGTTCGGGGCGCGCGTGCCGAGGCCGTGACAAGCGGTGCAGCCGCCCGCGCCGTGGTAGAGCTGATCGCCGGCATTCGTGAGCTGTTCGGGTGTGACGTTCGCCCCGAGGGTCAGCGCGTGCGGCACTTCCGACTCGACCTGCGGGATCTTGTTCGCGATGAGCGTATACAGGGCGAGCGTGCCGAGCACGACGCCGATGATGCGGAGGTTAATGGCCCACATGCGGCGCCTCCACGGTCGACGGCACGAACGTCGATTTCTCGGCGAGCCCGCCGAGCCAGAAGATGAAGCCCACCAGCGACAGGAAGATGAGGACGCAGATCGAGATCATGATCGCGGCGTAGCCCAGTGCGGGCGTTGCGGCGTACTGCGACGTGTCCTGCATGACCTGCCACACGTGCCAGTGCTGGCGGATGCCGCTGCGCGCGAATCCCATCAGGCCCATGAGCCAGGTGAACGTGACGGCGAGGATGAAGAGCGCGTACTGCGAGCGCGGCGGCATCTTGCCCCATTGAATCGCGCCGAGCGACTGCGCGCCGCGCGCCATGAGCACATCGATGAGGGTCACGAACACGATGCAGGCCAGCACCGCGCCGACCTGATACACCGAGTACCCGATGCGGACGATCGCCTCGACGAAGTAGCCGCGGACGCCGAAGAACAGCACGATGGCGGCGGCGATGATGAACATCCCCGCCTGGATGCGCGTCCCGGTCTTGGCCCACGGCACCACCGGCCGGATGTTCGCGCGGCGATACAGCAGGAAGGACAGGAACGTCGCCAGAATCATGAGGTTCACAGCGGTGTTCTTGGCGCTCATCACACCGAGCGCGCCGAGCAGTGGATGGTGCGATCCGCCCATCGCCGCGAGCTCGCGGGAATCGGCGATCATCGTGTGCGGCGTGCCCCAGACCAGCGCGCCCAGCACCAGGACGACGAGCAGCCACTTCGTGTACGGTCGATACCGCTCGGCGCCGGGAATCCGGCCCATCCCGATCCAGAGATAGTAGTTGCCCGTGAGGAAGAGGACCGCGATGAGGAAGGCCTGGATCACCCACAGCCAGCTCATGAAGCCGCCCATCATCGTGATGCCCATCGACTGGTCGTACTGATAGATCTCCCGGCCCAGCCAGTAGCCGGCGAACGGCAGCACGATCAGCGCGGACATCGCGATGAAGTTGCCGACGTACCCCATCCAGTCGTAGTGCGCGCGCTCCTCGTCGGTCCGTGCCGCGAGGAAGCGGTAGCTCGCATACGCCCCGACGATCGCGCCACCGAACACGACGTTGCCGATCAAACGGTGGATGTTGATCGGCATCCAGGTGTGGTTCATGATGGCGTGCCAGATCTTGATGCTGGCGGGCGACGTCTCGGGCGTGATGTCGCGCGGCGGCGTCATCATGTACGTGAGCCACGAGTCGGCGATGAACATCACAGTCGTGCCCCACACGTTCAGCAGAATGCCGAGACACCAGTGCACGATCTTGGCGCGGCCGTACTTCCAGCGGTCCCAGCCGTAATAGTAGAGGTACAGCGTGAACGACTCGAAGAAGAAGATCGAGACGTACACCCACATCGACGGGCCGAAGATCGCCGTCAGATAGGCCCAGAACTTTGGATAGAGTGTGGACAGCAGGAAGACGAAGACGGCGCCCCAGATCGCCGTCGCGCTGTACGCGATCAGCAGCAGCCGGGTGAACTCCTTCGACAGCCGGTCGTAGCGCTGGTCCTTGCCGAAAATCCCGATCGCTTCGGCGACGACGGCAAAGATCGGCACGCCCAGCACGAACGCCGCGAACATCAGATGGATCTCGGCGGCGATCCACACGGCGGCGCGACTGCCGATGACAGGGAAGTCCCGGTACGCGTTCGCGGTATCGGCTACCGCCTGAAGCAGCATGCCGTCTGCCATCAGCCGTCAGCCTTCTGAACGAAGAACGGTTTGCGCTTCGAGAAGTCGATTGGCATCGCGCTCCGGATCTCCCCTAAGAGCTCTGGTGTGATCTCGTGCAGCCCTCGTTCTCGAGCCCAGTCTTCCACGCGTTTGGCCACCACCGCGCGAACGAACGACGGAATCCGATCCAGCCGGCTGCGCGCCGCCTCGGACCACGTCAGCGTCGGCAGGAAATCACTTCCATAGCTGACGGTGGCCGGCTCCAGGACCGCCGCGCCGCTCGGCTCGTAGCTGCACGACGGATCGGCAGCCATCACATCGCCCTCGAGCGCGAACGCGCGCGCGCGACACCCGCCGCAGAGCTTCTGGTACTCGCACCGCCCGCACTTGCCGCCGAGCTGTCCTTCCCGGAGCTGCCGGAACAGCGGCGACGACCGCCAGATCTCACCGAAGCTCTGGGTGCGAAGGTCGCCGGCCACCTCGGGGAGATAGGGGCACGGCGTGAGCTTGCCGTCGGGCGTGATGCGGCAGTACTGCGTGCCGCAGGGACAGCGCGTCTCGTAATTCAGGATCGGCGACGCCGGATCAGACGCATGCACATGCCGCATGAAATGCGGCGCGCATTTGGCGCGCACCATCATCTGGCCGCGGTACTGGCGCTGCCAGCGCGCGAGATCGGCAAGGACCGTTTCATACTCGGCGGGCGCCAGATCGGAGAGCCCCGCCCCGCGGCCCGTCGCGACCAGGAAGTAGCAGTTGAACGCGACGGCCCCCTGCTCCGCCGACCACTGCGCCACACGCTCGAGCTCGGCGCGATTCCCTTTGGTCGCCGTCGTCTGGATGATGAAGTCGAGCCGCTCGGCGCGCAGGCGGCCGAGCGCCGCGATCGTGTCGTCGAGCGAGCCCTTGCCGTGGCGGAAGTTGTCGTGATAACTCGGCCGGAGAGAATCGATCGAGACCGCCACGCCGCGGACGCCCGCCGCCTTGAGCGCCGCAATGCGCTCTTCGGTGAGCAGGGTGCCGTTCGTCCCCACGACGACGGTGGCGCCATGCTGCGAGGCGTACCCAGCGATCTGCATGAGGTCAGGGCGCAGCAGCGGCTCTCCGCCTGACAGGATCAGCATGGGCGCCGGATTCACGGCGAGCAGCTCGTCCACGATACGCAGGCACTCAGTCGTCGCGAGCTCCGACGTCGCGCTCTCGTGCGGCCCGGCCGAGATGTAACAATGGGCGCACTCGAGGTTGCAGCGCCGCGTGAGGTTCCAGGCGACGACGTGTGGAACGTAGTTCACTGCAGCAGTTTCTCGACCGCCCGTTTCGCCTCTTCGGGCGTCACCGTCTTCATGTCGACGGGACACTTATCCATTTTCTCTTCGATGTCCCGAATGGGGCAGCGTGTGATGCCCTGCGCCTTGGCCTCTTCGATGAACGCGCGCATCTCGGGCGAGAGCGCGTCCTTCCCTTCCGCCTCCGCGCGGATTTGCTTCGCGCGCAGCTCGGTGAACATCACCATCATCGTGTCGATGTCGAACTCGTCGGCTTCGATCATCGCCTGCTTGTTGTCGTCCATCACCGGCGTCGTCACACGCCAGATCTCGTGATTGCGGGCGAAGCGCTCGACGGTGTTGCGGGCGAGGGGGCGAGCGATCAGGGGCACCAGTTGCAACCGCTGCCACGCCTCCTGCGTCCACACGATGGGGTCCGTCGCCACCCGCTCCCGCGTGCTCACATTGCCGGTTACGGGGCACTTCGTTTCGATCGTGGGGGTGGCCGGCACAGGGTCGGCATCGGACCCCTGTACCTTCGTCGCCTTCATCTGCTCGGTCGCCTTCACTTCGGCGAGCGCGATCTCCTCGGCGCTCCCAATACCCATGATCAGCTGCATATGGGTGGGCAGGAGCTTCTGGATCGCTTCGTCGAGCCACTTGTTCGTGACGGTGGGCGGCGGACCGGCGTTGCCGACCTTCTCGAGCAGGTACTCCTCGACCGCACGGCGGGCGATCCCCTGCGCGAATGGCGGCACGCGGAGGATCCGCACTTCGGCTTCCGGCGCCCAGGGAAGGCCGGCCTGCCCGTCTTCTTCGATCCAGGGGATGTCCTCGGGCCGCACTCCTACCACACCGGTCAGCAACACCGAGCATGGCGCCAGCCGCAGCAGATTCTCCGCCTGGGATCCCAACTCCGTGTTCTCGACGCGGTGTGCGCCGTGACGGCCGATCACCAGTAGCGAAGGTTTGATCTCCTCTACCCACTGCATGATGACCTGGAACGGCTTGCCGATCAGGATCTGCGTCTTGAGCGGCACGTCCGGATACTGCTGGGCCATCACCTCGGCGCGCTTCAAGTTCGCCTGGCAGAGCTTGAGCAGGCCCTTGTCGATGATGTTGTTGTGGAGCTCTTCCTGCTCCTCGAACTTGAACACCTTCGACGCCTGATACGACAGCACGTCCTTGATGTTGTGGAACACGACGTGGTGATACTCGACGTCGAACGCGCTGCACACATAGAGCGAGCCCCCGAACTCTTGCGCCAGCTCGAGCGCCGCCTTCATCGCCTTGTAGCTGTACGACGAACCGTCGACGCAGACCATGAACCGGCCGCCCTGGAGCGCCTGCTGGTCGCGCACGACCAGCACGTCCTTCTCGATGTCGCGCAGCACGCGCGCGACGACGCCGCCGAGCTGCGAGAACGGCTGGCGGCCAAGTCCGTGGGCGCCGATCGCCATCAGGTCGTACTGACGCCCGGATGAGCCGACCAGGCGGGCGGCCGCGTCCTCGTCCTCGGCGACGAGCCGGCCATTTTCGCCGAGCTTGACGTCGCTGCGGACCTTGTCGCCGCCGTCGTAACCCGCGGCGCGATTTGGATCGAAGCCGATCAGGCCCGGCAAGCGGCCCGCGCCGCGGTTTACTTCGTTGACGATCTCTTCGTAGTTGATGCCTTCGAGCAGCTGGCGAGTCAGTGCCACCCCGGCCGATTCGCAGCGCTTGCCGAGCTGATCGAGAAAGCTGTCGGCGATCAGCTGTAGGCCTTTCTCGATCAGTTTGTCGTGGATTTTGCGTTGTTTCTTGATTTCTTCGGGCGTCTGGAACTGCGCGGGGAGGCCGGTCTCGAGCTGGCGGAAGCGGACATCGTGGAGGCGGGCGGCGTAGACATGATTCCCGGTGATTCTGCCGCCGGTCTTGCGACACATCTCGATGGCCCGGTCGACGGCCCAATCGGAGTGCTGCGAGTTGTCGACGGGAACGAAAATCTCGCGGTACACCACTACCTCCCCGAGTGACGCCGCTCGAGCGGGCCCCTAAACTCTAGATGTCGGTGTGGATGCCGTCAGAGTTAAGGGATATGTAGTCGCGTCCTACGGCTGTCAAGGAACTTGTTCACAAGCTCCCGGGACGATTTGGGTCCCGGTTTCGTTCCAAACCGTAATCGCATCCACCGGGCACGCGTCGCAGGCTCGCAACAACCGCTCCCGTGCCACCGCGTCCGGGTTCACGAAGACCGCGACGCCGCTCTCGTCCAACACGAACGCCTCGGGAGCGTCCGTTACGCAGTCGCCGAAGCCGACGCACAGCGTGCGATCGATCCGGACGCGCAGATCTCCCACCGTGCGTTCTTCGAAATCGCTCACATCCCCTCGAGCCCGAGCTCCGCGCGCGCCGTGTCCATGACGGCCGGTGTGATTTCGGTGATGCCGCGCTCTTTGGCGTAGTCCCCGTAGATCTTCTTCACCATCCCCCGCACGAAGCTGGGCACGCGGGACAGGCGTTCCTGCGCGTCACTCGACCAGGCCGGACCACCCGTCACGACGTTGGCGTGCACCATCTCGAACGGCTCAGCCGGCACGGTGCGCCCGCCGATTTCCACGCCCAACGACGAGACGAGCTGCGTCTCCATGGGATTGGTGAGCATCGCCACCACTCGGCCGCACTTCGGACACTTGAAGGTCGCCGCCAGGGTCCCATCGCCGGGAAGTTGGCGCTCCGCGAACGCCATCTGCTGATCGCATTCGACGCAGAGAAACTTCATAGCTGCGCGGCCAACTGATTCCAGGTGTCTCGGGTCGGGTGCCAGGGAATTTGGGCAAGCACGGGTGTCGCGAATTCCTTCGCGAGCTCGTCGCCTGCCGAGCCCTTGAGCTCGCCGCCCACCATGTTCTCCACGATCCCGAGCAGCGTCGAGCCGCGATCGACCGCGGCGCGCATGGCGCGGCGAACGGCGTCGCGAGATTCGGGGGTTGGGATGGTCACGGTCAGGACCGCGGGTGGGTTGCCGAGGATATCGCACACCTCGATGTAGCGCTGCATGCCGGGCGGCAGGTCGAGGAGCAGCACGTCGAGATCGCCCCATTCCACGTCGCCCAAGAACTCCCGCAGCGCCGACGCTTCCATCGCTCCGCGCCAAACGAAGCTCTCGGCGGATGGACCCGTGAATGCCAGGGGAGCGCCGTCGTCGAGGAACTGGCCCATGGAAACGAACCTGACACCATCCAGGCCACTGGCTGGCTCGGGGCGGTCGTGCGTCGTGCGTCGTGCGTCGTGGTCCTGGAGCAGGCCGGGAATCGTCGGCCCATTCAGGTCGGCATCCAGCACGCCGATGCTGCGGCCGCCGCGGGCCAGCGCGCGGGCCAGGTGCGCCGTCACGTAGCTCTTTCCTACGCCGCCCTTTCCGCTCATTACGGCGACGATCCGGCGCACCCCCGCCAGTCGCTCCGCCACGCGTTTGCGCTGGGCGCCGATCTGGTCGGCCAGGCCGGAGCGGTCCGGGTCGGTGAGCTGATGATAGGTGCGCACGGCTAAAAACTAGCCGGGAAGGCGGTTGGTCGGTTAGTATCCCATGATGATTGAAGGCCTCAAACAGAAGCTCCAGGACGAGGTCGAACGGCTGAACCACGAGATCTCTTTCGTATTGCCGAAAGAGATCGAGAAGGCGCGCGCCCACGGCGACCTGCGCGAGAACTCGGAATACAAGGCGGCGCTCGAACGGCAGCAATTCGCGCAGGCGCGGGTTCACCATCTGCGGCTGCGGCTCTCGAAGCTGTCCGATGTGCGGGAGCAGGACATCCCGCGCGACCGCGTGGGATTCGGTTCGCGCGTGACGGTCGAAGACCTCGACACAAAAAAGAAAGAGATCTACGCGCTCACCCTCGGCGAGTTCATCGAGGGCGAGGACGGCGCCGAGGAAATGCCGATCTCCATGGCGTCGCCGCTCGGGAAGGCGCTGGTCGGCGGAAAAGTAGGCCAAAAGGTTGACATCACCCTCCCCATGGGGAAGCGCAAGCTCAAGATCGTGAGCTTGCATACGGTGCACGACCTGGCAGAGCGCTCTTGACTAAAATGTTTTCGTGATGTCACTTAGACGCACGAACGCATGATCAGACCCGTGGGAGAGGTACCGATGCCTGTGAGACTGCTGACCGCTGCGGCGGTTTTCTTGCTTTTTGTCCCTGCCCTTTCAGCGCAGGCCGATCCCGACCATCCAGTCGCCGGCGGCGGCGTTCTGCCTGCCGGCTGGCACGTGCGTACCGAGCCGAACCGGCAGACCGGCCAGCCCGCGGCGCTGGACAACGTGAAGTTCACGAACATGGGCGATGGGCTGCATACGACGGTCGGGCCGGCCGCCATTTATTGGCGCGATCGCGACACGATCTCCGGCAACTACCACGTCGTCGCCAAGCTCTCGCAGATGAAAAACCCCGCACACCCTGAAGCCTTCGGCATCTTCATCGGCGGCAAGAACCTCGCCGACTCCGGCCAGACCTATACCTATTTCCTGGTTCGCCCGATCGACGGGATGTACTCGATCCGCCGGCGCGCGAGCTATACCACGCGGCCGACTGCCGTAGTCGAGTGGACCGCGAGCGACGCCGTCACGAAGGCGGACTCGAGCGGCCGGGCGATGAACGAGCTCAGCATCCAGGTGCACAGCGGGAAAGCGAAGTTCATGGTGAACGGCAAAGAGGTCTACACCGGTGATGCCGCGAATCTCGATGTGAGTGGCGTTGTAGGATATCGCGTTAATCACAATCTCGACGTCCATCTCGGACCGATCGGGATTCACAAACTGTGACCGCCTTGAACCCAACGGCCGACGAAGATCGCTTTTCGTTCACCCCGTTCACGCGGCATCCGTTTTTTGCCGAGGTCAACAACTGGATTCTCGAGCGCGTGATCTGTCCGGGCCGCCAGGTGATCGTCGACCTCGGCTGCGGCCCGGGCGCGATCACGGAGCTCATCCTCGAGCACGTACGCGATCAACAGCCGCCGCCGCACGTCATCGGCGTCGATCCGTCCCCCTCGGCGCTTGCCAAGGCGCGGGCGGCGATCTCCTCCAAGTTCGCCGAATTCGTCCAGGGCAGCGCTGAGTGGCTGTCGAAGCTCGTCAAGTCGGCCGACGCGGTGGTCTTTCTCAACGCGATTCACCTGATGCCGGACAAGCCGCAGGTGCTGAAGGAGATTCGGCGCGTTTTGAAACCGGGCGGGCTGCTGGCGTTCAACAGCACGTTCTTCAACGGCGCGTACGTCGAAGGCACGAGCGGGTTTTGGCGGCGCTGGATCGTCCGCTCCGTTCAGGCGCTCCGCGAGCAGGGCCTCGACGTCAAGCACACGGGCCACGCGGCGGCGATGGAATGGTACTCGGTGGACCAGTACAGCACCGCGCTGCAGGAGGCCGGCTACAAGGCGACGACGGTGGAGCTGCTGCGGATCGACATGACGCGTGCCGCGCTCATCGATATCGGCCGGTTTTCGCTGTTCATCGAGGGCGCGCTGCCCGGCGCACCGCTCGAGGAAGGCTCCAAGGCGCTCGAGGTAGGGCTCGAGCGCACCATGAACGAGCTCAAGGTGGAGTCGGTGCCGCGCCACTGGCTGGAGGTTGTGGCGGAAGCTGTCTAGCGGCCCAAATCGTCAGACCCAGCACCAGCAACGCCCCCGCGGTAATCACGTTCAGCGATTCCGCCACGCTTCGTCCAGCGGTGCTGATGAGCGCCGGGGCGCTGAGCGTCAGCAATGCAAATGATCCCCACCACAGCGCCCACACCCAGGGGGAGGGGGGGGGACGCCGCACCTCTCCGCGTTCCAAGACCCGCCAGATGAGCCAGTATCCCGCGAGCAGCGTGACGAAGTGCGCCTTCCACGCGAGTGGAGACACGAGCGGCAGGATGGAGAGACACACGGCCAGCTCACTGACCATCGCTGGGTGGTCTAAGCCCCTCGGGTTCCGTCGAAACACGAACGCCAGCGCGATCGCCCCAACGCCCAGGGTGAGGTAAAACAGCGGCACGACGCGCGCCGGTGGCCACGCCGCCACCGCGTAGTGGATGGGGTCCCGCGCTCCGCCTTCGCTCGTGAGCACGCGGCGCAGCGCCGCGAGGAGCGATTGGTTCGGGAACATCGGCGTTGGGTTGGCAGTCTCCGCAGAAGCAACTGCGCGCCACTCCTTCCACCGCTCGACGGTCACCGCCGGACCGAACACCGCCAACGGCAGGACCACATTGAGGACGACGAGGAATCCGCTCGTCCACGCCGCCGGGCGCCACGCGCGCTTGTAGAGGAGGTAGGCGAGAAACAGCCCAGGCACGGCGCGGGCACTGATCGCGCCCGCCAGGGCGAGCCCTCCGATCGCGTGACGCCGCCGCCGGAACAGATCGAACGCGACGAGCACGAGAAACAGCAGGTACAGATTGATCTGGGTGCTCTCGAGGTGCTCCATGAGCAGCCGCGCGGTCATGAGGAGCGGGACGAGCGGCGCCGAGGCAGCCTCGCCCGCAAGGCGCGGGAGCAGCCGGTAGGCTGCCCAGCCCGCCGCCACGCTCCCGAGCTGCCAGACGAGAAGCGCTCCGACACGCGAAATCCCGGCCAGCGCCTGCAGCGCGACCGCGATGAAAATGAAAAACGGAGGCCAGGTGTCGAAACTCAGCGTGGCGTACGGGTCGCCGTGCTGCAGCACGACCTGACCGACGCGCAGGTAGTCGTGAAATACGACGCCGTCTATTCTGGTGAGACTGCGCGCGACCTCCCATGCGACCAGCAGCACGAGGACGCCGGTCAGGGTGCGACGGACGCGCGGGCTCACGCGAGCACGAACGTCAGGCGGCGATGGGCCTCGCGCAGCGCCGTCTCGACGAGCGCCGCTGTCTCTCCTCGCGCAAAGATGAATCCCGGATAGCGCGACCCTTCAGGAAACGGAATCAGCCGCTCGCCGGGATGCGCGGTGATTTGTACGTCTTCGACGAGTGGCACCTGTTTCGCTTCCGCGATCCCCCGGACTTCCTGCAAGGTCCCGGCGCCCGGGATGGGAATCATCATGACGCCGGCGGCCAGGTGCTCGCGCGCGAGAGACGGGATCGGCATGCCGAGCGCATGCCGCACGATGATCTCCTCGAGCGAGATTTTCTTGTCACCGAAGCGCAGCACCGCAGAGCAGCGGCCGCCGATCGGCCGCGCCGCCAGCTCGATCAGCCACGAACCATTCTCGTTGTAGCGCAGCTCGGCGTGGATGGGGCCGTCGATGATGCCCAGCGCGCGCACGGCGCGGTCTGCGCAGTCCTTGATTGCCGCCTGCAGTCCGGCGGGCACCGTCGAGGGCGTGACATAGATCGTCTCCTCAAAGAAGGGTCCGTCGAGGGGATCGGGCTTGTCGAACAGTGCGAGAACATGCAGCCGCCGATTGACGACCAAACCCTCCAGCGCGACTTCATAGCCCGGGATGAACTCCTCGATCAGGAATCCGGCACCCGGTTCGGCGACGATTGCCTTGAGCCGGCCTTGTGCCTCGATGAAGCTCTTGGCGTTATTGGCTCGAATGACGCCGCGCGATGCGGAGAGACACAGCGGCTTCAGCACGCAGGGATACGTAATAGTAGAAGCGATCGCCGCCGAGTCTTCATCCAGCTTGCGAAGCATGAATCGAGGGATCGGCACGCCAGCCTTGGCAAGCAGCGCACGTTGCTGATGCTTGTCGCGCGCCGCCATGGCGGCCTGCACGGTGTTGCCCCGGAGCTTGAGTCGCTCGGCGATGCCAGCCGCAAGAATCGCCGTGTCATCATCCACACCTACGACGCCGTGGATCGGGTGCTCGCGCGCAAACGCGAGGACGGTATCGGCGGCGCGCTGTGGATTCTTGAAATCGAGAGTCAGCAGGCCTGCGGGATTGGCGCCTTCGAGCGTGCTCGGCTGTTCGGACGCGACGGTCAGCTCGACACCGATCTGCCGCGCAGCCTCCACGAACGCCGTCGTGCGGTAGGTCGTGGTCGGCAGCAGCAGCAGCAGGCGCGAGGCTATTTCTTGGAGGCCTGGAAGTAGGGGTTTGCGCCGGTGGCGTGATCGGTGATGTCGACGATGCCGCGCACCGCCGGCACGAGCTGCGACAGCATCCCCTCGATGCCCTGCCGGAGCGTGACGTCGGCCATCCCGCAGCCCTGGCACCCGCCGCCCATCCGCAGCATGACGACGGCGTCCTGTACATCGATGAGCTCGACGCGTCCGCCGTGGCGCGCCACCATCGGATTCACCTGCTCGTCGAACACCTTGGCGACCTGCTCGTACAGCGCGTCGTCGTCGACGGCGCCGGCCGCAGGCGCTGCCTTCGCGGCCACGGGAGGGGCTCCCGACGCGGCCGCCGTGCGAATCGCCGCGCCGACCGCCTTCCCCACTGCCTGCCACGGCGCGGGATTGTCCTTGACGACCGTGACGATGTTGCCTGAAACGATCACCTCGGTGACGCCGCCTGCCGGAATCGCGAAGATCGCTTCCGCTAGCGGCGATCCCTTCGCCTCCTCGGCGGACGCGAAGCGCCGTACGCCCGCCGCGTGCAGCGGCTGGCTCACGACGAACTTGCAGCGGTGATTGTCCACCGGCTCCGCGGTGATGCGGATCTCAACCTGACTCATGTGCCCAACCTAAGGCCTCACGGCGTGTACGCCAAGTTCGCTGCCAGCCAGCGCTCCACTTCCTCCGTCGTCATGCCTTTGCGAGCGGCGTAGTCCGTCGCCTGATCCTGCCCAATGCGTCCCAGGCCGAAATACTTCGCTTCCGGATGCGCGAAGTACCATCCACTCACCGACGCCGCAGGCAACATCGCGTACGACTCCGTCAGCGTGATGCCCGTGGCGTCTGTCACGTCGAGCAAGTCGAACAGCGTCCGCTTCTCGGTGTGGTCGGGGCACGCGGGGTAGCCGGGCGCTGGACGAATGCCCCGGAACCGTTCGGCCACGAGCGCCGCGACGTCGTTCTTCTCCGCCGGCGCGTAGCCCCAGAGCTCGGTACGCACGCGCTCGTGCAGCCGCTCGGCGAGGGCCTCGGTCAGCCGGTCGGCCAGGGCCTTGGCGAGAATGCTCGAGTAGTCGTCGTGATCGCGCTCGAACGCGGCGCACACCGCGTCGAGGCCGTGGCCTGCCGTCACGGCGAAGGCGCCGACCCAATCAGGCTTGCGACTGTCCTTGGGGGCCACGTAATCGGACAGCGTCAGGTTGGGGCGCCCCGGCCCCTTCTCGAACTGCTGCCGCAGCCCGCGCAGCACCGCGCGCACCTTCACGCGATCCTCAGCCGCGTAGACCTCGATGTCGTCGCCGACAGTGTTGGCGGGGAAGAGACCGACCACCGCGCGCGCTTGCACCAGCCGCTCAGCGACGATGCGCTTGAGCAGCGCTTGCGCGTCCGCAAACAGCTTGCGGGCGGCCTCGCCGACGGTTGAATCCTCGAAGATCGCCGGGTAGCTGCCTTTCAACTCCCACGCCTGGAAGAACGGCGTCCAGTCGATGTAGGGGACCAACTCCTCGAGTGGGTAGTCGGGCAACACGGTGACTCCAGGACGACAGGGGCGCGCCGGCTCGTAGGTGTCCCAGTCGAGCCGCAGGCTGCGCCGCCGTGCCTCCGCGAGCGGCAGAATCACGCGCTCGGCATCGCGCGACCCGTATTCGGCGCGCAGACGCTCGTACTCCGCGCCGACTTCGTTGAGGTAGGCGCCCCGCCGCTCCGCGGACAAGAGCTGGCTGACGACGCCCACGCCGCGCGATGCATCGAGCACGTGAATCGTCGGGCCGGTGTAGCCCGGTGCGATCTTGACCGCGGTGTGCGCCCGGGATGTGGTGGCCCCGCCGATGAGGAGCGGCAGCGTGAAGCCTTGGCGGGTCATCTCCTTCCCCACGCGGACCATCTCGTCGAGCGACGGCGTGATCAGGCCCGACAGACCGATCACGTCGGCGCCTTCCTTGCGCGCCGTATCGAGAATCGTCTGCGCCGGGACCATCACACCGAGGTCGATCACGTCGTAGTTGTTACAGCGCAACACCACGCCCACGATATTCTTGCCGATGTCGTGCACGTCGCCTTTCACGGTCGCGAGCACGATCTTGCCGGCTCGCCGCACGCCCCCCGCCGCCCGCTGCTCGGTCTCGAGGAAGGGCACGAGGTACGCGACGGCTTTCTTCATCACGCGGGCGCTCTTCACGACCTGCGGCAGGAACATCTTTCCCGACCCAAAGAGGTCCCCCACGACGTTCATGCCGTCCATGAGGGGTCCTTCGATCACTTCGATCGGACGCGCGGCGTGGCGGCGCGCCTCTTCGACGTCGGCCTCGACATGGTCGAGGATGCCCTCGACCAGCGCGTGCCGCAGGCGCTCGGTCACCGGCAGCGAGCGCCACGCCGCGTCGGCCCGCGTGGCGACGGTGCTCTCGCGATGCTGCTCGGCGAGCGCCGTCAGCCGCTCGGTCGCGTCGGGACGGCGGTTGAAGAGCACGTCCTCGACGAGCACGAGTACGTCGGGCGGGATGTCCTCATAGACCGCGAGCTGGGCGGCATTCACGATGCCCATGTCCATGCCCGCTTTGATCGCGTGGTAGAGGAACGCCGAGTGCATCGCTTCCCGGACGTGGGCGCTGCCGCGGAACGCGAACGAGAGATTGCTCACGCCCCCGCTCACCAGCGCCCGCGGCAGCGACGCCTTGATGCGCCGCGTGGCGTCGATGTAGGCGATGGCGTACGTGTTGTGCTCCTCGATCCCCGTCGCCACGGCGAAGACGTTGGGATCGAAGATGATGTCCTCGGGCGGGAAGCCGGCCTGCTCGGTCAGCAGTTTGTACGCGCGCGCGCAGATCGCCACCTTGCGATCGGCGGAATCGGCCTGGCCCTCTTCGTCGAACGCCATCACCACCACCGCCGCACCGTAACGGCGAACGAGCCGCGCCTTGGCGAGGAATTCCTCCTCGCCTTCCTTTAGACTGATGGAATTGACGATCCCCTTCCCCTGAAGGTTCTGGAGCCCACGCTCGAGGGCCTCCCAGCGGGACGAGTCCACCATCACCGGCACTTTCGCGATGTCCGGCTCCGCCGCGACCAGTCGCAGGAAGCGCTCCATCGCGGCGACCGCGTCGAGCATTCCCTCGTCCATGTTCACGTCGATGATCTGGGCGCCATTTTCGACCTGGTGGCGCGCGACCTCGAGCGCGGCTTCGTAGTTGCCCGCCTTGATGAGCCCGGCGAACCGCGACGAGCCCGTGACATTGGTGCGCTCCCCGATGTTCACGAACAGCGTGTCGGGCCGGATGTTGAGAGGCTCGAGCCCGGAGAGGCGGCAGATCGGCGCGACCTCCGGGAGCGCGCGCGGCGGCACGCCCGATACGGCTTGGGCGAGCGCGCGAATGTGCGCCGGCGTCGTGCCGCAGCAGCCGCCGACGACGTTCACGAATCCCGAGCGCGCAAACTCGCTCACCAGGGCCGCCATCTCGGCGGCGGTCTGGTCATAGCCGCCGAACGCGTTCGGTAACCCGGCGTTCGGATGGCAGCTGACGGGGAGGTTCGCCAAACGCGATAGCTCTTCGATGTAGGGGCGTAGCTGCGCCGCACCCAGCGCGCAGTTCAGCCCGATCGTGAAGAGATTGGCGTGCCGCACCGAGTTCCAGAACGCCTCGACCGTCTGGCCCGACAGCGTCCGCCCGCTCGCGTCCGTGATCGTCCCCGACACCATGAGTGGGACGTCGAGCCCGCGCTCATCCAGCAGGGTCCGCACCGCAAACAGCGCGGCCTTGCAGTTGAGCGTGTCGAAGATCGTCTCGACCATGAGGAGGTCGACGCCGCCCTCGAGGAGCGCTTCGGCCTGCGTGCGATACGCGTCGGCGAGCTGCGCGAAGCTGACATTGCGAAAGCCCGGATCGTTCACGTCGGGCGATAGCGATGCGGTGCGGTTCGTCGGCCCGAGAACCCCGATCACGAAGCGGGGCCGCTCGGGCGTGCGCTCCGTCATCGCGTCGGCTTCGCGGCGCGCGAGCTGCGCCGCGGCCACGTTGAGCTCGTACACCACGTCTTCCATCGCGTAGTCGCTCTGCGAGATCACCTGGGCGTTGAACGTGTTGGTCTCGAGCAGGTCGGCGCCGGCCTCGAGGTAGCCGCGGTGGATTTCGGCGATGACATCTGGGCGGGTGATGGTCAGCAGATCGTTATTCCCGCGCAGGTCCTTGGGATGCGCGCGGAACCGATCGCCGCGGAAATCCTTCTCCTCCAGTGCGTACGACTGGATCATCGTCCCCATGGCGCCATCGAGGACGAGGATGCGCTGCGCGAGCGCGGCGCGAAGCTGGGTGAGGCGTTGCGTACGATCGGTCATCGTGAAAAAAAATACCCCCGTCGCCAATGCGGACGGGGGAGCCCCCGGCTTTTTAGCGACTTGTTTAACGTGGCTGCAATAGGCCGCAACTCACCACGGACTGTAATCAATTATTCGGGAAACCTAACCTGCAGGCACTGCGCCCACCAGCGCGCGTGTCGAGGATCGCGGCTAGGGGTGCGGTGGCGCCGGGGGGTGGGGCGGAGGGCTGCCGCGGCCGGGCGGCGGACCATGCCTGGCTTGTGCCGCGGCCGCGCGCTCGAGGCCTGCGGCCGCCTGGGCGGGCGTGACGCCGCGGGCGATTTCGGCCTGGACGCGAGCCGGCACGAGCAGCAGATCGCCCGTCGGCTGGCCGGACCGCAGTTTCGCGCTGATCAGCCCGATGTTCTCAGCCGATGGGACACCCATCGCTGACAGGGTTCCGGCAACACGCAACCCGACTGTCAGCGATGACACACTAGCGCCCGTGCGCGCCAGCGCCGTGATATCGTGATTGCTGAGTCCGGCGGAGATCGCGAACTCACCGGCCGCGATGACGAGGGTGTCGGTGGTGACGCCTCCCTCACGCAGGGCGGCGGCGGCCGTATCCAGCTGCATCGCCACCCAGCGCACCGCGGTGGCAACGCGCTCGGCGGGAACGCCTTTGGCGCTACCCTCGATGGCTTTTTGAATCAGCGGATCGACCGGCAGGCCGCGGGCGGATGCAGCAACACCGAGTTGCTGTACCAGCGTGGCGATACCCGGTGACACCCGGCCCTCGAGCCGCGCGGCGATGCTGTCCTGTTGCATGCCGAGCAGCGTGAGCGGGATGACAAGCAGTGTGGCGATCAAAGCGTCAGGACGCTGTTGCGCCGGCCGAAGCCGTCGTCGACGGCGGGTGCACCCGGATCCGGTACCCAGCGCACGCCATCGACCACGAACGCGTACTGATGTTGGCCGGCGGGGAGTGTGAGCGTCGCGGTCCAGACGCCTGTGGGGCCGCTGCGGACCAGCGGTGTGGCGTGCGAGTCCCACCGGTTGAACGTACCGGCCAGGCTCACCTCATGCGCATCCGGTGCGGCGAGTACGAAACGCACAGTGACGAGCGCGGGCGCCGCGGGCTTCGCGGGCAGGATCCAGACAATCAGCGCGGCGGCGAGGGCAAGTGCGGGCGCGAGCAGCCACGGTCTCACCCGGCGACGGCGCTGTTCGAGCCCCGCCATCACGCGCCACGTCACCGCCGGGACCGACACGACGCTGCGATCGACGGCCGCGAGCAGGCGCAGCGCCTCTTCCCCTTCCGCGCGCAAGTCGGCGGGGAGGTCGGCGAGTGTGATGTCGCCGTCCAGGAGCTGCTTCACCAGCGGATGAAACTCGTGCTCGCTCATTTGTGCTCTCGCAGCTGCTCGCGCAGCGTATCGTATGCGCGATGCATCCGCATCTTGAGTGAGGGGACCGAGGTGCTCAGTCGCTCCGCGATTTCCCCGTACGACAATCCTTCCACGTGCTTCAAGACGAATACTTCTCGCTGATCCGGCGTCAGCTCCATCAGTGCGAGCTGTAGTGCTCTGCGCCGCTCCCCGGCCTCGGCGCCACCATCCGTGCGATCCGCCGCCGCCACACTCTCCGCGGCCTCCAGCGACGACTCGGTGCGGTTGCGGCGCCGCTCCGCGAAACAGCGGTTGCGCAGAATAAGGAAGAACCAGCTGACAAACTTGTCTGGGTCCTTACACTGTGACAGCTGGTCGAACGCACGGACGAACGCGTCCTGCACAGCGTCTTCGGCAGCGTCGGCCGAGCCGAGCATGCGCGCCGCGTAGCGCGCATAGCGGTCGCGATACCGTTCGACCAACTGGGCGTAACGCTCACGGTCACCTGCGAGCACCGCCCGAACGATTTCGCCATCCGCCTCGGGTCCAGGGCGCAACTATTTCCTCCGCTAAAGAGTGCCGCCGCATGGGATTGGTAACGGTTTGGGCCATGTTGCATTGTGACCTGCGTTACCTCCACGCCCCGCCCGGAATCTTTACGAAGCCATGAGCACGATGCTAGGCCCTCACCCCGAACGAGCCTTAGTCGCTGACGCTGAGCTGCTGCAGCGCGTCGTCCGGCGGGACTCCACCGCCCTGGTGGAGCTGGAGCGCCGCCATCACACATCCCTGTACGCGCAGACGTACGCGATTCTGATGGATTCGATGCTGGCGGACCGCGTCGTCGGCGAGGTGTTCGCGCAGCTGTGGTATGCTACGGAGCGCTTCGTGCTGCGCTGCACGCTGTGGAGCTGGCTGCGTGAGCGGGCCAAGGAGCTCGCCCGCGCCGAGCTCATGTTGCAGGAGCCGCGATATTCACAATATTCAGCGTCACTGAGGAGAGATCATGAAGCGCATACTGTCGCTCATTCCCGTACTCGCGCTGGTGCCGGCACTCGCGCTGGCGCAGACCGAGGGACCCGGGAACTCGGGAACGATTCCGAACTCCCACGCGTCCGATATCGCCAAAGCGAAAGTGGCGGCGGCGATGGCACGCCGCGCGACGCATGTGCGTGGTGAGGCGGTCGGACTCGATAACCAGCCGGTAACCGCCGGCACGCCCGCGCCGGCAACGCACGCCACGCCCGCGACACCGCATCCGGGCGAGGGGCCGGCAACGCCGGCCACTCCCGCGACGCCGTCCGCGAATTCGCACCGCCCGGACCACGCGGGTCAGGGCGGGCAGGGCCGAGGCAACAACCCCCGCCGACCCTAGAACCCGACACCGTTCCGTCGGGCGTATCTTACCGGTCCCATGCGCATGGGACCGGTTTCTTTTTTGGCGTTGCTCATTGCTTCGCCGCTCGCGCTCGTCGCACAGCGGCAGGCATCGCTCGGCATTGGCGCCGGTATCGTGCGGTATTCCGGCGGGTCGGGCTTCAGCGCATTGAACGTGGCGCCCGCCGGTCAGTGGGTGTCTCCTTCCATTTATCTCGGCGCGAGCGGAGCGGTTTCCCTGCTCGAGGCCGGTGTCTGGGCAGGCCAGGGCCGCCTCGATCTCTGGGCCGGGCTCGCTCGATCCACAGCGAAAACCCGCCTCGCCGTCAACGCGACGATCGCGGTGAGCACCAGGTCCGATGGCGCCGGCGCCGGATCAGGAGTTGCCATCCTGGAGGCGGTCCGCAGCCTTGCCGGAGCGAAGGGCGACGGTGGCGCCGCGTTCGGCGCGGGACCGGTCACCGGTGTCATCGAGGGGTTCCCCGGCGTCGGTGCGCTGCGCCTGCGAGGCCGCGGCTGGTGGCGGTTTGGAGACTCACCCGCGCAGCTCTCGCTCACGCTCGAGGGGACGCGCTTGCTCGGCGCGTGGTACACGGATGCCGTCGGTGGTGTCGTGCTCGACAGGCGGCGCGTCGTCGCATCGCTGTGGGTGAGCGGCCGGGTGAGTCAGGCCTACACGTCGAGCGCGGCCGCGAGCGCCTCCCTGCAATACTTCGTGACTCCCGGAATCGCACTGGAAGGATCGGGCGGCAACTATCTCCGCGATCCGTTCCAGGGTTTGCCCAGCGCCGGATTCTTTACCGCCGGAGTCCGATTCTTCCGGCCGCGTCGCGCGGCGGCGACCACAGACTCGTCGTCCAATCCTTCGCGACCCGCCCTGCAGCCGCTGGTGGCCAACCATCGCGGCGGCGACACGGTGGTCGTGCGGTTCCGGATGCGGGAGGCGAAATCGGTCGCGATCGCCGGCAATTGGAACGCCTGGACGCCCGCAGCGCTCCAGGGCCTCGGCGGGGACATTTGGGAGGCGACGCTGCGCCTCCCGCCCGGCACCTACTACTTCAACCTCGTCGTCGATGGGCAGGAATGGGTCGTCCCGGGCGGCGTTGCGACGATTCCGGACGGGATGGGGGGGCTGATCGCCGTCCTGAACGTGCTGTGACTTGACGATTCCCGCGCTTTCCCCTACCGTGGCGGCGGCAGGTTGGCTCCGGTTCGATGCTGTCCTCTCGCTTGAGGGGGTGCTCGATGGGGAAGATCAACATGCAGAAGGTGCTCATCGGTGGTTTGATCGCAGGCGTCGTATTGAATGTGGTTGACTCGGTGTTGTTCGGCATGCTCTTGAAGGATCAGATGGCCGCCGCGGCGACATCGATCAACCGACCCGCCATGACGAATTCGCAGATCCCCTGGTTCGTGTTTCTCGACTTCGTCGCGGGCGTGTTCCTCGTGTGGTTGTATGCGGCGATCCGGCCGCGCTACGGCGCGGGTCCGGCGACTGCGGCCAAAGCGGGCGTGGCAGCCTGGTTCCTCGGCAGTTTGCTCGTCACGCTGTTCATGTGGCCGCAGCATCTCATGCCGACGAATCTCACGATCACCATTTTGGTCGTTACGCTCGTGGAGTGGCCGGTGGCGGCGGTGGTCGGCGCGAAGTTCTATACGGAAGGCGCTCCCACGATGTAGGCTCAGGCTTAGCAAAGCAAAAACCGCCGGGCGGCGTGGTGCCGTCCGGCGGTTTTGCGTTCTACGAAGCTCGGGTGCTCAGTACTCGAACCGCATCGCGATCCCAACCGTGCGTGGCTGGTTCGTCAGGTACCCGACTCGTGCCCTGGTCCCGCGCTCGCGGTCCAAGGCCAAGAAGGCAGTCTCGTCTAGCGCGTTATTCAGGTATACCGACAACTCCCAGCTCTGATGCGTCATGCCGACGCGCACGTTGACGAGGCTGTACGCGGGTAGCAGTGGATTGAATCGGAAGATCCCCTGGGTCAGGGGGCCGCCGATCGTGTTTCCTCCGAAGGTGTTGAGGTCCAGGCAGCCGAATTTCTGACCGGCGCAGGCGGCACCGACTCCATTCCCCTGATCGTCGATCAACGTGTACCGTGACCCCACGTACTGGACCGCGCCCGAGACAAACGCCCGCGACCCTGTGGCGACCGCCCAGCCGTATGTGAGCGAGGCGCTTCCCTGGAAGCGAGGCACGCTGGGGAGACGATTCCCCTTCGCAATTCCTGCCACGACATTCCCGCCCTGCGTGAAGGAGGTCAGAAGCTTCGAGTTGTTCAGGCCGGCGGAAACCGCTAGATCCACGTGGTCATTGGGACTCGCGGTAAGCTCCAGCTCGGCGCCCACGGACCGGGCCTTGTCGGCGTTCAATATGAGCCGAGAAGAGCACGAGCCTGCCGTCACGGTGAGCTGCAAGTCGCGGATGTCCATATAGAACGCGGAGACATTCAGCGAACCGCGGCCGCGCGCAAATTGGGTCTTCGCTCCCACCTCGTAGTTCCAGGCTTTCTCATCCTTCCACGAACCCGCTAACGGCCCGAAGGTTGTCAGGTCCGCAGCGGTACACAGGGCAGCGTTGAGAGGATCGTTGATGCCGCCCAGCCGGAAGCCGCGCGACGCTTGTGCGTTCAGTGTGACCGCGTCGGAGGCCTTGTAGCTCAGCATGAAGCGTGGCGCCACACCGCTCGCGTCGGTCTTGCCCGTGGTATCAGTCGGCACGGCAAATGCGCCATCGAAAATCAACGACCGATCCTCGGAGAAATTGTAGTAGCGCAGGCCAGCCGTTAGATCCAAACGATCGGTCGCGGACACTGTCGCTTCGCCAAACGCCGCATACTGTGTGAGATGGTTATGCAGCTTGGAATAGAACAGCACGTCGATACCCGCTCCCAAGGATCCCTGGCTCCATCCTTGCGTGCCTCCTGCAAAGCCCTCCGCCGCCGCGAGGGAATCGACGCCCACCGCCTTGACGTTTTGGCCATAATCGCGTTTGCTGTCGCCGTAGAACCCGCCCACCACCCAGCGCACCTTGTTCGCGGCGCCCGACAATCGCAGCTCCTGAGTCCACACGCCGCTTCGCGTGGTGTCATTGAGCGGCGCGTCGAGCGTGTACACGCGATCTGACAGGCCGAGCGTACCGCCCATGACACTACCGGTGAGCGCGGTCGCGTCACGAACCACCAGGATGTTGCGGTGCGCGTAAGATGTGATCGACGTGAGCGTCGCCCCACCAAACTTGTACCGCAAATTCACGTCGCCCAGCACGAAATTATCCGTGTAGGGCTCGTTGATCTGCGTGAAGAGCTGGCGCTTCCCGAGCGTGACGGGGGGCCGAGTGGTCGTGTACGGGTTGGCCAGGATATTGAAAGCATCGATTCGGTTCCACCCGTCGGCCGTCGTCCGCTGGAAGACGATGCGCGGCGTGATGCTGAAGCGGTCATTCGGTTGGAGGCGCACGGCAGCACGGAGCCCGGTCTTATCGCTCGTGTTGACGTCCTTGTTGACCCTGAAGTCGGGTTGCACGGCATCCATCCAGCCGCCCAAATGATTACTGTAGCCGACGATTCGCGCGGCGGCACGCTGGCCCATTGGAGCGTTCACACCGATCTTGGCGGTGCTGCCGGGCGAGCCACCCCCTACCCAGTGTCCCCCTACCTCGCCGAACGTGCTGCTCGCGCCGAGCTCGGGTTGATTGCTGATGTAGCGTACCGTGCCGGCTTCCGAGCCGGCGCCGAACAGCGTTCCCTGCGGTCCGCGCAACACTTCCACGCGACTCACGTCGAAGAGGTCCAGGTCCGGCGTAAACAGCGACAGTGAGATTGGTGAGTCGTCGAGATACGCCCCCACCTGTTCCTTTACCCCGGGCTGATCGCGAGCAATCTGACCGGACGAAGCGCCGCGCATCGCGACCTGGCTCTGTCCGGGGCCCAGGTTCTGCACGCTGAAGCCCGCCACGTTCGCAGCGATCGTCTCGATGTTGTCGGCACCACGCAACCGCAGCGCCTGCTCCGTTGGCGCGGCGATGGAGAACGGGATGTCGGCAAGCTTCTGTTCTCGCAACATCGCGGTGACAGTTACGGCTTCGAGCTCAACCGCCTGCATCACGAAGTCGACGCTCGCCTCACCGCCCGCGCGGACCACGACGCCTTGCCGGACCTGCGCCCTGAGCCCGGGGAGCGAAGCGGTGACCGTGTAGCTGCCTGGACTCAGGTCCGCGATGGAGTAGCTGCCATCTCCAGCCGTCGTGGCGCGCCCCGATGCCGGGCCTTGCGCACGAACCGTTACGCCGGCCACGGGATCACCGCTCGCGCTGCGGACCGTTCCTCCGATCCGGCCGTTCTGAGCCAGCGCCAGACTCGGGATCCCAAACAGCAGGGCAACGAGAGCGGCGGCGCTCAGGACACGGCTTGCGGGGCTGACCATAAAACCTCCTCCAGGAAGAGTGTTACTTGTTGAGCCGCATTTCCGCGCGCGCATACACGTAGCGGCCGTTATAGCCGAACGGCGACGCGGCGGCCCAGGGGAACGTGTTGTCGTTGTTGTTGAACTCGGCCTTGGGACGATCAGGATATACGTCGAACAGATTGCGCGCGCCGATGGACAGATTCACGTCGCTGTACTGGTAGCCCACCTCGGCATCGACAAGCGTCTTGGCACCGTACGTCTCGCGATCGGTGAAGCTGGGCTGCGCCGAGGCGAAGCCGCCGTAGTACGACACGCGCCCCAGGGCATGGAACCGCAGCACCGTGTATTGCGCCGTCAACGTCCCGCGCCAGTTTGGGCGCTCTTCCTCGATGCCGACAGTTGTGACGAGATCGAGAATGCTGGTCAAATCGGTCGCGGTGCCCTGCAGAATCGCCGGCAGCGGATCGACGCGCGTGATCTTGTTCGTCGTGTAGTTGACCGCGGCACTCAGGTCCATCGTTCCGGCACCGGCCGGGACCGTCACGCCGCCGGTGATGTCGATGCCGCGCGTGCGCGTGTCGAGACCGTTGGTGAAGAATTGCACCGCGCCGATGTTCGAGATACCGGAATCACTCAGGATCCGCTGCGAGACGGTATCGCCGAACGTCGCGCCGAGCAGGACCCGGTCCTTGATCGTGATCCGGAACAGGTCCACCGTGAAGGTGACGTTGTCGCGGGGCGTGAAGGCGAAGCCCGCGCTCAAGTTCACGGCCGTCTCGTCCTTCAACGGTTTCGCGCCGAAGATCCGCGACGCGTGGTTATCCACCGGAAAGTTGCCCACTTCCACGAACTGTCCGCCGATCACGTTCGTGGTCGTGTGACTGAAGAAGCTCTGGGCGAGGCCGGGCGCCCGGAATCCCGTGCTCGCTGCCCCGCGGACGACGAACCGCGGCGTCGGCTGGAATCGCAGCGCGAGCTTGCCGGACAACCGCTGGCCGAAGTCGCTGTAGTGCTCGAACCTGCCCGCCACGTTCGCGAGGAACTTGGGCGTGAGCTGGCTTTCGAGATCGACGTACGCGCCGATGTTGCTGCGACTGTGGTCGCTCGCGTCGGTCGGCGCGAAGCCGGGAAAGACCGACGAACCCGCCGGCGCCAGGCCGCCGCCCGTGGCGCTGTCCTGGGCCAGATGCCCGCCGTTGATCCACGACGCGCGTTCTCCCGCCGTGATCTTGAAGCTCTCGCGCCGCACGGCCACACCCAGCGCGACGTTGACGGGCGCCGAGAGCCCGAGCTGCACGGGCTTCGCCAAGTTGATCGCGCCGATGGCCTCCGTCCGCTCGAGCCGGCCGGCGAAGAACGAGAGTTGATTCGGGATTCCCGGATCGTCCGGCGTGCCGAGCAGGCTGTCGGGGCCAGGCGCGCACGGCACATCGAGACACGGGCCGAGCGACGCATTCAGCGTGTGCCGGAGGTTGTAGTCGAAGCGATTGCCGCCGAACGATCCACCCGCATCGAGCGACCAGCCGCTCACGATCCCGCGGAACCCCGCCACCCCGGAATAGTCGCGGACGTCGGGGTGAAACTCGGGAAGGAAGCCCTGCGGGTAGAGCTCCGTCCAGTTCCGCTCGCTGTCGCGATAGCGCCAAAAACCGTTGCCGGTGCCCGAACGATGGCTGTAGCCACCGAACGCGTAGAGCTCGCTCGTGCCGCCGGGATTCAGCGGCATCCGGAAGTTGGCGAACGACATCGCATCCGCCTCGACCCCATCGCCCCAGTGGTAGTTCGGCTGTGTCAGCGAATTCCGCTTCTGCAGGATGCGCCCCGTCAGCGTGTCGATCACATCGGTCACGCCATTCGCGTCCGCCAGGAAGATGTCGGGCCAGGCGCGGTTCGTCTTGTCGCGATACAGGTATTCACCAAAGAGGGCGAGCGAGCCGCGGCCCAGCTGCATTCCGAAGCCGCCGTTCACGTCGCCGGTCTGGCCGTCGATGGGGTAGTTCTTGGAGTTGTATTCGCCCGCGTCGACGTTGAGGAACGGCGCAAAACCGCCTTCCTTCAGCACGACGTTCACCACGCCCGCGATCGCGTCCGACCCGTACTGCGCCGAGGCGCCGTCGCGCAGCACCTCGATGCGATCGATCGCCCCTCCGGGCAGCGCATTCATGTCGACGCCGCTCGAGCCGGCGCCCATACCGTAGGCGAACGTATTGAGCACCGCCATCTGGTGCCGCCGCCAGCCGTTCACCAGCACCAGCGTGTGATCGGGGCTCAAGCCGCGGAGCGTGAACGGGCGGACAACGTCGTTCGCGTCGGTCACGCTCTGGCGCGGGAAGTTCACCGATGGCGCGAGGTTCTGCAGGATCTGGCTCGTTTCGTTCGTGCCCTGCAGCGCGATCTGCTCCGAGGTGAACACGTCGACCGGGACCGCGAGCTGCTCGGCGGCCGTGTGCCGCGCGCGCGACCCGACGACCACATCCACGGGCGACAGGCTGATCGGCTGCGCGACGAGCGCGAAGTCCTGCGTCACCGCGACTTGCCCCACCGTCACGCGCGCCGACTGCGGCACGTAGCCGAGCAGCCGCACACGGACGGTGTACGTGCCTGCCGACAGGCCACGTATCTCGTAGCGGCCCTGATCGTCACTCGTCGCGTGCAGCCCACTGCCTTCGGCCGAGACGATAGCCCGGGCGAGAGGTGCGCCCGCCGCATCCGCAATCCGGCCGCGGATCGCGCCGTTCTGTGCCAGCAGCAACGCCGGCAACAGCCCTAGGCCTCCGAGTATTTTTCCGACTCGTCGCATATTCATGCCTCTTTGAGGAGTGACCGTGGCCCTAGTGCTATCGCGCGTCCCGAGGACCGTCAAGCCACGCTAATGGTGGTGCCCATTCCAGGGATCGCCGTCCGAAAACGCCATCACGTGCACCATCCAGCCGAACAGCCGCGGCCGAAACCGCCCGCCCACCGCTTCACATGCGTCTGCAGTCGCGATCGGCGACTTCGGGCCGAACACCGGCTGCCCGTCCTTCGTCTCCTGCCAGCGCCGCCGGGCGTCAGCGAGGGGCGGCAAACACCAATTGATATGCTGATGCCAGCGTGCGACCGACAGCGGCAGCCGCGCGTCGAGCTCGGCGTCGCTCGTTTGGGGCGGCGCGGTAAACATCGCGCCGACGAGTGTGAGCGTGCCGTCTGCGGCGCGCTCGTAGAGTAGCGATGTCGGGCGGGCGGGATCGAGGCCGTTTCGTGCCTGAAACGCCCAGCGGAGCTTGGTGTAATGCTGCACGGGTGCCGCCGCGGCCGGAATGAAGTTTCTGAAGCCGTCGGCCTCTGCCGCGTGCACGTCGCGATACTTCGCGAGCTCGCGCCGCATCACCGCCAACAACTCGGCGGCGCGCGCGGAGTCACCCGGGGCCCGAGGACGTTCCGCCGTGAGCCGCATGTGCAGGTCCTCGTTCGACACCATTCCCGCCATCGCATGCTCGGCCGCCATCGCCGCGTGCTCGTCGGGATGCTGCTCGGGAGTCGCCATCTCCTGATCGTCCGCGCCGGCGGCCCCGCCCCCGCCCCCGCCCCCGCGATGGCAGGCGGCGACCAGGACATATAATAGAAAGGCAGCGCGTCGCATCAAAGCAGAATAGACGCTCGCGCCGGGATCAGCTAGATCGATGCAGACGCTGGAAGTGCGGTTTCTCGACAAGAAAGTTGAACGTCAGGATCGCAGCCTGGGAGAATCCCGCGGCGATCAGTCCAGGGAATGACTGGAACATCAACGCGAGTCCATAGGTCGGCAGGTATCCGACGGTGTACATCGGGCTCGAAATGAAACGGTACGGCCCGCTCGAGACCGGCCCGATCGCCGCTTCGGGATCGAAGAAGTTGTGCCAGTAGTAGGCGTTGCTCCCCAGGGTGCGCGCGGCCCAAAGTTTGGTCCCGAGTCCGATGACGACGAGTGCGGCACCAATGGCGATCGACGCGGCGGCCGGAATGGGGAGGTCCCACGTTCCGCGCGTCGCGACGCAGAGCACGACCAGCGCGAACGCGTCGTGGTTCATGATGATCGCCGCGGTCCGCCGGAAGCGCCGAAACGCCTCGGCACGGCCGTACCGCTTGGTGTAGCGCTGGTCGCGATCTTCGCGCCGCAGCACGCCGCCCACGAACAACACGTACGCCATTCGACTGAGAATGGCGTACACGAAAAACGCGGCCTGCGCAGCGGTCACTTTCGTCCGAACAGGCGCACGGTGGCTTCCCCACGGCGGGGGCGCAGCCGGCTGCGGTACCAGAAATCGACGCGGCGGAGAATGCGCACCGGCCCCGGCAGGTCGATCGTGCGGCTCCAGGAGCCCTGCTGGAAATTGAGGCGCGTTTCCGGCGAGAAGGTCTGCCCGTTCCCGAAGGTCACTTTCACGTTGTACATCTCGAGATTGCCGCCCGAGACTTCGATCTTGATCGCCGTAAACCCTCCCTCGCGCGCGCCCACGATAATCGCGTCGTGATCCAGCGTAAAGCTCACGCGTCGCGTGCCCAGCAGCTCCCAATCGGCGGTTGGAACGGCCAGGAGAACGAGCGCGGCAAGAATGGCACGCATGCAAGATCCTCCGAAGACGGGGGTGTGACAACGCTGCAACATACATTGTCGTGACGACGGTCGTCACCCGTGGGGTATCACAGACGAGGAGGCCGTCATGAAACCATCACGTCGTCTGCCCGCAGTTCTCCTGACGTTGCTCATCTGTGCGTGCGCCAAGGATCCGGTCGGTCCCCCACCCCGTATTGCCGCGCTCCCGCGAGCATTAACCCCTGCGGAGCAGCAGTTGATCCAGGCGGACAATCGGTTCGCGATCAAGCTGCTCAGGCAGGCAACCGCCGATACCCGCGACACGCTGCCGAATTTGTTCGTCTCGCCGCTGTCGGTCGCGATGGCGCTTGGCATGGCGTACAACGGGGCGGCGGGAACCACGGCGGATTCGATGCAGCGGACGCTCGAGCTCGACAGCATGAGCCTGGACCAGGTCAACGAGTCGTATCGCAGCCTGATCAGCCTGCTGGAGGGGCTCGATTCGCATGTACGGCTCCAGATCGCCAACTCGATCTGGTACAAGCAAGGCTACACCGTGCTGCAGCCGTTCCTCGATGCCAATCGTGACTTCTATGACGCCCGCGTTTCGGCGTTGGACTTCGCCTCCCCGACGGCACCCGACACCATTAATCGCTGGGTGACCGAGCAAACCCACGGCGTGATCGATCGCATCGTCGACGCGATTCCCGATGGCATGCGGCTCTACCTCATCAATGCGATCTATTTCAAGGGTGATTGGACGCGCCAATTCGATCCCAGTCTCACGCAGGCGAGACCATTCCGGCTGCCCGATGGCTCTATGGTGAACGTGCCGACGATGACTTACGGACAGGAAGTCGATTTGCGCCTTACCTATCGGCCGTACGCGACGATCGTTGACCTGCCGTACGGCGGCGCCGCGTTCTCCATGACGATCGTGCTACCGAGTGATACGAGCAGCGTCGATCACCTGGTGGACGCGCTTACGAGGGAGCAATGGGACGGCTGGACCGCAACGCTGCAGCCCGAAAAAGGCCAACTCTATCTCCCCAAGTTCAAGCTCACGAACAATCTCGGCCTGATTCCTTCCCTCGCGTCGCTCGGCATGGGAATCGCCTTCGGGTGCGAGCCTCTCACGGCGGACTTCACGCGTATCCACGTACCCTCGGAGCTGTGCATCACGGAGGTGAAGCACAAGACGTATGTCGATGTCGATGAGGAGGGGACGGAAGCTGCCGCGGTGACATCGGTCGGCATCGGGCTCACGAGCGTGCCCCCGACCATCTTCGTCGATCGGCCCTTCCTCTTCGCGCTGCGGGAAAACCTGTCGGGAACGATTCTTTTCATGGGAGTGATTCGGCACCCACCGAACCCATAGCGGCACCCCGGGGTACTCCTTTCCGAACCTTGGCAGGAGGCTCTATGCGCCGGGTCAGGTTGATCTCGCTGTTGCTGTGCTGCGCGCCCTTCGCGCTCTCCGCACAGCAGCCCACTACACCACATGACAGCGTCCGGGGCGCCATTCGCACCGTAGACGTCCACGCGCGCACGCTCGAGGTGACGACGGGGGTCGGCTACGCGCTCCGCGTCGTACGGCTCCAGGTGCCCGCCGGCGTGCCGATCACCGATCGCCAGAGTGCGCAGCCCCAGCTGATCGGCTTGGCCGCACTGCAACCGGGCGATGTGATTCGCGCGGCGTTCGGCGGCCGGCCGACCGGTTTCGTCGCCTATACGATCGAGAGAGTCGGTCGGATGGATCAGCCATGATCCGCGCTTCCATCGCCGTATTGGCCGTGTGGAGCGCGGTAGCGTGCAGCCGCGCCCCGAAGCCGGGTGAGCCGCTGAAGGGCCTTTCAGCCGCCGAGCGGGCGCGGTTCGACAGTGGCCGAGCCCAGTTCGCGGCGAGTTTCACGCCCGAGCAGGGGCTCGGCCCGTTGTTCAACGGCCGCTCGTGCGCGGAGTGTCACGAGGATCCGGTGGTGGGCGGCGCGGGTGACGAGGTCGAGCACCACGCCACGGCGTTCCATCCGGAGGCCGTGGGCCGCAAGTGCGATGAGCTCGCCGGTCTGGGCGGTCCGGTATTCGAGGACAGCGTGACGCCGGCGCTACACGCGGCGCTCAACATCGAGAAGGAGCCTGTGCCGCCGGAGGCGACCGCAACCGCGGCGCGCACCACGCCCGATATCCTGGGCTTTGGATTGCTGGACGCGGTACCCGACTCGGTGATTCTTTCCTACGCCGACCCCGACGACTCGAACCACGATGGAATCTCCGGCCGGCCGAATCGCTTTCTCGATGGCCGGCTCGGTCGCTTCGGGCGCAAGGCGTTCGTGCCCAATCTCTTCGAGTTCAATGCCGGCGCATTTTCGGCCGAGATGGGGATCACGAGTCCGTCGGTCCTCGACGAGGGCACCGTCGCCGGCAAGCCGCTCCCTGCGGGAACGGATCCAGCCCGCGACCCCGAGCTCAGCGCCCACAATCTCGAGCTGACCGATGCTTTTGTGCGGCTGCTCGCGCCGCCCGCGCCGCAGCGCCTGTCGGGCGAGGCGAGCCATGGCCGTGATGTCTTTAAGAATGTGGGCTGCGCCAATTGTCACATCCCCACATTGCGCACCGGTGACAATCCGATCCCAGCGTTGAGCCACAAGGAAGTCACGGCGTACACCGATCTGCTGTTGCACGACATGGGCCCCGATTTGGCCGACATCTGCTTCGGAGTCGCGACGCCGAACGAATTCCGCACCGAGCCGCTCATGGGGCTCAGGCTCGGATCGCAGTTCCTGCACGACGGCCGCGCCAAGACGCCGGAGCAAGCGATTGAAATGCACGGTGGCGAGGGTACGCAATCGCGTGATCGGTTTCTGGCGCTGTCGGCGGCGGATCGGGCGGCGCTGGTGGCGTTTCTCAAGACGCTGTAGCGTTGGGGGATGATCAAACGCGGACTGCCGCTACTACTCGTGCCGGTGCTTGCAACCTGCACGGACACGGGCACGAACGTCGGCCCGCCGAATCCCCAGACGGTGTCGGTGCTGACGCAGCACAACGACAACACCCGGGCCGGCTGGAACTACAATGAAAAGGCGCTGAACACCAGCACCGTCAACGTGCAGCACTTTGGCAAAGTGTTCACGGTCTCGGTGGACGGCGATGTCTATTCCCAACCCCTGGTCGTCGGCAATGTCTCGATCGGCGGGGGCGGCGGCAGCCGCAACGTCGTCTACGTCGCCACGGTCAACAACACGGTCTATGCATTTGACGGCGACAACGGCCACGTGTACTGGCAAAAGAGCTACACCGTCTCCGGCATGCGGCCGCCGCGAGCCACCGACATGACCGGGGCATGTGGCGGCAACTATAACAATTTCAGCAGCGGCATTGGGATCGTCGGCACGCCGGTGATCGACAGCACGACCGGGACGATGTATTTCGTCGCCCGCAGTACCAACACCGCCGGTAGCACGTACGTGCAGTATCTGCACGCCGTGAGCATTCTCGATGGCAATGACGTCACCAGCCCGAAAGCCATCACCGCGTCGGTCAGCGGCAATGGAGATGGGAGCGTCGGCGGCACGGTCACATTCGATCCCCAGAAGGAGAATCAGCGCCAGGGGTTGACGCTGCTCAACGGCATCGTGTACGTGACGTTTTCCTCCCACTGCGATTGGGGGCCGTATCACGGCTGGATCCTGGGATACGACGCCGCGACGCTCCAGCAACAAATCGTCTACAACGACACGCCCGACGGCTACGCCGGCGGCTTATGGCAAAGCGGCGGCGGCATGTCCGCCGATGCGAACGGCTCCTTGTATGTGGTGACCGGCAACGGTTCGGTGGGCGATTCAATCGATCCCACGAACCTGACGAATCGCGGGACGAGCGCCCTGAAACTCACGCCGTCCGGATCGGCGCTCACGGTCGCGAGCTATTTCACGCCGACGAATTATCAGTCTCTCAACGACGGAGACCTGGATTATGGCACCGGCGGCGCATTCCTGATTCCCAACTCCGCGTATTACCTCACGGCGGGGAAGGACGGCAACCTGTACCTGCTGAACAAGGACGCCATGGGCGGGTTCGACCCGTCTTCCAATCAGGTGCAGCAAGTCGTCTCGCTGGGCGGCGGTGCCAACATGCATTGCCAGCCGGCGTACTACAAAGGCAGCACGCAGGAATTCGTCTATGTGTGGTCCGAAAACGATGCGTTGCACGCGATCCCGTTCGTCCGCGGAAGCAACATGCTGAACACCGCGGGCCAGCTTTTCGGCCCGGCCGGGCCCGGAGGACAAAGCGGAGCGGTGCTGTCGGTGTCGTCCGACAGCTCCAAGGACGGGACGGGGATCCTGTGGGCGTCATATGCATCGAGCGGCGACGCGGAAAGCTTTACCGTCCCTGGCGTCCTGCGGGCCTTCGACGCGAATGACATCACCAAAGAGCTGTGGAACAACACGCAGAACCTCTCGCGTGACGGCTCGGGCAATTACGCGAAGTTCTCGGCGCCCACAATCGCCAACGGACACGTGTACCTGCCGACGTTCTCGAATCGCGTAGTCGTGTACGGCTTGCAGTAACGGGTCTCCGCGGCCGGCTCGAAACGTCGCGAGGGCCTGCCCGTAGGACAGACCACCGTGACCGCGCCGATTAGCGCCGAATTCCTCGCCCTCCAGGAGCTGCTCGCCGGCCGCTATTCGATCGAGCGCGAGCTCGGGCGAGGCGGGATGGGGATCGTGCTGCTCGCCCGTGATGTGGCGCTCGACCGCCCGGTCGCGATCAAGCTGCTCCCGCCGCACCTCGCCTCACTCCCCAACGAGCGGGACCGGTTTCTGCAAGAGGCGCGGACCGCCGCCAGCCTCTCGCATCCCAATATCGTGCCGATTCACCTCGTCGAGGCACGCGGTGATCTCGTGTTCTTCGTCATGGGTTTCGTGGATGGCGAGACACTGCGCGATCGGGTGGAGCGGGCCGGTCCGCTCCCGCCCCGCCTGGCAACGAAGCTGCTGCAGGAAGTGGCGTGGGCGCTGGGGTACGCGCATCAGCGCGGCGTGATTCATCGGGACGTGAAGCCCGACAACATCATGATCGAGCGCGCGACCGAGCGCGCGCTCGTCACCGACTTCGGGATCGCGCTCGGAAGAGGGGCAGCCGAACGCGCGGACGGGGGGGGCTCGATCACCGGAACCGCGCGCTACATGAGCCCCGAGCAGGCGTGCGGCGAGCCGGTGGACGCGCGCAGCGACCTGTACTCCCTGGGCGCGACGTTCTTCTACGCCCTCACCGGCCGGGCACCATTCGAAGCTGCAAACGTGCCCGCGATTCTCACGAAACACGTCTACGAGCCCGCTCCGCTGGTCCAAGCGCTCCGGCCCGAGGTGCCGGCCAAACTTGCGGCCGTCGTCGAGCGCCTGCTCCGCAAAGCGCCGGCGGAGCGGTTTCAGACAGGGGACGATCTCGCGCGGGTCGCGGGCGAACTGCGAGGTCGGGACTTTCGCGCCCCGCCGCTGCTGCGCGCGTTCGTGCGAAACGCGCAGGTCTCGACCATGGTCCTGTTGACGTCCGTGCTGGCTGGGAGAGGCACGGGGATCATCGGCGCGATCCTCCTCTTCCAACTGGTGGTGGTGGCGCGGCGACTCTTGAAGGATGGCTACACGTTCGGCGACATTCGGGCAGCCCTCCTTGCCGAACGGCAAGTGCAGCAGGAGGAGCACGACGTCATCAAGCGGCGCCGCTGGTTCCTGCGGCTGGACTCGTTGTGGTACCGGGTGTGGGCCGGACGAGCCGGACGCTCCTTCTTCTGGCTGGCAGGGTTGGGCCTCAAGGGGACCGCTCGCGCGGCCCTGCCCTCGGTCGAGCGAACCGAGCTCGTGCTCGGACGCTCGGCCCTCTCTGCTTACAAGGCGCTGCCGGAAGGAGAGCGACGCCAGGTGCAGGACCTCCCGGGTGTGCTCGAGCGACTGGAGACCGGGGCACAGGCACTGCGGGCACGGGGAGACACAGGTGAATCGCTCACCGAAGCTGTGGCGGCGCTCGAACACCTGCGCCTCGCCCTCGTGAAGCGGCAGTCCGGCATGGGGTCACCCTCCGACCTTACGCTCGTTCTCGAGCGCGCCCGCGCTATCGGGGACCACGTCGACCAGCGGCTTGCGGCCGTGGCTGACGTGCAAGCGCTCCTCGAGTAGCGACGTAGTTTCATGTGATGGACATCCCCGTCCTCGACGAGCCGGCCGTTCGAGCCAAGCTTCACTACCAGGACCTCATTCCCGCCATCGCGCAGGCGCTTGCCGCGTTGTCGTCGGGCAAGGTCGTGCAGCCGGTACGATCGGTGGTTCCCGTCGCTCCGTATCAAGGCTTCTTCGCTGTCATGCCGGCGTACGCCGGGGCCCTGGGCGCCAAGCTCGTCACGTTCTATCCGAAGAACGTCGGTATCCACACGCACCACGCCCTCATCGTGATGTTCAAGGCCGAGACGGGAGAGCCGCTCGCGGTGATGGACGGGCGGTTGATTACGGAGATGCGAACCGCCGCGGCATCTGCCGTGGCGACCGAGCGGCTGGCGCGACCGGACGCATCCGTCCTGGCCATTCTCGGCTCGGGCGTGCAGGCGGGGAGTCACCTCACAGCGTTGGGCCACGTCCGCTCGTTCAAGGAAGTGCGGGTGTGGAGTCCTAAGAACGCGCCGGCGTTCGCCCAGAAGCACGGTGTGAAGGCCGCGACATCGGCGGAGGCTGCCGTGCGCGGCGCGGACGTTGTGGTGGTCGCCGCGAACGCGACAACGCCCGTCCTGCAGGGACGCTGGCTCGCTCCCGGCACACACGTGAATGCGATCGGTGCGACGCGCCCCGAATGGCGCGAACTCGACGACGATCTCGTCAAAAAGGCACGTGTCTTTGTCGACTCGCGCGAGGCGGCGCAGCGCGAATCGGGCGACGTTATCGCGGCGCAGAGCGAGGTGACGGAAATCGGCGCAGTCGTGTCGGGCGTCGCTGCCGGCCGGCGCAACGCGGAGGAGATTACGCTGTTCAAGTCCGTGGGTGTGGCGGTCGAAGACGTGGCGGCCGCGGCGCTGGTGCTGCGTGCTTGAACCGATCCGTCCGATCACCCTGAGCGAGATCCGAGAAGCCCGAAAGCGGATCGCCGGAACAATTGTTCGAACACCGTTGGTCCGCCTGGAGTTGGGGTCTGGATTCCCGGAAATCCGGCTCAAGCTCGAGAACCTCCAACCGATCAATGCCTACAAGCTGCGCGGCGCCGCCAACGCGGTCGCCATGTTGTCCGATGCGGAGCGGCGGCGCGGCGTCTGGACGATCAGCGCCGGCAATGCCGGTCAGGGCGTGGCATACGCGGCGCGCGCCGCGGGCGTGCCGTGCACCGTCGTCGCGATCGAGACGGCTCCCGCCGCGAAGCTCGAGCGCATGCGCGCGCTGGGCGCAAAACTCGTGCTCGTGCCCTATGCACGTGCCTGGCAGGCGCTCGAGGACCGCGCGTATCCCGGCGTAGAGGGCACGTTCATCCATCCGTTCGACGATCAGAACTTCATAGCCGGTCACGCGACGATGGGCCTCGAGATTCTCGAGGATGCGCCGGACACCGTCGCCATCATTGCCGCGATTGGCGGCGGCGGCCTGATCACGGGGCTCGCCAGTGCCGTGAAACCGTCCCGGCCGGAAATCAAAGTGTGGGGCGCCGAGCCCGAGACCGCCGCGCCCGCCGCGCTCTCGTTTGCGAAAGGCTCGGCGCAGGTGTTTGCAGATTGGAAGGCCACGTTCGTCGACGGCGCGGGCGGCAAGAGTGTGTTTCCGCGGATGTGGCAGCGCATGCAGCCGGTCGTGGACGGCTCAATCGTCGTGACCCTGGACGAGACCAAGCGCGCCATGCGGCTCATGGCCGAGAAGGCACGCGTCATCGCCGAGGGCGCAGGTGCGCTCGCGCTCGCGGCTGCGCTGACAGGCAAGGCGGGCCAAGGCCCGATAGTCGCGATCGTCTCCGGTGGCAACATCGATCTCGCGAAGTTCTCCGAGCTCATAGCATACTAGAGGCCCATGTACCGACTCCTCTTACTCGCCTCGATCTTGATCCCGGTCGCCGCAGCGGCGCAGCAACCGCGCGTGCTCGTCTTTTCCAAGACCGTCGGATTCCGTCACAGCTCCATCCCCAACGGCATCGCCGCTATACGCAAGCTCGGTCAGGAGCATGGGTTTGCGGTCGACACGACTGAGGACGCCGGCGCCTTTACCCAGAAGAACCTGGCGCGCTACAGCGCCGTCGTCTTTCTGAGTACGACGGGGGACGTGCTGAACCCGGCGCAGCAGGATGTCTTCGAGCGCTACATCCAGGCGGGGGGCGGATACGTCGGCGTGCATTCCGCCACGGACACGGAGTATGACTGGCCGTGGTACGGCAGACTGGCCGGCGCGTACTTCAACGGCCATCCTGGCAATCCCAACGTTCGTCATGGGAGCTACCGCGTCCTCGACACGACGCACGTGTCGACACAAGGGCTCCCCACGCGCTTCGAGCGCGACGACGAGTTCTACAACTTCAAGTCGATCGACCCGACCATCCACGTGCTCATCGAGATCGACGAGAAGAGCTACGAGGGCGGGACCAACGGCGATCACCACCCCATGAGCTGGTACCACGATTTCGCCGGCGGCCGCGCGTGGTACACCAACATGGGCCACACCGAAGCCACCTACACCGAGCCGCTCTTCCTGCAACACCTGCTCGGCGGACTGCGCTACGCGATGGGAACCGGGACTGTGGATTTCAATCGCGCGCGGCCGGAAGAGAACCGCTTCACGCGCGTCGTGCTCGCCGAGAAGCTCGATGAGCCGATCGAGCTCGCCGTGCTGCCGGACGAACGCGTGCTGTTCATTGAGCGGCACGGCTACGTCAACCTGTACAAGCCCGGCCAGACCGGAATCCGTCGCATCGCGACCATTCCGGTCAGCACCAAGTACGCCGATTCGAGCCAGGCGGAAGACGGCCTGCTCGGCCTCGCCGCCGATCCCAACTTCGCGGTGAACGGCTGGGTCTACATGTACTTCTCGCCGGCGGGACCGGATGCGAAGAATGTCCTCGCGCGCTTCACGCTGACCGGCGACTCGCTCGATCTCGCCACGAAGAAGGTGATCCTCGAAATCCCCACGCAGCGGCTGCAGTGCTGTCACACCGGCGGCTCGATCGCGTTTGACGCCCACGGCAATCTCTACTTGTCCACCGGCGACAACTCGAATCCGTTCGCCACGGCATATGCCCCGATCGACGAGCGCCCCGGCCGGATGCCGTGGGACGCGCAGAAATCGTCGGCGAACACGAATGATCTCCGCGGCAAGATCATCCGCATCCGTCCCGAGCCGGACGGCACGTACACGATCCCGGATGGAAACCTCTTCCCGAAGGGCACGCTGAAGACTCGGGCCGAGATCTACACGATGGGCCATCGCAATCCGTATCGGATCTCGGTAGATAAGCACACCGGGTTCATCTACTGGGGCGAGGTCGGGCCGGACGCGAACGTCGACTCGGTCGGACGGGGACCGCGCGGCTACGACGAGGTCAATCAGGCGCGCGGGCCCGGCAATTACGGCTGGCCCTACTTTGTGGGGAACAACCAGGCCTATTACAAGACGACCGTCATCGATTCCGCGACAATCCAGGGCGGCCCGCAATTCGATCCCGCGCATCCGGTCAACAACTCACCGAACAACACGGGCCTCAATCAGCTGCCGCCGGCGCGCGGGGCGTTCATCTGGTATCCGTACGCGCCGTCGCCCGATTTCCCGATCGTCGGCACCGGCGGACGGACCGCCGAAGCCGGCCCTGTGTTCTACCGCGACGATTTCCGGAACGCGGCACGTCCCTTTCCAGCGTACTACGACGGCAAGCTGTTCATCTACGAGTTCATGCGGCACTGGATCATGGCGGTCACGATGGACAAGAATGGCGACCTCGCGTCCATCGAGCAGTTCATGCCGAACGCGAAGTTCGCCGCGCCGATCGAGATGGAGTTCGGGCCGAGCGGCGACCTGTACATCCTCGAGTACGGGACGGTGTGGTTCTCGGGAAACGATGATGCCAGTTTGGTGCGCGTCGAATACAACGCCGGCAATCGCGCACCCATGGTGGCCGCGGCAGTCGATCAACCGAAAGGCGCGCTCCCGCTTCGCGTCTCACTGTCTTCGGCGGGCACAGTCGATCTCGACGAAGACTCGCTCCGCTACGATTGGACGATTACGCAGCGCCGTGCCGTTGTAGCGCGATCGACGGCGCCGAACCCGGGAATCACATTCCGGCAGGCGGGGACCTACACGGCGACCCTGACGGTGACGGACGCCCACGGTGCATCGACCAGCGCGCCGCCGATCGAGATGGTCGCAGGCAATCAGCCGCCAACGGTGGGAATCGACCTGGTCGGTGCCAATGCCACATTCTTTTTCCCCGGTGTGCCGGTGCGCTACGCTGTGCGCGTGACTGATCGCGAAGACGGCACGTTGCGCAACGGGCGAATCCCCGCGCGCCGCGTTGCCGTGCGCGCGGACTATCTCCCCGATGGAGCCGGTGCCGGGGCGAGTCCCGCCGATCAGGGACGGCAGCTGCTCGAAGGCAGCGACTGCCTCTCCTGCCATCAGCTGAATCGCAAGTCGATCGGACCGGCGTACCGCGACGTCGCACGAAAGTACCGCGCCGACACCTCGGCGACGGTGCGGCTCAGCAGGAAGATTCGCGAAGGGGGATCCGGCGTGTGGGGGCCGGTCGCGATGCCGGCGCATCCGGCGCTCAGCGCCGAACAGGCCGACGCGATCGTGGCGTACATCAGGAGTCTGGCCGACACGATGAAGGCGCCCACGCCCCCGTCTCTGCCAGTGCGCGGGGCCTACACGCCTGCGGGCTCGGGTGACGCGCCGCGCGGCGTGGTGCAATTGCGCGCCGCGTACACGGACCGCGGTGCGAACGGCGTGCCGGCGATCACGACGGAACAGACGCTCGTGCTGCGGTCGCCGACGGTCATCGTGGCGAGCGGTGAGATGTCGGACGGCGTGTCGAAGCAGACGGACGAGCGCGTGCCGGTTCCGATCGCGGTCGCAAACCGCTCCGGGTCATCCGTCGCGCTGAAGCAGATCGATCTGACGGGAGTCGGGGGCGTGACATTCCAGGTGGTGGCGCCGGCGCAATATCAGCCGAAGGGCGGGAAGATCGCCGTGCATCTCGATAGTCCGACCGGCACGTTACTGGGTGAGAGCGAGCCGATTGTGCCCACCACCGATGAAATGCCGGTCCCGCACCGCGTGACGGTGCCGCCGACGACGGGAATGCATGACCTCTACTTCGTGTTCACGAATCCTGACGCCACCGGCGGGGATGGATTCCTGTTTGGCGTGTTGACCGCGACGTTCGAGGCTGCTGCAACTACATCAGCACCCACGCCCCGTTCTTCGCACTAGACTCGACGGCCGCATGGATGAACCTGACGCCGTGCGCGCCGTCTTCCACCGTCGGCACGAGCAGCGCCGCCCGATCAGGCGCCCGCTTCGCGCGGCGAGCCCGGATTTGCTCCGCCAGATCGCGATAGAGATTGGCGAACGCCTCGAGATAGCCCTCCGGATGCCCCGACGGGATACGCGTCGCGCGCGCCGCGTCAGGACCGAGGTTCGGACCACCGCGCGATAGCACTCGCGGCGCCTGGCCAACCGGGGTAAAGCGCAGCTGGTTCGGGTCCTCCTGGCTCCACTCGAGGCCGCCCTTCTCGCCGTAGACGCGCAAGCGCAGCCCGTTCTCGTTGCCGGGCGCCACCTGACTGCTCCACAGCATGCCCCTCGCGCCGTTCTCGAACCGCAGCAGGAGGTGCGCGTTGTCGTCGAGCTTGCGGCCCGGCACGAACCGGCTCACGTCCGCGGCGAGCTCGCGCACCCCGAGACCCGTGACAAAGCTCGCGAGATTGTGGGCATGCGTCCCGATGTCGCCGAGGCTACCGCCCTCACCGGCGCGCGCGGGATCGACGCGCCACGCGGCCTGTTTCTGCCCCGTCTCTTCGAGCTTGGACGTGAGCCAATCCTGCACATACTCGACCTGCACAACGCGGATCGTGCCCAGCTCGCCCGCCGCCACCATCTCGCGCGCCTGCCGCACCATCGGGTAGCCGGTGTAGTTGTGCGTGACGCCGAAGATGAGACCGGTGCGCTTCACGACTTGCACGAGGTCGAGCGCGTCCGCGATGGTGGTGGTCATCGGCTTGTCGCAGATCACGTCGATGCCGCGGTCGAGAAACGCGCGCGCAATGGCGTGGTGGCTGTCGTTCGGCGTCACGATGCTCACGACCTCGATGCCGTCGGGCCGTTTCGACTCTGCAGCCGCCATCTCGGCAAAGGTCGTGTAGATGCGGTCGGGCGCGAGGCCGAGATCGGCGCCCGACTCTTTGGCGCGCTTTGGATCGGACGAGAGCGCGCCCGCCACCAGGTCGTACTGCCCGTCCATGCGGGCGCACAGTCGATGCACGCCGCCGATGAACGCGCCGCGCCCGCCGCCGACCATGCCGAGTCTCAGTGGCGGTGTCATCCGGCGAAATCGTCGAACGCGTGCTCGGTGACGCGAATGATGTGGTCCGCGATGTACTTCGCCCCTTCGCGCGCCCCGTCCTCCGGATGCTTGATGCAGCACTCCCACTCGAGCACCGCCCAGCCGGGATAGTCGTACTGTGCGAGCTTCGAGAAGATTGCCTTGAAGTTCACCTGACCGTCGCCGAGAGAGCGGAAACGCCCCGCCCGATTGATCCACGACTGGAACCCGCCATACACGCCCTGCCGGCCGGTCGGATTGAACTCGGCGTCCTTGACGTGAAACATGCGGATGCGGTCGTGATAGAGGTCGATGTACTCGAGATAGTCGAGCTGCTGCAGCACGAAGTGACTGGGATCGTAGAGCAGGTTGCAGCGCTTGTGTCCGCCGACGCGCTCGAGGAACATCTCGAACGTCACGCCGTCGTGCAGATCCTCGCCGGGATGGATTTCGAAGCAGGCGTTGACGCCGTTTTCCTCGAACACGTCGAGAATCGGACGCCAGCGCCGCGCCAGCTCGTCGAACGCCGTCTCCACCAGGCCCGCCGGCCGCTGCGGCCACGGGTACATGTAGGGCCACGCCAGCGCACCCGAAAACGTGGCGTGCTCGGTGACGCCGAGCCGGCGTGACGCGCGCGCCGCGAGCTTCACTTGCTCGACTGCCCACGCGGTCCGCGCCGCGGGCTTGCCGCGGACTTCAGGCGCCGCGAAGGCGTCGAATGCGGTGTCGTACGCGGGATGCACGGCGACGAGCTGGCCCTGCAGATGCGTCGACAGCTCGGTCACCTGAAGCCCTCGCTCGGCCAGGACGCCCTTTATTTCGTCGCAGTAGGTCTGGCTTTCGGCGGCTTTGGCGAGGTCGAACAGACGCGCATCCCAGGTTGGGATCTGGACGCCCTTGAAGCCGAGTCCGGCGGCCCAGGCGGCGATGGCTTTCAAGCTGTTGAACGGCGGCGCATCGCCCGCGAACTGCGCCAGGAATATGGCGGGCCCTTTGACTGTCCTCATCGCGTGTCCTCCCTCGTCCAAGAAAACCTCAAGGCGAGAGAAAATAGACGCGTAAAGGAGATCCTTCGCTACGCGGGGGTGGGGGTCACTTCCGAATGAGTCTTTGGATCTGGCGCCACCCGATGAGGATCACGTGGTTATCGGCGAGGGCCTTCCGGAACTCCGGGCTGGAAATGACGTCGACGTCGCGCTGGCGCCACGCGGCATCCCACACCGGGTAGTTCACGGTGACCGCGCGCATCTCCGCGTCGTCGTGCGCGAGATGCACGAATAGCTCGGTGACGCCGGGCTGCAGATTCTTGACGACATTGAGGTAGTAGTCCTTCCACGCAGCGGGCTGGACGTCGCCTTGCGGCGAGAAGATCGCGTCGGGGAACGGGTCGGCGGCGTCAACGTAGGGGAGCAAGTCCCGGAACACCTGCTCATTGCGGGCCATGCGAATCGGCAATCTGTACTCTCGCGCCACCTTCCGCAGCACCGCGAAGAGCTCCGGCGTGGCATAGAGCGCGTGCATGTGCGCATCGAGATGCGTAGGGTCCAAGCCCATGGATTTGGCGCGCTCGATCTGTGCTCGCACCTCGGTTTCGACTTCCTCGACCTTTGCGTGCCGCGCGAATTCCTCGGTGGTGGAATAGAAAAACCCGTCGGGCCCGACGAGGCTGGGCACGAGGTTGCGCGGCGTCACCGGTCCCCAGCGGAACGTCTGCCACTCGGCCGTCAGCGTCAGATGCAGGCCCAGATCGGCGTCGGGATGCGTCCTGGCGTACGCTGCGACTTCGCCGAACCATGGGGCCGGCACCATCACAGTGGCGGAGGTGACCAGGTTCTGGTCGAGCGCGGCGAGGCTGGCGTCGTTCTCCGAATGCGACATCGCCAGATCGTCGGCGTTGATGATGAGCAGCTTGGAGTCGGCGGGGTAGCCGAGGCGCACGTTCAGGGGTTGGTCGGCCAGAAGGGCTAGCAGCAGGACGGCGGCGAAACGCATGCGGACTCCGGAAATAGGTCTAAAGAGTTGGATAGGGAGGGCGCACCGAACGTTGTACCCGGCTCCGCATCGTAGCAACATCGGTCCCTCGCTCGCGCTGTCATCCCGAGCGCCGCGCGCGACGCGAGGGATCTGCTGTTAGTAACCTGCGTAGCGAAGGACCTGCTCGTGGCGCATTCTATGTCCGTGCCCACAACCACATCTCTCGCCGATCGTAGCGTCCACCCCAGCAGACGCCTCTTCTACTACGCCCTGACCTCCGCCCTCGCCGGTTTCCTGTTCGGCTTCGACACCGTCGTCATCTCCGGCGCCGAGCAGACGATTCAGCACCTGTGGGGCCTCTCCCCCGGCCTGCACGGCTTCGCCATGGGCGCCGCACTGTATGGCACTGTCATCGGCTCCCTGCTCGGCTCGTGGCCCGCCGATCGCTTCGGGCGCCGCCCCACGTTGCTCTCCGTGGGCGCGCTATTCCTCATCTCGGCGCTCGCCAGCGCATTCGCGCCGAACGTCGAGCTCTTCATTCTCGCACGCTTCATTGGCGGCGTCGGCATCGGGATCAGTACCGTCGCCGCCCCGCTCTACATCTCCGAGATCGCGCCCCCGGACCGGCGCGGCCGCCTCGCCGCCATGTTCCAGTTCAACATCGTGCTTGGCATCGTGATCGCGTTCGCGTCGAACGCCGCGCTCGCGAAATTCGGGCCCGACGCCTGGCGCTGGATGCTCGGCGTCGCGGCGATTCCTTCAGCGATCTACATGGTGATGGCGCTCGGGCTCCCCGAGTCCCCGCGCTGGCTGCTCACGCGCAAAGGCGACCGCTTCGCAGCAGTGCACGTACTGTCGCTCGTCATGCCCGGAGCCTCGCTGAACGAGCTCGAGTCGACGGCCGATACAATCGTCGCCAGCGCCGCCGAGCAGGCTAGTCATAAGGGATTCTGGACGTGGCGCCTTCATGTACCGATCGGCCTCGCCTTCCTCGTCGCGTTCTTCAACCAGCTCTCCGGCATCAACGCGATCCTCTACTTCGCGCCGCGCATCTTCAGCCTCACGGGCCTAGGGCCACAGGCGGCGCTGCTGCAGTCAGTCGGCATCGGCATCACCAATCTCATCTTCACGTTCGTGGGCCTCTGGCTCATCGATCGCCTCGGCCGGCGCACGCTGCTGCTCATCGGCTCGTTCGGCTACATCGTGTCGCTCGGCCTCTGCTCGTGGGCGTTCTATACGGGACACGTCGCCATCGTGCCGGCCTGCATCTTTGCCTTCATCGCGGCGCACGCGATCGGCCAGGGCACGGTGATCTGGGTGCTGATCTCCGAAATCTTCCCCAACACCTACCGCGCGGCGGGCCAGTCGCTCGGCAGTGCCACGCACTGGGTCTTCGCGGCGCTGCTCACCACCGCGTTCCCACTCATGGTGAGCCGCTTCGCGCCGGGGACGATCTTCCTGTTCTTCTGCGGCATGATGGCGCTGCAGCTCGTGTGGGTGCTGACGATGGTGCCCGAGACCAAAGGCGTACCGCTCGAGGAGATTCAACGGAGACTGGGCCTCGCCGGCTGAGGCCGGTCATCGTCGGCATCGGCGAAGTGCTCTGGGACGTCTTTCCCGACGGCGAGCACTTCGGCGGCGCACCCGCAAACGTCGCGATCCATGCCGCGGCACTCGGCGCCGAGAGCTATATGATCAGCGCGGTGGGACCGGATGCGCGCGGCGACGCAGCATTGGCGCGCCTCGACGCGGCAGGCGTGAACCGCACTGCCGTGTCGCAGCTGCTCGGCCGTCCCACGGGTGTGGTTGATGTCAGCGTCGACGCCGGGGGGCAGCCGAGCTTCGACATCGCGGCGGACGTCGCGTGGGACTATCTGCCGTGGTCTCGCGCGGTCGAGGAAGTCGTCGAACACGCGGATGCGATCTGCTTTGGAACGCTGGCACAGCGCGCGGCACCGTCCCGTACCACGATCAAACGTGCGTTGCGGGCAACGCACCGCAGGACGTGGCGGCTGTTTGACGTCAACCTGCGCCAGAATTACTTCGATGAGCGGGTGGTCAGGTCGTCGCTGGAGCTGGCGAACGCCATCAAGCTGAACGAAGACGAGCTATCCGTTGTCGCGCGACTGTGTAACCTCACCGCCACGGGTCTGGTGGATCAGCTGCGGATGTTGTGCGACTGGTTCGGGCTGAGACTCGCGGCACTGACGCGGGGCGCGGCCGGCTCGGTGCTCGCAACCCGGGACGAAGTCCACGAGTCCGCCGCGCCGGCGACGGTGGTCTGCGACACTGTCGGCGCGGGCGATGCGTTCACGGCAGCGCTGCTCGTGGGACTCCTGGACCGCCGATCGCTCGCCGAGGTCAGCACGCGCGCGAACGCGGTGGCAGCGTACGTCTGCTCGCAGCCGGGGGCGACGCCGCCGATGCCAAACACCCTTCGTCCATGAATGCCCACGTCATACGGACGATCCATGGTTACGACGCGGTCGTGTTCTGGAAGAAGGTCGCTACTTTACAGTCCGATGCTCAACGCCATCGGCAACACGCCGCTCGTTCGTCTGTCACGCATCGTGCCGCGCGGCGCCGCGGACGTATGGGTGAAGCTCGAGTACTACAATCCCACCGGCTCCTACAAGGATCGCATGGCGCTCGCGATGGTCGAGCGCGCCGAGCAGCACGGCGCGCTGAAGCCCGGCATGGCGGTGGTCGAATACACCGGCGGCAGCACCGGGATCTCGCTCGCGTTCGTGTGCGCCGTGAAAGGCTATCGCTGCCGCATCGTCTGCAACGACGCGGTCGCGCCGGAAAAGCTCCGCAGCATGCAGGTGTTCGGCGCCGAGCTCGAGGTGCTGAAGAGTGACGGCGGCAAGCTCACGCCCGATCTCGTGCCCCGCATGATGGCGCGCGCGCGCGAAATCGCGGCCGAGGGACCGAGCTACGCCACCGACCAGATGCGCAATCCCGACATGGTGGCCGGCTACGAGCCGCTGGGCGAAGAGCTGCTGCGGCAAATGCCGCAGCCGATTCACACCTTTTGCGCCGCGGTCGGCACGGCGGGGATGTTGATGGGCACCACGCGCGTGCTGCGCCGCGCCAATCCCGGAGTCCGGATCGTGGCGCTCGAGCCCACGACCTCGGCCGTGCTGTCGGGCGCGGCGCCGGGCCGGCACGGCGTGGAAGGCGTAGCGCCGGGCTTCGTGCCGCCGCAGTTCGACCGCAGTCTCGTCACCGAGACACGCGCGATCGACGAAGCCGAGGCGCGGCAGATGGCGTGGACGCTGGCGCGGCAGGAAGGGATCTTCGCCGGGACGTCCACCGGCCTCAACGTCGTCGCCGCGCTGCAGCTCGCGCGCGAGCTCGGCGCCGGGC
>Ga0207653_10000039_pt1 | contig 98540 bp, 93 predicted proteins | sample KBSK5251metaG_FD_184341 | JGI IMG/M metagenome (GOLD analysis project Ga0207653, IMG submission 184341) | Corn, switchgrass and miscanthus rhizosphere microbial communities from Kellogg Biological Station, Michigan, USA - KBS K5-25-1 metaG... | ecosystem: Host-associated > Plants > Roots >... | reverse complement strand
CTATCAGGACAGCGTGCTGGCGAGCTTCCCCGAGGTCGGTTCCGTGTTTGGAAAGGTCGGCCGGGCGAATACGGCAACCGATCCCGCGCCGCTCGACATGTACGAGACCACGGTCGTCCTGAAGCCGCACAATGAGTGGCGTCGTGGCATGACGACCGAGCGGCTCGTGAGCGAGATGGATCGCGCGGTACGGCTCCCCGGCGTTACCAATGCCTGGACGATGCCGATCAAAAACCGCATCGACATGCTGGCTACGGGCGTGCGGACGCCGATCGGCATCAAGGTGTACGGGCCGAACCTCGACACGCTGCAGCAGCTTGGCATCGAAGTCGAGCGCATCGTGAAGAGCGTACCGGGCACCCGCAACGTCTTCGCTGAGCGCAACGTCTCCGGCTACTACGTGGACGTGCAGACCGATCGGGTGCAGGCCGCGCGCTACGGCCTCAATGCCGGCGATCTGCATGACGTCGTCATGGCGACGGCGGGCGGCATGACCGCCGCGATCACGGTCGAGGGCCGGGAGCGCTACGAGGTCAACGTGCGCTATCCCCGGGAGCTCCGGGACAACGCGCAAAAGCTGCGGGAGATTGTCGTACCGACGATGTCGGGCCTGCAGATCCCGCTTGGGCAAGTGGCCCAGGTGAACGTCGTGCAGGGGCCGATGGCCGTAAAGACCGACGATGCGTTCCCGGTGACGACGGTCTACGTGGACATCGAGGGTCGCGACCTCGGCGGCTACGTCCGCGATGCCCAGCGCGTTGTCGCGGCCCAGCTCAAACTGCCGCCCGGCTACAGTCTCACGTGGAGCGGCCAGTTCGAGTTCATGCAGCGCGTGGCGCAGAAGCTCAAGCTCGTGTTGCCCCTCACGCTCGGGATCATCTTCTTGCTCCTCTATCTGAACTTTCGTGGCGTCGAGGAAACGCTCCTCGTGATGCTGGCGCTGCCGTTCGCGCTGGTGGGCGGCATCTGGTCGCTCTGGGCCCTCGGCTACAACACGAGCGTCGCCGTGTGGGTCGGGTTCATTGCGCTGGCGGGTGTCGCCGCGGAGACTGGTGTGGTGATGCTGATTTACCTCGACGAGGCGTTCGAGCGGCACCATCGGGAAGGCGCCTTGCGGGTGCCCGCAGACGTCGCCGCGGCCGTGGCCGAGGGCGCGGTGCAGCGGCTGCGGCCGGTGATGATGACGGTCACGGCGGTCATCGCCGGATTGGCGCCGATTCTCTGGAGCGCGGGGACGGGGGCGGACGTGATGAAGCGCATCGCGGCCCCGATGGTGGGCGGGATGGTGACGGCGACGGTGCTGACGCTCGTGGTGATCCCCGCCATTTACTTCCTCTGGCGGAGTTGGCAGGTGCGCCGCGTGATGAAGACTCGACGAGGAACGGCGGTATGACTGATCATAGCCACGCTCACCATCATGATGTCGGCGGCGCGAAGCACGACCGCGCGCAGCACGATCCGGGCACGCAACGGATGCACGACATGCATGCTGGCCATTCGCCCCAGCTGTTCCGCGATCGCTTCTGGCTGTCGGCTATTCTCACGATTCCCGCCGTGGTCTGGTCGGCGCATATCCAAGCATTGCTTCATTATCGGGCGCCTGCGATGCCGGGCGCCCGATGGATCCCAGCCGCATTCGGCACGCTCGTGTTCGTCTACGGCGGCCGCGCGTTCCTCCAAGGCGCCTGGCGTGAGCTTCGCGACCGCTTGCCGGGGATGATGACGCTCATCTCGCTCGCGATCAGCGTTGCGTTCGTCTTCTCCTGGATCGTACAGCTCGGCCTGATCCGTGCCGACGCCCTCTGGTGGGAGTTAGCGACGCTGGTGACGATCATGCTTCTGGGCCACTGGATCGAAATGCGCTCGATCCAACGCGCCGAAGGCGCGCTCGCGGAGCTGGCCACGCTGCTGCCCGACATGGCCACGCGTGTAGGCACCGGGACTGAGGAACAAGTACCGATCGCGGCGCTTCGCAAGGGTGACATGGTGCTGGTTCGGCCGGGTGAAAGCGTGCCGGCCGACGGCGTCGTCCGCGCGGGCGGGAGCGACGTCAACGAAGCGATGATCACGGGCGAGTCCCGGCCAGTCAAAAAACGCGACGGGGATGAAGTCATCGCCGGAACCGTCAACGGCGAGGGCTCGCTGCGTGTGGAAGTGACCGGAGCTGGAGATGAGACCAAGCTGTCGAGGATCATGCGACTCGTGGCCGAGGCGCAGCGATCGAAGTCCAGAGCTCAGGTCCTGGCCGACCGCGCGGCCCAGCTGCTCACGGGAGTGGCCATCGCCGCCGCACTCCTCACGATGGTCGTGTGGCAGCTGCTCGGGGCGCCCATCGACTTCTCGGTGGTGCGGGTCGTGACAGTCCTCGTAATCGCGTGCCCTCATGCCCTTGGCCTCGCCGTGCCGCTGGTCGTCGCCATCTCCACGACGCTCGGCGCGCGAGCGGGCTTGCTCGTGCGTGATCGGCGGGGCCTTGAGGAGGCACGAACCCTCGACACGGTAATCTTCGACAAGACCGGGACGCTCACGCTGGGAGAGTTTCGCGTCGTCGAACTTTCGGTCGCCCCAGGGATCTCGCAGGATGAGGCGCTGCGCCTCGCAGCAGCCGTCGAGGCGGAGTCGGAACACCCCATTGCTCGTGGCATCGTCAAGACGGCCGAGGAGCGGGGCATCCGGGTCCCGGCGGCCAGCGGCTTCCGGGCGCTACCGGGAAGAGGTGTTGCGGCGTCTGTAGAAGGTGTCGAGTACCGCCTCGGGGGGCCCGCGTTGCTCGGGCGTCAGGACACCACCGTGCCGCCGCAGCTGGCGCAGGCGGCTGACGCAGCCGCACAACGTGCCCAGTCGGCGATCTATCTGTTGCGGGGCGGCGCCGCTATCGCGGTATTCGCGGTGGCCGATGCTATTCGCCCTGAGAGCCGTGAGGCGGTCGCCGCGCTCCAGCAGCGCGGCATCGAGGTCGCGATGCTCACGGGGGACGCGCGCGCCGTGGCTGGCGCTGTCGCCAAGGAGCTCGGCATCGACACGGTGTTCGCTGAGGTTCTGCCGGAAGACAAGTCTTCAAAAGTAAAGGAGCTACAGCAGCGGGGCCGGAAAGTCGCGATGGTGGGCGACGGGGTGAACGATGCGCCCGCCCTCGCGACCGCCGACATCGGCATCGCGATCGGCGCTGGCACAGACGTCGCCGTCGAGGCCGGGCACATTGTCCTCGTGCGTTCCGATCCACGCGACATTCCACGCATCGTCACGCTCTCGCGCGCGACCTATCGCAAGATGATCCAGAATCTGTGGTGGGCAGCGGGCTACAATATCTTCGCCATTCCGCTGGCAGCGGGCGTGCTCGCAAGCGAGGGCATCCTGCTCACCCCGGCGCTGGGGGCCGTCTTGATGTCGGCGAGCACGGTGATCGTGGCGATCAACGCACAACTCCTCAAACGGGTCAAGCTGTAACCACCCATGGTCTTCCGAGTCACGCGCGGCCCACCCCGAGCGCGTCCGCCACGCGATTGATGTAGTTGAACCAGGCGGCGATCAACGTGATCTGCAGGATGGCGCGGTCGTCGAAGCCGACGGCGCGCAGCCGCTGATGATGCTGCGGTCCGATGCGTGTCGCGTCCTTCGTCAGCTGGACCACGTAGTCGAGCATCGCTCGCTCCCGCTCCGATAGCGGCGCCTTCGTGTAATCGGCCTCGAGCGCGGCAACCAGCGCGGTATCCAACGTCACCCGACGCAGAAACTCTGCGTGTGACTCGATTCAGTAGCGACAGCGATTCGTGACCGAGACCAGCGTCGTGATCATCTCATGATCGCGGCGCGTCAGCGGCAGGTCGGGCGACATGAGCGCGCCGAACGTCGCAAACGCGTGATGGAGCGCGTCGGGGATCAGGCTATGAGACGCCACGATCCCGGACGTCCCATCCGGAGTGGGGTGAACGGGGTCGGCGTATTCCTTGGGGTACAGCGCGCGCTGCGCTTCGACTGCGGCGCGCAGCTTCTCGTCCGCGTCCGGGGAGATGGTGCGAATCCAAGTCATGATTCGTGTTCCGAGTGGGGAGTGAGTCGCCCGCGAAATGCGAAAAGGTAGACCGGGCCGCCAAGTGCGACGATGCCGACGCCCAGCGCCGCCTGCAAGGGATCGTGGCCCGCCAACAGAACCAGGAGGAGGGCCACGAGGACGAGGAAGAGGACCGGGGTCAGCGGATATCCGGGAATGCGGAGGAGCTCGCCGCGGCGTCGCAGCAGGAAGACCCCAGCGACCGTCAACGCCAGAAACACCACGGTGACGAAGATGAAGTACGACAGGATCTGCTGAAACGTACCGAGGAGTACGAGCACGCAGGCCAGGGTCGCCTGAATGGCCACCGCCCGCGTGGGCGTGTCGAAACGCGGATGGAGCGCCGCAACCGATTTGAAGAACACGCCGTCACGCGCCATGGCGTAATAGACCCGCGGCAGCGCCATGAGCAGCGCCAGCAAACTCCCCAGCACCGCGACGATCACGACGCCGGCAAAGACGCGCCCGCCTGCGGGCCCGAACAACGCCTCGCCAGCCTGTGCCGCAAACGTCTCGCCCGACGTGACGCGCTCGAGCGGGACCAGGTAGAGAAACACCGCGCTCGTGAGCACATAGACCACCGTGACCGCGGCGACGCCCAAGGCGAGCGCGCGCGGCACCGTGCGGGCCGGATCCCGCGCTTCACCGGCAAGCTTCGCGATTTCCCACCAGCCGCCGAATGCGAAGAATGCACCCACGAGCGCCGGCGCCAGTGCCCCCGGAAGCGGATCGGAGCCTGCCCGTTGCGCCACGAAGGGGACGAAATGCGACCAGCTGCCTGCGCCCAGCGCGAGCGCCAGGATCGCAATCAGCGCCAGCGCACCGAGCTTGATGACCGTCAGCCACTGCATCACCCGCGCGCCGATCCGGATCCCCACCAGGCTCAGCGCCGCGAGCAGGAGGATCGCGCCCACCGCGATGGCCTTGAGCGCCACGCCCGAAAGGCCGAGGGCGTAGCCCACGTAGCCGGCGAGCCCTGCGGCGAGCGCGGCGGTGATGCCGGGATCCATGACCAGCAGACATTTCCAACCATAGAGGAACGCGACGAGCGGGCCGTAGGTCTCACGCAGGTAGACGTATCCGCCGCCCGCTTCGGGGAAGCGCGCGGCCAGCGCTCCGTAACACAGCGCCCCACTGAGCGCCATGGCGCCCATGACCAACCAGACGACGAGAAGCCACAGCGGGGATCCCACCGTCCGCGCCATGGTGGCGGGCGTGAGGAATATCCCGATCGCAATGACTTCGCCGATGACGAGCGCGGTCACGGCAGCGACGCCGAGGTGACGCGGGAGGTTGTTCATCAGTGGGCACAAAGTTCTACGACGTCGCTGCCAACCGCCAGCCGCCTATGCTGCGAGCCTCCCGACCGGAGGCGTCATGCGACTCACGCGCACGTGGGGACGCGCTGCTCGGCTTCGTGCTTGATCCGGCGGACCACGCGCCGCATCACGATGCCCACGCCGGAGCCAATGAACCGCCAGTAGCGGCGAAACGTCCGGCGGGCGGTCTCATCGGTTGTTGCCGTCCGTGCCTCGTAGCGCAGAATCGTCCCATCGCCTGCCGCGCGCACGGCCAGGCTGATTGCGACCTTCGCAAACCCCGGCTGGTTGAACGGAGTGAACTCCGCCTCCGTTACGGCGCGGCTGCCGTAGTCCCTGTGCCAAAACTTGCCGACCGCGCCGATCACGAGCTCGACGCCAGGGTCCTCCGCCAGGACCACCCACACCGGCCCCTGTTTCGGGATCTCGCCGAACGTGATGGCTTCCGGCTTGGACGATGGCGGCTCGCCACGCCAGCGCCGGGCGATGCGTTGGGGCAGCTCCCGCAGCTCAAACAGCAAGTCGATCACCGGATCCCTGAGATTGGTTTCTTTCATCGCGGCGTACGCGTCCGCCGGTGAGGCATTGATGCTCGCCTCGTAGATATAGGTCTCATCGAAGGTTGGGAGGTAGCGATCGATCAACATGGGTGCCGTTCCGAATTGAGTGTTGATCGAACCCTAGCGCGGCACACCTAAACCCGATTCAAGATTGGCGTGAAGAGGCGTTCAGGGACGTCTCAACGGCTCTTCAGACACGACGCGTAGACTAGAGTCCATGACACACATCCTGATCGTCTACGGTACGACGGATGGCCACACCCGGAAGATCGCCCAGGTTCTCGCCGAGGACCTCCGCGCCCGGCGGTGCTGCGTGGACATCGTCGATGCGGCGGGCTCGCTGTGGCGTCTCAGTCCGGAGAGTTATGACGGCGTCGTCGTAGCCGCGTCGGTACACATCGGGGACTACCAGCGGGCCGTCAAGCGCTGGGTTCGCACGTATGCCCCATTGCTCAACGGCATGCCCACCGCGTTTCTCTCTGTCTGCCTCGCGGTGCTGGAGCACCGGACCGAGGCCCGGCAGGAGATCGTCCGCATCATGAACCGCTTTCTCGCGCGCTGCGGCTGGCGACCGGCGACCACCAAGCTGATCGCGGGCGCGCTGCCCTACACGCGCTACGGCTGGCTCAAACGGCGGATGATGAAGCGCATCGCCGCGAAGGCCGGTGGTGATACCGACACGACACGCGACTTCGAGTACACCGACTGGAACGATTTGCGGGAGTTCGCGGAAGAGTTCGCAGGCCTGGCGTCGCAACGCGCGGCCCTGGTGGGAGAGTTCGCTTGATTCGCGGGCAGCCATGAACTGGGCACATCTGCATCTCCTGTCGAATCACATTCCCGTCCTCGGGACGGTGTTTGGGCTGTTGCTCCTCATGTGGGGCATGGTGCGTCGCAACGCGTCCATCCAGCGCGCCGCATTGGCGACTTTCTTTGTCGCAGCGCTCGTTGCCATTCCCGTATTCTTCACGGGCGAGCCGGCCGAGGATGCAGTGGAGCACCTCGCCGGCACTGCCGAAGGTGCGATCGAGACGCACGAGGACGCGGCGCTGCTCTCGCTGATCAGTGTCGAAGTCCTCGGCGTGATCGCCGTGCTGGGCTTCATCCGGCGCCGGGCAAACCTGTCGCGCTTCGTGACGCGGTCGGCGCTCGTGCTGGCGATTGTCACGGCGGGACTGATGGCCCGCACCGCGAATCTTGGCGGCAAGATTCGCCACGCCGAGCTGCGCGGCGCGACTGCCCCGCAGCAAGAATCCGAGGAACGCGCTGGCGGGGATCGCTGACGCGTGTATTGTTGAGCATGGCCCTGCGCCGCGGGATCTACATCGTCCCGACCAACCGCTGGTACATCGAGCGGACTGTGTGGCTCATCGCCGGAATCGTCCTGCTCACGAGCACGACGCTCGCGGCCCTTGTGGATCCTCTGTGGATCCTGCTCACCATCGCGACCGCCTGGGCGTCGATCGCCGTTTCGCTCACCGGTTTCTGCATCGTTGGCAACATCCTGCAGCGCCTGGGCTTCACACCCATGCTCGCCGATCCGGCACGGCCCAAGCACTATTTCATGCAGACCGACAGCTGGTACCTCGAGCGCCGGATCTACCTGGCGGTTGGCATCAACCTCACGATCGCGTCCGTGCTGTCCATCGTACACAGTCCCTGGTGGCTGACGTTCACCGGCTTTGTAGGCGTCGCAATGGTCTGGTTTGCGGGAACGGGCTACTGCATCATGGCCAACGGACTGTACTGGCTTGGTGCCGAGCCGCGCCTCGCGCCGCTTTCGAAGCCGAGACCACCCGCGCTCGCCTGATTCGAGTCGGATGACTCCGACGACGGCCAAGGTGCTCAAGCTGGCTGCAGCATGTCTCCTCTGTCTCGCCGTATTCACCGGCCTCACACTTCTCATCGTCCATTTTCGGAAATAGGGGAACTATGACCAAGAACATGGGAACGGCGGACCGCGCGATTCGCACACTCATCGCGCTCGCGATCGTGGTGCTGTACTTCACCGGCAAGATCAGCGGCGCGGTGGCCATTTTGCTGGGAATCGTCGCCGTCGCGTTCCTGGTGACGAGTCTCGTGGGTTGGTGTCCCAGCTACCTGCCGTTCGGATTGTCGACGCGGAAGAGCAGCGGAGCCGAGAACGTCGGGTCGTGAATCGGTCTAGCGGTCCGTGAATCGAGGCTGCCGGTGGCGCATCGACCAGGACGCCGCAAAAAACAGCGTCGGCGACCAGCAGACAAAGAACCACGGGCCCCTCGCGAAATGACCGCCGCTCGCGAAACTCCATACGTAGAAGCCTAAGAGTCCCACCGTCGCGACCCCGGCACCGACATCCTCTCGCCACCAGGCGAGGACCAAGCCGACGCCCACGATCAGGGGGAAGAACAAGAGCCCGACGAGCTGTGACGTCGTGGGCCTCCCCGCGGGCTCTGTGGCGCTCAGGACGATGAAGGCCAGGATCACGACGCTCGTCAGCCGTCCCGCCCAGCGCAGGAGGGGAGGCAGCATCAGCAGATTCTCGGAAGCTGATCGCCCGGCAGCATATCGACGACACGGGTGCCGCCGATGCCCGTGCTGAGCACCACCATCCCCGGGTGCTCTTTTACGCAGCGGCCAATCCGCGTCGCTGCCCGGCCGAGCGGGTGACTCCGCAGCGCGCTCACGGCGTCGTCGGCGCGCGCTTCAGGCACGAACGCAACCAGCAGTCCCTCGTTCGCGACGTAGAGCGGATCGAATCCGAGCATCTCACACGCGGCAGCGACCGGTCCCGGAATGGGCAGCCGGGCTTCGTCGAGCACGATGCCGATGCGCGCGGCGGCCGCGATCTCGTTCAGCGCACTCGCCACGCCACCACGCGTGGGGTCGCGCAGTGTATGCACGGCATCACCGAGCCGCTCGCGCAGCGCATCCACCAGCGGCGTCAGTGCCGCACTGTCGCTCGTCACCTCGGCCTCGAACGCCAGCCCTTCGCGTGCAGTCATGATGGCGATGCCATGGCGACCGATGAGCCCGCTTACGATGACGGCGTCGCCCGGCTGAGCCCGCGCGGGGGCGGGGGCGAAGTTGGCAGGGCACACGCCAACGCCAGTCGTATTGATGAATATGCCGTCCGCCTTGCCGCGCTCCACCACCTTCGTATCGCCCGCCACGAGCAACACGCCGGCTGCCGCCGCCGCCTCGGCCATCGCCTGCACGACACGATCGAGCACGTCGAGCGGCAGTCCCTCCTCCAACACGAACCCCGCCGACAGCCAGCGGGGCTGCGCACCCATCATGGCCAGATCGTTCACCGTGCCGTGAACGGCGAGCGAGCCGATGTTGCCGCCGGGGAACTCGAGCGGTTGTACGACGAACGTATCGGTGGAAATGGCGAGTGTCTGATTGCCGACCCCGACGATCGCGGCATCGCCGAGCTGCCCGAGAATGTCGTTGCGCAAGAGCGGCAGAAAGCGGTCGCGGACCAGTGCCGCGCTCATCTTGCCGCCGGAGCCGTGTCCCAGCTGAATCCGCTCGGTCACCGCGACGGGGACGGGACAGACGATCGTCATACGGCGCTCCTGAAGCGCCCGTAGTTGTAGTACGCGGCGCACGCCCCTTCGGACGAGACCATCGGAGCGCCGAGGGGACGTTCCGGCGTGCACAACGTGCCGAACGCGGGACAATCGAACGGTTTCAGCACGCCGCGCAACACGTCGCCCGCGCGGCAGATCGTCGGCTCGGCGGTGTGAATGCCGTCGACCGCAAAGCGCCGTTCGGCGTCGAACTCGGCGAACTCCGCGCGCACGCCGAGGCCGCTGCGGGGGATCGGCCCGATGCCGCGCCAGTTGCGGTCCACGAGCTCGAAGACCCGCGAGACGAGGTCCTGCGCCGGTTGGTTGCCGTCGCGCCGTACCGACCGCACGTACTGATTCTCGACTTCATGTCGTCCCTCTTCGAGCTGGCGCACCGCGAGCAGCATGCCCTCCAGAATGTCCAGGGGCTCGAACCCCGTGACCACGATGGGAACCTTGTACTTCGCCGCGATCGGCTCGTACTCCGTCCAGCCCATGATCGTGCAGACGTGGCCCGCCGCGAGAAACGCTTGCACGCGGTTGTCGGGAGACTCGAGCAGGGCGGTCATCGCCGGGGGAACGGTCACGTGGGAGACGAGCACGCTGAAGTTCGTGACGCCCAGCTCTTTCGCGCGCCACACCGCCATGGCATTCGCGGGCGCCGTCGTCTCGAATCCGACGGCAAAGAACACGACTTCTTTCTCAGGGTTCTTCCGCGCCAGCTCGAGCGCGTCGAGCGGCGAGTAGACGATCCGGACCGCACCGCCGCGGGCGCGCACCTGCAGCAGGTCACAGTCGCTGCCGGGCACGCGCAGCATGTCGCCGAACGAGGTGAAGATCACGTCCGGCCGCGCGGCGAGGGCGAGCGCCTTGTCGATCTGCTCGAGCGGCGTGACGCACACGGGACAGCCCGGGCCATGGACCATCTCGACGACGTCACCGAGCAGCTCGTCGAGTCCCTGCTTGACGATCGTGTGGGTCTGACCGCCGCAGACCTCCATCAGCACCCACTGGCGCGTCGCGGTGCGCCTGATTTCGGCGATCAGGCCGCGCGCGACGGTGCCGTCCCGGTACTCGCTCAGATATTTCACGGGGTGAGGTCTTTCATCCACTCCAGCTCATCGAGCTGGCTCATCTCGCGCAGCACGTCGAAGGTGCGCTTGGCTTCCGCTTCATCCACCTTGGAGATCGCGAAGCCGACGTGCACGATGGCGTAGTCGCCGACCTCGACCTCATCGGCGACATAGGCGAGGCAGACCTCGCGGCGGACACCACCGAAGTCCACCACTCCCATCGGCAGGCCCTGCGTGTCGTGCATCGTGACGATCTTGCCGGGTATGCCGAGGCACATCAGACCCTCGCCGGTTGCAGTTTGGATTTCACGTATTCACCGACCAGCAGCGCGGTGGGGTAGAGCACTTCTTCCTCGAGCTGGGCGTGCACCGTGAGCTCGGCGGCGAGCCGAATGCATTTCTCATCACCATCCGATTCGGCGGCCAGCGCGAATGCCCGGACGGCACCGAGGATCGCGCGGTGCTCCTCGATCATCAGCGGCATCTCTTCCTTCAGCCGCGCGATTAGCGGCAACACCTCGGCCATGTCGGGCGTGACCTGGCCGCGGGCCAGGCGGGGCAAGAGACTCAGCGGCGGAATCGCGTATTCGTCTTCCCGCAGGAAGTGCGGATGCATGATCCGCGCGACTTCCCGTGCGGTTTGACCGAGCAGACCGGGCATTTGGCCGGCGCGCGCGAGATCGGCGTGCAGCTCCTCGTGCTCGCGGCGGAGCGAAGGTGGCGCTTTCATCACAGGTTCTCCTCTCGACTGAGTACGGCGGCGGCGACGGCGGCCTGCCCGTAGCTCACGGCGCCGTCGTTTGGGCCCAGGCGGCGCGGCACGAGCACGCGCAGGCCGCGTGCCTCGAGCCGGGCGCGAAGCGACGTGAGCAGCCGGGCATTCTGGAAACAACCTCCCGACAGCGCGACGGTCCCGAGGCCTGCGTCGGCCGCGACGCGTGCAGTCAGCTGGTCGGCCGCGGCGGCAACACTCTCATGGAAGCGGGCGGCGAGCTCGCTGACTGCGATGCCGTGCGCGCGCTGTTCCCCCAGCGCAACGAGCAGCGGCACCGGGTCCAGGACCCACATGTCGCCGCTGGTCGCAAGCATTGGGAATGGCAGCGGTTGCGCGCGGCGCGTTCCGGCCAGCGTCTCGAGCAGCATGGCCGTCTGTCCCTCGAACTGATTATCGAGCGAGACGCCGAGCACGGCGCCGGCGGCATCGAAGAGCCGGCCCATCGAAGACGCCAGCGGCGCATTGAGACGCCGGCTCATCTGCTGCATCGCGATATTGCGGATGTTCAGCGGCACGGCGTCGAGCATGGGCGCGAAGGCGTGTGCGGCATCGGGATCGAGCGCCAGATACCCCAACGCTGCGCGCCATGGCTCGCGGGCCGCCAAGTCGCCGCCCGGCAGGCGCGCGTAGCGCAGCTGCCCGACGCGCCGGTATGACGCGAGATCCGCCTCGAGGAACTCGGCGCCCCAGACGTTGCCGTCGTCCCCCAATCCCGTGCCATCGAAGGCCAGGCCGATCGCCCGGTCGGTGAATCCATGTTCCGCGAGCACCGCCGCGACGTGGGCGTGGTGGTGTTGTACCGGGATAATCCGCTCGAGCCCGAGGTCGCCCGCTATGCGGGTGGACATGTAGCCGGGGTGCAGGTCCCGCACCGCCACCTCGGGCTCGACACGGAACAGACGTCGATACGCGTTCAATGCCGTGCGCCAATGCGTCAACGTTTCGAGATTCTCGAGATCGCCGATGTGCTGGCTGACGTAGGCGTCGGCGCCTTCGACCAGCGTGAACGTGTTCTTGAGGTGCGGACCGACGGCGATCAGGGGCTGTGGGCTCGCCAGCGGTAGCCGCAGCGGCAGCGGCGCGTACCCGCGCGCGCGCCGCAGGAACACGTTGGACTTCTCGACGACGCGAATCACGGAGTCGTCGTAGCGTGCCACGATATCGCGATCGTGCAGCAGGAAGGCATCCGCGATCGTCGCGAGGCGCTCCTGAGCGTCCTCGTTGCTGATCGCGATCGGCTCGTCACTGCGATTGCCGCTCGTCATGACGAGCGGACGCCGCACCAGATCGCACAGGAGATGGTGCACGGGCGTGTAGGCGAGCATGACGCCGACCGTATCGAGTCCCGGCGCCACCCAATGGGCCAGGGCAGTGGCACGCCGCCGCTGCAGCAGCACGACGGGCCGCTCGCGCGAGGTGAGAAGCCGCGCCTCGGCGTCGCTCACGGTCGCGAGTTTGCGGGCCTCCGCGAGCGTCCGCACCATCACGGCGAAGGGCTTCGCTTCTCGATTCTTGCGTGCGCGGAGTCGCGCGACAGCCTGTTCGTTAGTCGCATCGACCGCGAGGTGGAAGCCACCGAGCCCGCGGATCGCCACGATCTTTCCGGCAGCGAGCAGCCGCGCCGTATCCTCGAGCGGCGTCTTCGTGTCGGAACCGGCAATCCAGAGGCGTGGCCCGCATGCCGGGCAACTGTTGGTTTCCGAGTGATAGCGACGGTCGCCCGGCGTCTCGTATTCGCGGCGGCAGACCGGGCACTGCGGGAACGCCCGCATGCTGGTTCGCTCGCGGTCATACGGCATCGCCTCGATGACCGTGAAGCGCGGGCCGCAATCGGTACAAGTGATGAACGGGTAGCGGTAGCGCCGGTTGCGGCGGTCGAAGAGCTCGGTCTCGCAGGCGACGCACATCGCCACGTCGGGAGAAATCGGTTGCCGCCGTCCCGGCTCGGTGCGGCTCTCGAGGATGGTGAACGTGGTGAGCTGTGCCGGCTCGCAGGGCTCGGATCGCACTTCGTCGATGTGCGCGAGGGGCGGCGCGTCGGTTCCGAGACCGAGCCGGAACGCGGCAATGTCCTCAGGCGCGCCTTCGATGTGGATCTGCACGTCGCCGGACGCGTTGCGCACCCATCCTACGAGCCGGCATCGCACGGCGAGCCGATGCACGAACGGCCGGAATCCGACACCCTGCACGAGACCCCGGACCGAGAGGCGGGCGGCGCTGCATACCGAGGTGCGCATCACGGTCGTGGTCATACCAGAACTCCCCGGCGCGCCTGCGCCCGGCAGAAGCTGAACCATTCCCCGAGCCCGTGCGGCCCGACGGAGGAGGTCATCAAGAAACCGAGGTTCGGGTTGACTGCGCGCGCCAGGTCAACGGCGCGCTCCAGGCTGAATGGGACATGGGGCAGCAAGTCGAGTTTCGTGAAGACGACCCACCGCGCCGCCCGGAACATGTTGGGATACTTGGAAGGCTTGTCTTCTCCTTCGGTGACCGAGAAGAGTGCGATCTTCGCGTGCTCACCCAGATCCCAGAGCGCCGGGCAGACGAGGTTGCCTACGTTCTCGATGAAGAGGAGGTCGGTTGCGGCGAGGTTGATGGCCTCGAGCGCCGTTTCCACCTGCCGGGCATCGAGGTGACACGCCCCGTTGGTGACGACGGCTTGCACGAGCTGGTCGGTGTGCCGCGCCAGGCGGTCGGCGTCATTTTGCGTCTGCACGTCGCCGGTGACGACGGCGATGCGGAGCTCCGACCCCAACTCGGCGAGCGTGCGCTCGAGCAGCAGCGTCTTTCCGGACCCGGGCGAGGAGACGAGGTTGAACGCCGGGACGCCGGCGCCAGTCAACCGCGCGCGCACGCGCGCAGCGATCTCGTCATTGCGGGCCATGACCCGCTCGCGCACTTCAATCGTCCTGATCGTCATCGTCCACCTCCAGATAGCTGAGGTGCAGGGCATCACCCGGCTCCCGGATGATGCGCGGGGAGGCGCCCTGGAACGGCGGCTCCGCGAGCAGGGCCTCGAGACAAAACGCGAGGTTCTCGGGCTCCACACCGGCGTCATCCCCGACCGTGACCCCAACGACAACGAGCCTGGGCGCGGCCGCACCCAGCCGGTCGCCTGCGAGCCGGCAGACTTCGAGCGCGATGCTCATCTCATGCATCCGCGCTCACTGTGAGGAATCCTTCGGCGCGGTGACCGCGCCGGGCGAGCTCCTCCACAACCGCCGCCGCCAGCGTGGTGACGCGGCACCGCAGCGTGTCGCTCAGAGAATTGCGGAACTCGACGCTTTCCGGCTGCAGGCCGAGCGCGACGGTGTCGGCCGGCAACGTGCCCCGCAGCTCGGCGAGGGCCAGCACATCTCGCAGGTCCACCTGGTGGGGGGAAATCTTCGTCGCCAGGTAACGGGGCAACCGGTGGTGCTCCAGTCGGACGAACGTGCCCGGTGTTGCGCCCGCGTCGATCGCATCGATCAGGATCAGCTCGCCGGCGTCTTCGATCACGGGGAGCAGGTTCATGCCCCACGTCCCGCCATCGACCAGCTCGACGTCCGCCGGAAATGCATAGCCGGCGCGCAGCTCCTCGAGCACGGCGAGGCCGAGGCCGTCGTCTCCCATGAGCGGGTTGCCGAGTCCGATGACCACCGTGCGATTCTTATTGATCGACATAGGGGACGTCCGAGCGCACGAACCGGCCACCGCTGACGATCGACGAGATCGTTCCGGTACGCTCCAGCAGATCGGCGCGGAGTGCGAGATAGATGTGGATGGGGATGAAGGTCAGGAACGCCCACGTCAGGACGTGGTGCACGAAATGCACGACTTGAATCCCACCGAGCAACGGCACGACCCAACCAAACAGCGTGTACCACAGCCCGCCGGGCCGCGACTGGCCGTACATCGCGAAGCCGGTCACGACCTGCGCGAGCGCGATCGTGTACATCCCCGTGTAGCTGAGCTGTTGCAACGGATTGTGCCCGAGATAGTGCGGCGCCTTCTCGGGCTGGATCATCAGGTAGAACTTGACCTGCTTGAACATGTTGATCCAATCCGTCTTGCGGACCGGAAAGAGCGCCTTCCAACGTTCGAATTGGTTGCCCGCGAACAGCCAATAGACGCGCACGATCGCCGTGGCGACGAACACCCCGGCGGCGGCAAAGTGCAGGAACCGCATCCACCCCATGAGGTAGTGGGCGCTCGCTTCGCCGTGCGTGATGAAGTACGGCCTTCCGATGTAGAACCCGGTGACGACGAGCACGACGATCGACAGCGCTGCCGCCCAATGCATCGCGCGGATCGGCCACTCCCACAGGTACACCCAGCGGTAGTTGCCGCTCGGCGGCGGCATCTTGTGCGCGAGCGATACGCCGCGCGGCTCGCCTTTCGCCGTCCTCATTGCACTTTCACTGCGACGATTTCGCCGCCGGTCGCGTCGAGCACATGCACGCCGCAGGCCATGCAGGGATCGAACGAGTGGATCGTGCGCAGGATCTCGAGGGGCTGATCCGGCTTGACCAGCGGATGGTGGTCCATCAACGCTGCCTCGTAGGGACCGGGCACGCCCTGCGCGTCGCGGGGCGAGCAATTCCAGGTGCTCGGCACAACGCATTGGTAGCGGGAGATCTTCTGATCCTCGATCTGCACCCAATGGCCGAGCGCACCGCGCGGCGCGTCGAGGTACCCATACCCCTGCGCCTTTGCAGGCCAGGTCTCGGGCTTCCACTTGTCACCGTTATGCGTACGCACGTCGCCGCCCTTGATCCGAGCGACGAGCTCGTCATACCAGTGCGACAGGCGCCGCGAGAGCAGCACCGTCTCGATGCCGCGCGCGCCGGTCCGGCCGAGCGTCGAGAACAACGCGGCAGGGCCGACTTCGAGCCGATCGAGCACTTCCTTGACCTGGGCGCGAACGCCTTCGTGTCCGGACGCGAAGGCGACCAGCATCCGCGCCAGCGGGCCGACTTCCATCGCCCGGCCGTCGTAGCGAGGCGCCTTCATCCAGGTGTACTTCTTCTGCCCCTGCAGATAGGTCCACGGCGTCGGCGGACCGTCATACTTCGCCTTCGTCTCCCCTTCCCAGGGGTGCAACCCGGCATCGTCACCCTTCGAGTACTCGTACCACGAGCTGTTGATGTACTCCTTCACGAGCTCGTGATCGTACGGGTGGACCTTGGACAGGTCCTTGCCGAGGATGATGCCGCGCGGGAAATACAGCGACGGGATGTCGCGCACATCGCCGTCGGGGAATTCACCGACCGCCAGGTAGTTGCCCGTGCCGCCACCAATGCCCGCCCATTCCTTATAGAAGCCGGCGATCGCCATCAGGTCGGGCCAGTAGACCTGCTCCACGAACCGTTGGGCTCGGGTGATCATGCCGTGGATGTCGGTGAGCCGCTCCGCATTGATCGTCGCCGTGTCGTCGAGATTGATCGCCGACGCCATGCCGCCGACCAGGAAGTTCGGATGCGGGTTCTTGCCGCCGAAAATCGTGTGCAGCCGGATGACGTCGCGTTGCCAATCGAGCGCCTCGAGGTAATGCGCGACCGCCATCAGATTCGCGGCGGGCGGGAGCTTGTAGGCGGGATGTCCCCAATACCCATTGGTGAAAATGCCGAGCTGTCCCGTGCCGACGAATGTCTTGAGCCGGTTCTTCACTTCCGCGAAGTAGGTCGCCGAGTTGTTCGGCCACGGCGAGAGCGACTGCGCGAGTTTCGAGGTCGCGGCGGGGTCAGCCGAGAGGGCGCTGACCACGTCCACCCAGTCGAGCGCGTGCAGGTGGTAGAAGTGGATCACGTGGTCCTGCACGAACTGCATGCCGTGAATCAGGTTTCGGATGAGATTGGCGTTGGCGGGGATGCGGATGTCGAGCGCATCCTCGACGGCCCGGCACGACGCGACCGCGTGCACCACGGTGCAGACGCCGCAGATCCGTTGGGTGAAGGCCCAGGCGTCGCGCGGGTCGCGGCCCTGCATGATGGTCTCGATCCCGCGGAACTGCGTGGACGTGGCCCAGGCGTTCGTGATCCGTCCGTCCTCCGCCTGCGCCTCGATGCGGAGATGGCCTTCGATCCTGGTCAACGGATCGACGACGATCCTAGTCGTTGCCATGGCCATCTCCTTCTTTCTTTGGAGGTCCGGGCTGAATCACGGCGAGCCTGCGGCGCTCGCGGACCTGGTGGACGCCGGTCGCGACGGCATGTGCCGCCACACCGGCTGCGGCCCCGACGGCCAGCGCGGCGCCGATCGTGTCGGCGTAGCGCTCCACGCCGAATCCCGCGACATCAGGGAGTCGGCCGTAGAACGGCGTCATCGTGTCCCAGAAATGCCGCTCGGTGCAGCCGAGGCAGGGGTGGCCGGCGCCGATCGGCCAGCTGGTGCCGCCGTTCCACATGAAGATCGGACAGGGCGAGAACGTCGCCGGCCCTTTGCAGCCGACATGGTAGAGGCACCAGCCTTTGCGCGCCGCTTCATCGTCGAACGCTTCGACGAATTGTCCGGCGTCGAAGTTGGCGCGCCGCGGGCACTGGTCGTGGATGCGCGCCCCGTAGGCGAACAGTGGGCGGCCGTCGTAGTCGAGCTCGGGCATGCGGCCGAAGGTCAGGTAGTGCACGATCGTCGCAGTCACGACGTCGCCGATCGGCGGGCAGCCCGCGATATTCACGACCGGTTTGTCCTTGACGATGTCTGAAACGCCGACCGCGCCGGTGGGATTCGGCCGCGCCGCCTGGATGTTGCCCCAGTGCGCGCATGCGCCGATCGCGATCACAGCCTTCGCGTCTCGCGCGGCCTCCTTTAGAATCGTCTCCGCCGTCCGCCCGCCGATGGTCGTGTAGATGCCGTGATCGTTGAGCGGAACGGAGCCGGTGACGACGAGCAGATACTCACCCTTGTTCTGGGCCATCGAGGTTTGCAGCGCGGCTTCGGCCTGATGGCCGGCGGCGGCCATGATGTTGTGCTGATAGTCGAGCGAGACGACGTCGAGCACGAGATCACCGATCGTCGGCTCGGCGGTGCGCAACACACTCTCCACGCAGCCCGTGCACTCCTGCAATGAGAGCCACACGACGGTAGGGCGTTTTTGCGCTGTGAGCGCCGCCGCGACCTTGGGCGTCATCAGCTCGGACAGGCCGAGCGCAGCCGTCATTTGGGCGCAGAACGTGAGAAAGTCGCGGCGACTTACACCGCGACGTTCGAGGTACTGCCCAAGCGAATCTTCGGGAATCCAGGGGTGCGACGTGGGAAAGAACATGCATGTCTCCCAGCGCTATTGAATGCGGCTCAAGTCTCTTGCGATGCGCTCAGAGTAGCCGGTCCAACCGGTAGGTCTCTACAAGTCAGGATGAAGGGACCTTCATGCACTGCCCGTCGGGAGTTTTCCCGACACCGGGCACCGTCATGAGGTTGAATATTCGATATGCCTCTTCACAGTCCCTTCACCCGACCTTTAGAGGTGCGACGTTAATTCCCCTCAACGGGTGAGGAGGACTCATGCGCAATGTCGTGATCGCAGTCCTGGTGACCGGAGTGCTGTGCAGCTCAGCCTGCCGGCAGGCGCCCTCGCAGGGCAGCGCCGCTACGGGCGCGCGGAGCACCGGGCTGAATCGGCAAGACGAGCTGTTGCTCGCGGCCGCGAACGTCGCGTTGCCGCCGCCCGGCATAACGCTCGCTGATCTTCCGGACCCGAATTCCCCGGGAGCCAAGCTCATCGGCAGCTACTGCGGCCAGTGTCACAACGTCCCGTCGCCCCAGATGCACAGCGCGACGGACTGGCCGAGCGTCGCACGCCGGATGTGGCTGCGCATGGAGCTGCTGCCGCCGACGCTGGGTGTGAAAACGCCGACACTCGGCGAGCGCTTTGTGCTCCTCGACTACCTGACGGCGAATGCGTTGCGGGTGAGCGGTGCCACGCTGCCGGCCGGTCCCGGTCGCGACGCGTTCGCCCAGGTGTGCAGTCGCTGTCACGCGCTGCCGGATCCGCGCGTGCATTCGCGGGCGGATTGGCCGACCGTATTTGCGCGGATGGAACAGAACATGACGCGGATGCAAGTACCGCCGCCTTCACGTGAGCAGTCCACCGATCTGCTTTTGTATCTCCAAACGGTGGCGTCGCGGCAGTAAGTAGGTTATCTCAGGAGCGTAGCGAGTTTCCTAGCGGCTTGGAGGGGTTTATGAAGCGCAGTCGTCTGGTTCTCGGTGTCCTGACCGTGCTCGCGCTGGGCGCGTGTACCGACGAGAAGATCGTCTACCGCGACAGGCCATCGTTCAACCCGCCTCCCGACAGCCTCAACGGATTCCTCGGTTATTTCACAGTCTCGACCAGGCAGACGACCTGCGGCAATTGCCACGTCGGCGTGCAGAATCAATGGGCCTCGACCAGGCACGCGCAGGCCTGGGCGGATCTCCAGGGTTCCGGGCACGCGACCGGCTCGTGCAACAGCTGTCATACCGTCTCTCAGCTCGGCAATGCCGTCGGCCATCCGGCCGGCTATTCCACGGTCCCCGACTCGGCATATCACGATGTGCAGTGCGAGAGCTGTCACGGCCCCGGCGTCACCCACGTTGAAAACCCCGACGTTGCGGCGAATCATCCGCTGGCGCGGATGCACGTCGACACGGGCGTCGTGACATCGTGCAGCGGATGCCACACCGGCGTGCACACGCCATTTGTAGAAGAGTGGAAGCAGTCAGCCCACGGATCGGGGCCCGGATTTGCCGCGGCCGCGACCAACGCCAGCTGCGCACCGTGTCACGAAGGGCGCGCCGCGATGGCGATCAAGTTCGGCGAGCAAGCCAACTACGTCGAGAAAACGAGCGCCACGCCCGAGCGCATCGGATGCGTGACGTGCCACAATCCGCACGGCTCGCCGAACGAGGCGCAGCTGCGCGCGCCGCTCGGTACGCCAACGCGCGATCAGCTGTGCGTCACGTGCCACTCCCGCAGCGGAACGCCGCCCTGGTCGGTTGCGACGGGCACCGGAACGTCGCGTGGTGCGCATGGCGCGCAGGGCCTGCTCGTGCTCGGCGAGAACGTCGGCTGGATTCCGCCGGATTTCGCGTATGACACGAGCCAGATGGCCAGCAGCCATGGGACCTCCGCGAACCCCCGGCTGTGCGCGACGTGTCACGTCGTGCGCACCACGATCACGGACCAGTTGACGGGGCAGTTCAGCTTCCAGAGCGTCGGCCATACGTTCGACGCCATCCCCTGCGCGGACGCAGCGGGCATTCCGAGACCCTGCGGCTCGCCGGAAGCGACGGACACGGCGCACAACTTCACCGCCTGCTCCACCAGCAACTGCCACATCGGCGGCCCGCAGGTCGCGAAGCTCGCGTACCAAACGCTCAAGGGTGAGCTGAACAACTATCTCGACCAGATTTGGACCGACAACAACGCCAACGGGATCATCGATTCCGCCGGAGTCGACGGCGGTTTGGTGCCGCAGCTGGTGGCGCGCGCGCTGCGTCCCGGCGCGACGGCGGCCGATTCCGCGCCAATCAACTTCCGCAACAACGTGACGTCGGTGGCGAAGGGCACGCTCTGGAACGCGGCGCTGGCTGCCACCGAGGATCGCAAGATCTTCTTGAGCGGCAAGCTGCTCGGCAACCCCTTCGCGACGCACATGGCTTCGGGCAACGGCGTGCACAACCCGTTCCTGCTCAAGGCCCTGCTGATCGCGTCGATCGCATCGATGCACAGTACCTACGGGTTGTCCTCTCCCGTCCCTCTCAGCACCGAGGTGCCGGGACCGCTACCGCCGCGCGTGCGGCTGCGGGTCACTGGAGGGAGCACGCAATAATCGGCGACGAATGTTGATCCTGCAGCAAACCGCGGTCGGCCCGCCGCCCTTACCGGGCGGCGTGGCCGCCGTGCTGCGTTTCTTCTTTAATCTCCCCCAATGGTTTCAGATTGGCGGCTTTTTTGTCGGCCTGGCGGTTGCCGCGTGGCTGCTCGTGTTCCTCTGGCGCCGCCGGCTTCAGATCATCAGTTGGGTCAAGACGCGGCAGCGGGGGGTCAAGATCGGCCTGGCCGCCGCCGCGGCGGTGGTCGTCCTGGGCGCGGCAGGATTCGGCGGGATCAGCTGGAATTACATGCAGCACGACAATGCCTTCTGCACCGGCTGCCACATCATGAAGGGGCCGTTCCAGCGCTTCACCGGCTCCAAGCACGACTCCCTCAGCTGCCATAGCTGTCATCAGCAGTCGATCTTCGCGAGCACCCGGCAGCTCTATCTCTGGGTCGCCGATCGTCCCGAAAAGATCTCGATGCACTCGAAAGTCCCGACGCGCGTCTGCGCGGCGTGTCACGTGCAGGGAGATAAAGAGAAAGACAAGTGGAAGCGCATCGCCACGACGGCAGGACATCGCGTTCACCTCGAATCTGATTCCAGCGCGCTGCGCAACGTGCAATGCACCACATGCCACGGACTCGAGGTCCATCGCTTCGTGCCGGTCGATTCGACCTGCGGGCAGTCGGGTTGTCACATCGGCACCGAGATCCGGCTCGGCAAGATGGCCGGACAGACGGGATTCCACTGCATTGCGTGCCATCAGTTCACGGCGGACGTGCCGCTGCTCGCGACGCGCGATTCCGCGGCCGGAACCCTCCGCCCCGGTGCGCACGAGTGCTTAGGCTGCCACGAAATGCGGGCCAAGCTCGCCGACTTCGACCCCGCGCGCGATCCGCACCGGCAGGCCTGCGGCATGTGTCACAACCCACACGAGCAGACGCGCCCGGCCGACGCCCTGAAGAGCTGCACCTCAGCCGGATGCCATGTCGACTGGCGCAACGAGCCGTTCCATACGGGCAAGCCGCACGCACGTGTGGCTCAGCAATGCACGCTGTGTCACCTCCCGCACGCGGCGAAGGTGGATGCGAGCGATTGCGCCGGTTGCCACGCGGCGGTCCGAGACCGGAGCCGCGGCCGAGTCAATCCGCCGCAGGCCTTCGACACGACGCGCGCGTTACACCGCGTGTCGATGGGCGGCGTGCGCGAGCCGGAAGCGCGAGGAAAGGGCGACGCGAATCCTCCCCGCGCAGCCCCGGCTCCCAGCTCCCGGCTCCCGGCCCCCGCTGACTCTTTCCCCCACGATCGCCACAAGCAACTCGCCTGCCTCACCTGTCACGTCACACGCCGCGCCAACGCAAGCCTCACATTCGTGCCGCCGCGCGGCTGTCAGATTTGTCACCATCAGACGCCGGCCACGAGCAACTGCTCGACCTGTCATGCGCCCGGTGAGCTGGCGTCGCCTCACGCCGAAACTATCGCCATTGCGGTTGGCGATCATCCGGCGCGTCCGCGGACAGTCACGTTTGCGCACACGACACACGCGCAAATCCAGTGTACGACGTGTCACGAGGCCGCGGTCACCCTGGATCCGGCAGCACCCGTGAAGAGCTGCACCGCGTGTCACGAGGACCACCACAGCGTGCGGCGCGACTGCGCCGGCTGCCACAGCGGTGCGGACATCCGGGCGGCCCACGCGGATTCGGTGAATGCACACGTGTCTTGCGACGCCTGCCATCGGGAGACGACGGTTGCGCGGCTCGTCCCTGATCGGGGCCTGTGCCTCACCTGCCATGCACCACAGCGCGAGCATTTTGCGCCGCGCGAATGCACGACATGCCATTTCCTGGCGACTCCGGATTCCTATCGCGCGCATCTCCGTAAGGCGGGGGCGTGAAACGCGTCCTCGTCGTCTGCGTGCTGTTCGCCTCGCCGCTTGCGGCTCAAGGGTATCGGCTGCGACTGGACGGCCGCTTTCAGGCGGTCGGATTCCGCGGCGTGCAAATCGACAGCATCCCCGTCACGGACACGGTAGCTGGGCCGAACGGTGGCCCCACGACGCCAGACGGCTTCGCGGTCCGCTGCCCGAGCGGTGCGGCCTACTGCCTCTTCTTTCGGCCGGGCGCCGTGCAGCGCGGTGCGCCATTTGTCACGACGGCCGATGCCTCGCTCTGGGGCTTCGGCGTGCGGGGTTTGAGTGCGCATGCGACGGCGCGAGCCGCCGTCGACTTCACCGGCAGCGCTGCGTGGCCGGGAACCGATCCGGCGCTCGAGCTCCTCGCGGGCTATGCCGAGTACAGCGTCGAGCGCCTCACGGCCCGCGCTGGCCGGCAGTTGAACAGCAACCGCCTCGGCATGATCGGCTTTGATGGGGCGAGCCTCACGGTGCGCGACGGGCGCCACGGCCTCGATGTCTCGATCTACGGCGGATGGGGGCTCGCGCGCGGTGTGGCGTTGCCGGTGACCAGCCCGGCCCTGAACCCGATCGCCGACTTTCAGCCCGGCAAGCGCCAACTGCTGCTCGGCGCGGAAGCGGGATGGTCGGGACGGCTCGGCGATTTCCGAGCAGAGTACCTGCGCGAGGTGGATCCGTCGTCCGACTATTTCGTCTCGGAGCGCGTCGGCGTCGCGGGTGTCGCCCGACCCGCGGCCGGATGGGCTGTCAGCGCCGGCGCCGATTACGACCTTGCCGCGGGATGGTGGGGCAGCGCCGAGGCCACGCTCGGCTACACGGCACAGGCGGTGAGCGGCGAATTCGGCGTCAGGCGGTATCGCCCGCACTTCGATCTCTGGACGATTTGGGGCGCGTTCAGTCCGGTGCCGTACACGGCGGTGCAGGGGCAAGTATCGATTCGAGCGTTGCCGCGGGTGCAGGTGCGTGCCCGGGGTGAACGGTATCGGTTCAGCGACGCCGACGTTTCGACGCCGCTCGTCAGCGTCGAGCAGTCGGGATGGCGCGGCGAGTTGGGTGTGACCGCCACGGCGGCGACCGCATGGACGTTCGATGCCGGCTACACGCGCGAGTTTGGGCCTGGCGCCGCGTCGGTCGGGACGAGTGCGAGCGTTACCTATGCTCCCGCCGGTCCGTACGCGATCACGGTGCACGGCGCGGCGCTGGACCGGCCGCTGGAGCTGCGCTTCAGTGAATCGGTCCTCCACCTCTATGGAGTCGATACGCGGTACGACGTAAGTCCGGGCATGCGCCTGGAGCTCGGCGCGGTCCGGTATGCGGAGGATCGGCGCCGACCCGATCCTGCAGCGATCGACTGGGGCCAATGGCGCGCCACGTTGCGCGCGGTCGTCGCGATTGGAAGCGGCGACAACCTCGACCGCCTGCCGCCGGCGGTCCGGCGATGATCACCAGCCTCCTCGTCCTCGCGCTGCTGCAGCAGCCGGCGCAAGGCTTCGATCACTCGAAGCACAAAGCCCTCTTCCCGTCGTGCACGACGTGCCACGCGGGCGTGGCAGCAAAGGGTGAATCGGTTTGGCCCGATCCGGCCTCGTGTGCGACCTGCCACGATGGGACGATCGAGAAGACTGTGGTGTGGCGTCCGCCAACCGCACCGCGGCGAAGCAACCTCCGCTTCGATCACCTGGGTCATGCGGCGAAGGCCAAGGACAAGTCGCCGTCTTGCTCGGGGTGTCACACGCTGATCGGCGAGCCGCGAATGGCGGTGCGTGCGCCCGTCGTACAACGCTGCCTGGATTGTCACGGTATTCGCACTGCGCACCTGGCCGCGCCCGATACTGCGTGCGTCACGTGCCATGTCCCTCTCGCCCGTGCCGCGTCCTTCACCCGGCCGGACGTCGCAAGACTTCCCGCGCCGCCGTCGCACGCCGCGCCTGACTTTCTCAGCCGCAGCGGTCACGGCGCGGTTTCTCGTCAGACGGTGGGAACCGCGTGTGCCACCTGCCACGCGCGCGAGTTCTGCTACCAATGTCACGCCGGCTCAGCGCCGCCACGCGCGATCACGTGGCTGGCATCCGATCCGCGATCGACGGCTATCGCCGCTCGCGCGGCGCCGGCGAGTCACGGTAACGATTTCGCCGACCGGCACGCGACAGTGGCAGCGGCATCGACGACCGGTTGTACCGGGTGTCACGTGCGCGCCGATTGCCTGGAATGCCATCGCCCCAGCGGCGCGCGGGGCGCCGGATATCACCCGGACGGATTCCTGGCGCGCCACCCCGCGTCGGCCTACGGGCGCGAGGCGTCGTGCAGCGATTGCCACAACGTCGGCGTGTTCTGTACCAGTTGTCACGCCCGTGCCGGATTGGTGGCGTCGGGGGTGCTGCGGTCGGGCTATCACGACGCGAGACCGTTCTTTCTGGTCGGACATGGGCAGGCTGCCCGCCAGGGCCTCGAGTCGTGCGTGAGCTGCCACGCGGAACGCGACTGCCTGACGTGCCATTCAGCGGTGGGTGGCCGTCGCTTCGATCCACACGGTCCGGGCTTCGATGCTGCCCGGATGCGCCGCAAGAATTTCGCGATGTGCACGGTCTGCCATGGGGCGGCCGTGCCTTGAGCGTGTACGCTGTTCGAAACGAGGGAATTGCATGAAAGCGTTGGGAATCATAACGATCAGTCTCTGCGGTATCGCCGCGCCACTCGCGGCGCAGGACACGACACACGCCCGACATGCTCCCCCGCGGCCACACGCGCGGATGGCGCAGCGCGCCGAGCATGGCGAGATGGACGAAATGATGCCGATGATGCGCGAAATGATGGCTCCCATGATGCACGCCATGGCGTACACCCCGGAGCATCTCCTGGCGCGCAAAGACTCCCTGAAGCTCACCCCGGGTCAGATCAGCGGTCTCACCGCGATCCAGACGGCGGCGAAGTCGGCGCACGACGCGGCCGCGGCCGACATGAAGGCGCACATGACCGCGCTCTCGCAGGTATTCCAGGGCGCGTCGCCCGATACGGGCGCGCTGCGCATGCATTTCGATGCGGTCCACGCCGCGATGGGCAAGGCGCATTGGGCGATGCTCTCCGCGGCGGGACAAGCGAAAGCTGCGCTGACCGATGCGCAGCGCCAAAAGGTCGATGCGTGGGTGCACGCCATGGAGCAGCGTGAGGGGCACGAGCACACGATGTGATGTCTCACGCGCGATTCAGAGTCGCTTCATCACACGGTAGGTAGGTTGTACGCGGCCACCAGGCGGTGGCCTATGCGGGACCAGACGGCAAGCCGCCGGCCGCATGTTCACCGGATGACGCAATCCGGTACGAGAACGCGAAATCCGACGGCCTCCAGCCCTCGCTCGATTCGGAACGAGCGGGGGCTGATTCGTGCTGCGCTTTTCATGCGCGATTCAGCATGGATTCACCGCCGCCGTGCCAATTTCCGTGCGGCATCGAAGCGATGCCTTCTCGTAACGGAGGTGAACCCATGTTCGGAGTGATTCGCAAGACGCCGCGTGATCCATGGTTCGAGCTGCTGTATAACCTGGAGCGGCGCATGGGGCGGGTGTTCAATGAGCCCTTCGCCAGCCTGGACTGGCCGGCGGGGGAAGTGACGACCGCGGCCTGGACGCCGGTCGTGGACATCTTTGAGGAGACGGAGTATCTCCGCATCGTCGCCGAGGTGCCGGGCGTGAAGCCCGAGCATGTGAAGATCCTCGTCGAGGGCAACCTGCTCACGATCCAGGGCACGAAGGAGCAAGTCGCCGAGGCAAAGACGGAGAAGGTGCATCGCTATGAGCGGGCCTATGGCGCGTTCGAGCGCACCTTCACCCTCCCCGCGACGGTGGACGCGGAGCACATCAAGGCCAACTACGACATGGGCGTGCTGACGTTGACGCTGCCCAAAATCGAGAAAGCCAAACCGCGCCAGATCGCCGTGGAGATCACGCCGGAGAGGAAGCTGAAAGGCTGATGGCAAACCCTTTCAGCGACACGACGCCCCCGGCGGATGTTCGTCCGGGGGCGAGGTGTGAAGGGGACCGTCAGCGGCTATTGATTCGTAGCACCGTATACAGCGGGCACATGCGAAATAGCGCCGTGCCGATGAAGATCAAGCCAATGAAGCCGAGGCCCAATGACACCAGCGGGCGGTTCTGTAGCGCTGCAGCGTTCAACAGCAGCAGGCCTCCGATGAAGCCGCGGATGCCCGCGTCGCGCCATCCTACATTCTGGGAGCTCATAAGGGTCAAACTCGCACCGAGGCAGTAAACGCCGAACGAATTGCCTATGAGCGCCCCTTCACTTAGCGCGCGAGCTGGCGCAGCACGTATTCCAGAATCCCGCCGTGCTTGTAGTACTGCAGCTCCTGCGGTGTGTCGATGCGCACCAGCACCTTGAACGCCGTCTTCTTGCCGTCGTCCAGGGTCGCGGTGACGGTCAGCTCTTTGGGCATGTCGGCCTCACCCAGGCCGGGGATGTCGTAGCGCTCCTTGCCCGAGAGGCCCAGCGAAGCCGGATTCTGGCCCGCCGCAAACTGCAGCGGCAGGATGCCCATCCCCACGAGGTTCGAGCGATGGATCCGCTCGAAGCTCTCGGCGATGACCGCGCGGATGCCCAGGAGACGCGGACCCTTGGCCGCCCAGTCGCGGGAGGAGCCCGAGCCGTACTCCTTGCCGGCCAGCACGATCAGCGGCGTCCCCTCTGCCGCGTATTTCAGCGATGCGTCGTAAATCGTCATCCCTTCACCGTCCGGCAGATGCACGGTGAACGGCCCCTCGGTGCCCGGCGCGAGCAGGTTCTTGAGCCGGACGTTCGCGAACGTGCCGCGCACCATCACTTCATGGTTGCCGCGGCGCGCGCCGTACGAGTTGAAGTCGAGCGGGGTGACGCCGTGCTCGATCAGATACTGCCCCGCGGGCAACGTCTTGCGGATCGACCCCGCGGGCGAGATGTGATCGGTGGTGATGCTGTCGCCGAGCAGGCACAGTACTCGTGCCGCGCGGATCTCCCGGACGGGCGCCGGCTCTGCGGGCATGCCGTCGAAATAGGGCGCGCGCCGGATGTAGGTCGACGTGGGCTCCCACGCGAAGCGATCACCTTCCGGCACCGGGAGCCCGCGCCAGCGCTCATCGCCGTCGAAGACCTTCGCGTAGCTCTTGCGGAACATCCCCGACTGAATCGACCGGGCGATCACATCCGCGACTTCTTTGGTGGACGGCCAGATGTCGCGCATGAAGACGGGCTTGCCGTCCGTTCCCGTGCCGAGCGGCTCGTTATGGAAATCGATGTCGATGCGGCCCGCCAGCGCGTAGGCGACGACGAGGGGTGGTGAGGCGAGGTAGTTTGCGCGGACCTCCTGCTGGATGCGGCCCTCGAAATTGCGGTTGCCCGACAGCACCGAGCAGACCACCAGATCGCAATCGTTCACCGCGGCGGAGACGACCTCGGGCAGCGGCCCCGAGTTGCCGATGCACGTCGTGCAGCCGTACCCAACCAGATGAAAGCGCAGCGCCTCGAGCGGTTTGGTGAGGCCCGCCAGGTCGAGGTAGTCCGTCACAACCTTCGATCCGGGTGCGAGGCTCGTCTTGACCCACGGCTTCGTGCGCAGCCCGCGCTCGACGGCCTTCTTCGCCATCAGGCCGGCCGCCACCATCACCGACGGGTTCGATGTGTTGGTGCAGCTCGTGATCGCCGCGATGACCACCGAGCCATGCTGCAACACGTGGTCGCAGTCGTCGATGCGCACCGTCGCCTGGGAGGGGCGCGGCGGCGCCGCGACCGCAGTGTGGCCGCCCTCACCTTCCCAGCGACCCATGCCGACAGGCGGCGCGGCCGGGGGGGCGGGCTTCTTCAGCGTCGGCAGCGCTTCCGCGAACTTGCGCGGCACCTCGCGCAGGCCGACGCGATCCTGCGGCCGGCGGGGTCCCGCCATGCTGGGCTCGACCGTCGCGAGATTCAGCTCGAGCGTATCCGAGTACACCGGCTCGGGCGCGTTCGCCGTGTGGAAGAGGCCCTGTTCCTTCATGTAGGCCTCGACCAGCTGCACCTGCTCCGCCGGCCGCCCCGTGAATTCGAGGTAGCGCAGCGTTTCTTGATCGACGGGGAAGATCCCGATCGTCGCCCCGTATTCGGGAGCCATGTTGCCGATCGTGGCGCGGTCGGCGAGCGGCAGCGTCGACACGCCCGGCCCGAAGAACTCGACGAACTTTCCGACGACGCCTTTCGCGCGCAGCATCTGCGTCACGGTGAGCACGAGGTCGGTCGCCGTGGCACCCTCGGTGAGCCGCCCGCTCAGCCGGAATCCCACGACTTGCGGGATGAGCATCGAGACCGGCTGGCCGAGCATCGCGGCCTCGGCCTCGATCCCACCAACGCCCCAGCCGACCACACCAAGACCATTGATCATGGTCGTATGCGAATCGGTGCCGACGAGCGTATCAGGATACGCCTGCGACTCGCTCGTGAACACCACTCGGGCCAGGTACTCGAGATTGACCTGGTGCACGATGCCCGTATCGGGCGGCACGACCTTGAAGCCGGTGAATGTCTTTTGCGCCCAGCGCAGCAAGGCGTAGCGCTCGCGGTTGCGCTGGAACTCGAGATCGGCGTTCACCTGGAATGCAGTTTTGGTTCCAAACTCATCCACGATCACCGAGTGATCGATGACCAGCTCGGCGGGCAGCAGCGGATTCACCTTCTTGGGATCGCCGCCCATCTGGACCATCGCGTCACGCATCGCGGCGAGATCGACGACGGCCGGCACGCCCGTGAAATCCTGTAGCAGCACGCGCGCCGGCATGAACGCGATTTCTTCATCCGGCACCTTGCGCGCGTCCCAGCGGGCCAGCTTCTCGATGTCCTCGGGCCGGACCACGCGGCCGTCTTCGCGCCTGAGCAGGTTTTCGAGCAGGATTTTGAGCGAGTAGGGAAGCCGGGAAATGTTCAGGCCGCGCCGCTCCAGCGCGTCGAGCCGGTAGATCTCGTAGCTCTTGCCGCCTGCTTTCAGCGTGGCGCGGCCGCCGAAACTGTTTGCGCTCATTGTGGCAACACCTTCACGGCGACGACGAAATACTGTGTCTCGCCAAAGCAGGTTGTGGGAATTCCCATATGCTGTTGGTAGGTCAGGGCCACCCGTCTGCCCAACGAACCATTGATGTGCTGCGCGATATCGTCGTCTCGCACGGTGAAATAAAACTTCTCAGGGTTGGTGCCCGGCATCGACACCATCGCCAACTCACCCTCCCACGTCTTGCACAGGAACCCCTTCTTGGAAAACTTCTGCACGAAACCGGCGCGCTCGCCTTCCGAGTAGTTCCAGTTGAGCGCCGTCCATGTGTAGAGCGCAAAGAGCAAGATTGGCGTCAGCAGGATGCCCGCGATGATGAGCTTGCGCTTGCGCGTGAGCTGGAAGTCGAATTTGAAATTCACGAGGCGGAATCTACCTCGTACGTTTCAGTGCGATAAGGCGTGAAGCCGCGCGCGAGGTAATTCGGCAGCGCGTTGGGATGATCGAGCGTACAGGTGTGCAACCAGACGCGGCTCGGGCCGAGCGCCCAGGCGTCGCGCACCGCGCTGGACAGGAGATGCTTTCCGAACCCGCGGCCGAACTCGGTGGCGACGATCCCGAAATAGGCGATCTCCACGGAATCATCCTCCGTGACCCGCCGCAGCTCATACCAGCCCGCCAGTCTCGCCGCTTGCTTGCTGGTGATCCGCATCGCGACGAACAGTTGAATCGCCGGATCGCCCAAGTGCGCCGCGATTTCCTCGTCCGTCCAATCCCAGCGGTCGCGCCAGTGGAATGCCTCGCCGACGGTCCGATAGCACATCCGGTAGAGCTCCGGCTGCGGCTGCGGCGCGCTGGCAATGGCGATTTCTGGGAAATCCCCGAATCCCGCCTTGAATTGTTCGCGGTTATGAAGTTCGAGATAGGTTCGAGTGACTTCCATACCTAATCTTAGCCCCTTAGCCTCTTAGCCCCTTAGCCTCTATTATTGAGTCATGACCTTCAACAAAATGGGCACCCTGCCCCTGCCGCTCGCGCTCCACCTGGCAACCTACACGGTGATCGGTTTGTTCTGTGCCTTTGCCGGCGGCCTCAATCTCATCGATCCGACCAAGATCTTCCCCAACGCCGTCATCTTCCTCGGCCTTGCCGGATTCAGCTGGGGATACGTCTTCGGCATTCTGATGGCACGAAAGGAAGTGCTCGGCCTGGGTGTCGTCGCCAGCATCGGCTACATCGCCGCCGGAATCTGGCAGCTCGGCCCGCACTGGTCGCTCGGCGCGCTGCTGCTTGCCGTCGGCGCGTACGGTTTGGCGACCTTGACGCTGTACCGGCGCCAGATCCTCGAAGCCTAACCGATCATACTGTCCTGCACCGGGGCGGCCGGTAGCTCGACGACGAATTTCGCGCCACCCAGCGTCTCGGAGTCCTCGAGCCAGATCCTGCCGCCGACCTCCGCCACCACGCGCTGACAAATCGAGAGACCAAGCCCCGATCCCTCATCGGGGCTTTTCGTTGTAAAAAACGGATCGAAGATCCGGCTCCGCACCTCCTGCGGCACGCCAGGACCGGAGTCTTCCACGGTTAGTCGCACCCAGTCTTTGCGCGCCTCGGTTGCCAGCTCGATGACGGCGTTGGGTCGTCCGCGCACGGCGTGCTCGGCGTTGGTCACGAGATTGATCACGACCTGCTGTAACTCCTGGCCGAGGCCAAGCACCGCTTCGGCCGCCTGATCCATGCGCGTGCGCACCTCGATGTTGTCGGTGCGGAGGACCCGCTGGCGGATTTCGGCGACGTCGCGCACCAGGTCGTTGAGTTGGATCCGCACTGGTGTGATGTCGGCGCGGCGCGCGAGCCGCAGCAGGCTCCGGACGATGCGCGCCGCGCGGTCCACCTCGCGCACAATCGTGGCGGCGGCGGTGCTGGCGTCGGCATCCTGCGTCGAGCGGCCCAGCATCTCCGCCTCCATGCGGATCGCCGCGAGCGGATTGTTCACCTCGTGCGCCACACCGCTCGCGATCTCGCCCACCGTGGCAAGTTTCTCGCGCGCGATCAGCTCACGCTGGGCGCGCAGCTCGTCAGTGCGGTCATACAGCGCGACCAGCAGGTCCTGCGAACCGAGGCCGTGCAGGTCCGTCACGGTGCAGTCACAGATCCGACGCTCGCTTCCTCCCGGTTGAGTGACGAGCACGCGCCCATGCCACGGCTGTCCCTCCTGGCGACCGGCCAGCATCAGGCGGACCGTGAGCCCGCTCGGCGACAGTCCGAGTTTTTCGAGATGGCGCCCGACGCCCGCGTCTTTCGTATCGAGGCCAAAGACATGCATCGCCGCTTCGTTGAGCTGGCGGACGGTGCCGCCCGTGTCGACCAGCACCATCGGCAACGGGCTGGCATCGACCATCGCCCGGGCGCGATCGGCCGCGGCCCGCGTGGCCGCGACGGCTTCGGAAAGCTCGATGCCTCCCGCGATGTGCGCGGCGACGGCGGAGACGTAGTGGAGATCGTGCAGGCTGAAGGGCGGAGGCGCAGGCTCATCCGCCTTCTGAAACCGCAGCAGGCCCACCGCGCCCACCGTCCCCTGGGAAATGCGGAGCGGCGCGATGAGGGCGGCGCGGACCCCCTCGGCGAGTGATGTCGCGATGGGGCTCGAATCGGGTTCGGCGCGGAGATCGGCGGTGATGAGTGCTTCGCCGGTGCGAACGACTTTTCCCGTCGCGCTGTGCTCGAGCCCGATGATCAGGCCATCCACCGGCGCGGCGTCGCCCAGGGCGGGAGACATGCGCAGATGTTCGCCGTCGGGCTGCTTCAACGCGACGAAGGCGCCCTGCGCTTGCACGAGCTCCATCAGGCTCTGCAGGGTGTAACGCAGCAGCAGCTGGGTCTCGGGCGCGGCGAGCAGCCAACGCGCCAGCTCGACGACGAAGCTCCCGAGCCGCCGCTCGCGGTCGAGCGCGCCGCGGCGTCCCACCATGACGGCGAGCCGGGACGAGAACTCGACCACCGCCTCGAGCTCCGTCGCGGGGAGCGCCGCTGGCGCACCCGCCAGCGTCGCTTCAACGTGCCGTCCCTCCGGATCACGCCACTCCGCCCGCAGGGTTCGCCCCGACCGGTCGTCGCTGCCCGCGGTCACCGTTCCGACTTCATTAATGCCGCGGTAGGAAATCGCCACGCGGGCGCCGCCGGCCCAATCACTCAGGATTGTGGCGGCCGCGCGCCAGAAGTCCGGCGAACGTTTCGCATCGCTCGCTTCACGCAGCAACGACTGCAAGGCGTCACGCATGCGAGCACGAATATATCGTTTTGCAGGTGTGACGACGCTGTGACAACCGCAGAGTTGACCCGGACCGCCTCAGCTTTGTACCATTCTCTCATGACATTCTGCGCCTGCAATCCCAATATGGCCCACACCGGGAATAAGACTGGTGCGGAGGAGGCGGGCGCTACCTGAGGGATCAAGCAAGTCGTGATGCACTGAACGGCCCGCCCCTCGATGGAGCGGGCCTTTTTTCTGTGAGCAATGCAACGAAGGAGTGTGGATGAAGAAGCATTACCTGCTGGCCAGTGACTTCGATCAGACGTTGAGTTTCAACGATTCCGGCATCGTGCTGAGCGAGATGCTGGGAATCACGAGCTTTCGTGAAAAGGTCGCAGCGCTCTCGCATCTCAATCTCGTGCAGCAAGGCGCCGAGCTGGCGTACCTGCTCGCGAACGATCCGGAATACGCCCGTGTCACCCGTAATGATCTCCTCAAGGTCGGGCGCCAGGTCCGGCTCAAGCGCAACGTCAAGCTCCTCACACGGATGCTCGCGCAGGGGATCGACGGCAACCGTTTCGATTTCTACGTGATCTCGGCGGCGCCTCAGGAAGTCGTGCTGTCAGCGCTCGAGGGGATCGTCCCGGCCGATCATGTCGTGGGAACGCGGTTCGAGTTCCAGCAGGATGGCGGCAAGATCGGGACGCTCCTGCGCGTGGCAGCCGGCTACGGCAAGGTCGCCGCGGTCGAAGAGATCCGCGCCCGCCACGTCGTCCCGCGCGACCAGGTCATCTACGTCGGCGACGGGCAGTCGGACATTCCCGTCATGCTGCATGTGAACCGCGGTGAGGGCTTCACGATCGCCGCCTCCGAAGCACGCGAGATCGCCCACATCGCCAAGCGCACCGTGATCAGCGACGACGCGCTCTCGGTGCTCGTGCCGATCCTCGAGGAAATCGCGGGGTTCAGTCCGACGCAGATTCGCGCGTTGTTCGAGGACCAGGGGCTCGTGATTCAGGAGTGGGACCGCGTGCGCACGGACTGGCTGACGATTCGTGACGGGGCAGGGGACGGCGTCCTCCGGTTGGATTCGGCAGCCAACGAATAGGTGGACGATTGACGTGACGCTGGGGTGTGGCGCCTAGCCGCCACACCCCAGCATCATGTCTCAACCGTCTATCCGCGAATCGCTCCCAGGAATCGGGCGGGATCGGGCGTGTATCCCGGGAAGACGCTGCCGAGATCGGCAGCGCCCTGGTGACGCGCTAGGATCTCGCCGAACAGGTCGCGGAAATCGGTGGTCACCGCTACGTCGCGGCCTTCGAACCGTTGCTCGACTCCCAGCCCCGGCCACCGGCCCAGCACTCGGCCCCCGTTTACGGGCCCGCCGAGGGCCAGCATGGCGGTCGCATGGCCATGATCGGTGCCGCTGTTGCCATTCTCCCGGATCGTGCGGCCGAACTCGGACATCGTGAGAACGACGATGTTGCGCATACGGTCGCCGAGATCGTGGTTGAAGGCGGCCAGCGCGAGGCCCAGCTCCCGGAGCCGAGCGGACAGCTGGCCTTCACTCGAGCCCTGGTTGACGTGCGTGTCCCAGCCGCTGCAGTCGGCGAATGCAATCTCCAACCCGACATCGGCTTTGATGAGCTGCGCGATCTGAAGCAGCGTCTTGCCCAAGCGCCCCGGCGGGTAGTCGACGCCGGCGGTGGGACGGTATTGCGTGGGATCGGCGCGCTTCAACATCTGCACCGCCTCGAAACCCTCGCGCGACGACGACGCCAGGAGGCCGGTCCCGGCACCGTCGTATAGCTCCTCGAAGGCACGCGTCAGACGGTCACGCGCGGCCTCCTGTGGAACGCGCAAGCCGAAAGCCTGCAGATCATCGATGGCGAGCGACGGCGCGCTGCCCGCGAGAATGCGCGGCAGCTGCGGGCCGAAGGCAACGGCACGGAACGGTGTGTTCGCGTGCTCCTGGTCGTGTTGGCAGTAGCGGTTCATCCAGCCGTCGCCGGTGCTCTTCACGCCCGGCGTCCCGCTTTCCATGTAGTCCTGGGCGTCGAAGTGACTGCGCGTCCCGTCCGGCGAGCCGATCGCGTGCACCGCCGCGAGGCTCTTGTTGTCCCACAGCTCCTTCAGCGGCGCGAGGCTCGGGTGCAGGCCGAAGTGGCCGTCGAGATCCACGACATCCTTGGCGGGCACCGCGATGCGCGGGCGCTCCTGGTAGTAGGCGGCCTCGCCGTGCGGAACGATCATGTTCAGTCCGTCGACGGCGCCACGCTGGAAGAGGCAAACGAGAGTCGGACGGTCTGACGGCCGGCCGGTCGGACGGCCCGATGCGAACGCCGCGCGTGCGAGAAAGAGGGGGTCGAGCCCAAGACTTACCAAGGCCAAGCCGCCCGACTTCACGAAGACGCGTCGCGAGATGGTCATTGTTTTTGGAAGTCAGGTCCGCCCAGTGCCAGGCCGACCGCCATGACCCGTGCCTGCTCGGGATCGGTGAGATCGGTGATTTGCTCGAGAATGACGGACCGCGTATGCGTCGACATCGTACCGCCGAGCAGCTGCTGATCGATCGTGTCGACCAGCCGGGCGTGGTCATCGATCGCCGGGATGCTCGAGCAGTCCTTCGCGATCGCCATCGCCGCATTCATCCGCGCGAGCAGCGCGCCGCTGTTCACCCAATGCGCCTCGGTCTCCGCGTAGCCGGTCGGGGCGGGCTGCTGGTACAACGGTTCGCCGAGGCGGGCGACGAGCTGCGCAAGCCGCGGCGTGTCGTCGGGCTCGACGCCGGTTGCGCGCACCGCGCTCACAACGAACTCGAACGGTGTCTTGACCTTGGAGCGCACGGCCTGCGCCGACCAGAAGTCCGGTGAGGTGAAGATCGCGCGCAGCACGGTACGAATGTCGCCTCGGCTCCGTTCCCACGCCGCGACGGCCGCATCGATACACCCGTCGGGCGGCTCATCGGCGACGAAGCGCGCGCACAGTTTGGCGCTGACGTGATGCATGGTGGCGTGCTGGTTGGCCAGAAACTTGAGCAGCTGCACGCCTTCGTCTTCACCATCACTCTTGAACTTCTGGCCCAGGACGACCTTGTCACCCTGATCGTGGGCCCAATCGTGGTACACGAATCCGGCGCCACGCTCCGGGCGCTCGATGCTCCAGCCGGTGAAGATGCGCGCGACGTTGATGACGTCCTGTTGGTTGTAGCCGCCATCGACGCCGAGCGTGTGAAGCTCCATCAGCTCGCGCGCGTAGTTTTCGTTGATTCCCGTTGGCTGACGCCGTTGCCGCTGCTGCCGCTCTTCGTTCGTCTCGTTCATCCCGAACCGGCGCCGCCGGAACGGCGACATGAAGGGACGCGGCGGTGCCGACCCCGGCGCGACGCTTTGCGCATTGTCGAGGTAGAACAACATCGCGGGGCTGCGGGCGGTCGCGATGAGCAGGTCCTCGAAGTTCCCGAGCGCCCGCGGCCGGATCGTTTCCTCTATATAGGACGGCAGCAGGAAGCGGTCGGCTCCCTTGCCCACGAAGACGTTGAAGTGATTGGTCCAGAAGTCCACCATGACTTCGCGCAGCTGGCGCTCGGAGATCGCCGCCCGAACGATCGCGAGCTGCTGCAGCTCACCACCCAGCTCGCGGAATTCGCGCATGGGAGCCGGGCCGCGGGGACGCATCGAGTCTCCGCTCGCGGCGGCCTCTCGCTGCATCTGCTGGCGCTCGCGGACCGCGTCGCGATAGCGGCCGGCGAGATCGGCCCGATCGTAGTCGAGGATTTTGAACTCCCGCTCCCGCGCGGCGAGCCGGGGATCGGGCACATGGTCGGCATCGAGCTGGCGTTCGATCCACCGCATCACACCGAACCGAGCGATACTGTCGGCCTCACCGGGGCGCGCGCCGTACGCGAGGCGATTCAGCGCATGGAACGCCGAGTCCCGCGCGGTTAACGCCGGCGCAGGAGCCGAAGCCGGCCCCTGCGCGGCGAGCGCAATGGCAAGAATGAAATGCATGTGGCTGTAGTGACGCTACGGCTACTGCGAAGTTAACTAGGGGGCCGGCCGGACGTTCCCTCCATCGGCCACGAACTTCCAGGCGCCGCCCTGCTGCCGCCGCCAGATCGTGAGATACTTGCTGTAGTGGTTCAGACTGGAAATCTTCGCCTCACCCACCGTGCAGCCGAGATCCCCCGACGGCGCAATTTGCGCTGCGACCGGCCACCACTCGAGCACGGCACCTGCCGGGAAGCCGTCGAAGCCCGCGCCAATCGCCTCCCGGCCTTCGGTCAGTTGCGCGCCACCGCCGAATGAAACGGCATTCTCCGCGGCGTAGAAAAGAAACGCGATCTTGGCGCCGCTCGTTACGGACAGCGCCGCGAACGCCGAGTCGGCCTGCATGACTTCGTGCCGATCGGCATGGCCGCGCACCTGCGCCCCGACCGCGTTTCTGACGGCTGGCGCGGGCGCGGAATCGGCGCCGGCCACGGGCCGCGTGCTCGCGAACGCGGCAAGCCGCCACTGCTCGCCCGTCTTCTGCCAGCAGGCGAGGTACTTGCCGCGACCTTCGGCGCTGTGCGTCCAGCCGAACGTGTAGCCGAGCCGGCCGTCCGCGGACACATCCGCGAATGCGGGGTCCCACGTTTGCCTACCGATCGAGTCCGCGCTCTGGAGGAAGGATCGAATCTGGACGGCGCCGCGCAGCAACGGGGCGCCCGGGTACAGGTATGCCGCGTCGTCCGTCAGCGCCGGCACGAATCCCGGCAACATCCCGCGCGCGGCGGTTTTCTCCGAGAGTGCGCGGTCGGCGGCCAGCAAGGCGTCGCGGTCGGACGTCCGGTCGGCAGCGGCGAGCAGCACAGTGAGCACGAGGAGCAGATGTCGCATGGGTTTCCTCCTGACGGACAATCTCGCCTCGTCGCGTCATCGCGGTGTGAAATTCACACGATTCTGACCACGATGCGCCCACGCGTCGGCCGACTGTTTCGTACCATGCTACAATGAGGCTCATGAAACGGGCACTAATCGTCTTCGGCGCCTGGTCGGCGGTGGCGTTGCTGTTCTCTATCCAGATGCATTATCAGACCATTGCTGATGCCGAGCCTCGTCCCTGGGGCTGGATTCTCGCGTGGCAGTTCACGGGGTGGTGGACCTGGGCGCTGTTTACCGCCCCGGTGTGCGCGTTCGCCGCGTGGGCGGTGGTACACATTCGCCGCCCGGCGCTGCTCATTTCCGCGCACGTCCCGATGGCCGTCGCGATCGCGATCGCGTGCGCGGGGTTCGAAGGCGGCCTGAAATGGGCGCTCGGCGAGTGGCGCACGCCGCATACGTTGCTGAGCGGTGTGTCGGACGGCATCGCGATATGGTGGACGTTCAATGTGCTGGTCTACGCGATGATCGCGGGACTCTATCTCGCCTGGCGCGCCCAGCGGCTGGAGATGCAGCTCGTGCAGGCTCGGCTCGATGCGCTCGTAGGACAGCTGCAGCCGCACTTCCTCTTCAACACTCTCCACACCATCTCGGCGTTCGTGCTGGAGGATCCCAAGCAGGCAAACCGGATGATCACCCGGCTGTCCGAGCTGCTCCGGCAGTCGTTTAACCGGGAACGCGGTCCCCTCGTCACACTCGAGGAGGAGCTCGAGCTGTTGGACCACTACGTCGCCATCCAGGAAGCTCGCTTCGGCGATCGGTTGCGCGTGACGTTCCGCGTCGATCCGCGGGCCGCCGCGGCCGTGGTCCCCACGCTGTTGCTGCAGCCGCTCGTGGAGAACGCGATCAGGCACGGCATCGTCCCCAACGGCCAGGTCGCGGAAATCGAGATCGCCGCCACGCGGGACGGTGACCGCCTGCACCTGCAGGTGCGCGACAACGGACCCGGCCTGCAGGCTGACCGCAGCCGCACGAGCAACGGTGGAAGCTGGGGCGGACTCGGCATCGCGAATACCCGGGCGCGGCTCGTCGAGCTGTACGGCCCGAGTCACCGCTTCGAGCTGACGAACGCTCCTCCGCCCGCTTCCAGTGGGGCTGTGGCGACGATCGACATCCCGTTCTCCGATCATGCGCGCGATCATCGTTGATGACGAAGCACCGGCGCGCCGGCGTCTGCGTGGCGTATTGCAGCAGATCAAGACCGTCACGCGGATCGACGAGTGTGCCAATGGACGCGACGCCGTCGAGCTGCTGCGCCGCGGCACGCCCCCCCCCGATCTCGTGTTCCTCGACATCCAGATGCCCGACCTCGACGGCTTCGCGGTGGCGGCGGCCGCAAATGAGGAACGCCCCCCGGCGATCATCTTCGTCACCGCCTTCGAAGAGCACGCGGTGCGGGCGTTCGAGATTCAGGCGTTCGACTATCTCCTGAAGCCCTTCGACGACGAGCGCATCATCGCGACGGTCAAGCGCGCGGGGGACTTTCTCGAATGGATCAGACGTGAAGGTGGTGGCACCGCGGATCCGGTGTTGCACGGGTTCGGGGATGTCACGGTCGACTTCGCCCGGCATCAGGTGCGGCGGGCCGGGCGGACGGCAGAGCTCCGGCCCAAGGAATACGCGCTGTTGGTGGCGTTACTCAGGCGCGGTGGACGTGTGGTGAGCCGCCTCGAGCTGCTCCAGGAAGTGTGGGGCTATGCCGAGGACGTGATGAGCCGGACGGTAGACACGCACGTCGCGATGCTGCGCCGCAAACTCGAGCAGGATCCCGCCCACCCACGGCACATCGTCACCGTGCGGACCTTCGGCTACCGCATCGAGCGCTAGCGAAACAGCAGCCGGTCGGCGATTCGCTCCGCGGTCGCTGCCGGCTCGCCGCTGGAGCGATTAGTCAGCACAATCACGGTCAGCCGCCGTCCCGGGAACCGCTGGATCGCATTTCGAAACCCGCTCGTCTCGCCGGTGTGGCGCCAGCGCTTCTCGCCGCGATAGTGGTCTACGAACCAGCCAAATCCGTATTGCGTCGTCGCGCCTCCCGGCAATTGCGGCGGCGTCGTCGCCAGCTCCAGCGTCGTCGCGTCGACGAGTTGCGTCGAATAGAGCGCGTGATCCCAGCGCACCAGGTCGTCGATGTTCGTGTAGATGCCGCCGTCGCCCAGCGTTGCGCTCGTGACGCTCTGGTCGGTCTGCACAAACGTCCCACCGCTCGGGGAGTATCCGTACGCTCGGCGCGGGACGGTGTCCGATCCTTCCACGTGTGCGACCGAGGCGTGCATTCCGAGTGGCGCGAAGATGCGCGCGTGCAGGAACGCAGGGAGCGTCATGCCGGACGCCCTCACCACGATCATGCCAAGCAGCACGTAGCCGGAGTTGCTGTAGCGATACTCGCTGCCGGCCGGGAAATAGAGCGAGTCCTTCGACTCGAGCAGCGCTAAGACATCACGGTCGTCGAGCTGGGTCGTGCGGGATTCGGGAACCAGGTCTTCGTAATCCAAGAGCCCCGAGGTGTGGTTGAGCAGGTGCCGTATCGTGACGGTCCGTGTGGCCGCGGGCAGCTCGGGCAGGAAATCGCGCACGGGCTGGTCGTAGCGAAGCTTGCCGTCCTTGGCGAGCAGCATCACCGCCATCGCCGTGAATTGCTTGGAGACCGAGGCAAGGCGATAGTCGGTTTCCGGTGCGTCACTGATCCGCCGCTCGAGATCCGCCATGCCGTAGGCGCGACGCACAATCACTTTCCCGTCGCGGATCACCACGACACTGGCGCCGGGAACGCCCTCCCCGGTGTACGCCGAGAACAGCGAGTCGACGAAGCGGAAGTCGTCAGTGGTCACGCGAGTACCGCTGGTCGCACAGGCGGCGCACAGGACGAGTATCAGGATTTGGCAGCGGCGTACCACGCGTCCCAGGTCTCCGGTGCGGCACCGATCGTGAGCTGCTGTTGGAAGCGCACCAATGGCATGCGCAGGAGCAGCGGCTCGAGGCTGAGTTTGTCGAGCCAGCGCTCGTCGCCGAGGATTGCCGACCTCAGCCCGAGCTCCGCGTAGCGGCGGGAGTCGCGGTCGATCAGCGCCTGAATCCCGAACTTCTGGGCGAAGCGGCGCAGCTCACCCACCGCCGCGGCGCGCTCGTTCAGGTCGACGAAATGGACCCTGATGCGTCGCTCAGCGAAAAACCGCAGCGCTGCGCGCGTGTCGGAGCTCTTTTTAACGCCGAAGATCTGCACTTCCATGGCCGGTAATATATTCCACGCTGCCATGACCCCCAGATCCAAAATCATCGCCGCGGCCGTGCTGTTTTCGAGCGGCGGCGCGGCCATCAAGTGGTGCAGCTTCGGGGCCTGGCAGCTCGCCACCTGCCGCGCCACGCTCGCGATGTTGACGATCCTCATCCTGCTCCCCGAGGCACGCCGCGGCTGGACCTGGCGAACCATCGTCGTGGGCTTCGCGTATGCGGCGACGACGCTGCTGTATGTGCAGGCCAACAAGCATACGACGGCGGCCAGCGCGATTTTCCTGCAGTCCACGAGCCCGCTGTTCATTCTGCTGCTCGCGCCGCTGCTCCTGGGCGAGCACGCGACCCGGCGCGACATGACGCAGATGGCCGTCATGGGCGCGGGGTTGGGGCTGTTCTTTCTCGGCATGGACCGGCCGTCGGCGACGGCGCCGAATCCGGCGCTGGGCAATGCCCTCGCCGCGATCTGCGCCGTGACCTGGGCCTTCACGGTCATGGGGTATCGCTGGTTGGCGGCGCGCGGCGCGTCAGTCGCTGCGGCGGCAGTGTCGGGCAATATCACGGCGGCGATCTTCGCGCTGGTGATGGCGCAGCCATTGAGCGCCGGGCGGCCGGCGGATTGGGCGGTCGTTGTCTTTCTCGGCGTCTGCCAGCTCGGCATCCCGTATCTCTTCCTGGCCCGCGCGGTGCCCCAGGTGCGCGCGCTCGAAGTCGGTCTCTTCCTTCTTATCGAGCCGGTCCTGAATCCGATCTGGGCCTGGCTTGTGCATGGTGAAACGCCCGGTCCGGCGACCCTCGTGGGCGGAGCCGTCATTCTCGGGGCGACAGCGGGCCGAATGATCATCGATGTTCGCGGCGGCAGTCGGGAGTCGCTTGCCGCGTAAAGACAAAACGGGCCCGCCTGAGTGGCGAGCCCGTTTTGCCGAGAAGCAGGAGAGCTACTGAGTTGCCCTCTGCGCGTTCACACGTCCTCCCCCATAGAAATCGTCGTTCCCCGGCTTGCCGAGATCGTCTGCTGAGGCGCGGAGCCTCGCTTCGACCGCCGCGGGCCCGATGCGGCCAAACCTGCCGATGATGAGCGCCGCGACGCCCGAGACCGCCGGCGTCGCCATGCTGGTGCCGGCCGCCCAGCAATAGCTGCTGATGCTGGCGCCTGAGCCACGGCAGGGCGCAATCACCATGTCGAGCACCCAGCAGAATTGGAGGCCGGTACCGCTCGGGTTGCGCTGGAAAGTGCAGATCGCGTTGCCGGGGAGCGCGAAATCACCGCCCGGGCCGGCGAAGCTGACTGCCGACTGGCCGAAGTTCGTGTATGACGCCGGCCGGTCGAAATTGGTCGCGCCGTGCGCGAAGTCGAGCGGCGCGGTCGCGGACACGGCGATCACGTGCGGCGACATCGCGGGCAGCTGCACCAGGTTCGCCGTGTGATCCAGGTCGACCGCATCATTCCCGAGCGCCGCGACGACCGTGACGCCACGCTGAAACGCGTAAGTCGTCGCCTTACCGAGGGCCACGGCGAGATGCGCCGCGCCGGCTCCCTGGCGTGGGAACAGCGCGCCGAGGCTCATGTTGATGACGTCGGCGCCGCCACCACCTTCGCTAATCGGGGTGGCCGCGTAGATGATGCCGGCGATCACGGCCCCGAAGGAGCCGCTGCCGCAGTGCAGCACTTTGACGCCGATGATGGTCGCCTCGGGCGCAATGCCGACCGTCCCGATATTCGGGAAGGGGGTGTTGGTCGACGCGGGTGCGGCGATGATGCCCGCGACGTGTGTGGCGTGCCAGAAGGTGTCGTTCAAGTGGCACACGCCGAGCGTGTCGCGCGCCTGATCGAAGTTGAAGGGCTGACCGGGCACAAACGACACCGAGTGGGCGACATCGAGACGCGGCGCGATGTCGATGTGCGTGCTGCGGATGCCGCCGTCGAGCACGGCAACGCGTGCGCCGGCGCCTCTAGCGCCCGCGTCCCAGGCTGCGGGAGCGTGGACCGCATCGGGCGCCCATTGAACCCGGCGGAAGGTCTCGGCATTGCCGAACGAGGCGTCCGGAGTCACGATGACGTCCTGCGACACCTCACCCGCGTCCACGACGCGATCCGGCTTGACCCACTGCACGTCGATGTCCTCGTCCACCGTCGCCACACCTTTGATCTTGCCGGCGCGGTCGGCGAAGCCGGGATCGCTGGAGGACGCGAGGGCAACGCCGATCTGCGTAAAGCTGGTCGTCAACGCCCCGCCGGCGGCTGCCACCTGCGCATCGAGATCAGCCGGGAGCTGGGTACCGGTGAAGTTGATGACGTAGGATTTGCCGTTGGCGGGTGGGGCGACAAGCTGCAGCGAGGGCGTGCCGGCCGTGGGCATCGCGGCCGTGCTTGCCGTGGGGGTGACTGGTGCGTACTCGACGCATGCAGCCGCGACGATCGCGCCCGTGACGAGCGTAAATCGCAAGACGTGTCTGGGCATTGTGGACTCCGGGGGACACAGGATGGACTCGAGGGCGCTGGGATCGTGAAGCTGTCGCCGTTTTCGTCACCTCGCAAGCATCTCTTCCTCGGTAGCCGCGAGCGGATTGGCTTTCCGGCCGGCGCGCTCCATCGGCTTCTCCATGATGCCGCGATTCTTGTCGAGCATGCCCCAGAAGTCGACCGCCCGCTCCACCAGCTCGCGGGACGCGTCGCGAAGCGCATCGCTCGCTTTGACTTGCCGCACGTTGTTCTGCATGTCCTCCGCGTCCCAGCCGCGGGAGTGCGCGATGAACGGAAACTGTGGGAAGACAAAGCCCAGCTCCGACCAGAATGTCATCAGGCCTCCCGCGACGGCCTGAATGTTGTCCTGGCCGCCCGTGATGATGAACGCGGCGACCTTGTTACGGATCAGCACGTTGTTGTGAATTGTGATCTGGTTCTGCACGCAGTTGAGCCGCTCCGCCATCTTGTAATACAGCGATGAAGGGCTTCCCCAGCGGATGGGCGTGGAAATCAACACGACATCGGCCCAGTGGACCAACCCCTCATACACCGCGGTGAGCTGATCGTCGGGTTCACGCTCGGTGATCGCGCAGGGCCACGTGCAGGCGTGCGAGGCCTTGGAGTAGTTGCCTTCGCACGTCCGGAATCGGAGCGAGCGAAGCTTGATCAGCTGCGTGTCGGTCTTGAGCTCGCCGGCGCGCGCGATCGCATGGTCGAGTAGGGCATCCGAAGTCGAGTAGCGTGGGTTGGTGTCGTCCATCCCTGTCGTCGAGATGCCGAGCACGCGGCAGGGCGCGCCGGGTGCCTTCGGGTGCGCTTCGAGCAAATGGCTCGGCTTGTGTTTGAGAAGTTTGCGCGGGGCGATGGGCGGGAGCTGCACGTACACGCCGTCGGCCCGCTCCTCGAGCGCATACACGGGCACCTGCTCTTCGTCGTACCCCTCAGGTCCCTTGCCCGTCACGACGCTGTATTCCCACCCATGCCACGGGCAGGTCACGAATTCGCCGTTCACCCGCCCCTCGGACAGCGGCCCGCCTTTGTGATTGCAGATGTCGGAGATCGCCGTGAGCCGGCCCTCGTGAAGAAAGATGGCGATGCGATGGCGCTCGATCTTCATCGCGCAGGGCGCGCGTGTGAGGAGCTCGTCCTTCGTGCCCAGACGATACCAGTCGGCCATGGGAATACTCCGGGAGAGAGAGTCGCTCAATGCTATATTGCAGCGCCAATGCCCGCACCCCGCGCCCGCGTCGGCGTCATTTTTTTCACCGTCCTGATCGACCTGATTGGGTTCGGGATCGTGCTGCCGATTCTGCCGTCCTACGCGCAGCGGTTCGGCGCGGGTGGGCTGGGCTACGGCGCGATCATCGGCGTCTACTCGCTGATGCAATTCGTCGCGACGGCGCTGCTCGGCAAACTGTCCGACCGCGTGGGGCGCCGGCCGGTGCTGCTGACCACGATGTTGTGCAACGCCGTCGGGTACACGCTGTTCGCGTTTGCGGGATCGTACTGGATCCTGTTTCTGTCGCGTGTGGTCTCGGGATTCGCCGGCGGCAATATCTCCGCGGCGCAAGCGTACATGGCCGACATCTCCACGCCGGCCGAGCGCTCCCGCGCGATGGGGCTCGTCGGGGCCGCGTTCGGCCTGGGGTTCAGCCTCGGACCCGCGATCGCGGGATTCTCGGACTACTATCTCGGCTCGGCCGCGCCAGGGCTGATCGCGGTGGGTCTCTCCTTGGCGAATTTCGTCTCGGCCTACTTCATCCTGCCCGAGTCGCTGGCGCCCGAGAATCGCGTCAGACGCCCGCTATTCGACCTCGGGCACATCGCCGAAGCCGTCTCGCGCCCACGCCTGCGCCCGCTGATGGCCGTCTGGGCGCTCACGCCGTTTGCCTTCGCGGGCTACACCGTGGTGCTGCCGTTGTACGCGGCCGCGTCCCTCGGCTGGGGAAAACGCGAGCTCGCGATCCTCTTTACACTCATCGGCGTCACGGCGGCATCAATTCAGGGCTACTTCTTCGGCAAGATCGTTCGACGCACCGGGGAGCGTACCCTGGTGATCGCCGGATCGCTCGGCATGGCGTTGTCCATTGCGGTCATTCCGTTCTTGCACAGCTCCCTGCTGCTCTACGCATGGACATTCGTCCTGGCCGTGTCGAACAGCGTGTTCGCGCCCGCCGCGACGGGCCTGGTGTCGGTCTACGCAGACGCGACAGAACAGGGGACCGTCCTGGGAGCCGCGCAGGCGATTGCGGCGCTGGGCCGCACCGCCGGGCCCCCGGTCGTCGGCACGGTATACGATGTTGTGAGCCCCGTCACGTCATTTCTGCTCTCGGGTGCGGTCATGACGCTTGCGGGCCTGGCGGCATTCCGAATGGCGCCCGTGAGTCAATCACCGCCCACTCCCCACGAGTCTTAACGGCATCTAAGCTTCAGCGTCAAAGGGCCAGACTTTTTCATGGAGGCCGTTGATGCACAAGCGAATGACGATTGCACTTGCCGCCCTCACCTTTGCGGCGGCCTGTAGTCAGGATCCCACAGGTGCCAGCACCAATGAGCTGATGCTGGCGCAGAACGCCCAGGTTCTCGCCGACAACGCGGCGGCGGCGACGTCGCCTTCCGCCAGCGCACTGTGCGACGGGTGGTTCAGACGGCTGCTCGACACGCTGCGCACGACTGACAACGCCGCGGCCCGCATGGACCTCGATTCGGCCCATGTGTATCGCGATTCGGCGTGGGCGGCATTTCAGCGGGGCGACACCGCAACGGCGCGTGCCGATCGGCGCACCGCGTTCCGGTTCGTGCTCGCGGCCGTGATCGAGATCTTCCCCAACGCGCCCGAGCGTACCGGTCTGGCGGTCGACAACGCGATCGACAGGATCGAGAAGTTCCTGGGCGGCCGGGATGCCCCGCGGATCCGCGCGATTCTGGCGCACGTGAAGGAGCTGAGAGTGCAGGCCGACCAGGCGTTCGTGGGTGGTGACAAGGTCACGGCGCTCGCGCTCAACCTGCGGGGACTGCAGATCCTGCACCGGCTCGTCGAGCACGTGAGATACGCCAACCACGATCATGACGCGACGGCGGATGTAGAGATGGAGGCCGTAGGCTACTGACGCCTTCGGCAGGTTTCTAGTCAACGGGGGTCGGGACGTTCTGTCCTGACCCCCGTTTGCCGACCCCCGCTTTTTGGGCGCATATTTCTTGCCCCCCTTGCAGGAGTGCTGCGCCTTTATGCGCGTGTACAAGACTCCCGAGATCCGCAATGTGGCCGTCGTTGGCCACGGCGCGAGCGGTAAGACCTCCCTGGTCGACGCCCTGGCGTTCGTGGCCGGAACGAGCAAACGGCACGGATCTGTAAAAGATGGCACCGCCCTCACCGACTACACCGCCGACGAAATCGAACGCAAGTACTCCATCAACCTCGCACTGGCCGTTGCCGAGTGGATGGACACGAAGATCAACCTGATCGACACGCCCGGATACCTGGATTTCACCGGCGATGCGCTCGCGGGCGTGTACGCCGCCGACTCCGCCGTGGTCGTGCTGTCCGCAACGGCGGGCGTCGAAGTCGGAACGGAAAAAGTCTGGGACTATTGCGAGCGCCGAGCGCTCCCGCGCCTGTTCTTCGTGTCGCTCATGGACAAGGAGCACGCCAACTTCGAGCGCGTGTTCGATCAGATCAAAGAGCGGCTGACGTCCAAGGTGATCCCGGTGGAAATCCCGGTCGGCGAAGGGCTCGAGTTCCACGGGATCATCAATCTCTTCTCGAAGAAGGCGCACCTGTACAAGAAAGGCACGAAGGCGGGCGAGTACGATGAGGTCGATGTCCCGGACGAGTACAAGGACCGGTTCGAGAAGTACTCTCAGGAGCTGATCGAAAGCATCGCCGCCACCGACGACACGCTGCTCGAGCGCTACCTCGGCGGCGAGGAAATCGGGCGCGACGAAGCGATCGCCGCGATGAAGGCGGGAATGGCGAAGGGGGAGCTGTTCCCGCTGTTCTGCGGCGCCGCGGAGCTGACCTACGGCACGCGCGCGCTCCTCAACAAGCTCGTGGAGCTGTGCCCAGCGCCGCAGGAGCGGCCCCCGGTCGACGCGCAAAAGTGGGGCAGCGCGGATCGCCTCTCACTCACGCCCGACAATGCGGGCCCGCTGGCGGCGCAGGTGTTCAAGACCGTTTCCGAGCCCCACGTCGGCGATGTCACGCTGTTTCGGATCTTCTCCGGGCATGTGAAGAACGGGCAGGACGTGTGGAACGCCCCGCGTGACGCAGCGGAAAAGCTCAACCACCTCTGCGTCGGCCAAGGCAAAGAGCGCATCGAGATTCCCGAGCTCAATGCGGGCGACATCGGCGTGGTCGCCAAACTCCGCGACACGCACACCAACGACACGCTGTCGACGAAGGACAAGGGACTCGTCCTGCCGAAGATCCCGTTCCCCGAGCCGGTGATCACCGTGGCGGTCGAAGTGAAGCAGCGCGGGGAAGAGGACAAGCTGTCGACCGGCCTGCACAAGCTGCACGAAGAGGATCCCACCTTTCATCACGAGTACAACGCCGAATTGGGCCAGACACTCATCCGCGGCCTGGGCGAGCGCCATCTCGAGATCGTGGTGGGACGGCTGGCGCGCAAATTCGGTGTGCACGCGCAGACGGCCAGGCCCAAGGTCGCCTATCGCGAAACGTTCCGGGGCAAGTCAGAAGGGCAGGGGAAACACAAGAAACAGTCCGGCGGGCGCGGCCAGTACGGGGACTGCTGGATTCGGATCGCGCCGCTGCCGCGTGGCTCAGGGGTACAGTTCGTGGATGAGATCGTCGGCGGTGTGATCCCGCGCCAATACATCCCTGCCGTCGAGCGCGGCGTGCTCGAGGCAGCGCACAAGGGACCGGTGGCCGGCTATCCGGTCGTGGACTTCAAGTTCGAGCTCTACGACGGCTCCTACCATGACGTCGACTCGAACGAAATGTCGTTCAAGATGGCCGGTATCCTGGCCTTCCGGAACGTAAGTCCCGGCGCGCGCCCCGTCCTGTTGGAGCCGATCATGGACGTAGAGGTGTGGACGCCGGATGAATACCAGGGTTCGGTGCTGGGGGATCTCTCGTCGCGGCGGGGCCATATCGTCGGCACCGACAAGGACGGCAAGCTCACCAAGATCAAGGCGCTCGTGCCTGAGGCCGAGCTCGATCGCTACGCGACGACGCTGCATTCGGTGACGCACGGGCGGGGCACGTATAGAATGAAGTTCCACGTCTATCAGGACACGCCGCCGGAGATCGCGGCGAAGGTGACCGAGGCGCGGAAGAAGGAGCTCGAGGAAGCCAAGGCCTAGTGGTCGACCGCTGGTTGCGCCTCTGGTTCACGTTCCGCGATCCCGTCGATCGCGGAACGTACTTCCGCCATGGCGTCGGGTTGATGGCCGTGAAGTACGGCATCGACGCGCTGCTGATCTGGCAGTACGCCGGCCGAGTCTGGACCCCGCTGAACTATCTGTCGCCGCTGCTGAGCACACGCACCAACGTGCTGCGCGATGCGGAGTGGCTCATTCCCGTGCTCATCGTGTTCGCGCTGCCGTTTCTCTGGATCGGCGTGAGTATGTCGATGCGCCGCGCGGTAGACGCGGGCCAGAGTCCGTGGATCGCGCTGCTCTTCTTTGTGCCGGCGATCAATTTCGTCTTGATGGGATGGCTGTCGGTGCTGCCGTCCAAGTCGACGGCCCAATGGCCGGTCGAGCCACCACCGCCGGCGGTCGACGATCGGCTGAAAAGCGCGATGCTCGGCGTCGCCGCCTCGGTGGGAATCACACTGCTCACGGTAGGAATCGGGGTGTATCTGCGACGCAGCTATTCCGCAGGCCTGTTCCTCGGCGTGCCATTCACCATCGGCTACATCAGCTCATACATCTACAACCGCGGGCACGATCGGCCAGCAGGCCAGTCTCTCGTGCTTGCAGTGGCGAGCGTGTCGATTGCCGCTGGGGCCCTGATCCTGTTCGCGCTGGAGGGCAGCATCTGCACCGTCCTGGCGCTGCCGATTGCACTGGCGATCGCACTTCCCGGCGCTGTGCTCGGCAGGGCCGTGGCGCGCGGCGGCGTGCCCGGGGCGATGGGCGGCGGGATGGCCTTGGTCGTCCCACTCTTCATCAGCGTCGAGCCGCGCGCCACGCCGCCGGCGCACGAAGTCGTCACCGTCGTCGACATTGCAGCGCCGCCCGACGTGGTCTGGCGGCACGTCGTAAGCTTCCCGGAGCTGCCACCGCCGACGGAGTTCCTGTTCCGGGCCGGCGTGGCCGCGCCACTGCGCGCGCGCATCGAGGGGCACGGCCTTGGAGCAACGCGCTACTGCGATTTCACGACGGGCAGCTTTGTTGAGCCGATCATCGCCTGGGAGGACAACCGGCGCCTGGCGTTCGACATCGTGGCACAGGCGCCGCCCATGACCGAATTGAGCCCGTACCGGCATGTGAACCCGCCGCACCTCGACGGGTACTTCCGTGCGACCCACGGCGAGTTCCGCTTGACGCCCCTGCCGGGGGGCCACACGCGTCTCGAGGGGCGCACGACGTACGTCGTAGATATGTTCCCGCAGCGCTATTGGACCCTGCCTGCCGGCCGCATCGTCGCGGCCATCCACGAGCGCGTCTTGCGGCACATCGCAGCCCTGGCCGAGGAGGAAGTGCACTGATGCGAGCGACCGTCCTCTGTACGACCCTTGCCGTCGCGACGGCATGCCAGCCCGTCGATCGCAAGAAAGTAGCCAACGTTATCGACACGCTGGCGGCGGCGATGGACACCGCCGCGTTGGTCCCGCCCGCCCCTGCGGCGCCCGGGGCCACGCGGACGCTGACGGTGCCCGGCTTCTCCACGCCGGAATCGGTCCTGCACGACTCGACGCAGGACATCTACTTCGTCTCGAACATCAACGGGTCGCCAACGGCGAAAGACGGCAACGGCTTCATCAGCCGCGTGCGGCCCGACGGGGCGATCGAAAACCTCAAGTTCATCGAGGGCGGCCGGGCGGGCGTCACGCTCAATGCGCCGAAGGGCCTGGCGCTTGCCGGAGACACGCTGTGGGTTGCGGATATCGACGCCCTGCGCGCCTTCAACGCGCGGACCGGGGCACCGATCGACAGCTTCAAGCTCGACAGCGCAGGCGCCGTCTTCCTGAACGACCTGACCATCGCGTCCGGCGCGATTTACATCACCGATACCGGCATCAAGTTCGACGACGTGGGCAACGTGCTGCATCCCGGACCCGACCGCGTGTTCCGGATCGGACCCGATCGCAAGATCACCGTTGCCGCGCGGGGTGATAGCCTCGGCTGGCCCAACGGCATCACGGTCGATCCGGTCGGCAAACGGTTCATCATCGTTTCGTTCGGGCCGACAAAATCGGTGCTCGCGTGGAAGCCGGGGGACAAAGCGCCGAAGGTCATCGCCAAGGGCGCCGGTGGATTCGATGGCGTCGAGGTGGCCGGCACGCGGATCCTGGTGTCGAGCTGGGCCGACTCCACCGTGTCCGCGTACGAAAGCGGGCAGGAAGTGAAGGTGATCACCGGCGTGCCGAGCCCCGCCGATATCGGGTACGACGCGAAACGGAATCGGGTCCTGATTCCGATCCTCGCGGGCAATCGCATCGAGATCTGGCAGTTGAAGTAGAGAGCACCGAACAGACACCGAGGTTCGTGGCTGTCTCGTGAGGGTCGTCACACGGCCTGCGGCCACACCGGCGCGCGGCGCGTTACCTCTTCCTGCTTCCGGGGTTCTTCTAGGACACCCATGCAGAGGAGGTCGCAACCGATGCGCGAATCCTCATTGCTGTCTCTCATGGAGCGCCGCCGCGTTCTGCTCGATCAGGCGAGCGCCGCTCTCCGCGGTCATATCGTCGGGCTATGGCGTCTGACTGACGCGGGGCTGACCGTGGTGGAGATCGTCAGCCCGGCAGACGCGCCGCCGCAGCTGCTCAATCTCGATCTCGGCGGAATGTTGCACACCTGGGGGCGTCTGGCCCGGCCCGAAAGCCGCTGGGTTGGGTGTTGGACGGGTGGCCCCATCTGGCACATCGCTCCAGTCCGACTCGACCCGCCGGATCCGCCGCCGTCCGGCATCGAGCGCCGCAGCCCGGAACGGCTCGTGATCGAGCTGGCCGGTCTCTCGCTCGGCGCATTAGAACGGATCTGGCAGGCGGCCGATCAGGCGACGGTGTATCTCTGCGCCGCGCTCGAGGTCCTCGATAGCTGTCTCGGGAGGGTGCGCCAGGCCGACGGCCTCAGCGTCGGCGCCCGCGCTCACCTGCTCGCCGACCTCGCTGGCGTCGCCGACGCGATCGACGTGGCGCTCCGGACCTAACGGTCCGCAGGCTCCTGCTGCGTGAGGCAGTGCAGCGTGCCGAGCCCCCAAACGAGATCCACCGCGTGGATCCCCACGACCGGACGGTCGGGAAACAGCTCGGCGAGGATGCCTAACGCGATCCGATCCTTGGGATCGTTGAACGTCGGCACGAGTACGGCGGCGTTGGCGATGTAGAAGTTTGCGTAGCTGGCCGGCAGCCGTACGCCATCGAAGTAGAGAGGGGCGGGCATCGGGAGGTCGATCACCTCGATGCTCGCCCCTCTTTCCAAATGCATGCCCTGCAGCCGCTCGCGGTTCTCGGCGAGCGGCTTGTAGTTCACGTCCTTGGGGTCTTCCTCGCGACAGAGGACGACGGTCCCGGGCTTCACGAAGCGGCAGAGATCGTCCACGTGGCCGTGCGTGTCGTCCCCGGCAATCCCTTTGCCGAGCCACAGCGTGTTCGTGACGCCGAGGGTGTCGCGAAAAACGTTCTCGATCTCGTAGCGCGACATTCCCGGATTGCGGGTCTGTACTTTCGGATCGAGGAGACACTCCTCCGTCGTGAGCAGCGTGCCGCGGCCGTTCACGTCGATGCTGCCGCCTTCCAGGACGATTTTCGCATCGATCAGCGGGACGTTGAGTCGCTTCGCGGCGCGCGCGGGGATCTTGTCGTCCTTCTTCCAGTCTCTGTACTTGGCCCACGCGTTGAAGTGGAACCGGGCAATCGCCCGGCCCTTCGCTGCCCGCACGAAGATCGGCCCAAAGTCACGCGTCCAGCCGCGGTTCGACGGGAAGCGCAGAAAATCCACCCGCGCGAGATCGACGCCGACCTGCTTGAGGATCCTGCTCGCCAGAGCCTGGTGGCGCGCGGAGTTGACGAGAATCCGGACGACCTCGCCCCGCGTGAGCGCGCGGACGATTTCCCCGTAGACCCAGGGGATCGGCGGAAACTTGCCCGGCCAATCGGTGACGTTATGCGGCCAGCCGATCCAGGTCGCCGCGTGCGGCTCCCACTCGGCGGGCATGATGAAGCGATCTGCCATCAGCCGTCAGTCAGTGAGAAACCGATGCTGAATTCCGGTATACGCGTCTACGCGGCGGTCGCGGAGAAACGGCCAGTTGCGCCGGACTTCTTCGATGCGGTCAAGATCGACCTGGGCCAGGACGAGCGCTTCGTCCTCGGCGGCCTCGGCCACGACGACGCCGAACGGGTCGCAGACAAAGGAGTGGCCCCAGAACTCGATCCCGGGACCCTGGCCATCGAGCGTCTCCAGGCCGACGCGATTCACGGCGGCGACCCAGCAGCCGTTCGCGATCGCATGGCTGCGCTGAATCGTCTTCCACGCATCGAGCTGCTGCTCGCCGTACTTCTCCTTCTCCGATGGGTGCCACCCGATGGCAGTCGGATAGAGCAGAATATTTGCACCCTGCAGAGCCGTGAGGCGCGCGCCTTCGGGATACCACTGGTCCCAGCACACCAACGTGCCGATCGGTCCCACCTTCGTGTCGAAGGCGCGGAAACCGAGGTCGCCCGGCGTGAAATAGAACTTCTCGTAATAGGCGGGATCATCGGGGATGTGCATCTTGCGATAGATGCCCTTCACCTTCCCGTCGGCGTCGATGACCGCGGCCGTATTGTGATAGAGGCCGGCGGCGCGGCGCTCGAACAGCGACGCGATCACGACGACGCCGTTTTCCTTCGCGATCTTGCCGAGCGTCTCGGTCGTGGGCCCCGGAACGGCCTCGGCGAGATCGAACAGCGCGTGATCCTCGCGCTGTCCGATGTACTGCGTACGGAACAGCTCCGGCAGGCACACGAGCGTCGCGCCCTGCTGCGCCGCCTCGCGAATCCGGGCGATGGCCTTACCGAGGTTCGCCTCGACGTCGTCGCTCATGCGCATCTGCACGAGCCCGACTTTGAACTTCGACGGCAACGACGTACTCATGGGGATGAACAATAATCTTAGAACGCCCTGCTCGCCGACCAGACGAAGGCCAGCCTCCCCACGTCTTCTGTTTCCCGTGACCCCGCGGTCGTCGGTGTATAGCGGTAGAACCGGCTCTCCGCGTCGGTGCTCACGACCGCGGCGCCCAGGGTAACGGCCCCAAACGGGCGCGTGAGGCCGACTCTGTAATCACCATAAGACAGGCGCGCGTAGCTTCGCACGAATTGATGGCCGTAGTGCAGGGCCAGACTCATGCGGGCCGGGACGTCAAACGTGGCGTTCAAGTCGACATACCCCGACCCCTGTGTGCCGCCGGTGCCGAGGCAATCGGTCGTCGCCGCGGTGCCATCGGCGCTGAGCCCGCAATAGCCGCCGATGGTCCGCGTTTTCTGGCCAAACAGCTGCGTCAGCGCATGCGAGTACTTCGCGCTGAACTGATGGTAGCGGAGGCCGAGGTAGACCTCCGCCGTGTTGTAACGGTCACCTGGGTCGATGTTGTAGCGAGCTCTGGGGTACCAGTAGTACTGCAGGCCGAGATCCAGCCCGAGTGCCCCCGGTGTCCATCGGTATCCGCCGTACAGGTCCAGCTCGAGCGATCCGCCATTCAGAAACTGATTGCCGCTCACGTTTGAGCCCCAGGTGCCCGCGTACGCGCCCCGGGCGGCGGGGGGGGCGTACTCGATGCCCCCCTGAATCGCGGGCTGCGTGTACGTCTGCGACAGGCCTCGAAAGCGGTAGTCTCCAACGAGCGTGAAGTTGCCCGTGAACGGTTGCGGCGCCTGGGCCTGGAGGACCAGGCAGAGGACGCCGATCATACGGCAGGCTCAGGCGCTGAGGTCGGCTCCACGCTGAACGCCTCGACCACGACGCTGCCGCCGAGTGAGTTCCCAGCGCCGGCCATGGTGCCGAGATCGTTTCCGAAATACGCCTCTTCGCCGTGTTGGCTCAGATCGAGACCGGCACTCTCCTCCGGCACGTCAGCCCGCGCGCCGACCGTCACCTGCACGAGCGCAAGGATCCCGAGCGTACCGAGGGCGGCGAAAGCGATCGTGGCGAGCACGGCGAGCAGCTGAACGCCCATTTGCGCGGCGTTCCCCGCGAGGAGTCCGTCGCCGCCGGCCGGATTCACGAGTTTGGTCGCAAACACACCGGTGAGCATCGCGCCCGCGATCCCGGCCATGCCGTGACAGGAGAACACATCGAGCGCGTCGTCGAGCTTGGTGCGCGACCGAATCTGGATCGCCGTATAGCTCACACCCGCCGCGAGCACGCCGATCGCGAGCCCGGCCAACGGGGTCACGTACCCGGCCGCCGGCGTGATGCCGACCAGGCCTACGACGAGACCAGTGGCGGCACCGACCGCCGTGATTTTACCGGTGCGGATCAAGTCGAGTGCCGCCCAGGTGACCAGCGCGGCGGCCGCCGCGGTATTGGTGTTCACGAACGCCAGCGCCGCGAGACCGTTCGCCGCGAGGGCGGAGCCGGCATTGAAGCCGAACCAGCCGAACCACAGCAGCCCGGCGCCGAGCAACACCAGGGGGACGTTGTGCGGGGCAATGGGAACGCGGCGGTAGTCGCGCCGGGGTCCGAGGAACCAGGCGGCGACGAGTGCCGACACACCGGCGCTGATATGGACCACGGTCCCGCCGGCGAAGTCGAGCGCGCCACGCTTGAATAACCAGCCGTCAGCGCCCCAGACCCAGTGCGCGAGCGGGTCGTAGATCAACGTCGCCCAGAGAACGAGGAACAGCACGTATCCGCGGAACCGCATCCGCTCCACGATCGCGCCCGAAATCAACGCGGGTGTGATGATCGCGAACATGCCCTGGAACATCGCGTGCGCCTGCAGCGGGATTGTCGCGCCATACGCCGGATTGGGGTCGGATCCCACGCTATTCAGGCCAAGCCACGAGAGACCACCAAGCCAGCCGTTGCCGGGGGCGAATGCGATCGAATATCCGACCAGCATCCATTGCACGCCGATTACGCCGAGCGCGACGACGCTCATCATCATCGTGTTCAGGGCGTTCTTGGGGCGTACCAGCCCGCCATAGAAGAACGCGAGGCCCACGGTCATGAGCAGCACCAGGGCGCTCGAAATGAGAACCCAGGCAGTATCCCCCGAAGAAACAGTTGCTGGCGTCACGCTACCTCCGATGCGACCGCGTTGATCGCCGCGCGTTGAACCGCGTCGGCATTGACGGCGGTTAGAGCGGCGTTGTCTACCTCACCTGTGCGGATGCGAATCACCCGCTCGATTGGTTGCACGAAGATCTTGCCGTCGCCGACCTCGCCGGTGCGGGCGGCGGAGAGAATCGCCTGCACGCACGGCTCGACGAAGGGCTCAGAGCACACCATTTCGATTTTGACTTTTTCGTGGAACTCCATGACGAGCGCGGTGCCGCGGTACTGCTCGAACCGCTCGTGCTCACCGCCGTGCCCGCTCACCCGGCTCAGCGTGATCCCCGTGATGCCGGCCCGAAAGAGCGCTGCCTTGACTTCGGGGACGCGGTCGGGACGAACGATTGTCGTGATCAGCTTCATGGAGTACTCCCCGTCGATTGGAGGTGAGCCGTTGGTTCGAGCGCCGGCACCGGCGGCGCGACCTTGCGAAAGAGCGTGCGATACGATTCCCACTGCGCCAGGATCGACCGTGCGCGGGCACTACCGGTCTTATGGAAGTGCTGCTGGACCAGTTTGCGCAGGACGCGCTCGTCCATCGAATTGAGCCCGCCGACCGTCACCATCTCGCGGTTGCACTGCGCCTCGAGCACGCCGCGCTCGTCGAGTACGTAGGCGAGGCCGTTCGACATCCCGGCTGCAAAATTCCTGCCAACCGGTCCCAGCACCACGACCACGCCGCCGGTCATGTATTCGCAGCAGTGGTCGCCGGCGCCTTCGATGACGGCGACGGCACCGGAGTTGCGCACCGCAAACCGGTCGCCGGCGGCGCCAGCGGCGAACAGCCGGCCCGACGTCGCCCCATAGAGCGCCGTGTTGCCGAGCAGCACGTGCGCGCCGGACGCGTAGGCGGCGCCGCGGAACGGCCGGATGACGATCTCGCCGCCGCACAGCCCCTTGCCGACGTGGTCGTTCGCTTCGCCCTCGAGCTGCAGATGCATGCGCGGGAGCGTGAAGGCGCCGAAGCTCTGACCCGCGCTGCCGCGGAACCGGAGCTTGAGCGGCACGCCGGGCCCCTGACTCCCGTGCTCGCGCGCGAGCTCGCCCGCGATCCGCGCACCGACCGTGAGGTGGTGATTCCCGATCGCCACGACGTGAGGCGCGGTGATGCGCTGCGCGAGAATATCGGCGTCGAGCGACACGATGCCGGGCCGGATATTTCGCGCGACCGTGCGCCGGCGCGCGTCGGTGAGATTGGCGGGTGGCGTCAGCAGCGCGGACAAATCGAGCAGGGCGGCGCGGGGCGTCTCGGCGCGCTCGATTCGCTCCAGCAGCTCGACCTTGCCGATGAGGTCGTCCATACGGCGCACGCCCAGCGATGCCATGATGCGCCGGACATCCTCGGCAATGAACGTGAAGTAGGCGATCACCTGTTCGGGCGTGCCCTTGAACTTCGCGCGGAGGTCCGGGCGCTGGGTCGCGATTCCCGTCGGACAGGAATTCAGGTGACACTGGCGCGCCATCGCGCAGCCGACCGCTACGACCGTCGCCGTCCCGAACCCGAACGACTCGGCGCCCAGGAGCGCGGCGATCACGACGTCGCGTCCCGTACGCAGCCCGCCGTCGGTCCGGACCTCGATGCGGTCGCGCAGCTTGTTGCGCATCAGAATCGCCTGCGTCTCGGCGAGGCCGACTTCCCAGGGCGAGCCGGCGTGCTTGATCGACGACAGCGGCGACGCGCCTGTGCCGCCGTTGTGGCCCGAGATGAGGACGTAGTCGGCGTACGCTTTCGCGACGCCCGCGGCGACGGTACCCACGCCCGCTTCGGCCACGAGCTTTACACCCACCCGCGCCGTCGGGTTCACCTGCTTGAGGTCGTGGATCAGCTGCGCCAGATCCTCGATCGAATAGATGTCGTGGTGCGGCGGCGGAGAAATGAGCGGGATCCCCGGGACCGCATGGCGCAGCCGCGCGATGAGCTCGGTGACCTTGTGGCCGGGAAGCTGGCCGCCCTCACCCGGCTTCGAGCCCTGCGCGATCTTGATCTCGAGCTCGTCCGCGCGCACCAGATACTCCGCCGTCACCCCGAAGCGGCCCGACGCGACCTGCTTGATCCGATTGTCGGCGCGATCGCCGTCCGGGCGTGTGACATAGGTGGCCGGGTCCTCGCCGCCTTCCCCTGAATTCGACCGCGCGTGCATGCGATTCATCGCGATCGCCAGGGTCGCGTGCGCCTCCGGTGACAACGCGCCGAGCGACATCGCGCTGGAGATGAAGCGGCGCCGAATGTCTTCGGCAGGCTCGACCTCGTCGAGCGGGACAGGCGTCTGGGCGCGGAAGTCGAGCAAATCGCGCGGACCGGCGGGCGCGCGCTTCTGGGTGCCCTCCACAAACCCGGCGTACTCGCCGTGCTGCAGCGCACGCACGAGCGGCGGCGACCAGCCGTGGTCCTCGCCGTCGCGGCGATAGCGCACGCGTCCGTGATCGGGCAGAACACCCGCGCTGTGATGCCGGGCCAGCACATCCTCGGCGATTTCCTTGAAGCCGATGCCGCCGATTACCGACGCCGTGCCGGTAAAGCAGCGATCAATCACTGCCGGGCCGAGCCCGATGGCCTCGAAGATCTGCGCCCCGGCATACGACTGCAGCGTCGAGATCCCCATCTTCGAGAGAATCTTGAGCAGCCCCTTTTCCGACGCGCTCCGATACTTCTCCGCTGAGGACTCGACATCGCGGAGGCACTGCAACGCGAGCCAGGGGTGCACCGCCTCGGCGCCGTAGCCGAAGAGCGCCGCCAGGTGATGCACGTCCCACGCATCGCCGGCCTCGGCGACGAGCCCGACGCGGATCCGCTGCTTGGCCTGCACGAGGCGTTGGTGCACCGCGCCGATCGCGAGGAGCATCGGAATCGGCGCGCGCGCCTTGTCGGCGTCGCGGTCGCTGATGACGAGAATCGTGGCGCCGCGGCGTACGGCCGTTACGGCGTCGCGCGCGAGCTTCTCGAGCGCGCGCTCCAGCTCAGCGGGGCCTGCAGCGGCCTCCCACACCGCGCTCAGGGTCGTCAGGTCGGAGCCACTGACACGACGCACGGCGGCCATATCCCCGGCCAGGAGTACCGGGTGCTCGATGCGCAGCAGTGTCTTGCCGCCCGGCCGTTGCGCCAGCACGGAGCCCCGCCGGCCGAGGTACATGACGAGCGACATCACCAGCTCTTCCCGGAGCGGATCGATCGCCGGATTGGTCACCTGCGCGAAGCGCTGGCGCACAAATGCGTACAGGCTCTGCGGCAACTTGGAGAGCGGCGCGATCGGCGTGTCGTCGCCCATGCTCCAGATCGCGTCGCGCCCTTCGGCCGCCATGGGCTCGATGACGTAGCGCAAGTCTTCGTGGCTGTATCCGAACGCGTGCTGGCGAGCGGTCAGCTCGTCGGCGGGGAGCGCGGGCCCCAGCGCGGGGACCTCGGCGGGCAGCTGGCGGAGGGCGCGCGTGGTCCAGCGGCGATACGGGCACCGCTGCGCGACCTCGAGCTTCGCGTCGGCGCTCCGCAGGACGACGTTGCGGAGCGTATCGACCACCAGAAGCTCGCCCGGGCCGAGCCTGCCGGACTCGACGACGTCAGCGGGATCGAGGTCGACGATGCCGACCTCCGATCCGGCGACGACGACGTTGTCACGCGTCACCTTGTAGCGGCACGGCCGCAGGCCGTTGCGGTCCAGCGCCGAGCCTGCGACCACGCCGTCACTGAAGGCCAGCGCGGCCGGTCCGTCCCATGGCTCCATCAATCCGGCGTGGTACTCGTAGAAGCTGCGCAGGGCCGGAGGCATGTCAGGGATGCGTTCCCACGCCTCGGGGAGGAGCATCATCAGGGCGTGGACCGGATCGCGTCCCGAGCGGACGAGCAGCTCGAACGCATTATCGAGACTCGTCGAGTCGCTGCCGTCCTCCCAGATGACGGGCTTCAGCAGCTCGACGTCTCGCTCCCACACGGGTGCGGCGAGCGCCGGTTCCCGCGCGAGCATCGCGTTGCGATTCCCCCACAGCGTATTGATCTCGCCGTTATGGGCGAGCAGCCGGAACGGCTGCGCGAGCGGCCAGCTCGGCAGCGTGTTGGTCGAGTAGCGTTGGTGAAACACGGCGATGCCGGTCTCGAACAGCGGGGACTGGAGGTCGGCGTAAAACGCCGGCAGCTCGGTCCCGACCAGAAGCGCCTTGTAGACGACGGTGCGGCACGAGAACGAACAGACGAACACCGGAAGTCCGGCGCCCGCCGCGCGGCGCTCGATCACCCGGCGCGCCAGGTAGAGACGCCGCTCCCACGCTTGCGCGTTTGCCGGGCCGGACGGCGGGCCGACGAAGAGCTGCTGGATCGTGGGCTGGCTCGCCGCGGCGAGCGGGCCCAGGACGCCGGCGTCTGTCGGAACGACGCGCCAGCCGAGCACCGACATGCCGAGCCCAACGATGACGGTTTCGATGAGGTCGATCGCGATGTCGCGCGCGGGGCCGGCCGCCGGCAGGAAGAACATGCCGAGCGCGACACGCTCGACGGGGCCCACGCCGAGCAGGCGGTGGGGGATCTGGGTGAGGACGCCGGCGCCATCGCCCGACTTGTCGTTGGAGGCGGCGCCGCGATGCGCGAGCCGGGCGACGGCCGTCAGGGCCATCGTCAGGATTTCGCGGGTGCGCTCGCCGTCGGCGCGGGCGACGAAGCCGACGCCGCAGGCGTCGCGCTCGCGCCACGGGTCCAACAAGCGAAAAGCCCGCTCTGGTGAGGGAGCGGGCCGGGTGGTTGCCTGTGTTCGTCGCACTATCGTGGCCCGCCGCTCCCCCGAGAGGGTCCGTCGTTGGTATTCGCCAGCGGGATGTGAATCGTATGTTTATGCATTGTTGAACATAAATATACGATGGTGTTCGAACCCCGCAAGGGGGTCAGCCGACGAGAATCGGCTCGAGCGGTTGGCGGTAGCGGTAGATCTTGCCGGCGTAATTCCGAAGGACGATTTCCTTGTCGGTCAGCTTCACAACGTATTCGGGCAGCAGCGGAATCTTGCCGCCGCCTCCGGGGGCGTCGATCACGAAGTGGGGAACCGCCAGGCCGGACGTCCAGCCGCGCAGCGCTTTGATGATCTCCAACCCCTTCTCGACAGTGGTCCGGAAGTGTTCGGCTCCCGCCACCTGGTCACACATGTAGATGTAGTAAGGGCGTACACGCGCGGTGAGCAGGCGCTGCATCAGCAGCTTCATGACCTCGGGGTCGTCGTTCACGCCCTTGAGGAGCACGGTTTGGCAGCCCAGCGGGATCCCGGCGTCGGCCAGCATGCCCAGGGCCCGTACGGCGGCGGGGGTCAGCTCGTCGGGATGATTGAAATGCGTGTTGATGTAGAGCGGATGGTACTTCTTGAGGATGGCGCACAGCTCCGGCGTCACCCGCTCGGGCAGGTGACAGGGGACCCGGCTCCCGATCCGCAGGACCTCGAGATGCGGGATCGCCCGGAGCCGCCGGCAGATGTCGTCGATCCGGCGGTCTGACAGCAGCAGGGGATCGCCGCCCGACATGATGACATCGCGGATCTCGTGGTGCTCCTCGAGGTAGCGGAACGCAGACTCGAGCTGCGCCATCGGGATCTTTTCGGGGTCGCCGACCTTGCGGCGGCGCGTGCAGAAGCGGCAGTAGGCGGCGCACACCGGCGAGACGAGGAAGAGGGCGCGGTCCGGATAGCGGTGCGTGATGTTGGGTACCGGCGAGTTGGCGTCTTCGTCCAGCGAATCGACGAGCCCGTCGTGGACTTCCAGCTCCTGCACGGTGGGCACGTATTGCAGCCAGATGGGATCCCCGGGCGACTTGATCAGATCGACCATCGCCGGGGAGATGCGGAATTCAAAGTTCTCGGCGGCCTGCCGGAGCCGGGCGATATCCCCGACGTGCTCCGCGCCGAAGCGCGCGGCCAGAGCTTCGAGCGACGCGATGCTCTTCTTACGGAGTAGTTCTTGCCAGGTCTCCAGCAATGAGTTCCTTGGTATAGATCACCAGGTCGTCACCGGGCGCGTAGTACCCCGGGATGGTTGCGGCTCTGGTGTAGCCGCGGGCTTCGTAAAACCCTCTCGTCGGACGGTAATCAGGCCGAGAGGAGGTTTCGACCACGATCAATCGTGCGTCGTGCGTCGTGAGTCGGTGCTCCACCTCGGCGAGCAGCTGGGTGCCGATGCCTCGCCCCTGGTGCACGGCATCCACGACGATCCAATACAAGTCATGCGTCGCCGCGGTTCCGGGCGTCGGACCCCAACACGCATAGCCGACCAGCTCCTCGCCTTCGAACCCGCCGACGAACTGATAGTCCTCGTCGCCGGCCAACGACTCGTCGAGCAGCTCGACCGCGGTGGCGACCTCCTCCTCGCGGAAGAGACCGGTGACCCGCGTCAGCTGCTCAAGCCGTGCGCGGTGCGCGCGCCCGAGCGGGCGCAGCGAGCAGCTCACGCGCGGCCTTCGTGCCCTGAGCCTCGCGCAGCGCCTGCTCGGCGATGCGGCGGATGAGCTCGGGGTAGTCCCATCCCGCCGCCTTTGCCATGCGCGACAGGCCGGCTTCGTCGGTGAGATCGGGGTTGGGATTCACTTCGAGAACCCAGGGACGCCCGGCGTCGTCGAGGCGCAGGTCGATCCGGCCGTAGCTCTTGCCCTGCACGGTCTGCCACGCGGTTTCGGCCAGCCGGCACAGCCGGTCGGCAAGGCGCTGCGGGATCTGGGCGGGACACACCGGACGGCTGCCCAGGTCCTCGGGCGATCCCACCTGCCACTTCGCGGCGTACGTGAGAATGTGCCAGGTGCCCTCGGGCATCGAGCTGAAGTCGATCTCCGCGACCGGCAAGGTGCGATCGCCGACGATTCCGACGTTGAACTCGCGTCCGGCGATGTACTGCTGCACGAGGACCTCGTCGAACTGCTCCGTCATCGCGGCGATCCGCGCCTTGAGTGACTTGCGGTCGGTGACGACCGACGACCGGTCGACGCCCGCGCTCGCATCCTCCGCCGCGGGCTTGACGATCGCGGGGAGCGGGAAGTCATCGTCGATCTTGCCCTGGGCAATCGTCCAGCGCGGAACGGGCAGGCCGGCCTGTTCGAGCAGCGTGTTGGCGACGCCCTTGCGGCGGCATACGCCCGTGGTCCACGGCCCGCAGCCGGTGTACGCGATGCCGGCCAGCTCGAGCGTAGCGACGACGTGATCCTCCCACTGGGCTACGCCCCGGACGCCTTCGCACAGGTTGAAGACGAGATCCGCGCGGCGGCAGGCGTTGAACCAGCGCATGTCGTGCCGGACCGGAACGCGCTGCACCTGGTGATTGAGGCGCCCGAAGATCGTGGCGATGTCATCGACCGCTTCCATCACGCCCGCGATGTCCTCGGTGGTCCAATCTTCGGCGCCGGGATCATAGAGGATGACGACCTTCACGCGCTGGCCGCCGCTTGAGCGGAGGGAATCGTGTGTCCCGAGATCCGCGTCCAGGCGATCCGGACGACCTCCTGGATCAGCTCGTCGTAGCTGTAGCCGGCGACGCGCGCCGCTTTGGGGAAGCAGGAGTTCATCGCCGGGTCGGGAATGATGCCGGGCAGCGGATTCAATTCAACCACGTTCGGCACGCCGAAACGGTCTACGCGGATGTCGATCCGGCACCAGTCACGGCAACCCAGGGCGCGATACGCGTCGAGTGCCACGCGCTCGGTCTCGCGGCAGAGCGAGTCGGTGACGCCGGTCGGCGGGCACTGGAAAATGTCGAGCGGATTTTCGCGCGTGTCCCAAATCCATTTCGCCTCGTAGCCGTAGACGGGCGGCGCGCCGGCCGGGAGGGTGGCGAAATCGAATTCGACGATCGGGAGGCACCGCACGTCGCCGTTGTTGCCGAGGATCGCGACCGTGAACTCGGGCCCCGGGAGATACGTCTCGACGAGCACCGGCTGGGCGTAACGATCTAAGAGGAAAGGGACGCGCTCGGCGAGCTGCGCGGGCGATTCGCATAAATTATTGACAAATATGCCCTTACCAGACCCCTCGGCGACCGGCTTCACGAAGAGTGGATAGGGCAGGGGCATGCGCTCGAGATCGGACACCTTGTCGATGACTCGGAACGGCGCCGTCGGCACGCCGCGGTACGCGAGAATCTCTTTCGTGCGTCCCTTGTGCAGCGTCAGCGCGAGCGTGAGTGGATCGGAGCCCGTGTACGGAATGTTCAAGAACTCACACAGCGCGGGGACGTGCGACTCGCGACACGGGCCGTGTAATCCCTCCGCCATGTTGAAGACGATGTCGGGATGCGCGAGCGCAAGTTTTTGCGGGAAGAATTCGTCGGCTTCGAGGCGCACGACGGTGCCGAAGAGACTCAACGCCTGATCGACCGCGTCGATCGTCGACGGGTCATCCCATTCTGCGTAGGCGTCGGACGCAACAAGCGCGTCAGGCTTCTCGTTGTATGCGAGACCAATTCGCATTCTGAAAAACAGAATACGAAATGATCACGAGATGCGCAAGACACTCCGGCAAAAAAAATCGAGTCAAACTTTGTGGTAGGTGACGCGCGCGGCTTCCTGTTTGTCGTCGGCGACGTAGATCTCGAAATCGGAGAACAGCGCGCCCGCTTCTTTCTGCAGCACGCGCAAGATACCGACTGCCATGCGGCGGATTTCCAACTCTGCCCCTTCACCGCAGCGCAGCTCGAGCATCGTGCGCCACGCGCGCGCGTTGCCGGACACGACGATCTTCACCTCGGTCGCGTTCGGCAGCACGCTGCGTGCCGCTTCCCGCGCCATTTTTCTCCGGTGCACCTTGTCGCTCACCCACTCGTAGCGCTGCATCAAGCCGTCGACCGCGCGGACGTAGGCGGCCTGCGCGTCGGTGACCTGCTGCAGCCACTCCTCCTCGAGCCGTGCATCGCCGAGGATGGCGGGCGGCATGACGAACGCCGCGTGCGACTCGTCGACGTAGCGCTGCGAGATCTGCGAATAGCCGAACCCCGCGCGGTGGCGCACCAGCTCGTGCGAGCAGGACCGGGAGATGCCTTCGATCAGCAGCACGTAGACGGCGTGCTCGAGGACCGAGCCGTGTCCCTGCTTCTTGATGTTCTCGAGGTAGTCGGCGGTCGTGCGGTTGATGGGATTGTGCTGGCTCATGTAGCACAGGCGGCCCGCGTACTCGGCCAGCTTCTCCCCGTCGCTGGCGTCGCCGCGCCACTGCACCGCGAGATGCGTGGGTTCGACAAACTGGGGACGCGCGATGAGCGAGATGCGGGGTGTGCGGAAGACTTCCACCGGCGCTAACGTGTCAGATCGAGTTTCGGTGTGTCCCATGCGGCGCTGCGCTCCACCTCGCGTAGTCGCGTGGCGATGTCGTCAGGAATGGCCGCGGCATCAACGCCCACCTTCAGCGCGGCCACGGGCGACCAATCGGTCGCCGGAATGATAACACCAGGGTTCAGGATCGACAGCGGGTCGTAGGCGTGCTTCACGGTGCGAAACAGGTCCATCACGTCCTTTCCATAAAAACGCTCCAGCACCCCCGCGCGCAAGCGGCCCACGCCGTGCTCGCCTGCCGGCACGCCACCGAGTCCCAACAACAAATCGGTGACGTCGTCGAACAGCTCGTGCAGCGCGCCGCGCCATCCGACCGCCGTCGTGTCGGGCAGCGCGTTGACGTGCACATGGCCGTCGCCCGCGTGCCCGAAGATCACGATCGGAATGCCCCGCCGCGCCGCCGCGGTCCTGAGGCCGGCGACGTATACGCCCAGTGCGTCGAGCGGCACACACCCATCCTCGACCACCTGCAAGGAACGCTGGCTTTCGGGGAGCCGAGCGAGCGCGGGAGAGGCGAGTCGCCGCACGCTCCACAGCTGCTCCAGACCCGCGCGGTCAACCGCCGTCTCGACGTGCACGGCCGACTCCTTGAGTCCGCGCACCGCGTCACCGACGACGCCTCGTGCCGCACCGCCCGTCTCGCGCTCAAATTCCACAAGCAAAAGACAGGCCACCTGCGGTGCGCTTGGAACGAAGCGCAACAACGACGCATCGAGCAGCTCGACGGCGGACGGCTGGAGCGACAGGAGGTACGGGACCGCCTCGGCCATGGCATCGAGGTCGGCAAACCCGAGCGCCACACCCGCGATATCCGCTGGAATGGCGTCGAGACGCCACTGGACTCCGGTGACGATACCGAGGGTGCCTTCGGACCCCACGAGGAGATCGATCTCATCGCCTGACTCGGCAAAGCGATCGAGCGCGTAGCCGCTGGAGTTCTTGCGGGTTTTGGGGAAGTGCTCGGTTACCTCCCGTCTGCCATCAGCCGTCAGCGCAAACTTTTCCCCATTCCCCATTCCCCGCTTTACCATTCTCACTGTTCCGTCTGCCTCGACAACCTCCACAGCCTCCACCCACCTCCTCACACTGCCGTACCTCACCGTGCGCGGACCGGCGGCGTTTGTGGCGACCATGCCGCCACTCGTGGCAAATGCACCGGAGGACGGATCGGGTGGCAGCCGCAGGCCGTAGGGTTTGGCGGCATCGTTGACGGCTGCCCAGGTCACCGAGGCACCGGCCCGCGCGATTCGAGTGTGGGAATCGACGACCAGATCTGAGAATCCCCTGCTCATATCGACGATCACGCCGCTGCCGACGTTGCCGCCCGGCATCCCGCTTCCCGCGCCGCGCGGAATCAACGCGAGATGCGACTCGGCGGCCTGGCGCACGAGTGCGACGACGTCGTCCTGGTTCGCGGGGATCACGACCGCGGCGGGCACGATACGATAGATCCCAGCGCCTTCGGCGTATGCCGCCCGGACACGAGGATCGGTGACTAACACGCTCCAAACTTGACATGGGCGAACCACAACGTGAAGCTTCGACCCCGATGGCTGCCCCACAGACCGCGACGCCTCCTTCTCAAGCGCCCCGAGCGCAGCTGATCCATATCGAGGTGGACCGGCGGCTGGGCCACGAGTGGGACGAGTGGAACGGCCGGCCGCTGCCCAGGGGCGGCGACTTTTCGGCGGCCCCGGGGCTGTTCTTCCGTGTTGCGGCCCTGACGCTCGCCGCCTTCGCTGCCGTCGCTGCCTTTCTTCTGTATCTCGTCGCACCGCGGCTCGTCGCGCTCTCGCCGCAGCTGGCCACGGGTCTCTGGGTCGCCTTAGCGGCCGCCCTGGGGCTCGCGACGCTGTACCTGATCGTCCTCGCCGCCTCGTTCTACGGCGGCCGGAATCTCTTGCCCGAGCGGCTGATGGAGCGAGGTCCGTATCTGCAGCTCATGAACTACGCGTCGCTGATCGCTCGGGGCTTCGGGAAACGCGACTGGGTAGAGCACGCCGCGATCGACGTCTACAACACGCTGGCCGAGCGGCGGGGCCGGAGGGTGGGCAAGGGCGAGCTGCTGGTGCTGATTCCCCGCTGTCTTTCGAAGCAGGCGCTGGACGGCGTGCTGGAGATCGCGGCGCGCTACGAGGTTCCGGTGTTTGTCGCGACGCGCGGCCAACTGGCCCGCCGCGTGATCCGCGAGCGCCGTCCCCGTGCGGTCGTCGCGGTCGCATGCGAGCGCGACATGATGACCGGGCTTCGCGACGTCGCCGGCAAGCTGCCCGTCCTCGGGCTCACGATGCAGCTCCCCAACGGCCCGTGCCGTGACGCGTCTATCGACTTGGATCAGATGGAGAAGTGGGTGCAGGGGCTGGTCGCGACGTCCTAACTCGACGCCATAGCAGCACCGCCGCACCGACCGCGCACCAGCCAAGAAATGCCAGCCACTCGACGCGCGTGAGACTGCCCGGGACGACCCAGATCACCTTCATCAAAATGATGGCGACGCTGACGACCACGCCGAGGGCGGCCGCTATCATTCCCTCGTGCTGGCCGGCGCGACGAGCACTGGCAATGAACGCCAGGCAGGTTGCGCACCATCCCATCGCCCCCACCGCCGCCCCCACTTCGCTGATGGGCACGAGAACCGCGTCGCCCAGAAACGCCGCCGCGGCGGTCGGGATCGCGACGAGCGCGATCGCCACGACGGGAGTCCCGAACTGCGGATTCACCGCGCCGGCTGCCGGCGGCAGGTGGCCGCGCTTGCCGAGGGCGTACACCAGGCGCGTCGCCGCCACGAAGTTCCCGTTGAAGACCTTGAAGAGCGATAGCACGGCCGCCGCGAGAATCAGCCGCGCGATCCACGGTGTCCCGAACGTGCGGGCGAACGCCGCGTCGGTGCCGAGGTGATTGGCGACGAGGTCGGTCCACGGATACACCCAGGCGACGATGCCCACGATCACCACGTAGAACAGACCGCCGGAGAGCAACGAGGCGGTGATGAGGCGTGACAGTGTGCCGGGTCGCAGCTCGGGCAGCGCCTCTTCCGACGCCTTGGGGATCGACTCGAAGCCGGTCATGAAGTAGGGCACGATCTGCAGGGTGAGGAGGATCGACACGAAGGCGCCCGCGGGCGCGAAGAGCGGCTCGGCGTTCGCCGGCGCGCCGCGACCGATGCCCAGCGCGACGAACAGCGCGAAACACGCCAGCAAGCCGATCGTGGTCACGTTCTGAAAGCGCCCGCTCAGACGAATCCCGCGATAGTTCACGATACCGATCGCCGCGGTCAGCGCGAGTCCCGCGACGAGCCGTGGCAGCGCGATCGCCTTGCCCGCCACCGTGTAGAGCACCACCGCATTCATCCCCGGGAACAGTCGCGCGAGCAGGTTGCCGATCGCCACCGCTTCCCACGGACAGACGATCGCGTACGCGAGCACCATCATCCAACCGGCGGTAAAGCTGACGAGGGGTGGGAACACGCGCTCGGTGTACGCGACTTCGGCGCCGGCATCGGGAATCAGCCGCACCATGCGTCCGTACGTCTGCGCGATGGGGAGCAGCAGGAACGCGCCGATGAAAAAACCGAGCATGGCGCCGCCGGGACCGCCGCGACCGAGCCAATCGTCCATGACGACCAGCCAGCCGGCCCCCACCATGCTCCCGAATCCGAATGTGAAGTACTCGAGTGCGCCGAGGCTCTTAGTAAGTCGTGACTCCAAGCTTGTCCTTTAGGGAGGCGAGAAGCCGCTCGGCGCGGAGCTGTCCTGGGGAGCCGGGCGGTGAGGCGCGCTCGCGGTCCCGCGCGGTGCGGGACGGATCCTCGGCCGGGCGGTAGACTGCCTCGATCGTCACGCGCGCCTTCCCCGGGACGTCCGGATCGGCCCAGAGGCGCAGGCGATACGTCCCGGCGAATGCGTCCGTTTCGAGAAAGGCGTCACGCAGGTTCATGACATGCACGCCAATCGTGTCGGCGCGCAGCAGGTCGGCGGCGGTTTGCGTGACGTCGGCGGGTCGCGCGTTGACCACGGCATGCAGCGCTTCGGGCATCGGCGCGAATGACGGACGGGTCGACGCTGGCGTGCACGCACCCAGGAGCAAGGCATACGACGCACGACGCACGACGCACGACGCACGCATCAGTGGGTGTGCGGCGGCGTCCCGGGGGGGTCAACGTGTGGTGCGGCCTTGGCTGTATCCGCCCCCCCGTGCTCGTGCTCTTCGCCCTCCTCATGTTCGTGGCCCGCAGCCCGGTCCGGGATCTCAGTTTGTAGTGTGTGTGTGGGAATCCCCGCCGCGTGCTCGAACATCAGCTTCCCGCCGAGTACTCCAGTCCACACGAGTCCCACGAGTCCGGCGATGCTCAGCGCTCGCGTCAGCGCCAGCTCTTGCGACGGCATCTGGAAACGCCGCACCATCTTCCACACGAGCACGACCGTGAAGACGCCCATCGTGAGCAACGCCATCGTCTCGTGCTTCTCCATGATCTCGTGCGCCGCTTGGCCATGCTCGATTACGTCGGAGGCAAGCTTGCCGGCGACGACAGCCGCCCAGCCACCGATCACCCCGGCCCACAGCGTCCAGATCGCAGCCCACATGAGTGATTCGCGCTTCGTCGCGGCGGCCGCGAAATCGAACAGAACGGCCACGAGGAGGAGAGCAGCTGGGAGATCGTTGAGTACCGCGTGCCAGCGAGGAGCGTCGTAGCCGAGCATTAGAGTCCCAGGTTGCTGACGGTGGGTGGATTGGATGAGTAGTCGTAGAACCCTTTGCCGCTTTTCGAGCCGTGCATCCCCGCTAGCACCATCCGCTTGAGCAGGGGCGGCGGCGCGTAGCGCGCTTCGCGGTACTCCTTGAACATGATCTCGGCGATGTGGTACGTCGTGTCGAGACCTACGTAGTCGAGCAGCGTCAGCGGTCCCATTTTATAGCCGCATCCGAGCTGCATCGCCTTGTCGATGTCCAGTACGCTGCCCACGCCGCGCTCCACCGCGCGAATCGCGTCGAGCAGGTACGGCACGAGCAGCAGGTTCACGATGAACCCGGAGTTGTCTTTCGCCGCGATCGGCTCCTTGCCGAGCGATGCCGCGAACGCGAATGCCCGCTTGAACGCCTCCTCGGATGTCGTCACGGTGCGCACGACTTCCACCAGGGGCATGAGCGGCACGGGGTTGAAGAAGTGCAGTCCAACGAACCGGTCGGCCCGCTTGGTCGCGCCCGCCATCTCGGCGATCGTCAGGCTGGAGGTGTTCGACGCGAAGATCGTTCCAGGGCCACAGAGTGCGTCCAGCTCTTTGAAGAGCGCATTCTTGAGCGCCAGGTCTTCCGTGATGGCCTCGACGACGATATCTGACTGCTTCAGGTCGGCGACTGTGGTGGTGAACGTCAGGCGTTTAAGCGTCGCGTCGCGAGCTGAGGCGTCGAGTTTTCCTTTTTCCACGAACTTGGCGAGCGACTTCTCGATCCCGGCGCGGCCGCGATCGAGAAACTCCTTCGACACGTCGCGCACAATCGTATCGTAGCCGGCGGTCGCGGCGACCTGAGCGATCCCGCTCCCCATCAGGCCACACCCCAGCACCCCGACGCGTTTGATATCGGTCATCGCCCTGTCAGCCTCGTGGTTTCGGCTTGGGATTCTCGAACACCTTGCGCACTTCCTCGGCGATGCGCGTAAACGTCTGCACCCCCGGCAAGGCGTCCTGGCTGGACGGCGACCGCATGTCGCCGCGCTCCAGCCGGTCGAGCACCTGCTCCAGCGCGACCTGGACGCGCTCGTTGGCGCTTCGATAGGTCCGCGCCACCATCGCGCCGCCCACCGTCAAGCCGACCGCGGGCACGAGCATCAACGCCTGGGCGAGAGCGAGTGGGGGAGCGATGAGCGCCGTCGCGCCGGTCATGGCCCAGCCGACGACCGCCAGCACCGTCGCACCGGAGATCCGGTTGGCGCGCTGACGTTTGATGTCCGCCTCGAGCCGCACCAGGCAGAATCCCGGCTCGAGTTGAACGACCTGCGCGGTGATCTCTTCGGCCTGCGCCAATGAGTAGCGGCGTTTGCCGGCCAGCGCCCGCTGAATCGACGCAAACGCCCCCGCTTTTGGCTCCCACGATGTGCGGTCCGGGTAATGCCGCTTCGGCTGCAGCAGTGCTTCGTCGGTCATCCATCGGCTCAGGGCGCGCTCGACCGACGCGCGATCGCCGGGGACTACCCGGTGCGCGATGATCGATCGCGGACCGGTCAGCCATGCCCACGTGCCGGTCGCTACTTCCGGCGTCGTCCGCGTCTGCTCTTCCAGCATCGCCTGGCGGAGGTAGCGGTCGGGAATCCCGACGTCCTTGCCGAGCGCGAGGACTTCGTTGTTGGTGAGACCGTCGCCGACGTCGTGTTCTCCGGCCTGCAGCTCGGCGGCGCGCTTGATGATGCGCTCCAGCGCTTCACGGCTGATGAGGTCGTTCCCCATCAGACCTTTGTCTTTCCTTTATTGCGGACCGCCGGCAGGCGCTCACCGGCGGTGTGGGCGGGCAGGGCGCGGCTGCCGGAGTCGGCGATCTTCTCCATGAAGCCCCTGAACAGGTCGATCGGAATTGGAAAGATCGTCGTGGAGTTGTTCTCCGAAGCGATCTCGTTGACGGTCTGCAGATATCGGAGTTGAATCGCTGCCGGCTCTCTGCCGATGATATGCGCCGCCTGCGCCAGCTTCTCCGCCGCCTGCAGCTCGCCTTCGGCGTTGATGACTTTGGCCCGGCGCTCGCGCTCGGCCTCGGCCTGCCTCGCCATCGCGCGCTTCATCTCGGGAGGCAGGTCCACGTCCTTCACTTCCACCGCGGAAACTTCGACGCCCCAATCTTCGGTGCGGGAGTCGATGATGTTCTTCAAGATCGCGTTGATCTTCTCCCGACTCATCAGGAGCTCGTCCATCTCGGTCTCGCCCAGCACTGAGCGGAGCGTGGTTTGCGCGAGCTGGCTCGTGGCGTAAAGATAGTTTTCGACGCCGATCACGGACTTGACCGGGTCCTTCACGCGCATGTAGAGGACGGCGTTCACCTTGATGGAGATGTTATCGCGAGTGATCACGTCCTGCGGCGGGATGTCCATCGCCATGACTCGCAGCGAAACCTTCTGCATCTTCGCGAAGAGCGGCGGCAGATAGATCAACCCTGGGCCCTTCGCGCCCCAGGAGCGGCCCAAAAAGAAGTACACGGCCCGCTCGTACTCGCGGAGCACGCGCAAGCCCGAAAAGACGTATAGCACGACGACACCCAGGGCCGTCAGCAGGATCTCGCTCATAGCGCCTCGACGATCACCGCCGCCCCCTGACCTCCCCCAATGCACGCGGAACCGAGCGCAAAACGCTTCTTCTCGCGGCGCAGGGCGTGCAGCAGGTGAATGGTGATGCGCGTCCCCGTGGCGGCGAGTGGATGCCCGATCGCGATCGCGCCGCCGCACGCGTTGGTGCGGGCACGATCGAGCCCCAGCTCTCGCTCGACCGCGAGGTACTGGGGCGCAAATGCTTCGTTCACTTCGACGAGATCCATCTGCTCGAGTTTCATCTTGGCCTTCTCGAGCGCTTTCCGCGCTGCCGGTGCCGGACCGATCCCCATGTGCTTCGGTTCGACGCCGGCGACGGCCCAGGCAACCAGGCGGCCGAGCGGCTTCAACCCGTGTGCCTTGGCATACTCCTCGCTGGCGATGACCGTTGCCGCCCCGCCGTCCGAGATGCCTGAGGCGTTGCCGGCCGTGACCAGCCCATCCTTCTTGAAGTACGGTTTCAACGTGCTGAGGATCTCGAGCGTCGTCTCCGGCCGCATGTGCTCGTCGGCGCGGAATTCGACTTCCTTACCCTTCACCTTGATCGTCACGGGGATGACTTCGTCCTGGAACGCGCAGGCATCCCAGGCGCGCTTCGCGCGCTGCTGCGAGGCGAGGGCGACTTCATCAACTTCCTTGCGCGTGAGTTTGTACTTCTCGGCAAGGCTCTCGGCGGTCTCGGCCATCGACAGGCCGCATTGCGGGTCTTTCAGCGATTCCCACAGCAGGTCCTCGAGCGGCGCCGGCCCGAGCCGCAGGCCCCAGCGCGCGCCGCGCACGACGTGCGGCGCCTGGCTCATCGATTCGGCGCCGCCCGCGAGCACAGCGTCGGCTTCGCCAAGCAGAATCAGCTGCGCGCCCTGTGTGATGGCCTCGAAGCCTGAGCCGCAGAGCCGGTTCACGGTGACGGCCGGCGTTTCGATCGGGAGCCCTGCCTTCAAGCCGACGTGGCGCGCCATGTAGATGGCGTCCGCCGACGTTTGGAGCGCATTCCCGAATACGGTGTGTCCGAAGTCGCTCGCGGGAACGCCCGAGCGCTGAATGGCTTGGCGGGCAGCCGCCACGCCCAAGTCGATGGCTGACAGGTCCTTCAAAGAGCCGCCGAACGCGCCGAATCCTGTCCGTACGCCGGACAGGAAGACGACGTCCTTGGTGGCGCCCTGGGTTTTCATGAGAGCAACTCCATCATAAGTGGGCGGAATATGGGCCGCGCGCGAATGCGACGGTAGGCGCTACGGAAAACACGAGCGGCGGATGGGGTTGTTCCCATCCGCCGTCTGTCCTGCGCGGCTCTATGGCTGTTTCAGCGCACCAGGTCCACCCACCCGGCCTCATTGGCCACGATCGCCATGCTGCCCAGGCGATCGAATGCGATATGGCGGGGCAGGCCGCTCGTCTCGAGCGTTCCAACGCTGACCAGTGTGTGCGCGTCGATCATCGCGATCCGCCCGGCGGCTCGAAGGCTGGCGTACACGGTCGTCTGGTCGGGCGTCAGCGCCACTTCGTCCACCGGAGTCTCGAACGTCCGTCGCACGATTTTGCCCGTCGGTAAATGCACCAGGTCGACCCACCCGTGCTCGTTGCCGCAGTAGAGGCGCAAGCCGTCGGAGGAGATTGCGATGCCGAGCGGCCGGCCGCCCACCTCGTAGCGGTGAATCACGGCGAGGCTCCGCGCGTCGAGCTCCAGGATGTGGCCCGCCTTCCACGTCGGCACGTAGAGGCGGTGCCCCGCAGGATGCACGCCCAGCTCGGTGCATGCTTGCGGCAGGGCGGTTGAGCGCACGATCCGGCCGCTATTATCGGTCAGCGCGCAGGCGCAGAGGCGATCGAGATTCGTCGTGACATACAACACCCGCGAATCGGGCGACAGGACTGCGCCGAGCGGATCACCTTCCATAGGAATGCTGCCAGTGCGGCGGCGCGACGTGAGATTTACGACGGCGACGTCTTTAGTGAACTGATTGGTTACCCACGCGCGCTCGCCCGAGGGTTCGAGGATGACGCGCGTGGGCGCGATACCAACGCGCACAACGCCGGTGGATGCGAGCGGCTGGAGCTGCAGGCGTTCGAGTACGGCCGCGTGCAGGCGAGTGACCCAGGCCGCACCGTCCCGCGCGATCGCCACGTCGAACGGATAGCCGGCGATCGCGAGCCGTGAGGCGAGAACGCCGCGCGGCTTGCCAGCGCTCTGCGGGACACGCACCGATTGGGTGAATCCCACGGTGCCACCACCCACTGCGATCGCCGTCCTCGTTTCGCGCTGTGCCGCCGCCACCAGATATGGCTGTAGCGCGAGCTCGTGCATCCCGGTGTCTCTCCAGATCGTCCGGAATCGCAAGATCGCGCCGGCGACTCCACCGCGCCGGACGCGCGACCACGGTTGTCCCATCAGCCGGCGCACCATGCGGTAGCACGTCGCGGGCTCGAGATGCGATTGCCGCGCCAGCGCGAGCAGCGATGCCCCCGTTTGCTCGGACTGCAGCACCCAGTAGAACAGCCGTGTCCACGCCGCCAGCTCTTCGAGCGGTGGCAGGCTGGCACGACGCAGGGTGCGGGCTACTTGATGGCGGGTCCGAAGTCCGAGGAATGTCGCGACGTCACCGGCGGGAGGCAGCAAGCCGTTCTTGCAGGCGAGCACGTTGATGACCGCGCGTGCTTCGCCGGCCACAGACGGCAGCGCCACATCGAGAATCTTTGCCAAGGGAAGCGGCGGCATCCGACACCCTGTCCCGTGTTGGAGCTAATTCCTACCCAGATTGAAACACTGAGTTCAACCTGTCAACAAGGACTCAAACCAGGTCGCTCAGGGCTTTTGCGACCTCCGTGGTGCCGGCGCTCCCCCCTAGATCGGGGGGCCGCACCCTGGTGGAGAGGAGCTCTTTCACGGCCCGCTTGAGCTGGGCCGCCGCGGCAGGATGACCGAGGTGCTCGAACAGGAGCCCGCCGGTCAGCACGGCGGCAATGGGATTAGCCACGCGCTTTCCCGTCAGGGCCGGGGCCGAGCCGTGCACCGGCTCGAACAGGGCGTGCGGCTTCCCCGGATGGAGGTTGGCGCTCGCGGCGATGCCGAGACCGCCTACCAGCCCGGCGCCGAGGTCGGACAGGATATCGCCGTAAAGGTTGTTCGTTACAATGACCTGAAAGCGCTGCGGCTCACGCACCATTTCCAGCGCCAGGGCGTCCACGTACCTATGCTCGGCGCTGATGGTCGGGTACTCCTGCGCGATGCTCTTGAAGCGATCCTGCCAGACGCGGTGCGTGGGAATCGCGTTCGACTTGTCGCTCATCGTGACGCGCGTCTTGCCGTGTGCCTTCGCCCATTCGAAGGCGGCGCGGATGATCCGCTCTACGCCCTTGCCGGTGTTGACCTCTTCCGCGACGTGCTCATCGCCGCTCGAGCGGCCGCGCCCGAGATATTGGCCCTCGGTGTTTTCGCGGAAGATTACGAAGTCGATAGGGGCGGAATTCTTGAGCGGCGTCAGATCGGGGTGAAGCAGCTCGACGGGCCGAAAATTGACATACAGGTCGAGCTTGAAACGCAGGCCGAGGAGGATGTCTCGGGCGTGCTCGTTGCCGGGGACTCTGGGGTCGCCGAGCGCGCCAAGGAAGATCGCCGCGACATCGTCGCGCAGGTGGCGAAACCCGGACTCCGGGAGCGTTTCCTTGGTCTTGAGATAATGGTCCGCAGAATATGGAAGGTGCTCCCAGTCGATCGAGAAACCGTGCTTGGCTGCGACGCGATCGAGGATCGGAATCGCTGCGGCGATGACCTCAGGCCCGATCCCGTCGCCGGCGATGACCGCGACGCGGTGGTTCACTCGAATCCTGTCGGGCGGCCGCACGCCAGGCAGTACGCCCAGCCCACGTCCAGCTCACCCCCGCATCCCTGGCACCGCAGGTCCCCTTCCTGCGGCTGGCCGCAGTGCGGGCAGAACCGCGCCTCGCGATTTCCGGGTAACCCGCCGCCGCAGTATTCACATCGATTCGCGGCGAGTGGGTCTTTGGGTTTCGCACCGGACGCAGGGCTAGCGGCGGCCCGCACCGAGCTCGGGCGGGGGGGCGGCATGTACTGCACGGGGACGGGGTTCTCACCCGTCGTGTCGGCGAGATCCTCGTCTTCGTCCGGCGTCGTCGGGGCGTACGCGCGATCGGCCAGCAGCACCCGTTCGGCGGCGCGGCCGTTCACCATCACCTGGGCGTCGGGAAAGCTGCGGAAGTAGGCGGGATCGGGATTGATCGTGGCGATCTCGCGCTGCATCGCCTCGCGCACGGTCTCCGGCTCGAGCTGCACGTAGTTGCGCTCGCCTGCCAGGAGCCGCAGCACTGCCATCTCATAATCCTGGTGCGTCGCGACGTTCAGCGCCGAGCGGTTGGAGCGATACGGCACGAGCCGCTCGTAGACCTCGGAAGCGGGGAAGGGTACCGCGACGCGCGTCTCGCGCGCGAGCGCAGCGACGAGAAGGCCAAATAGACGGTCGAGCTCATCCATCGGAGTCAGGCACCGTTCCGCCAGGCGCTCATCCAGCGATCGTAGAGGACGGGGACGACACCGCCCTGCTGCAACACCTCCACGCCGGACGGATCGCGGTACGCCTTACGGTAGAACACGTGCGTGACGCCGGAATTGATGATCAGTTTGGCGCACATCACACAGGGCGACGCGCTGACGAACACCACTTTGTCGCGCGTGTTGCCGGGCGCCTTCACGAGCGCGTTCATCTCGGAATGAATACAGCCGCAGTTGCCCGGCACCGCCGAGTCGCACTTGTTCGGCAGGCCGCGGGCGTTGCCGTTGTAGCCGATAGCCAGAACGTTCTCGAGCCGCTGGTCGGTGACGACCGTCCCCACCTGCAGCCGCACGCACGTGGAGCGCTTGGCCAGCTCTTCCGCCATACGCATGTACACCTCGTACAACGGTATCCGCTCGACGGGAACGGATTGATCCGAAGCAATCAGATGGTCCTTACTTGCTGCGCTCATGCAGCTCCTTGTCGGGATCGAAGGTCAGATATTTGCCGCGGGCCTGCTGCTGCGCGAGCCAGGTGTCGAAACCGGAGGGGACGAGGCCGTTGGAGCGCTCCTGCTGATCGGCGGAGCGGATCGCGAGCGCGTTGGCGTACTCGTTTTTCACGTGTTCGTTGTGGCCCCGGACCCAGCGCCAGTCTACCGTATGCGCCGCCGCCACCTGCGCCAGCTTCTGCCACAGCTCGGCGTTCTCGAGCACACCGGTCTTGCGGCGCCAGCCGCGCGTCTCCCAGCCCTTGATCCATTCGGTCATTCCCTTGATCAGATACTCCGAGTCGGAAACGAAGCGGACGTGGGCGTGCCGCCACTGGCGGCGGATCCATTCTAGTGCCGCGATCGCTCCGGCGAGCGCCATCTTGTTGTTCGTCGTCTGCGGCGAGCACTCGTAGAAATCCCAGCGCGCCACGCTGTCCCCCGCCGGCGCCTCGATCAACGCGGCGTTGCCGCCCCGGCTCGGCTTGGTGGAATCGTTGCCGAGACAGCTCTCGTCGGCATGCACGAGCACGAACAGGTCCGTCACGGCTCGATGACCACCGGGATGTCGGTGTGCAGCAGGATGTCCTCGGCATGCGAGACCGTCACGTCGTTCCGCTGGCCGACGTGCGCGCCGGCGAAGAGAGCATCGCACTGCGTTCGCTGGATCACGCGGGCGACCCCCTCCCCGGGCGTGCCGGGCTCGAGGTGGGTGACGAACGCCACCCCCTGCAGTGAAAGCAGCGCTTCCGCCTCACCCACCACTCTGCTTCCGCTCGCCGGGTCGTTCGTCGCATGAATGATGTGCACCGTGCTGTTGGTCACGCTCGCGAAGCGCGCGACCGCCTCGAGGGCGCGCTGCGACGTCGCGCGGCCATCGTACGCGACCGCGCACGCACTCATCGGCGACGGCTTGCTGCCGCATACGATGACCGAGCGTTCCGCGATGCGAATCAACGACGAGACCGTCTTGCCCAGGACGTCGGCTTGAGACGAGCGGCCGCGGCGCCCGACCAGCACCGTGTCGACGCCACGCGCGAGCGCCGCCAGCTCGGCGTCCGGATGGCCGTGCTTGAGAATCGTCTCCACCGCAAGGCCCGCATCCGCGACGCGCTCGTGTGCCCGCTGCAACAACGCGCCCGAGTCGGAGGTGCGGGGAGGGCCGGTGAAATGCACCTCCTTCACGTAGGCGACGAGCACACGGGATTTGAATCGGAGGCCGAGGTGGACGGCTTGTTCCAGCGCCTCGTCGGCGCTGGGACTGCCGTCCAGACCTACGAGCAAGCGCGTGAACACGGGATTTGGGCGGTGCTCAGGGCAGCACCGCGAAACTCTCCAGGTCGCGAAGCCGGAACGTGAGCAGCTCGCCGGTCATCGGGAGCCTTCCCGCCAGCGCGTCGTCACGTCCGCTCGTCTCGAGACGTTCAGCCACCACGACATATTCGGTGCCGCGACGCTTCAGCGCTACCCGCAGGTGCTGGCGCACCGCGCGCTCCAACGCGTCGAGCGCCTCCGGCGTCAGTGCGCGGTACTCCGGAATCCTGGAGGAGGGCCCCAGCACTCAGCTCACCGTGATCGCACCGGCCACGCCGCGCGCGAGGCGGCCGATCTTCGCCGCGACAGGCGTACCTTCGCGCTCCAGCGTCCCCACCAGCGCGCTCGCGCGATCAGGATCTACCGCGATCAACAACCCGCCGGATGTCTGCGCATCGAACAGCAACACGCGAAGGGGCTCAGGCACCGACCCCGCGAACTTGACGTTGGCGGCGAGGGCCTCCCGGTTGCGTTTCGTCCCGCCCGGAATTGCACCCCGCGCGGCCAGCTCCAGCGCCAGGGGAAGCAGCGGCACCGCTCCGGCGTCGATCTCGGCCGCCAGGCCGCTCGCCATCAGCATGTTGTGCAGGTGACCCATGAGACCGAACCCCGTGACATCGGTTGCGGCGTGCACCCCGCCGCCTGTGGCGCGCATCGCGCGCGCCGCGCCGGCGTTCAGCGTCGTCATCGATTTGACAGCCGGCGCTAGGTCGGCCGCGGTCGCGAGGTCGCGCTTCAATGCCGTGGAGAGCACGCCGGTGCCGATCGGCTTCGTCAGCACGAGGGCATCGCCTGCACGCGCGCGCGCCAGCGTGATGATGCGATTGGGGTGGACCTCGCCGATCGCGACCATGCCGTACTTGGGTTCGGGGTCATCGACGGAATGCCCGCCGAGGACGAAGGCACCAGCTTCTTTGGCGATGTCGGCGCCGCCGCGCAGCACGTCGCCCAGCAGCTCGTAGGGCAGCTTGTCGCGCGGCCAGCCCACCAGGTTCAAGGCGAGCAGCGGCGTTCCACCCATCGCGTAGACGTCCGAGAACGCATTGGCGGCGGCGATGCGGCCGAAGTCGTAGGCGTCATCGACGATCGGCGTGAAGAAATCCACGGTCGCGACGATCGCGCGGTCCGGGGTTAACTGATACACGGCGGCGTCGTCCCGCGTCGACGCGTCGACCAGGATGCGTGGATCCGAAATCGTGGGCACGTGGCGCAAGACCTGCGCCAACTCGGCTGGGCCGAGCTTGCAGGCTCAGCCGGCGCCGTGCGAGAGCGCAGTCAGTCGAACAGTGGTCATGTGTTCTGCGAAGATAGCTACGAAAGACGCCAGGCGAGCAGGGCGCCCGCTGCGATGTAGCGAGCCACGTCGAGCAGTGCGTGCACCAGCAGGTGTTTGCGCCGGAGAGCGTCGACGTGCCGCCACATCACGAGCCGGCGCGGGAATGCGACCAGCAGGCCGACGAGCAGGAACAACAGCCACGAGCCAGCCGTGCCCAGCGTATCGAACCAGAGCGATGCGATCAGGGTGACGACAGCAGCTTCGACGAGTCGCCAGCCGATTTCCCAGAGATTAAACGACCAGGCGAGCGCGCGCTGATCCGGCGGCGGGTCTCCCCCTCCCCCTCCCCCTCCTCCTCCAGCTCCCCAGCGGTAACCGAGCGGTGGCGCCACGGCGAAGAGCGCCGCCACGGGAAGCCACGCGATGATGAGCCGGCTGAGTGTCACTCTACCGGTGGTATCCTGGGCCCCTGAGGCCGCGCCCCGGCCGCGCGCTCGTGAGCTGGCCCTTCTTTAATACGACCTGGCCGTTCACCAGGACGCATTCGATGCCCACGGAGGTCTGGTGCGGCTGCTCGAACGTCGCGCGATCGATGACCGTCGCCGGGTTGAAGACGGTGATGTCGGCGAACATGCCCGGACGGATGAGACCCCGATCGGTGAGACCCACGCGTTGCGCCGCGAGCGACGTCATCTTGCGCACCGCGAACTCGAGCGGAAACAGCTTCAAGTCGCGCGCATAGTGACCGAGGATCCGCGGGAATGTGCCGTAGGCGCGCGGATGCGCGGACTGCGTGCCCAACGGCCCGTCGGGCGCGACGCCGCCGAAGTCGGTGTTGACCGAGACCCACCACTGTTTCATCGCCGCCTGCACGTCGGGCTCGTCCATGATCGCGTAGACCGCATCGGTGCGATGCCCCTGCTCGGCGAGGACGATGTCGAACACCGTTTCGACCGGATCGCGATGCCGCGCCGCCGCGATCTCCGCGACGGTCTTGCCCTGCATGTAGCGCAGCGAGTCCTGGAACGTGCCGGTGATGAGCACGCCCGCGCCGCCACCCGCGGCGACGTAGAAGCTCTCGGTGGTGGGATTGAGGATTTCGTTGCGCAACCGCGCGCGCGTCACCGGGTCGCGCAAGCGGATCAGCAGCGAATCCCAGCCACCGCTCTCCGCCCAGGTGGGGATCGACGCGTCGAGCGACGTTGCCGCGCGAATGTAGGGGTACTGGTCGGCCGTCACGTCCAGGCCGGCGGCGCGCGCCGAATCGATTTTCGCGAGTACCCGCGGCATCTGCCCCCAGCTCCGGCGTCCCGAGAGCTTGAGATGCGAGACCTCAGCCGGAATGTGCGCTTCTTTCGCAATGCGGAAGACTTCGTTCAGCGCGTCGTCGATGTGCTGGCCTTCGTCACGCATGTGCGACGCATAGATGCCGCCGTGCCGGCTCGCGGCGCGCGCGAGCGCGATCAGTTCGTCGGTTTTCGAATAGCTCGCCGGGGCGTACTCGAGCGCGGTCCAGACGCCCAACGCTCCCTGCTCCATGAGCGTGTCGACGATCGCCACCATCTGCGCGAGCTCCGCGGCGGTGGGGTCGCGATTCTCATTGCCGATCACCGCGAGCCGGACCTGCGTCGCTCCCACGAACGTCGCGAAGTTGAGCGCCGACGTCTGACGCTCGAGCTGCGCGAAATAGCCGTTCAAATCGCGCCAGTCCTCGCGGTAATGCCACTTCTTCATGGCGTCGGAATCGGCGGCGGCCAGCTTGTCGGTGAGCGGCGCGACGGACCCGCCTTCGCCCGTGACTTCCGTGGTGATGCCTTGCGTGACCTTCGACAGCACTCGGTTGTCGATGAGAACGTTGATCTCGGACTGCCCCATCATGTCGATGAACCCGGGAGTGACGACGAGGCCGCTCACGTCCAGCGTCTCGCGGGCGCCAGCCGCACCGAGGAATCCGACGGCCGCGATCCGGTCGCCGCGAACCGCAACGTCGCCGCGATACCTGGGATTGCCGCTGCCATCGACGATCCAGCCGCCCTTGAGGAGCAGGTCGTACGAGCCGTCGCTCCGCGCCGATCCGCCTCCGCCGCACGCGGTGAGCAATGGGAGGAACACCAGATAGCCGATAGCCGATAACCGATAACTCATTTCCATGTCGCCCTCAGTGAATCAGGCCGGATCACCCGGCCACGGATCATGACGAACGCGATGTTGCGCGTCGCGAGGATGTTGCCGGTGGGGTTGCCGTTGAGCACGACGATGTCGGCGACTTTGCCCGGCGCCAGCATCCCGAGGGAATCAGCGTGCAGCAGCTGTGCGCCGCGGCGCGTGGCGGCGGTGATGGCCTCGAGCGGCGTGAGACCGGCCGCGACGAGGAGCGCCATCTCTTCATGCAGCGAGTAGCCGGGAATCAGCAGCTGATTGGCGGCATCGGAGCCCGCGGCAATCGGCCCGCCGGCGCGCTTGAACTCGCGCACAAACTGATCTTCGCGGCGGCGCGAGCGGCGAAACGCGTCAAAATCGCCCGAGCGCCAGCCCGTGCGGCGCAGCAGGCTCGGCACGCTGCGGACGCTCTGGGCGCTCTCGGGCACGTCCTCCATGCCGGGACGGGTCAGGAGAACCGGGTTGTCGAGGCGGGCCAGCATGTCGTGTACCACCAGCGTGGGGACGATCGTGACCTTGGTATCCGCCAGCGCGCGGGCGGTGCGAGCCAGCGTCGCGGAGTCGAGACCCGCCCAGCCTTTTTCCTCGGCCGTCCAACCCGCGAGAAAGGTGTCGTGCGCGTTTGCGTACGACGGATCGCCGGTGGCGGCCTGCACGACGCCGGACATGTGCTCGATCGAGATCACGCCGGCGCGTGCCGCGGTCAGCGCGTCGGTCTTGCCCAGGTGCGCGGCGACCGGCAGGCGCAGCTTCTCCGCTTCGTCGAGCAGCGGCCGGAGCAGTGCCGGCGTGACCTTCGTGTAGATCTTGAGATAATCGACCCCGGCGACAGCATGCTGGTCGACGGCGCGGCGCGCCTGGTCGGGCGTCGAGATCCCCGTGGCATTGGGGTAGGTCGGTGGGACGCCGTCGATCATCGCGCCCGCGCTGAACATACGCGGCCCGACGATCGACCCCAGGTTCAACGCGTTGCGCAGCGCGAGCACGGTGTCGCCCGCGCCGTGCAGATCGCGCACGGTCGTCACGCCCCAGGCGACATACCGTCCCGTCGCCCACCGTTCGACGTGGGCGTGCGCGTCGATCAACCCTGGAATCACCGTCTTTCCCAGGAGACTGATGACCTCCGCGCCCCGCGGCACGGCGATTTCGTTGACCCGCGCGATTGCGTCGATGTGACCGTTGCGAATGATGATGAGGGCGTCTTGTTTCGGCGGGCCGCCGGCGCCGTCGATCAGCGTCGCGCCTTCGAGCGCGATGACGTGGTCCTTCGGCGGCAAGAGTTTGGAGCAACCGCCGAGGAGCAGGAGGAGTAGTAGACCGACCGTCCGGCCGCCAGACCGTCCGACCGTCACTTGGTGTCTGCCGATGTGTGATCGTGAAGGATGCGCCACCGATCTCCCTGTCGCTGGAGCACCACTGTGAACGGCCCGCTGGCCACCACAGAGTCGCGTCGCGACAGCTTGAAGCGGGCGGTGGCGTACGCGAAATCGGGTGTCAGGATGCGCACGTGCAGCTCATCAAAGGAAAGCGAGTCGCGCGATTTGCCGGGCGCGAAGTAGTTCGCTTGATAGCGGTCGTACATCGCCTGCCATCCGTACATGACGTGACCGGCGGCCATGTAGCTGGTGAGCGAGTCCTTGGCGTAGTCGCTCATGAAGCCCGCGAGATCACCGCGATTCCAGTCGGACGCCGAGCGCTGCAGCATCGCCGCGATTTCTTTCGGCGGATCCCCAAAGGGAATTCCCGGAGCGGAACAGGAGAGTGCAACCGAGACGAGTACGACGGACGACGCACGACGCACGAGTTGTCCTCCTTAACGTGGCCGCGGGAGCGTCTCGTCGAGACGCTCCCGCGGGTGTTGTAGCGAGCTCTTCTAGCGGCGGCGTTTCTTCTTAGCTGCCTTTTTCTTCTTTGCCGGTTTCTTCTTGGCTTTGGGCCGCGATTTCTTCTTGGCGGCCTTCTTTTTGGCGGCCTTCTTCTTCTTCGCTTTCGGCTTGGAGGAGGGGCGCGACTCTTCCATCGGCATCGACGAGGGGGTCGGCGCAGGCGCGGGCGCCGAGGGGAACATCGGTTCCATGAACCCCGGTCCAGGCCAACTGCTCTCCGTGAAATCCATCTGCTCAAGCATCGGATCTTCTCCTATGCTGATAGGTGCAGGGGGCGTCGGGTGGCCTATAGCTTACCCCGGGATTCAGACCCCGCAAGTGACACGGACTACCGCGCTTTGGGTCTCTCCCGTTGCGGTCGATTGTGACAAGTTGGCTTGACAACGGCATTTAGCTGGACACACATTCGCGAGCCATGATAAGACGCGGACTCATCGTCTGGCTCGCCTGCCTCGTACCGGGCGCAGCCGGGGCGCAGAACGTCGCCGAAGTCCAGGTCGCGCCTCCGACCGTAACAATTCGCGTCGGCGAGCGCAGCGGTTTGCTCGCCACGGCCTTCGATCGCATCGGCAATGTGATCCCTACGGTGCGCATCATCTGGTCGTCGAACAACGTCAACGTCGCCAAGGTCGACAACAACGGCACCATCACCGGGGTCAGCAACGGCGTCGCCATCATCGAGGCACGCGTGGGCGCCCGGCGCGGCCAGGCAGCGATCCAGGTGACCGGCGGAGCAACGGCACCGCCCGCCGCGCCACCACCCGGTCCGCCGGCCGCACCCCCGCCGGCAGCGCCTCCCGGCCCCGATCCGTTCCTCGGCCAACCCCCCGGCAGCGGTCCCGCCGCCGCGCTGCGGCTCGAGCCGGGCGTCGTCTATCTGCTCCCCTCAGAGAACACCCGTGTGTCGCCGCGGGCCCTGCGGGAAGACGGCTCACCAGCTACTCCGGTGCTGGTCACCTGGACATCATTGCGTCCCGACGTGGCGAGCGTCGATCAGAGCGGCAACGTCGTCGCGCTCGCGCCGGGCCAGGGTACGATCCAGGCGACTGGGACGGGTGGTCTTACTGCGACCGCGCCGGTCGTCGTCCAGCAGGCGGACTTCAGCGTGCGGGAAGGCACGTCGTTGATGCTCTCGCCCCAGGAGCTCGACACGCTCCACGTCATCGTCGCGACCCAAAGCAACCGCACCGTGAATCCGCTCGTGCTGCAGTGGGCGTCGAGTGATCAGAGTGTCGCGCGGATCAGCCTCGCCGGCGTCGTCACCGCCGTCGGGCCCGGCAAAGCGATTCTGACCGTGTCGGGGCTGCTGCAGAGCAAGAGCATCGAGGTGTCGGTCCACCAGGTCGTGGCGAAGCTCTCGGTAACCCCGCGGCTCGCGGACGAGGTGCAGGTGCCGCTCACCGGCACCGCAAAGTTCGAGGCCCAGGCGCTGACTGCCGAGAACGCGCCTGTTCCCGAGGCACCGCTGCGCTGGAGCGTCGCCGATCCTGGAATCGCGACCTTCGACGCACAGACGCGACAGCTCACCGGCCGCGCCGTCGGGAAGACGCAGCTGACCGTGCGCGGCCCCGGTACCGGGCTGGTGGTGACCTGGAACGTCAGTGTGATCGCGGGATCGGTAAAGTTCTTGCAGCCGCGGGTGGGGATCGGCCTGACTCAGCGCCACACGCTGCGTGCCAGCTACGCCGACGATCAGGGGAAAGTGCTCGGACCCGCGTCCAACCTCACCTGGGCGAGCGACAACGCACAGATCGCCGCGGTCGGTGAAGACGGCACCGTGTCGGGCGCGGGCTACGGGCATGCGAAGGTCACCGCCACCGCACCCGGTGGAAAGACCGCAACGGCAGACATTTACGTGGTGGGCGAAATCGTCGTCGCGAGCTCGCGCGGTTTCCCGAACACCCCCGGCAAGTTCCAGCTGTATGCCATCGAGCGGTCGAACCTCGCGCAGCTCACCAAGCTGACGCCCGACACGACATCGGCCAGCGATCCGGCGTTTTCGCCCGACGGGTCGCGCATCGCGTTCGTCTCGCTCCGCGACGGCAATGCCGAGATCTACATGATGAATGCGGACGGAACGGGCCCGGCGCGCGTCACGAATGACCCGCAGGCCGACGGCCGGCCCGCATTCACGCCCGACGGGCAAGCGCTGGTGTTCCACTCCGCGCGGACTGCCGGCAAGCAGCAGATCTGGACCGTGAACCTGGACGGCACCGGCCTCACACAGCTGACGCGCGACTCGGTGAACTCCTCCCCCACGGTGTCGCCGGATGGGCAGACGATTGCGTACGTGTCTACGCGCAACAAGGACGGCGACATCTGGCTGATGGCGCGGGATGGCACCAATCAGCGGCAGTTCACGCGCTCGCCGCAGCAACGCGAGTCCGAGCCGCGGTTCCTGCGCGATGGGACGCTGGCGTATCTGGTCGAGCGGCGGGAAGCGAATCGCACGGTGCAGCAGGTCATGCGCGCCGACCTCGCGACGGGCGCGACGACCGCCCTCACCGGCACCGATCTGGCGATCGCGTCGTTTGCGGTGTCGCCGTCGGGCGATCTCGTCGCCCTGGTCGTGAATGCCGAGCCGCAGAATCGCCGCAATCCGACCTATCGCGTGTATGTCCAGCCGGTCAGCTCCGCGACGCCGATCCCCCTGCCCGCCACGGGGACGGAGCAGATGATTACGCCGACGTTCCGGCCCTAGATTTCAGGCGCCCTATGCGCGCCTGTGTTCTCACCGCCACCGGCGGAATCGACAAGCTCACGATCACCGACGTTCCCGACGCGCCTGCGCCCGGTGCGGGAGAGGTGCGCGTCGCGATTCGCGCCGCGGCTTTGAACCACCTCGATCTGTTCGTCGCGGACGGACTTCCCGGGACTGCAGACCGCTTTCCGTTTGTCGTCGGCGCCGACGGCGCCGGTGTGGTCGAGACCGTCGGCCCCGGTGTCACCAACGTGCAGCCCGGCGATCGCGTGCTCATCAATCCGGGCATTTCCGATTACACCTGCGAGTTCTGCCGCGCGGGCGAGCATTCGCTGTGCGTGAGCTATCGGCTCCTGGGCGAACACCTCCCGGGGACGATGGCGGAGCTGGTGACGGTACCGGCGCACAACGTCATGCGCGGGCCCAATCTGTCCCCGGCGCTCACCTGGGCGGAGGCCGCGTCGTTCTCGCTCGTGACGCTGACCGCCTGGCGGATGCTCGTGACTCGCGCGCAGCTCAAGCCCGGCGAGACGGCGCTCATTTGGGGAATCGGCGGGGGCGTGTCGTTGACCGCGATGCGCATCGCCAAGCTCCTCGGCGCGCGCGTCATCGTGACGTCCTCGGACGACGTCAAACTTGCCGCGGCGAAGCAGCTCGGCGCCGATGTGACCCTCAACCACCGCACCCAACAGGTAGCTGCAGAGGTGCGTGCCCTGACCAACAGGCGCGGCGTGGATGTCGTGGTCGAGAACGTTGGAGCCGCGACGTGGGACGACTCGCTCCGCTGTCTCCGGCGCGGGGGCCGGCTGGTGACCTGTGGCGCGACATCCGGCCCCCACGCGAGCCTCGATTTGCGCCGGCTGTTCTGGCACCACTGGACCATCATGGGTTCCACGATGGGCAACGCCGCGGAGTACGCCGAAGTCGTGCGGCGACTCGGACAGGGTGAGCTCCGGCCGGTGGTGGATCGCACCTTTCCGTTCGAGCGCACGAGGGAGGCGTACGAGCGCTTGGCGAAGGGCCAACAGTGGGGGAAAGTCGTGGTGGAAGTGTCTTCCTGACCCGTTGCCTTAACGGACCTAAGTATTTAATTTTTATCATCTTACCTCACTTCACAAAGATCTAAATGACCGGTCCTAATGTCCGCGAGCGCATCCTCCCTCGGCTGATCGAGGATGAGCTAAAAGAGTCGTTCCTCGACTATTCGATGAGCGTCATCGTGTCGCGCGCGCTGCCCGACGTGCGCGATGGGTTGAAGCCGGTGCACCGGCGCATCCTGTACGCCATGCACGAGCTCGGCCTGGTCCCGGGCCGGCCCTACAAGAAAGCCGCGACGGTCGTCGGCGACGTGCTCGGCAAGTATCACCCCCACGGCGACATCGCGGTCTACGATTCGCTCGTCCGGATGGTGCAGGATTTCTCGCTCCGCTATCCGCTGATCGACGGGCAGGGGAATTTCGGCTCAGTCGACGGGGACTCCGCGGCCGCCTACCGCTACACCGAAGCGCGTCTCACCCGCGTCGCGATGACGATGCTGGAGGACATCGACAAGAACACCGTCGCCTTCGTCCCCAACTTCGACGACCGGCTGCAGGAGCCGACGGTGCTCCCCGGCCGTCTGCCCAACCTCCTGGTAAACGGCTCGGCGGGCATCGCGGTCGGGATGACGACCAACATCCCGCCGCACAACCTGGGCGAGGTCGTGCAGGCGATCGTCCATCTCGTCGATCATCCCAACGCGACGATCAAGGACATCCGGAAGTTCGTCAAAGGTCCGGACTTCCCGACCGGCGCGATCATCTACGGCCGCGAAGGGATCAAGGAGTGCTACGAGAAGGGCCGCGGCCGCATCATCATTCGCGCCCGCGCCATCGCCGAAGAGAAGGAATCGAGCGGCAAGCAGCAGATCGTGGTGACGGAGTTCCCCTACCAGGTGAGCCCCGAGCGAGTGCACGAGCAGATCCGCGACCTGGTGCTCGCCAAGAAGCTCGAGGGGATCAGCGACGTCCGCAACGAATCAGATAAGGAAGGCATTCGGCTCGTCATCGAGCTGAAGCGCGACGTCATCCCCATGGTCGTGTTGAACCAGCTCTACAAGCACACGCAGATGCAGCAAACGTTCGGCGCCATCATGCTGGCGCTGGTGGACGGGACGCCCAGGGAGCTCACGCTCCTCGAGCTGCTTCAGTACTTCATCGAGCACCGCCACACCGTCATCACCCGGCGCACCGAGTTCGAGCTGAAGCGCGCCCAGGATCGCGAGCACATCCTCGAAGGCTTGAAGATCGCCGTCGACAACATCGACGAAGTGATCAAGATCATCAAGAAATCGAAGGACACGCCTTCCGCAGACGCGGCATTACGGAAGCGTTTCAAGTTGTCGGAAAAACAATCCGCTGAAATCCTCAACATGCGGCTCGCGCGGCTCACCGCCCTCGAGATCACGAAGCTCGACGAGGAGTTGAAAGACGTCCGCAAGTTCATCAAGGAGTGCAAGGAGATCCTCGCCTCGAAGCCGCGGCGCATGAAGATCCTGAAGGAAGAGCTGACGGAGCTGGCGCAGGGCTTTGGGGACGAGCGGCGCACCGAGATCGTGGCCGACCAGGGCGAGTTCTCGATCGAGGACCTGATCGCCGAAGAAGACATGGTGATCACGGTCTCGCACGCCGGCTACATCAAACGCCTGCCGGTGTCCGCCTACCGGCGGCAGCGGCGCGGCGGCAAGGGCGTCATCGCCGCGCATCAAAAAGAAGACGACTGGGTCGAACATCTCTTCATCGCGTCGACCCACGACTACGTGATGTTCTTCACCGAACAGGGCCAGTGCTACTGGCTAAAAGTGCACGAGATCGGACAGGCGGCCCGCGCGGCGCGCGGCAAGCCGATCCTCTCGTGCGTGGCGATGAAGCCGGACGAGCGGCTCGCCGCGCTCGTGCCGGTGCGCGAGTTCTCGCAGGATCAGTTCCTGCTGTTCGCGACCAAGGACGGCGTGGTCAAGAAGACCGTGCTCTCGGAGTTCGGGAATCCGCGCTCGGTCGGCATTCGCGCTATCAACATCGAGAAGGGCGACGAGCTGATCGACGTCCAGGTCACGGACGGCAAGAACGACATCGTGCTCGCGACGTCGCACGGCATGAGCATCCGCTTCCACGAGAAAGACGTGCGCGACATGGGCCGCACGGCGACCGGCGTGAAGGGGATCGAGCTCGACAAGAAAGACCACGTGATCGACATGGTCGTGGTGCGCCGCAAGTCGACGCTCCTCACGGTCACCGAGAAGGGCATGGGGAAGCGCTCCGAGCTCGACGAGTACCGCGTGCAGCACCGCGGCGGCCGCGGCATCATCACGCTGAAGCGCAACGAGAAGACCGGCGACATCGTCGCGCTGAAGGAAGTGCTGCCGGATGACGAGCTGATGATGATCACCAAGAAGGGGATCATGATCCGCGTGCCTGTGGAAGGCATCCGCATCACCGGCCGCAACACGCAGGGCGTGAAGGTCATGAACCTGACGCCCGGGGACCTCGTGGTGGACGTCGCGCGCGTCGTGAAGGAAGACGAGGACGACGACGTGGAGGATGGCGACGACGACGAGACGCCGGCTCCCTCGCCGAAATCCAAGGCCAAGCCCAAGCCCAAGAAGAAGAAGTAGCGTGGTCACTTCCCGAGATATCACGGAAGCCGCAGAGGGGCTGCGGGGCATCGCGCGCCGCACGCCGCTGCTGTACGTCGAGGAGCTGGGGGCGCACCTCAAGCTCGAGAACGAGCAGCCGATCGGCGCGTTCAAGATTCGCGGCGCCTACAACGCCATTCGCAAACTCCCGGACGCCGCACGCCGGCGCGGGGTCATCACTTTCTCCTCCGGCAACCACGGCCAGGCGGTGGCGTACGCCGCGAAGGAATTCGGTGTGCGCGCGGTGATCGTCATGCCGGAGACTACGCCCGCCGTGAAAGTCGAAGGCGTGAAGAAGTGGGGCGGCGAGGTCGTGTTCGCGGGCCGCACATCCGAGGATCGCCGCATCAAGGCGGAAGAGATCGCCAAGCGCGAACAGCTCGCCGTCGTGCCGCCGTTCGATCATCCCGACATTGTCGCCGGCCAGGCAACGGTCGCGCTCGAAATCGTCGAACAACTTCCGAGCGTCGAGACGGTGGTCGTGCCGGTGGGCGGCGGGGGTCTGATTTCCGGCGTGGTGAGCGGCCTCGCGGCCGCGGGAAGCAAAGCCGTCGTGTGGGGCGTGGAGCCGGCCGGCGCCCCGAAGCTGCAACGCTCGCTCGCCGCGGGAAAAGTGGTTCGCCTGGAACGCACCGGCAGCATCGCCGACGGCCTGATCACGCTCAACGTCGGCGACGTCCCGTTTGCCGAGCTGACGCGGGAGCGGGCCCGGATTCGCGGGGTCGTGCTGGTCGAAGATGACAGCATCCGCGCCGCCGTGCAGTTTCTATGGCGCATCTGCAAGATCGCCGTCGAGCCGTCTGGTGCGGCCACTACCGCGGCGCTGCTTGCCGGCGCGGTCCCGCGCTCCAGAACCACCGTGCTCGTGGTCAGCGGCGGCAATGTCGATCGCTCGCTTCTCGAGGCAATGGACTAAATGCCCGGTCCCGCAACGCGCGTGCTGGTCGCCGACGACGACGCTTCGCTCGTCCAGACCCTGACCTGGATCCTGAAGGAAAACGGGTACGAGGTCGCGGTCTGCCCCGGAGGCGACGGGCTGTTCGCCAAGCTCGAAGAGATCAAGCCCGCGCTGCTGCTGCTCGACATCATGATGCCCAAGGTCGACGGCCTGCAGCTGCTCGAGCGCCTCAAGCAGGATGAGCGCTACCGCGACCTGCCGGTGTTGATGGTGTCGTCCATGCCGCCCGAGGAAGCCACGGTGCGCGCGCTGGGACTCGGCGCCGCCGACTTCATCTCCAAGCCGTTCCGGGTGCGCGAGCTCCTCGCGCGCGTCGAAGCGCACATCCGCGTGGGCCGCGCCCTCGCCCAGGCTCGTGAGGAAGCCCGCAGCCGCGCGGCGATGGTCGACATCCTCCACGAGGTCACCGACTCGCTCAAACCGGACGAGATGTACCACATCCTCGCCCGGCGCGTGGCCCGCGCGCTCAACATCTCGAAATGCTCCATGGTGCTCGCCAAGCCGGGCGACCAGCAGGGCATCGTCGTCGCGGCGTACGAGAACCCGATGCTGCGCAATCTGCAGATCGAGCTCGCCCGGTACCCTGAGATTCGCAAAGCCGTCTCGACGAGCCGCCTCGTGCTGGTCGAGGACGTCGCGACCGATCCGCTCTATGAGGACGAGCGCCGCCGCTGGGAGCGCGAAGAGATCAAGGTCCCGACGCGCTCGGCGGTGGCCCTGCCGTTCTGGATGAAGGAGCAGCAGATCGGCGTCTTCTTCCTGCGGACGACGGGCGACGATCCGCCCCTCACCCGCGCGGACGCGCAGTTCGCCGAAACGGTCATCAAGACCGCCGTCTCGGCGATCGAAAAGGCGTACGACTTCGAGAGCGCCGTGTCGGACAAGCAGCGGCTCGAGAAGCTCGCGTTGACCGACGCGCTCACCGGCTGCATGAATCGCCGCGCGCTGGCCGAGGCGCTCGCGCAGGAGCTCGATCGCGCGCGTCGCTACAACCTGGCGCTCACGGTCATGCTCGCCGACCTCGACCGTTTCAAGTCAATCAACGACACGCGCGGCCACATCGCGGGCGATTCCGTGCTGCGCCAGGTCGGCGACCTGCTGCGTCGCGAAGCCCGGTCGGTCGATCTCGTGGCGCGCTACGGCGGCGAAGAGTTCGTCGTCGTGATGCCCGAGACGACGACACAAGGCGCGGCCATCTTTGCCGAGCGCGTTCGCTCGCGCGTGCAGAACCGCGACTTCGCCGATCCCGGTGACGATCCTGTGCGCGTTACGATCAGCATCGGTCTCGCGTCGTTCCCCGACGATCGCGTGCACAGCGCCGACAGCTTCGTGTCGCTCGCCGATCAGGCCCTCTATCGCGCCAAGAACGAAGGGCGCAACTTGGTCCGGCAATGAGCGAGCGGCGGTGCCCCAAGTGCGGATCCGTCTACACGGATACCGGGGCACGCTTCTGTCCCAAAGACGGCAGTATGCTCGTGGAGATCCAGGCCAAGAAACCGGCGGCGCCGCCGTCCTCGGGAAGCGGGACCGGCGTGCGGACGCCGCTGCCTCCCGGCAAAGCCGGTCTGGACCGCGCCTCCAGTCTCTCCAATCAGATCCTCGACGCCCGCTACCAGGTCATGAAGAAGCTGGGCGAGGGCGGGATGTCGTACGTCTATCTCGCCAAGGAGATTTCGTCGGACGCCACCGTCGCGATCAAGGTGCTGTCGCCGCGCCTCGCATCCGACAAGAGCTCGGTCGAGCGGCTGCGTCGCGAGGCGGGACTCGCCATGCGCCTCGACCATCCCAACGTCTGCCGCATCCTGCGGCTGGGAGAGTCGGAAGACGGGCTCATCTATCTGGTCATGCCCTTCCTCAAGGGTGAGCTGCTGTCCGATCGGGAAGTGCGCGGCGGCCCGATGGACATTCCCTTCGGCGTCACGCTGCTCAAGCAGATGTGCGCCGGCCTCCATCATGCGCACGAGCTGCAGATCATCCACCGCGATCTCAAGCCCGAAAACGTCATGCTCGTGCCGGACGACGACGGCGGCCCCGATCGCGCCGTCGTGATGGACTTCGGGTTGGCCAAGGAGCGGCGCGCCGACCCCGCCATCGCGAAGCTGACCGCGACGGGCATCATCCTCGGCACCCCCGAGTTCATGAGCCCCGAGCAGATCCGCGGCAAGCCGCTCGACGCGCGCAGCGACATCTACGCGCTCGGGATCGTGGCGTTCGAGATGTTCACCGGCAAGCTGCCGTTCCAGGGCCGGAACGCGCAGGAGATGATGATCGCGCGGCTCAGGAGCCAGCCGGTGCCGATTCGCTCGCTCCGCACCGATGTGCCAGACGCCGTCGAGAAAGCGCTGACCAAGGCGCTGCAGACAAATCCGGACGACCGGTTCGCCACGGCAATCGAATTCGCCGATGCGCTCACCAGCACGCAGGAATCGTCCGGCGGATTCCTCGGGAAACTGAAGGAGAAGTTCTCGTGATCGCCGCCTTCCTGGCATTGCTGGTAGTCCAGCAACCCGTCACGGCGATCAAGGCCGGCACGCTCATCGACGGCACCGGCGCGGCGCCGATCAGGAACGCAGTAATTCTGGTGCAGGGCGATCGGATCACGGCCGTCGGGTCGAACGTGCCCGTGCCGGCCGGCGCGAGCGTCATCGACCTCTCGGGCGCGACGGTGCTGCCCGGGTTCATCGATGCCCACGTGCACCTCGCGTCCCACACGATCGGCGACGGCGACTGGCAGCACGCGGGGCTCACGGACATGCCGAGCCAGCTGGCACTGCTCGGCGCGGCGCACGCGCAGCAGGCGCTGGAGGCGGGATTCACCACGGTCCGGGTCGTCGGTAGCGCGCATTTCGGCGACGTCGCGCTGCGCAATGCGATCAATGCGGGTTGGATCGCGGGACCGCGGATCGTGGCCGCGGGGATCTCGTTCGGCATCCGCGGCGGCCACTGCGACGAGACGAACGGTCTCCAGCCTGAGGCGCTGGACCATGAAGGTGGCGCCGAAATCGGCGTCGCCGACGGCGTCGAGGAAGTCCGCAACGCGGTCCGCTACATGGTCAAATACGGCGCCGATGTCATCAAGATCTGCGCGACCGGCGGCGTGCTGTCGCTCACCGATTCCGCGGGCGTGCAGCAGTACACCGAAGAAGAGATGCGCGTGATCGTCGAGACGGCCACGCAGCTCGATCGGCGCGTCGCGGCGCACGCGCATGGCACCGCGGGGATCAAGGCCGCGGTGCGCGCCGGCGTGACGTCGATCGAGCACGGCTCGATTCTCGACGCCGAGGCCGTCGCGTTGATGAAGCAGAAGGGCACGTGGCTGGTGCCGACGTTGTTGGCGGGATTCACGGTCGAATCACTGGCGACCGCGGGACGTCTCCCACCCCCCATAGCCGCAAAAGCGCTTGCGATCGCGCCGCGGATGCACGCCTCGTTCAAGCTGGCGCTCGACGCCGGCGTGAAGATCGCGCTCGGCACTGATGCCGGCGTGATGAAGCACGGCACCAACGCGCGCGAATTCGGGCTGATGGTTCGCTACGGCATGACGCCGATGCAGGCGATTGTCGCGGGGACGTCGAACGGCGCGACGCTGCTCGGTCTCGAGCGCGACATCGGCACGATTGCGGTCGGCAAGCGCGCCGACATCGTCGCCGTGGGAGGCGACCCGCTCCAGAACATCCAGGTCCTCGAACACGTCGATTTCGTCATGAAGGACGGCCGCGTGTTCAAGCGGGACGGCCAGGTGCTCGGCCGGAGCGTCGCCGGAGTGCCGTGAAGCGGTTCCCCGCCTTCGACCCACCGGAGTACGTCGATTGGAAGCCTGACCCGAAGCTCGTCAAGGCATTCCGAACCACGATCGAAAACAATCCCGAGCGGGCTGCGATCGTATCAGCCCTGACTCCTGACTCCAAACTCCAGCTGTATCGCGGCCTGCTGCGCGCCCGCCTGCACGACATCGAGCTGAAGCGCTGGGTGCGGACGGGCGTCATCTCCAAGGCGTGGCTCGGGACGGGTGAGGAAGCGACGACCATCGGGCCGGTGCAAGCGCTCGAGCGCGGCACGGACATCGTCGCGCCGATGATCCGCAACGCGGCGGCGTGCTGCGAGATGGGCATGTCGATCGCCGACATGCTGCGCGCCTATCTCGCCACCGCGGACTCGCCGAGCGGCGGGCGGGATCTTCACGTCGGGTCGTTCCGGCACGGCGTGCTCCAGCCGATTTCGCATGTCGGCGACATGGTGCCGGTGATTACCGGCATCGCGCTGACCTTCAAGATGAAGCGCGAGCCGCGCGTCGCGCTCACATGGGTGGGCGATGGATCGGTGAACACGGCCGCCGCGCACGAAGGCACCAACTTTGCCGCCGTGCAGCACGTCCCCGCGATCTTCATCATCGAAAACAATCAGGTTGCCCTCGGTACGCGGCTCCAGCAGCACCATCTCCCGGCTGATTTCAAGGATTGGCCGGCGAGTTACGGCGTCTGGGGAGCGACATTCGACGGCAACAATGTGCTGGATGCGTTCGCGGCCACACGAATCGCGGCCGAGCGGTGTCGTAAGGGCAACGGCCCCGCGCTGCTGATTGCGGAAACGTTCCGCATGGGTGGGCACGCGACGCACGACGAGCGCGAGGCTCGCGAGACGTTTCCGGCCGAGCTGTTCACGAGCTGGGGCAAGCGCGATCCGATCGGTCAGTACGAGGAATACTTGAAGGAAGAGGGATTGAAGGCGAAGGAGCTCGACGAGGTCGAAGCCGAAGTGACGGCGGCGGTGGCGAAGGCTGCGGAAGAGGCGATTGCGAGTCGGGAGAAGATGCCCAAGGCCGAGAGCGCACTGGATGGAGTGTATGCGAAATAGGGAATCTTGCGCTGCGGCTCTAGTGCTGGTGTCCGCGCTTACGGTGTCCGTTGACCAGCAGGCACCGATTAATGTCCTCGCTTATCAGTTCACCATCCAGGTGCCGGAGTCCGGTGACACCGTCCGTGTCGAAGGGTTTGTGAACTTCAAGCGCGGTCCTGGAGCACCCGACACGCTTTCGCTGGATCTTGTGGGGATGATCGTCGACACTGTCGGCGTCATTGATTGGGCCAGACCTGACACGACGTGCGACAGGATCATGGCGCAGGCGGCTAAGAACACCGCAACGATGTGCGCGATGGCGATCCCACCGAGTCCCTTCCAGTACGATGGACGCCGTCTCAGCATTCCAATAGGCAAGCGCCCAATGTCACCGTCCTTCGCCGGCCCCGACTACGAATCAGTGACGATCACGTATCACGGGGTCCCGCAAGATGGGTTGATCGTGGGCCGCAACGCGCATGGCCACCGCGTGGTGTTCGCCGACAACTGGCCACAGCGGGCGCGCTACTGGCTGCCGACGGATGACCACCCGGGGGACAAGGCGGAGTTCAGCCTGTTCGTTCAAGCCCCTGTGTCGTGGAAAGTGGTCTCCAATGGTATGGAGGTTTTTCCCGATCGACGAAAACCTGGTCGCTGGTGGTGGCAGACTCGGCACCCGATCCCCACCTACACCATGGTCATCGGTGCCGGCGAGTTCACGGTCTCAAAGCACCGCCCCGTGATCAACGGCCGCGACACCATCCCGATTGAAGTCTGGACCTATCCCGAGGACTCGGCGTTCGCCGACTCGGTCCCGTTCCGTCGCGCCACTGAGATCGTGGAAGTGATGCAGCAGCTCATCGCACCCTTCCCCTACGAGAAGCTCGCGCACGTGCAGTCGTCCACGAAATTCGGCGGCATGGAGAACTCGAGCGCGATCTTCTACGCCGAGAAGCCGTACGTCGAGCGGAAGATGCGCGAGGGCGTCGTGCGGCACGAAACCGCCCATCAATGGTTCGGCGACGCAGTCACGGAGCGTGACTGGCCCGATATCTGGCTCTCCGAAGGCTTCGCGACCTATTTCGACGGCGTCATCGGTGCCGCACTGGACGGCGACTCCGTTCTAGTGAACGCGATGCGCGCCAATGCCGAGGCGTATTTCAAGTCCGATGTGACCGACCGGCCGATCGTAGACTCCGGGTATGCCGCCGACCCCATCAAGCTCTTGAACGCGAACAGCTATCCCAAGGGCGCGTGGGTCCTGCACATGCTGCGGGGGATCGTGGGTGACTCAGCCTTCTTCGGTGGGCTGCGGGCTTACTACCAGACCTACCGTGACTCGAACGCGACGAGTGAAGACTTCCAGCACGTGATGGAGCGCGCGTGCAACACTGACCTCGCGTGGTTTTTCCGGCAGTGGCTGCATCAGCCGGGGTATCCGCAGCTCGAGGTCTCCTGGCGGTACGACGCGGGAGCACGCCGCGCCGTCGTTGGTATCACACAGCATCAAAAACCCGAGTGGGGCGTTTTCCGCCTCCCCGCATTGACGCTCGAGTTTCATGGACCCGCGGGAGCTGTGGCACGTCGCACGGTCGCGATCACTGGTCGCGAGAGCAGTCTCAGCGTCGCCGTGCCCTTTGCTCCGGCCGAGATCCTGGTGGATCCGGATGGGAAGCTCCTGCTGCAAACGACGGCCGCCGGCCGGAGGTGATCATGCGTAACCGAATTTGTCTCGCGGCGGCGACGCTCGTCGTCGCCTGCCAAGCGCCCCCGACGGTGAGGGCGCCGGGCGGGGGCACAGAGGACGCGCTCCGCATTCCG
>Ga0207653_10000038_pt1 | contig 98555 bp, 69 predicted proteins | sample KBSK5251metaG_FD_184341 | JGI IMG/M metagenome (GOLD analysis project Ga0207653, IMG submission 184341) | Corn, switchgrass and miscanthus rhizosphere microbial communities from Kellogg Biological Station, Michigan, USA - KBS K5-25-1 metaG... | ecosystem: Host-associated > Plants > Roots >... | reverse complement strand
CCTCGGCTCGATCGAAAAGGGTAAGATCGCAAACCTCATCGTCACCGACGGCGATCCGCTCGAGATCAGAACTCAGATCAAACACGTTTTCATAAATGGCCGTGACATCCCGCTTACAAGCAGACACACGGAATTGTACGAGAAGTACAAGGCCCGTCCCTGAATTGACGGGCTCGCCGCAGTCGCGCAAACGCTTCGGGGCCGTCAACCAGGACCTGTCGCTTCTGACCATTGCTGATGCCTTCAGTGACAGTTTATTGTCGGCGCGCGAGAGGACGTGTTCGAGCGCGCTTACTTTTCTGAAGTTTTCCTGGCCCGATTAATCCATTCAAGCCAATCAAACGACATCTGTTTTCCGGGAACGAACCTTGCTGAGTCTAACAGAAGGTTCTGACGATATACCCGCGTGCAATGAACTTGCTGGGAATCCAGTCCGATGGATCATATCTAATCGGCGCTTTTGCCGCGCTCGAAATCGCCGTGCTCGTTCTGTTGCTGCATTTGGTTAGGTTGAGACGCAAGCGTCACGAAAGAGGTGATAGGTTGGGAGTCGATAACACACCGCCGCGCCTGAATCCCTCCCGAATTTTGTCTGAACTTGAGCGACTGGCGGGCGGTGATTCAACCTTCATATTGACCGCGTCGATGTGCGCCGAGGATAGAGCCCTACTTGAGGTGTCGATCATTGACGCACTCACCCGCGCTTCGCGCGAAGAGAAGCATCTCTTACGATCGGGCACTTGTAAAATGCGGTTACGATGAGCAATGTGCGCGGCGTGTGATGGGACAGGACATATCGGATCGAACTCGCGCGTCCGCGCTTTTGGGATTGCTGCGTCCGCAGTGGCGAGATCCATCGATCGAGATTGAGAAGCGGCCGACCGATGAGGCTGCAGCGATGGCTCGCGTGACCACCCGCACGACCGCGCCGCTCGATCTTGAATGATGAGGAAACTTCGTTTTCTTAGTGCGGCGGATTGATGAACCGCGTCAATCCGATTTGTGGGGCGATCGTTTGAACATCTCTAGTTGATTGCCGCTCTGATTGAAACAAACTTCATCCATTATGTGATTGATCAATAGCAGCCCGCGGCCGTTGGGCTCGAGCAATCGGCAGGGATCTCTGGGATCAGGCACGTCCTCTCGCACAAAACCAACACCCTCATCGCTGATTGTAAAGCGCGCGCCGTCTGAGCTGAATTCCGCTACGATGTGAACAGCTTTCCGGGGATCACACTTGTTCCCGTGTTTGATCGCATTGACGATTGCTTCGTCCAGCGCAATCAGTACCTCTGAATCATCGGAACGGACGATTCCAAGTTTCAGCATTCGTTCATTGAGGTAATAGAGGACCCCGTCCATGTGGCGAATCTCACTGGGCATCTTGAACACGATTCGTTCTTCGAGGAATGGAAGAAGATCGTCAAGACATGGGTTGGGATCGCCGATGTTCTGGTTGTCGGGGGATTCAAGAGTCGCGACCGCTTCTGAGGCGCCGGAATTGTTCATCCGCCCCCCAACTTCTTCAGAGTTAGCGTCGCTCTTTCCCATCAAAACGTGGCGGCTCGTCACCCACCGCAATGCTCAACCCGAGGAGGTGTTACTGAACGGTTACAAATTCAGGCCGACATTTTTATAGCATACGCTGGCGAAATTATCTACGGTTGCATCGGTTGGGTTGTTTCCCGATGCCGCCGGATTGGGCACGGAAAGACAGGGCTTGCGCCGGTATATTTCGGTGTGGTACAAATACACTAACTGAAAGCAGCAATTGAGGTGCCTCCTCAATTCCTGAAGTGAGCGGAATGGTAGAGGACGAGAAGCTGGATGTGCAGTTCTCGTCCTCATTTTTTGTCTTCAGCAGCACTGGAATTGGGCTTTCCTCGGCGCCGGAAGAACCGCGCACTATGCCTACCTCTGAGAATAATCTGGATGATCCGTTGCGAGTGGATTCCGAGAAGCCTGTTCTTACGGTCGCAACTGCTTTGACCTGTTTGAGGATAGCGCTCACATTTCCATTCTTATATCTAATAGGTTTGGGCCGATTCGACATTGCGTTGGTCGTGTTCTTTGTTGCCGGCGTGACCGACTTCCTGGACGGCTACATCGCGCGAAAATTCAATCAGCAATCGCGCCTTGGCCAAATCCTTGACCCGCTCGCCGATAAACTCCTCATAGCAAGCGCCTTTGTGGTAATGGCGCTGCCTCATTCGGGGTTCCCGTCGATCCCCGTTTTGCTGGCGGTGCTCGTGATCGGGAGGGATATTCTTATTCTAATCGGCGCGGGCGTGGTCTTTCTCATTACTCGGTTCAGCGAGTTCAGACCGACATGGTTTGGGAAAACCAATACGCTTGTCGAGTTGGGAGTGATCGGCACCTTCCTGCTCTTTCATACAACTGGTTTGTTCATCTTCATGCTGCCGTTGTTCTATGGAATCCTCGTAGTGTCTGTCATCATTTCTGGCGCCGAATACGTGATGCAAGGGATCAGAATTCTGCGTCGACAGCGCCACGAGAGCCCCCGATCCTAGTCAAGTCCCACCACAACTGCGCTGAAAAAATCATTAGTTGATGTTTTGTTATACAAAAAACTTGACAGTAGCACGCTCACATATTAAGATTCACTGACTTCAAATCCTGGAGGCATTTAAGAATGGGAAAGATAATAGGTATCGATCTTGGTACGACCAACTCGGTGGTGGCGGTGATGGAGGGCGGCGAATCGGTGGTGATTACCAACTCCGAAGGCGCGCGCACGACTCCTTCGGTGGTGGCATTCACGAAAGACGGCAATCGCCTGGTTGGGCAAGTCGCCAAGCGCCAGGCTGTCACAAATCCGGAGAACACAGTCTATTCGATCAAGCGCTTTATGGGCCGGCGCTTCGATGAAGTGAGCGAAGAAATGAAGATGGTGCCCTACAAAGTTACGCGAGCCGGCAATGATGTGAGGATTCAGGCAGGCGGAAAAGAATGGTCACCTCCTGAGATCTCCGCGATGATTCTGCAAAAGCTCAAGCAAGCTGCTGAAGACTACCTCGGCCAGAAAGTCACCCAGGCGGTCATCACTGTTCCGGCGTATTTCAACGACTCTCAGCGTCAGGCTACGAAGGACGCCGGCAAGATCGCGGGGCTGGAAGTGATGAGAATCGTGAACGAGCCAACCGCCGCGGCGCTCGCTTATGGCTTGGACAAGAAGAAGGACGAGACGATCGCGGTTTTTGATTTTGGCGGCGGCACCTTCGACATATCGATTCTCGAAGTCGGCGAAGGCGTTGTCGAAGTCAAATCGACTAACGGCGACACGCATCTGGGCGGCGACAACATCGATCAGCGAATTATTGATTGGATTATCGAAGAGTTTCGCAAGGATCAGGGAATCGATCTGTCGCAGGACAAGATGGCGCTTCAGCGGCTAAAGGAATCAGCCGAGAAGGCAAAGATCGAGCTTTCCTCGACTATGGAGAGCGAGATCAATCTGCCGTTTATCACAGCCGACCAGGCGGGACCAAAGCATTTGGTCATGAAACTCACTCGCGCAAAATTCGAGCAGCTTGTCGACGAACTGCTTCAACGAACCATGGGTCCGTGCAAGGCCGCGCTCGACGATGCCGGAATAAAAGCGGACAAGATCGACGAAGTTGTTCTGGTCGGCGGATCGACACGCATACCGAAGGTTCAGGAGATGGTGAAGACTTTCTTCGGACGCGAGCCCCACAAGGGCGTGAATCCGGATGAGGTTGTGGCCGTGGGTGCTGCGCTTCAGGCGGGCGTGCTGGGAGGCGAGGTCAAGGATCTCCTGCTGCTCGACGTTACTCCGCTGAGTCTCGGAATCGAAACGCTCGGCGGCGTGTTCACAAAACTTATTGAGCGCAACACTACGATTCCGACCCGAAAGTCGGAGATATTCTCAACGGCCTCGGATAGTCAGACATCCGTAGAAGTACACGTGCTTCAGGGTGAGCGTTCGATGGCGGGTCAGAACCGAACACTTGGCAAGTTTCATCTCGTCGGTATTCCACCCGCTCCGCGAGGCGTGCCTCAGGTCGAAGTAACGTTTGACATCGATGCCAACGGCATCGTGAATGTCTCAGCCAAGGACCTGGGTACGGGCCGCGAACAGAAGATCACAATCACATCGTCGTCGGGGCTCGCCAAAGACGAGATCGATCAGATGATGCGCGATGCTGAATCTCACGCGGAAGAGGACCGTCAGACTCGCGAGCGCATCGAAGCGCGCAACAAGCTCGATGGAATGATTTACTCGACCGAGCGCACGTTGTCGGAGCACCGTGACAAGGTAGACGCTTCTCTTGCAACCGATATTGAAGCCGCGGTTGCCGAGGCAAAGGGCAAGCTTGATTCCTCCGACGCCGCGGAGCTCAATGCCGCATACGATCACCTGGTGAAGTCGTCGCACAAGCTGGCTGAGATCATGTATCAGCAGGCGTCGCAGTCAAACACCCAGAGTGGTGACACCGGCGCTTCGGGAGCTGCGGCCGGAAGCGGTCCCGGGGGCGGGGAAGACACTGTCATCGACGCCGACTTCGTCGATGTCGACGACAAGAAGCCAAATTAATCTAGTCCGTCAGGCGTGAATCGTGACCGGGAAGTCGTGCGGTCACGTTTCACGCATCACGATTCTGGCTTATTCATCTATGCAAGGTCCTGACTACTACAAACTGCTCGGCGTGCCGCGTAGCGCCAATTCCGACGAAATAAAGAAAGCGTATCGCAAACTCGCGCGGCGATATCATCCGGACGTGAACTCAGGCAGTCAGGATTCCGAGGATCGCTTCAAACAGATTTCAGAAGCGTTCGAAGTTCTATCCGATCCGAAGAAGCGTGAGATCTACGATCGCCTCGGCTTTTATTCCGAGCAGGCCGCCGCGGCAGGCTCGCGAGGACCAGTATTCGATTTCGCTAACTTTGGCGCCGCGAATTTCCGCGACATCTTTTCGGAGATATTCAGCAACGTCCGGGGCCAGTCAGCGCAGCCTCGAAAGCAAGCGGCTCGCGGGAGTGATATCGAATACCCTCTTTCCGTCGCGTTCGAACAGGCGATGCAAGGTTTCAATGCCAAGGTCGAGATCGATCGAAGCGAGGTATGCGCGGTTTGTAACGGAGCCGGCGAAACGGCGGGCCGCGATGTGACTTGTCGCGGGTGCAACGGCACCGGCCAGAACACCTGGCGTCTCAGCTCCGCGGCGAAGTGCTCTCAGTGCGCCGGAACCGGCAAGGTCCCGGCGCCGTGCTCTGAATGCAGAAGCGAAGGAGCGGTTCCCCGGCACGAAACCATCACGGCGCGGGTGCCTGCAGGAGTGGAAACGGGTTCGCGAATTCGAGTTCAGGGTAAGGGCCACGCGGGCCGCTTTGGCGGTGCGCCGGGTGACCTTTACTTGATAACCAACGTTGGCGAGCACTCTTATTTCAAACGCCAGGGCGACAATATTTATTGCGTGGTCCCAATAACCGTACCCGAAGCCGCGCTTGGCGCAAAAATTGAAGTGCCGACCGTAGATGGAAAGGGCCTGCTCCGGATTCCTCCGGGCACTCAGTCCGGCCAGCGCTTCCGTTTGCGCGAGCGCGGCGTTCCCAGTTTGCGAGCCGGGGGAGCTCGTGGCGATCAATTCGTTGAGGTGAAGATCACCCTTCCTAAGATCATCAGCGAGGAGACCAAGGAATTGCTCGCGCATTACGCGCGGAACAATCCCGAAAATCCGCGCGCGGAAATGGGGCTCGAGTAAGAGTGAGCGGAAACACAAATGGCGGAAGGAATCGCATGGCTAATTACCTTTCTGGCAATTGCGCTGATGGTGTGGGCGATCGTAAGCGAGAATGATCGCCGCCGCCGCAGATCGGTCGAGGAGTTCGAACGAGACTTTGCGGCCGGACAAGGCAAGCTCACGCAGTTCATGCGTGCCGGAGCCCTGGGCATGGAAGCGATTCTCATGGACGAAAAGCGGCAGGCAATCGCACACAAGAAGGATGAAGAGCAGGGAATGACGAAGACCGGAACTAAGGGCGACGATGCCGATCGCACCGCAATCGAGGAATGATGGCCCGGAGCAGAACGTCAAAAAAATATACAATCAGCGTGGTTGCCGAGCAGTACGGCGTTCACCCGCAGACTCTTCGTTTGTATGAACGGGAAGGGCTCATAAAACCATCGCGATCCGCGAAAGGCACACGCTACTACACTGAAGAAGACGTCGAACGACTGGAGCTTATACTCAACCTCACTCGCGACCTCGGCGTGAATCTCGCCGGCGTTGAAATAATTCTGAACATGCGCGAGAAGATGAACCGCATGCAGCACGAATTCGAAAACTTCATTCAGTATATTCGCGAGAACATCGCGCAAGAATTGTTCAGCACGGATGAGCGCAGCAAGAGCGCCCTGGTCCCTCGACGTCGAATTGAACTCGTCGTCAAGAATGGCATTCGCCGCGACTGAGTTCTGTTACCCTGGCAGTGAACTTCCACGAATCCCGCCTGACCCAATCGATTTTTTCAGCTACGTTTTTAGATTGTCGTTGCGAGCATTACGGCATATATTATGCGCGGTCCGAACAGTCTTTTCAGATCGGGGTTCGCAATGTTCAAAAGATTAATCGAAACAGCACTCATTGTGTGCATTGGTCTGTTGCTGGTTCCGTCTGCGACGCGAGCTTTGGGGCGTCCTGATGATCTCGATAACATCATATTTGAAGGTGTTATCCGTGACGCCGCTGACGCAGTAATCGCTGGTGCGAAGGTTGTCGCGATTCACACGTCTACCGGTGTCCAGCGTAGCGCAATCAGCGGCACGGACGGCCGTTTTCGAATCGCGGTCAGCACGCCCGGAACCTATAAACTCAAGGCCAATGCGAGCGGCTTCAAAGAAGAAGAGAGCGAGGAAATTTCAACGACAACCGGCAGGACTTTTTCAATCGACTTCAAATTATCGGCCGCCGGTGTCAGCGAGCAGATAACAGTCGCTGCCTCCAGTCCGCCTCTCGTGGACACTAACCGCACCGTGACCGGCGACACGATCGCCCAACGCGAGCTCGAAGATTTGCCGATCATCAATCGCGATCCGCTTCAACTCGTCTTCCTTCTTGGCGGCGTAACCGAAGCTCCACTGTCGACATCGGAACTCGCGAGCGAAGGCAAGGGCGTCTTCTTGCGCGGCACGCCCGAAGAAGCCGGTGCATTCTCCCTCACGGGTGCGCCGGCCACGTCGAATAACATTACGATTGACGGGCTCGACAACAACGACGACCGTTCGGCTCGCGAGCGCATATCGCTGAATGCGGAATCGATCGCCGAGCTCCAGATCATCACCAATCAGTATGCCGCTGAGTATGGACGTGCTTCAGGCGGGCGAATCAATCTCAGGACGCGAAGTGGCACGAACAGTTTTCACGGGCATCTGTATTCGTATTTCGCGGACGAGTCGCTCAACGCGAACACCTACTTTCGCAACGCTCGGGGTCTTGGCCGGATACCTCAACAGGAACGGCGAGAGGGCGGAGTGTTGTCCGGGCCGATTCGGAAGCAGAAGGACTTTTTCTTTGCTACGTATGAACGCTTTGATCTCACCGATTTCACCGAGATCAGCGCCTTCGTTCCTGTAACAATCAATCCGTTGTTTCCTCTTCCGAAGCCTACTGAGCCGCCGGCCGCGGGAAGCGGCGTGGCGCTGTTCGCTACGGAGCTGTCGACTCCTGAGACTCGGAATCTGGTGAACACGCGAGCCGATTTCAACTTCTCTCAGTCTCACAACGCGAGCGTAAGGTTCGATTTGTTGCGCGGCGAAAACGGACGCGGCTTTCCGGGCGGCACTCGGCTTCCCGAAACGATTCTGATCGAGGGACGCGATTCGGATTCGATCAGCTTTTCGGATTACCTGATCATCGGAAATCGATTCATCAATCAGGGAAGATTTCAATATTCCAGACTACTGCCGCGAAGCAAAGCGAGCATTGATTCGGCAAGCGTGGTGATCACTTCGCCGAGAGTGACCGCCGGAGCGTTTACCGGCAGCGATGCCTCACCGGCGTTTGCGCGGGAAGAAAGGCGGACTCAGTTTCAGGACAACATATCCATCCTGATGGGTTCGCATCTCTTCAAGGCTGGAGGCGACGTTCAACTCGTACGGTCGGTCTTTGAAGATTTGTTCGCCGCCGGAGGCCAGTACACCTTCGACACGGTGGACGATTTTCTTGCGAACAACCCCAGCCGCTTCGTCCAAAGGTTCGACACAAAGAGCAATCTGTCGAACAACGTTGTCGGTGTGTTTGTTCAGGATGAGTGGAAGGCGTTACCGAACCTGACACTGTCGTTTGGAATGCGATGGGATAACGAATCGATTCTCGATGACCGCGCGAACTTCAGTCCGCGAATAGCAGTAGCATGGGACCCGTTCGGCGGCAAACTGTTTCGGCGATTCAAAAAGATGGCTGAACCCGGCAAGACCGTCGTCAGGGCTGGCTTCGGGATGTTTTACAATCGCGCGCTTTTGAGAACCATCGACGACTTCTCGCTCGGCGCATCGACAATCGCCATCGATTCGGACGTTACGCCGGCATTGCTTGATTCAGTCACGTTTCCCCAGCCGATTACTGACCGCAAGCTCGTAGATCGATTCGGCATAGCCGAGACTCAATTTCTGCGCCGTGTGAGTTCGGATCTCGAGATCCCCTACACGATTCAGTCCGGACTCGGCGTCGAGCGGCAGATAAGCCGCAACCTCATAGTCAGTGCCGACTACATTTTTACGCGCGGTGCGCACCTGTGGCGCGAGAGCAACATCAATGCGCCGATATTGCCGGCTGGCTTTCCGAATTTCAGCGTGTATCTTTTGAGCCGGGACTTCGACAATCGACCGAGCGCCGATGGAAAGCGCCCAATCTCCGGCGCGAGCGCCGATGTAGTGCGCTTCGATCTCAGCGGTAACACGTCGTCGACAAGCGGCGCGATTCAAACCGAGAATGGTGTTCGAATATTGACCCTTGGCCTTAACGCCCCGCGATCTTCGAACATCAGCGCCGCGTTGAACGCTGTTCGCGCGCTTCGGCCGGATCCCTCGCTAACGCAAGTCGAGCTTCTCGAGTCCACAGGGAACTCTTTTTATCACGGCGGAATATTTTCGCTGCGATACACGCTTGGGCGCCGGGCGCACTTCCGCGCCGTGTACACGCTTTCGAAGTTCATCGACGAAGGGACGACCAATACGGCTTCGCCGCAGGATTTGTTTGATCGAAGGGCCGAGCGTTCGTTGTCGCTCCAGGATCAGCGGCACAGGTTCACGTTCAGCGGTTTGTTTCAGGTTCCGCGAATCGATCTGGATCTTGCGCCCATCGTTTCGTTTGGATCATCGAAGCCGTTCAACATCGGCGCGGGTTTCGATCGGAACTTGAACGACATCGAAAACGACCGTCCAAACTTTCTTACTGCGATCGGCAGACCCGAATGGCGAAGGCCCGGGAGCGCCACGGCCGCCGACGTCAAGTCGACGTTGGCGCTTGCACCAATCGGCACAAGCGGGAACCTCCCGCGCAACTACGGCATCGGCCCAGGTACTCGCTCGATAAACCTGCGCGCGTCCCGAACCTTCAATGCGGGCGATCGCATTCGCGTTCGTCCGTCGATCGACGTGTTCAATCTGTTCAACAACACGATCTTCAATTTCGGCTCCGAATTCGTCGATCGGGATGATGCCGACTTTCTGCTCCCGAGACGCACTCAGCGGCCGCGCACGGTGTTGCTCGGCCTGAGGGTCACATTCTAGGAACCCACGAGGTCAGTCGCGATGCTACTCAGATTCGACAGGAACAACCCGCTGATAACTGTGATCAACCAGTCAGACATTGCGAAGAACCGCGAGGTCGAGCGAATGGTGAAAGCAGTTCAACGACAAGTCACCGAGCATTTTCGGCCGGCTTGGGGACTGCAGGCGAAGCTTGTGTTCAATGAGGAACCTCCGCTTGCGATGAAGGTGGTCGTCAAGGACAAAGCCGAAGCCGAGGACGAAGGTTATTTTGGTTATCACTTCGTCGACGGACTTCCGGTGACCTATATTTTCGCGAAAGACGATATCAAAGAGCACGGTGAGTTTTCGTCGACGTTGTCGCACGAAGTTCTCGAGATGCTGGCTGATCCCGATGTGAATCTCTTCGCGATGGGCTGTTACCGAGACAGGGCAGGGCGAAGGCGCCCGGCGTTCATACCTTATGAGGTCTGCGATCCGGTAGAGGCGAGCAAGTACAAAATCGATGGCGTCACGGTGAGCAACTTCGTTTTCCCTGAGTGGTTCGAACCCGAGCACGAAGATGGCGTGATGAAGATGGACTATCTGGGATTGCTCGATGGCCCTTTCAAGATTGCGCCGGGCGGATACCTTGACGTGCTGCGAAACGGAAAGACGAGGACGATCTGGGGCGAAGAGGCGAAACGCAAGAAGACGCGTCATCGGTTGCAACGAAGAACTTCGACTCGGGATCGTTGAAGCGGCATCGCGTCGACGCTCTCGGCTCCGCGTTTCAAGCGGGCAACTTCTGAGTCTCCGTTCCACCTGGCATTTGCGGCACCGCTGGCCGCTTTTTCCATGTCGGCCGAGCCTCGAGGATCTTTGTGCATCTCTCAATTCCGCTGCGAGAGCGCGCTCCGAAAGGTTCCGGTGGATTGATTGACTCAGCTTTCCGAAACATCTTCATCGCGCGCTCAGGATCGTTGACCATTAGTGCCGCTTCGCCTCCCTGCACCGCCGCCCGCGCGAGGAGCGGATCGTCAGGACACGCATTGACCAGCCGCTCGTATTCAACAGCAGCCTCGCGATTCATATCCGATTCCTTGAGGTATTCGCAGATCGCAAGCCAATCGCGAGCCCCGATCTTCGGCGCGACGTTGTTGTCCGGAAACGCAGTCAACAAGCTGTCGTACGCGTACAACGCGGCTTCTTTGTCCCCGTTGGTCAAATGAAGACGAATCAGGCGCGCATACATTCCGTTGAGCTTATCGAAGTTCGATGTCTGTTGATAAACCTGGATAGCGGCGAGAAGCGCATTGGTGTCGCCGGGCTGTTTTGCCAGGTGCGCTCGCAGCTTTCGCTCTGCCAGCGCCGCATCGCCGCGATCCAATGCTTCCAGCGCCTGGGTCACCGCGGGCGCGGCGGAGAATGAAACCATGGCTTCGATCTTTGGATTGATGTGCTTCTCCTCGATCTTTGAGAGTTTCATCACGCCGGCGAACGCGGCTCCGAAAATGAATCCGGCGATGTGGACCGAGTACCCTACATTTGAAACCGAGCCGGCCTTCTTGTCGAAATACCATTCGACAACCTGGGCCATAAAATAGGAAGCCAGATAGAAATATCCCGGAACCATCACGACAAGCTTTCTGCGGCCGCAAAGAAATCGAATCAACCACACCGCCGTTAGCCCCGGAATGCAGAACAGCTTGATCTTGGTCTTTGGTAGTCTGAATAGAAATGCGCCCATCGTGGCCGAGATTGCTCCCGAAGCTCCAATCGAGGGAACCGCGGCCGGATGAACCAGGCTCGGAATGCACGAGGCGGCGGCGCCGAGAAGATAGAATCCCAGAAACACTCCTCGCCCCCACAAGTCCTCGAGGCTGAATGCCACTGCGAAGAAAAATAAGAGATTGCCAAAAAGGTGCATCGTGCCGCCGTGCAGGAAAGCCGCGGTGATTAGCTGATGAAACTGCCATTTGCCGTTTGGAGCGAGCCCCCACTTGTACCACATCGTATCGGCGGCCGCGTTCTTGTATGCCGTGATTTTCTGATCGAGTTCACTGCTCAGCTTTTCGAAGGCGGCGCTTCTCAGCCACTCACTGTACTGGGACTCTATCTCGGGCGATTTCTTCAACTGCGCTGCGATTGCTTCACCGTCTGACTTGCCGATAAACCCTATCTCGCTGAGTTTATCCCTGACCTTTTCATCCGCCAGTATTTCCGGGTTCTTCTTCAGGAACACTTCAATCTGACTGCCGAGTTTCTGTAGTTCTTCCTGCTGACCCGCAACAACGGGAAAACTGACAAAGAATATGACAACGTTGATTGCCATTATCGAAAACGTGATCCAGGGCAGCCGGCGCACAGTCGAATTCTCGTTGCCTATCGGAATAAACGACGACACGACTGCGAGAAAGATGATGATGAGGATCAGGACAAGGATGGACAGCATACGAGAAGACCTCGCTTTATGCGTTGTCGAATGAGGGCAGTGCGAGCGCGAACGAAGCTTCGCAGGAACTGCCCGGATAGTAACAAAGCGATGTTACGCGGGCAATAGTATTGTTAAGGCGCTATTAACTCCATTGACTTTCGGGGACGCGGTTAAAGCTCAATTCTCACGGTCAGCTTGATTACTGGCTTTGGGAGGGTCTAAGCTCTCCGTCATACTTGGAGCGAGCAAGCTGATGCGGGCTACTCCAAGAACCGGCTCTCCATTCGGTACGATTGGCCTGGATGTTCTGGCAGCATCCGCGCGCTGAAATGAAACGCAGAACCGGCCATTAATTAGTGCAGGAGGTAGCATCATGAAGATTGGATTGCCGACACCGGATACCGATTTCTCTCGAGATGCGCTTGGGCGCTACATCTGTAACACTTTCGACGATGTGCTCGTTACCATCGACTCCAACGCGCGCAACGCCGCCGGTCTCCCACCGCGAGGCGATCTGCGCCCATTCGACTTCATCATCATTGGCGGCGGTACGTTTGGGGCGGCCCTCGCCGAACATCTTTGGTTCCGCGGCACGAATCGCAGCGAGCGCATTCTCGTGCTCGAAGGCGGGCCATTCCTGCTGCCCGAGCATGTCCAGAACCTTCCGGTGCTGGGTCTCAATGCAGGCGGCGCTCGAATGGACCATCAACCTCAGAATGAAGTCTGGGGCCTTGCGTGGAACGCGGGAATTCCGTTCCCTGGTCTAGCATATTGCCTCGGCGGGCGTTCAGTTTATTGGGGAGGATGGTCGCCCCGGCTGCTGGATTCGGAGATGCCCGCCGGCGTGTGGCCGCAGACTGTGCTGGACGATCTGAAGCCGAAGAACCTGCCCGACGGCCGCAAGGGCTATTTTCGCCAGTCGAGCGATCAGATAGGCGTGACAGAAACGAACGACTTCATCTTCGGCGAGTTGCATCACGCTATGCGAAACCAGCTTTTCGCCGCACTCAACGCGGGCAACGTAAGCGATGCGATGAGCCTTGCGGCATTGCCTGACCATCCTGCCGTTGAGTATCGCGACACGCCGGCCACCCTCGATGATTTGGCGGCGCTTCTCGGTATCGACTTATCCAATCCACCGCCAACCGTCCAGGAGCTTCGGGACACGTTGAAACTCGAGGCCCCCCTTGCCGTGCAAGGGCAATCGGGCCACGCGGGATTTTTTCCGTTCAACAAATTCAGCGCCGTTCCGCTTCTGATTAAGGCCGCTCGAGAGGCCTACACTGAATCCGGCGGCGACGACGTGAAGAAGCGAGTGATGATCGTGCCGCGCTGTCACGTCATCCGGTTGAACACAGTTAGTGACGGCGGCAAAAGACGAGTAACCGAGATCGTCACCGAACAGGGGCCGGTGCCCGTTTCTCCGGACGCCCGGGTGATCATTGCGCTCGGCACGATCGAGAGCACGAGGCTCGCGCTGCTCTCATTTGGGAGTGACGGAAAGATTGGAGCAAACCTGATGGCGCACCTGCGCTCGAACCTGGACATACGCGTACCGCGCGCTGCTCTCGCGGCGCTGCCTGCCACTGCTAAAGCGCTCGAAGCTTCGGCCCTGCTGGTCAAAGGCGAACATCAGTTCACCAAACCGGATGGCTCGCCGGACGGCGTCGCGCATTTTCATTTTCAGATCACTGCGTCCGGGCTTGGCGCTGGAGGCAGCAATTCCGAAGCTGAGCTTTTCAAAAAGATTCCCGACATCGATACCTTCGACGCGCACAAGCACGCTACCGACACTCATGTTGTGATCACCATCCGCGGAATAGGCGAGATGCAGCCCAACAACGCCGCGAGCAACGTAACGCTGGATTTAAACGCCCAACAGAACGATGAATTTCAGACTCGCCGCGCGTTTGTGAACCTCCAGGCGGGCGCTCGCGATCTTGCGTTATGGGATGCGATGGACAAGGCTTCCGATGATGTCGCGCACGTTTTTGGAGGCGGACTGGAATTTGAAGTCTTCACTCCGCAAGGCGTCAAGAAGGCGAAGCCAGCAAGCGGTGGACAGCCACGCACCGATCTGAAGACGCTCCTCTTTTACACGCCAAACAACGATCCGAATCCGGCTAATCGCGGCCGGCGAGATGGTCTCGGCACTACTCATCACGAAGCAGGCACGTTGCGGCTGGGTGACGATCCAAACACCTCGGTGACCGATGCGAATTGCCGCTTTCACAACGTCACCAACGCGTATGTTGCAGGGCCAGCGCTTTTTCCCACGATAGGTTCACCGAACCCGATGCTTACAGGCATCGCGTTGGTGAGGCGGCTGGGCGATCACCTGATGCCCGAGCCGCCGGCGCCGGCGCCTGAACCCGGATTTACTTATCTGTTTGACGGCAGCGATGCTCAATTCGCGAATTGGCAGATAGCAGGCGGCGGAAGCTTTTTGAAGTTCAGGCGAACCATGATCGCCAGACAGGACAATCGAGGGATCGGGTTGTTCTTCTACAAGCCGCAGCAGTTTGAGAACTTCATTCTCCGTCTCGACTTCCTGCTTCCGCATCCGCGCGGCAGCAACAACGACAATTCAGGAGTCTTCGTCCGGTTTCGCGATCCGCGATTGCCCGATCCGGCGCCCAATCAGTCCGACCCTGCTGACAACGCCGCGTTTGTCGCCGTGCACACTGGATTCGAAGTTCAGATCGATGAGGAGGCTCGCGGCGACACCCGATTCAACGAACCGGATGACTCTTTCTTCGCGAGGACAGGAGCGATTTACAAGATCACATCACCGGGAACAGGCCCCGGTCAGCAGAACTATCAGAACACCAGCACGCTAGCCGCGCGGCAATGGCATCGCTACGAAATCGAGGTGAACAATCAGGACTATGTTGTGAGGCCCAACGGTAACGAAGCGACGCGATTTCGCCGAAGTCCCAGTGATTCAGTTCGAGGGAACCCCCCGAGCGTCGATCCCAACTCGGGGTTCATCGGCGTGCAGACCCACACGGGCAACGTGGCCTTCGCGAACATTCGATTGAAAACACTCTAGCCCGCGAGGCTTATGGTCCAATACCGTCGAGCGGAGTATTAGTAGGCTCGATCAAAGTCAAATGAGAGCGAGACGTGCAATGACCGTTCTCGCGGACGCAGCACCAGCCTATTACTTAATCTGCCCGTTTGCGCGGGCCTTTCTCAGCATGTTTTCCACTTCTGCTTTTCTGTTTGTCAGCTCATCCGGGCCCAGGCCTCCAACCGCAATGTATTTCTGCAGGCTATCCGCGGCCTTCGCGTAGTCCTGCGAGCTCTTGTAGGCGCCGTACAAGGTCAGGTGTACATCCGGGATGTCTTTCATATCGCGGAACGCCGCCGCTTCCTTCAACGCTTGCTTGCCCTCTTCAATCGCGGCCTGCATGTTCCCCTTGAGAAAGTTATTCATCGAGCTGGTTTCGAGCACCAGCACCAGCCGCCGCTTGTCCGGGAGTTTTTGCGCCAGCGCGAGCGACTCGTTCAACTCCAACCGAGCCGAATCCAGATAGCTCGACTTCTCCTGGTCGGAAAGTTTTCTCGAGTTGAACTGCACAAATCGCGTGCGGGTCTTCGCCACCATGTGATGAGCCTCGGCCATCACGTTGTTGTTCGCGTAGTTCGCGTGGCCGAAGATCACGTGCGAGATTGATAGCCGCTTGAGCCCGGTCGAAAACTTCACTTTCTTCTCGCTCACCTTCTTAAACAGTTCGAGCGCCTTCTCAGCCATCTTGATCGCTTCTTTTTGTTTCTCGGGTGAGCCCTGATGCGTCAGCGCGTCGGCCAGTTCAAGATAAGCCGCCGGATAACTCGGATCGTCGTTTATCGCGAGCCTCAATTCCCATTCCGCCTGTCGAGGCTTGCCCAGATAACTCAGCAGGTCTGCCAGCACAACTCGCGCGAATGCGAAATCGGGATGCGCCGCGATGACTTCGCGAAGGTCTCTTTCGACCTGATCGAGGTTTGCAACCGCGTTGAAACGTGCTTCAGCCAACAACGTCTTCGTTTCGAAGTCGCTCGGCCGAAGCTGAAGCGCGCGCTGAAAACTTCTTACCGCTTCTTTCTCGAGTCCGAGCGATTGCTCGGCGCGTCCTCGATAGACCAGCGCCTCGGCATAGTTGCCGCCTTCCGATTTGGACTTCGAATCAAACCTGTCGTTTGCCTGATTGAGTTTCTCGATGGCCCGCTTGTAGTCCTGTTTGTTAAACAGATCGACGCCCGCGCGCAAAAGATCTTCGGCATCCTTTGGCGCTTTCACATCCGACGGCAGATAAATGTTCACGAGCTCGCCGGGATCGGTGAGCGTGTCATCGGCCCCGCCGCTTTCACTGAAGGCGAAGTTGACTGTGAACGGATAGCTCTTGCCGGCCTCGACCTTCGTCGGCCATTGGCGCGTCGTGCCCGCCTTGGTAAAGATCAGGCGATGGTCGCCGGCCGGGACTCTTATCGTGCGGGTGATGCCCTTGTCGAGAGTCGCTTCGGGTTTGTCGTCAATCGCCACTTCGACGCCGTCGATGTCGGGCACGCGAATCTTCAACAACCCGTAGCCGCCGACGGGACCGGCTTTCGCCAGGTTCGCGTAGGTTACGGCCGACAGCGCGAGATAATTCGCTTCGATTGCCGTAGCGTTGGCGAACGGATGCTGTTTGTTGTTGGTCATCCGCGGCACGCGTTCGTCGAGATACTGAACGACCTCATCGAAAGTCACTTTGCCGTCCTGATTCGCGTCGGCCGCGCCGCTCAATCCTTCGATCAAACAATAAGTGAAGACTCCGTGACTGAAGTCATCTTTCTCATAAGATCGCTCGGTCTGTCGCGCCGCTGAGATAAATCCCACGCCTTGACTAACCTTGTTCATCAGGTCGAGGTAACGTTGATTTGTGGTCGCCGAGTCGTCCACGCCTCGTCCGATCAACTGCACGCCGCCGCTGTAACAGGTATCCGAGAGGACAAGGCCCTTCTTTGCCTCGAGCCCGTCGACGGTTTGGCGAAACACTTCCATCCTCAAGGCAGTCTTTTCCGGATCGCGAACGTCGGTGTCGTAGAGCAAAAAGTAAGGAATGTCGCGTGAGGTGTTGGTCTTTGGATCGAGGAAGGGAAGCACCGCGCCGTGCGCCGCTATGTAGATGACGAAAAAATCGTTCGGCTTGGCTTGCTTGAGTTTCGCGAGTGCGGCGGCGACGTTGGCCTTGCTGGCATTTTCGTCCTGGAGCAGGGAAATGTGGTCTTCCTTGAAACCGCCGCCTTCCGGGCTCATAAGAAACTCGCGCATTGCGTCGGCGTCTTCCGCGGCGTGCTTGAGGTTCGACACTCGGTTGCCATCCAGATCCTGATCGCCGTATTGATACCGAGAGACTCCGATCAGCACGGCCCACAGTCCAACTTCCGCGCCGCGAGGCGAGGCGAGTTCTGTGCTGGTCGCCCCGACCTTAACCTTGATTCCACGTTCCTGAGTCTGCGCCGAGCCTCCCCTTGAAAGGCAAAGCCCGATTGCGATGAGTAGCGTAGCGATTATCACTCGATGCGAGATGATGCGTTTCGACATATTGCTTCTCCGTCGTGTAAATGCCTGAATCATTTTATTCCCAAGAGAAGATGCAGCGCGAGCACCCCCGCGCTGCATCGTTGTACCGCCGCTAGCGGAATTATCACGGATTGACTTTCGGGGGAGGCACGGGTGTGATGGGCTGTTTGCTCCCGGAATTTGCTACGAGAAATCCTGTAGTCGCTCCCGCCGCTGCCGCCGCGGCAATCACAATCAATGTGTTCTGTGTATTCCAAAATCCCCTGTTCTGCACTACGTTGGTCTGAATGCTGACGGATGCATTGGTGCCCTCGACCTTCACCAGGATTGAAGCGGCGCATCGCGCCGCGCCCGTGATCAATGGGACCGTTGCGATTCCGCGTTTGTCGGTCTTCTGTCTGAAAGTGGCTCCCGCGGCCACTCCCAGCCCGAGCGAGCCGAGACATGGATCGCCGAGCGAGAAAAGAACCGGAAGATCGGGAAGCGGCTTGTCGTTCTTGTCGGTCACCTGCACCTGGACTTGCCGGGTGCTCCGAGCGCGCACGCTGAGTTGCGCCCCCGCAGAAACTGGCCTTCCCAATTCGTCCACGATTCGAATGTTCACATCCTGAGGCGGAGTCGGGTCCTGAGCCCGTACCTCGCCCGCAAGCGTGTTCAGCGCCGCGCCGTTTGAGTCGAGCCGCACGCTGAAGCTCGCACCCGCGGATGCGCTGAATGCCGACGAGCCCGCCTCGACGTATGCCCTGGCGCCGGGGTTCAGATTGATGTTGATGTTTCCCGTGACCAGCGTGGCTATTAGTACATCGGCTCTCGAGTTGCCGGACGAAGCGCTGGCGAGCCTGACTGATGACCGGCGATCCAGCGTCACCTGCCCGATTGAAGCGAGATCGATCTGCACGCTTCGATTTTCGGCCGCGGTTATCAACTCGCCGCCCCAGATAGGATCACCGCCCTGCGCGATTCGTCCATCGATCGACGCAGTATCACCGAGCGACCTTGTACTGATGCTTCCAATGGGACCAAAGCGCGCCGGCGAGTTGCGACTCTCCGCGTCTTTGCCGGAGTCGTTGGCGTGTGCGGGCGCGGGTATGAGTGCTGCGAGCAGAGCTACGACAAGAGTAAATCCAATAGAGGAAGATCGGTGCTTCATTCGCCCTCCTATGTCAGCGCAGCCTGTCTGCGCGGTCTTCAAAATGGGAAGAGAGGCTTGAGTTTCGCTTCGGGCAAAAACAATGTAGCGCCTTGATTGCGATTGATCAATTGCGCGCTAATCGCCGCGGTTGCGTTCGCCGAAGCCGATTCGCTCACACTTGTCTCGCCGTCAAAAACCGTTAACCGAACTCCCGTCACTTCGGGATGGTCGTTGGCTCCACTGAAAGTTTGTTCGACGCCGACGCTTTGTCCGCGGACCAGGTTGAGTCCGCGAATGGGTTCGGCGAGATCCACCTCGAACGCCTCGCCCACTACCTGCCCGCCGCTGTTGAGAAACTCATACTTCGCCTTTGTGATATCGAGGTTCGAATCGTGAATTGCGAATGACACCGTGAAGATGTTTCCGCTTCGCGAGAACTGGACGACTGGAGCCTTGCGCGGATTTGTTGGATTGATCAACGTCAACGCGGTTCCGACGTGCGACAAGACCGGCACTGAAATCGGTGAGCCGGCGTTCTGACGGAAAGTTACTTTCGATGTCATTGTATCGGGCAGATCATCGGCGGCGGCAATGCCGGTGGTCTTGCCGGCAAGCCCAGGCAACAACGGGCTGAATTTCAGGCAGAACGTCTGCGCCGCGCGCGGCTGAATCGTCACTGTATCGCCGATATTGAGATCGGTCTGGGTTTGACCACCGACCACAAGACTCAGCGTGAAATACTTCAAATCACTTGGAGCTCCGATCTTTCCATTGTCGACGTTGGCGCCCGTCCGGCTAATCGAATCAAAAGTCAGGACCAAAGGACCGGCGCCGATGTTCTCGATGATAAACAACGAACAAGGATTGTTGCGCGGCTTTTGTGGCTTACGTCTGCTCGTGACTGGTGTGGGATTGCCGAACTCGACCGCTGCCGTGCCCGCGGGAATCGTGATCTTTGCCACTGGGCCGCCCACGTTAACCGAGAAGGTGCAGCTCGCCTGATTGCCGTTGGAATCCGTTGCCGTGCACGTTACCGGAGTCGTGCCAAGCGGGAAGGTCGATCCCGACGGCGGCGAACATACCGTCGTAACTCCGGGCAAGTTGTCGGTGGCGCTCGGAGGCGGATAGTTAACCACAGCAGATGATTGTCCGGGCGCGGGTGGAACATTGACGCTTGCAGGGCACACGATGACCGGTCCGTCGGCATCGCGTACGGTCACAGTGAAAAAACACTGCGCGGTGTTCACCGCGGAATCCGTGCCCGTGCAGGTAACCAGCGTGTTGCCAATGTTGAATGTGCTGCCGGATGAAGGCGAACACTTGATGTCTACCGATGAGCAATTGTCGGTTCCGGACGGCGCCGGATAATCGACTGGCGTCGAGGTTTTGCCGGACGGCGCCGTAATCGCCACTCCAGCGCTGCAGGTCAGCCTCGGCGGTGTGTTGTCAGCGAGGGTAACCGTAAGAGAACATTTCGCGCCGCTACCCTCCGCGCAGTTGACCGTCGTCGTCCCCACATCGAAGACGGATCCGGATGGTGGCGTACAGGTCACGGTGCCGCAAGGCCCTGAGGTCCCAGGTGCGGGATAGCTCACGGGCGCCTTGCAGTTGATCGCATTGGGGCCCGTAAAATTGAACACGTTGCCCGGGCAAGTAATCGCACAACTCGCGCCGGCGACAACTGTAACGCAAGCCGAAAACTCTGACGTGTTGTTGCCGGAATCCGTAGCCGTAGCGGTGACCACTTGTCCGACTGGAACAGCGATACCCACGCTAACGTTGATGTTGGCAACGCAGGCTGCGTTCGTCGATACGTTCGTCGCGCCCAGGAAAACAGCTCCCTGTCCATTTCCGGATACATCACATAAAGGACTTGAGAAGAATTCGATCCTGAACGTTGACACTGCAGTGCTGTCCAGAGTTCCCTGTATCGTTGTCATTCCGCCGCCAGAGGAGGCCGACGTCAAAACAGGAAAATTCTGCAGCCCGTTTGCTCCACTGTCGGGGTCGCATGGATCATTTGGTGTGACGCCGGCATCGTCGCTCAGATCGATCCCCAGTTGTTCGTTGTTGAAGATTGAGTTACCGAAAATCCCATTCCCCCCGCCGCCAGGAATCGAGATGCCTCGTCCCGCGTTGAAGGCGATCGTGTTACCCGCGCCCGCCACCAATCCTCCGATGGTGTTGTTGAAAGCGCCGCTAAAGACACCGACCCCGGTGCCGTTGTTTGCAAGGGGATTTGTGCCTGTCGCATCCGTGCCGATGAAGTTTCCAAGGACGGCGTTATCATGAGAAATATTGCCGTTGAGTGTCACGGCGCTGGAGCCGTTCCCCGAAATGACATTGCGCAACCCAGCCGTGGTCCCTCCGATCACATTATTCGCGCCGGCAACAAGGACTCCGCCACTAGCATCACCGAGCGCCGCGGTACCGGCTGCGTTAGTTCCGATAAAGTTTCCCTGAACGTTGTTGCCGTCACCCTGAATGTTAATCCCGACGCCGGAGAATCTGTTGATCACAAGGTTCTTAATGGTTACTCCGTTCGTCATGATCAACAGCCCGTCCGCGCCGCCACCGGCTCCGTCGCCGTTGAGCTCGGTCTTGGGAGAGCCGCCGTCAATAGTAACGGCTTCGGTTATTGCCGGTAGCGGGCTAGACAGATTGATAGGGCCTATGCCGGGATTGAAATTGATCAGGTCAGCTCCGGGATTCGCGTTCGCCTGATCAATGGCGTCCCTGAGAGAGCCCGCACCCATATCGTTGCTAATAATTACTGTGAAAGTCATTGGCGGCATTGGTGAGAAGGTTCCCGAGCGCACAGCGAGGGCCGAACGACTTGAGATCAACGCCGCCGAGACTAGTAAAATTACCAATCCCGATGTTATGCAAAGCGAGAGTGTTTTATTCATTCTGCTGCTTTCGAATCGCCGTAGCTGAATCCCAGGGGACGCTTCGCATTCAAACCGCGTCAGATCCCGGAGAAACGAACTGCACTGTAAAGAGTCCGGCGCTGAGCCTGTTGAACGCTGGGCTCGGAAAGCATATTTACGCGCGAGCGAAAAGTAAAGGCGCAGTCATGGCCGTCACTTTTGGTTGGGAGTATGCTCAGCTTGTTGGCGGTTTTTGCGTGATGCTATGATACCGAGCCCACGTCGAGCTGGGCTGAAGAAACGTCGAGATAAAATGGCGAAAGAGAAGATTCTCATCGTTGACGACGATCAGATGATCCGCTGGGCTTTGACCGAGGCGCTGCGCAACTGGGGATATGCGTGCGTCGAGGCGGGAACCGTCGCCTCAGCGCTTGCTACCTTCGACGGAGAGCTACCTGCCGCGGTGCTTCTCGATGTGAATCTGCCGGATGGCTCGGGCCTCGATGGCTTGCGTGAAATAAAACGGCGGCAGCCGGACGCGGTGATCATCATGATAACCGGCAACGTGCTCGTCGCTGATACGATTGCGGCGTTGCGCGGCGGGGCTTATGACTTTGTCGGCAAGCCGATTAACCTCGAAGAACTTCAGATCACGATTCGAAACGGAATCGAAGCGCAGTCCCTGCGAAAGGAAGTGCGTCTGATCCGGCGCGAACGCGCGCGGCAGTTCAGCTTTGACCAGATCGTCGGAGAATCGACTCGATTGCGTGAGGTGTTCGCGCTCGCCCGCAAGGTCGCCGAAAGCGAGGTCTCATCCGTCTTGTTGCAAGGCGAATCCGGAACCGGCAAGGACCTGGTCGCCAAAGCGATTCACTACGGTTCTCGGCGCGGCGATGCGCCGTTCATCGCGATCAATTGCGCGGCCATCCCGGCGAATCTGATCGAGAGCGAATTATTCGGTTATGAGAAAGGCGCGTTCACAGATGCCAAGGCGCGCAAGGAAGGATTGTTCGAACAGGCTGAAGGCGGCACGCTTTTTTTGGACGAAATAGGCGAGCTCGAGTTGAGCGTGCAAGCAAAGCTTCTTCGCGTACTCGAAGAAGGCTCGTTTCGGCGCGTCGGCGGACTCCGTGACTTGCCGCTCGATGTCCGCGTGATCGCCTCCTCGAATCGCGATCTGAAATCGGAGAGCGAAACCGGCCGGTTTCGACTCGATCTATACTACCGCCTCTCAGTTATTCAAATCGACATTCCGCCGTTGCGCGAGCGCGGCGACGACGCGATCCTGCTCGCCGAGCATTATGTCGCCCAGTTTAACGAACGCCTTCGCAAGCACGTCCGCGGACTTACGCCGGAAGTGATCGATACGTTCCGGAAGTACCCGTGGCCAGGCAATGTGCGAGAACTCCGGAACGTTATCGAGCGTGTGATGATCCTCGAAGACGGAGACCTTATTACTACCGATTACCTGCCGCGCGGTTTCGGAGCTGAGGGCGCCGAGGCGCCTCGTGCTGAAGCAGCAACTCCGGCAAAGACAGAAGACCCCGCGCAAGTTGTCTCCCGGCCCGTCGATATCGCGAGTATGTTTAGACTGCCGCCCGAAGGCGTCGTGCTTGACGATGTCGAAATGTCTCTGGTGCGGCAGGCACTCGAGCGCAGCAACGGCAATCAAACGCGCGCCGCCGAACTGCTCGGCATTTCGAGAGATCAGTTGCGCTATCGGCTCAAGAAGCTCGACGACACATCCACCGGTTGAGATATCCCGGCGCTCTATATTTGATCTCACCTCAGGCTTTTGCCTTCTTCGGTTTGGGTAAATCTCCGCTTCTGATGGTCATTTTTCGCAACTGATACTTGCGCAAATGAGTGAATGCCTCAATTCGGGCGGCACATACGTTGCTCTCTAAAGCATTGCAAAATCACATAGGCACGTTCGAAAGAGGGTTGGCCGATGATCAGCCACGAGCGAATAATCTTCCGGCGCATTCTTTGTCCGATCGATCTGACACCCGAGTCGGACGAGGCGCTTCGATATGGAATTGCGCTCGCGAAGGCGTATGACGCCGATCTGCTCGTGATGCACTGCGCTGATGGCTATTCGATTGGTGGATTCAGCGAACGGGCAAAACTCCTGAAGCGCGTCGAGACTTCGGTTCATAAGCACATGCGCTTCCCAACTCCCGCGGATTTCAAGTGGCAAGCCATACTGGTCGACGGAGATCCCAAAGATGCGATAGTCGAAGAGGCGGCTGCGCGTGGTGTCGACATGATCGTCATGCTCTCGCGGAGACGGCCGTATGCGGCAGCACTGCTCGGTTCGACCGCCGAATCGGTTTGCCGAACCGCGCCATGTCCCGTGATGGTCACTCATACGCGTGAGCTGGACTGGGCGGGCAAGACAACTAATGAAGTGGGACTTCGCCGAGTGCTCGTCGCTTACGATTTTTCGAGCGACTCGGAGATCGCGCTATCGTACGCGCTGTCCCTTGCGCAGGAGTATAAAGCCGAACTGCACATGCTCCACGTTCTGCCATCGCGCGCGCACAGACCTGAATCGCCCGAGGTCGCAAACTTACCGAACGGTATGGAGATGGGATTCCAGGAGGCTGCCGTGAAGCTGAAGGCAGCATTGCCGGCCGCGACGCGTGAGACGTGCGAGGTTAAACGAGCGGTACGTGAGGGGCATCCGTATCGCGAGGTTCTTGCCTATGCCGACGAAGCCGGCATCGATCTGATATGCATGGGCGCAAGCGGCACCGGTTTTGGCATGCGCGCGCTGTTCGGATCAAACGCCGACCGCGTGCTTCGTCAGGCGCCGTGCCCAGTCTTGATCACACGCCCGTTGAGACCGGCATTCGTGGATCCCGCTGCCTTGCATCATCGGGACCAGGTCGCGTCGAGGCTCACGCGCCCGGCGAAAGTTTCAGCGCGCATCAGTAACCAGGGAGGTCAAACATGAAAATACTATTAGCGATCGACGGATCATTGTTCAGTGACGCGGCTGTTGGCGATGTTGCGGCAAAGCCGTGGCCGGCGGGTTCAGAAGTGCGAGTCATTTCAGTAGTCGAGCCGCCGCTACTGCCGACAGTCGAGACCTGGGTGCCACCTGATGACTACCTCGAGTCTCTTGAAAGAGCCGGCGAGGATCAGGCTAATTCGGTGATCAGGACCGCCGTGGATCGGATACAAAAGTCTCAAGGCGATCGGATACGCGTGTCCACTGAGACCGTCCGAGGACATCCGAAACACGCGATCATCGACGCAGCCGAAGCCTGGGACGCCGACCTGATAGTCGTTGGCTCGCACGGGTATCGCGGACTGACGAAGCTGTGGCTCGGTTCGGTCTCGCAAGCCGTCGCGTCTCATGCGAAGTGTTCGGTCGAGATCGTTCGAAGCCGGGCGAATGCCGCGTAGCGTAGTATGAGCGGCGCGTTGCGCCTCGGAATGTGAGTTTGTGAGATGATTAGTCGATTGAGCACGGATGAAGCGCGAAGTCTGCTGATGGAATGCAGGATTGGGCGGCTCGGGTGCGTGTATGAGAACGGCCCATACGTGGTGCCCGTGAACTACGTGTTGGATGGCGAAAATATCTACGTGCACTCGCTCGGGGGACGCAAAGTAACCGCGCTGCGAGCGAACCCGAAGGCTTGCCTTCAAGTCGATGAAGTAGTTGATGAATACCATTGGCGCAGCGCGATTGCGTTTGGGGTTTTTGGGGAACTAAGCGACGGCGCCGAACACACCCGGGCCGTCCGTTTGCTGCTCTCTCGATTTCCGCAGCTAACGCCGGTCGAATCAGTTCCGGTTCATGATGGGCAATCATCGGTAATTCTGTTTCGCATACAAGTGGAGGAGATCACCGGAGTCGCCGAGAAATAATGAGAAGCCGCGAACGCGCCACTCACGCTGTATAGCGGCCAAGGTTGAAAACGATTAATCAAGCGAGCGGTCTCAACGGCCGCTCGCTCCTTTTGTCATGTTGATTGTCACGGACCGCGCGAACTAGAATCGACCCGATGAGCACAATTGATGAGCGAGGCAAGCAGGTCATCACCGAGTTGGAGATTCGCTCGGCGGTCGAGGGCGATATTCTGCGAATCGATGAAGACGCGAAGCTGACTCCTCTTGCCGATGACTTCGCGCGCGACCGAGGTATTCAAATCGAACGCGTGCGGCGGCGCACGTCCGCGAATCGAAAGAAGATCGCGCTCGGCGCGGATCACGGCGGATTCGAGATGAAGGAAGAGGTCAAGCGAGTCCTCGCCGATCTCGGACACGATCATCAGGACTTCGGGACGAACTCAACCGAAGCCGTCGATTATCCCGACTACGCGCATCACGTGGCGCGGGCGGTTGCACGCGGGTCTTGTGATCTCGGAATTGTGATCGACGGCGCGGGCATCGGCTCGTGCATGGTTGCGAACAAAGTTCCCGGCGTGCGAGCCGCGATGTGTTACGACGAAGCTTCGGCGCGGAACAGCCGCGAGCACAACGGCGCCAATGTGCTCACGCTCGGCGGAAAGATGATCTCAAACGATCGAATGCGCGAGATCGTGCGAGTGTGGCTTGCGACGGAGTTGACAGAGGATCGTCACCGGCGCCGCGTCGATAAGATCTCGGCAATCGAGCGCGAATATCTGAACTCACCCTCCAAATAACTCACGGGCTGCTGAAGAAGGTGGTTCGCCACTGTCAGTGAAATATGGCTTTGTGCTCGTTTGTGCCCTCGTGCCTTAGTGGCGATAGGGTAGTTTTTCAGCAGCCTGCCAGACTCCAATCTTGAACTCAGCCGGTCCGGGCACGTTTAATCCAGAGGACCGAGGAAATTTCTCAACGCTTTCCCCGCCACGCAAGTAGATATTAATAGGAGCGAGGATGATGACTAATGCCGGGTGAGGTAGCTGACATAGCTCTGATGACCGAAAGCCTTGGCCTGGGTGATTCGTCACCAAATGCGTTGTCGTCTCTCGCGCCGGTAATCGAGCGCGCGAAGGGCGGCGATATGGCCGCGTTCGAGCAGATCATTGAACATCATCAGAGGCGCGTCATCACCACTGCGTGGCGAATGCTGGGGAACTCGGAGGACGCTCGCGATGCCGCTCAGGAAGTTTTCCTGCGCATGTACAAATACCTGCGAGGGTTTCGTTCGGATCAGGATTTTGCGGCGTGGTTGTATCGAATCGTGATCAATGTTTGCCGCGATCACGCGCGAATACGCAGCCGCCACAGCGGGTTCGCTTCTTTCGAAGTCGAACAGGAACTTGGCAGCTTCGATTCTTTGGCGAGTACCGGGAACATTGAATCCGAGATGATTCAGGCCCAGCAGCGCGCGATGATCGACCAGGCGCTCGACACGCTTTCGAAGAAAGAGCGAGCGGCAATCGTATTGCGAGACCTCGAGGGCATGTCTACGGAGAAGGTCGCCGAGGTGCTCGGGTCGAGTCAGACAACCGTGAGATCACAGATAAGCTCGGCTCGCGCGAAAATAAAAAAGTATCGCGAGCGCATTCTTAATCAAACAACGAGGATGAAGTGATGAACTGCAGGCGCGTCCAAAAACTGATGCCGCTGTACGTTGAAGACGATCTTCGGCCGGCGCTGGCCGATCGCGTTGGCTCACATCTGGAATGGTGTGGAAAGTGCAACTGGCTGGCTGACGACTACAAAGAGAGTCAAAGCTGGCTGCGCGCTTCAACACCGCGCGAGTTCGACAACGCGTTGCTCGATAGCGTGAAGAACGGAGCACTCGCTCAGATCGCCGCGGCCAAGCAGCGACCTTTGCGGTGGGCTGCGTTCGCCGAACATTGGAACCGCCGACAGGTGTTTGCGCTATCAGCGGCGGCGTTGATCATTGTTGCGACGTTCGTCATCTATGTCTATCAAACCAGGGTGAAGGACAGCCGGAGTGTTGAAGCAGTAGAGAAGATGCCGGATGAAATGCCGCCGTACGACCGAGCGCCGAATCTAAGCGGCGCCACGAAAACGGCTCCGGAAGCCAGTTTTCCGCCGCAGCGTTCTGTTTCGAAGAGGACTCCTCACTCACTGAAAGGCTTCGCCCGAGCGGGAGTGCCGCGTGAAAAACTCGACGTTGCTCAATCAGAAGCTCCGGTTCCATCGGATGCCCAGCGTCCTGACGTGTCGAGTGATTCAAAGGATATGCTGCGAATCGAAATTCAAACCAGCGATCCGCTCATTCGAATTATCTGGTTTGCGCCCCGGGAGAGCGATTCTCCTCCAACAAAACCAGCAACCGATTAGGAGGTTAGTATGTCTCGTTTCAAAGTAAACGCAGTATTCGTGCTTCTGTTAGTGGTGTTCGTCGCGCACCCGGCGCAGGCTCAACAACCCGCGCAAGCCACAACGCCGCCGGCGCCCGTCGCGACAGCGGCGCGAACGCCCGACTACGTCGACTTCTCCGGATTCAAGGGCAAGATATTCGACGTCAAGCATCGCGAACCCAATGTGCTGGTCAACGCGCTTCGTCCCCTCGGAAGTGGTTTCAAGGGAGCGACGATTTCCTGGAGCGACGAATTCAGAACGCTCACGGTGCGCGACTTTCCTGAGAACATCGCCGCCATCGAAGAAGCGATCAAGCGTCTGGACACGCCTCAACCGCCGCAGCCGGACATCGAGTTGCGAATGCATGTGCTGATAGCGTCGAACGTGGAAGGCGTCGCCAGTCAGTATCCCCCCGACCTCGCCGATGTGCTGAAGCAGATGCAAGCGACCTTGAACTACAAGAGCTACTCTAATGTCGCGAGTGTAGTGCAGCGGGTGCGAGCTGGATCGCGAAACATTAACCTGACTGGCACCGCGGATATCGCAGCGAAGATCCTCGAAATCGATCGGCCACTCACCGCGAGCTACGAGTACCGTGTGCATTCGGTTGCGCTTGCGAGCGAATCATCCGGAGGCTATTCGGTGCAGTTGGGCGACCAGGAGTTTGTGTTTCAGGGCCCGAACGCTGTTGGCCGCGCGGTCATTCACACGGACCTGAACCTGCGAAACGGCGAGAAGATTGTGGTAGGCACAGCCACGCTCGGGAATAAAGGATTGATACTCGTGCTCTCCGCGCGAGTCATCAAGTAACGTCTATTCGCCTGTCGCCGAAGGTTGATGTTACCCAGAGCGGCAGGCGCGTCAGCGCGGTTGAGCGATTCGGGCGAAGGCATCAAGCTACTGGTGCATAGAATCATTGACTCAAAACCGGGATCGTTCCTATACTCTGGTCGGCCAGGTGAAAGATGAAGAAACTAATCCCACAAGGAGAGCACACCGAAGACGCGTTGGTTGAGTTTGAAGCTGCTGCAACACGCTTGGAAAAACATCTGGATAAGCTGGGCGTAAGTGAAAAAGACCTGCTCAATGCTGCAGCTAAGGTGCGTGAACGGATGCTAGCCGAAGTCTATGGCCTGGAAGCGGATAAACTGGTTCAGCCGTAGATGCAATCCCTCTTCTTAGATTCGAACATCTTGCTCGAAGGCATGCGCTCGCGCTGGGCCTAAGCAAAGCGGTCCTCTCGCTCTGCGCGGCGCGCATTCACCAGATGGTGCTCGCGCAGCACGTAATCACCGAGGTTGAACGTGCATTGCTTGAAGTTCTCCGAGATGAGCCAGCCGAAGAAGCTGATGATCTACTTGCCGACAACTTCACTTTCATCGACAAAGCTCGGCCGGTGATCGTCCCGTTAGCAACAATTCAAGAAATCACCGCTGCGGCGCGGGTAATTCATCATCTGAACGACGCACCCGTTCTCGCCGCCGCAATCCACGCCCGCCCTGATTGACTGCTATCAAACAATACGGAACACTTTACGCAGGTTGTAGCGAGCCGCACCGGATTGCAAATCGCCACACCCTATCAGTTCTTCCGCGCGATTCACCCATGATCGCCATCGGGACTGGCGGCTGCACTTGAACTCAACGCGACTCTGAATAAGAATTGAGTCTTCTCTGAGGCGAATCCAAAAGGAGACTGACTCAAGTGAAACACTTAACCGCACTTGCGATCCTACTCTGTCTGCCACTGTCCGCAGCCTCAACCAGTCCGTCCGCCGCGTCCGCCGACTGGCCACAATGGCGAGGCCCCGATCGCAACGGCATCGCAAAAGAAACAGGTCTGTTGAAATCATGGCCCACCGCCGGTCCTCCTGTTGTCTGGTCCATCGGCAATATCGGAGAAGGCTACGGTTCGATTTCCATAAAAGGTGATCGCATCTTTGTGCAAGGCGTGAAGGCCGGCCAAAGCTCGGTGTTCTGCTTGAATCGAGCCGACGGAAAGATTGTTTGGGTTTCCGCTCTTGGAGCTCGGCTCGGGCAGGATCGCGGACCCGGACCACGAGGCACTCCGACGGTAGACGGTGAACAGTTGTACGCGCTCGCGGAGAACCGTGAACTTGCGTGCTTGAAAGCCACCGACGGATCCATACTGTGGCGGCGAAACATCCTCAAGGATTTCGATGGCAGGAATCCAAAATGGCTGATCAGCGAGTCTCCTCTCGTTGAGGGGAACAACGTGATTGTGACTCCGGGCGGGGAAGGCGCGAGCATCGTCGCGTTGGACAAACAAACGGGCAAAACCATCTGGAAGACAAAAGAACTCAGCGATGAGGCGGGTTACTCATCGTGTCTGGCGGTCGATATTCAAGGAGTGCGCACCATCGTCGGTTTCACCGGTAACGCCGGTGTCGGTGTGCGAGCCTCCGATGGAAAACTGATGTGGCGTTACGAAAAGGTTTCGAATCGCACGGCAAACATCACCACGCCGGTCTTCTACGACAACAAGGTTTTCTACACATCCGGATATGACACCGGCTGTGCGTTGCTATCTGTGAAGGCCCAGGGTGGCGAGGTCAAGGCGGACGAGATCTACTTCAATCGCGAGATGATGAATCATCACGGAGGCGTGGTTTTGATCGACGGTTACGTGTACGGATTCAACAACGCGATTCTTAGCTGCGTCGAGTTCGCCACCGGCAAGACTGTTTGGCGCGATCGCAGTGTAGGGAAAGGCACACTCACCTTCGCCGACGGGCACCTGTACCTGCTGAGCGAGAACAATGTGGCGGGCTTAGCCGAAGCAACGCCGGCGGGGTACAAAGAGACGGGCAGGTTTCAGATTGCCGATCAGGGATGGCCGAGCTGGGCCCACCCGGTTGTGTGCGCGGGTAAGTTCTATATCAGGAATCAAGGAACGCTGACTTGCTACGACGTGAAGGCAAGCACGAAACCGTAGATCGCGAGAGCTTCATCAACAAGTCGGCACTGTCCTAATCCTGTGTTGGTGTTTCGGAATCCCCGAATAGCATCTGGTACTGAGTTTCCAATCTTCCCGATGCATCACAGAGTAGTCGGCCCTTATGATACCATCGCAAATAGTCCGGGATTTGACTAACGTTTGTTAGTCGCTCGGGATTGCCCATTTCTGGCAAACCGCAATTGGAGCACCCGGAACGGTCAACGAATTGAACGACTTCTTCTACGATTGTTCGGAGTTCTCGCGTTTCCATAACAGGTTGCTTGAATTTATTTAAGTGTGACGGCTTCAAAGAATGCCTTTAGCTCACGCAAATCTTCCTTCATCTGAGTACCAGATGTTGCTACGGCAGGAGCCCGTGTGTAGGAGAGCCCAAGATTCACGGTATCCACATAACCGTCAATCTGCTTCGCGTAATAGGCAAATTCTCTTCTTAGAATACTGCGAGCGTTCGCCCGATCAGACGGACAGGAGAGATGGTCATAAATCTCTAAGAACGACCGAGTCGCGAATAGATACTCACTGATAGTGGAAGCTGCGGTGTGCAGGTTGCTCGGTATCGCCCAATCGTCCCCTCCTTTACTCTCGCGCGCAAATGAAAGGAAATCTCTCTGATAGTCGATAAAACGGCGAGATTTAGCACGAAGGAATTCACTATTAGATTGTCTTGGCTGCTGAGCAGATACGCTACCTACTAGGATGGCTCCCAAAAAAAGGGTAGCAACGGAATGAGCAAGAGCTGCCATTGATCTTTTCCTCCTGTTGCCGGAATTGTACTCTTGGGAATATCTCAAAACCAACTCCTTCGAACGTTGTTGCTGACCATCACCATTCCTAGATAGAATCAAGCGTATTATGGCAGATATGGAAAATATAGAGATAGCACTCGACAGAATCAACGAAACACTCATGAAGGGCTTCGCTCAACTTCATCAAGATTTGGAAAGGGTGCAAAGGCTACTGCTGGAGAATACTAAGTCACTTCACGAACGCGAGCGCTGAGCCATCAACTCGTGTAGCTTCCAAATGTAATTCCGGCTTCCATCGCTGGAGTCACTCATAGTGACGAGTGCATTGCTTTACCGTGATAGAACCACTGTGCAAAGGCTCAGGCATATTCAGACTCCAGGCTCCTGAGCCCATTGTTTTGCTTTCTCGCTGACAAAGATCTCGTCTCCCATACTGATCGAAGCGTTTTTGTAGCGACTCAACAAAGTCGCTCTCGTGCGGTGATCATCGCGAATCTGGCCGTCTTTCCGACTTTCGATTCTGGGAAACCTCTTCCTGTAAGCGAACAGTTCCATTCGCGGCCAGATCATCTCTCTCAACCCTAAGCCGGGTTATTCCTCAAGTTACACCCCATCTCTTCATTGGCACGCGATTTGGCTATCGGTCGGTAAAAGAAACGCCCAACCCGTCTTGATCGATTCCGTGGGCGATGCTCTTCGATGAAAGGACTGCCACGTGGAGACACTCTTACACGATCTGCGATACGCCGTTCGAATGCTGACGAAGAACCCCGGCTTCACCGTGGTCGCAGTTATCACTTTGGCGCTTGGCATCGGCGCGAACACCGCCATCTTCAGCGTGGTCTACGGCGTCTTGTTGAGGCCGCTTCCGTATCACGACGCGGATCGGATGATGGTTGCCCACATGTCTGTGCCCGATTATCGCGACATCAAAGACGCAAATCAGGTGTTCGACGAGACCGCGATCTGGGCTACCAATCAGTACAGCCTGACCGTCGGCGGTGAGTCTCAACAGACGCTCGGCGTCGTTGCCTCGGCGGAGTTCTTTTCGATGCTCGGTCAGGCCGCCGTCGGGAGAACATTCACGGCGGAGGAGGATAGCGAACCGCTCGCTGTTATCAGCCATAATTTGTGGAAGAGCCGATTCGGCGGCGAAGCAAGTGTTATTGGCCAAAGCATCGATCTCGGCGGACGCAGCCACACGATCATCGGAGTGATGCCGCCGGAGTTTCAGTTTCCCAACTCTCAATGCAAGCTCTGGGTCACGTTTGGAGCGGCGCGCAGTACCGCGCCAGAGCAAGCTGAAAACCGGCAGCTTAGGATCTTTAACGCACTGGCGCGGCTCAAACCGGGTGTAACCGCCTCAGAAGCCCAGGCCGGCATCGACACCATCGCCAAACGAATCGAACAGGATCATCCCGGCACCAACTCGGGCATTACGATCAGGTTCACTCCATTATATGAGCGCATAGTCGGCGAAGTGCGGCCCGCTTTGATGGTGCTGTTGGGAACGGTCGGATTTGTCTTGTTGATCGCCTGCGCGAACGTGGCGAATCTGATGCTGGCCCGCATGAGCGCGAGAGAGCGCGAGATCGCAATTCGCTCCGCGTTAGGCGCAGGGCGCTGGCGCGTCGCGCGACAGCTTCTCACGGAGAGCACTTTGCTCGCGACGATTGGCGGAGCGCTCGGGGTGCTGATCGCCGTGTGGGGCATCGATGCGTTGAGGGCGCTGAATCCCGACGACGTTCCGCGGCTCGACAGCGTGAGCATCAATCTGCCGGTCCTGCTTTTCACCTTGGGTATCGCCCTGCTGACCGGCCTGATTTTCGGTGTGGCGCCCGCGCTTCAGGCCACGCGATTCAATTTGAGCGATGCGTTGAAAGAAGGCGGCCGGGCTCTTGGCGGCAGCGCGTGGGGAACCCGAATGCGGAATTCGCTCGTGGTAGCGGAGATTGCGCTGTCGTTGATCGTGTTGATTGGCGCGGGACTGTTGATCAAGAGTTTCAATCGACTGCTGAGCGCGAATCCCGGATTCGTTGCCGACAACCTGCTGACTTTCAACCTGGAGTTGTTTCGTTACAAGGACGTGTCGCGCCGCGCACCGATCCTGCAAGACGCGTTGGCGCGAATCGACCAACTCCCCGGCGTGATCGCGGCCGGGGGCAGCACCGGGTTGCCGCCGGTGACGGCGCAACGCGGGACCAGGTTCGCAGTGGACGGATTGGATCTCTCGCAATCGGGCGCCAGCGGCGCTTACTTCATCGCAATCACGCCCAACTACTTTCGCGCGCTCGGCACGCCGTTGATCGAGGGCCGCGCTTTCGATGAGCGCGACAACGACCGCGCGCCAAAAGTCGTTGTGATCAATCAAGTGCTGGCGAGAAACTTGTTTCCTGAAGATGAAGCGATCGGCAAACATCTCAAGCTGATCAATCCCGATCAGTCTGACGATTGGCGGACGATTGTCGGAGTAGTCGGCGATGTGAAATACCAGGGGCTGGACGATCCGGGGGAACAGACGATCTACACTCCGTACCCGCAGACGCCGTTTCTCTGGTCTTACGTGATGGTTCGAACCTCCGGGGACCCGTCTGCCTCGATCGCCGGCGTTCGCGGCGCGGTGTCATCGGTTGATTCGAACATCAGCGCAGTGAACATCCAACCAATGAAGCAATTGGTTTCGCAGTCGGCTTCCACTCCCAGGTTCAACACCGTTTTACTTGCGACGTTTGCAGTGCTTGCGCTTGTGTTGGCGGCGGTGGGCCTGTACGGGGTGACGTCATATCTGGTAACCCAACGCACTCGCGAGATCGGCATCCGGATGGCGCTTGGCGCGCGGCCCGGCGACGTGTTCAGGAACGTGGTCGGAAAGGCGCTCACGCTGGCGCTGATCGGAGTAGGGGTGGGTGTGGCCGGCGCGATGGGGGTCACTCGAGTGATGTCAACGTTGTTGTATGGAGTCAGCGCGACTGATCCTTTGACCTTTGTCGCGGTTTCGGTGTTGCTGACAGGAGTGGCTCTGGCGGCCAGTTTCGTGCCAGCTCGCCGCGCAACGAAAGTCGATCCGATGGTGGCGCTCAGGTACGAATGAAGATCGAGGATGGAGGATCGAGGATCGAGGATAGAGGACAAAACATTGGGAAAAGATGAGGACGCGGTTATCGATCCTCAATCCTCAATCCTCAATCCTCGATCCTCAATCCTCGATCCTCGATCCTCGTCGTTGAAAGGAAGTGATCATGGAAACCCTATGGCACGATTTGAGATACGGAACGCGCATGCTTGCAAAGAGTCCTGGGTTCACAGCGGTGGCCGTCATCGCTCTGGCTCTAGGGATTGGCGCAAACACCGCGATTTTCAGCGTCGTGAATGCCGCGCTGTTGCGGGCGCTGCCGTACAGAGACGCCGACAAGCTGGTGATAGTTTGGGAAAAGAGCCGCAGGAACAATCAAAATGTTGTTAACCCGGCGAACTTCATGGATTGGCGCGAGCAGAACAACGCCTTCACTGAAATGGCGGGGACCTTCGATCGAAGCGCGGTGCTGGTTGGCGATGGTGAACCCGAAGAGATTCCCGCGCAGCTTGCTACTACCAATCTGTTTGCGTTGCTCGGGGTCGATGCGATTCTGGGGCGCACGTTTTCGGCCGACGATGGCAAGCCGGACCAGCCGCGCGTGGTCGTCCTCAGCTACGGCTTATGGCAGCGACGCTTCGGTGGTGATCCGAACATCATCGGCCGCAAGTTGAATGTCAATCGCGCCGAAGCCATCGTCATCGGTGTGATGCCTGCCGGATTCAAGTGGCACATCCATAAGGGCTCGATGACTACGAAGACCGCCGAGCTTTGGTCGCCCTTGATCATCACCGAGGATATGCGTACGCGGCGAGGCCGGTTCATGACTGCGGTTGCGCGGATCAAACCTGACATAACGTTCGAGCAGGCAAAGGCGGAAATGGATGTCATCGCCGGGAGGCTCGAACAGCAATACAACGACTTCAACGCGAACTGGGGAGTAAACGTGGTTCCGCTGCGGACGCAGTTCACGGGCGAGTTTCGCGGGGCGTTGCTGGTGCTGCTTGGCGCGGTCAGCTTCGTGCTGCTGATCGCATGTGCGAATGTGGCGAACCTGCTGCTATCGCGTGCCGCGGCGCGCCAGAAAGAGATAGCCGTCCGTGTGGCGATAGGAGCGAGCCGAGGGCGTATCGTGCGGCAGTTGTTGACGGAGAGCGTGCTGCTTGCGGCGTTAGGTGGCGCGGCGGGATTGCTCCTGGCACTGTGGGGGACTGACATGCTGATCTCGCTCAGTCCACGTGAACTCGCTGACTTGCAACAAGTGAAGATCAATGTTCCGGTACTGGGTTTCACGCTTGCACTCTCATTGCTCACTGGGATCGTATTTGGAATGGCGCCGGCGTTTGAGGCGACTCGTGTGAGGCTTCAGGAATCACTCAAAGAAGGCAGCAAGAACATCGGCGGAGGCACACGCAGTCATCGCCTGCGGAGCGCCTTTGTGGTAACCGAGATCGCGCTGGCGCTCGTGCTGCTGGTAGGCGCGGGGCTGCTGATCAGGAGCTTCAACCGGCTGCAATCGGTTGATCCGGGCTTCAATGCGCACAACGTACTGACAATGCGGATCAGCCTGCCTGGCAGGAAGTATGATACCGATCGCAAGACGATCGATTTCTTCCATCAGGCAGTCGAGCAAATCAAGGCACTCCCCGGCGTCGAAGCGGCCGGAGCGACTAACTACCTGCCATTCGCCGGGCCACACTCCGGGACGCTGGTTGAAATCGAGGGCCGCCCGAAGCTTCCGCCCGGCCAGGAATTGACGACGGGCGCTTGCGTCACGGATGCCAGTTACTTTGGGGCGATGCAGATTCCACTCAAGCGCGGCCGATTGTTCACCGAACAGGAAGCAACCGAAATGAAGCACGTGGTCGTGATCAATGAAGCATTCGCTCGCAAGAATCTTCCGGGCGAAGACCCGATCGGAAAACGCGTTACCATCTACATGAAAGAGGACAACGTCCCGTCTGAAATCATCGGCGTCGTTGGCGACCACAAGCATATGGGACTCGACAGCGAAATAGAACCGATGTCTTACTGGCCTCACGCGGAACAGGCTTTTCCGTTCATGACATTCGTGATTCGGGCTGAGGGCGATCCGGCAAGCATCGCGCCGGCTGTGCGCAACATAATCCAGACACTGGACGGCGAGCAGCCGCTGGCGGATGTTCGCACCATGGAGAGCCTGTTGGCGGATTCAGTCGCGCGCGCGAGATTCAATACATTGCTATTGACCGTCTTCGCCGTCGTTGCTCTGATTCTCGCCGCGGTTGGAATCTACGGCGTGATGTCGTACGCGGTCACCCAACGCACGCACGAGATCGGTATTCGGATGGCCTTGGGCGCCCCGGCTTCTACCGTGCTCGGCCTGGTAGTGAAACAAGGGATGACGCTGGCGTTGACCGGCGTTGGTGTCGGGCTGGCAGCTTCATTCGCGCTGACAAGAATAGTGGCGAGCCTTCTTTACAATGTGAGTGCAACCGACACGCTGACTTTTTCGCTGATACCTTTTGTGCTTACCTCGGTCGCGCTGCTTGCTTGTTATATCCCGGCGCGCCGCGCGATGAAGGTCGATCCGATGGTGGCGTTGAGGTACGAATGAAACGAGTTAGGATTTAGGATTTGAGATTCTCCTAAATCCTAAATCCCAAATCCTAAATCCAAAAGGTGATTCGTCGATGGCAACATTCTTACAGGATCTTCGCTATGGATCGCGAATGCTGCTCAAGCGGCCGGGTTTGAGTTCTATCGCGATCATCACCCTGGCGCTCGGCATTGGAGCCAACACGGCGATCTTCAGTCTGGTCAATACGGTATTGCTGCGGCCGTTGCCTATAGATCGGCCCGAGCAACTGGTGTCGCTCAACATCGATTCACCGGGCGGCAATGTTCCGACGCTGTCGTATCCGAACTATCGCGACTTTCGCGATCGCAACGACGTGCTTGCAGGGTTGTTATGTTACCGCTTTTCGCCGATCAGTTTGAGCAACAACGGCGTGAATGAGCGGATGTGGGCCTATCTGGTCTCGGGGAATTACTTCGATCTGCTCGGGGTGAAGCCCGCGCTTGGCCGGTTCTTTACCGAGCAGGACGACAAGGCGCCCGGCGCGCATCCGGTGGCGGTCATCACATACAATTGCTGGCAAAAACGTTTCGCGGGCGCCAAGGATGTTGTCGGCAAGAATGTGATCGTCAACGGCCGCAGCTTTACGATTATCGGCGTCGCCGGGCAAGGATTTCATGGATCGGAAATCAGTTACGTGCCGGAAATGTGGTTTCCGATGATGATGCTCGGGCAAATCGAACCGGGCAGCGATTATCTTGAAGACCGCGACAGCGCGAACTTGTTCGTTCAGGGTCGGTTGAACCCGGGAGTTACGATTCAACAGGCGGAAACGCAGCTCAAGACGATCGCGGCGGAGTTGGCTCGCGAATATCCCAACGAGAACGAAAACAAAACGATCATGTTGTCGCCGCCGGGCTTGTTCGGCGCGTTCATGCGCGGGCCGATTGTAGGATTTGCCGGAGTGTTGATGGCGGTGGTCGGATTGGTGTTACTGCTTGCCTGCACGAACCTCGCGAACTTGTTGCTTGCGCGCGCGACCGAGCGGCGGAAAGAAATTGCGATTCGGCTGGCTATTGGCGCGGGACGTGGCCGGCTTCTTCGGCAACTGCTCACCGAGAGCGTGCTTCTGGCGGCTTGCGGCGGCGTACTCGGATTAGGACTCGCATATTGGGTGGTGGATGCGATGATGGCGTTCAAGCCGCCTATGGACATTCCGCTATCGACCCAGTTGCACATCGATTATCGGGTGTTGTTGTTCACCGCCGCCGTATCGCTGTTGACCGGAGTGGTGTTCGGATTGTTGCCGGCGCTCCAGGCGACCAACCCGGATCTGGTTCCCGCGTTGAAAGATGAAACTTCGATCGGCGGGTATCGCCGTTCGTGGCTGCGCAACGGACTGGTTGTGTTTCAAGTCTCGTTGTCGTTGTTGTTGTTGATCTGCGCCGGTTTGGTTTTGCGCGGTTTACAACGCGCGCAGTTCCTGAGTCCCGGATTCGTAGCGCAACACGCGATCGAAATGTCCTTCGATCTAAACCTCCAGGGTTACGATGGTGCTCGCAGCAAACAGTTCAAGCGCAATCTGCTCGAACGAGTGCGCACGGTACCGGGCGTTTCATATGCCGGGTTGTCGAACTTTGTTCCGCTCAGCTTGAACATCAACAACAACAACGTATTCGTCGAAGGGGCGCCCCAGGAACGCGGGGCGAATATCCCATCGGCGATGACCTCGGCGGCGTCGCCCGGGTTCGTGCCCGCTCTGGGAGTGGACCTGTTGGAAGGCCGCGATTTCACCGACGAGGATGGCGGCACAAGGCCGCGCGCCGCGGTGGTCAATGAAGCTTTCGCTCGCCGCTTCTGGCCGGGCCAATCAGCGCTCGGCAAACGATTCAGCTTACAGGGCGTCACCGGCCCATGGATCGACGTGATAGGTGTGATGAGAGACGGCAAGTACTTCAGCCTCGGAGAAGACCCGTCCCCGTTTATCTATGTGAATCTGCGTCCAACGGACGGAAGCTATCTCACACTGATGGTGCGCACCTCCAGCGAACCACAAGCGGTGATCGGCGCGCTTCGCAGCGAGTTTCATGAGCTCGACTCGAATCTGCCGGTCTATAGCGTGAGGACAATGACCGAGCACATGGCTTTGCCGCTGTTTCCGGCGCGGGTGGCGGCGACGCTGCTCGGAAGTTTCGGTGTTTTGGCGTTGATTCTTGCGGCGATAGGAATCTTCGGTGTTATGTCTTACGCGGTGAGCCAGCGAACTCGCGAGATCGGCATTCGGATGGCGCTGGGTGCAGATGCAGCAAGGATTTTGAGGCTGGTGATTGGACAAGGCTTGAAGCTGATCTTGTTTGGTTTGGCGATCGGCCTGCTTGCCGCGTTTGCTGGAACACGATTGATGTCGAGTCTGCTTTATGGAGTGAGTGCTACGGATACGGTCACGTTTGGTGTGATCGCGGTGCTGCTAACTGGCGTAGCATTGCTCGCGTGTTACTTGCCGGCGCGCCGCGCGACGAGAGTGGATCCGATGATAGCGCTGAGATACGAATAGGTTTAGGGTTTCTAGTTTCTGGTTTCTGGTTCGATCGACGGTCTATGTTCGGGGACGAACTCGGAAGGATCACCAGACCAGAAACCAGAAACCAGAAACCTGAAACCAGAAACCAGAAACCTGAAACCTGAAACCAGAAACTAGAATCCAGAAACCTAAACGGAGTTCCTGATGGAAACCTTATTAAAAGATCTCAACTTCGGTCTTCGCACGATGATGCGAAGCCCCGGCTTCACGCTGGTGGCGTTGATTACGATCACTCTCGGCATCGGCGCGAACACGGCGATTTTCAGCGTGGTGAATACGGTCCTGCTGCGGCCACTGCCATATCGGAATCCTGATGCGCTTGCGGTTATTTGGGAGAAACAGGAAAACGTGGATCAGGAGTCGCCGTCGTTGCCGGATTTCATGGATTGGCGCGAGCGGAATCAGAGCTTCGAGGAAATGGCGGTGGCTCGCCGCGATAACGTGAATCTCACCGGCGCCGGTGAACCCGAACGCTTGTTGGCGAGAATGATTACCGCGAACTTCTTCTCCACGCTTGGGGTCGAGCCGCAGTTGGGCCGCTCAATCACTGACGAGGAAGAACGAGTGAAGGCGCCTGTCGTTGTGATAAGCGACGGGCTGTGGAAGCGCAGGTTCGGCGGAGATCCCACGCTGGTGGGCAAGCCAATCAGACTCTACGACTCGAGCTTCACGGTCATCGGCGTGCTGCCGGCGAACTTTCAGTTCTACACGCCGGCTGATGTTTTCGTCCCGATAAGCTTTATGCCCGGCCGCTTGAAACAAGCCCGCGAAGAGCACGGAGGGGTGATTGCGGTCGGCCGTTTGAAGCCGGGCATCACGTTGGAGCAGGCCCAGTCGGATTTGGATAGCATCGCCTTAGCTCTCGAGCAGCAGTATCCGAAGACGAACAACACCGTCCGAGTGAAAATCAAATCGATCTACCAGGATATGGTCGGAGACGTTCGCTCGTCGTTGCTGGTTCTGTTGGGAGCCGTCAGCTTTGTGCTTTTGATCGCCTGCGCAAACGTCGCGAATCTTCTGCTTGCGCGGGCGGCCGGACGCGAGAGAGAAATCGCGATTCGTTCAGCGCTCGGAGCCAGCCGTTGGCGAATCGTAAGGCAACTGCTCACAGAAAGTGTCGCGCTGTTTGTCGCCGGAGGAGCGCTTGGCTTGCTGCTGGCAATGTGGGGAGCAGATCTCCTGCTCACTGCGATCCCGGTGAGTATCCCGTGGGTGAAAGAGATCGCATTGGACAAGACCGTCCTCGGATTTACTCTGGCGGCTTCGATATTGACTGGCATTGTGTTTGGTCTCGCGCCCGCGTTGCAGATTTCGAAACCAGATCTGAACGAAACCCTCAAGGAGGGCGGAAGAGGTACGACCGGCGCGCGGCACCGCTTGCGCTCGGTGATTGTGGTGTCCGAAATCGCGCTTGCGCTGGTGCTGTTGATCGGAGCCGGGTTGATGCTAAAAACGTTTGCGCGACTGCAGCAAATCGACGGGGGATTCGATGGCAGGAACCTGCTGACTATGACGTTTTCGTTGTCTCCCGTTAAGTACTCCGAAAGTTCGCGCGCACGAGCGTTCTACAAGCAACTCGAGGAGCGCGTTGGAACAATTCCGGGTGTCGAAGCAGCTTCGGTGACGCACGTTGTTCCGTTGAATGGGGCCACGGTTACTCCAGTCTTATTGGAAGGCCAGGCGTTTTCAAACTATGGAGACCAGAATCTGACGGTGCAGTCCACGGTCGGCGTAGACTATTTTCGCGCGATGGCAATTCCGCTTCTGGAAGGCCGAACATTCAACGCGCAAGACACGGAGAAGACGCCACCCGTCGCGATCATCGACCAGAACATGGCCAGCGAGTTGTTTCGCGACAGGAGTCCCATCGGTCAGCTTGTAGTGATCAATGAAGGTACGCTCAAGCTTGAAGTAGTCGGCGTGGTCAAACACATCAAGCACCTGAGTTGGGATGCGGATGAGCAATCGAAGATCAGGTTCCAGATGTACACGGAGTACAATCAAATCCCCAACCAATTCTTCGCGGACGCGACCGGCACTATGAGCCTGGTGGTGCGCAGCAAATCGGAGTCTGCGAATCTGATTGCGATGATACGCGAACAAGTCTCGGTGATCGACAGGGACCAACCGATCTACAACGTAAAGCGGATGGACGAATTGATCGCGAGCACAATTTCAGAGCGGCGATTCGCAATGATTCTGCTCGCAGCCTTCGCCAGCGTGGCGATGATTTTGGCGGCGGTCGGGATCTACGGTGTGATGAGTTACTCGGTTGCGCAGCGTTCGCACGAGATGGGGATTCGTGTGGCGTTGGGCGCGCAAGGCCGGGACGTGTTGACGCTTGTGGTTGGGCACGGGCTGAAACTGGTCCTTGCGGGCGTTGCAATCGGGCTGGTTGGCGCGTTTGCGTTGACGCGAGTGATATCGGCTCTGCTGTTTGGAGTAAGCGCCACGGATCCAGTGACCTTCGTGGTCACTTCGGCTCTGCTGGCAGGAGTGGCTCTGGCAGCCAGTTTCATCCCCGCGCATCGAGCGAGCCGAGTCGATCCGATGGCGGCGTTGCGATACAAATGAGCTTAATTTTGCGACAGTCCCACGGCTCACAGAGTTACGACGATTGAATGTTGCTCTTCGGAAGGCTTGAGCGTTCTGAGCACCAGCGATAGTTTTCTGGCGGCAGCCGGCTGACCGGCGGGCAGATCGAACAGAATTGAAATCGAGCCGGTTTTTCTGAAGCTGATCGACGCGGCTCCCTTATCCTGCGGACTGATAAGCTCGACCTCTTTGTCGTTATCCTCACCCCAACTCGGAAAGTCTTCGACCACCGCGCGCGGCGCGACCCTCTGAGTCCCGCTCGTGAGCGAGACCTCGGATGTTTTCGCATCAGCGGTAATCTGATAGGAGAGCGCGGTTTCTTTGAGGCCGGCATCCATCTCGAGCACCACGACAAATGGCTCGCCCGTAACCTTCACGTTCGCGAAAGGAGACTTCACGGCTTTGGTGATGCGAACCGTCAAGCCTTCGGTGAGTTTCACGATCTCGCCTGCTTTGACCTGCTTGACTGGGCTTTGAGCGAAAGCCGATTGAGTGATGAATGCGAACACCGCTGCGATTATCAAAGCTCTTCGTATCATTATTAACTTTCTCCCTGAAATGAATTTATCGAGTCGCGACCTGTCCAAACTGAATTCTTCTTTACTACTGTACCCTGTTCCCGGCATAGACGTCACGTTGAGCAGGCTTGAACGCTCTATTCGAAAGAGAGTTCAAGTTTTGGAAGCGATTTCAACTGGGAACAACGCGACCGGGAATCAGGCGACAACGTCCGATTGTGGGAAGCGGTGTTGGCGGAAGCGGACAGCCGGATCGAGCCGGGCCCCGAGCGCCCGAAGGAACCTCAATCTTATGCTAAGTTAAACGACGCAAATCGCTGGCACGCCGCTGGCACTGGACCTTTGACTTTCTTTATCCGGCGTCGACTCTTCTTGTTGTCTGACGCTATTGAATTCAAGGAGAAGAGATGCTCACACTTTGGCAAGACCTTCGATACGGCGCGCGACTTTTGCGAAAGAGTCCCGGGTTTACTTCGGTCGCTCTGCTTTCACTCGCGCTTGGAATCGGCGCGAACACCGCGATCTTCACGTTGGTGAATGCAGTGCTGCTCAAGTCGTTGCCCGTTTCAAAACCCGAGCAACTAGTGTTGTTCTCGGATACACCGGGCGAAGGCATGTCCGTGGGAAGTCCCGCAACCGATCAATGGGTGCGCTATTCATACCCATCCTATCGCTACCTGCGCGATCGCAATGACTCATGCGAATCGCTCAGCGCTTTTCGAAGCGGCGAAGCGCGCCTCAGCGTTCAAAGCGGCGGCGAAGCAGCAGAGCGAGCGCAGGGACACCTGGTGTCGGGCAATTATTTCGAGGCGCTCGGCGCCAGCGCGCTAATGGGCCGCACGCTGACGCCCGACGACGATCGCGCGGCGGCGTCACCGGCGGCTGTTGTCAGTTATGGATATTGGAAACAGCGATTGAATTCCGATGCGGCGGTGGTCGGACGCAACGTCCTGTTGAATGGAACATCTTTTACAATCGTGGGAGTGATGCCGCCGGAGTTCTTCGGGATAAGAGTGCGGCGCTCACCCGACTACTGGCTGCCGCTCGCGTTCCAGCCGCAGATCGAGATGCGCGAGTCCTCGCTCGAAGATCAAAGAACCTACTGGCTCGGTCTGGTTGGCCGGTTGAAACCGGGCGTTACCATCGAACAAGCGCAGACCGGTATGAACGTCTTGCTTCACCAATTCCTCACCGAGCAAGCCGGCTCTTCAGTAACAGATGAGCGAAGGAAAGAAATCGAGGGCAGCTTCATAACGCTGACCTCCGGGGCTCGCGGAATATCCGGACTCAGGTTTCGTTATTCCGAGCCGTTGCGAATGTTGATGGCCATCGTTGGTCTTGTCCTTCTGATTGCATGCGCGAATGTTGGCAATTTGCTGCTGTCGCGATCCGCAGCCCGCCAGATGGAGATCTCGATGAGATTGGCTCTGGGAGCCAATCGTGGGCGATTGGTTCGACAGCTTCTGACAGAAAGCGTCTTGCTTGCGGTGTTGGGAGGCGCATTTGGTGTGCTCCTCGCTCAATGGGGTGTCAGCGCGCTGGTGACGCTTGTAGCCAGGACTTCTCCCATCGATGTAAGACCGGATTGGTTGGTGCTTGGGTTCACGGTGGGAGTTTCACTTCTGGCGGGCCTTTTGTTTGGGCTGACTCCGGCATTGCGCGCGAGCCGCTCGGACCTGACCACGGCGCTAAAGGAAAAATCCGCGCGCGGCACCGGAGGCAAATTGCGAATGGGACTGGCGCCGGCGCTGATTGTGTCACAGGTGGCGCTGTCGCTTGTGTTGCTGGTGGGCGCGGGTTTGTTCGCGCGAAGCCTGCTGAAACTCGCGCACGAGAATCTCGGCTTCAATCGAGACAACGTCTTGCTCGTCGATGTCGATCCGAGACTGGCGGGTTATAAACCCGCCGAGTTGATTCCGCGATATCGACAACTCCTCGAACGCGTCGGCTCGTTGCCGGGTGTTCAGGCCGCGACGCTTGCCACCTACAGTCCAATCAGCGGCACCAGGCGCAGCAGCGACGTCACGGTCCAGGGATACATACCGCAGTCAGAGGCAGAAGACTTGATCGTGAGCGATATGATGGTCGGCCCCAGCTACTGTGAAACTCTGGGCTTGCCGGTGTTGCTTGGCCGCGAGATCGGACTTCAGGATACCGAGGCGTCGCCGAAGGTCGCCGTCGTGAATCAGGCCTTCGCCGACTACTTCTTCCACGGAGAGAATCCGATAGGCCGCCGTTTCGGATTCGGCGACGAGCCAAAGGAGAGCGCCGAAATTGAAATAGTCGGCGTGATCGGCGACGCGAAATATGAAGACGCGCGAGAGAAGCCTCTTCGCACCGTCTATCGCCCCATCCTCCAGGCAAAGGACTACTCGGCCAATCTTGAAATTCGCACGCAGGGTGATCCGCTATCGATGACGTCGACCGTACGCTCGGCGATCGCTCAGTTGGATGACAAGCTTCCCATCGTTGGCGTGAATTCGCTCGAGAAACAGTTCGCCGACTCGCTTCAACAGGAAAGACTGATCGCGCAACTCGTCAGTTTCTTCGGATTGCTTGCGCTTATCCTTGCGTGCATCGGCTTGTACGGCGTGATGGCCAACACGGTCATGCGCAGGACGAATGAGATTGGAATTCGGATGGCGCTCGGAGCTGAGCGGCCGCGTATCCTCTGGATGGTGCTTCGAGAAACGCTCGTCCTTGTTTTCATAGGAATCGCGATCGGCATTCCCGGCGCGATTGTCGCGGCACGGCTCGTTTCAACTCAGTTGTACGGGCTGACTGCCGCGGATCCGCTCACGCTTTCCGCGGCAGCGGTGGTTCTGATCGCCGTCGCCGCGCTGGCGGGATATCTGCCCGCGCGACGTGCATCGCTAGTCGATCCCATCATAGCCCTGCGATACGAATGAAGTTAGGGGATAGAGAATCGAGGATCAAGGGCTGCGATCCGCAATCCTCGATCCTCGATCTTCGATCCTCGATCCTCGACGGAGTGACTTATGCAAACCCTGATTCAAGACCTTCGCTATGGTGCGCGAATGCTGAGAAAGAAGCGCGGGTTCACATTGATCGCTATTGCGACCCTTGCTCTTGGCATCGGAGCAAACACCGCGATCTTCAGCGTCGCGCATGCCGTGCTCTTCGGTCCGTTGCCTTATGAGCGGCCGGACGAGCTGGTTCTGATCTGGTCCGCGTTTCACAAGATGGGCGCCTCGCGTGCTCCCGCTTCGGCCGTTGAGATGCGCGAGATCAAAGATCGCAGCCAGTTGCTCGAGGACGTCGGGGGCATTTGGGTTGGCACCGGCACATTGACCGGAGAGCAGGAGCCCGAGCAGATCAAGCTCGCTTCAGTGACTCACAATTTCTTTAGCGTGCTCGGCGCGAAGCCGATGTTGGGCCGCGCCTTTTTGCCGGAGGATGAGGACGTTCAGATCGGAAACGCGATCATCTTGAGTTATGGCTTGTGGCAACGCCGCTTTGGAAGCGACCCGGGAATCATCGGCCGTCAGATTCGAGTTGGAACCGGCGGGACAACTGTCGTCGGTGTGATGCCTCAGGATTTTCAGGTTGTGTTTTCGCCGGAAGCCAACGTACCGCTCGACACTCAGGCGTGGACGACGTTCTCATCGGCAATCTACAAGGATCCGGTGAACCTGTATTACATGCGAGTAGTCGGACGTATGAAGCTGGGCGTAACGCTCGCGCAGGCGCAGCAGGAAGCCAATTCGATAGCCGAACAACTTCGCGGCAACTTCACCGAATTTGCAAGCGAGAATCTTTCGCTCGATGTTGCATCGATGCGAGGCGATGCCGTTCGCAAGCTGCGCCCGACGTTGATTGCGCTGGTGATCGGCGCCGGACTCGTGCTGCTGATCGCCTGCGTCAACGTCGCGAATCTGCTTTTGTCGCAAGCGAACGTAAGGCATCAGGAGTTCGCGATCCGTTCAGCGCTTGGAGCGTCATCGGCGCGATTGATTCGCCAGTTGTTATCGGAGAGTTTGGTGTTGTGTTTTGTCGGCGGGCTTGCGGGTCTGCTGGTTGGAATGGAAGGAGTCAGGTTGCTGCTGAAGATGCGCCCCGACACTTTGGCGCGCATCGGCTCGGTTCAGGTGAACTGGACTGTTCTCGGTTTTGTAACGGGAATTTCTCTGCTTTCCGGTGTGCTGTTCGGGCTTGCGCCCGCGCTCGAAACTCGAAAAGTGAACCTCATCGAAACGCTGAAGGAGGCCGGGCGCACAAGTGTGGGACGCGCGCGCGCAAGCACCGGCGCATTACTGGTCATCGCCGAGGTTGCGCTTGGCTTTGTGTTATTGGTCGGCGCGGGGTTGATGATGCGGACGATGAATCACCTTCACAAGGTTGATCCCGGATTCAAGCCCGATGGTGTTCTCACATTCGAGATCAGTTTGAGCGGACGGGAGTACGACGATCCTCAGGCCCGCACGAATTTCGTAAAGCAGTTTGAAGACAAGATTCTTGCGCTGGGTGGTGTCGAATCCGCCGGCGGTGTTTCGCATCTGCCTCTGGATGACTATCCAAACTGGTACAGCCCGTATGTGCCCGAAGGCAGGAGAGAAGACGAGCAACAAAACGGGTTGGCGGATTATCGCAGCGCGACGCCGGGATACTTTCAGGCGATGGGAGCGCGGCTGGTCGCCGGGCGCTGGTTTGACGAGCGCGACAACGCAAAGGGCGCGAGCGTAGTGATTGTCGATGACAAACTCGCGCACGAAACGTGGCCGGGTGAAAGCGCGATCGGGAAAAAGATGCGGGCCGAAAACTCAGACAACGGTTTCAATATGAAACCGGTTGAAGTGGTGGGCGTGGTTGAACACCTTCGGCATCACAGCCTGAGCCAGCAGTTGCGCGGGCAAATTTATTTGCCTTATGCCCAAAGCACTCGCGAGCATCTGAGTTACGCCGTGAGGACGAAGGGCGACACGCTGGCGCTCGCGGGATCGATAAGGCAAGAGCTGCGCGCGCTGAGCAAGGAAATGGCGCTCAGCAAAGTGCGCCCGTTGGAGTATTACGTCGACAAAGATCTGGCTTCGGCGAAATTCATCGCCGTGCTGTCAGGGCTATTCGGTTTGGTCGCGCTCGTGCTGGCCGCGATTGGAATCTACGGCGTGATTTCCTATTCGGTGAATCAGCGCACGCACGAGATCGGAATCCGCGTTGCGCTTGGCGCGCGCCGCGCCGAAGTGCTGGCGATGATTGTCAGACAGGGAATGAAGCTCGCGATTGCCGGCGTGGCGATCGGGTTGATCGGCGCGCTCGCGGTAACTCGAATGATTTCCAGTTTGCTGTACGGCGTGAGCGCCACCGATCCGATTACCTTCGCGGCGATCGCGCTGCTGCTGACAGGCGTAGCGTCGCTCGCTTGTTATTTGCCTGCTAGACGCGCAACGAAAATCGACCCGATGGCCGCGCTTCGTTGTCAGTGATCAGGAGACGGAGTCAAAAGATGAAATTGAAATCAGCAGCCAATCTTCTTGTTTCGATCATTATTGCGATTACGGTTGGTGCTTCCGGTATAGAGGGACAATCGAATCAACCGCAACCTCCGCGAATCAACGCGAAGCTGGTGGAGATAACCGCGCAACTCGAACGCGATATTCCTCCGATGATGAGCGAAGCGAGCGTGCCGGGCGTGTCGATCGCGTTGGTAAAAGACGGCCAGGTCGCGTGGCAGCACGCATTCGGCGTGAAGGACGCGAAAACCAAAGAACCCGTCACGGACACCACTGTCTTTGAAGCGGCGTCGCTAAGCAAGCCCGTGTTCGCTTATGCCGTGTTGAAGCTCGTGGACAGTGGCAAGTTCGATTTGGATAAACCTTTGAACCAATACCTGCCCGGAGACTACGACGTCGGACCCGATCCCCGGCTCAGTCAAATAACCGCGCGGCGTGTGCTCTCTCATACAACCGGATTTCCGAACTGGCGAGACAGCACTTTGAAAATCTTTTTTACGCCGGGCGAGAAATTCAGCTACTCGGGCGAAGGTTTTGTTTATCTTTCAAAGGTGATCGAGCACATCACCGGCGAGACCTTCAATGACTTCATGACGAAGATGGTGTTTGAGCCGCTTGGGATGGCCAGCAGCAGTTATGTTTGGCGGGCGAGTTATGATGCGCTGAAGATTTCGCGTCACAACACCGCCGGTGAGCCGACGCCTCAGAACAAACCGACCAAGGCGAATGCGGCGGCGAGCCTTCACACAACCGCCGGGGATTACGCGCGATTCATTGCCGCGGTTCTGAACGGCACGGGGCTTAAGAAAGAAACGCGTGCGCAAATGCTGACGCCTCAAGTAAAGGTCGACGAAGCCGGAACGAACATGGTTTCCCGGCCCGCGAATAAACCATCCGCCGACGTTTCGTGGGGACTCGGGGTAGGTTTGCAGACCACCGCGGATGGCGTCTCGTTCTGGCATTGGGGTGACAACGGCAGTACCAAGGCGTATTTCGTAGCGTTCGAACGCCAGAGATTCGGAGTAGTGGTTTTCACCAACGGCGCGAACGGTCTCTCGTTCATGCGCGAGATTGTTGATGAATCGATCGGCGGCCGCCAACCCGCGCTAGCATGGCTCAAGTACGAGTCTTATAAATCACCGGCGCGAATTCTTCTCAAGAGCATTCTCGCAAACGGCGCTGAGCAATCCTTGCGCGACTATCGAAAATGGAGAACCGGGCGCTCGGCGAGCGAGACGATTACTGAAGCGCAGATGAATCGGATGGGTTATGACTTGCTGGGAATGCATCGCGTGAAGGATGCGATCGAGGTCTTCAAGCTCAACGTCGAGGACCATCCGCAATCCGGTAACGTCTATGACAGCCTTGCGGAAGCGTACGCGGTTGATGGCAACAAGGAACTGGCGATCAAGAACTATCAGCGATCGATCGAACTCGATCCCGCGAACACGAATGGCGCCGCGCAATTGAAGAAGCTCCAAGAGGGCGAGAAGCAATAAGACGGTTGTCATATAGACAAGATTGAATTCACCGCTGATCTTCGCTGGCTTCGCTTCGCGGATTCTCGCTGATCCGCGAAGATCGCGACACGCAGTCAGCGAAAGTCAGCGTTGATCACCGCCGAAACGCACCGTGGATAGCGCATCAACTTGCACTGCCGGACCACCGGTGGTGAAGCCGCCCGCCGACCGATAAACTACACCTTTAAGGTAGACGATTCGAAAGCTCATCAATCTCCGTGCTGGAAAAAGGACGTGTGATAAGAGTGCGCAATTGCCATTCATTAGGGATTTCTCTCGCGGTAGCAGCCGCTCTCTCAATTATGTCTGTTGCCGGGTGGGCGCAAAAGGCTCGACCGAAAAAACAACCTCAGAAGCCGCCGGCAAGACAGCAAAACAAGAACGTGAGGCTGACGCCTCCAAAAGTCTCCGAAGTGCCCGAGTTGGTGATTCAAACCGGGCACGCGGACACCGTGCGAAGCGTCGTCTTCAGTCCCGACGGCAAGCTTGTCGCTTCCGCCGGTTCGGACAAGACCGCTCGGATTTGGGATGTTCAAACCGGGCGAATGCTTCGCGTGCTGGACGTGCATCGCGACAACGTAACATCGATCGCCTTTGGTCCGGGTGCAAGAACAATCGCGTCGGCGAGCCTCGATAAGACTGTGGTCGTGTCCGATGTCAGGACCGGCAAGCTGCTCCTCACGATGCAGGGACACGCCGATGACGTGAACGCAATTGCCTTCAGCCCCGACGGCAAGACCCTCGCTTCGGGGAGCCGCGACGAGACCATCAATCTTTGGGACGCGACGACTGGCGAGCTGATTCACGCGATCGAAAACACGGGCTCAGAAGTGCTCGCGCTTGCTTTCAGTCCTGACGGCGGCACGCTGGCGGCGGGCAGCGAAAACAAGAGCGTGCGGCTGTGGCGAGTAAGCGATGGAAAGCCGCTGCGCACATTCACTGGTCACTCAGGCCCGGTGCGTTCTGTCGCGTTTACGCCCGGCGGGCTCATTCTCGCATCAGCCGGCGACGATCGAGTTATTCAGCTTTGGTCGGTCGAGAGCGGACTACAGATTCGCGCGCTCGCCGGTCACGCAGCCATCGTTACATCGATTGCGTTCAGTTCGAATGGAAAGCAGCTTTTCTCCGCAAGCCACGACCGAACTGTCAGAATCTGGGACGTGCAGAGCGGCAAGCCCACGCTGACTGTTCGCGCCGCGGATGCGCCGCTTATGTCTCTCGCGTTGAGCGCGGACAACAGCATGGTGGCGGTGGCCAGCTCGACAAAGATTCAACTTTGGAACAACGATGCACGAGCCTGGGGCCGGCGACTGGAAGGTGGTTTGTCGCCCTTGCACTCGGTCGCCTTCAGTCCCGATGGCAAGACGCTCGCGTCGGCCATGGGAAACACAATCAGGCTTTGGGATGGGACGTATGGTGGGTTAGTTAATACGCTCGACGGGCATTCAGCTCAGGTCAACGCGGTAGCCTTCAGCCCTGACGCGAAAACGCTTGCATCCGCGAGCGCTGATTTGACGATCAAGCTGTGGGATCTCGCAACCAAGAAGGAAATTCGAACGCTCGCGGGGCACGGCTCGAACGTCGCCGCGATCGCTTTCAGTCCGGACGGCAAGCTCATCGCATCGGGCAGCGTCGACCGGACGATCAGATTGTGGGATGTGGCAACCGGCAAGACTGTCCAGACCTTTGCCGGTCACTTCAGCCTGGTCAGTTCAGTAGCATTTGCTCCTGACGGCAAAACGATCGCCTCGGGCGGATACGACAACGCAATAAAGCTGTGGGATACGGCGACCGGCAAGGAGATCAGGACGATCGCCGGTCACACATCAGAAGTCACCGGCGTTGCGTTCAGTCCGGATGGCAACACGCTCGCCTCGTGTAGCCGCGACAAGTTCGTCAAACTTTGGAACCCAGCGACCGGTCAATTGATTCGATCGCTCGAAGGGCACGCATTCGATGTGTTCGCGATCGCGTTCAGCCCCGATGGAAAAGTGCTCGCGTCCGGAAGCTACGACAAGACGATCCGGCTGTGGGATGTATTGACTGGCGCACCCGTCCATATTCTCCTCGGGCACTCGGCTCCCGTCGTGGCGCTCGGCTTTAGCCCGGACGGAAAGTTCATCGTGTCCGGGAGCGAGGACGCGACCGCGCGGATATGGTCACGCGACGCCGGTCAGCTTCTGGGCACCGTCCTCAGCCTCGATGAAAAAGGCGAGTGGCTGGTCATCGCGCCCGAAGGGCTTTTCGACGGATCGCCCGCGGCGTGGAAGGCGATCCTCTGGCGCTTCGCTTCTAACACCTTTGACGCCGCGCCGGTCGAAGCGTTCTTCAACGAGTTCTACTATCCCGGTTTGCTTGTCGAACTGCTCGCGGGAAAGAAGCCGAAGGCCGCGCAGAACATTTCGAAAGTCGATCGCCGGCAGCCTCTTTTGAGACTCGCGATCGCAGATGATGCCGGCACTGCCGGTGCTTCTCGAAAGGTGAAGATAAGAATCGAAGCGGCGGAAACGCCTGGCGACGCGACTCATGCTTCTGGTACCGGTGTGCGCGACGTTCGCCTTTTTCGAAACGGTTCGTTGATACGAGTCTGGCGCGGCGACGTGCTCAACGGGCAGCCCGGCGTGACGCTCGAAGATACTATCTCGATCGTCGCCGGCGAGAACCACCTCACCGCTTACGCTTTCAACAAAGACAACATCAAGAGCGCCGACGAAACCTTGCTGCTCAAGGGAAGCGATCGTTTGAAGCGCAAAGGGACCGCGTATGTTTTGATGGTTGGAATAAATGAGTACGCGAACCCCGGCTACAATCTGAAATACGCGGTCGCTGACGCACAGTCATTTGGCGAAGCCTTCAGCCGCGCGCAAGGTAAGCTCGGCAACTTTTCCCGCATACAACTTATTCCGCTGCTCGATCAGCAGGCAACGCGCGCCAACATTCTGGCCGCGCTCGATCGGCTTGCTGGAAAGGGAAGTGAATCAACCGCGGAGCCGGCCATCTCCGTTCTGAACGCAATCAAACCGGCGGAACCCGAGGACGCGGTGATCGTTTACTTCGCGGGTCACGGCCTCGCGCAGAAATCCAGGTTCTACGTCGTCCCCAACGACCTGGCCTACACCGGCGCGCGCGACAGTCTGGACGAAGCCGGGTTGAACACGCTGGTCGCGCACAGCATTTCGGATCGCGAGTTGGAGCAGGCATTCGAGCACATCGATGCGGGCGACTTCATACTCGTGCTCGATGCGTGCAACAGCGGGCAGGCGCTCGAATCCGAAGAGAAACGGCGAGGCCCGATGAACTCAAAAGGACTCGCGCAGCTCGCGTATGAGAAGGGCATCTATATCCTGACGGCGGCCCAGGCCTATCAGGCAGCCCTTGAAGCCGTGGCATTGGGACACGGTTTTCTAACATACGCGCTCGTTCAGGAGGGCTTGAACAAAGGTGCGGCAGACACCTCGCCCTCGGATGGAACGTTGTTGCTGCGCGAGTGGTTGGACTACGCAGTCGCGCGCGTGCCTGAGATACAGACGGCTGCGCTTGAGGGAAGCCGAGGCTTAAAGATCGTGTTCGTGCCCGGCGATGAGAAAATCGCGGATCCCACCAAACGGAGTCTCCAACGTCCACGCGTGTTCTATCGCCGTGAGGTTGAGACGCAACCGCTGGTCGTCGAAAAAGTTTCCCCGAAGAACAGATGACCGGCAACGCTTGTCAGTTTTCAATGCCTTGACTGGGCTTACTCGCCCCGGTTTAATAGGAGTATTAATTCGGTAGAGCATCGGGCATGAAGGGTGAGAGTTCGGATAGTCCTTCCGATGCGTCGTAGCCGTTCCGCTTCTAGTGGCGCTTGTGAACTCTAAAGCTATCTTCGGACTTACAGAAATCTTCAAGTGCTTGGCGGAAGTGATGTCTTGCGGCGCCGCAAGGATCGAGGAGAGCGTATGACAATCCCAACCGAGCCAATTGGAAGTATTCCGAGGCCGCTTGAGTTGATCGAAGCGATCGAGAGCCGAGGCGGGTCGGATCCGTCATTGGAGCCGCTTTACGAGGATGCGATACGCGACACCATTCGGAGGTTCGAGGCCACCGGTTCACCGGTGATCACCGACGGCGAGCAAAGGAAGTTTCATAATTTCTGGACTTACTGTGTGCAGGGTCTTCCGAACACCGCGCCGGATGGCTTTAAGATTCCATTCTCGGCAGGGCACACTCGCCGAATGCCGCGGCTCACCGGCGGGCCCTTTCGCTATCAGCGGCGCGCAGACAGTTATCTCGAGACGGCGCTCGGTTACGCGCACGTACCCGTTAAGCAGGCGGTCATATCTCCTTCGGCGTTGAGCCTGATGTATCCCGGTGATGAGATCCCCGGGTACTCGCGCGAGGAGTTCATCAACGATTTGTTGACCGAACATGAAACCGAGATTCGTGCATGTCTCGGAAAGGGCGCGCACAAGGTACAGATCGATTTCACTGAAGGAAGGCTTGCGGTGAAGATCGATCCCACTGGACAGCTTCTTCATAGTTTTATCGATCTGAACAATCTGGCGTTATCGCGATTCTCAACTGGCGATCGCAGCCGCATAGGCGTGCACACGTGTCCCGGCAGTGATCTCGACTCGACTCACAGCGGGGACGTAGATTATGCGGAGCTGTTACCCAGCTTGTTCGAGTTGAAAGCGGGAAATTTCTACATCGCGCTCGCCGGTGAAACGGATCGAGTTCGTGTATTGAAAATCATCCGGCAATACGTGAAGCCGGATCAGCGTGTGTTCGTCGGAGTCGTCGCGCCAATCGACCCGCGTGTGGAAACACCCGAAGAGATTCGCGATCGCGTGCTTGAAGCCGCACGGTACATTCCCATCGAGCAATTGGGCACGACCGACGACTGCGGCTTCTCGCCGTTCTGCGACGATACCACGACGACTCGCGACAAAGCGTTTGAAAAGATTCGGGCCCGAGTGGTGGGTACTCAGTTGGCGTCAGACTTGATTGGAGGCAGTTGATGAGTTCGAAGGACGACGAAGAGAGTCTTCTGCGCTCTGTCGCCTTACAAAACGCTCAGAGCATTCTTCTGGCGCGGCAGCGTGCCGAGGAGGAACTCGTCCGCGCGAAGGAAGCATTGGAACTGAAGACCCTTGAGCTTGCTCATTCGCTTGCGATGATGCGCGCGACGCTTGAATCGACGACCGATGGGATCCTGGTGACGTCGAGCGACGGACGAGTGTCAAATCTAAACGAGAAGTTTGTGAATATGTGGCGAATACCTGCCGAGATTGCGGACTCGCTCGACCACGGCAGTATTCTGGAATTCAACAGCCGATACTTCAACGAACCCGAACAATTCATTTCACGGGCGAATGACATTTATGAATCGTCGCCCCCCGAAACCTATGACCTGCTAGAGCTCTCCGATGGACGGGTGTTCGAGCGTTTTTCACGAATCCAGTTCGTCGATGGAGTGAATGTCGGCCGTGTGTGGAGCATTCGCGACGTAACTGATTTCCGAAGTGTCGAAAACACATTGCGCCGCCAATCAGAATGGTTGTCCATTACACTCGCCAGCATCGGCGATGCGGTAATAACTACGGACACCGAAGGAAGGGTCGCTTTTCTGAACGGCATGGCTCAGGCGTTGACCGGATGGTCTCAGAAGGAAGCGGAGGGCCGGCTTCTCACCGAAGTGTTTCAGATCATCAACGAGGAAACGAGCGAACCAGTCGAAGACCCGGCGGCGCGCGCGTTGGAGGAGGGCACTATCGTCGGTCTGGCGAATCACGCAATTCTGATTGCCAGGGATGGTACTCGGCGTCCGATTGATGACAGCGCTGCTCCGATTCGTGACGACAAAGGCCAGGTCCATGGCGCGGTACTTATATTTCGTGACATCACGGAACGCAAACTGGCGGAGGATGCGATACGCAGGAGCGAACAGGAACTTTCGGAGTTCTTCGAGAATGCAAGCGTGGGGCTTCACTGGGTTGGCGCGAATGGAACGATTCTGCGCGCCAACCGCAATGAACTGGAGATGCTCGGCTACACCCGCGAAGAATATATCGGCAGGCACATCGCTGACTTCCACGCAGACAAGGACGTCATCGGCGATATCCTGCGTCGCTTGAGTGCGGGCGAAGAGTTGAGCGACTACGAAGCACGAATGCGCTGCAAAGACGGCTCGATCAAGCACGTCGTCATCAACTCGAATGTTCGTTGGGAGGATGGCAAGTTCATTCACACACGCTGCTTCACGCGCGATATTACAGATCGGAAGCGAGTCGAAGAAGCGCAGGCGAGGCTCGCGACAATCGTCGAATCTTCACAGGACGCGATCATCAGTACTACCATCGACAACCAGATACTGTCGTGGAATGCCAGCGCCGAGCGGCTGTTTGGCTACACATTCGATGAGGTTATAGGCCTTTCAGCCGTCCTGCTTCACCCGGTGGATCGGCAGGGTGAGGAGCGGCTGATCCTCGAACGCCTGCATCGCGGGGAGCGCATCGAGCCTTACGAGACTGTGCGGGTGTCGAAGCACGGCGAGCGAATCGATGTTTCGCTGACCGTCTCGCCGATCTTTGACGCGGCAGGGCGCGTCATTGGCGCGTCGAAAATTGTGCGCGACATCACCGCAAAAAAGCGTGCGGAGCAGCGCTTGATCATGCAGAACGGTGTGACTCGCGCCCTGGCGGAATCCGCGACGCTTAGTGAAGCCGCCGGTCAGATACTCAGCGCAATCAATGGACCTCTGGGTTGGGACGTCGGCGCCCTGTGGTATGTCGACCAACACCAAAAACTTCTTCGCTGCTCAAACGTTTGGCACAGGCCGGCGATTCTGATTCCGCGATTCGAAGCATTGTGCCGCGAGCTAACTCTGCTGCCTGGCATTGGTTTGCCCGGACGAGTGTGGTCGAGCGCGGCGGCGGCGTGGATTCCCGACGTCATAAAGGATGACAACTTCCCGCGCGCGGCGGTCGCCACCAAAGAAGGCCTGCACGGAGCGTTCGCCTTCCCAATCATGCTCCACGATGAAGTCCTCGGGGTGGTCGAGTCATTCAGCCGCGAGATCAGCCAGCCAGACGAAGAACTGCTTCAGGTGATGAAAAACATCGGAAGCCAGATCGGACAATTCATCGAGCGAAAGCGCGGCGAAGAAGCTCTTCGAGACAGCGAGCGCCGCTTCCGGCTCCTGGCTGAGACGCTGCCCTCGGTTGTCTGGACCGCGGCGCCGGACGGCACGATCACTTATGCGAACGAGCGCTGGTTCGAGTATTGCGGGCTGACTCCTGAACAGAATTCTCGCTCCTGGCCCGAGCTTGTCGTGCACGCCGATGACTATGACCACTGCATGGAGGAGTGGGGGCGCGCCTTGAAAGAAGGTTCCGATTACGAGATTGAAGTACGCCATCGCCGGCACGATGGGGTGTACCGCTGGTTTGTAACACGTGCGACGCCGCTGCGCGACGACTCCGGGTCGATAGTTCAATGGTTCGGTACGAGCACGGACATCGATGACCGGAAGCGGGCCGAGCAATCCTCCCGATTTCTTGCGGATGCCAGCGCGACGCTGGCTGAGTTGGCCGACTATCAGAGCACATTGCAACGAGTCGCGAGTCTCGCGGTACCGGCCTTCGCGGACTGGTGCGCGGTCGATATGCTGGAAGCCGACGGCTCGATCAATCGTCTCGCGGTAACGCACACGGACCCAGCGAAGGTAAGACTCGCGCACGAACTCTTGCGCCGGTATCCGCCGCTTCGTTCCGACGCGCACGGCGTGATGAAGGTATTGCGAACCGGGCAGCCTGAGTGGTTGCCTGTTATTCAGGACTCGCTGCTGGTTGAGTCGGCTCAGGATGACGAGCAACTTCAAATCATTCGTGAGCTCGGATTGAAGTCGCTGATCTGTGCGCCGCTGCGGTCACGAGGGCAAACAATCGGTGTGCTGAGTTTTGTGACGGCGGAATCAGGCAGGGTTTACAACGAAACGGATCTTGCCGCCGCGGCGGATCTCGCCGACCGCGCGTCGATCGCCATCGAGAATTCAAATCTGCTGTCGGCGCTCAAGGAAGCCGATCAACGCAAAGACGAGTTTCTTGCAATGCTTGCGCACGAACTCCGGAATCCTCTCGCGCCGATTCGCAACGCGGTGCATATCTTCAGGCGAGTTGGTCCTCCGTCGCCGGAACTGCAATGGGCCAATGATGTGATCGACCGCCAGGTTCACCAGATGACCAGGCTCGTCGACGACTTGCTCGATGTTTCCCGAATCACCAGAGGCAAAATCGAATTGCGCAAAGAGCGCGTTGAACTGTCTTCGATCGTGAGCAGCGCGGTCGAAGCCAGCCGGCCCTTGATCGAAAAGTCGCATCACGAACTCACAATCACGCTGCCGGCGCATGCCGTTCCGCTCGATGTCGATCCGGCTCGGTTGGCGCAGGTGCTGTCAAATCTGCTCAACAACGCGGCAAAGTATTCGGACCACCCCGGGCGCATCTGGCTCACCGCGGAACAGCGCGGTGATAGCATCGAGATTCGAGTCAAAGATACCGGCGTCGGCATTGCAGCGGAAGTGCTGCCTCGCGTATTCGACATGTTTACGCAAGGCGATCGCTCACTGGAGCGAGCCGAGGGTGGGCTCGGCATCGGATTGACGCTTGTGCATCGCTTGATCACGATGCACGGCGGCACGGTCGAGGCCCGCAGCGAAGGCCCAGGCAAGGGCAGTGAATTCATCGTATCGCTGCCGGTTGCCCGGGAGATCGCAGATCCCATGCCCGAGGCGCGAATAGAAGCTGACGAGGAAGCGTTTAAGTCTGTCGCGCGGCGCATTCTGGTTGTCGACGACAACCTCGATTCCGCTGAGAGCCTGGTTCTGTTGCTCAAGTTGATGGGTAACGAGGTTCACACGGCTCACGACGGATTCGAAGCGGTTGCAATGGCTGAGACAAATCGGCCGGATGTAATTTTGATGGACATCGGTCTTCCAAAGCTGAACGGATATGAGGCGGCTCGGCTGATCCGTGAGAGAGCCGGTGATCGAGAGATGATATTGATTGCGCTGACCGGTTGGGGTCAGGAAGAAGACCGGCGTCGCTCACAGGAAGCGGGCTTTCACCATCACCTGACTAAGCCGATCGACCTGGCCGTGCTTCAACAACTGCTCGCTGAAACAAGCGCGGGAAGCCCCAAACGACAACAGCAGGGTGGCTGAAGTGTTGTTTGAAGCGTTCCCGCGAATGTGTATTCAATGCCTCACACTGTGCGCAGATGCGTATGTCTGCGCGTCCTCACAATCACAGCGTTACTTCTCGAACAGGTGAGTGCCGTGCGTGATCGCGGCCCCGGCGCGAAGAGCCGCGGTGACATGCACCGCTTCGGCAAGCTGCTCCTCGGTTACGCCAGCCGCTAACGCCGCCTGCCGATGCAAATCAATGCAATAAGGGCACTGCGTGGTGAGGGCCACGGCGATCGCCATCAGTTCCTTGTACTTCTTCGGGATCGCTCCATCGGCAAGAGCTGCCTTGTCATAAGCCCAGAACGTTCTCGTTGCTTCGGGCGCGAGATCGCCCAACTGCGAAACCTTCTTAAGATTGTCCTTCGAATACATTGTCTTTTTCCTTTCGTTTGCGGCCCCCCATGAATCCGCCGCGAAACTTTCTGTTAACGTCAGTTCACCGCCGCGGTTTTGTCAGGCGCTCCCCGCATTCCCGGAGTCGCATTTGTTCCCAATGCCGGCACGATCATCGGGACCTGCTTGCGATATTGCTGGTATTTCTCTCCGTAAACGCTTACCAGGTCCGCCTCTTCGAACCGAATCGCCACGAAGATGTAAGCCGTTGTCATGACGGCAAAGAAGAGGTGAGTCACCGTCATCACCGACGCCGGCCAAAACGTGAGCAGCCATCCGACGTACAACGGATGCCGCACGAATCGATAGAAGAACGGCGTGCGAAATTCCAACTGAGTGTACTTGCGCCCAACCAGGTAGAGATAAACCTGGCGGAGTCCGAACAAGTCAAAATGGTTGATCAGAAATGTGCTGAGCAGAACGATCGACAGCCCCGCGATGTACGAGGCAAGCATGATCGTTTGAGCGATCCCGCCGTCTACTGACCACAGGATGCCGCCGATCGGGCGCCACTGCCAGAACAGCAACAGCAAAGCGGCGCTTGAGAACAGAACGTACGTGCTGCGCTCTACCGGCTCGGGCACGATGCGCGTCCACGCCCGTTTGAACCAGGGCCGCGCCATTATGCTGTGTTGCAGCGCGAACAGAGCGAGTAGCGCGCCGTCGATCGCCAGGGCGACAATGGCCGAACCCTCAGCGCCCGAGTCAATCGATTTCGGCACGGCGAAATTTCCGAGGAATCCAATTGTGTACAACAACGCAGCCAGGAACACTGCGTAGCACACGATACCGTAAGCAAAAGCAATGATCCGTTTCATATCAGTTTTCTCCTTATTGACCGCTTCGGAGCTCTTTGCGATTAACCGTGACTTCTGTTCGCTGTGGAATGCCATTTTGATTTCACCTCTTTCTCGCTTGTCATCTGATCTGCGTACCTCACGTTCCATTTTCTACCGTACGGCGGGCAAGGTCTTGAATATTTGATCGAGCGTCCAGTATTCTTGGCGCAAACACCCAATTGAGTGAGGCCAATCAAACATGGATGTGCTTTCGGAGGTCTTGAAAATCGTCAGGCTTGAGGGCGCGCTGTTCTTCAACGCCGAGCTTTCCGCTCCCTGGTGTCTCAGCGAACCCCGATCAAAGGACATAGCTCCCCATCTTTCTCCTGGTGCGGGGCACCTGATCCTCTATCACTTCCTGACCGAGGGGCGCGCGTATGCGACGCTACCGGACGGACGGCGTGAGGAGTTAACCGCCGGCGATATCGTAGTTTTCCCGCACGGAGATGCCCATGTGTTGGGTAACGGCTCGCAACAACCCGTCGACGCCTTGAAGACGTTTGCGAAGAATCTGACTGAGGGGCTCAAACTCGCGCGCTTTGGCGGCGGTGGCGAGATCACCCGATTCGTCTGCGGATTTATGGTCTGTGAGCCGCGGCTGAGCGAGGTCTTTCTGGCTGGGTTGCCGAAAATGCTAAGAGTGCATGTGGCCGGCGAGCCATCAGGCGAATGGCTGCAAAACTCAATCCGCTTCTCGGTCGGCGCAGAGAACGGATCGAACGCCGGCAGCGGGCTGGTGCTCGCAAGACTCTCTGAAGTGCTATTCGTGGAAACTCTGCGGCGGTACATCGGCTCGTTGCCGCCCGATCAGACCGGCTGGCTGGCAGGCGCCCGTGATCCGATTATTGGACAGGCTCTGGCGCTGATGCATAAACAGCCGGCACATCCGTGGACTATTGCGAATCTGGCAAGGCGCATCGGCCTGTCACGCACACGGCTCGCCGAGCGCTTCCGCGAATTCCTGGGAGAATCTCCGATGGCCTACCTTGCACAATGGCGGTTGAAACTGGGAGCCGAGATTCTTCAATCAACCGACGACAGCGTAGCGGAGGTCGCCGCGGCGGTGGGTTACGGTTCGGCCGCGGCATTCAACCGAGCGTTCACGCGGGAGTTTGATTGTCCGCCGGCGCAATTCCGCCGCAAGCGTAAGGCCCGGCCAATCAAGTCAGAAACTCTAGGGTCCAGTGAAGAATAAAATCGACCGGTGAAAGAACGGGTACACGGGTGCCGAGCGTCATCGTCAAATCGGACATTTGAAGCGACTGATGTTCGGAATAGTTTTCTGGTCGGCATAGCCTACGTACCGCCGACCTCTGGGCTCCTTTAGGGCTACCTATTCCCCGAGCGGCTCTCGCGATTGGGGAAACGAGGTAGCTCCTAAAGGAGCAGCTCCTAAAGGAGCCCAGACGATTCTGCGCCCCGGCGCGTACTATAGACATGGTCCCGCTGGGACTAACAAAGACAGCGGCGAAACTTTCCAGGATCAAGGCTTCACCGTCGAATGTTGCTTCAAGTGTCCTGCTCATATCGACCTCCAACGCACGCTTGTTAAGCACATACTACGCGAAGATGCGCTGTTGCTGCCAGAAACATTGATGCCGCGAGAGGGTGCGATCACCACCCGGAACGCGAAACCACGAACCCGAAACCAAGTCTTGATGGCGCCATCCAACGAATGGAGAACTCGGTTTCTTGCGTCGGGCAATCGAAATCGCGATTCACAATTTCGGATGTATAGACAGCGAGAGAGTATTCAGTCGGTGATAACGAGCCGTCTCGTCGTAGAGTCGCCAGCCCGACCTCGACCTGTACGAATCCTGCGGCTCGAGTCCGCTCCTACGGTGAAACCCATCTAACGATTTCTTCAAGTACCTCTCTTGCCAGATCTGTGACTTCAATGTCTTGCTTCAAATCCGCGGTCTCTGGAATGCCACCAATAGTCGCCCCCGCCTTGGTTCTTATCAATCCGAAACCTCTCAGTTTTCGTAGCTCGTCCAGGAACGCCGCGCGCGTCACCTAGTCGAACGCTCTTTTGTCCATGAGGTTTCTGAGGTGCCGAAATTGGATCTCAGGAAGTGCGAAAATTAGAGCACGAAGTTCACCGCGTCGCTTCCCGTCGCTCGTGACGATGTCGTTGATAAGCCATACCGCGCCGGCCTTTATCATCTCAACCGTCAAGTTTCGCGAATCCACACCGCGGCTTGTTTTTGCGCTCCAATCAAATGTGACTGCTGCCTTAGCCCGGCCGCCGTTGGTAATGACCGTTCCAACGCGAAACGAGTCGGGATACTCCAGCGAATCGGTAAAAGGATCGCCCTCGAAGTCTGGCGCCTCGTTGGGATGAGCCTTGCTGTATTCCGCTTGGCGCTTGAGTTCGCCGAGAAAGAGTGCGTAGAACTCAGGTGTCAGCCAGGTTCGGCGAAGGCGTATGTTTGCGGCCGTGAAGTCTTTCTTATGAGCAAGGTGGAACGTGTAGAACGAACGCACCGCGCTCGCGGCAGACGAGCGATCCGCCGTCTGGGCAGCAGCCAGAGTGTATGTGCTGAGAATAAGAATCAACGCGAACACAATCGCCGCGATTCGTGATCGTGGATTCATGTTTCTTAAGCGATTGCTCATGCGAGCCGGTCGCGCATCACTTGAACAACCGAGTCAACGGCGACGTCTTCAGAAGCTCGGCCCGCGCGTGTCAGCAACTCGACTTTGCCTTCCTTGATTTTCTTGCCAACGGTTATGCGATAAGGCACGCCGATCAGATCGGCATCGTTGAACTTGACTCCAGCGCGTTCGTCGCGATCGTCGAGGAGCGCTTCGATGCCCGCCGCGTTCAGCTCGTTGTAGATTCGCTCGGCCGCGCTGAGCAGATCCTTGTCCTTTACGTTGACCGGCGTCACCACGACGTGAAACGGTGCAATCGACGCGGGCCAAATGATTCCCGCTTCGTCGTTTGATGATTCAACCGCCGCGGCCATAACGCGCTCGACCCCGATGCCGTAGCTGCCCATCACGATCGGCACTTCTTTTCCGTCGGCTGTCAGAACTCGCGCGCCCATGCTCTCGGAATACTTCAGACCGAGTTTGAAGATGTGACCGATCTCGACCGCCTTGAACACGTCCAGCGCGCCGCCACAAGTCGCGCAAGTCTCGCCTGCTTTCACCGAGCGCAGGCTTGCCCACTTATCGATTGTGATGTCGCGGTCGATTGAAACGCCGCGCAAGTGATGTTCGTCCTTGTTGGCGCCCGTGGTCATGTTGCTGCGCCCGCGAAGAGCGTCATCGGAAATCACGATTGAGATCTTCGGATGCGACGCTCGGGTGACGCTCACCGCGCCGAGCGACCCCGCCGATGCGCCAAGCGCTTCGCGAATCTCCTCGGCTTGTGCGGGTCTGACATTGGTCGCGCCGCTCGCATCCATGAGCTTGGTTTCGTTCAACTCGTGATCGCCGCGCATCAACACAAGCGCGATCCGATCGTCGAGCATGTAGACCAGAGTCTTTATCTGCCGATCCGCTGCCGCGCCCCCGGGAAACGTCGTCAGGTCCTCGATCGTGTGAACGCCGGGAGTCGGAAACTCTTCGGGCGCTGCGGGTCCCTGGCCATCATCTATATCGGCGAGCTTTGATGTCGCCTTCTCGACGTTCGCAGCGTAGCCGCAATTCGGGCAGAGCACGATATTATCTTCGCCGGCGTTTGTGCGAACCATAAATTCGGTGGACTTGGTCCCGCCCATCGCGCCCGAACTGGCTTCGACGGATGTGTACTTCAAACCGCAGCGCGAAAAGATTTGGCAATACGCTCCGTATTGATCGTCGAAAGACTTATCGAGTCCAGCAAAGTCGACGTCGAACGAGTAAGCATCCTTCATCGTGAATTCGCGTACGCGCAGCAAGCCTGATTTAGGGCGCGCTTCGTCACGAAACTTGGTTTGAATCTGATACCAAACCTGCGGGAGCTGGCGATAAGAGTTGATCGTATGCCGCGCAATCGAAGTGAATATCTCTTCGTGGGTCATGCCCAGAGCCATGTCGGCGCCCTTGCGATCGCGCAGCCGAAACATATTGTCGCCCATCACCTCCCATCGACCGGATTCTTTCCATATTTCAGCGGGATGAATGGCGGGCAACAGGAATTCCTGGCCGCCGATTCGATTCATTTCCTCGCGGATGATCTGCATGACTTTGAGGCGCACTCGCTGCGCAAGCGGCAGCAGCGAATAAACGCCCGAGGTGAGCTGTCGAATGTAGCCCGCGCGAACCAGCAGCCGGTGACTTGTGACTTCGGCGTCGGCGGGGTCTTCGCGAAGAGTGGGAATGAACAGATTAGACCAGCGCATAATTTTTTCCTTAAGAGATAAGTACAGAAACTAGCAATCGCGCGGACGCCGGGTCAAGCATGTGCCCACGAAGGCTCAAACGCACGAAGCATCTCTGCCCCGCGTCGTGCTCCTCCTCGTCGAGTTTACGCGAATGAACCTTCGAAAACGAAACCCAGCAACGTTGAGGAAGGCGGCTATTGACTGTGGCGCACCGTCAGGGTAATAGTTTTCTTTCCTGGGTTATTCTTTTCGGGAAGGCATGAAGTAATGGCTGACGAAATGAGCACCAAGCCCACCATTGAGACTGTCCTTGAGCGAATCAACCAATTCGACAAGAGATCCGAGAGCAGGTTCGATCAGCTCGAGACGCGATTCGATCGACTCGAGGCGCGATTCGATCAACTCGACGCGGAGATCACAGCCCGCTTCGAACAGGTCTACATTGAGATCGACCGCGTTGCCAGCGTCGCTCATACAACCAAAGGGGAGATGCTGGGGCTGCGCGTCGAGTTCAGAGAACTGCGCACACAGTTGAGGGAAATGCTGCCAATTCCACAAGCGTCATAACCACGCTGATACGACCTGCCTGTTCTGGGCCTTGATTGATTGATGAAACGCGGACACTCGCCTGTGCGGAGTGAAGATGCGCGTCCGCCCGTTGAATCCCCATTGTCAACGATCTATGCTTTCTGTTCGGTAGTCTGTTCAGTTAAGGAACGAAGTTCACAATCTGAAGACGATCCTGGAATGGATCGAGGCAGACTTTCGTGGTGGACTTCGATATCATCGGTGTCCGAGTTCAGTGACCTGGACAACCCGCTTTGCGAAATTCAGCTTTGGCTTGCGACAAAAGATTGATACTCTAGCTTCTCGAAACCCATCGATGAACATGCGAATCTCAAAGAATCCATTCAGTGTTACGGCTTCGGCCGAGCCTGATCGCCTTGCTGATATCTATCGGGCCGCGGCACAGATCATCTGCGAGAAAGGCTTCGATGCCACCTCGATGAATGACATCGCCGAAGCGGTCGGGCTGACCAAAGCTGGGCTTTACCATCACATCTCGGGAAAGAAGGATTTGCTTTTCCGAATCATGGACTTCGGTCTGGATTCGCTTGAAGAGTTGGTGATCGCTCCCGCCCGCGTGATTGAGGACGCCGAGCAGCGCCTTCGAACAATCATAGACAACCACGTTCACTTGATCACAAGCAGAAGCACTCCCCAAGGCAACAATCCGGTGACGATCGTGCTAGATGAAGTGGCGGGGCTGACGCCAGTACAGCGCCGGCGAATCAACGAACGCAAACGCGTGTATGTGGATCTGATTCGAGATACGCTTGAAGAATTGAAGTCAGAAGGAAAGCTCACCGATGTGGATGTGACGGCGGCCGCGTTCAGTGTGCTGGGCATGATACTGTGGCTGTCGCGCTGGTATAACCCGAAGGGCAGGCTCACTCCTGAACAGGCGTCCCAGGAGGTCATCAAGACCGCGATGGGTGGTGTGCTTCGCCAGCAGCGCGCGAAAAGCATGCCCGATTGATCGGGCCGCGATTTCCCGATTGACAATGTCATCGTGCCCGGTTTAGTATCCGACCGACTGGTCGGTCGGTTGAACGTACACCAGCCCGCCAGTGCCCAAGACGTACCCTGCAAGAAGTAGTTTTCATCAATGCTCTTATCCTTATCTTTGCTGTAGTGGCAGCACGAAGTTGCGTTTGGAATCGGGGAAGAGAAATCGTTTCGACGCTTAATGCCCGCGCGTTTTGCATCGGATGATTTTGACGCTGTGACTTCGATCGCCATCGTATTGCCGCTTCGACGCTTCGCTGATAGTTCACATTCTTGATTCGGCAGTCTGTGTTTGCGTGGTATGTGACGCCAAAAACAGGCTTGGCGTCCAGCGCGTTTCTTAAACAATTCGAGAGGAGTTTGAGTCAATGAGACTTAGATTCACGCTGGCTTGCAGATTCGGCATCGCGGTTTTTCTTCTTGCGCTGACATCATCGGTATTCATGCTGCCTCGGGTTTCGAGCAGCGACGCCGTAAGAGTAGAAGGCGGCTTGATCGCGGGGACAATAGCGGACGGGGTGCAAAGCTACAAAGGGATTCCCTTTGCCGCGCCGCCGACCGGCGATCTGCGATGGAAACCGCCTCAACCCGTCGTCGCGTGGCAAGGGGTGCGCGAGTGCAACGCATTCGGGCCGGATTGTCCGCAAGCGCCCTACCCAGCCGGTTCGATGTATTATTCGCCGCCGCGAAAGCAAAGCGAGGACTGTTTGTACCTCAACGTCTGGACTACGGCAAAACGGGGTGACAAGCGCCCGGTAATGGTCTGGATTCACGGCGGCGCGTTGACGCGCGGCTCGGGAGCCACTCGCACTTACGACGGGACCGCATTCGCGAAGAAGGGCGTCGTTCTGGTGACAATCAACTATCGCCTCGGCCCGCTCGGCTATCTCGCGCGTCCTGAGTTGAGCGCCGAGTCCCCCAACCACTCATCCGGCAATTATGCGGTGCTCGATCAGATTGCGTCGTTGAAATGGGTTCAGAAGAACATTGCGGCCTTCGGCGGAGACCCCGGCCGCGTGACGATCTTTGGCGAATCCGCTGGCTCGTGGAGTGTAAACGTGCTCGTGGCATCGCCGCTCGCGAAAGGCTTGTTCCATCGCGCGATCGGTGAGAGCGGCGGCCAGTTCGGTCCGGGCCTGTACTTGAAGGAGGATCGAAACAACTTGCCCGCCGCGGAGAAAATGGGCGCGGCATTCGGCAAGGCCTGTGGCGCTGATTCCATCAAAGCTATGCGCGCGCTCCCCGCGGAGAAAATCGTCGACGTGGCCACGAACGACGCAGAAGGAAAGAAATTCAGGACCGCGCCAAACGTAGACGGATGGGTGCTGCCCGACGAGATCCGAAACATCTTCGCGCAGGGCAAACAGAATGACGTGCCGGTGATCGTCGGTTCGAACGCCAACGAGATGACGACGCTTACGAATCCCGCAACCTGGCCAAAGACGATGGAGGATTATCGCAAGCGCGCCGAGCCGCTGTACGGCGAGGCGATGAAAGACTTCGAAGTTTTCTATCCCGTTAAGAGCGATGCGGATGTCGTGACAGCGTATTTGAGCAGCTTGCGCGACGTGACTTTCACTCTGCCCATGCGAACTTGGGCGCGAATGACCGGGACCGGGCATTCAAAAGCGTGGCTCTACTTTTTTACTCACGTTGCGCCGAATCCAAACAGCAAAACGCTGGGCGCTTATCACGCGAGTGAGATCGCTTACGTGTTTAACAATCTTAATCGCGAGAACGCGCTGCTTCAGGAGGGCGATTCAAAGCTCGCGGATATGATGTCCACTTATTGGGTGAACTTCGCGAAGACCGGCAATCCAAACGGCGCCGGCTTGCCGAAGTGGACTGCATACGACAAACAGTCCGAGCCCTACATGGATTTCGGCGACCCGGTGCAGGTGCGCAATCACTTGCTCAAGGAACAGCTCGATTTTCTGGAGCAGTTTCAGCGCCGCCGCTGAGAGTTGATGCAGATGAACAGGAAAACCACATCGATTCTGATTTTGCTTTTGATGGGTTGCATTGCGGCCGTGAGTTCGGCGCAGGATAAGAAGATCAAAACCGGCCTCACAAAAGAAGACTGGGCATACAAGCTCGCGGACGGAGTCACGTCGAAAGAAGTTACCTATTACAGCGACGGTGTTGGCTGCTACGCGAAGATTTTTTTCCCGAAAGGGTTTTCGCTTTCGGGCAAAACACCCGGAGTCGTGCTCGGACAAGGTTGGGCGGGCACTCACTTTTCGATTGAGAAATACGCCGCGCGATTTGCCGAGCGCGGACTGGTGGCGATGGCGATCGACTATCGAGGTTGGGGTTCAAGCGACGGCTTTGTCTCTCAATCTCAGTCTTCGGTTTCCAAAGGCGACGTTGAACCCACCCGTGACGACAAGCGAACAACGAATGCGAAATCGGATGTAGTTCTAATGCGCACGCGGCTGATCCCGATGAAGCAAGCCGAAGATTATCGCAATGCGATTTCTTACTTGCAGGGAGAGCCAGGCGTGGACGCGGATCAGATAGGCATATGGGGATCGAGTTTCGCGGGCGGCAACGTGATCGTCGCCGCGGCGCTCGATTCGCGAGTCAAAGCGATCGTCGGCCAGGTTCCGGCGATCGGCGGCAAGAACTCCCCGGCCGGACCCGTTCCGCTTCGAGGCAAATTGCTCGAGGATGCGATCAAGCGCGCGCGAACAGGGAAGGGCGGTGAATTCGAGACAGGTTTTTCAGCACGAAGAATGGTCGACATAGAAACTCAGCAGATGGCCGGGGAGTACCGCCCGTTTCAATATTTGAAATCCGTTGGCGATCGACCGGTGTTGTTGATCCCGGCCGAAAAAGACGAACTTATAAACAATAAGGACAATGCGTACGCGGCGCTCGAGGTGCTGACTGGACCGAAAAAGCTAATCGAGGTGCCCGGAATAACTCACTTCGAGATGTATATCAATGAGGCGTTCGAGATCAGTTCCGGTGCGGCGGCAGATTGGTTTCGCCGGTACCTGGGGCTGGAACGGAAGAGCGATAACGCAGGAATGCGGAATCGCTAAAGAGGTTACGTCACGGCGTCCCGATAACCGCCGGCGGTGACTCGGAACGCTTAACCGATGTCCTGGTGTTGGCCCGAGGCGCTCAGGGCTCAAGCAAAAACGCTCACTTTCAGGAGGGGAAAAGAATGAGAAGGAAGATAACTCAGTTAGGGATCAGCATTCTGGTTGTCTTGATTGCAAGCCTTCCAGTCTTTGCGCAGTCCGACGCTTCAACGGCTACAATCAAGGGCTCAGTCACCGACCCGAATAACGCGGTGGTTGCCGGCGCGACGGTGACCGCCACAAGCCTCGAGCGAGGCAACAAGCGAACTGCTCGAACGGAGTCCGACGGCGGCTATTCGATACAGAGCCTGCAGCCCGGGCTCTACGAGGTTCGCATAGAGGCAACCGGATTCGAAACGACTGTGCTCAGCAAAGTCGAGCTTACGGTCGGACAGACTGGCGTCTACGATGTGCAATTACGCACCGGAGGAGTAAGCGCCGAAGTTGTGGTGACGGCCGACGTGCCGCTTATCGAGGTCGAGCGAACTCAACAGGCCAACACCATCGACAAGCGCCAGGTCGAAAACCTGCCCAACGTTGGGCGCACATTTCAAAACTATGTTTACACGTTGCCGGGGGTCTCGAACTCGAACGCCCCGCGGGCGCAGCTTGCCGGCCGCGTTACCGGATTCCTCAGCTCGGGCTTCTCAATCGGGGGCAGCAACGGGCGTAACAACCTGATCACGGTTGACGGCGGTGAGAATGAATACGGTTCCGGCCAGGCCCGCTTCGACATCACGCCGGAAGTGATTCAGGAATTTCAGGTGAATCGCAACTCGTTCACCGCGGAGTTTGGCTTTACGGCGGGAACCGCGGTCAACGTAATCACCAAGAGTGGGACGAACAACTTCCACGGCAGCGGATACATTTTCTATCGCTCGGACAAGACTTCGGCGAGAAACTTCTTTGACTTCACGAACCCGCGAGCCGAAGACCGCCAACTATTCCCGGGCTTCACTTTTGGTGGGCCGATCGCGAAAAACAAGCTGTTCTTCTTTACCAACTACGAGCGTCAGCAAAACGACAACGCTCGATTTCGGACATACACTGCCAGCGCGCTGCTGCAACCCAATGCTGCGCAGGTAGCGCTTCTGGCGGCGCTGGATGCGAACCCGAGTGCCAATGTGAAGCGGATCTCAGCCAATCTGCGAACGGCTCTCACCACGACTTCCGGCACTTATCCGAATGCATTCAAGGTGCTGAGCGACAACGAAGGTGTGTTCAATGGAATAGCGCGGCTCAATACCTGGAGCACGCGCGTCGACTATCAGGTTGGCAACCGCGACTCGATCAACGGCCGGTTTACGCTGACTCGGAACTTCACTGACGACATTGGAACCAGCGTCGGCACTTCGCCGTCGGTCAGTAACAGCCTGACATATCGCGATTACTCGACTGTCGTGAGTTGGATTCACAACTTCGGGAGCAACTTGATCAATCAGGCGCGCGGCCAATTCTCTCCGGGGAATTCGGCCATTACGGCGCCGCCGGAACCGCCTCAGGTCGGCATCATAATCAGCGGGCTGGCGGGGTTTGGCCGCACCTTTGGTGCTCCATACATCGTGCATCAATGGCGCCTCCAGTTTGAGGACAACTTGACGTATGTCCACGGCGACCACACGTTCAAGTTCGGAGGCTCGTATCGCCCGGTCCATTACAATTTCCGGAACGATCTGTGGTTCGCCGGGGAGTATCAATTCTTACCGAGTATTTTCTCGGTTTCGCTGGCCGTGCCGGCCGGCGCGGATCGCACGGCGTTTACAGCCGCCGCCGCTGGATTAACCGTTCCCACACTCAACGGAGTGCAAGCCTTCGATTTGAATTTGCCGTTTCTTTACCGGCAGGGCTTCAACAATTCGACCTGGACGGGAACGGGTCATTATCTTGGAGGGTTCGCACAAGACACCTGGAAGGTTCATCCGCGGCTGACCCTTGATATTGGCGGACGTGTCGACTGGGACGGCGAGCCGCCACCCGTGCCGCGCAACGCATATTTCTCTCCGCGTTTCGGTTTTGCCTGGAACGTAACCGGCGATAACAAGACCATCCTCCGAGGGGGAGGTGGGCTCTTTTATTCGCCGATCTATATTCAGATTCCTGGCTACACCAGTATCCTCAACGGCAGCGGGAAGTACATCAATCAAATCGCCCGCTCCTCGACCACCGCGGTAGCGCTCTACCAGACGGGAGTCGCAGCCGGAAAGTATCCTTTCAGTATCCTGACAGAGGCGGACCTCAATGCATTGGGAATCGTCACCACCGTCGGGGCGCCCGGCCGCGTGCTGTTCGACTTGAATCCGGACTACAAGAACAACTACGCGATCCAGGCAAACCTCGGCATCCAACGCCAGCTCACCAACAACCTGAGCATCGAGATCGCGTATCAGATGTATCACGGCCTGCACCTTCAACAGCCGGTCGGGTTGAACTACTGCGAGGCGGGCACTGCCGGATGTCCTGCAACCAACGCGGCTCAGCAGGCGGCCCTCGCTACGCGCAACGTCAAGGTTTTGGGTCCCCTTTATCGGGTGTGTTCAACGGGTGTGGTCGGCGTAACCGACACCCAATGCGGCAAGATCAACGACGCTGGAATCACCCAGTTCACCGATTACCAATCGCGCGGTATATCGATCTATCACGGCGTGAGCTTCCTGCTGACCAAGCGGTTCAGTGATAACTTCTCGTTCCAGGCAAGCTACACCTACAGCAAAGCGATCGACGATCAAACCGATTTCAACTCGGCGTTTGCGCCGCCGTTCCCCTCGCGGCTGAACACCGAGCGCTCGCTTTCGGCATTTGATCTTCGACACAATTTCGTCTTCAGCGGAGTCTTGCAAAGCCCGTACAAGAATGTGGTGATGCGAGACATTACTTTCAGCCCGAGCGTGTTCGTACGCAGCGGGATTCCGTTCACCATCCGAACCGGCACCGATATCAATGGTGACACGCGGAGCGGCACCGACCGGCTCTTCTACATCGGCCGCAACACCGGCATCGGACCGAACTACCGCAGCGTGAATGCGCGAATCTCCAAAATGTTTCGCTTCGGCGCCGACAACCCCAAGCGGATTGAATTCAGCGCGGACGGCGCGAATCTGTTCAACCGGACAAACTTCGGATCGGTGAACGAGATAGTGCCCACGACGTTTGAACCCCTGACGATCAATGGGCAACCAAATCCAAGGGCCGGCGAACCCACTGCGCTCGATTACCTCGAAAAGACAGTGCGTCTGAAAGGACGCAGGGACAGATCGTTCGCAAAGGGCGAACCGCTCAGCTTCACATCGGCTTTCAACCCCAGACAGGTTCTGTTTGGGCTCAAGTTTGTGTTCTAACGCGACTCGCGGCGATCGAGTTGGCTTACAAACCTCCGATACCGGGCGCGGGTTGTCAAAACCTGGACAACCCGCGCTCGCCTTTGCGACTAAATTCCGGCGAGAAGAATCGACCGGCCTCTCGACTCCCTTTCAGTGGAATCTGACTTCTCAATTCGAAAGGATGTGTGCTCCTGAAACGGCTCCGAATCGAAAAACGGTCGCGAATCAAACCTCACGGGTCATTCCGTTCCGAAGATTCATCGACCCTTTGAACTCAAAGGAGAGAACATGCGACGCATAATCAGTTTGATTGCTGCCTTCGCTTTTCTGGCGAGCGCCATTGGCCTCGCGCAAACTGGCCAGCAACCGGTTCAACTCGGCGGAGCAGCTTGCCAGTCACCGCCCTTTCTCCACTGTCCCGACAAGGACTGCATGCCGGACAGAATTATCAATCCGGGACCCATCGTTGAGATGAAGACGCGACGCACTTATTTTCTGGACTATCCATGCGATCTCAAGCCGGGTGAGAAAGTAACTTTCATTCTTAGTCTTCACGGCTTCGGATCCTACGGAAACTGGCAGCGTCACTATTTCCCGATCCTGGATTACAAAGACAAGTACCGGCTGGTCATCGCCACGCCCAACTCGCCGACGAAATCCTGGTCGGCGGCTGACGACGAATACTTGCAGAACATAGTTGATTCAGTTGTTGGTCAACTCGGTAAAGAAAATATCAAAGCGTTCTGGCTCGTGGGACATTCGCAAGGCGGAATGACATCGAATCGGCTGGTGCGCACCGACTTCTTTAAGGACAGAGTCGACGGCTGGCTGAGCCTGTCGGGCGGACGATTGGGTGGGAACCCCGGCCGCGCTGCGACGTTTGGCGCCGGTCGTCCAGCAACTCCCGCCACGGCTACGCCGCCGCCCGCGATCACTGCCGCGATGGCTGCGCTCCGAGAACTTCCAACAAACGATTTCTCATTCATCTTCACAACAGGCCAACGTGAGATGGATGAGAAAGGACTGCCGGAAAAATCGGAGTGGGCCGCGAAGTATAATTGCGGAGCTCGCGGCAAGGCCGAAGAAATCGTCGACACGAAAGCCGGCTACGTCTACGACAGCACTCGCCAGAACCCGCCGAATCCGGCGTGGGGACTCCCGCCGGCGCCCGGTAAGGCTCAGGTCTCGGTTTATCCGGACTGCAAAGACGGAAGAGTCGTTGCCGATGTCGTGCGGATCGACAAGGGACACACCGAAGGCCTCGAGCCGAAGGTCACCGAAGAATTGGTTAAGCTGATGCTTTCGGCGAAGGGCGGCAAGCTCCAACAGGTAAGCGCCGCGAAACCATGATGAATACGAGCGGACGAAGATCTCATTTGGTTTACGTTGCGAGTTTGTTGCTCGTGACTATTGGCGCCTCGGCCGTTGCATTGCGCGCCCAATCGCGAACGACCGCGCGTCCGCTCAATCAAATCAATCCTGCGTTCGTTATCATTCCCAGCGAAGCCACTGAATGGCACGCACTCAAAGCGAAGGGCGGTCCCGCGTTTTCAGGCAATGCGTCTTGGCGAAACTTCATGGAGTTCGTCGAGAAGAAGCTGAAAGATTATGGGGCCGTGGACGTCACTCGCAACGCCTTCACCTATGATCGCTGGCACACCTCCGAGTGGCCCGATGATGGAAAGTGGTCACTGCTATCAAATGGAAAGAAGGTCAGAGTGTCGAGCTACGGCGCGTACTCGGGCTCGACATCCGAAGAAGGCGTGACCGCGGAGATGGTTTATTACGACGCGGCGAATCCACCCAAAGACATCGCCGGCAAGATCGTAGTTTGGCAGCCGCGCTTCACTCGCCAGATGCAGGAAGGAATTTACGCTAACGACTACGAGTATCCGGGCGTCGAGGATAGCTGGCCGGTTTCGGGCAAACCCGTTCCCCGGGGCCTCGACAATAAATCCGCGGGCTCGATCATCTGGTCACAACTGCCGCAGGTCGCAGCATTCATTCGTACGTTGAAGGAAGGCAAAGCCGCGGGCGCGGTTTTTGTCTTCGACGCAAACTACGGATTGATGGCCGGGATGTACACCTTTGGTTGTCCGCAACTTTACAACGTCCCGTCGCTCTATCTCGACCGTGAAGCGGGAAAACAAGTGATCGCCGACGCGAAACAAAGTGCGAAGGCCACGATACGATTGCGAGCGGAAATCACGCCGGCTGAAACGTGGCAGTTGATCAGTTATCTTCCCGGCAGGAACTATGGCACGCCGCAAGACGAGATGGTGATGTTCAGCACTCACAGCGACGGGCCTTCGATCTCGCAGGATGACGGCGCGTTCGGATTTCTGGCGATCGCGAAATACTTTTCAAACATCCCGCGTGCTGAGCGTCCGCGCACGCTGATGTTCTTCATGGATAACCGTCACTTCATGCCCGGCGGCGAGCGCGCATTCGCCGCCGAGGACTGGCTCGCGAAGAATCCCAACTACAAAGACAAGGTCGTTGCCGTGATCGGCATGGAGCATCTCGGACAGATTGAGTACGTCGAAGACGGCGACGCAATCAAGCCGAGCGGCCGCGCGGATCTTCATAACCTTTACGTATCGGCGAACGACAAGATGGTAGCGCTTGCCCACAAGGCGGTCGAAGATAATCACCTGAAAGGCGTGTTCATTCGCGCACCCGCCAGACCCGGCAAGAACGGCAGGTCGCAAGGCCCGTGGTATGGATTGGGCGGGCTTGCGAATCGAATCAACAAGCCGGGCTTTTCGATCATGGGTTCGATGGGCGCGTACTGGGGAACTTCGTCTGCATCGCAGATGGATCGCTTCGACGCGATTCAATTTGTCCGACAGGTTGCCACCTTTGCTCAACTCACCGGCGAGTTGATGATCGCCGACATGAAAGAGCTTCAGGCACCGGAGTCGGCACAGGCAGCGGTGATGCCTCGCGTGTCTGAAGGTGGAGTGCCGCCAAGCGTTGCCGCTGCGACGGGAACGGCGCAGAATCCAACAACCACGCCCGCGCGCCCTGCGGCTCCCTCGGGGTCGGCGGCCGGGTTTGCGCAGTTGCTGATAGACCGGCTTGCGAGCGACTTCATTCAGGATCGTGTTTATCAATTCAAAGAGGCCGATGGACTGTGGACGCCTTATTCGATCTTCGTCCCGCGCAACTACGACAAGACGAAGAAGTGGCCGCTGATCGTGATGCTGCATGGATTGAACATCACACCCGTCCAGCAAATTCGCTTCGAAGGCGTCGCTGAGCTCGCGGAGAAATACGGCTACATCGTTGTGTGCCCGATGGGTTATTCAGTTCGCTCGTTCTGGGGAATCCCCGGAATTGGACGCGGGCTGATCGACGGCGAGCCGGGATTCGAGAACGAAAGGAATCTCAGGTTGACGGTGCAGGAGTTGGCTTATGCTGACACGATGAATGTGTTCAACATGGTGAAGAAAGAATTCACCATCGATGAGAACCGAATCTTTCTGACCGGGCATTCGATGGGCGGTTGGGGCGCGTACTTCTACGCCGCGAAGCATCCCGAGATTTGGGCGGGAGTCGCGCCGATTGCCGGCGGCGGCATCGATGATCGATTCGCGCCGGGCGACAAGGTCAGGAACCTTCCGTTCCTTGTGATGCAAGGCGAGAAGGATATGATCGTCAGACCCGATGTGTCGCGAGCTTCGGTGGCCAAGATGAAGGCGCTTGGCATCAAGCACACTTACATAGAAGTACCGGGCGCCGATCACGAAGTTTGGATTCGTCACAACGCGGCGAACATTGCTAAGATCTTCGAGTTCTTCAACGGCTTGAGCAAAGAAGCGAGTAAGAACGCGGCAGGCAATCAGTGACTCGGGAAGGTCACATCTCAGTTCGAATGAGTTGCGATCCGTGTGAACCCGTCAAATCCGTGTCATCCGTGGTCTATCAGTTCGCATTGACCGCGGATAACGCTGATTTGACGGATTCACACGGATACCGCCAAGCGAGCACTTTGTTGCAGTAGGAGAGGATCTCGATAAATTGGGAGAGATAACATGATCACATTGAAAGTAAACGGGGCGCCGCGGCAATACGACGGCGACCTCGACATGCCTCTGCTGTGGTATCTGCGCGATGAGATACAACTCACCGGCACGAAATTCGGCTGCGGAGCCGGGCTGTGCGGAGCTTGCACGGTTCACGTCAACGGCGAAGCGAAACGTAGTTGCCAGACCACCATGAAGAGCGCCGCCGATAAAGACGTGCTCACAATCGAAGGCCTCAGCTCGAAGGCTGACCATCCGCTTCAAGTTGCGTGGCAACAGTGCAACGTTGCGCAGTGTGGTTACTGTCAGAGCGGACAAATCATGCAAGCGGCGGCTCTGCTGAAGCTCAAGCCCAAGCCAACCGACGCCGACATCGATACGGCCATGCGCGGCAACATCTGCCGGTGCGGAACCTATCAACGAATTCGCCAGGCGATCAAACAAGCGGCGGAGGTTAAGAAATGAACAGAATAGAAGTAGTAACTCGCCGCACATTTTTGGGAAGCGTGTTCTCAGCCGGCGCGTTTGTGCTTGCGGCTCGGGTGTTGCCCGTCAAGGCTCTCGGCTCTGGAGTTGATAACGCCGCGTGGCATCCGAGCGTCTATCTCGGCATCGATACCGACGGGACAGTAACGATCATCGCTCATCGATCGGAGATGGGAACCGGTATTCGCAGCGTGTTGCCGATGGTTGCGGCCGAAGAGCTGGATGCCGATCTGAAGATGATCAAGATCGAGCAGGCACTCGGCGATGTGAAGTACGGCTCGCAGAACACCGACGGCTCGTGCTCGATTCGCGATTTCTACGACGCGATGCGCGACGCAGGCGCAACCGCGCGATTGATGCTCGAGCGCGCCGCCGCAACGAAATGGGGAGTCGCGGCCAGCGAATGCAAAGCGCAAAACCATCAGGTCGTTCACACGAGCGGAAAGAAGCTTGGTTATGGAGAGCTTGCATCGCTTGCCGCTCAGCAGACCGCGCCGAACAAACAAGAGCTCAAGTACAAATCGTCTTCAGAGTATCGTTACGTAGGAAAGGACCTGCCGACCATCGATCGAAGCGATCTGACGACAGGCAAGGGAATCTTCGGCATCGACGCGCGAATGCCTGGAATGCTCTACGCATCGATAGAGCGATCCCCGGTGCTTGGCGGCAAGCTCAAAAAGTATGACGATCAGGAAGCAAAGAGAGTAGCGGGCGTGAAACAGGTCGTTGCGTTGCCCGACTTTACTCCTCCGCACGGATTCAAACCGTTGGGCGGCGTTGCCGTAGTCGCAACCAACACGTGGGCGGCGATGAAGGGGCGTGAGAAACTCACCGTCGAGTGGGAGCCCAGCGACAATGCGAGCTACGATTCGACGGCTTACAAACAATCGCTCTTCGAAACGGTTCGCAAGCCGCAGACTGCCGCGCGCAATTTGGGCGACGTAGACTCCGTATTCTCGAAGGGTGGCAAAACATACGAAGCCGAATACTACGTGCCTCATCTATCGCACGCGCCGATGGAACCGCCGGCGGCGGTCGCCGAGTACAAAGACGGCAAGGTCATGGTTTATGCCGCGACTCAAAACCCGCAAGCCGTTCAGGACACAGTTGCGGCGGCGCTCGGCATCGACAAGAAGAACGTCGAGTGTCACGTGACGTTGTTGGGCGGAGGCTTCGGGCGCAAGTCGAAACCCGATTACGTTGCGGAAGCGGCGTTACTTTCGAAGGCGGTCGGGAAACCGGTCAACGTCACGTGGAGCCGCGAAGACGATATTCGCTTCGACTACTACCATACGGTTTCGGCGATGTACATGAAGGCGGCGGTCGATGACAAGGGCCGCCCGACAGCGTGGCTTCAACGCTGCGCTTTTCCGTCGTTGATGTCGACATTCAATGCGACGACCACTTCCGCGAGCGGCGGCGAGTTGGGAATGGGATGGATCAACGTGCCATTCGATATCGCAAATCAACGGGCGGAGAACGGACCCGCGCAACATCACGTACGTGTGGGCTGGCTCAGATCAGTGGCGAACATCCAGCACGCATTCGCGGTTCAATCGTTCGCCGATGAGTTGGCGCATAACGCCGGACGCGATTCGGTGGAGTATCTGCTCGACCTGATCGGTCCGGCTCGTACGATTGCACCCGCGCAAGCGAATCGCTTGTCGACGAAGTATCCGCTCGAGACCGGTCGCCTTCGCAAGGTGATCGAGATCGCGGCCGAGCAGTCCGGCTGGGCGAAGAAGAAACTTGCGAAAGGACGCGCGCTCGGGATTGCAGCGCATTACAGCTTCCTGACCTATGTCGCGGCCGTGGTCGAGGTCGAAGTTGACAGCGCAGGCAAGCTTCGAATACCGCACGTCTACTATGCGGTGGATGCCGGCCGGGTGATCAATCCCGATCGCGTGAGATCGCAATTTGAAGGCGCGGCTGTGTTCGGTACGAACATCGCGTTGATGAGCGAGATCACGGCGGCGAAGGGCGAGATACAGCAGTCGAACTTTCACGATTACAAAGTCGCGCGAATGAATGAAGCGCCGATGGAAACTCACGTGCACATCGTGCAAAGCGAAGCGCCTCCTGCTGGAGTCGGGGAGCCGGGCGTGCCGCCGATTGCGCCCGCGATCTGCAACGCAATCTTCGCGGCGACCGGCAAGCGCATTCGCGAGCTGCCAATCAAGAATCAAAAGCTGGTGTGATCGCTAAGGAGTCCAACTCTGCGCATACTCTGCGTTCTCGGCGCCTCTGCCGTGAGCTGTCTTTTCTTGCAAATTCACCGCCGAGACGCAGTGCGCGCTGAGATTACGCAGAGAGGAATATTTTCGGAAAGACTCCCAAAGGAGAGGTGCTATGAACTCGAAGAGGCCCGTGATCTGTGATTCGCGGTTGAACCGACGCAGTTTCATCAAGGGAGTTTCGTTTGCGGCGGCGGCCGCAAGCGTAGTACCGGGTCTGGTGTCACGCGCTGCATCTCAGTCCAGCGGCGTGACGCCGAGTTCGGCGAGTCTGAACGGCGGCAGTCAGATCTTCCACGTGGTGGAGACGACATCAGGCAAGGTTCAGGGAATCGTGAACTCCGGGATCAAGGAGTTCAAGGGAATTCCTTATGGCGCGCCGACGGGCGGCAAGAATCGTTTCATGCCGCCAAAGAAACCTACGCCGTGGACCGGCGTGCGTGAGTGCTTCGGTCACGGTCAGATCTGTCCTCAGATACCCGCGAATCTTCGGTCTGAATACGGAATGATGATCCAGTGGGATCAGCAATCCGGCGGAATGGGTGAAGACTGTCTCGTGCTCAATGTCTGGACGCCGGGAGTGAACGACGCAAAGAAACGCGCGGTGCTGGTTTCGTTTCACGGAGGCGGCTACACGACCGGGTCGGGAAACGCGCCGGGATTCGATGGGGCGCAACTGGCTCTGTTTGGCGATGTGGTAGTTGTTACCGTGAATCATCGGCTTGCGAGTTACGGGTACACGCACCTCGCCGATCTTGGCGCGCCGCCGGAATTCGCCAATGCCGGTGTGGTTGGGATCATGGATCTGGTTGCGTCGCTTCAATGGGTACGAGAGAACATTGAAAACTTTGGCGGCGATTCGAGCCGCGTGATGATCTTCGGCCAGTCGGGCGGCGGCGCTAAAACCTCGGCCGTCCTTGCGACTCCCTCGGCGAAGGGCTTGTTCAATCGCGCGGCGGTGCAGAGCGGCTCGGCTTTGCGATTCACGACGCGCGAGACGGCCACGAAGACCGCGGAACAATTGCTTGCGAAGCTCGAGATCCCGAAGACACGCATCGCCGATATTCAGAAGGTTTCGTGGCAGCAACTGTTGGAAGCGCAAACCGGCATCGCAGGATTCGCGCCGGTGATGGATGGAACCATTCTCCCGCATCATCCATTCGATCCGGTGGCGCCGCCCGAGTCCGCGGATGTGCCGATGATCATCTCGACCACGCTCGAGGATGCCGCGCTGAGTTTGACCAATTTCAATCTCGATGAAGCGGGTCTCAAGACAATATTGAGTCAGCGATATGAGGAAAAGGCCGATGAAATTCTCAAGATGTACAAGCAACGTTATCCGCAGAAGTCGCCTTTCCTGATTCAGGCTCAGATATTCACCGACGCGGGTTTTCGCCGCTCGGCTATCACGCAAGCTGAACGCAAGGCAGCGCTCGGCAAGGCTCCCGCTTACATGTATCTGTGGTCGTGGGAGAGCCCGGGTTTCGGCGGCAAATTCGGAGCTGTTCACGGCACCGATGTGGCCGCTTCGTTTCACGGCGTGCGGGACACAATCGTCGGCGTTGGTTCGGCGGAAGGCAAAGTGATGTGCGACCGGCTGGCTTCGGCATGGGTCGCGTTCGCGAGTACGGGTGATCCGAACAATCCGCGCATTCCTCGCTGGCCGGCTTACGACGCGGCGGCTCGCGCGACGATGGTGTTCGACACCGACACTCGAGTCGAAAACGATCCGCGAGGCGAGATAAGAAAATTCTGGGCCGAGATGCCTGCGCAGCCGACGCCTCGAGCGTGATGCGGAATTGGCTGCAGTTTTTGATAAGCATGAGTACACGGAGAAAGAAGGAACCCGTAAGTGAAGGAGTCACTTTCGACAAAGTGCGAAGGCTTGCGCTCGAGCTGCCGAGCGTCGAAGAGGGGAGTTCTTATGGTACGCCTGCGTTTCGATGCAGGGGCAAGATTCTCGCGCGATTTCATCAAGACGGCGAGTCTCTAGTGCTGAAGGTCGAGTACGCCGCGCGCGAAGTTCTGATGGGGAAGCATCCTGAAACTTTTTACGTGACGGATCACTACCGCTGTTATCCACTGATGCTGGTGCGTCTGGCGAATGTCGAGTTGCCTCTCCTGCGGGCGTTGATCGAAGATGCGTGGTGCAGTCTGGCGTCGAAGCGTGACATCGCGGCGCGCGCAACGACTCAGCGCTGAACGCGCCCGCCGAACATGCATTGCATAGGACCCACAGCCGAACACAACAAAAATAGCACCTCGAAAGACCAATCATAGGAGTCGAAGAAATGGGGACTAAAGATCCGCGGGTGGATGCTTACATCGCGAAGTCAGCGGACTTTGCTAAGCCGATACTCACTCGTCTCAGAAGTCTGATTCACGGCACGTGTCCTTCGGTCGAAGAAACGATGAAGTGGAGCTTTCCGCATTTCATGTACAAGAGTCCAATTGAGAAGAACGCTCGCGTGCTGTGCAGCATGGCTTCATTCAAACAACATTGCGCGTTCGGATTCTGGTATGGCGATGGTGGCACAAGGAGCGGCGATACAAAGACCTCAGAAGGCATGGGCCAGTACGGCAAGATCACAAGCCTTGCCGATTTGCCCAGCGACAAATCTTTGGTCAAACAAATCAAAGATGCGGTCAAGCTTCACGATTTGGGGATCAAACCTGCGCCGCGTCCCCGCTCGGCTGTGAAGAGAGAGCTAGTTGTCCCCGATTACTTAACGGCGGCGCTCAAGAAGAACAAGAAGGCGCTCGCGACGTTTGACCAATTCAATTACAGCAACAAGAAAGAGTACGTGGAATGGATCACCGAAGCGAAGACCGAAGAAACTCGGAAGACGCGGCTCCAGACTGCGGTTGAATGGATGTCTGAGGGTAAGGCGCGGAACTGGAAGTATGCAAAGAAGTGACGCGCAGATAGCGTTCAATGAATTCTTGTCAGCACCAACACGGCGTACTTTTCATTCGGTTTGGTTTTGAATTCGGTTGGGCGGGGAGGCCGTACGTTGTTCACCGATCCGCTTGTGATGCACAAGCTCAAGTCGTCACCTTCGAGGCTGTAGATACCTTCCAGAACAGTCGCTCCGTCTGAAATGGCCGGCATCCCCATATCGATCCATTTGGGAAGCCTTGCGGGATCGATTCGAAACTGGCACTTCGTCCCGGGATCGTCCTTGCTTTTGCGCATCGTCAACACGTCGCCGTCGAAAGACAGAGTGAAGTCTTTCATCTCGCCGGCGGACGCCGGCTGACCGCTCTCGTCTTCCCACCTGATCACTTGCCAGGCGCCCTGGAGCTTCTTCATTTCCGCTTCAGCAAGGAGATTATTTGCTGATTTGCCTGGCTCGGTTTTATCGGGAGACTGTGGTTTCGGGGCGGGTTTCTGCGATCGCGCGGTGTATGTTTCCGGCGCACCCTTCGCGAGGGCTTCTACGTTTGCGTATGCTCGGCCAACGGCCGAGGTCGTTAGCGTAGTACCCGCCCAGAAAACCAGAATAGCAATCGCAAAGGAGCGCTTCATTAATCTTCTTACGCAGACAGATTGTCTCACCGGTGGTGAATGTAACCCGAGGGCTTCGCATTCTTCAACTACGAGAGGAGATTTCGCTGGTTTCTTTACCAGGGAATGGGGAACAGAACCCACGACAGCAACAGACCGATGCCAAGAAACGAACCGAAGATTTTCAATCCGTGCAGCACTCTTTGACGCGTCGTGTCTGACTTGGGATCGACCGCGGCAAGTACGATCGCGGCCATCGCCGCATACATCGACATCATCAGCACGTGCATCATCGTTTCCTCCCGGCGGCGATGTCGAATGCGTCGTGAATGACCAGGTAGTTGAGCAACCCGGCGAGAAACATGAAGGTATTGCCGTACTCAAAAGTAGGAGACGCGGCGGCTTGCGGAATCGGCGCGGTCCCAAACCCCAGGACGTAGGAGACGATATAGCAAAGACCGGATCCGATTTCGGCGAAGAACCACAGAATCGTAATCAGATCGAAGTGAAACGTTGACGGAGGCTCGGCGACCATCGGCAAATAGAGGTGCCCGTTCAAGCTCACGCCAAAAACAAACGCGCTCACGATGGTGATGAAGAACAGCAACGCTCGTCCGTATCGGCCAAGCACCAGGTGTCCGGCGCCCGGTATAAGCCACGCGGCCGCGACGGCGAGCGTTCGCCGCGCGATGGGAAACGGTTTCGGCTCATCGATCGGAATGCGGCGGTCGGCGAATTGAGGTGGGATGTTTTCGGTCAGCGTGTCTCTCGTTTGCAACGGCCGCTCCTTTTTTGCTGATGGAAGGTCAATTCTAGGGGCCGGTTGAAGCGAGTGTCAACCGATTGATGATTCGATTGAATCAGCGTTGATGATCGCATTTGCCACGCTTGATTTAGCGAAGGCCATTGGCTATTATGACGCCATCAATACAGCAACAAGGCAGGACGAAACGAGAAATATGACAAGAGTCGTGGGCAGGGTCTCACGAACAACTAAGGCAAGTCCTCCAGCGGGCTGACTCCCATTCTGACGGTGGGCGCTCTCCCGCGTCGCTCCAGGGAGGTGCACGATGGGAGACCGAATCACCAATCGCCAATCGCTCAAGCTCAAAGCGGAAACTCTTTCCGAAACTGAGATCGCCGAAGTGCTCGATTACATAAACATCATGGAGTCGCTTCGGGATCAGGCAAGCAAGCCCGACCTGTTTGACGATGAACTGATGAACCTGCTGGCGGATGCGCTCGAGAATCGCCGGGCCCGCGTCGTCAGTGAATGGGATCGCGTCAGACGCCGGGCGGATACTCGAGCATCGTCGTTCGCTTCCAGAAAAGTGATGTAGCCGATTGCGAATGCAAACGCTTGAACGACACCCCCAAATCGCGGCCGGCCAACTCATCCTAATACTGCTGTTTGCTTTTCCAGCGGCGGCGGGCATTCGACCTGGTTTTCAACAAACCCCCAGCACTATCGAATCTGAAGTGGCGCATTGGGCCGCCCGTCTCAAATCATCTGATGAAGAAGAACGCCGCGAAGCAGTGATGATGCTTTCCTCATTCGAAGGCAACGCGGCTCTTCCGGCTCTCGAGATCGCGCTGACCGATAACTCGCCGCGCGTGCGTGCGGCCGCGGTGAATAGTTTGGCCTCGCGCCGCGACTCGTCGATTGTTCCGCTGCTTGCAGCGAGATTGACACAAGACAAGATTCAGTTTGTAAGAAAGGCCGCGGCGTATGCGCTGGGCGCGTTTGAAGGGGCGGAGCGAACCCGAGCCCTCATAGGTGCTCTCACTCAAAAAGACCTGGAGGTGCGCGGAGCCGCCGCGGTGTCGCTTGGCGATCATCCGGACGGAGAAGCAATCGCGGCGTTGACGAATGCGCTCTCGGACAAGAGTGCGTTCGTTCGAGCTCAAGCGGCACGCGGCTTAGGCGTCAACGGACGCGCATCACAGCCGGCTGTCCCGACGCTTATTCGGCTGCTCGGCTCGGACGGCGACAGCGAAGTGAAGCGCCAGGCGGCTACGGCGCTCGGTTTGATTGGTGATCGGTCCGCAATTCCCGCGCTTGAGCGGGCCCGTCAAAATCAGGATCCCTACCTCGTTGGTCTTGCCACGGATGCGCTCGAACAGATGAGAAGAAATGATAAGTGATGCGTGAAGCGTGAAACGTGATGCGTGAAACGTGATGCGTGAAACGTGATGCGTGATGGCCCATCACTGCTCACGCTTCGTTGATCACGATTCTGCATCACTCGTCACGCACCACTCATTGACGTATTTCGAAACCGGGGAATAGAATTCCTGTTCGTTTGAAGGGTTGAGAATGATGAATCATGATTGAATGACTGGGTTCAGACTGTCATTCATCATTCATCATTCATCATTCATCGCTCATCATTTCTCATCAGGAGTTTCAGATGTCCTCAGTTTCCAGATCTCCCGTATCGGCAGTTCAATTCAATCGCGTTGAACAGCTTAAGAGCGACCTTGTGCGATTCGCTACAGAGGGTCCGCTGAAGGACGAGTATGAGCTTCAGCGGAAGCTTTTTTTCGAAGCGGCTCAACCCGAGGACGAACACGATTCAGAGAGCGTTCTGGATTGGTTCCTGTTTGACTGGTATGACGAAGATGGCGATAGCGTGATCGTTCGCTATCTTGATTGTGAACCGGATCTTGCTGAAGCCGAGCGCGAGATACTGATCGATTGGCAGGATTCCATCAACAGCGTTTTCGAAGTTGGCACGGCGGGAAAAGGCTCAGTGCAGCTTCGCGATCTGGAGAGTGGCGACGTTTACACTGTGAGGACCCGCTCTCAGGAGTCGCCTTTCAAACGCGGCCAATTCATCATCGCGCGGCTTCTGCCGCTTGGGAACAACCTGATCTTCTCGGGGCTTCAGTTCCTGATGCCCGATAAGGAATCTGCGCTCGCGTGGCTCGAGATGCGCCGGGCGTTTGATGACTTTGACACACCCGAAGCAATCGAGAAGGCGCGCCGCGAACAAGTCGCCGCGTTCTGTGATTTGTTCGGCTGCGACGAATTGACCGTCGCATCCGGCAAGCTCAGCTCGACGCTTCAAAGGTTCGAGCGATATCTCTTAACCGAGCGTCGTGACCCGGATACCGGATTGACTCCAGCGGAACGATACAAAAAAGAACTCGGCCAGGAATTGAGCATGCCGGATTTGCCGGCGCTGCCCGCGCCGTTTGCTTCGGCGGGTGAAATCACGATTCTTTGCGATGACTTCGATGGCATCGTGCTGCTTCCCGATTACACCAGGTTTAGACGCGTCTTCGAAACGGAGGAGCCTGATCGACACGTGCCCGACTGGAAGGAACTGGTCTGGAGTTACGTAAAGGACCCCGATATCCCGACGGTGGCGTTCGAACGCGTAGCCGAGCAGGCGCCTCAGCGCGTCGAGAAGGTATTGCGTTCTTTGATCGGCGACAAGGACTTTTCGATCGAGCACCTGTATGCGGTGTTGCTTCACTATAAGCAACCGGTCGATGGCTTGGAGGATTTGAAGGACGACCAGGATCTCTGGGACTTGTTCAACGGCAACAGCAGCCCCGCCAAAGCCGCGCCGGCCCCTTCGAAGAAGAAGAGCAATAAGGCTCGAACAAAGAAGGCGCGGCCGTCAAAAGCGAGCGTGAAATCGAAGGCAAAGCCGGCAGCAAAGAAAACGAGCCCGGCTGCACGCGCGTCGACGAGCAAGCGCGAACCCGCCGTAAAACTCGCCCGGAAGAGTTCAGCAAAATCAAAGGCCGCGAAGAAAAGTACGCGCAAGCACACGTCAAAGGTGCGATGACGCTGGCTGAAGCAATCTTGAAGTTCCTCGAAGATGTCGAATCGTCCGGGTTCCCGCATCATTCAGCCGCGCTACAACTACTTTCCAGTTACTTCTCGTCGGATGCAAACCTAAGCGAGATCACCCCGGCGAAGCTCCGTGACTTTTTAGCGCATTGGTACGTGGAGCGAATGTTTGGGTCTGGATCAATCACGTCCGAGGATGCGAACACTGCCCGCCAGTCAATCGACTCACTCGCGGAATTTTTTAGATCGATCAAGCGGCATGCGGCGAATCCTGATGATTCACTTGCAGTGTTGAATGAGCTCCGAGTAACCGCGCCGCGGGCGCTCGAGATAGCCGGCGATCTCTTGAGTTGCATAGGCAGGCAACGCGGAGCGTTCAACTTTCCGGAATTCCTGACGTCCTTCGAGGAGGGCGGACGCAGCGAATATGACATCGACACCCCGGGTGACGTCGGCGCGCTCGAAGGCTACTTTCGCATCCTGCGAATTGAAGGTTCGATGGTTGAAGCAGAGGAGTTGACCTCCGAAGACACGATATGGCCGATCATTTTTCCCGCTGAGATCGCGGCAACCCTCGAGGCTCAATACATCATCAACCTCGAACTCGTGCGTGCGCCCGAAGGCTGGACGATAGTTGGTTGCGGTGTTGTCTATCCACCGGGGACGGAGATTTGAACGGCGAATTGACCGCTGATCTTCGAGGACTTCGTGATGCTGATGTTCGCTGATCCGCGAGAAATCGGCGAACCGTTAGGCAGCGTAATTCAGCGGTTAGTTCCGATCCGTTTTCCAGCATTCGCTTATCCCTCACCGAGTATTCTCGCAAGCGAAGCCTTAACGCGAGTGAGGGTCTTCTCGCCAAGACCTGGAACCGAAGCAAGTCCGCCGCCCTCAGCAAACGACTTCAGCTCAGCGAGACTCTTAATTCCGAAGTCGCGAAAGAGCAACTGCGCGGTCTTCAAGCCGATTCCGGAAACGCGGCGAAGATCCAGCACCGAGGCGGGAATATCTTTCGTCAGATCTTCGAAGTATGGCGATTTGCCGCTCTGGATGATTTCGAGTATCTGCGTGCTGATGGTTTTGCCGATGCCGGGAATCTGCTGTAGCTCGGCCGCGCCGCCGCGTTCGGCTATCTCGGTGATGGGTGTTCCCATTGAGCCGATTGTCTCCGCGGCCATTTGATATGAACGGTACTTGAATTGGTTTTCGTTTTTGAACTCGAGCATATCGGCGATCTGCTGGAGAACGCGGGCAACTTCCGCGTTGCCTATCGCATGGTGATCCTCTTGCGAGCTCATATCGTTCACGTGAACTAACCTATCACGCTCAGGCTCGCATCAGTCAATACGAGCCTTGGGTTCTCTCAGTGCTTCCTTCTATAGAGGGCTGAGACTCCGACTGTCATTCCCGCTACAAAGCCGCTCGATGGCGCGTCATGGGTCAAGCCGAATCGCACACCGGCGTCGAGCACCAGCCGCTCACTGACTTGATACGTCCCAACAGCGAGTCCCACCATCGCGCCAAGCTGTTCGTCATTCCGGCTGAAGCCATTGACCTCTCCCTGAACGCCCAACCGTTTTGTCAGTTCCTGAGATACGGCGAACGCGCCTTGCCCGCTCGACGAATGTCCGTTGCGCGATGTGCGGCCAGCCAACAGGTATGTCGCATTGAAGTCGAAGGTAGTCTTGTCAAACGTCTTGCTCACTAACGCAATAAAGTTGTGATCTACTCTGCCGGTCCCGAGGCCGTTCGTGACGCTCGCCGTTGGAAACTTGATGTAGTAAGCCAATGCCACGCCGGGCGACTTCACGTGTTCGTGGTGGAGAACACTCTGAATCCCAAACTGGCAGTCGCCAAAACCTGTGACGCTGGTTTGACTGGGCGCACTCTGTGAAATCACGGCATCGATATCCGCTTCCACAAGGAAGCGCGAGCTGACGGCGAAGCGAATGGCGATGGGAGTGTCATATTCGCTGATGACTCCCGGTGCGTGGAAATTGTCGTTGTAACCGAGTTCAAGTTGAAGCACTCCCGGCCTCTGGAACTCTGCCGGGTTCGAGAATGTCGGGCGAGCGGGAACAATGAATGGAGCGTCCGTGGCGGCCGGAGCCGGTTGCGTCTGCGCGCGAACAACGCCGCCAGAAAATTGTAAGAGGATCAATACCGGCCAGAGTTTGTTCAAGCTGGTTGTCACCGTGCCCGGCTGTATAACAAAAATGAAGAAGAAACGCCAAGCCCGGTATCGGTAATTTCGAGTTGTCCGGGTTCTCGAGCGCCGCTTGCACTCGACTGGATTAAGGAAAGTACACTCGCGTATTGACGGCGCCGCAGCCAATCGGTAAGAATCTTCATTCTAACAGCGTAGTAGAAAACAAGTTCCGATCAACCACCTGCAGCATCCTGGAGTAAACCTATGAAGCGCCTTCACCTAAAAACCGTGGTCGTCTTCGGTTGTTTGGCCGTTGTGTTATCCGCCGCTCCGGTTCGAGCAAAAGACAAATGGATCAACCTCACTACTAAGAATTTCAACATCATCAGCAATGCCGACGAGGGCGGAACACGCAAGCTGGCGCTAAAGCTCGAGCAGTTTCATTTTGTTTTTTCGACGCTCTTCAATCTTCCGTTGCAGCGTGCGGTACCCGCCACTGTCATTGTTTTCAAGAACGACGGTTCGTTCAAACCATATAAGCCACTTTACAACGGCAAACCCAAGAACGTTGCAGGCTACTTTCAGCAGGGCCAGGACGAAAACCTGATAGCGATTGATATCAGCGCGCAATTCGAGCATCCCATGGCGGTGATCTATCACGAGTACACCCACCTGCTTACGAGCAGCACGACAAAGCCGTGGCCAGTGTGGTTGCAAGAAGGACTTGCCGAGGTTTATTCGAGCTTCGAGGTCTCCGATAAGAACGTCACGCTTGGCGCGCCGTTATCCGATCACGTTTTCTATCTGCGTGAGAAAGTTTTCATCCCGCTTCAGGACTTGTTGAAGGTTGAACACGGCTCATCAACTTACAACGAGGGCGACAAGCAGGGCATCTTTTACGCCGAGTCCTGGGCGCTGTGCCACTATTTGATGTTTGGCGACAAGTCAATCAGGCGGCCGCAGTTGGTTCAATACATAAGACTGCTCGCTCAAGGCATCGACGGCGATCAGGCATTCGTTCAGGCCTTCAAGACAAGTCCCGCTCAAGTGGAAAAGCAATTGAGAAGCTATGTCGAGAGAAGTTCCTATTCGGGTGAGATCTACACGCTTCCGGCGACAGAAGGCGAGAAAGACATTATCCCAAGACCGATATCGGACGCGGAAGCACTGTCCTATCTTGGAAATTTGTTGGCGCGCACCAATAGACTCGATGAAGCTGAAGTGCTGCTCAAGCAAGCGGCCGCGGCGGAGCCCTATCTTGCGCGGCCCTACGAGGGTCTTGGCCTCGTTGCGATGCGCCGAAACAAGTACGACGAGTCATTGGAATATTTCAAACAAGCAGCGACACACGGCTCGAAGAATCATCTCGCTCATTACTACTATGCGGAAGCGATGCAGCGTCGCGCGATCGGAAGCCCTCCGCCGGCGGTGGCCCAACAGATTGCCGAGGAGCTGAAGACTTCTATCAAGCTGATGCCCGGCTTCGCGCAAGCGCATTACGCGGTTGGTGCGCTGGCGGCAATGACCGGCGAAAATCTGAAAGAAGGAATGGACGAGGTTAAAACGGCGTTGAAGCTCGAGCCGCAAAGCAAATGGTTTGTTCTTACGCTCGCGCAGCTTCAAGTGCGGATGCAGGATTACGCGGCGGCGAAGAAGACGCTCGAGCCGTTGCTAACGGCGGACGCGGATCCCTCTCTGAAGAACTCGGCTGAATCGACCATGAGGATGATCGAGTATATGACGCGGCCCGCTCGCGTTGAAACCGCCATTGGGTCCGACACAGTCGATCGGACCTCCGCCGATGCGGCTGGCGCGGCCGCCGATGCCCCGGCTGAGAAGGCACCTATGCGCGTTATCGGGAGGCCCACTCTCAAGCGCGACGGCACTCAGACGATTCGCGGGGTGCTCGTTTCAATCGAGTGCAAGGCAGGGAAGTGGACGCTCGTAGTAAACACACGAGATGATTTGTTACGGTTTGCAGTGAGCGACAAAGACAAGCTGGAGTTCTTCAGTCAGGACCCGGACTTCGAAGGTGCGGTGAAGTGCGGGCCCGTTAACAAGATCGCGTTCATTTATTTCAAACCGATGGCGGGTCAACCGAAGGTGGCGGGCGACGCGGTCGCGGTGGAGTTCACTCGTTGAATTAGTTCCGCAGTTTCACGTCAAAGATGTCGGGCCGCGAATAGTGGCCGGTCACATCGAGCGCCAGATTCTCTTCGGCAATTCTCGACAGATCCAAGTCCGCCGTGAGGATCGCCTCTTCATTGAACACCGGTCCGGCGAGCAGTGAACCATCGGGCGCGATGATCGTGCTACCGCCATTAAGCACGAATGAATCGGGCGACTGCTTCAGTGATTCGATTGGTTCAAGCTCGCCGGGAAGATCACTCGCTCGCATCACCGCGCCGCAAGCGATCACGAAGCATCGACCTTCGAACGCGTAGTGGCGACTCGCGATCAGGTTCATCTCTTTCACCTGAGGCCACGCGGCGATGTGAATGTCTTCGCCCGAATCGTGAAGAACCTGACGCGCAAGAGGCATCCAGTGCTCCCAACAAATCATGCCGCCGATTCGTCCGGCATCCGTATCGACAGCGTGCAAGCTCGATCCGTCGCCCTGACCCCAGATCATCCGCTCGGTGTAGGTCGGCATGATCTTGCGATGCCGATTGAGCAATGAGCCATCGCAACCAAACGTCAGCATCGTGTTGTAGAGAGTGCCGCGCCCCGCGCCCTCGATCACTCGTTCGTGGACGCTGATATTTAACACTACGCCGTGTTCGCGAGCTGCCGCGGCGAGCGCCTCAGTCGCCGGTCCGGGGACCGCTACGCTGTTTTCCATCAAGCGCGCGAAGACTTTCTTCACCGGCGGATGATCCCACAACGCGACATCGCGGCAGCAGTCGAGCCACGCAGGATAACCGGGCAGCCAGGTTTCAGGAAAGACGATGAGCTGAGCGCCTCGCTTGGCTGCGTCGCTTATCAGACGAACCGCCTTCTCAACGGAGCGCGCGAGATCCAAATAAACGGGCGCCGCTTGCACAGCCGCGACTTTGACGATCATAAGAGTTGATCCTCGGGATGTGCCTAAGCCTTCTCGAGCGCGGCAAACTTCGCTACGAATTTTTTGAGTCCGTAGCCCGGGAAGCTCACTGTGAGCTTCGAATCTTCGCCGGCCCCTTCTAGTCTGAGCACGACCCCGTTTCCGTACTTCGCGTGCTTCACATGAGCCCCGACCCGAAACTGGGCTCCTGAATTCGTCGTCACGGCGTCGGCGCCGCCGCGAGTGTTCGTGCGTTTCTCAGATCGGGTGACAACGGGCGCTTGAGACTTTTCGCGCGGCTGATCGCCGTCTCCGCCCGTTCGCCGCTTGAAGAACTCGCGCACGCCTTCGACCGAGTTGTAAGTCTTGCCCGCGTACGTGGAAGTCTTTTTCACCGGGTGCGAAGGCTCATTGCGCAAAGCCGCTGCCGCCCTTCGATTCTCTTTCGTTTCGGGCCGCTCGGCGAATCCAAGCCACGAAGCACCCGGCGAAAGGTTCTCGAGCAACTCGAGCGGCAGCTCGTTCAAAAACCTCGACGGCTCGGTTATTGATTCTTCTCCAAAGATGCGGCGCTGCATAGCGTGCGTGATGTACAGGTTTTTTTGCGCGCGAGTGATTGCCACATAGCAGAGCCGCCGCTCTTCTTCCAGATCCTCTTCGCTTGTGGCTGCTCGCGAGTGAGGAAAGAGCCCTTCTTCCATGCCTGCGATGAACACTACCGGGAATTCGAGTCCCTTTGCTGAGTGCATTGTCATCAATGTGACTCTCGCATCCGCCTTATATTGATCCGTATCTGCGACCAGCGCTGCGTGATCGATGAAATCCTGGAGCGTTTCGCCCTGCTCTTCTGCTTCGACCGCCGCGGTCACGAGCTCTTCGATATTGAGCAACCGTCCCTCGGCCTCGACACTCTTTTCTTCTTCGAGTGATCGCACGTAGCCGGTGTCGAGAGTCGCGGCCTTTACGATTTCCGAAAGTGTCACTCCTTCGGCGACGCGCGCCGCCAACCGCTCGATGATGCGTTTGAAGCTCTCAAGCGCGGTGGTTGCTCGCGGTCCGGCGGCGCGATTGGCAACCGCAAGCGAGATGGTCTCCCACATCGACAATGCGAGTTCGCGTTGCTTCGTCTGAAGCACGTCGATTGTGCCCTTGCCGATCCCGCGAGGGGGCGAGTTGATCACTCGGGCCATCGCGATATCGTCCTTTGGGTTCGTCGCGAGCTTAAGATAAGCGATGATGTCTTTCACTTCAGCGCGATCATAGAACGAGAAGCCTCCGACGATGTTGTAAGGAATACCACGCCGCCTGAGTGCTTCCTCGAACAAACGGGACTGGGCGTTCGTGCGATACAGCACGACGCAGCGCAGCTCGTGCGACTCGCGTTGATGACCGGCGACGCGATCCGCCACGAACGCGGCTTCGCCCTCGGCGTCGTAGGATTGGTAATAACGAATCTTCTCGCCGTCGCCCAACTCGGGTGTCGCGTAGAGCGTCTTTGGCAGACGCTGTCGATTTAGTTCGATGATCTTGTTGGCAGCAGTGAGGATGTTCTGAGTCGAGCGATAGTTTTGCTCAAGCTTGATGATCTTTGTTCCAGCGAAGTCGTTTTTGAAACCCAGAATGATATTGAAGTCGGAACCCCTGAACGAATAAATGCTCTGATCGATATCTCCGACGACACACAGGCTGCGTCCTTGCCAAAGGTCTTCAGATTTCAACGCCTCAGCCTTCGTCGAGCCGGCCGCGATCAACCGCGCAAGCTCATATTGAATTCCGTTTGTGTCCTGGAACTCGTCTATCATCACGTGCTTGAATCGATCGTGATAATACTTGCGAACGTCGCCGGCGCGCCGAAGCAACTCGACAGCTCTGATAAGCAGGTCGTCAAAGTCGAGCGCGTTTGATTTCTTGAGCCGTTCTTCATAGAGCTTGTAGATTCGCGCGATCCGATCCGTCCGATCGTTTTCATAGTCGCGTTGACTCGCATACGCCTTGGGCGAAGTCCCTCGATTCTTCGCTCCGCTTATTGCGCCGAGCGCCTGCCGTGCAGTGAGCGACTTGTCGTCGATCTGCAGGTCCTTCATGATCCCGCGAACAAGACGCACCTGATCGTCCTGATCATAGATCGTGAAGTTTCGAGTGTACCCTTCGTTCAGCGCTTCGATATTGCGGCGAAGAATGCGAACGCAAAGCGAATGAAAAGTCGAGATGAGCGGCGATGAACTTCGCAGAGTCGCATCAAGGTCTCGTTCCACGCGCGACTTCATTTCGCCGGCGGCTTTGTTGGTGAAAGTGACCGCGAGAATTTGCCAGGGCGGAACGCCGGCTTCTTCGATCAGGTGGACGATGCGGCAGGTGATGACGCGAGTCTTACCCGAGCCCGCTCCGGCGAGAACCAAAAGCGGACCCTCGGTCGTTTCGACGGCTTCCTGTTGTTGGGCGTTGAGATCTTTCATTAGGGTTTGGGGGATGGGGGATGGGGGTTGGCGGTTGGGCGCAATCCCCAAACCCCATCCCCCATCCCCCAACCCCCGTCTTTTATCTAATCAGCGCCTGAATTTGCCTGAACTGCGGAGCGTCCGCGCCGCGCATAATCTCGAATAGCGCCATCTCGAGAGTTGATTGGACCGCGCCGGCTTGAGTAAGCCGAGCCAGTGCCGCGAACTTGTTCTCGGGTTTGCGAGACGTAATGCAGTCGACAAGTAGATGAACGTCAAGCCCGCGTTCGAGCAAGTCGAGGGCCGTCTGCATCACGCAGATGTGTGCTTCGATGCCGCATAAAAGCACCTGTTTTATGTTCTTGCTTAGAAGCTCGGAGAGAAAATCCTCGGAGCCACACGAGCTGAAGCAAGTCTTCTCGATTGCTTTCAATTCAGCGGGCAGCGCATCGATTATTTCCTGGGCCGTGCGCTTCAATCCCTGAGGATACTGCTCGGTTACGACAACCGGGATGTTGAGCAATCGGGCGCCTTCCACAGCCTTTGAAATTCGCGAAGCGACGTCGCTGAAATCGGGGATGACTGGCCGAAAGGCCTCTTGCATGTCGATTACCGCGAGCGCGGCTTGTCCCTGCGAAACCCTGCTGATGTGATTCATAGAATTATTCCTTGAAAAGCGCGGAGGGATTCCACTCACTCGAGCAAATCCCGGCCGCGCTTCGAATATAGCAGCCGGATCATGACGCGTACAGTCGCGAGAAACCGGGCTCGAGAATCCGATCATCGCCGAAGATCTTTGAGCCTCCTTGATCCTGACGAATCATAGGCCAATGTACTGCTGGAGGATTATTGATTACTTTATTGAACCGGATCGGATGTGCGACTTGTCTCGTCTCGATTCCTAAGTGACGCAATGCTCCGCCATTGCGTGGATTCATGTAGCCAGTTCGGCAACTACAAATTCATTGAATGAATTCACCTTTTCGAGTTGCGTTTCAAGTGACTTGTCAATATCATAGGCCCGCTGTAGGTTGTTCGTGAGACGCCAGGATCATACGCGGCAGGAACAAGTCAACGATAAGCTAAGCGCAAGAGAGCCAGAGGCGCCGATTGATTAAGCGACGGCTCCCGGCAGCGATCACCAAACCCAGGAAAGCTACCGCCGAGATGCAGGCGGGTAAGACGAATCCGCTCAAATGGAATCAATGAACCTCAGGAGGACAGAGATGACGAGAATGCGAAAGGCAATTTATGTCGCGGTGGCGGTATTGGCCGTGGCCGGATTAACGCTTCCGCTTACGCTGAAGGCAGGTGCCTCAAGCGTGACGACAGCTACCGCGAGTCGAGCGATATCGACGCCGCGCTCAGGCGCCATTCAACAAGACGCGGTGGTTTCGACAGGTCAAGAGCCGAGTAAAGCCGGATCAGACCAGGCCAACGCAGGCAAGATATCGAAAGATGTCCTGGAGACTCTTGGAATCAGGCGATTGCCCAAAAGCAAACTCGGGAAGGTGCCCGGCGAAGCTGCTCAGCAAATCACAGCAGGCACCGGCTCGCACATAACACCTCTCCCTCCCGGCGGCAGATTCAATGCGCCGGGTTCCAGCGCTTCCGGCATCGGGCTGCCTATAGGATTACCTCAGGTGCTCGGCACTAACGACGCGTTGTCCGCGGCACTCATCACCACAATCGGCGGGCGTGATACCCAGTTTGATGAGGTTGCATTGATTGCAGACTGGGATGGGCGCGAGGACTGCGCAGCGGATCACGGTTCGAAGATTGACGATTTTTCTGGAGTGGCCGCGGGGTCTGAAATAGACTTCACGCTTACGCGCGCAGCGATTTCTGAGCATACGCGCGGGAACGGCCACCCATTCTTCAATGTTTACTACTACGGCGACTCCGTGGGCAATGGGTACGCGGGCGTTGACGTTACTGGTTCGTCGCTGGTCGACATAGTTTTCGCGGTCAACTTTCCTGCGCTGGTCAACACTGGTACAAGCAACGGATTTCTTCTTCAGAACCCAACGGCCGGCGATTGTATGGACGATCAGGCCACGGTCACCGGCATCGCCGTCAATCCCGTAGCAGACCTTGGCGATTTTACTTCGGGAGTCACACCGGTGCCGTGTGGAACCGTTGGTGAAGTGATTTACTTCTCGGTACTGGACACGGAGGGCTGCGCAAGCAATGCCGCGAATCAACCGATTCGGACGAGGATCTTTGAGTTAGGTTTGTTTGAAGGGTCGGACGCAGGCGGTGGATTCATCCAATTCACGAATGTGCGGCAGGTGCTCCGCAGCAAGTTCTCGAATATAGCGGGCGTAGCGGTTGATGACGATGGAAACCTTTATTATCAACTTCTCGACCTGATCCAGTTCACCGGCGGGGCGTTATTCAAAGCGACTGAGCAGTGCCGCACGGTCACCGCTTGCGGTGGCGCCAATCCGCGGATCAATCGTGTGATCAACTTGATTCCAGATCCACCGACTCTGAATAGCTGGCAGGGCACGGCGGCCAACCCGGTCGTTACTGCTAACGGAGTTCGCAACACGAATTATGGTGGCGGCTCATCGACACTTTTTGGGGACATAGTAGCGATCACCACCGGTCCGTGTAATGTATTGTACGCAGCGGTATCGAGATCGCTGGTAGCGACGGATGACCCGGCGACACAGTTGACCGAAGGATTATTCCCGGCGCCGTCGGCGTTTGGCGCGGCTGGCACGCCATCGATGGTGATCAGCTTTGCGGATTGCTCGGGAGCATTTGATGTGTGCTCGGGCGATGCCACAGGCGCGGTTACGACGAACGTCGGCGGAAACCTGCCGGCGGCGAACGGGATCGCGGATGTGGCCGCGACTGGGCTGACGCTTTCAGCGGGAGTGAACAACTTCCGAGTGTTCGTACAAGGTAATGGACCGGCGATCGCGGCGACAAATCCGGTGATCGGGTTATCATCGGGAGCAACACCGCTGAAGCTGGACATGCAGATCGACTATCAAATCCACGCCGGGATAGCGGTGAGCGAGGAAGGTACGGTGTTTGTGATCTCGGGAGGAGCGCCGGGTGGACCCGGAAAGAACCCAAGCCCGATGTTCACCGAAGTGTTGTGCTTCCCGGACGTGTGTCCCGCGGACAGGCGAGCAGATTTCGTAGATCTGCGAGGTAACAACTTGCCGAATCCGCCGGCATCGGGAGGGAATGTAGGAGATGGGGATTCGGATCGATTCGATCACATCTTCTATCAGGCTCCGGTAGACCAGGTGACGTTGACGCCTACCGGTCTCTCAGGACTGGCACGAGGCTTCCTGCGCTATACGAACCGGTTGGTGGGAACCAACGCGGCAGCCGTTCCTCTCGGCCCGGGTGTAACGCTCGGCACAACACAACCGGTACAACCCGATGACGCGACAGCGGGAACGATTATCTTCGAGAATCTCGATCCCGGACATCAAGTAGCGGGTGGAGACGACCAGAACACACCGTTCCGAGGAGATGATGATAACGGCTTGGGTACACCGCCATTAGTCGGGCCGTTGTCGGGCGGGTTCGAGTTTGTCTTTGGGGGCCCGGTCGGAACTGCGGCATGCGTATGGAACGGCTTCTTCCTGAACTCGAACGGAAACATCACGTTTGGAGTAGGCGACACGAGCTTCTTAGTTAACGTGCCGGCGTTCCGAAGCGGAGCGCCAAAGATCGCGCCGGCGTGGGCGGATTTGAATCCGAGTTCACGAGCAGTCAACTTATGCACATTCCCGGTGCAGGCGGTTGGATTCGCGAATGTGAATGCGTTCAAGATCCGATGGATCAACGTGCCGGAGCTGGGGAAGGAAGAGTGCGTGGCAGCCCAGGCAGGAGTGACGAACACGTTCTCGGTGACGCTGTATGATGACGGAACGGGCATCGACGAAAACTCAAACAAGCTTCTCGATCCCGCGGACCCGACAGGTGACAACGTTGACCCGGCGTTTGACTTGCAGGAAGGTCCGACGGATCTGGTATTCCGGACGGAGCCGAACACGAACGTGATCGTGGGGTGTTCGCCGCGGCCGAATGGCAGCGGGTTCATCGTG